>JAABUN010000104.1_pt1 | contig 194434 bp, 177 predicted proteins | sample 5559311 | NCBI WGS metagenome assembly JAABUN01 (sample SAMN10711877, study PRJNA513370) | rock metagenome | isolation source: Antarctica rocks | place: Antarctica: Victoria Land, Siegfried Peak sud | reverse complement strand
CCAAATTTAGGTGTCGGCGACGGCCGACTATTATGTTGGCTGCGATTTTATATCGCACATTTACAACTCATTTAGGCGCACTATAGCTGCGAACTTAATCAACCGCCGAGAACGGAGAGGATGCTGAGAGAAAGCAGAAAAAGCGGGCAATAAAGCGCTTTGATTTTTAATGTTTTCTCTGCTTGCTCTCAGCGCCCTCTCCGTTCTCGGCGGTTGATTGAAATCTGGGATATAATTGCAAAAAAGATGTTAAACCGCGTGACCAATGCGGTATAAATCTGACGGTTCTCAACCGCTCTTGTCATGCTCAAACGCTCCTCATTTTTCGCTCTGCTCGTCTGCGCTTTGGCGCTGAGCAGCAGCCACGCTGTCCACGCCAAAGATTCCGCCGCTCAATCTGCCAATCGCAAGGTGATTGTGGCCTCTTATGCGCGTCTCGATCAGGCGCGCACCGGTAAAAACATCGCTCCTATCGCGTCCCTCTTGGCCGATGATTTCCGCTTCTATTCTATCGCGCGTTTGCAACAAGACCGCGAAACTTATCTGCGCATTCAGGTCAATGCCTGGAATATCAGCCGCAGCATCGCCAAAAAGGATGTGCCGATGCGATTCGATACCAAAATTACGCAGTGGCAGTGGCGCGGCCCCGATGCCATCGTGTGGACGACGCTCGCGTTTAAGACGACCGGGGTGGGCGCCCAGACCAGTGGCCTGGTGCGCAGCCGCGAATACTGGGGCAAAACCAGCAAAGGTTGGCAGGTGCGACAAGTCGTCGAACTGTCGGGCAACATGACGATGAACGGCGAAACCATCGAAATGTGAGAGGTTACTACCAGATTCGACTACTGCCCTACATCATCGCGCGAGGTGAACTTCCAATTCACGTTCACGCTGGCTGCAGAACGTTGTCGAGAACCTGAAGCAGGCGGCGCATATCGAGCGGTTTGGTGAGGTATTCGCTGGCGCCCTGATCGAGCAAGGCTTCGATTTGCGCGGCGGCGGCATCGGCGCTGACGATGACGACGGGAATATCGCGCGTTACGGCGGTTTGCTGCAACTGCCGCAAAACCTGCGAACCGTGAACGTCGGGCAGGTTCAGGTCGAGCAGGATCAAGTCGGGTTCGTGCTGCATCGCCAGCTCCAAGCCGGCTTTGCCCGAGGCCGCACTGAGCAGCGAAACTTCGGGGCGCGTCTCCATCAGCAGCTCGATCAAGCGCAAGTTCGATACGTTATCTTCGATGCACAATACGCGATAGGTGCAGGGCATCGCCTCGACTTTCGGCTGTATTTCCCCGGGTTCCTCGACTTCCTCGACGCTGACCATTTGTGTCGGGGGCGCGGACGCGACGGGTAAATCGAACGAGAAAGTGCTGCCGCAGCCGAAATCGCTTTCGACGTGCATTTGGCCGTTCATCGCCTCGACCAGATTAAGCGTGAGCGCCAGGCCCAGCCCGGTGCCTTCGATGGCGGAATTGGTGGCGGCGCCGCGCTCGAACGGCACGAACAATCGCGGCAGATTCTCCTCGGCGATGCCTGGCCCGCTATCGCGCACGCTGACCAGAATACGGTCGGCACCTTCCAGGCGCCAGGAGACCTCGACTTCGCCCAGCTCGAAATTATATTTGATGGCGTTCGAGAGCAGGTTAATCAAGATTTGCGCGAGCCGTTGCGAGTCGGCGTTCACATAGCGTTCGCCGGTCGCGTCGGGCGCGAGCAAGCGCAGTTTGATCGAGCGCGCATCGGCGAGCGGGCGCACCATAGCGCACGCGCCAGCGATGGCCTGACCGATGGCGACCGGTTCCAGATTCATTTCGCTCTGACCGGATTCGACGCGCGCGATGTCCAAAACCTCGTTGATGAGTTCGAGCAGGTGAGCGCCGCTGGTGAGGACATAGCCCACGCTTTCCTGCTGCTGCGCGGTCAGGTCTTCTTTATCGAGCAGTTGGCCAAAGCCCAGAATCGCGTTGAGCGGCGTGCGCAGTTCGTGGCTGATGCGACCGATAAACTCCGATTTTGCGGCGTTGGCGGCTTCGGCCTCGCGCTTGGCTTCTTCGAGGGCGAACTGATCGGCGCGCCGCACGCTGATGTCCTGAAAGTAAATTGACACGCCCTCTTCCGAAGGGTAAGCGTGAATTTCGAGCCAGATTTTCCAGGGCGCGTAATAGGTTTCCAGCTTAATCGGCTGGTCTTGTTCCATGATCTGCTGCCAATTTTCCTTGCAGATGATGTCGCGCACATTGGGGAAACCTTCGGCGACATCGCGGCCCAACAGTTCGTCGCACGTTTTGTTCATCAGGCGCAACGCCTGATCGTTGACGTAGGTGTAACGCCACTGCGCGTCGAGCGCGACGAAGGCATCGCTGATGCTTTCCAGCACGCCGCGCAACCGTTGCGCGGTCGCCGCCAGCCGCTCTTCGGCGCGCTGATGATCGGCGATTTTAAGCTGCAACTGCGCGTTGGATTCGCTCAGTTCGGCGGTGCGCTCGATGACGTGCAGCTCCAATTCGTCATTGGCACGTTGCATCGCCCTCTGCGCTTTTCTGCGGTCGGTGATGTCGCGTAACGATGCCAGAAAAATCGGGCCGTCCTCATCGTCATGACGCGCGATACTTAGCTCGACGGGGAATTCGCTGCCGTCGGCGCGCATCGCTGAAATTTCGACACGTTGTCCCACAATATGACTTTCGCCGGTAAGCAGATGGCGCGCCAGCGAAGCGCGATGCTTTTGCCGCAGTTCGGGCGGCACCATGATCTCGGCCCACTCCTGCCCCAGAACCTCTTCGCGGGTGCGGCCAAACATTGTCTCTGCCGCCGGATTCCACTCGATGATTGCGCCCTCTTTGTCCACTATCACGATGGCGTTAAGAGAAAGCCGTAAAAGCGTCGTGTTATGCTGTTGCTGCGCGCGCAACGCCTCGCGGTCGAGCTTGTTTTGCGTGATGTCGCACAGGTGAACGCGCACCAGTTCGCGGCCCTCGCTTTGATAGAGATGCGCGCGAAATTCGACCCAGGTTTGGCGCCCGTCCAATGCGGTCAAAGCGATTTCGGGAGCGCGCACATCGCTTTGTTTCGGCGAGCGTCTGGCGCAGCAATGCCCATTTGCTCTCGCTGGGAAACAACGGCTGCAACGCCGCGACTTGCCAGATGCGCCGTTTCAACACCGGCGACGCGGCTCCGGTAATTTCGCTGATGAACGGACTGCCTTCTTCAATTGTGCCGCTCTCGGCATCAACGACGAGGACGCCTTCTTGCATGGCCTCGAACAGTTCGCGGTAACGCGTATCGGATTTTTGCAACGTCTCGGCAGCCTGCGAACGTTCGTGGCGGCGTTGCGCCAGACGTTGCTTACGGCTCTGCGGCGCGGCCAAACCGCCCGTTTCCGCTATGTGTTCGGGCCGTAGTTCGAGCTGTGCCATCGCCTGATGGCCCAACACGCGTAACGCCTGCAACTGTTCGGGCGTAATGTCGCGAGGAACGGTATCAACCACGCACAGCGCGCCCACATTGAAACCTTCGGGCGTAACCAGCGGCATCCCCGCATAAAAACGGATGCCCTCGTCCGCAGTGACGAACGGATTATCGCGAAATCGCTCGTCTTGCAGAGGATCGGTGACCACCATCAAATCGCCACCCGCGACGGTGTGCGTGCAGAAAGAGATGTCGCGACTGACTTCGATTATTTCTGTGCCAAAATTGGATTTATGCCACTGCCGGTCACTGTCGACAAAGGTAATCGCAGCCATCGGCGTTTGGCAAATCTGTGCCGCCAGTTGCGTCAACTCATCGAACGCCGCTTCAGGCGCGGTGTCGAGCACATCGTATTGCTTGAGCGCGTCTAAACGCGCGCTTTCGTTGGGATGCAGTGGAGCTTTCATAAAACATTAACCCTTTGGTAGACAAGGGATAACCCTTTATAATATCACAAGAGTTGCCATTTATGAAAGCCTTTATTATTATCGAGATCAGCGCTCCTTGGAATTCTGAAGGAATTACGCAGTTGAAGAATTTTTAAGACTGAAACGCTGAGAGCGCCATTCGCTTAGGAGTTACGCAGTTGCTTCATGCCGTAGGGACGACCGCTTGCGGCGTCCTTTGTTTAGCCCTTGAACGTCATTTACGTTCCTCCAGGCGAGAATTCCGGGCGCCGCAAGCGGTCGTCCCTACGGCATGAAGCAACTGCGTAACTCCTATCGCTTTCTGCCGAGAAACGCGATCTGGAGTTCCGTAGAGACGGCGATTTGTCGCGTCTAAAACGTCGCACATTGCGAAATGTCGCGGCAAATCCAACGCTTTAGACGCGATAAACCGCCGCCTCTACGATGGACGCACCAGGCGTTTTAAACTGCGACGAATGAAGCGAAAATGCTGACCAAATTGACCGTTAAAACTTTCGCTGTCGGCGGCAACCTTGCAACTTCAGGCGCTTTCCTATGCAAAACCAAACCCTGCCGCGCTGGGATATGACGCCGATCTTTCCCTCGCTCACCTCGCCCGAATTTACCGATGAATTTGCTGACGCCCTCAACTCCATCGGCGAACTGGCCGCACTTTTCGACCAACTGGGCGTTCGTCGTCGCGACGATGCCGCCGTTGACGCGGAGCTTGTCGGGCAATTCGCGGGCGTCATCGGTTCGCTCAACGCACTGATCGAGCGCCTGGAGACGCTGGGCACCTACATCGGCTGTTTCGTGACGACCGACGCCGCGAACGAAGTCGCCAAGGCGCGCGAATCCGAGATGGAAACGCGCACGATTGTGCTGGGCCAACTCGAAACGCGTTTAGTTGCCTGGGTTGGTTCGAGCGACATCGAAGCATTATTGGAACAGTCGCAGGTCGCGCGCGAACACGAGTTCTGGGTGCGTCGTGCGGCGCAGTTGTCGGCGCATCAGATGAGCGCCGACGAAGAAAATTTGGCGTCGTCGCTGCGTCCGATGGGGCTGGGCGGCTGGGCCAAATTGCACGGCAATATGACCGCGCTATTGAGCGTGGATGTAGAAGTGGAAGGCCAGAGGAAAGCGCTGCCGATGAGCGCGATTCGCGCTTTGGCGCACGATGCCAATCGCTCGACGCGCGAGGCCGCGTTCGTCGCCGAAATCGCGGCCTGGGAAACCGTTTCGATGCCCCTGGCGGCGGCGCTCAACGGCGTCAAAGGTTTTCAGCGCGAAGTTCGGCAACGGCGCGGCTACGACAACGATGTCGCGCCGACGCTGATTAACAACAGCATTGACGCGGCCACGCTGGGGGCGATGCAGAGCGCGTGCGCCGACGCGTTCGTCGATTTTCGGCGCTACATGAAGGCCAAGGCGCGCGCGCTTAACGTCGAGAAGTTGGACTGGTTCGATTTGGTGGCGCCCGCCGGAAGTTCGGAAAACGCGTGGAGTTATGCCGACGCGCAAAGTTTTCTGGCCGAGAATTTTGAGCGTTATTCGCCGCGCATGAGCGAGTTTTCGGAGCGCGCCTTCAACGATAAATGGATTGATGCGCCTTCAGTGATGGGCAAAGTCGGCGGCGCCTATTGCAGCGGCATTCGCCCGGGCGAATCGCGAATCCTGACCAACTTCGACGGTTCATACAACGCCGTCTCGACGCTGGCTCACGAACTGGGACACGGTTATCATAATCTGTGTCTGGAAAACCGCACGCCTTTGCAACAGGAAATCCCGATGACGCTGGCCGAAACCGCCAGCATTTTCTGTGAAACTCTGGCTCTCGAAGCTGCCATCAAAGACGCCAATCGAGAAGAACGCATCGCGTTATTGGATAATTCGTTAAGCGGTAGTTTGCAGGTCGTCGTGGATATACATTCGCGCTTTTTGTTCGAGAGTTCGGTGTTCGCCAAACGCGGCGAACGCGAACTGACCGAAAGCGAGTTTTGCGAGTTAATGTTGAACGCTCAGAAACAAACTTACGGCGAAGATTTGGCTTCGTATCATCCGTATATGTGGGCGGTCAAAGGCCATTACTATGGCCCGACGTTTTATAATTATCCGTATACCTTTGGCCTACTGTTTGGTCTGGGACTTTACGCGATATATCAGCGCGAACTCGAAACCTTCCGCGCGCAATACGACGAATTCCTGAGCGAGTGCGGCATGGCCAATGCTAAAACGTTGGCAGCCAAGTTCGGCATCGACGTGACGACGCCCGATTTCTGGACAGCGAGTCTGGACGTGATTCGCGCTCAAATTGACGAGTTTGAGGGGTTGATTGCCTAAATCGTAGAGACGCCGACTTGTCGTGTCTAAAAACGTAAGAATCGCTTCAACTTGATGGTAAATCCTGTGTTCTTAGACCCGACAAGTCGGTGTCTCTACGATTAAATTATCCGTAGACTTTGGCCGGATCGAACAACGGTTCGCCCTGAGCTTCCATTGCGCCGTCTTCTTGCACCTGCTCGAAGAAGCACGAGCGATACCCTTTGTGGCACGAAGCGCCGCCGACTTGCTCGACTTTGATAACGAGCGCGTCGCGGTCGCAGTCGGCCAGGATTTCGTGGACGATTTGCACGTTGCCCGAAACTTCGCCTTTGATCATCACTCGGCCTTTCGAGCGGCGGTAAACCGTGCCGCGTTTGCTCTCCCACATTTGTTGCACGGCTTCTTTGTTGAGCCAGGCGAGGGTTAAAACTTCGCCGGTCTGGTAATCTTGAAAGACGCCGACAATTAATCCGTTAGCGTCGTATTTGAGTTCTTCGTAAAACATAATGAGTAATACCGAATCTATCTTTCGCAGCACGCGAGTGTTACTGCGGCGGCGATTCCAGTTTAAGCCGCATGAATGAGCTCAAGAGAATTTTTGTCCATCTGCCTCGGCAATTTCCTGAATAGACCTCTTGCATAAGTCATTTTACGGCGTGCTTATGGCGTGCGCTTCGCTTGAAGAGCGGGACTAACGTCCTCTTCCAACCTCTGGTTTCTCGGATGCTCAAAGATTGGAAAAGGACGTTAGTCCCGCTCTTCAAGTCAAAGTTGCCGTAAAATTCGACTTATACAAGAGGCCTAATTTCAGCCCACGCTCGCCGCCAGCGCCGCTTCGCGCATATCGGCGCGTTTGGCCCAGCGGCTCGCCAGCCAACCGCAAATCGCCAGTTGCAGGGGATGGTAAATCAGAATCGGCAGCAGAATCAGGCCCAATCCTGGGTTGGCGCCGAATATCAGATGCGCCATCGGCACGCCCGACGCCAGCGTTTTCTTGGTGCCGCAGAAAATCACGGCGGCGCTGTCTTCGGGCGCAATGTTCAATTTGGCGCACACCGCGCGCATCGCGCCGAACACGATAATAAACAGCAAAATCGAACCCACGAACGCGGGCACCAAAACACTGGCGCCGTTTCTTGTCCACACGCCGTCCACCACCGAATCGCAAAACGAGGTGTAGACCAGCAGCAAAATCGTGCCTTTATCAACGGTGTTGATGAACGATTTATGCGACTGCGCCCACTCGCCCAAAACCGGTCGCGACAGTTGTCCGACGACCAGAGGCAGCAAAAGCCACAATACCAAATCCAAAATCACTTTGCCGAGGGGTAGCGAGCCGCCCGACGTGCCGATGACCAAACCAATCCATAACGGCGTCAGGAAAATACCGATTAAGCTGGAGAGCGTCGCGTTAAAAACCGCGACCGGCACGTTGCCACGCGCCGTCGCCGTCATCGCCACCGACGACGAAACCGTCGAGGGCAGGGCGCACAAATAGAAGAAGCCTAAATGCAAATTGGGCGGTAAAAAGCGCCCGAAGACGGCCAGCAATAACAATCCGAGCAGAGGAAAAAACAGGAAAGTGCCGAGTTGCACGATCAAATGCAACGGCCAACGCAGCGTTCCGGCTTTGAGCTTATCGAATGAAAGCGCCACGCCGTGCAAAAAGAAGATGAGAGCCACACCGGCTTTGACCAGAATTTCGGGGTGCATCCAGCCGCCTTTGGCGCCCGCAGTTGGGAACAGCCACGACAGAATTATCGCGACGATCATGCCGGTCAAAAACCAGTCGATCTTCGCTTTCATCGCTTGCAACATGGTAGCTATATTGGCAGTTCGCGGTTGGGTTAGCCACATCGAATCGCTAATCTGAGCCAAACTAAGTGCCATGAAGACAATCCGCGAAAAACCGTTGGGCCACAAAAGTTACGGCTCGATTCCCCATCTCGTCGGCTCGCGGCGCGGCCCGCGCGATTATGGCGTCAACGATGGCCAACAGCGCATCTGCTGCGAACGCGCCCGCGATAAACACGACAAAATCATCGTGCAGGAAAAGCTCGACGGCGGCAACGTCGGCGTCGCACTCAAGGACGGCGAAATTCTGGCGATTACCCGAAGTGGAACTTTCGCTAGTGAATCGGATTTCGCGCAACATCGTTTATTCGCCGATTGGGTGCGCGCCAACGAGTCGCGTTTCCGCGTCGTCTTGCGCGAGGGCGAGCGCATCGCGGGCGAATGGCTGGCTCTGGCGCACGGCACGATTTACGATTTGCCACACGAACCGTTCGTCGCCTTCGACTTGATGATTGGCAGCGAACGCGCGCCTTACGATGATTTGGTCGAGCGCTTGAACGGCGATTTCGTGTTGCCAAAACTGCTCCATCGCGGCGCGCCGCTTTCGGTTGAGAACGCGTTGCAATTGCTGGAGCCAAGCGGTCACGGCGCGCGCGGAAGGGCCGAAGGCGCGGTCTGGCGCGTCGAACGGTTTATTCCCCAGCGCAAGAAAAAGGTGGTGGATTTTCTGGCGAAATACGTTCGCCCCGAAAAAGTGGATGGCTTGTATCTGCCGACGCATCGCAATCCCGAAGCGCCGTTCATCTGGCTGTGGCGCCCCGAAGGTGGCGAAGTGCCATACTACGAAAAGCAAGAGGTAACGGAGGAACTATGAAAATTGATCGAATTGCGTGGGAGAAAACCAAAAAGAAGTCGCTCTTTTACGCGTGGCCGATGGCGATTTCGGGTGTGCTCATGCCTTTTGTCGTGTCCGTCGCCGTTGATGCTTCGCCCGCTTTCTGGTTGCTGACGCCTTGGCTTTCTTTGTTAATTTTCGTGCCTTTTGTTATTGTTGACGTGCGACGCCATAACGCAGAGTCGGCGCGGGAAGAACGCGAGTTGCAAGCGAGATATGACGCCGAAGATAAAGCGATGTTTGGCAAGCCGTTGCGCGAGTTGGAGATTTGAAAACTGAAACTGCAAATCGGCGCGGCGCCAAAATTATCAACAGTCGCTGCCCATATCGATTTCGGCATAAGGAATTTCAAGGAGCTGGCTTATCTTTTTAGCCGTTGCGCGCATCCATTCTAAATCGTTGTAGAAACCCCAAAACAAATGGCAATGAGATGGCCCGTCACCGATAGCTACACCAGAGAACCCCGGCCCTTTGGCGGGGCGCATCCAGATCGCTCCTACTTTCGTGCGCCTTCCCATAGAAAACGTAAAAGTTTGTGACCCATGTCGTAACTCATAAACTCCGTTGGCTCGCCACAATTCAACCGGGAACCGCACTTGAATTTCGATGGGCGCCTGTGTTGGCCCGCCATTCCATATCGTAATCGATTCGAGCAACACGCCGAAATCGTGAATCAGTTCGTCCATTTTTACAATCGCACATCCACGCCGCGCCCTGCCAATTCGGTCTTAATCTGCCCAATTGTATAAGTTCCGTAATGCACAATCGAGGCCACCAAAGCCGCTTCGGCGCCACCGATGGTTAAAGCATCGTAGATATGGTCAACGTTGCCCGCGCCGCCCGACGCAATCACCGGAATCGAAACCGCATCGGCGACCGCGCGCGTCAGTTCCAAATCATATCCGGCTTGCGTGCCGTCGCCGTCCATCGAAGTCAGCAGAATTTCGCCCGCGCCGCGACTCTCGGCTTCGCGCGCCCATTCAATTGCATCGCGGCCCGTCGGCGTGCGCCCGCCGTGCAGATAGGTTTGCCAACCGCCGTTGTCGGTGTCGCGTTTGGCGTCAATCGCCACGACGACGCACTGCACGCCGAATTGGTTGGCGGCTTTTTCGATGAGTTCGGGATGGGTAAAAGCCGAAGTGTTGATGAAGATTTTATCGGCACCCGCCGCCAGAATTTGCGCCATTTCGTCGGTCGTCTTGAGGCCGCCGCCGACGGTGAAGGGAATGAAGGCTTCTTCGCAGACGCGCGCGGCAAGGTCGGCGATGATGCCGCGTTTTTCGTGCGAGGCGGTGATGTCGAGAAAGACGAGTTCGTCGGCGCCCTGCGCATCGTAGAAGGCAGCGCGTTCGATGGGATCGCCCGCGTCGCGCATATTCTCGAATTGTACGCATTTGACGACGCGGCCCGCGTTAATGTCGAGCGCGGGAATGATTCGTTTGGCGGGCATAATTTGAGGGTAGTTTAGCGGGCACGGTTTGGGCGATGGAGTTTTGTTGTAAGTTGCGGCGAGCGATAGTTTTCACCCCCTCTGTGCTTCGCATCCGCCCAAAGGGCACCCGCCCCCTTCGCAAAGGGGAGAGGCGGCATTACTCTCGACATCGCCAATACGTAAATTGCGGTCAAAAGCAATAATCAACACGGAGGGTAATGCCGCCTCTCCCCTTTGCGAAGGGGGCGGGTGCCCTTTGGGCGGATGCGAAGCACAGAGGGGGTGAAAACTATCGCTCGCCGCAACTACCGTTTTGCTCGCCAACTACCGCGCACGACATCTGACATCGTTAAACTTCTTCTCCGTTGAAACCATGACCGATTTTCCCAACCAAACCGCCGCCGTTATCGGCCTGGCGCGCGCCGGAGCGCCCGCCGCACGCTTTCTGCTTGAACGCGGCGCCCGCGTCATCGGCTACGATTCCAAACCGCACGACGAACTCTCCGACGAAGCCCTGGCGCTCGAACGCGATGGCGTCCAAATTTACGCGGGCGAGCACAACTTTGAAGGCATCGAAGCCGCCGATTTAGTCGTGCTTTCGCCCGGCCTGAAAGTGCATTACGAACCGCTACAATCGGTGATTAAAGGCGCCGAAGCGCGCGGCGCCGAAGTGATCGGCGAATTGGAATTGGCCTCGCGCTTTTGCCCGTGCCCGATGATTGCCGTCACCGGCACCAAAGGCAAATCAACGACGGTGAAACTCATCACCGAAATGCTGCGCGCGTGCGGCGTGGATGCGCACAGCGCGGGCAATATCGGCACGCCTTTGATCGAGATGTTACCGCAACTGACGCCCGATTCGTGGGCGGTTGTCGAGGTTTCGAGTTTTCAGTTGGAAAAGGCGCCGACCTTCAAACCAAAAATCGCGGTTTTGCTATCGCTTTTGGAAGATCATCAGGATTATCATCCGACGCTGGAACAGTATTGGGAAACCAAGCTGAAACTGTTTGCTAATCAAGAAGATAAAGACTCTGATTGGGCAGTCTTCAATGTTGATGATCCAAGAGTGAATGAAAGCCGCAAGAACCATTGTAAAGGATACTCATGGCGTCCCGTTATAGAGACAAGTTCTCATCCAAAAAAGACGCTTGTGAATGTCAATGAAGAATTTTTTTTTCTTGGCACTGATAAAAAGGCGAGAACTAAAGTTTTGCAAATTGATGACGTGAAATTATCCGGTGCTCATAACTTATCGAACGTCGCTGCGGCCATTGGCGCAGTGAGCGCCGCACTGGAATTTGATTTAGGCAGTAAAGTCGAGCAAATCGCCGATGCCATTCGCAATTTCCAAACTTTGCCGCATCGCCTCGAAGTCGTCGCGCGCAAAGACGGCGTGACTTACGTCAACGATTCGCAGTCCACGATTCCGGACGCTTCGATTGCGGCGCTGAAAAGTTTTCCGGCTCCCGTTACTTTGTTGTTGGGCGGCAAAGCCAAAATTGAGGCCGAATCTTATCGTGCTTTGATGGAGGTTGTGCGTGAATCGGGCGCGAAAATCGGTTTGTTTGGCGAGGCGGCGGCGATGTTGGAAGAGGTCGCACAGGAGTGTTGTGTAAAAAAATCGCAAATAAATCGGCAAAAGACATTGGCAGAAGCGCTGCAAAATGCGAAAATAGAGGCATCGCCCGGCGAAACCATCGTGTTGAGTCCCGCTTGCGCTTCGTTCGATCAGTTCAAATCTTACGAAGATCGCGGCCAGACTTTCCGCGCGCTGGTCGCTTCTATGGAATAAGGAACAGGGAACAAGGCGCGTAGATTTAATCGCTCGTTCTTGTTCGTTGCTTTTCCAACCCTTGTCCCGTGCTCCTTGTCCCTTGTCCCATAAAAATCCGGAGAACCCAATGACGCCACCATCACAGTCCAACACTCCACCCCTCTCTCCACCCGAAACCGACGTTGACTTCCACGCGCTCCGCCAAAACCGGATGCGCGAAGTCGAAGCGCAGGCCGCCAAACCTTTGCGCGAAATTCCGCTCGACATCGAAGCCGAAGTTGCCGCCGAAGTCATCGAAGTCAAGCCGCCCGAACCCGAATACGAGAACGATCCATTCGTCGCCGAAACGCCCGCCATGCTGCGCCGCATCGCTCAAATCGAAGCCGGAAAACTCGCGCTCGAAAACAGCGAGAAACTCTCGTCCGACGAATCGAAACAGTTCGAGCGCCTGATCAAATCCAAGCGCCTGGCGCCCTGTCATTGGGGATTATTAGTCGCCACATTGTTACTGACGGCACTCTCGATTCCGCTGGTTTACTCGGCTTCGACGGCGATTGCGCTCGATCAACATGGCGGCGATACCAACTTCTTTTTGTGGCGCCAAATCGGTTACTCGATTGTCGGATTGGGTGTGATGCTCTGGGCCTCGCGCGTGGCGCCCGAAAAGCTGCGCGGGCTGGCGTGGGGACTTTACGTCTTCGCCATTGTGGGACTTTTGGCGACCAAGTTTTCGCCGCTCGGCTACTCGATGGGCAACGTCGAGCGCTGGGTCAAACTGGGGCCGCTCACCTTTCAGTTCTCCGAACTCGCCAAAATCGCGCTCATCGGAATTATGGCCGATTTCTGGAGTCGGGCCGCGCGTCTGTCGCAGAAATCCATGACGCCGTGGCTGGTCACGGCGGTTTTGGCGGGCATCCCGATTGTCTTAACGTTCATTCAGCCGCACCTTTCGGCGACGCTGGTTTTGCTGTTGTTGCCGATTCTGGTGGCGTTTTTCGCGGGCGCGCCTACCAAACATTTCGTCTCGATTTTTGTGCCGATGGCGCTGTTGGCGGTCATCGGAATCGGGCTGTGCAAAACTCATAAATTGCCGTTTATCGCCGAGTATCAGCAAGACCGCATCGCCGCCAAATTCGGCGGCGACGAAGCCAGCGATGACCGGGGCAACAACTATCAATCGATGCAGGGCCAACGCGCCATCATGCGCGGCGGCCTCACGGGTGTGGGTTTGGGCGCGTCGCTGTATAAGCAGGGCCATCTGCCGGCGCCGCACACCGACTTTATCTTCGCGGTCATCGCCGAAGAGACCGGCGCGTGGGGCGCGCTGTTGCTGCTGGCGCTTTACGGCGCCATCGTGTTTTTCTGTTTCCAGATCGGACACAGCGCCAACAATGGCTTCGATTCGCTCTTATGCGTCGGCATCGGGACGCTGTGGGCGATGCAGGTTTTGGGCAATATCGGCGTCGTTTCGGGCCTGATGCCGGTGACGGGCATGCCGCTCCCGATTCTGACTTTTGGTGGTTCGGGATTATGGTGCGCGCTGTTCGGCCTGGGCTTGGTGCTGGCGGTTTCGCGGGCGCAGGGAGAATCTTAGAAGTTGGAAGTCAGAAGTCAGGAGTTAGAATCGTTTAATTACCTTCAAAGTAATCTTCTAACTTCCGACTTCTAACTCCTAACTTCTTCAGCAACCATGTATTTTATCGGCATCGACGGCGGCGGCAGCGCGACGCGCGCGGTTGTTATTAACGAGCAGCGCGAGGTCTTGGGGCGCGGCGATGCCGGGCCGTCGAGCCATTATGCCGTCGGCCCGGCGGCGGCGGCGACGGCCTGTCGTCAGGCGGCGGTGGCGGCGATTAAGAGCGCGCGCGATATGCACGAAGAGTTCGATCCCTCCGAAATTCGGGCCTGGGGATTTGGTCTCGCGGGCGTGCGGCGCGAGGCCGATCAGGAAATGATGAACGGGTTTGTGGACAAGATTTGCGACGTGCCGTTTATTCTGGAGACCGATGTGGTGGCGGCGCACGCGGGCGCGTTCGCGGGCGATCCTGGCATCGTGGTTTCGGCGGGGACGGGAGCGATTACCCTGGGCGCCGACGAGTTCGGCGAACAGTTTTACGCCGACGGTTGGGGGCCGCTTCTGGGCGATGAAGGCGGCGGTTACTGGATTGGCGTCGAGGCGTTGCGCGCGATTTGCCGTGCGCTGGATGGGCGGGCGCACTCGACGGCGCTGACCGAACCGATTTTCAAGCTGCTCGACGTGGCCGATGGCGCCGAGTTGGTGCAGTTCATCTACTCGGAGCGATGCACGCGCAACGACATCGCGCGCATCGCCGAAGTCGTCTTCGAGTTGGCCGACGATGGCATCGCCGAAGCCGTCGAAATCCGCGCGCGCGCCGCCTCGAACATGGCGCGCAGCGTGCGCAGCGTGGCGCGCGCGCTGTTGCAGCGTCGCCGCGACCGCGCCCTCGAAAACAACGAAAAAGACGCGCAACCGCTGGAGATGCTGGTGGCGCTACGCGGCGGGGTGTTCGAGGACGATTTCATGCGCGCGACGCTGGGCTTCGCCGCCGCCGAAGCGATGGTCGAACTCAAGCGCGATTATCTACCGATTGCCAGTTGGCGCGTCGTCAAGCCGCAGCACGATGCGGCAGTCGGCGCGGCGATTCTGGCGCAACTGCTGGTGTGGAATTAAGCAAGATGTCAACCTTCGTTGACACCTTGCTGCGCAACCATGCGCGAGCTTGCCTTTAGAGCCATCCATTGCGTCACTTCGTCGGCGGGCATCGGGTGGGCGAAGTAATAACCCTGCGCGATGTCGCAGCCCATTGCGCGCAAATTGCTGACTTCGGCCTCGGTTTCGGCGCCCTCGGCCACCACCGTCAGGTTTAGCGCGTGCGCCAGAGCGATCATCGAATTGAGAATGACGCCGTCGCCGCCCTGACCGCTTTCGCGGACGAACTGACGGTCAATTTTCAGAAAATCGAGCGGGAACATCTGCAAATAAGAGAGGCTCGAATAGCCGGTGCCAAAATCGTCAATCGCCAGACAGACGCCCTGTTGCTTGAGCGCCTTCAACACGTCGAGCTTCGACTCGACCTGGTTCATCACCATGCTTTCGGTGATTTCCAGCGTCAACATTTTCGCGTCCATGCCGGTTTCCTCTAAAATTCTGGCGACCTCTCCGGCGAAATCCGGCTGATCCATCTGTATCGCCGACAGGTTGACGTTCATGTGAAACGGTGGCGCGTCGGGCGCCACCTCGCGCCAGCGTTTGGCCTGGCCGCACGCTTCGCGCAAAACCCAACGTCCCAACGGGACGATCATGCCGATCTCTTCGGCGAGCGGGATGAACTCGGCGGGCGGCACCATGCCACGCGTCGGATGCTGCCAACGACACAACGCTTCGACGCCGTGCAACTGGCCGCCATCGAGCGTGACTTTGGGCTGGTAATGCAGCGAAATTTCGCCGCGTGCCAGAGCGTTACGCAGATCGTTGCTCAGATGCAAACGCCCGCGCGCGGCCTCCGAAAGCGACGGTTCGAAGACCGAAACGCGCGCCTTGCCCCGACGCTTGGCGTCATACATCGCGGTGTCGGCGTTGCGCACCAGTTCATCGGGCGTTTCCTGCCCGCTCTGGCTATAAGCGATGCCGATGCTGGGCGACGAGAATAGCGTCTGGCCGCTCAGATGAAACGGTTCGCTGAGCGCCTGAACGATGCGCTCGGCAATGCCCAGCGCATAACCTGGGTTCTCTACATGGTCAATTAAAATGGTGAACTCGTCGCCGCCAAAGCGCGACGCCGTATCGCTGCCGCGCAGACAACCGCGCAACCGTTCGGCGACTTCTATCAACAAGTGATCGCCCGTTTCGTGGCCCCATGAATCGTTGACCCACTTAAAATTGTCCAGATCGATAAACAAAACCGCGACGCGGCCCTGATCTTTGCCACGCTGAAAACGCGCCTGCATCTGCGACAAAGTATGACGCAACCGATTGCCAAATAAGGCGCGGTTGGGCAAACCGGTGAGCGCATCGTGGAACGCCTGATGCACCAAACGCTCTTCGAGCGCGCGCGTTTGCGTCACGTCGCGAAAGGTCGCGACGACGCCGGTCACCTGCGCGGCGCTGTCGCGCAAAGGCGTGATGTGGCCGTCAATCGGCAGCGATAGACCGTTGCGGCGCAACAACGTCATGGCGTTTCGGGTTTCGAGCGCAGGTGCATCATCATCCTGTCTGTTCAGGGCGCGCTCGACGGGCGCGCGCGCGGCGCTGCCGCCCACCAGAAAAAAAACGCGGTTGAGCGCATTGCCCAACGCCTCGTCTTCGCTCCAGCCAGTGAGCGCGCACGCGACCGGATTGATGAAGGTGATTTTCTCGTCTTTGTCGGTGGCGATCACGCCATCGCCGATAGATTTGAGCGTGGCAAAAAGCAACTCCTTCGACTGTTGCAGCTCGCGCTCGGTGCGATGCTTATAAAGCCCCATCTCGATGGCGGTCGAAAGTTCGCGCTCCTCGAACGGCTTGAGCAGATAACCGAACGGCCCAGTCTGCCCCGCGCGTTCGAGCGTCTGCTCGTCGGCGAACGCGGTCAGGTAAATCACCGGAATATGAAACTGCTCGATAACTTTGGCGGCGGTCTCGATGCCGTCAATATCGCCTTTGATATTGATGTCGCTTAACAACAAATCGGGCAAATCTACGGGGGCGAGCGCGGCCAATTTTTCCAGCGTGCCCGCGCCCGAAACCGCGCTGCCCACGACTTCATAACCCAACTTTTTCAGCGAACGCTGGATGTCTTTGGAGATAATAACTTCGTCTTCAAGGACAAAGATTTTTACGACGTTTTCCATAGGTGAATAGAAGATTGGCGTGCGAAGAGAGCGGTTAATTTTGCGGCAGGCGAACTGCTTTCTTGATGATGTATCAAGCGCTATTAAAACAAATTGTCCAAATCGTGCCATTGTCATCGCCATCGAGCGTGGCGGTGCCTTCCAACTGCTCGGTCAGCGCCGACACCAACTGCAAGCCGATGGAGTCGCTCTGCTGCCAATCGAAATCGGAATTCATGCCGATGCCGTCGTCGCGCACGGCCAGAATTACCCTTGTGTTTTCGGCGCGCAGTTGTAGGGTAATCGTGCCGCGTTTTTCATCGGGAAAGGCGTATTTGAGCGCGTTAGTCACCAGTTCGTTGACGATGAGGCCGCAGGGCACGGCGCGATCAATATCGAGCGCGACGGTCTGGCAATCGAACGCGAATTGGATGCGCCCATTGTTGTCCGTTGTCGAGCGTTGGATGCTGGCGACCAGGGTTTCCAGATATTCGCCCAGTTCGATGGAGGCCAAATCGGGCGATTGGTAGAGCTGTTCATGAATCAGCGCCATTGAGCGCACACGGTTGCGGCTTTCGTCGAAAGCGGCGCTCATGCGTTCGTCGTCAAAATGGTCGGCCTGCATATTGAGCAGGCTGCAAATGATTTGCAGATTGTTCTTGACGCGATGGTGAATCTCCTTGAGCAGCACCTCTTTCTCGTGCAGCGAGGCTTTCATTTCAGCTTCGTGGAATTTGCGTTGCGTCACGTCACGCGCGATGGCGAGCATCACTTGTTTGCCGTTGAACTGCACCAACCCCACATGAACTTCGACGGGAAAAGTGCTGCCATCTTTGCGGCGATGCAAGCCGTCCACGTTCAGTGAAGCGCCGTTTTTGAGCGATTCCCAATTTCTCTTGATGTTTGCGCTGTGGAAATTCATCTCGAAATCGGACACACGCAGCTTGAGCATCTCGTCGCGGGTATAGCCCAAACTCTGGCAGACGCGCTCGTTGGCCATCAGCATTTGACCGTTTTCGTCGTGAACCATCACGGCATCAACGGCCTGTTCGATCAGGGCGCGAAAGCGCTCTTCGCTTTCGCGCAGAGCAGCTTCAGCCCACTTGCGTTCGGTAATATCGATCTGCGCGCCGATGGTGCCGGTGACTTTGCCGTGGGCATCGCGGAGCGGCGTCGCGTGAATCAGGCTCCAAAACTGGCTGCCATCTTTGTGCAGCAGTTGCGTCTCGTAAACGTCGCTATATCCCTGCGCGCGGCGCTCGTTGTGGCCGTCCAAAACGGGCCAATCTTCGCGCGGCAAGAAGAGTTCGTAGGCGCGGCGCCCGATCATTTCGTCGCGCGCGTAGCCGGTCATCGTCGCCATGCGCTCGTTGGCATAGCTGACGGTATCGCGCAAATCGGTGATGAGCAAACCTTCGCCCATGCCCTCGAAAACCGAGCGAAAGTGCGCCTCACTCTCGCGCAATTGTTGCTGGTTCAACTCCAATTTTTGCTGTTTATGGCGCAGTTGCGTTTCCAGTTCGGCGACGCGCGACTCCATCGTTTGAACGCTCATGCCCGAAATTCGAGCATCAAAGTTGTCGCTAAAACGAAGCGCCCTGCGCGGGCGCTTCGTTCTCCGGCTCGTCCTCGAAGAACTCGCGTTTTATCGCGTCATTCTCGAAGGTCACGCCCTCTTCTTCCAGCAAAGCGCGTTGCTGTCGTGCCTTATCGGGCCCGCGTTTGGAAATCGGCAATGTGCCCGCTTTGCCGACGACGCGCCACCAGGGCACATCGTCCATCAATTGTCCCATCACGCGCCCGCAGACGTAACCCGAAATCGGCGGGTGGCAACGCGCGCCCAACGCGCCGTAAGAGATCACGCGACCGCGCGGAATTTCGTGGCACAGGCGGCGGACTTGTTGGCGCAAAAGTTCGGTTTCAGTTTCGGGCATGGCGAGATAGAGCTTATCCAAAGATGAGGCTGTTTGCCGTTGTAGAGACACCGGCTTGTCGTGTCTAAAAAGGTTAGGCTTGCCGAAAAGTAACTACAAATCTGATATTTAGACACGACAAGTCGGTGTCTCTACAACGGCGTTTTCGGCACAGGCAATCGAGTTGCGCCCGAATTTTGCAGGTTCGGGCAATCCTATGCCTTCTTCATCCCGCCCCGACTTAATCGCGCGCGCGATTTTATGGAAAGACGATGCTCTGCTCGTCAACGCCAACCACAACGCCAAAACTGGCGACGATTATGTCGCCCTGCCCGGCGGCCACGTTGATTCGGGCGAACATTGCGTCGAAGCATTAAAACGCGAAATCGAGGAAGAGTTGGCCGCGAAATGCGAAATCGGCGATTTGCAGTTCGTCAGCGAGAACGTCTACGCCGGTCGCCGTGCCAGCGAATCGCGGCGCCACGAACTGACGCTGGTGTTCGCGGGCACCATCAGCGGCGAGCAAACGCGTGACGACGGCACCATCGCCAGCCCCGAAAAAGATAAGAATTTTCGTTGGCTTTCGCGCGCCGAATTAGCCGATGCCAATCTGTTGCCCGCCGACATCAAAGCGTTTCTATTGGGCGCAATCGAGGAGCGTTATCGGTTCTCGGACACGCGATAAAAAGTCAACCGCAGAGGACGGAGAGAACGCTGAGAGAAGAGTCAATCCTATCAGTCAACACTGCACTTTTTTCTGCGTTCTCTCCGTTCTCGGCGGTTGTTTTTTATTCTCCAACAAGCATTTATTGCGGGCTTTGATGCCGCTCCGAAAGTCTCGAACTTCCGTTGATGTCTAATCTCATCGAAATCGCCGCTTTAACCAAGACTTACGAAGTCGAAAAACGCGCGGTTCACGCCTTGCAGGGCGTGGATTTAAGCGTGCCCGCCGGACAGTTTCTGGCCATCGTCGGGCGCAGCGGTTGCGGCAAATCCACTTTGCTCAACTTGCTGGGCGGCCTCGATACGCCCACGAGCGGCGACCTGAAAGTCGGCGGCGCCAATGTCGCCGGATTGGACGAGCGCGGCCTGACTAATTATCGGCGCGACACCGTTGGCATCGTCTTTCAATTTTTCAACTTGATGCCGCTTTTGACCGCCACTGAAAACGCGGCGTTGCCCGCGTTGCTGGCGGGCAAACCGAAAAAGCCAACGCTGGAACGCGCGCGGATGTTACTGGAAAAAGTGGGACTTAGCCACCGTTTAGATCAGGGCGCGAGCCTACTTTCGGGCGGCGAAATGCAACGCGTGGCCGTCGCGCGCGCTTTAATAAACGATCCTTTGTTGATTCTGGCCGACGAACCGACGGGCAATCTCGATTCGCAATCGTCGCAGTCGGTGTTGGACGCCCTCGCGGAATTGGCGCGCGACGAAGGCAAAACCGTGCTGATGGTGACGCACTCGCGCGAGGCGGCAGCGATTGCCGATGTAACGCGCGAAATGCGCGACGGAGTGTTTGTGAGTTAGCCAATCACTTTCGCCGGTAGTGGCTCAATGCAGGTTGTTTCTGTGTCATTCTGAGCGCAGTGAGGCACGAACGAAGTCGAAGAATCCAGCGCGTTATTGTTCCCCGCGCACGTTCACAGAGACTTTTACGTCATGGATTCTTTGACTTCGTTCGTGCCTCACTGCGCTCAGAATGACACAGAAACAACCTGCATTGAGCCACTACCCGTGTTAGAACTTAAAACACGCGTCTCACGACGCAACTACGACGGAACGAAATGTTGCTTTACTTCTGCCGTTACTCGCGCACTGCAATCGCGCCGCATTCGCAGATCGCGCCCGGCGTTTGGAAACGCGTAATACGACCGCACCGACCGCACTCGAATTCCCAGCCGCGACCGCGACGCGCGGGCTTCTGAACCTTGATGGCGTTGGCCTGTTGCAGACGTTGTAACACGTCGTCGTCGGGGCGAATCATCTGCGAACGCGCCTCTTTTTCGGCGCGCGTGCGACGCTTGCGAGGCGCGGTTTTGTCGGCGACGGCGCGCGGCGCCGCGTCGATTTCGGGGGCCGCACCGTATTGCAACGCCAAATCTTTCGGTGCGCGCGAACGCTTCACTTTCGGCGCGACTGCTGGCGCGACTACGGTTGCGGGCGCCGCCTCCTTCATTCCCGCGATGACGGCTTTCTCTGCGGCGACAACCGTTTTGCGCGCGGCGCGTTTGGCCGGAGTTTTCGCCGCGTGGGGAACCGCATCGGCGGCGGCGACTTCTGTGTTGGGCGCGCTTGAAGCCGCTCGCGTCTTTTTACTTGCCGTTATTTTGGGCGCGACAGTCGCTTCGGCGGCGGGCGTTTCGTCGGGCGCAACCGGCGTTTTGCTGGCGGCGCGACGGCGCGGCGGCGCGGCAATCGCCTCGACGTCGGAGCCCGCAGAACTGCCAAACGTGGAGCGCGCGGCCTGCGTTTTCGCGGGCTTCGAGACAGATTTCGAGGCGACCGTTGCCGCCGAAGTGGCGCGCGCGGGTTGCGCTTTGGCGCTCTGGCTCGAAGACTTGCTCGCGGGTTTCGCGGCAGCACGCGCCGAACGTGGCGGCGCAAATGATACGGTTTTAATCATGTCCAAAACTCGACACCTCAAAACCCATTCGGTTTCATTGATTCGAGTGATGGCAGCAGTATAACGGCCTCTGATTTCGATGGCGACCCCTTTTTTAAAACTTTCTGCAATGCCCACATCGTCCGATGCGCTGTTAATTTTCTGCCGCGCGCCCCAATTGGGGCAGGTCAAGACGCGCCTGGCGGCGGCGTTGGGCGCGCCCCTCGCGTTGCGGCTTTACCGCGCGATGCTGCGCGATTGCTTCGCGTTGGGCCGCGCGCGCGCGCCCGACGCAACGACGGTGGCCTGTTTCACTCCCGACGGTGCGTTTATCGAGAATTCGGAGTTGGCCGCATTGTGGGAGGGCGCGCGCATGGCGCAACGCGGTGCCGATTTGGGCGCGCGGATGCTAAACAGTCTGGCCGACGCGCGCGCGCGCGGGTTCGAGCGCGTAGTCATCATCGGTTCGGATGCGCCCGATTTGCCGACGGATACCCTGCGCGATGCTTTCGCTCTGCTGCGCCAAAACGATGTCGTCGTTGGGCCAAGTTATGACGGCGGATTCGTGTTACTTGGCGCCGCGCGTGCGGTTGACGGAGCGATATTCGAGGATATTACCTGGAGCCGCGATGATGTCTGTGCGCGTTTGCGGCTCAATTTGCGCGCGCAGGGATTGAGTTATGCGGAGTTGTCCTCGTGGCACGACGTGGACGAAATCGGCGATTTGGAGGCGTTGCGTCGGCGCTTGCAAAACGGGGATGCGCAAGTCGCGCGCGCGACGCGCGAGGTGTTGGCAGAGATTGAGGCTCCGTCCGGAGCTTAAAACCTCCGAACGCCGTAGAGACGAAATTCTTAAACTCGAAATCTATGGAAAATCCCGCCCCTCGTTCCGCATCGCGCCCGCTCGCGACGCGCGGGTTCGAGGCGTTTTTACTCGGATTAATCGCGTTAGGTTTGGCCTGCCGCTTCGTCGGTTTGAACTGGGACGAAGGCTTGCAGCTCCATCCCGACGAACGTTTTATCATTGATTTAGTCGGCAAACTCGGCTGGCCCGTGTCAGTTTCGCAGTGGCTCGATTCGACGCGTTCGCCGTTCAATCCGAACAACCTGGAAAACGTGACTTTCGTCTACGGCCAATTCCCGTTGTTGCTGGGCAAACTGGCGGCGATGCTGACGGGCAAAAGCGATTTGGGCGCGTCGTTGCCGCTCGCGCGTTCGTTGTCGGCAACTTTCGATTGCTTGACGGTTGGCCTCACGTTTCTGGTGGCGCGACGGGTTTTGCCGCGACACTGGGCGTTATTCGCGGCGGCGTTGGTGGCTCTGGCGGCGCTTCACGTTCAGCAGAGCCACTTTTTCACGGTTGATAATTTCGCCGCCTTCTGGATGTTGGCCGCGTTCTGGGGCGCCGCACGCTGGCAGAACAAAGGCCGCGCGCGCGACGCGTTGCTGTGCGGCGCCTGTCTGGGCTTGGCGCTGGCGTGCAAAATATCGGCGCTTTTCATCGCGTTCCCTCTGGCGATATTGCTGGTTTACGGTGTCGGCAAATTCCCATTTCGCCAGGTTTTCGTGGGCGCTCTGGTTTGCGCGTTGATGGCATTGGTTAGCTTCCGCGTTTTTCAGCCGATGGCGTTTCTGGGCGAGTGGGGCTTCTTCGATCTGCGACCCGATCTGCGCTTCTGGCAAGATTTGGCGGGACAGGCGGCGATCACCAACGGCGAGGCCGATGTGCCGTTCAACGTGCAGTGGGTCGGGCGCGCGCCCTGGCTGTTTTCGGCGCGCAACCTGGGCTTCTGGGGCTACGGCTGGGGCCTGCTCGTTTCGGGCGCGTTGGGCATTATATTCGTGTTGCTCAGTCTGCGCAAACGCGACGAACGAACGCCAATTTTACTGGGCAGCGCGCTGTTTTGTCTGGTATTATTCGGCGTGCAGGGCGCGGCGTTTTCCAAGTTCACCCGTTACTTTTTGCCGATGACGCCGTTTATGGCGCTACTGTCGGCTTACGCCTGGCAAACTCTGGTGGCGCGTCGCCGCTGGCTGCGCATTGGGCCGCCTTTGGTGGCGGGGTTTACCGCGCTGTGGTGCGTGGCGGTGGCCTCGATTTATACGCGTCCGCACACGCGTCTCGAAGCCTCGCGTTGGATCGCGGCCAACATTCCACCGGGCACGCGCACCATCAACGAAACGCCGTGGGACGAGAGTCTGCCGTTGGGCTGGGCGCCTTCGGGAACGGGCGATTTGCGGTCGCAATTGTTGGGTTCTTACGATGCCGATACCGATGAAAAGCGCGAGAAGATATTGAAAATTTTGGACGAGAGCGAGTGGCTGTTTTTATCATCGGGCCGCAGTTGGCAAAACATCCCGCGCTGGCCCAGCAAGTGGCCGATGACGGCGCGATTTTACTACGCGTTATGGAACGGCGATTTAGGGTTCGTGCGCGCGCGCGAGTTCACCTCGTATCCGCAATTGGGGCCGCTGCAATTTCCCGATGACGACGCCGAAGAAGCCCTCTCGGTCTACGATCATCCGCGCGTGGTTTTATGGAAGAAAGGCCCGAATTATTCCTCGGCCAAAGCGCGCGCGATTCTGCAAGAGGCGCCGCTGCCGATTCAAGAAGAGTGGCATCCGCGCAATGCAAAGTGAGAAGGCGGGTAAGCGTGTGCGGGGCTGGCCAAGCGCCTTTAGCTCAATACCATTGGGCGCCCAACGGAGCAGGGCAATGCAATGCTGACGATTTTGGCGGAGCATCAAAGGTGTTTTTTCTGGGAAACCATCCTGTTCATCCTGTCCAAAGAAAGCCATTGACGGCACGCGAAACGCCGCCCGGCGTCCACAAGGCGCACACATGAATTTCAATCCCTTTTTCGGGTTCGAGACCGAATACGGCATCACCATCGAAGGCGGCGACGCCACCGATTTAATTAAAGCCTCGCGCGAAGTCGTCAAAGCCTACGACGCCACCGGATTGCCCTTTGCGGCTCCGTGGAACTATCGCGCCGAAGACCCGCGCAACGATCAGCGCGGCTTTCACGTCGAGAAACTGAGCGTTGACGCCGTGGACGCGCAGTTCGACCGCCCCGGCGAACGCGCCGCTTCGCCGCAGGAAGATCGCTGCGATCACGTTTTGCAAAATGGCGCGCGTTTGTATAACGATCACGGCCATCCCGAATATGCCACGCCCGAATGCGGCGATTTGCGCGCTCTGGTGGCCCACGACAAAGCGGGCGAACGCATCGTTTTGCAGTGCGCCCAGATTTACGGCGAAAAGGTCGGCAAGCTGGTCGAAATTTGGAAGAACAATACCGATTTTCACGGCGCCTCCTACGGCAGTCACGAGAGTTATCTGATTCAGCGCAAGGTGAGTTGGGAGGACGTAACGCGCAATCTGGCGCCATTTCTGGCGACGCGGATTGTGTTTTGCGGAACCGGCAAAGTTGGCTGCGAAGAGCGCGGCGTCGAGTGCGATTATCAACTGTCGCAGCGCGCCGATTTCTTTCAGGTTTTGCAATCGGTGGACACTTTGAGCAATCGTCCGCTCGTCAATACACGCGACGAACCGCACGGCGACGCTCGCAAATTTCGCCGCCTGCACGTCATCGCGGGCGACGCCAACCTCAGCGAATGGGCCATCGCCCTGCGCGGCGGCACCACCAATTTGGTGGCCGCACTCATCGAGAGCGGCTGGAACTGTCCGATTGAATTGCGCGATCCGGTCAAGGCGATAAAGCAAATCTCGCGCGACCAAAGTTACAACTGGCAAATCGAAACCAAATCGGGCGAAACCGTCAGCGCGATTGACGTTCAGCGCGCTTATTTGAAGGGCGTCTGCGAATTGAATTTGCCCGGCGCCGATTGGGTGTTGGGCGAATGGGCCGAAGCCTTGGACACTCTGGAACGCGACCCGATGGAGATGGCCGACCGGGTGGATTGGGTGGCGAAGAAGTCGCTGTTGGATCAGTTCGTCGAGGCCGAAGAGTTGAACTGGAAGGACGATCAGAGTTTTCTGCAAAGTCTGGATTTGGCCTATTCCAATGTTGACCCCGAAGTGGGATTATACGCGGCTCTGGTCGAATCGGGCGCGATGCGACGGCTGGTGAGCGACGAAGAAATCGAGGCCGCGCGGGCGCAGGCCCCGACGACTTCGCGGGCGTTGTTGCGCGGCGCGTTGACGCGGTTTAACGACGAGATTCGCTCGATTAGCTGGGGCGCCGTCGAGGGCGAAGACGGGCAGGGCAAGTTTCGGTTTATTCTGCCGGAAAACGGCGACTTCGAGGCGATGGCGGCGCGGATTGGCGAGGCGCCCAACCTGCGCGCGGCGGGCGAAATTATCGCGGGAGATGGATCATGAAAAAATTGGACGACAAAACTTTGGACTTTTTGGAACAGCAAATTCCCGACTTGATGGCGGCGGCGGTCACCATCGCTTATAACGAAGCGTTGGCGGCGGGGCTTAGCGTGCTTCAAGTTGAGGGCGACGAGTTAATCGAGCAGTTTCCCGATGGCAGCAAACGCGTGGTGAAAAGTTTGGAAAGGCGGAGAGAAAATGGCCAGTGAACAAGTGCCGCGTTTGCGGATGTTTGCGGGGCCCAATGGTTCGGGGAAAAGCACACTCAAGGCGTTGTTGCGCCCTGAATTGTTGGAACGTTACATCAATCCTGATGAGATCGAGGCAACCATTCGCGAAACCGGTGTTTTTGATTTCTCAAATTGGGAAAGAGTAGAAGAAAACGAACTGCGAGAGTTTTTCGCCGGATCCACCCTGTTGCTCAGAGCAGGTTTACAAGCTCAGGCTGCAAGTCTACGGTTTGAAGGGAACGAACTGTTCTTTGCCCCAAACGAGATTAATTCCTATTTTGCGTCCGTCATCGCCGATTTGGTGCGCCGTAAAATGGTGGCGAATCAGCGTTCTTTCACCTTTGAAACCGTGATGAGTTCCTCTGACAAAATCGAGTTCTTACGAGAAGCCAAACGTCATGAATTTCGCATTTACCTTTATTTCGTGGCGACAGAAGATGCGGAAATCAACGTGTCGCGCGTTGCGAACCGCGTCACTCTTGGCGGTCACGATGTGCCAACCGATAAAATCGTCGCGCGTTATTATCGCTCTCTCGAACTGCTCGCTGATGTGATTCGCGTCGCCGACCGCGCTTATATTTTCGATAACTCCGGTTCGCAACTCGATTTCATCGCCGAATTCGAGAACGGGCAATTGACCGATCTGAAAAACCAAACTCCGCCACGTTGGTTCGAGGTTCACGTTCTCGATAACGTAGAGACTTCGTAACTGCTCCGCCTCTCCATGAACCGCACGCGTAAGCAAGTCGGGCCGTAACGCTCACGAGAAACTTCCACTCATTCGTAAGCGTCATGGCCCGACTTGCTTACGCGCGGTTCACAACGGCATTTGAGGCGCTACGCGCGAAAACTGAGTGATCTTACCTTGCCGATGGGGAACGTAAAAGTGTAAAATATCGTCTGTATTATCCGTGCTGACACACTGGGCGACTTTCGCGAGTCGCTCTTTTTTACCAATCCAACTCGGACGCCATAAGGGAATCGTCAGACCACAGGGGTGCCCGCCTCATCAAAAGCCCTCGCTGCCCTGAACGTCCAAATAACCAACATGAAACCAGAAATTCACCCCGATTACATGGAGAGCAAAATCGCTTGCACCTCCTGTGGAACTGAAGTCACCACCCACGCCACCGTGCCCGAAATGCGCCTCGACCTGTGCTCCAATTGCCATCCGTTCTATACCGGCAAAAAGCGCATCGTTGATACCGCTGGACGCGTTGACCGTTTCAATCAGCGTCGCGGCGACGGCGAAGGCAAGCCCGCTCCCAAGAGCGGTCGCCGTTAGCAATAACCCAAAAGAGCGGAATCCAAAGTCGCGTGTTATAGCGCGGTTTGGATTCCGCTCTTTTTTGGTTTATGGTGGCATATCATGGGTTGAAACCCATGACTTCAGGCCTACGGTCAATCGTGCTCCGCACGGGAACTCGGCCAAGCGTAAGTCTCATTAACAATGGCCAAACCTCAGTTTCAGTTGGGCGGTCAAGCCCTCATCGAAGGCGTAATGATGCGCGGCCCGACGCACGTCGGCGCCGCCGTTCGGCGCGCTAACGGCCAAATCCAATCGCGCGTCGAGCCGTTCGATTCGATTCTCAAACGCAAACCGTTCCTCAATATTCCCTTCGCGCGCGGCATCATCGCCTTGTTCGAGATGCTCGCTCTGGGAATGGGCTATCTGAACTGGTCGAGTGAACTGGCGCTGCAAGACGAAGGCAAAAAGAAAGCGGGCGAAGCCGCGCTTACGGTGAAAGAGCCGTTGACGGGCACGGTTGTTTTGGAAGAACAGACCGAAGTCGCGCAGCCCGAACGCGACGGCGAAAACGTCGCCATCGCCGAGCCGGTCACGACGACGCATCCGCCGTCGCAGGAAGTCGAAACGCAGACCGCGCCCGACAAAAAGGCGTTGCCGATCTGGGTGTTTCTGCTGACGATTTTGGGATCGTTGGGCGTTGGCGTCGCGCTTTTTGTGGCCTTGCCGAACCTCGTCACCGACTGGATTTTCGAGCCTTTGACGCAAAATCGCATTGCCCTGAACTTGATTGAAGGTCTGGTAAAACTGGCGATTTTTATCGGCTACGTTTTCATCATCGGGCGGCGCAAGAACATCAGGCGGGTTTTCGAGTATCACGGCGCCGAGCATAAAGTCGTCTACGCTGTCGAAAACGGGCGTCCGCTCACGCCCGCCGGAGCGCGTCCGTTCGATACGCCGCACCCTCGTTGTGGGACGGGCTTCGCGTTGATTACGGTTTTCGTTTCGGTGATTTGCTTCACCTTTTTGCCCTGGGGCGATGGCCATCTGGCGCGCATCGGACTGCGCTTGTTGCTGTTGCCAATCGTGGCGGGTATCTCGTATGAGATCATCAAATCAACCGTCAATCCGCGTTTGGCAGGATTGGCGATGGTGGTGGTGAAACCAGGAATGTGGCTGCAACGATTAACGACCGAAGAGCCAAGCGACGAGCAATTGGAAGTCGCGTGCGAAGCAATGCGCGTGTTGCTGGTGAAAGAGGAAGAAGTTACGCAAACGGCGGAAGCGAAGAGTTGAGGCGGGGGTGAAACCTCACGCCCGCCTCAACTTGGGGGCAATCCAAAAATGTTAGAAAAAGCTCAACTTGTCGCCGAACATTTCGACGATTTAACCAATCAACTCGCCCAACCGGAAGTTTTCGGCGATAGCGATGCCGTCACGCGCATCAGTCGCGAGCGCGCCAAAATCGAGCCGATTGCGCGCATCTATCGCGAAATCGAAGAGATTCAGACCGCGCTTGACGAAGCGCGCGTGATGGAAGGCGATGCCGAAATGGGCGAACTCGCGCGCGAAGAGATCGCCGAGTTAGAGCCGCAGCTCGAACCGAAAATCGCCGAACTCGAACAGGCATTGTTGCCGCGCGATGAAGACGCCGACCGTAACGTTATCGTCGAAATTCGCGGCGGCGCCGGCGGCGAAGAGGCCGCGTTGTGGGCGGGCGATTTGTATCGGATGTATCTGAAACTCGCCGAAGTTCGCAATTGGAAAGTCGAATCAATCTCGACATCCGAAGCCGAAATGGGCGGACTGAAAGAAGTCGTGTTCTCGATTATCGGCGACGGCGCGTGGGAAGCGCTGCAAACCGAAAGCGGCGTGCATCGCGTTCAGCGCGTGCCCGCGACCGAACAGAAAGGCCGGATTCACACCTCGGCGGCGAGCGTCGCCGTCTTACCCGAAGCCGAAGAAGTGGACATTGACCTGGACGAGAACGATATTCAGGTAGATACCATGCGTGCGGCGGGCGCGGGCGGTCAGAGCGTGCAGAAAAACGAAACCGCCATTCGCTTGACGCACAAACCGACGGGTTTGGTGGTGATCTGTCAGGACGAACGCAGTCTGCGCCAGAACCGCGAAAAAGCGATGATCGTTTTGCGCTCGCGCTTATACGAGGCCGAGCGTCAACGGTTGGCCGACGAACGCGATTCGGCGCGCAAAGCGCAGGTCAAGGGCGGCGACCGCAGCGATAAAATTCGGACTTATAACTTCCCTGAAAACCGCTTGACCGACCATCGCATCAACTGGAAAAGCAATTCGTTGGATAGGTTGATGGCGGGCGAAATCGGCGAGTTAATTGATGCTCTGGTGCAGACGCGGCGCACGGAAATGTTGGAAGTGGTGGGAGATTCGTAAGGTGGCAGTTGTCAGGGAAGAATGTGCGCGATCTTCGCAACTTCATACCAGCGCTTCTACAAATGAAATTCCTCGCCATTGACTACGGCGCTCGGCGCCTCGGTCTCGCCATCGCCGACGAAGACGACGGTTTCACCCTACCGCATGGCACCCATACCCGCAAAGTCAACGATAATCGCGGCGACATCGCGGCGATAATTGCGTTGGTCAAGGCGCACGAAGTTGATGGTATCGTGATGGGCGAACCGGCGTCGGGTTCAAATTCCAGTGAAAACACCTCTACCGCCGCGCGTAACTTTGCCGCAAAGCTGGAACAAGCCGCCGTTGACGCGGGGTTAAAGCTGGAATTTCACCGCGCCGACGAGCGTTACACTTCGGCCCTCGCGGCGCACGGCTTGCGCGCGACCGGCGTTTCGTCGCGGCGCGCACGCGAAGAAGGCTTGCTTGACGCGGGTGCCGCCGCCGTTTTGTTGCAGACCTTTCTCGATGCACGGCAAACTGAGGCTCCCCCAGACGAACTCGATGGCGCCGCGCCGTCGAACCGTTAATCACATTTTTGACTCACCGTGAATAATTCTTCCCAATCGTCGCCCGACGCCACCCCCGACGCCACACCCGAACCGTTGCAGCCCGAAGCTCTCGATGACGCCGCACCCCGCTCGACCTCGCCCAACGATTTAGACGTGTTTCTCGGCGACGATAACACTGAACCCACCATTTTCGATGAGGTTATCGAACCCGACGCTGACGAAGAAGAGTGGGAAGAAGCTGGCAAAGACGAAGATGAAGAGCTGGCGGTGGCGGGTTACGTCGAGCCGCGCGGTTCGCGTTGGCCCGCGATCATCGTTTTGTTGTTGCTCATCGGCGGCATCGGCGGCGGCGCGCTTTATAATAAGAACAAGGCCGACGCCAAAGAGGCGCGCCGTTGGGCGCCCATCGCGATGCCCGATCCCATCGCGTTCGTGCCGACCGACTGGGGCGCCGAAACTTTGGCGCAAAAGCTCAAGAAATCCGATAAAATTCGCGATGTTGACGCTTTCGTCGAAGCGGCCAAAGACGTGAATCTGGGTAGCGTCACGCCCGGCGGTTACGCTCTGCCCGAAATGGCGGGGCCGCGCGATTTGGTGCGCATCTTTAAAGCGGGCCCAACCCACGAGAAAGCGGTCTTTCCGCCCGGCTTCACCGGCCTTCAAATCGTCAATCGGTTGAAGAAAGAGGGCTTTTCGGGCGCCGACGAGATGGAGAAATTGATCTATCCGGCCACCGGTTTTTCGCCCTACGAGGGCACCTTGGCGCCCGATACTTATTGGTTCCCTCTCAAGGCCAATGGCAAAACTCTGATCGCGCAGATGCAGGAAGAGTTCGCGCAGATGGTGAAGAAGTTACCCTCGCCGCTCCCCAAAGTCAACGGCAAAGAGCTGACGACGCGCGAAGTCGTGACCATCGCTTCGCTCATCGAGCGTGAGTCGAATCGCAAAGAAGAGATGCCCATAGTCGCGGGCGTGATGCTGAATCGCCTGAACAAGCCGATGCGTTTGCAGATTGACGCCAGCGTGCAATACGCGCGCATCATGGCCGACAAGGAGCACAAAACGCGCTTATTTTTCAGTGATTATAAGTTCCAGTCGCCGTTTAACACTTATCTCAACGACGGTCTGCCGCCGACGCCGATTTCCAATCCCGGCATGGACGCGCTGATGGCCGCCGCGCGTCCGGCCAAGACGGACGCGCTGTTTTATGTGTATTCGCCGAAGCTGAAGAAGCATATTTTCGCCGATGATTTCGCTGGGCACAAAGATAACGTCGCCAAAGCGCGGCGCGAGCGCGCGGCGATTGAAAAGGCGAAAGGCTGAGCTGGAGTTTGAGCGCCCGCAAACCCTGCGAACCGCGAGCGTAAGCGACCGGCTAAATTTGAAGTGCGAGGAAATTAGAGTTTTGGCCGGTCGCTTACGCTCGCGGTTCGCAGGGTTTGTCGCTCCTCCTACCAATCACAACTTTGCCCGCGCGCGCTGCAATCGCGCCACGCTTCGCGCGTCTTTCTGTTTCCGATGCCTCGCTTTTCCCGAACTTTACTGGCCCTGCCGTTGCTGATTCTCGCCGGTTGCCAGCCAACGCGCCCGCCCTCGCCCGCCGCGCAGAAACTCATCGACGCGCAGACGATGAGCGGGCCCGTCAACACCAAAGTTCAGGCGCGACCATTCACTTATCCGGTCAAGTCCGCCGAGCTTTCGCTGTGGGACATCAAGGTTTTCGACGTCAAAGACAAAGACAATGGCCTGCGCCAGGAGTGGAAACACTTCGCGCAAATCCCGCAGCAGCCGGGCGCGACCATCACCAACACGCAGGTGCTGATGAACGGTTGGATTATCTCGCGCGACGGCACGATTTTCCTGCCGCAAAAGCCGACCTATAAAGCCTACGGCTCGTTCTACACCGATTGGACGTTGCCGCGTCCGGGCGATTATACCCTGTGGCTCGAATATCAGCCGTCTGTCGCGCATGAGGAAGAGTTGTCGGCGGCGGAATTGATCAACCGCAAAGCGAGTTATAATTTGCCGCGCGAAGTCGCGCACTGGGATTTTAAGGCCGTTGGCGAAACGCTGCCGACGAAAGGCGAAACCCAATTTAGCTCGTCCCTTCCCTTTGCAATACCGGTCTACGACGCAAAGGGAAACGTGGCGCGAGAGAAAGTGTCGGTCAATCCCCCCGAAGTTCGTGCCGGACGCAAAACGGAATTAGCCTGGAAAGTTGAAGGTAGCGCGCCCGTCGAAAACCCCGAAGTCGTCGCCATCGCGCCCGACAGTAGCACGCTTTTACACGGCATTGGCGCCTCTCCCGAATTGACGTTTACGCGCGCGGGCGAGTGGAAACTCTGGTTCAATTACATGCGCGGCGACCAAAGTTTCGCGGCACCTTATGTGCTGAAAGTCGCGCCCTGATGGATTCACTGACAATTAAGACCGATACCGAAAATGTGGACTGGCCCCGCTTGGCCGAGGTTTATCGCGCGGCTTACAGCAGCACGATAACCGACGAACGGATTCGCCATATCTTCGAGCGGTCGTGGGCGATTCGCATTGCGCTGTGGGATGGCGAAATCGTCGGCGGAGTCTACGCGTTTTCCGATGGCGAGTTGGACGCCTCGGTTCACGGATTGGCGACGCATCCCGACTTCCAAAAGCGCGGCATCGGGCACGCGCTGATGGAATCCATCGTGGCGTCGTTCGAGCCGCACATGGCGGTTTTGCTGACGACCGAACCGCACAACGAAGATTTCTATCGCAAAGTCGGGTTTCGTCCGCTCAAGGGCGCGATGGCGATTAATTTTCCGCCCGCGCAGATGGAAGATTAGGAGAGTGTGATTTCATGCAGTAACAGAACTCGGAGATTTCATGCGATTGTTCTGGTGTCTTTACGAAAGCAATCGCAACCGTCGCCCAAACGCGTCAAACTTACTGTTCCTCTATGAGCCGATTTCCCCTTCGCCCTGCTTTGCTCGGCGCCATCTTGTTGGCGAGCGTTGCCCTCCCCGCGCGCGCTCAAACTTTTCCGTTCGCGTTGCCCTGGGATGACAGTTCCGCATCCGCAACTAATGTCGGCAATCTTAATCCGGCGCCCATTACCAACCTTCAGCGCGTTACAGTCAAAGACGGACATTTCGCTGATGCCACCGGGCGCCGCGTGCGTTTTCTGGGCACTAATATCGTGGCGTCGGCGGCCTTTACGCGCCCCGAAGACGCCGCCGCCGTCGCCGCGCGTTTGCATAAATATGGCTTCAACATCGTGCGGATGCACCACATGGACGCGAGCTGGAGCAATCCCTCGGTTTTCGGCGCCGACCACGACGCCAGAAAAGGCCCCAACCAAATCGTTGATCCCGACTCGCTCGAACTGCTCGATAACTTTGTTGCCGAACTGAAAAAGCAGGGCGTTTACACCAACCTCAACCTGCACGTCGCGCGTTCGCCCTCGACGGGCGACGGCTTTCCCGATGCCGATAAGTTGCCCGAAATGGGCAAAGTCACCGCTTACTTCGAGCCGAAATTTATCGCGCTGCAAAAGGATTACGCGCGCCAGATTTTGGATCACAAAAATTCGCATACCGGAATGCGCTGGGCCGACGATCCGGCGATTGCCGTTGTCGAAATCAACAACGAAGATACGCTGATTGGCCACGCCTGGGACGGCTCGCTCCAGGCGATGCCAAAGTATTATCGCGACACCCTGATGAGCGGTTGGAACACGTTTCTCAAGGCACGTTATCAGAGCGACGCCGCGCTGAAAAACGCCTGGCAGGGCGAGGCCATCGGCGATAATATCGCGCGCGATGCGGCGTTGGATGAAGGTGACGCGCAGTGGAGCCTGTCGAAGCAGGGCGAGGCGCAGGGCACACTCGAAACCGTCGCGGTCGAAGGTGAAGCGGGCGTTAATAAAGCGCTCAAAGTCAGCATCGAAAAACAGCCGACTTACGATTGGCAGATGGAAGTGATGCAGACGAAATTAAGTCTGCGCGAGGGCCAATATTACACGGCGTCGTTGCGCGCGCGCGCCGATGCGCCGCGAACCATCACTGTTGGTGTCGGCATCAATCGCGCGCCGTGGACGCGTTATGGCAGCGCGACGCTGAAATTGACGCCGCAGTGGCAGAAATTTCAGATCGTGTTTCGCGCGGGCGGCGACACGCCCGATGCCAACCGCATTACCCTTAGCGTCGGCGGCGCGACAGATGCTGTTTATTTATCCGATGTGCAAATTCGGCCCGGCGCGGTCGCCGAAATCGCGCCCGATTGGTCACTTCAGAAAGCCAACTTCGATTTGCCCGGCACCAGCGTCGTGGCGGCGCAGGCGCAGGATTGGACGGATTATCTGGCGGCCATCGAGAACTCTTACGTTAGCACGATGACCGACTATATCAAGAACGATTTGGGCTACAAAGGTCTGGTGACCGGTTCGCAGGCGAGCTATGGCGGTTGGGCGGGCGTGGCGCGCGAAAGTCGCACCGACTGGATCGATATGCACGCCTACTGGCAGCATCCCAACTTCCCCGGCAAAGCGTGGGATTCGACCAACTGGAACATTCCCAACACGGCGATGACCGACGCCGACGGCACCGGCACCTTGCTCGGTTTGGCGACGCATCGTGTGGCGGGCAAGCCGTTTACCGTCAGCGAATACAATCACGCGGCGCCCAACGATTACGCGTCGGAAACCGTGCCACTGATTCTGGGTTACGCCGCCGCGCAGGACTGGGACGGCGTTTATCTGTTCGATTACAACGGCAATCGCGACAATTGGAAAACCGATAAAATCGAGGGTTACTTTAGCGTGCATTCCGATCCCAACAAAATGGCGCTGCTGCCCGGCATGGCGCGCGCGTTTTTGCGCGGCGACATCGCGGCGTTTAAGGGCACCACGACGTTGACGGTTCCGCGCGGCGAACTGCTAAAGATGACCGCGCAAAAGCGCAGCGCCAATGTCTATGATGGCATGGTCGCGGGCGATTGGAAGCGCTGGGGCTTGACGCGCGATGATTTGTTGAACAGTCGCGTGCAACTGAAACTTGTTTCGACCGATGGCGAGCCGACGATTGAGCGGAGTGGCCCGCGCGGTGGTCAGTGGAGCTGGAATTTTCGCGGCGATAGAGGCGTTGTGTCGGTTGACGCGCCCGCCGCTAAAGCTCTGGTTGGGCGAATCGGCGATAGCTTCGTCGTCGGCCCGTTACAAGCGGGCGCGTTGCGCGTTTCCGATGTCGAATCGTCCAATCAGTGGGCGGCGCTGACGTTGGTTTCGCTCGACAAACTGCCGGTCGCTCAATCGAAGTCGCTGCTGTTGACGGCGCTCAACCGCGCCGAAAACACCGGCATGGAATGGAACGCCGACCGCACCAGCGTCGGCGACAAATGGGGCGAAGGCCCAACGCAACTCGCGGTTCCGCACGCCCGCATTTCGCTGGCGACCAAAGCCAAACGCGCCCGCGTTTTTCGTCTGACGCCGACCGGCGACCGGGGCGCAATTGCGAGTTCGAGCTTAAAAGACGGCGTGTTATCGTTCGAGATCGGGCCAGACGACCAAACGGTGTGGTGGCAAATCGTGACTGAGTAAAAATAGCCACCAAGAAGCACCGAGAACACAGAAGGGGCACAGAGAGAGCGAAGAACCTTAAGAATACGAAGAAATCATTTTTCCTATTCTTAAGGTTCTTCGCTCTCTCTGTGCCCCTTCTGTGTTCTCGGTGCTTCTTGGTGGCTATTGCTGATAAGACGCGATTTCGACGATAGTGCCATCGAAATCGTGAAAATAAGCCAGTCGCTTGGTGCCCAGATTCGCCACGCGAAACGGCACCTCGACAGGTTCGGAGATGGGCCGAACTCCCAACGCGCGCACCTGTTCCAACGTCCCGTCAACATCTTGCACCTCAAACGCGATGTGACGCAAGCCAGGCTCGTTCGGCATCGGATCGAACGGGCAGAACTCGTCAACGGGCGCGTCGTAGCGAATTAGTTCGAGGCGCGCGCCGCCGTCGGGCGCTTCAAGAAACAGACATTTGGCTCTGGCGCCTTCAAGTCCAGTGACGGTTGCAATCCACTCGCCTTCGAGCTGGGCCGAAAAGCCGCGCCGGAAGCCAAAGACGGCTTCGTAGAACCCGGCGGCGCGCTCCAAATCGGCGACGACGATGTTAATGTGATCGATCATAAATTGAACTTCTTTTTAGATAGGATGGACAGGATGAAAACAGGATGAGTTCGAGCGGGCGAAATATTCGCAGAGAAAACAATTTAATTTTGGTTTGGCACTCGAAACTCTAACTTGCCCGAACCCATCCTGTTTCATCCTGCAAATCCTGTCTAAAAAGATTTACAAACTCGCCAGAAACTCCGCCAACTCTTCGCGCGACGGGCTATTGGCGCTGCGCACATAAAACCCCGACGTGCCCACGCCCATTTGCAGCGATTCGCTCAGGTTCGCGCTGACCAGTTGGCCCAGACAAAAACCGGCGTTGAAGTGATCGCCCGCGCCCGTCGAAATCTTCGGTTGGGCGATGAACGGCCCATCCACCGCGACGGCTTCGTCGGCGTTGGCGGCGGCGGCAAATTTTGTCGGATGCACCACGACGACGCCAATTTCCAGTTTCGCGCGAATCGCATCGGCCAATTCGGGAGCGCTCTGATGATCGGTCACTTCGCCGACGGGCGTCGAAACATTGAGCGTTTCGCCGACCTGAATCGCCTCGGCTTCGTTCAGGCCCAGAATCACGTCATGATTTTCCTGAAACCTGGCGATGGTTTGCAGCGCATCCAAGATATGTTCCGCCGAACGTTTTTCGGGGTCGGCCAAATCGAAGAACAAGGTTTTGCGCTCTTTCGCAGGGGGAAACTCCAGCATCTTTTTCCAGAGCGGCGTCATATAAGGCAGCATCGTCCAGTTGACCATCGCCACAAATTTGGCGGCGTCCCACGCCTCGAACCAGGCGTCTTCGCCGACGCGGTTCATCAGGTTTTCGTAGGTCACTTCGGCCACCGTCGCGTGCTTGCCGACGATGAGTTTGCCGTCGTCAAATTCATAAGCATCGGTCAGAGCGGGCGGCGAAATCGGCAAAAGTTTGGCGCGATTGCCGAACTCCTCGAAGACCGAATGGGTGTTGGGATAACCGGTCATGCCGCAGTAAGTCACGTCGAGGCCCAGCGCGCATAAGGCGTTGGCCATGATGGGGCCGTTGCCGCCCAACTTGACGAGCGTCGGCACGATTTCGACGTTGGCCGATTTGCCGGCGGCGGCGGCGATGCGTTCGCCGAACTCGCGCAGAGTTTTGATGCGATCATAATTCTCGGCATCGTGGCGTTTGTCAACGGCGTGGCAGATGGTGTCGATGAAGCCGTCGAAACCAGCGAGGGCGGGCACATCGGCCAGCGAGCGCGCGGCGCGCAAAGTCGCGGCGGCGGATTGGGGAATCGTGTTCATAAATCGGGTGAATTTAAGGATAGCGGATGGCGGATTTGGGATGGCGGATTTCGGAGGGGTTGTTGCGAACCGCGAGCGTGAGCGACCGGCCACAAGTTATATCTGCCATCGCGTTATGATTTGGCTTCTAAAATTTAGCCGATCGCTCACGCTCGCGGTTCGCAACAACCCATCCGAAATCCGGCGTCCGATTTGCCCAAACGCGCCTTGATGAAAAATTTCTTCTTCAATCCCCGTTATTATTTTAGCGGGCCAGGCGCCGTCGGCGTCTTTATTTTGCGCGTATTTTTGGGCTATGCGATGGCGATGCACGGTTTGAGCAAAACCCAGAATCCCTTCGGTTGGATGGGGCCGAATGGCCCGCATGGGGTTTTGCAAGCGTTAGCGGTTATCTTCGAATTTTTCGGCGGCATGGCCATTATGTTCGGCTTGCTGACGCCGCTCGCCTGTCTGGGCGTGATGTGCGTGATGTTCGTCGCCGTTTTGTCGCAGCTTTTGAAAGGCTTGCCGTTCATCGGTTCGGGCAATGGGAAAGATTACGAATTGGCGGGCATGTATTTCTTGTTTGCGCTCACCATTTTTCTGACCGGCCCTGGCCTTTTGTCGGTGGATGCGGCGCTAACCAAAATGATGGGCAAACGCGGCGTGGCGACTTCGACGCCTTAACCGAAGATATTCGCGAAAAAGCACGAAAAGTTATCTCAACTTTTTGTGCTTTTTTGTGCCACTCCAAAACTTGGCAAGCGCGCGCGCTAAACTGAACTTCAAATTATGCTTTCGTCTCTCTCCCAGAAAATTACCGGCACGCTCGCCAAACTGCGCGGCAAAGGCAAACTCACCGAAGCCGACGTGGATGCCGCCCTGCGCGAAGTGCGATTGGCGCTCTTAGAAGCTGACGTCAACTTCAAGATCGTTAAAGAGTTCATCGCTAAAGTGCGCGTCAAAGCCGTCGGCGAAGATGTGCTCAAAAGCCTGACTCCCGACCAAATGGTGATCGCCGTCGTGCGCGACGAGATGCAGGAACTGTTGGGCGGCACCACTCACCGTTTGCAGTGGAGTTCTAAAGGGCCAACGGTCATTATGCTCGCCGGTTTGCAGGGAACGGGCAAAACCACGACTGCCGCCAAACTCGCGGCGCTGCTCAAGCGCGAAGGCAAAAAGCCACTTCTGGTGGCCTGCGATATTTACCGCCCCCAGGCGATTTTGCAACTTCAAACCGTCGGCCAACAGGTGGACGTTCCGGTTTATGAAGAGGGTAAGATCAATCCGGTTCACATCGCCCAACGCGGCGTCGCCCACGCGCGCGCCAAATCTTACGATGTCGTAATCATCGACACCGCCGGACGCTTGCACGTTGACGGCGAAATGATGACCGAGGCCAAGGCTATCGCCGAAGCGGTTAATCCCGATGAAACGCTGCTCGCGCTCGATGCGATGACCGGCCAAGACGCGGTCGCGGCGGCGGCGGCGTTTAACGAGGCGTTGCCTTTGACGGGCGTTGTGCTGACCAAGATGGACGGCGACGCGCGCGGCGGCGCGATTTTGAGCGTGCGCAGCGTGACGGGCGTGCCGGTAAAATATATTGGGACGGGCGAGAAGTTGGACGCCATCGAACTGTTCCATCCCGACCGTATGGCGGGACGGATTCTGGGTATGGGCGATGTGTTGAGCTTGATCGAGAACGTCGAAAAGCAGATCACGATGGACTCGATGGAAGAGATGGAAGCGCGCATGAAGAAGGGCAGCTTCGACTTCGAGGATTTTCTGATTCAGATGAAGGAGATGAAGAAGATGGGGCCGATGGACAAGATGCTGGAGATGATTCCCGGCATGAACAAACTGCCCAAAGCCGCGCAAGCCGGCGTGGACGACAAAATGATGAAGCGCGTCGAAGCGATTATCTTGAGCATGACGCCTAAAGAGCGGCGCCAACCCGACGTGATCAACGCCAGCCGCAAAAAGCGTATCGCGGCGGGCAGCGGCACGAGCGTGCAGGAAATTAATCGGCTGTTGAATCAGTTCCGCGATATGCAAAAGATGATGCGGCAGTTACAGGCGATGCAGAGCGGCAAAATGAAAATGCCGCGCGGCATGGGCAAAATGGGAAGGATGATGGGCGGACGCGGGATGTAAGAAAGGGCGCGAAGTTTGGCTTCGCGCCCTTCTTTACTATGTCTGATTGATTTGGTAAATAGGTATTGCGTCCTCCAATTTCCGTTTCGTGCCCCCGATGGTGAATTAATTGAGCCACTTTGAATCGAAGTGGTAGAAGTCATACTGATGTTTGGCATACTGTTGAGCAGCAAAAAAGCGCAAGTCGGGCGAAAATTTGATGAGATCAATGTTCTTGATTTCTGGCCATTGATGCAGACGCTTTTTGCGAGCGTAATCCCAAAGTTCCGCACCGCGCTTGGTGGCGACGATCATCTTCTGACTTTGCCCTGGCACCATCGCCAGCAACCGCACTCTCTCGCCGTTGATTTGTAGCGGTAAAATGCGTTTGCTGGGATACTCGTAAATTGTCGATTGTGACACGATTTGAGTGGGTGACAGTTGCGCGATAGGATAGCCCACCGTATGAGAGGCGCTACCGTGAACGCGCCATTTCAGGTTGCCCTGATAATCCTTGACCACTAACACTCCCAAGGGGCGAAAAGCCGCTGGATAATCGTAGTCCTTCTGGTATTGGTAAAAGCTGGTCACCCAACGCTGTTTTGCATCCGAACCCAAGAAGATTTGCGAAGCTCCAAGATCTGCATCTTTGATGCGCCCTAGGAAACGCTCTTTTTTCCAATCCCATATCTCAAAACGACTGCCTCTGTCATAGTTAGCAGCATAATCTTTGAGTCTTGAATCCCAAGTGCTTTCTAATACAGATACAGCAATGGTGTTGGGGCCGATAACATGGGAAGTTTCGATATTAGTATGATCGTTCCCAACTTTGATTTTACGAAAATTCTTTACGTTTGATGAATCTATCACCATCAAATTGGGGTAGTGAACGCCTACTGGCCAAGATGTGGAGTTAGTGAACAAATGTTCTCCTTTCAATGAAAGTCGCGCCGTGTTAGGATCGAAATACGTTTGCGGTTGAGTTTGGGTGATTTTACCTGTTGTCGGATCAACCCAATAAACCCAGCCTTGCCCGACTAAGTCGACCATGTAAAGAGCTTTGTCTTTGCTGGTAAATCCCAAAAAGTAGAAGCCAACGTAGGTTTCACCCAATTTGCGGCCTTTCTCCATATTTTGGTCAGTGTGGAGAGTAGCAAGTGGAGCGGCTTGCGCGGCTTGCGAGCCAAAACACAGAACCAGAAGCGCGAAAAGAAAGCGTTTAAGTAAATTCATGTCGATTCCTCAGTTGGGGCCAAAAGTGCCGAATACCAAGCCAGGGCGTGTCGTCAAAATATTAGATCGTTTGCTGATGCGATCTTTGACTGCGCGGACTTCACCATCTGTGATATCGAAATCAGTTTTGTAACCTGAACTTCTTGTTGTGTTAGACCAGCCTTGGGTGAAGCCGTAAACTTGCTTTGTCAAATACGAGGCGGAAGACGAGGGAACAATTGAGTTACCTTGAGCATCGAACTCAACTACTGTCGTAGTCATTGCGGGTTCGATACAATGGATTTCGTTTTCGATTGGAATTCGGGGGACACAATACTTAATTCGGGAATTCGGGGGAATTCGGGGGACGGAATTCGAGCGGAATTCGAGGGACACAATACTCGAAGAGGAATTAAGTATTGTGTCCCTTTATTTCGGTTGTGCGAGCCGGTGTCGGGGGCGCTCACGCGCGGGCCGGGCGGATCGTCTATGCTGCATTTGATGGTGACGGTCGTCGCACTGGTAATGTCGTCGGGCGCGAGCCATGTGGCGGTTTTGCCATCAAGATTTGGCTGTGACGGCGGGATTAAGGGGAAACACTCCAAAATGCCAATCCATTCCCAAAGAATTCGACTGTTGATTAAACACTTGGGCCACAAGCGATATTTTGCCAGTTCGTATATCAATGGATTGGAAAGAGTTTCTTTCATCCATGAACACTTGTCCCTGCCCAACAATCTCGGCAACCTTAACCATAACCTTTGCACCATCTTCTGAAACATCAAGCATCTCGAACTGAGGATAGATCAAATCATGGGATGCGGATATAGCATCAGTCGCTTTCAAAGTAACGACTTCCTTTTGGACGCGTGATGAAACATCCAAGATGGAGATTTTCGCACTGTTCTTAGCTCCTACAATCGTCTGCGACATGGTGAGTAAGTGCCGACTATCTGGCATCCACTTCAGTTGAGGGAATGTCTCCCTGACAGGTTGAATGATGTGGCGTTTTTTCGTCGCTCTGTTGTAGAGACATAAATAAGATTGTCGAGGTAAATCAGTATGAAAAACGTTGGATGGATTAATTTTTTTCTCTTCGTCAGTTGAAGTGAAGAAAGCTATCCATTTGTTATCCGGTGAAGGAATGGGTTGATAACCATCCTTCAATACTAATTGGGGATTTTCGCCACTCGATGACACTTCGTAAACATCGGGACGCGCAGCAACGTAAGGCGACCCGTCGGCGTTCTGGGATTTCACCTCAAGATCAGCACTTAACCGAGCATCTTCATACCATTTTTTTATATCGATAACACTATAAAGCAGGGTGTCCTCTGTCGTCCAAGACGCAAACTTTGCAGCAGAATTTTCTACAACAGAAACGCTCGTATTTTTCACACGATTGTAAATGAACAATGTCAACGGGCGAGTGCGGTTGCCTTCATTGCCTTTGGAATCACCACCGCGATAATAAGCGATGAAATCGCCTTTAGGTGAGGTAAACAAGCGCGTATACGCCAATCGTTCGGGTGGCCCTTTCTCCAGTTTATTTGTGGTCAAATTCCACAGATAGAAGTGATAATATCCAGGATTGTCGTAAGGCCATCCAGCCTTGAACAGGATACTCCGTCCATCATCCACAAATTGTGAATCAAAGATGACTTCGGGAACGCTTTCCGGGATTGCAACACGGTATGTGAGCCTTTTTCCTGACGCAGCAGCGGCTCCCGATTGATGTAACACCAAATAGCGTTGTCTGATGCGCTCATCTTCTACTGGCACAGAAGCAATATACAGCAGAGTCCCTGCGGGAGCCGTGGGCGCACTGTCAATGAATTGAAGCGGATCGGCGGGCAATACAGTTTTTTCAGATGGTGCCACAGAAACCTGAGCCAGTGACCAAGCCGCAAGTATTCCTCCAATGCTCAGAGTTACGCCGAGAGCCATCGTTTTCTTTTGTAAATTCATAGATTATCACCAAAGGTAGTCAATTAATTTATGGCCCCACTCTAACGCGGTTACCAGACAGGCTTTGAAAAGTCCGTAAGTTCATCCTAACGGTCTCTGCGTTGTAACGAGACTTGTTTACCTCCGTCGCGTTTAGAGAACTGAAGCTCCGGCCCGCAGTAATTAAGGAAGTTCCAGCAATAGGCGTGGCGCCATCTAAGCTCGGAAAATCAACTTTGTAACGCGAGAGCGTTGTGCGCCTTCCGTTTCGAGTCGCATCAATGGAGTCTAAGGCGCCGCCGCCGTTGGCACCGTTGCCATGCGCATCATAACCAGTAGGATTGAGCCTTGGGTCGGCACTCCCGCTGATGTAATTCGTCGTCCAATCATCTTGTTGTCCGTTGGAATGCACAACGTGACCATTCCTAAACACACACTTGAGCCAAGAACCATCGAGTTCATCTGTGTTGGTTCTATTCCTTGTAAGAGCAGTAACTCTTTTTACACGCTGTTCTGCCAAACGAGCCGGATCCATCACTCTCACGCCAACATTCGGCCAAACTCCGGACGGAGAAAAAGTATTCGGAGCTTGGCCATTAGCCCAGTAGAATGCTCCTAAACCACCGATGTCCAAGCGAATAGCACCATCCGATGTCACTCGATAATCGAGGTTATATGCCTTATCCGTGCCCCTAAGACTATAAGACTGGTCTGCGGCGGAGCGATTGCGTCGTTGAGTTCGCCAAGGCGTATAATCCTTGATGTTAGCATCATAAACCGCAGGATTGGTCTGGTCTTCATCAACAGAAATAAATGCGGTCCAACCTATAAGACTTCTTGCGGTTCCTCCCCAATCCCACTGCAAGCCAGCATCGATTTGAACTCTTTCAGAGTTTCGCCATGCCCCCGCAGCGTCGAGAGAACGGCCAGGCCCCACACTGCCCAGGTAAAAAGAGGGGCTACTATTTCGTGGGTTAGTTGCCGCAGTCACGTTACCTGCGGCGTCTGAGGGCAGAGCGAAATCCATTGCGAAGGTGCCATTGACACCTACGCAATCGGGTTCCGACGTAACACGTCTGTTAACACCCCATACTCCACCTCCAACGGGACGGTCGAGTGGCCCTTCGGCGTGAGCAATTTGAGCAGTTCCGCTTATGGTAAGTAGCACAAGTGCGCTACCCAAGATCGATGAATAGGTAAGTTTTGTGTTCATGTGAAGTCGCTTTGGTTGTGGAAACTATTGTTGGTAAATGGAAACATCTACTGCATCAACGACGATGCTTTCCGCCTCTTGGAGGCGCGGCCCTGCTTTGAGCATCGCTTGAACAGAGCCGTCGTTCGAGGTCGTGAGTTCTACGAAACTCACAGCCTGAGCATCAGCTCCAGTGATCAGAGTGGCGTAGTCGGCGAACTCGCTTGAGGAGACGCTTTCGCCATCGAAGCGCGTGATTTGAACGATTGTAACGCGCAATCTATGGTCGTTGACGATCTTCCAGTTGCCATCGTCATCCAGTGGTCTGCGGGGGGTCTCGTCTGGGTTGAAGTAACGAGTGTCTATAGCGGTTTCCGTGTCCAATTGAAATTTCAGGTAGACCTTGGCGGGCGTTGTATCTCCTACCTTGCGAAATATATCCTCAGTAGTGAATATCCATCCGGTGTCCTCATCATCTGGATAGTCGACCAATCCAAATCTTCGGATGCTCAACCCCGCCGCGAAGTCACACCCGATCTCGCCCAACTTGACCGGCACTTTGGGCGCCGTCACCGGCTTGAGAATCGCCTGCAACTTGGGCGTGCCGATCACATCGCTCGACAACACCCACACCGACACTTTGCCCGCGCTATCGGCCTGCATGTCGAGCGTCTCTTTCCAGGGGTGAGCCGCGTCGAACGCCTCGCTCGTCTTGTGCAGCTTGGCCGTCTTCTTCGCGCGTCCGTCACCGTAATCGTGGCCTTTGTTGCCCTCGAAGCGCAAGCTGAACTTGGCGTTTGGCAGCGCCTTGCCGTCGAGTTTGACGGTCAAATCTATCTTGCGCGTGTGAGCGCGATACTGCGCATCGTTGTGCGTTAGCGGATTGGGGTCGGTCGCCGCGTGATCGTCTACGCCTCCGGCACAGGCGCGCAGCGTCTGGTTCACCAACTGCTCGCCGGTGAACTCAACTGTCGGAGCTTTGACGATGACCGTTGCGCTTCGCACCGTCGGCGCGTCATCGTGCGAACCAGTATCGGGATCGGTCACGCGAGCGCCAGGCGGATCGTCTATGGTGCATGTGATGACAACTGTTGTGGTTGCGGTAATATCGTCGGGCGCGATCCACGTCGCGGTTCGGCCCGTCGTGCTGCCGTTCTTGAACGTGCCTTTGGTTGCCGTCCATTTGTAAGAAAGCGGCCCATCGGAGGCGTAAGTTTGGGTGGTCACGCCGTCGATGGTTTGGGTGTAAGTATCGAAGTCCTGCGCTTCCTGAACCGCGCACGGAACTTCGCCGCCCGCCGCCACGACTTTTTCGGTGCCACTCGATGTCGGTGTTGGATTAGGTGTGGAGTTTGGTTGCGGAGTTGGAGAGGCAGTCGGCGTCGGCGTAGCGCAATCTGCTGACTGGTCAACGGGCGCGGTCATGCAGCCATCGGCTTGCCAGCCATTGCTCACGCGATGATAACCGATTTGTTTTTCGTTCGGCGACCATGCGCCGCCACTAGGCGTGGGCGTGGGCGAGGGCAAAGGCGAAGGCGAAGGCGAAGGCGATGGCGTCGGCGACGGTGTGGGCGTCGCAGTCGGCGTCAGCGTCGGTATAGGTGTAGGCGAGGGCGTAGCTGTCGGGCTGGGCATTGCCGTTGGCGTCGGGGCAGCAGTTGTTGTGGGTGTTGGTGTGACTTGGTCGGTCACCCGAAACTCATACCACCTCTCCGAAGCCAGCCACCATATATCTTGTTGCACCCAAACAGGGTCAGAACGAGCGATTAACACGTAATTTCCTTCGGGCGCATCGATTGGAGGGGAAACTTGCCCATTCAGGGAAAGCGACCATCCGTGATTTTCGGCGTCATCAACGATATTTGAACCGTTGAGAGTAGAAACGGACGCATGAAAAAGTAAAAAAGGTTTGGGTTTGTTATCCCACTCGCCGGTAAATTCATCAACGAGACGCCCCTGTCCTGTTGTGCCACGCGCGATAGGCGGCGGCGGAGACTGCGACATCACCACAGGACAAAGAAGCCAAAGTGCCGAAAGGCTCAAAAGAGCGACAAAGAAAGTGGCGATGCGCTTGGACATGAGAAAAGTAAGATGCTGGATGGTATTGTTTCGCTGAAGAAGTTTAAATTTGGTCTAACTTCTGATTAAATTTTGAGTCATTGACACCTTGAGGCCATGACCGGTTATTGAGCATGACGGCGCGATTTTGAGCGTGCGTAGCGTGACGGGCGTGCCGGTGAAATATATCGGGACGGGCGAGAAGTTGGACGCCATCGAGCTGTTCCATCCCGACCGCATGGCGGGCCGGATTCTGGGCATGGGCGATGTGTTGAGTTTGATCGAGAACGTCGAAAAGCAGATCACGCTCGACTCGATGGAAGAGATGGAAGCGCGCATGAAGAAGGGCAGCTTCGACTTCGAGGATTTTCTGATTCAGATGAAGGAGATGAAGAAAATGGGGCCGATGGACAAAATGCTGGAAATGATTCCTGGCATGAACAAGCTGCCCAAAGCCGCGCAAGCCGGAGTAGACGACAAAATGATGAAGCGCGTCGAAGCGATTATTTTGAGCATGACGCCCAAAGAGCGCCGCCAACCTGACGTGATTAACGCGAGCCGCAAAAAGCGCATCGCGGCGGGAAGCGGCACGTCGGTGCAGGAGATTAATCGCTTGCTGAATCAGTTCCGCGATATGCAGAAGATGATGCGGCAACTTCAGGCGATGCAGAGCGGCAAGATGAAAATGCCGCGCGGCATGGGCAAAATGGGCAAGATGATGGGCGGACGCGGAATGTAAAAAGGGGACACAACGCTTAATTTGAATTAAGCATTGTGTCCCCAAAGTATAAGTATTGTGCTCTCAGAGAGGGGCGTTCCTCGTCGTCCAGTCTCCTTCCCTCCTATCAAGTTGGGAAATTCAACTGTTTTCCGAGACCTAAGCTCGAAATCGGGTGACACAATACTTAATTCGACTCGATAAATAAGTATTGTTTCCCCGATTTCGCCGATTTCGCCGACGGATAAGAAACGATTTGAAATCGACTTTGTGAAAATTCTTGATAATGAGATGATGTTCAGAACTACTGACCGACCTGACTTTCCCTCGGATCATTCGCATCGGTTACACCATATGATTTCCAATCAACGCCCAGTAAGTCTTCTACTGTGTGTTTGAAGATCGCGAAATCAACGCGTTCTCTCTTTTTTATGTCTACAACTGAAAACGTAGTTTGAAGTAGAAATGCGCCATCTCCATTTACGCCAGTCAAGTCCAACTTGCTCAACACCATTTGATTGGTTGCATTGTCCCAACCCTCGAACACAAATCGCTTCTTTGCCCAATTTTCACTTGTCGGTCGAGCATCATAAGCATCTAAGTGCGCAATTTCAATCTTTTTCTGTGTCAGGGCATCTATCTGAACTATAGAACCACGATTTACAAAATTGCCTCCATTTTCTCCTATGTAAGTCTGCTCACAAACAATCACCGCCTTATCATCTGGTTGCCAACAGTAGAAAATGGGGCTTTCATCCAAGAGCAGTGTTTTTTCACTATTCTCGCGTGAAAAAACCCAGAGTTGTGGAGCAGGCACAGCACCAAATGAGAACGCTAAAAATGCACGTTCATCTTCTTTCTCTTGTTGAGTCGTTTTGAGATTCTTATCATGCGCCGAAGGAAGATTCCATCCCAAGACCGCTATTTGTTTGCCATCGGGCGAAACAACAGGCCCATACGCGTTTGGGATTAGCAGGGAATTTGTGTTCTTCTGAGGATCAAACTCGAAGACCGCGTTTGTAGCATTTACCGGAAGAGAAAAGACTTTTCCTTTGGCATCTGTTTGCGGCTGCGAGTTCTCATTCAGACTCGAAAACAACAATGTCTCTTGAGGCGTCCAAGAAACATCCGTTGATGTTGGTTTCCGAACGATGTCTATCGTTTTACGGTTCTCCCAATCGTATATGTGTAGCGAGAGGGGCTGAGTGCGAGGTTGTCCCCAATCTTCTCCAATGGCATTGCCTCCAGTGACAAACGCCGTATAACGGCCCGAAGGTGATGGGAATACCGAACGAAAATTGAGCGATTGAGACGGCCCAGCTTTTAAATCACTGGTCTGCCAGTTCCAACGGTAGAGCTTGTAAGTAGAGAGCTCCTCGTAAGGCCAACCCACTTTGACTAAAACCGATGTTGTCGAAGCAGTTGGCGTTGAATTTACATCGGGTAATATTTGAGGCCCAAAGGCAGCTTCTGCAAAGGGTGGAACTAAGCGATGAACGGTTTTTGCGGCGGAAGTTCCTGTGGGAATGACAACCAAATCACTTGGCATACGCGTCGGTGGCCCTGGCACAGAAACAGGCACCATGTAAACCAATTGTCCCTTCGGCGCATGAACTTGGTCTAATTGCACCAAAGGATCATTAGAAATAGGCGAAGCAGGACGTAAAGCCACATCAACTTGTGCGCCTACCCAAGCCGCAATACCCAAAGTTACTGCAACAATAGCAGATATTTTGCGAAGATTTTTCATTTTTGCTTCAGAACTTAAAGGTTGTATAGCCCACGGGAAAAGCGCGTAAGTTGAGGTTGACAGTTTCCCTGCTATAACGACTGACTCCCGATTCCGTGCCATTCTGCGATTGCACAGAGTTCGTTCGAGGCACATTACCAACAACCGATGGGGTTGTCTGGGGCGACACTTTAGGAAACAAAACGCGCTCTTTGGAGAAAAGGGTTCTGTGCCCGTTCCAAATCGCATCTTCCGCCAAAAGGCCGGTTTGAGGCGCGTCGTAACCTGTTCCGCTACCATCGCGAACTTGACTTGTCTGGGTTGCAGTCCAAGAAGTTTTTGTTCCGTTAGGGGTATACAGAGTTCCATTGGAAAACAAACACTTTAGAGTTGTTCCATCCAAAGTGCCTTCTGGATTGGCTGGATTGGCCGGTTGCGTCACTGCCAAAACACGTTTAACTCGGTATTGATTAAGTGTCGCGGGATCTATTACGTTCTCTCCCACGGAGGCATAGGGCCACACATTTACCCCTGCTGGAGGCGGAGCGGCAGGAGTAACATCGATGATTCCATCGTTATTTATGTCGTTGTCCAACCAGTAGAAGGTGATAACACCTCCTGGCGTGCCATCATTTACTGTTAGCCTAATCCGCCCTTGACTATCAACAGCATAATCTAACCTAAGATCATTTCCTTGCAAGCGGCGTGTGACTTCCCATTTACCATTCTTCCAAGATCTCGGATTGACCCTTTTCTGATTTAGTCCTGGGAAGCTACGGGCGATGAAGGGAACCCATCCTGGTTGGAAGGTTCCGGTCGTGACACCATTGTCGTAGTCAAGTCCTGCATCAACTTCCACAGTGCCTCCCGCTGCATTGGTGCCTCGTCCGCCAAGGTAAAAGGAAGGTGTACTGACAGTTGCAATGGTTCCACGAACGGTTCTCAAGCGGAAGTCAACAAAGATATCGCCAGCGACACGAGTAAAGTTGGGTTCTGTTCTCACTCGGCGATTCAGACCAAAGTCTCCATTGGATCTCTGACCTCCACCTTCGGCCAACGCGAATCGAGTTGATGCCGTTAAAATGCAAAACAGAAAAAGTAGTTTGCTCTTCATTTTTAGTTCTCCTTTGTTGTTTGGGAGTTACTCAATGGCCACTTCTACACTTGAGCTTGAGCCGATGAACAATAAAACGTTTTATGCTCAAGCTCAGTTCTCGACGACTGTGCAACTCCTGATTTCTCTATTCCGAAAAGATCGAATTATCTTTTGCCTCAAGGTGAATGGACTTCGCCAATTCGATTAGTGGCCCAGATTGAATTTTCAATTGAGCCGATCCGTCCGATGAAGTAGTAATATCAACGGATGAAGCGGGATTACCATTCTCATCGAGAAGAGTGCAGTAATTGGGAATGTCTCCCTCGTTGACAGAGACATCTTTGTCATTTATGACGAGTAGGATTCGGATATGTATTTTGTGACGGTTGACGACTGCCCAGTTACCATCGTCGTCCAGAGGACGACGAACATCGCCATCCTTTCTTTCTTTTGCACTAACAAGGCCATCGTTATCTGCATCCAGGGTAGTGTTTGCCACTCTTGCTCCCGTTTCATTGGGATAAATCCAGAAGTATTGAGCGTCTTTGTCTTTACTTGGATTTTGCTGAAATTTTAAGTAAATCTTAGCCGGAATGGTTTTAACCGGAGTCGAAGTGCTTGTTTTTTGTTGTGGCGTAACGAGTAATCCAGCATTGAACACCCAACCATCGTCTATGTCGGCGACGTAATCTTTGACACCAAACCTCCGTGTAGCTTCGGGAGGTGAAAACTCGCACCCGATTTCGCCCAACTTGACCGGCTGTTTGGGCGCCGTCACCGGCTTGAGAATCGCCTGCAACTTGGGCGTGCCAATCACATCGCTCGACAGCACCCACACCGAGACTTTGCCCGCGCTGTTGGCCTGCACATCGAGCGTTTCTTTCCACGGGTGAGCCGCGTCGAACGCGTCGCTCGTCTTGTGCAATTTGGCCTTCTTCTTCGCGCGTCCGTCGCCGTAATCGTGGCCTTTGTTGCCGTCGAAGCGCAGCGTGAACTTGGCGTTTGGCATCGCCTTGCCATCGAGTTTGACGGTCAGGTCTATTTTGCGCGTGTGAGCGCGATACTGCGCATCATTGTGCGTTTGCGGGTTGGGGTCAGTCGCCGCGTGATCGTCTACGCCTCCAGCACAGGCGCGGAGCTTTCCGCTCACCAACTGGTCACCGGTGAACTCAACTGTCGGAGCTTTGACGATGATCGTCGCCGAGCGCACCGTCGGCGCGTCGTCGTGCGAGCCGGTGTCGGGCGCGGTCACGCGAGCGCCAGGCGGATCGTCTATGGTGCATTTGAGGGTGACGGTCGTCGCCTCGGTGATGTCGTCGGGCGCGACCCAGATTGCGGTTTTGCCGTCAGTTGCGCCCTGGAAGGTGCCTTTGTCGGCGCTCCATTTGTAAGAAAGCGGCCCATCGGCGACGTAAGTTTTGGTGGTCACGCCGTCGTTGGTTTTGGTGTAAGTGTCGAAGTCTTGCGCTTCCTGAACCGCGCACGGAACGAGGGCGCCCGCCGCCACGACTTTCTCTGTTTTGCTCGGCGTTGGCGTTGGATTAGGTGTGGAGTTTGGTTGCGGAGTTGGCGAGGCAGTCGGAGTCGGCGTAGGCGTCGCGCAATCTGCCGATTGATCAACGGGCGCGGTCATGCAGCCGTCGGCTTGCCAAGCATCGTTCACGCGATGATAACCGATTTGTTTTTCGGTTGGCGACCATACACCGCCACTGGGCGAGGGCGAGGGCGAGGGCGAGGGCGAGGGCGAGGGCGAGGGCGAGGGCGAGGGCGAGGGCGAGGGCGAGGGCGAGGGCGAGGGCGAGGGCGAGGGCGAGGGCGAGGGCGAGGGCGACGGCGACGGCGACGGCGAGGGCGAGGGCGAGGGCGAGGGCGAGGGCGAGGGCGAGGGCGAGGGCGAGGGCGAGGGCGAGGGCGAAGGTGACGTGCTCGGCGTTGGCGTGACCGTAACCCCCTCCTTCACGCTGAATTCATACCAATTCTCTTGCGTATACCACTGAATCTCTCGCTCTACCCACACCGGGTTTACTCGCGTGACCAACACGTAACTTCCCATATCCGCATTATCGGGCACCGTAATTTGGCCGCCCGAAGTAAACGACCAACCTTCTGCCTCCCAATTCACAAAATTTGAGCCGTTCATATAGCTAAGTGAGTTGTGGAAAAGCCAAAATGCCTTGGGTTTATTATCCCACTCACTCATTGCATAGTAACAGTGGCGTCCCTGCCCCATCTGCCCCTGCTCAATGGAGGGTGGCGGCGCTCCTTGCGACAACACAACAGGACACATGAACCATAAAGCCAAAAGGCTTACCAACACGGCAAAAGTTAGGGCAACGCGGTTGAACATGGTGTAAAGGCAAATGACTGTGTGGAATTTTTACCAGCCAAATTTAAATTTACATTAAAGCTGGGTTAAATTTTGAGCGCGCGAGCCATATCATAACCAAGAACAGGCGGAACTTCTCTGTCGCGTGGTCAGAGTTTGCGGCCCGTAATGCAACCCACTCGCGGTTTCGACACTCTTTAACTGTCAATGAAATCACTTCTCACTCTTGGAAGCCTTTTGACAATCGCAACTGCGGCCCACGCCGCCGGAACCCTCGGCGCGGGCGTGCCCAATTTTACTGTGCGCGACGGCTATTCCGTCACCGTCGCCGCCAAAGATTTGGGCGAAACGCGCTTTATCGAACCGGGCGCGCCCGGTATTCTCTATGTTTCGCAGCCCAACGCCAAAACTATCTCGACGCTGAAAAAGCAAACCGATGGCACTTACCAGAAGATCGGCGAGTTCACGACGGATAAAGGTTCGGTTCACGGGATGCATTATAAAGACGGCTGGCTGTGGTTCACCCAGGCGGGCGCGGTCTGGAAGGGCCGCGACCAAGATGGCGACGGCAAGGCCGACGAAGAAATTAACATTCTCAGCGGTTTGCCCGAAGGCGGACATTGGTGGCGCTCGATTTTGGTGACCGATGACGGCTTCTTTACCTCGATTGGCGATAGCGGCAATATCACCGATCAGACCGACACCGACCGCCAGAAAATTTGGTTTTACAGCCTGGACGGAAAAGAGCGCAAGCTGTGGAGTTCGGGCATTCGCAATACCGAAAAGCTGCGGATGCGGCCGGGCACGACCGAGCTTTACGGCGCCGATCACGGCAGCGATTGGTATGGCAAACCGTTGGGCGAAACCAAGGATGCGCAACCGATTACGAACCGCGTGCCCGACGACGAGTTCAACCATTACGTCGAAGGCGGGTTTTACGGGCATCCGTTTATCGTGAGCAACGGTTTGCCGCGCTTGGAGTTCAAGGATCGGCCCGATATTATCGAGTTAGCGGCGAAAACGATTTTGCCAGCGTGGTCGGTTGGCCCGCACTGGGCGACCAACGGTTGGACGTTCGCCACCACCGATAAAGTCGGCGCGAAGGGCGATGCGTTTATCGCCTGTCATGGTTCGTGGAATTCGTCGGTTAAACAGGGCTACCGCATCGAGCGCGTGATGTTCGATCCGCAGACTGGTCAGCCGATGGGCGCGATGCCGATGGTTTCGACGCTCGACGGCCAGAACGTGCTGGCGCGTCCGGTTGATTGCACCGAAGAGAGCGACGGCTCGATTCTGTTTACGGTGGATGGCGGCATGATTTATCGTTTGCGCAAAAGTTAAACTGGCGCCAGGCGAAGGAAAACGTTGCTTGCTTGTTCAACCCGACTTACTTACTCCCGCATTGTTATTCTGAGCGTGGGCTCCCTCTGGGAAGTAGGCACGAACGAAGCCGAAGAATCTGTTGGGCCGAAGCTACGATGCACGTTTGTTGAAGCCGTTACGTCATGGATTCTTCGGCTTCGTTCGTGCCTTACTGCGCTCAGAATAACAATGCGGGGAGAGATAGCAAGTCGAATTATTTAGGCGCTTCTGACTTCAGTTGAAGGAGAAAATCATGTCACTAACAATCGAGGGCACCTGGGAAGAGATCGCGGCGCGCGCCGAAGAGTTGCGCGGCAAACGCTTGCGCGTGACGGTATTGGAAGCGCCTACAAAATCGCGTTATGAAGGAATGAGCGTCGCCGAAATGTTCGAGGGACGCACGGGCGTCGTTGAGTTCGAGCCGGACGATGTTGCAGAAAAAGCTGAAGAGTATTTCGGGCAGATTATCGAAGAGAAACATCGCAAAGGCAATTATGACTCTGTGTGACACCTCACCGTTGGTTTCTCTCCTCAACCGCCAAGATTAAAGATCACGCGCGTTGTCTTGCAACGCTACCATCTCTTTCGCGGCCTTTAGTTGCAACATGGGCTTGCATTACTGAGGCTATGCACTTGCTCGGTAAGTTTGGGAGCCACACTTCACAAGATGTGCTCTGGCAATATATTACCGATGGCTTGCTCGAAATTCACGTTCACGACGAAGCCGAACGCGCGCCGATGCGTGTTCTGATGCGCAAGTATCGCGACACTCCGATGGATTTGGCCGATGCCTCGCTCGTCGCGGCGGCGGGTGCGCTGCAAATGCGGCGCGCTTTTACGCTCGATAGCGATTTCTTTGTTTATCGGTTGGGGGAGGATGGCTTCGATGTCGTGCCGTAAAGTCCCACTTGGAGCGTCTAAAAGAAAGGTTCTACCGGTAATTTAGTGGATAGAGGTCGAGTTTTCCATAAAAGAAAAGAATGGCGCTGCGGAAGTTTTGGAACTGCCTGTAACCTCTGGCGACCGTTTTGAGGAGTTGTATTTTGCCGTTGAGTCTTTCGGCTCTGGCATTGCTCCAGCCGCTGGTCATGGCCTCAAGCACGCCAGGCAGATGGCTGGCAAACATCTGAGCGACCTTGATCACCTCTTTGATGCCGCTCTCGACAACCCCCTCGTGCCACTGCTGGTAAATGGCCTCGCTCTCTTGCAGAGTCACGTTTTCAAAGGCTCCGGTGAAGTTCTGGCGCGCTTGCCAGGCGCGGCCCACTTCCAGGTTGGCACCGGCGATCTGAGCGAACTTGAGCCGCTGTTTTTCGGTGAGATTGGCCGGATTCTTGAGCAGGGCGTAGCGGCTGTGGGGCAACCCTTCATGGAGCTTGACTTCGCGGCGGCGCACCGCATCGATGGCGCGGTTGAGATATGCAACCAGATGAAACTTGTCATGCACCGCCACCGCGTTGGGCAGTTGTTCCCCCGCCACCGCCAGAAACGCGGGCCACATATCCAGTTGGAAGCGGAGGAGACGCGCGTTGATCCAACTCTGGTATTGCAGGGTATAGGGTATTAAGATGACGCCAACGCCGAAGGGGAGCGGAGTCGTAAGTCTTCTCGCTTCCGCAATACTCCAGGAAGAGCTCGACCTCGCCAATCTCCTCGGAACTGGAAACCTCTTTGACATGCCAGTCGGGGCCAAAGTCCGATAGCAACTCGAAAATTTGTTCCGTTTTCACGGGTCTATTGTAGCACTCTCCATTAAACTGCCGGTAGAACCTTCTTTTTGAAAAAAGTTTAGGCGAATTTATTCGCCTAAACTGAGGTAAAAACCTTGGGCAATCTGTTTTCATCCTTTATCCTTTCCCCGTGTCCACTCCCGTCACCTATCGCCACGAACTGCTCGACCGCTACCGCTTGCTCTACGATTGGCTGCCCGACTCTGGCCCCGTTCTCGATGTCGGTTGCGGCAACGGCATCTATACCCAATGGCTGGGTAAAAAGTGCGGGCCCGCTGTCGGCATCGATCATAATCAGGCGAATTTGGATTGGGCCAAGAGCGAATTTCCCGAATGCGAGTTCGTCTTTTCCAACGGTGAGAGTTTGCCCTTCGACGACGCCTCGTTCGGCGCCGTGATGTTGACCGAGGTTTTGGAACACACCCGCGATGACCGTGCCACCCTACGCGAAATCGCGCGCGTCACCAAACCTGGCGGAACTCTGGCGCTTTCAACGCCGCATCGCGGTTTGTTTGGTGGCCTCGACCCCGACAACCGTTTGAATTCGCTGTTCAAAAACGTATCGCGCCTGAGAATTCCCAAGCCGGGCGGCGGCACGTTTTACCAGAACTTCGATTTCGACTGGCATCGCCATTACACCTTGGGCCAACTCAAACATTTGCTGGGCCAAGAGTGGCGTATCGAAGAGATTTATTATGGCGGCCTGTTGCTTTACCCCCTTCTTTACGGCATCGAGAACGCCTATGATGCCGTCAGCTCCAAACGCTCTTACTGGCAGGATTTTCGGATGCTGCGGCGCGTGCGCGGCTGGGATTTTGACGTGAACTGGGGCAAGTTGAGTTATAATATCGCTTTGAGATGCGTGAGAATATAAAATTCTACTTCTCACAAAGAGACAAAGATCGCACAAAGGGCACAAAGAGTAATTCAGTGATTTTTCGTAACTACTCAGCCTATCCTTGAACCGCGCGCGTAAGCAAGCGGGCCATAACGCTCACGAACAACTTCTACTTTGTCGAAACCATGACGGCCCGCTTGCTCACGCGCGCGGTTCACGGGGAGGCTGAGTAGTTACGATTTTTCTTTGTGTCCTTTGTGCGATCTTTGTCTCTTTGTGAGAACCAAAACGATGAAAACCCGCGATATTCTTGGCCTGGGTTGCGCGACGATTGACGAACTGTTGTTCGTGGACAATTATCCCGCGCCCGATGGCAAAGTTCTGGTGAACGAGGCGCAAACGCAGGGCGGCGGCCTGACCGCCACGGCTCTGGTAGCGGGCGCTCGGTTGGGCGCGGCTTGCGCTTACGGCGGGATGCTCGGCCCCGACGAAACTTCGCGGCAGGTCGCGCAGATCATGGAGGCCGAGGGCATTGACACCTCGCTGGTGAGTTGGCGCGCCGATGCCGCCGCGATTCGTTCGACGATTATCGTTGACCAGAGCGCGCACACGCGCACAATTTTTTTTCGGCGTCCTGGCCTCGTCGGTGCCCCGCCCGATGCTCCGTCGGAGCGCGCAATCGCCAATTCGCGCGTTTTGCTGATTGACCATTACGGCGGGCCAGGCAACGTGCGCGCCGCCCTCCTCGCGCGGCGTCAGGGCGTGCCGGTCGTCGCCGATTTCGAGCGCGCCGATGTGCCGAACTGGAACGATTTCTTCCCGCTCGTTGACCATTTGGTATTGAACCAAAGTTTCGCCCAAAAACTGAGCGGCGAAACTTCGCCCGTGCGCGCGGCGCGTGCCTTATGGCATCCCGAACGCAAAATCGTCGTCGTCACGGCGGGCGAAGACGGCGCCGTCGCCTTCGATGGCCTGAGCGTTACGCGCGCCGACGCTTACCCGACCGATGTCGTGGACACGACCGGTTGTGGCGACGTGTTTCACGGCGTTTATGCCGCGACGCTGGCGTGGGAGTGGCCGCTCGAAAAACGATTGCAGTGGGCGAACGCGGCGGCGTCGCTCAAGGCGCGTAACGTCGGGGCGCAGGCGGGCATCGCGCGCTTTGGCGAAGTCAAGGCGTTGATAAACCAATCGTAGAGCCGGCGATTTATTGCGTCTAAAATAGGGGGAATCCCCGGAAAGTCACCGCAAGTCCGACAATTTAGACGCGATAAATCGCCAGCTCTACGTTACTGCGAAATCGCGCAATAATCAAATTAACTCGTCAACCTTCGCAACGCATCCGCGAACCTTTCGTCTAATCGCCGAATAACACTGAGGAGCCAAATTATTTTATGATGACCGACGAACAATTCGCGCGCGCCGTGCATGGCTCGGGTTTAGTGACGCGCGATCAACTCAAAGATTATGCCGCCCAGCGCATCGCGGGCGAGTCGTTGGCGCGCACGATGCTGCGGTTGGGCGCCCTGCCGCCGGGCGAAATTCTGCGCTTCGATCCCAACGCGCTCGATAACGGCGCGCCCAACGGTAACGGCGGTGGCGTGGTGCCGACCAATGGCGGCGGCGCGGCGGCGGGCAACTTCGCCTTCGCCGGGCCGGGCAACGGCGGCAACGGCCAGGCGGCGCAGCCGATGGCGCGACAACCGGCGCAACCGCTCAAGGCGCGCGCGCGCCTTGAGGCGACCGCCGCGATTCCGGCCAACGTGCCGCTCGAAATGCCCGCCGAGGCCGCGCCCATCGGCGAGAGCGCCGAAGTCGGATTGGGCGCCAACAACGTCGAGAAAATCGAGGGTAGATTCATCGTCGAGGGCGGCGATGACAACGACGACGATCCGACTCTGGCGCCGGTTGTGCAATGGGCCAACGAAATGCTTAAAATGGCGATTTCGATGGGCGCCTCCGACGTGCATCTGGAGCCAAACCCCGATGGACTTTTGCCGCGCTACCGCATTGACGGCGCCTTGCGTTCGGGCAATATGCTGCCGGTCGAGATCAGTCTGCCGCTAATTTCGCGCCTCAAAGTGCTGGCCAACATCGACATCACCGAACAACGTTTGCCCCAGGACGGACGCTTTCGCGCGCACTATGGCAAGCGCACCTTCGATTTTCGCGTCTCGACTTTGCCCAACCTGCACGGCGAAAAAATCGTGCTGCGCTTGCTCGATCACTCGTCGCTCGTTACTGATTTGAGCAAGCTGGGCTTTTCCAAGGGCGACGAAAAACGGTTCGGCTCGATGCTCAACCGTTCGCACGGCATGATTTTGGTCACCGGCCCGACGGGTTCGGGCAAAACCACCACGCTTTACGCGGCTCTGGCGGCTTCGCGCGACGAAACCAAAAACGTTATTACCGTCGAAGACCCCGTCGAATACGAACTGCGCGGCGTCACGCAAACCAGCGTTCATGCGGAAATTGGTCTGACTTTCGCGGCGGCCCTCCGCTCGATTTTGCGGCAAGACCCCGATACGATTCTGGTCGGCGAAATTCGCGATCAGGAAACCGCCGATGTCGCCGTGCGCGCGGCTTTGACTGGTCACCTTTTGCTGGCGACGCTTCACACCAACTCGGCGGTCGCGGCCATCACGCGCTTGCAGGATATGGGCATTCCGGCTTACCTGATTGCCTCGGCTTTGGAAGGCGTTCTGGCACAACGATTGGCGCGTTTGAGCTGCCGTTTCTGTCGCCAACCGATTTCTGCCGATGAGCCCGAACTCGAAGATTGGCTGCACTATTTTGATATTCCGCCTGGCACTCAATTGATGCGCGGTGTCGGCTGCGAGCATTGCGGCGGAACCGGCACCAAAGGCCGCGTCGCGATTGTCGAGATGCTGGAGATTGGCCCGAAACTGCGTCGCGCGATTATGGCACAAAAGGACACCGACGAACTGCGCCGCGCCGCGCGCGAAGAAGGTTTCACCAGCCTGCGTGACGACGCGCGCACCAAGTTGCTGGCGGGTTATCTGTCGCCAACCGAGGCGATGAAAGTTCTGGTCGGGCATGAAGATTAGTTTCGGAGAGCGTTAGATTGCGGAACTTGCGAAGGTTGGCCCCCACCCACTGCCTTGGCTCTGCCAGGCGACCACTCCCCCGATTACGGGAGAGGGAGCTACGTTCCGGTCGCCTTTATGTCTCAGAGCTTGCTTTGAACGTTGCTGAACGGCGCCGACTTGAACGTTTCAAGATAGCTCAATGCCGTGATAGCGACCGAAACGTGCTCGCTCTCCCGTAATCGGGGGAGTGGTCGCCTGGCGGAGCCAAGGCAGTGGGTGGGGCCAAGTCAGTTCCAAAAACTAACGCTCTCCGAAATCCATCTAAATATCCGCCATCCGCCATCCGAAATTTCCCCGAAATCGCGTCTTTGTTAAAATAGGAGAGTCGAAAAATACGCGCTACTTCGCGCGCCTTGACTTTTCCTATGAACCAAATCCTCAACCGACGAACCTTTCTTCGTGCCGGAATGTTATCCGGCATCGCGCTTTCTCTGGCCATCGCGGGCTGCAAAACGCCCGACGCCGCCACCGACGCCGCCGCGCCCACCGGAAATATGCAGGCCGCCAAGCCTTATCCCGCCGATGCCAAAACTATCGTGTTGGGCGAATACGGCTCGATGACCGGCTCTTTGGCCACCTTCGGGCAATCCACCGATAACGCCATCAAAATGGCGACCGCCGAGGTCAACGCCAAAGGTGGCGTCCTGGGCAAACCCATTGAAATTTCGCTCGAAGACGACGGCTCGCGCGCCGAACAGGTGCCGCTCGCGGTCAACAAACTGATCAGCGAAAAGAACGTATTGGCGATTCTGGGCGAAGTCGCGTCCTCGAATAGTCTGGCGGCGGCGCCGATTTGTCAGGCGGCGGGTGTGCCGATGCTGTCGCCGACCTCGACCAATCCCGACGTCACCAAAGTCGGCGACTATATCTTCCGCGCCTGTTTTATTGATCCGTTTCAGGGTTCGGTGATGGCCAAGTTCGCGGGCGGCGACCTCAACGCCAAAACCGCCGCTATCTTTACCGATGTCAAAAGCGATTACTCCAAAGGGCTGACCGAGTTCTTCAAGAAAGAGTTCATCAAAAACGGCGGTAAAATTGTGTCGGAAGAAAACTACCGCGCGGGCGAAACCGATTTTCGCGGGCAGTTGACCAACATCAAAGGCAAAAAGCCCGACGTGGTTTACGTTCCTGGCTACTATACCGAGGTCGCCAATATCGCGGTGCAGGCGCGCAGCCTGGGCATTGATGTTCCGCTTCTGGGCGGCGACGGCTGGGATTCTCCCAAACTGTTCGAGATTGGCGGCAAGGCGGTCAACGGTTGCTATCTGACCAACCATTATTCGCCCGAAAATAAAGACCCCAAAGTCGTCAAGTTCGTGACCGACTACCGCAAGAAATACGGCGAAACGCCCGACGCTCTGGCGGCGGTGGCCTACGATGCGGCTTATATTATGTTCGACGCGATTGAGCGCACGGGCAGTTTAGATCGCGCCAAATTGCGCGATGCTTTGGCGAACACCAAAGATTTCGACGGCGTGACCGGCAACATTTCGATGGACGAGAATCGCAACGCGCAAAAGCCGATTGTGATCTTGAAGATTCAGGACGGCAAGCAGAATTTCGTGAAGGAAATCAGCACGAAGTAAGGGGACATCAAACGTGCCATGATTCAAGATTCCGTTCTCGGTTGGCGCGACTCGCTGGCGATGCGTCCGTTGATGAAGCGCATGGCGAAGGGGTGGCGCGAGTTGTCGTTTGAGTCGGTTGAGCTGGCGGACTACGATTGGGTTGACCGTCAGGCTCTTGGCTACTACGAGCGCGCGTTCGCGAGCCTTGGGTTTCGCACGCTGGACGATCTTTCGTCAGGACAATCCGGCAATGTCGAAGGTTTCATGCGGCTGATGGGGCACGAGGCCGAGCGCGTGACGGTGAGTTTGATGGTGACCAAAATTCTCTTGAGGTCGCCGCAACCTTTCGCGTGCGCGCTCAACAGCCCGCTCTCGCAGGGGTGGGTGATGGGGGCGACCGACGGTGAGGCAAATCCGATTCTGACGCAACTGCGTTTGCCGCGCGCGGTTGCCCTGCGCGACTGCGACGCGGCGCCCGCCGAGTTATGGCGTCAAACTTTGCTGGTGCGCGAACAATTGATGCAGGAGAAATCGCTGCAACCGGTGGGCGAAGCGAGCGTGAGCGGATTTGTGGCGATGAGCCAATGTCTCAACCGCGAGCGCGCCGAATTGGTTGCGCAAATAACGCCGGTGCAGTTCGCGGTGCGGCGCCGCGTTTTGATGCGCACTCCGCCGCCGCGCCGCGCGCTATGGACGGGCGAATGGACGCCGCAGACGCCACCGCTCGACGGCCTCGTGACAGAAGGTTTGAGCGTTTAGTCCGCCTCTAATTTCTTACGATGCAGCAATTTATCAACGGCCTGACGCAAGGCTCGATTTACGCGCTAATCGCCCTCGGTTACACGATGGTTTACGGCGTTTTGCGCCTGATTAACTTCGCGCACGGCGACGTCTATATGTTGGGCGCCTATTTTGGGCTTTACACGGCGCTGCGTTTCGGTGCGATGGGGCAGGGCAATTATGGCCCTCCTGCGGCCATCACCGCGTTTACCGTCGCCATGATTGGCGCGGCCATCGTCGGCATTCTCATCGAACGCTTCGCTTATCGGCCTCTACGAAACGCGCCCAAACTGACGCTTTTGATTACCGCCATCGGCATGTCCATGTTGCTGGAATACGGCGGCCAAATGGTGTTTGGCGCGGCGCCACGCGGCTATCCGCGCCTCATTGAAGATAAACCGTTGATTGACGCGGGCACCTGGTCGTTATCGGTCGTGCAATGCCTGATCGTCGTGGTGGCGGCGCTGTTGATGTTGGCGCTTCAGTTCATCGTGCAGAAAACCAAAACCGGACGCGCGATGCGCGCGGTTTCGCTCGACCGTCCGGCGGCGGCGCTGATGGGCATCAACACCGAAGTCGTCATCGCCGTAACCTTCGCGCTCGGATCGGCATTGGCGGCGGCGGCGGGCGTGTTGACGGGCGTTTATCAGCCGACGATCACGCCGCTCATCGGTTTGCAGGTCGGGTTAAAAGCGTTCGTGGCGGCGGTCTTGGGCGGCATCGGCTCAATTCCTGGCGCGATGCTGGGCGGACTGTTGATGGGTTTCGCCGAAGTCATCGTAATTTCACAGGGCGGCTCGCGCTACTCCGACGCGATTGCATTCGCGATTTTGATCGTGGTTTTGCTGTTCAAGCCGGCGGGCATCATGGGCCGCAACGTGGCGGAAAAGGTTTGAGTTCGCAAGGTGGCAGGAAACAGGTGGCAGGGACGTTTGTTGCCGCAACTCCTGAAACCTGATCCCTGTCACCTGCCCCCTTAAAAAATGGTCGAAAATTCTCCTTCGCTTGCCAAAACTCCGGCGAGCTTTACGCCTCATCACGCGGCGCCCAACTGGGCGTTGCGTGCCGTTGGCGCGGCGCTGATCCTGGCGATTCTGGTCGGTTTGCAGTGGCTGTTGCGCGAGCAGTTCAACCCCTATATCACGCAGGTTATCGCTCTCGTCGGCGTCAACATTATTCTGGCGGTCAGCCTGAATTTGATTAACGGCGTGACCGGCCAATTCTCGCTGGGCCACGCCGGTTTCATGGCGGTTGGCGCTTATGCTTCGGCGGCGTTTTCGTTTTACGCGAGTCCGTATTTGGCCCTGCCGCCGCAACTAATTTTCGCGATTGCCATCGTCATCGGCGCCGCCGTCGCGGGTTTGGCGGGGCTTATCGTCGGGTTACCGTCGCTGCGATTGCGCGGAGATTATCTGGCGATTGTGACGTTGGGTTTCAATCAGATCATCATCTCGATTTTGCAAAACGCCGATTACGTCGGCGGCGCGACCGGTTTTAATCAAATTCCGCGTTATGCCAATCTGGTGTGGGTTTTCGCATTTGTGGTGCTGTGCGTTTTCTGCGTGCGCAACCTGGCGAACTCGCAGTTGGGCCGCTCGATGAAAGCGATTCGCGATGACGAAGTCGCCGCCGAAGCGGTCGGCATCAACACGACCGGCATCAAAGTATTGGCGTTCGTGATTTCTGCGATGTGGGCGGGCGTGGCGGGCGCGCTTCAAGTGCATTACCTCGGCTCGGCCAACCCCGATTCGTTTACCTTCGTCAAGTCGGTCGAAATCGTGGTGATGGTCGTGTTGGGCGGATTGGGTTCGATCACCGGTTCGGTGGTTTCGGCGACCGGCCTCAAGTTTCTCGAAGAAGCACTGCGCGAAGCGAGCAGCGTGTTTTGGGTGGTGCCACTATTGGTCGTGCTGGGACTTTCGCTGACCGGCTGGACGGCGTTCAAGGCGCATAAGTTGGCGAGTTGGGCGCGCGGCGCGGTCGCGGCGGTTGTGTTGTTGGGCGTGTTCTTGTGGTTTGCGGGTCAGAATCAGGATTGGCTCGAATCCAACAAAGGCGCCTTGCGTTATGTGATTTACGCGTTAATTCTCATCGGCATGATGCTGGTGCGCCCCGAAGGTTTGCTGGGGCGTTGGGAGTTATCGTTTCGCAAACGCAAGCTACCGCTCGTTGATGCGGGCGTTCGTTAGGAGTGTGTTTCTTCGTGCCATGTTCCTCCGTGTCATGGGTTGAAACCCATGATTGCGGGCCTGACGGCCAACCGTGCTCCGCACGGAACAACAATTAAATTTCCCCCATGCCTCACGTTCACACTCCCAATCATCCGCTCATCACCGACGCGCTCGCGCAGTGCCGCGACCGCAACACGCCGACGCCGCAGTTTCGCGCCGCCGTTGCCAGTCTGGGCCGTTGGCTGGCCTACGAAATCTGTCGCGATTGGTTGCCGACCGTGCCCGCGCGCATCGAAACGCCGCTCGATGTCGAGGCCGACGCGACGATTCTCGACCGCGCGACGCGCGTTGAAATAGTGCCGATTCTGCGCGCGGGGCTGGCTCTGGTCGAGGGCGTTTTGCCCCTGTTGCCCGACGCCAAAATTCTGCACGTCGGCTACCGGCGCGACGAAGAGACCGCGCGCGCCGTCTGCTATCTTACAGGATTGCCCGCGCAGATGCCCGCCGGTGGCCGCACTCTGATTCTCGAACCGATGCTGGCGACCGGCGGCACGCTAATTCAAGCGCTCGATGCGATGACACAGCGCGGCGCCGACATCAGTTTGATTCGGGTATTGTCTATTTTGGCGTCGCAAACGGCCCTCGATAGAATCGGCGAAAAATACCCTGAAGTCACCATCTTCTGCGCCGCCGTCGATCCCCTCGTAGACGAACGGTTCTTCATCGTGCCCGGTTTGGGCGACGCGGGCGACCGCGCGTTTGGAACGGAGTAGGGAAAACGCAACCGCTTTCTTCATCCGGCATCCGCAAAATCCGCTATCCTATTACCCGATGCTTACCTTGCATTTGTCAACAGAAAACGCGAGTGAAATGGTCAACATCACCGCCGATGTGCGGCGATTGGTCGAAGAAAGCGGCGTGCGGCGCGGTTTATGCACCGTCTACGCGCCGCATACGACGGCGGGCATCGCGGTGCAGGAAGGTTACGACCCCGATGTCTGTCGCGACATCACGACTTCGCTCAACGGCCTGGTGCCGCGCGAAGGCGATTACCGCCACGCCGAGGGTAACTCGGACGCGCACATCAAAGCGCTGATGACCGGCTCCAGCCAGACGATTCCCATCGAATATGGCAAGCTGCAACTCGGTCGCTGGCAAGCCGTCTTCTTCTGCGAGTTCGACGGCCCCCGCTCGCGTAGCGTGTGGGTGCAAATAATCAAGGATGAAGGCTAAAGCATGAAGGATAAAAATTGCGACTAACCCATTTTTATCCTTTATGCTTTAGCCTTCACCCTTTCTCCCCGGAGGTGAACCAACAATTATGGCATTAGAACGTCAACGTGAAATCAACCAGCGTCGCAAGCGCCGCAAAGAGCGCGAACGCGCCGCCAAAAAAGAGGCGATTGCAAACTCGGCTTCCAAAAAGAAATAACCCTCGTTTATTAAAGGCTATCCCCTTATTTAATAATCGAATGCTGGTGATAAACCGTTCGTTCCTTATCGGGAGCGAGCGGTTTTGTCATTGGCGCGAAATTAAGTCATACTGTGGAAAACCCTTAGCAACATCTAAAGTCGAGCGTTTTCCCGTGCCTTGCTCATGGGCTTGCCTGATGTGTTGAATGGGGAAACCCTTATGATTAACGTCGCCCTGGCTTCGACCGACCGGAAATTCATCCGCGAGCTGCGCTTGCAGCTCGTCGGTTGGGGTTATCGGCCCTGGATGGCCGACCCCGAAGAATCGTTCGTCGAACAGATTCAGGATCGCGGCGCCGACCTCATCATCTTCGACTTCACCGCCGCGACTTCCGACCCGACCTCGACCGTGCGCACGCTCAAGGGCGACCGCGAACTCAAGCATATTCCGGTCGTGGCTTTGGTGGATCCGCGCGACGCCATCACGCTCGACTTTTCCATCGGTCTGGAAGATTTTCTGGTCAGAAGTGACGGCTTCGAGGAGTTGAACACGCGCATCCGCTTCGTGCTGTGGCGTTTGTCGAAAGTGGACTCCAAAGATACCATTAAGGCTGGTAGTCTGGTGATGAATCTGGCGTCGTATTCGGTGACGCTTAAGGGCGAGCCGCTCGATTTGACTTATAAAGAGTTCGAGCTACTGCGCTTTTTGATTACCCATCGTGGCCGCGTTTTCTCGCGCGACGCGTTGCTTCGTCATGTTTGGGGCGAAGAATATCTGGGCGGCACGCGCACCGTTGACGTTCACATTCGGCGTTTGCGCGCCAAAATTGGCCCGCAGTTCGACGAGCTGATTCAGACGGTGCGTAACGTGGGTTACAAGATGGTCGAAGAGAATAAGGGGTAGAAACGCTCACTTACATTTTTAATTGGCACGCTGAGACGCAGAGAGGAAAAGGTAATTAAAAATTAACCGCTCGTGCTTTGGTATTTTAGTTTCTTCGTTCTCTCTGCGGCTCCGCGTCTCTGCGTGCCAATTAAAAATGTTGTAAGCCCCTTGACAATTGGCCCAATCTTCGATAAAATTGGATTGCTTTTGCCGCCTTAGTCTCAGTTGGTAGAGCGTCTCACTCGTAATGAGAAGGTCGCCGGTTCGAATCCGGCAGGCGGCTCTGATAGAATTTCTTAAACGCGAAGTCTTGTTGCGGAATATAATTCGCACTGAGGCTTCGCGTTTTTCGTTTATGGACTCCTCTTCGTCGTCTCCCTGTTTAGCCAAACCGCCCCGCCAAAAATTAAAATTTGGTTGGGCGGTTTCCCTCGCGATTTTTGCCGTCACCCTGTTGCTCGCCGCGCCACTCTACGCCGCCGAGGGCGCTGGCGAAGCGGGCGAACCCGCCGGTAACTTGCCGCTCCGCCTGTTTTTCGTCGTGGTTCTGGTGCTATTCAACGGCTTCTTCGTCGCCTCGGAGTTTGGCTTGGTCGCCGTGCGCAAAACGCGCATTGACCAATTGGCCGCCGAAGGTTCGGGCGCCGCCGTTGTGGTGCAACGCGCGGTTAAGCATCTCGACCGCTATATCGCCGCCACGCAGGTCGGCATTACCATCGCCTCGCTTTTGCTGGGCGGCATCGGTGAAAGCGCGCTTCACGAACTATTCACGCCGCTCTTTGGCTGGGTGCCGCAAACCCAATTCGCCTGGCTGACCGGCAGCGCCATCGCCGTCGGCATGGCCTACTTCGTGATGACGGCGCTGCACGTCATCATCGGCGAACTGATGCCCAAATCTATCGCGCTGCAAAGCGCCGAAAAAGTTTGTTTGATTATTGGTCGCCCCATTCTGTTTTTCGGCAAATTGTTCGCGCCGCTGATCTGGCTACTCAACGGCACCGGCAACTTTTTGCTGGGGCTGATTGGCGTTCATTCCGCCGAAGGGCACAGTTCGGTTCACTCGCCCGAAGAGTTGGATTTGCTGGTCAGAGAGTCGCACAAAGGCGGCGAACTCAACGATACCGAAGCCGAAATTTTGCATCGCGTCGTCAAGTTCTCCGACCTGACTTTGCGCGAAGTGATGGTGCCGCGCGTCGAAATGCAGGCGCTTCCGGTTGAGATGACGCGCGGCGGTTTGCGCGAATTTATCGAGTTGCGGCCTCACTCACGCGTGCCGGTTTATCACGGCTCGTCCGACGAAATTATCGGCATCTTGCATCTCAAAGATGTGCTGCCGTTTGTCGCCAAAATGCCGCAGGGCGACGACGACATCAAGGTGCCATTAATGGGCATGGTGCGCGAGGTGTTGCGCTTGCCCGAAACCATGACGGTTGATAAGTTGTTGACCAAGTTCAAGGGGCGCCGCCAGCAAATCGCGATCGTGATTGACGAGTTCGGCGGCACGGCGGGCATGATTACGCTCGGCGATTTGTTGGAGCAAGTCTTTGGCGAAGTCGCCGACGAATTTGACGACGAACTCGCCGAAATTCGCATCGTCAACGAGCGCGAAGCTCTAATCGCCGGACGCGCTTTAATCTCCGAGGTCAACGAAGAGTTCAAGACCGGTTTCTCGCAGGACGAGGCCGACACCTTTGCTGGATTGGTGTTGAATGAGTTGGGCCGTCCCGCCGTTGTCGGCGACGAAGTGACGATTAAAGGCGCGCAGATTCGCGTCGAGGGCGTCGAACGTTTGCGCATTACCGAGTTGCGATTGAGGTTGCCGCAACGCGAAGCGGTGGAGGTTGAGACGGATTGAATTTAGCCATCGGAATTTTGATGTTCGGTCTGGGAATCATCGCGCTGTTCGCGTGGTTTGGCGAGTTGGTGCCCTTTTTTAAGGGCGTTCTGGTTTGCTCGCTGCTGTTGTCGGGCCTCGTCGGCCTCGTCGCCGGACTGGCGAAACGGCGGGCGAAAGGGCATCTGGCGAAGGCGAAAGTGGATGAGAAGTCGCAAGCGGAGAGCTAAAATTTCGCGCAGAGACGCGGACGTTTTTCCCTCACCCACCTTCGCGGAGCTCAGAACTGCCTTGGCTTCGCCAGGCGACCACTCCCGTAGGGAGAAGGATGGCGGACGAAGTAACGTGAAAGAAAGCTCTTTACCTTTGGATCATCGACATCCTTCTCCCTACGGGAGTGGTCGCCTGGCGAAGCCAAGGCAGTTCTGAGCTCCGCGAAGGTGGGTGAGGGAAAAACGTCCGCGTCTCTGCGCGAAAAAAAACGCCGCCTTCCTTGCGGAAAGCGGCGTTTTCGTTCGTCAAAATTCTTATGCAACCAGAGCGTTCTTAGCGGCATCCGCGATGCGGCTGAACGCGACGGCGTCGGCGATGGCCAATTCGGACAAGGCCTTGCGATTGATCTCGATGCCCGCTTTGCTCAGGCCGTTGATCATCTGCGAATAGGTCGTGCCGTTCAGACGGGCGGCAGCGTTGATGCGCGTGACCCACAGGCGACGAAACTCGCGTTTCTTGTTTTTGCGGTCGCGGTAAGCATACATGCCCGCGTGCATGACCGCTTCGTTCGCGGTGCGGAACCAACGGTGCTTGGCGCCGTAATAGCCTTTGGCTAATGCCTTGATTTTCTTATGTTTTTTGGAGGCCGTCATGCCTCTTTTCACTCTTGCCATATTCTGTTTACTCCTTGCGCTCAGTAGGTGGTGAATTGCAATTAAGCTAACCTACAAAGTCGCGGTTTAGTTTGGGTTAATTCGATGTGAATTAAATACCCAACAATCTTTTCATGACCTTCTTGTTGCAGTCGGCGACCTTAACGGCGCCGTCGTTGTTGCGCATCTGCGTCGAGGTCGAACGCTTGGTCTGCAAGTGAGCCAGGCCCACTTTGCGACGGCGCAATTTGCCACTGCCGGTGACTTTAATGCGCTTGACCGCCGCCTTCTTCGTTTTCATTTTGCTCATAGAATTGAACTTCCTTTGGAATTTACGCGCGCGAATACGCTGGCGAAACTCACAAGGGTTTAATTTTACCAACTTCGGGCGACGAGTTCAAGTGTTCGCGCCCTATTTTTGTTTCGCAGGTATTGAGATAACGACCGGATTGTCAATGCCAATTTGGACGGTGAGAAGAGTCGTTGCCATCGAAATGGAAATCGTGTCCGCCAATTTCTATAGCGTCTGCACTGTGAAGCACTATATTCCCAATTTTTATGTCCCCCAATTTTTAACTGCGCTCGCTCCAGCCGCTGACGCCTTCGAGCGCCGAATTATCGGTCGTGCCCTCGGTTTTGACCACCGATAACGAGCCATCGGTTTCCAGCACAACGGCGTGAACTTCGCTCAGCGAGGCCGCACCGCTCGATCGGACGGAGGCGCAGACTTCGCCGCGCGTCAGTCGTTCGTTTTCCATCGCCGCTCCGATGAACTCGCCCTGAAAAAGCAACAGTTTGGGGTCGGCCTTGACCAGCTTGGAGAAAGGTTTGTAATGCACCGACAAAAACGTGATGACGAACTGCAAACCGATGAGCAACGCGAACGCCAATATGCCTTCGGCCAGGGCGACATTTTTCGACATCATCACGCTGGCGAGCGTCGAGCCAAAAGCGACGGTGACGACTAAATCGAAGGCGTTGAGCTTGGAAAGCGTGCGCTTGCCCGAAACGCGCAACAGGAAAACCAGCGCGACATAAGCCAGAATCCCGATCAAAACGGTGCGGCCCAATTCGGGCCAGTTGAGGAAAAAGTAATCGAAAAATTTTTGCGGCTTGGAAGGCATAAACGCTCAACTAAGGCAATGGCCGTGCCCCCGTTTCTGGACGATAGCGTCAGGAGTTACGAACAAACCGAACGATCTCTGCGATGGACGGCGTATATTCATCGTCCGTCGCGACGTGTAGCGTTGGAATGTCGAACTGCGGCGCTTGATAATCGCCCGCCGGAGCGATGGCGCCGGTTTCTTTGTAAATGCTCACGCGCTTGTCGCCGTGATAAAACTCGCGGTTGGCATCGTTTAAACCGCGTTGCAGATGCCGTGATGCGGCGGTTTCGGCGCCCACGTCGCAGATGATGAAAATCGGGCGGCTCAACTGTTCGAGGGCGGTGATGCGAGTCACCCAGATGTGGTGCTGAAATGCCGCTTCGATGACGACCGAGATTTGATTGGCGAGATATTGGCCGACGATGCGGAAGAAGAAATCGGTGACGACGCCATTGGTTTGCGCGGGCAGTTGGTCGTGCTTGAGGCCGAAGGTGTTGACGTAACCTTCCTTGATTTCGTCGCGGCTAATGACGGGCATCCACAGTTGCCCGCCCAACTTTTTGGAAAGCGTGGTTTTGCCCGCGCCCGCTCTGCCGGTGACGATAACGCATTTGGGTTGGATGGGCATGGCGAATTCTTGTTCTTTGGCTTTGCCGGAGGTGAAGCCTCCGGAAAGGAAGCCTCGCATCGGCGCTTTTATAGTTTGCGATCATCAATCGTCAGAATTTCCGGCCCGTCGCTCAACACCGCGACGGTATGCTCGAAGTGCGCGCTCAAACTGCCGTCTTTGGTCACCACCGTCCATTTATCTTTGAGCGTCTTGACCGCCGCTTTGCCTTCGTTGACCATCGGCTCGATGGCGATGGTCATGCCCGCGCGCAGTTTGGGGCCGCTTCCGGCTTTGCCGAAGTTGGGCACGTTGGGGTCTTCGTGCATCGTCTTGCCAACGCCATGACCGACCAGTTCGCGCACGATGGAATAGCCGTGACCTTCGACATGACTTTGAATCGCGGCAGAAATATCGCCGACCGTGTTGCCGACGATGGCTTTTTCGATGCCTTTGTAAAGCGCCTCTTTGGTGATGCGCATCAAGCGTTCGCCGCGTGGGGTGGGTTGGCCGACGGCGAAGGTTCCGGCGGTGTCGCCGATGAAGCCGTTGAGAATGGCGCCGACATCGAGCGAGGCCAAATCGCCCGGATGAAACGCGGTTTCGGTCGGGATGCCGTGAACGATGGCGTCGTTGGTGCTAACCGTAATCACGCACGGGTAGGGCGGCGCGTCGCCGGAGCGTTGGCCCAGAAACGGCGATTTTGCGCCGTTTTGGTCGAGTAACTTGCGCGCCAAACGGTCGAGTTCACGGCCCGTCGCGCCGCCCTGCGCGGCCTCGCCCAATTCCATCAGAATGCGCTGCGCCACGCGTCCGGCGCGCCGCATATGTTTGAGTTCGTTCTTGCCCTTGAGAATGATTGCCACTGGAGTTTTTTTAAGGTGTCAGGTGGCAGGTTTCAGGGGAACTGCGTCGCACTATTATTACTGGTTCGCGCGATTCCCGTTCCCTGCCACCTGCTTTAGCGCGCTCGCACTCGTGCGTTAATGATGGTATTGCGATTCTGCGTGTTGAAGCCGTTGCCGCCCAAAACGCCGTTTTGAAAGGTGGCGCCGTTATTGAAACCGCCGCCGAACCCGCCGCCGTTTTGGGCGCCGCCATTATTTTGGCCACCAAAGCCGCCGTTTTGGGCGCCGCCGAAGCCGCCGTTATTGTTGTTGCCGTTTTGATTGCCAAGTCCGCCGCCACCGAATTGACCGGGCGTGGCGAATTGGGCGGTCGGCACGCTCGCGCCGCCGAATAAGCGGGCGATGCCGCCGCTATAAACGTGCTGAATGATCGTCGGCGTGTATTGGGTTTCGTCGCGCCGCGCGCCATCGGAGGCGATGATGAGCATATTGAACGCGTCAATCGAGACCACGTTTTGCACACTCGGCGGCAGTTGGAAAACCGCGCCGCCCTGCGCGCCGAAGTTGTTGCCCGCGTTGCCCGCCTGACCGCCGCGCTGTTGTTGGGCGAGGGCCGGAGCGCATAGCAAGGCGCCTGTGATGGCGCCGATGAGGAGATGTTTCATGTTAGCGGGTAGTTTAATTGGAAAGAGGAAAGCAGTTAGGTTTTCCCTCACCCCGCCTTCGCGGGACTCAGGCACCCCTCTCCCGGAGGGAGAAGGGAAGTCGGGAGCAGTTACAATCCGGCGATGACTTTAACTTTTAAGCCAGTTCGAGCCTGAAACTGCACGCGACTACCCTTCTCCCTCCGGGAGAGGGGTGCCTGAGTCCCGCGAAGGCGGGGTGAGGGAATAACATAACCGCTTTCCATACACCTATCCAACATTTGCCATCCTTTATCTGTCATCCGAAATCCGCTGTCCGTCGCCGTCCATCAACACGAACTCCAGGCCGCGTTTGCGCGCGTCTTTGGCGATGGCGCCGATGGCCTGGGGCGTGCCGGTTCCGCCGTCGTGCAACAGCAAAACGTCGCCGGGGCGCAGTCTGGCTTTGACGCCGTCAGCGATTTTCCAGGCGGGCGGAGACGTCCAATCTCCGACGTTGTTGCTCCACCAGGCGAGCGTGTAATCGCGGTCGTAAAGGTAACTCATCGCCGCCCGATCCAATCCGCCGCCCGGCGGACGAAATAAGGTGGTGTGTGCCTTACTTCCCGCCGCCTTTTCGACGGCGTTGATCGTCTGGAATCCGGCGTCAATATGCTTGGGGAAATCGCGCGGTTGCACCGTCGTCAGGTTGTGGTGCGGCTGCGAATGATTGCCCAATGCGTGACCTTCGGCGACGATGCGATGGGCGAGTTCGGGGTAGAACTTGAGGTTCTCGCCGACGCTGAAAAAGGTGGCTTTCACCTCTGCGTGTTGCAGTGAGGCCAACAGCAAAGGCGTGGTGAGCGGGTGGGGCGAGTCGTCCAGAGTCAGCGCGACTTTGTTGGTATCGCGGCCCAGATGCACGGTCGTTTTGAGCCACAACATCGGCGCGGGCGGACGCCACAACGCGTAGGCCGCGAGAGCGAGTCCGGCGGCGGCGGCGAAGAGCAACAGGCGCCAGAGCGAATAGTTTGGCCCGGCGATATTGTCGGATGTGAGGGGCGCGGTCGAGGCGGGCGTTTCGTGGGGATGTGTCATGGATAAATCAGGGGACAAGCCCGGTGGCGGTTTGAGTTCCGCGAACCGACCTGACTGTCGGTGCTTTCGTCGGCGTCACTTTAACGGGTGGCCGCGCCGTCGGTTTGACCGTCGGCCCAATTGTCGGCTTCGCTGTTGGCTTAACTATCGGCCCAACTGTCGGCTTCGCTGTTGGCCCAACTGTCGGCTTCGCTGTTGACCCAACTGTTGGCTTCAACGTTGGCTTGAGCGTCGGCCCAACCGTCGGCTTCGCCGTCGCGACGGGCGAAGCTGTCGGCATTGCCGTTGGCTTAGGTTTGGGCATCGTTTTAACTTCGGGCATGCGCGGCAACAGCTTATCGTCGATCCACAATCGCGAGCGCGTGCGTAGCCACAGGCCGCCTTCGAGAATGGGATCGTTGGCCCATGTGGGCGCGCTCACCGTTAAGTTGCGGCGCTGCACTGACGCGGTGAAAACCGGAATCTCGTCGCCCGCGAAGTGCATCATGCTGTCATCGTGTTGGTCACCATCGCCCGCATCGCCGGTCACGACGCCGGTGATGTCCACGTTGTCCAACTCGGCATCGGCGGCGAAGGCGCTCTTGACGAGGGTCGCCGCGCGTTGCGCGACCAGATTGCGCACATTGGGCACCGCCTTGGGATCGATCTCAAAGCGGATGGCGGCGGCGCGGTAAGAGCTGTCCTTAAAGTTCACCGGCGCGACTTCGACATCGAGCAAGCGAAACGGCAGCGCGCGCGGCGTCAGGACTTTCGTCAGGGCGGCTTCGGTTCTGGGCAAAAACAGCGTCGAGCGTTTGGACAATGCGAGGGCTTCGGCTTCTCCGGCGTATTCGTCGGTTTTGATGGTGCCGTCGTTGTTCATGTCCAGCGTGGGCATGCCTTCGCCTTCCTGTAATGTGTTGCGCGCGGCGGTCGGCGCCCTCGCCGTCAATTGCGCGACGGACGGCCCGACGGTGCCCCAGGGCAACTGCATCTTGCCCGCAAATCGTGGCATCCCAGCCATCACGATGAAGGTGCCAAGTGCCGTCGCGCCCAGGGTGAAAGCGCCTATTCCGGCTAATCCGGCGCGCCAGCTTTTGGTGCGTGGCGCGCGGCACAGCGCCAGACAAAACAGCATCAGCCCGATGCCCAATAAGGCGCCGACGCCGACATCGGCGAGGTAGTTGGAGCCGCAGAACAAGCGCGCCGCCATCAGCAAGAATGTGGCGAGCGTGGCGCAGACGCCCCACCAACGATGGGCCGCCCAGATGCCGACGGTGAGAATGGCGGCGACGATGATTTCGGCGCAGGGAAACGAATTATCCTGCGGCTCGACGATGAGCAGATTGACCCAACGCGTCATGAACGGGCGCGGCGAAAGCGTGCCGGCGCCCAGGCTTTGCGCCCAGATTTCGATGCCCCACATCAACAGCGCCGCGCCGCCCAACGCCAACGCCGTCGCGAGCGCGACTTTGCCTCGCGAGGGCGCGTTATGCGCGCGCGGCGCCAGCATCAGCAAGGCCAACAATAGCACGGCCAAAAGTGGGATGGTGGCGACGTAAACGCCGCGCATGAACGCGTCCCAAAAGGGGGAGCGTCCGGCGAGATCGTTGAGGGTCAGGAAAAGTTGCACGCGAAAGGGCGGGGGAAGTCCGGCGGGAAAGTATAACTTCGGATGTCGGATAGCAGATGTCGGATGTCGGATAAGGTTTGTGAGAGGCAGTTGGTTGTGGAACGGAATGAGGTTTGTGAGAGCTGGGATAGCTTTGTGATGCGAGCAAACAACCGCCTCCCACAAACCTTATCCGACATCCGACATCTGACATCCGCTATCCGAAACCCGTCAAACTGAGGCCTACACTTTCCCATGTCCCTCGATATCGAACCTCGCCAGCCCAACCCGCTCATCGCGATTCCCGCGCTCATCGCGTTGGGCATCGTGAGCGCGCTCGCGCTGTTGCCCGATGCGAAACTGCTCGGCCCCGCCGAAATGGGGCCGGAAAAACTCACGCTGTTCTTTCTCGCGATCTGCTTTTTGGTCGCCCTCGTGCCAGCGTTTTCGCGCCGTCTCGTCGAAAATCGCGACGCAGCGACCTGGGCGGTTTTGGTCGTGGGCGTGATCCTATTTCATCTGGCCGAGCGCGCCGGGCCGCGCGTGGGCGAAGGCTTCGGCATCCACTGGTCGCTCACGCCCGACGATCCGCTCGCGATTTCTTACGCGATGCGCGCCGTCGTGTTCGGCGCCTTACTCAGCGCCGGAGCGTGGGCGGCGCGCGGCGGCGGCGGGCCCGCGCGCGCTTTTGTTGCGGGGTTGCTCGGACTGGGGCTTGTCGGCGCCGCGATGTTCTGGCTATTGGGGCGCTATTACACCGTCGGCGTCGTCGAAACGCTCGACCCGACACCGTTAGGAACGCTGATGGTGCAAATCGTCGGCTACGCGTCTCTCGCGCTGTGCGCGCGCGCCGTCACGGCGACGCCCGCGTTGCGCAACGCGATGTTCAAAGTGATGCCGATCCTGCTTTTGGCGGTGTGGGCGCGCCATCAGTTCGCGCCCCTGTCGGCGATTGTGGAGGCCGAATAGCATGAAGAAACATTCCCTCTGGAACTGGCTCGATGGCGCGTCGCTGGCGCTGCTGGTGTTCGCGATGTGCGGGCAAATCGCCTTCAAACGTTTTGGCCGCGACACCCTCGCCGAAGGTTTGGGCTACGCCTCTAAAACCTTCTCGCTCGATTTTTCCGACGTCGCTTTTGCCCTTGTCGCCCTGTTTTTCTTAATTCGCACAATTCAACTGCGCGCCTGGAAACGATTGTGGTGGCCGCCTCTGGCGTGCTGGGCGCTGATTTTCGCCCTGGTGATTTCGGCGTTGCATTCGCCCGCGATTGCCAAGGGCATCGGCGCGGGCGGGTTGGGCGGCAAAGAAGTCAAAGCCGCGCTCGCCGACATCGTGCAGTGGGCGGGCTATTTTCTGGTCGCGCCCTGGGTTTTCGTCAACCTCATCTTCGACCGGCGCGACGGCGAAACCATCTCGCGCCGCGCCCTCGCGATTGGCACTTTGGGCGTGGCGGCGCTACTTAATGGCGCCATCGGTTTGGCGCAGTTGCAAACTTTCGTCATGGACGCGCCGCGCGGATTGTTCTCCAGCCCCAACGTTTACTGCGCGTTTCTGGCGATAGTCGCGCCGCTATTATTGGAGGCCGAAAGCGATGAAGATCAAAGCGCGGCCTCGCAAAAGCTGGGCTTAGCTGGCCCCTCGCGCCTGACAATGGCCTCACGCAAATTGCAGCGCGTCGTCACGGCGTTGGGCGTGTTCGTGGCGGCGGCGCTTTTGTTCACCGGAGTTTCGTTGTGGGCGACGCTGGCGTTTATCCTCGGCCTCATCGCCGCCGCGTTGACGCGCGTGGGCGGCACCAAAGTTAAGGCTCTGCGATTGGCGTTCGTGGCAGCGTTTGCTCTGGTGGCGCTGGTTTCGTGGCGCGGGCAGGGCACACTGTCGCAGTTCCGCGAGCCGTTTACAAGGTTGGGCGACAAGACAGAGAAAGTCAAAAAGCAGTTCATCGAATGGCAGGTCGCGACGCGCTTCAACACGCCGCGCGAAAACGTCTTCGCGACCGGTTACGGGCCGGGCAATTATCAGTTGAATATCGGGCCGCTCTACGGCTACGATTCGGTTCCCAACGAAGAGAAGATGCCGCCCGACTCGAACAATCTGTGGTTGGTGCAGGCGATGTCGGTGGGCGTTTTGGGACTGGGCGCTCTCGTCTGGGTTATCGCGCATTTCTGGATGTTGGCGTGGCGCGCGGCGCGCTTAAATACGGGCGATTGGCTGGGCGCTGGCGTGGTCGGAAGTTTGAGCGCCTGGATTTTTGTCAACTTTTTCCATGCTCTGGTCGTCCGAGGCGCGGGTTTGGTGCTGGCGTTCGTTTTCGCGCTCGCGGTTGTGGCTTCACAAACCGCGTTAGCCCGACGAAACGAAGCGCCGGTTGAAGCGTCCAATGCGAAATAGCTTTTTAAGGTGTCAGTTTTCAGGTCTCAGGTGTCAGGAATGCGGTGCAAATGAAATCGCGTTTCTCTCCTGAAAATCGAAAACTGAGACCTGCTCCTTACCAAAATAATCATGAAAATTTCTCCTCTCTTCCTTGCTGGCGCCGCCTTAATCAGCGTCGTGCCCGCCGCTTTCGCGGCCAATGCCAAAGTCTGCTTCGAGGCCGAAAAATATGTCGCTATCGAAAGCCCACTCAAGAAAGTCGGCGAGGCCGGCACTTCGGGCGGCGGCGTCATCGAGATTCCCTGGGACAAGAACAAAACCAAGGGCATCGGCTCGGCGACTTATAAATTCAACGTCAAAACTGCGGGCATTTATTATGTGTGGGCGCGGACGTTCTGGGCCAATGGTTGCGGCAACTCGGTCGCGGTTTCGGTCAACGGTAGCGCGGCCAAAGTGTTGGGCGAAGACGGCACCTACGACGCCTGGCACTGGGTCGGCGGCAAAGCGCGCGTGCAACTGAAAGCGGGCGCCAACACCCTCGTGTTGAGCAACCGCGAAACTGGCGTGAAGGTTGATCAGTTCTTCTTTTGCCAGGACAAAGATTACACGCCCGTCGGCACGCGCGCGGTCACCAATTAAGGTTCGGCAAACGCGAAAACGGCGGCGACTTCATTTGAAGTTGCCGCCGTTTTTGTGTTCAGATGAAATTTTAGTTGCGGTGAGCGAACGGTTTTCGCTCACCCGCAATCCTCAATGGCCCGCGACCGGTTCCGCGCCCAACAGTTGCTGAACTTCCTTCAAATGCGCGTCGCGCGCGGCTTCGTCCGCCGCTTCCAGGTTCAAGCGCAGCAACGGCTCGGTATTGGACGAGCGCAGGTTGAACCACCAACTGCCATCGGGCATTTCGACCGTCAGGCCGTCTAACTCGTCGGTCGTGGCGCCCTGCGCTTCGTAGTGCGATTTAACTTTCTCCAACGTTTGCGCGGCATCTTCGACGCGATAATTGATTTCGCCCGTCGCGCGGTAACGACGGAGCGGCGCGATATGCTCCGACAAAGGTTTGTCCGAATTGGACAGCAGATTGAGCACTTTTATCATCATCATCAAGCCCGAATCGGTGTTGAAGCAGGCCGCGAAATAATAGTGCCCCGACAGTTCGCCGCCGAACATCGCGCCTTCGCGTTTCATCAGGCGCTTCATGAACGAGTGGCCGACGCGCCCGCGCATCGGCACGCCGCCGTGTTCCTTGATCCATTCGGGCACGACCTTCGACGAGCGCAAATCGTAAAGAATCGTCGCGCCCGGTTGCTGGCCCAGAATATCGGCGGCGATTAAAGCCGTAATCAAATCCGACGAAATCGAATCGCCGTTTTCGTCCACGAACATACAACGGTCGGCATCGCCATCGTAGGCCACGCCAAAATCCAACTTGTTGTCGCGCACCAACTTCTGCACGTCCACCAAATTCTCCGCCTTGAGCGGATCGGCCTCGTGATTGGGAAAGTTGCCGTCCAATTCCCAAAACAATGGCGTCGCCTGCCACTGCGCATGGTGAGCGAAGAAATCGGGCAAGAACAATCCGCCCATGCCGTTGCCCGCATCAATGCCGACCGTCAGCGATTTATCGCCCGCGCCGACGAACTTGTTCATCCAGGCCAGATAATCGCGCAACACGTTCTCGACTTGGGTCGCCGTGCCGACGTTCTCGACCGGCGCGGGAATTTCGCCCGCTTCGGCGTCCAAGACGTATTGTTCGACCATGTTGAGCCCCGAACTATAATCGAGCGGCGAGGCGCCAGGGCCGCTCACTTTAAAGCCGTTATATTCCGGCCCGTTGTGCGAGGCGGTGACTTGCACGCCGCCGCGCGCGTCATATTCGTTGATCGCCCAGTAGTTCATCGGCGTGGCGCACAGGCCGACTTCGATGACGTCGCAACCGCCGTCGCGCAGACCGCGACTCAGTTCGCCGTAAAGTTGCGGCGAATGCGTGCGCATATCGTGAGAGATCGCGATAGGACTAAATCCGGCGAAAACGCTGTGCGCCAAACCGCGTCCGATGAGGTAGGCGCGTTGGGGAGTGAGGGGAGCATCGGGCGCGTCGCCGACGATGCCGCGAATGTCGTATGCTTTGAAAATTCCAGCCATGATGTTTTAAGGGAACAGGTGTCAGTTGTCAGTTAATCAGGAATGGAGTGAAATTTTCATCCTGACACCTGTTAACTGCCACCTGACAACTGACAACTTAAACCTATCCTCGTCCGTAATTATCGTCCAAACGCACGATGTCGTCTTCTTCCAAATACGAACCGGACTGCACTTCGATAAAGTGCATCGGGATGCGCCCAGGATTGTAAATGCGATGCGGAATGCCCAGAGGAATGTAGATGGACTCGTCTTCCGACAACAACCGTTTCTCGTCGCCCAGCGTCACTTCGGCGGTGCCTTTGACGACGACCCAGTGCTCCGAACGATGATGGTGAATCTGCATCGAAGAGGCGCCGCCCGGCTTGACGATGAGCTGCTTGACCTGAAAGCGTTCGCCGCGCTCGACGCCTTCGTAGCTGCCCCAGGGCCGGTAAACCTTGGTGTGCGTATCGTGCTGCGACAGGCCTTCGGCGCGCAGTTGATCCACGATTTTCTTGATGTCCTGCGCGTGCTCTTTTCGGGTGACGAGCAGGGCATCGGGCGTCGAAACCACGATCATGTCTTCGACTCCCAACATTGCGACCAACTGCTTTTCGGCGCGCACATAATTGTTGGCAGAATCGAAAAACGCGACGTGACCTTTGCCGACGTTGCCCTCGGCATCTTTGTCGCCGATTTCCCACAGCGCGGCATACGAACCGATGTCGTTCCAATCGATATCGGCGCGCACGACGGCGGCGCGCTCAGTCTGTTCCATCACGCCGTAGTCGAGCGAAATCGAGGGCGACTGCTCGAACGATTCGGCGTCGGCGCGCAGAAAGTCGAGGTCAACTTCGGCGCGCTCGAAGGCCAGGCGCGACGCCTCGTGGACTTCGGGTTGATGCTGTTGCAATTCGCTCAGATATAACTGCGCATCGAACAAATACATCCCGCTGTTCCACAGAAAACCGCCGTTATCCAAAAATTGCTGGGCACGCTCGGCATCGGGCTTCTCGACGAAACGCGCGATCTTGCTGCCGCCTTCGCCCAGCTTTTCGCCCTGCTCAATGTAGCCATAACCGGTTTCGGGAGCGTCGGGCACGATGCCAAAGGCCGTCATGTAACCCTCGTCGGCGATGGGTTTGGCCGCCAAAATCGCCGCGTGAAACGCCGGAACATTGCCGATGGTATGGTCGGCGGGCAGAATCAATAATTGCGCTTTGGCATCGCGCTGAAGGGCGGCAAACGCCGCCATCGCGACGGCGGGCGCGGTATTGCGCGCCATCGGTTCCAGAATTAGCGAAGCGGGCGTGATGCCAATTTCCTGCAATTGGTCGGCGACCAGAAAGCGGTGATCGTTGGAGCAAACCACGATGGGCGCGCTCAGTTGGGTCAGGCCGCGCAAGCGCAGCAGAGTGTTTTGCAGCAGGCTTTTATCGGAGACGAGCGGCAGAAACTGTTTGGGCAAGGCGCGGCGCGAAAGTGGCCACAGGCGCGTTCCGGCGCCGCCACAGAGAAGAACGGGGTGGATCATGAAAATTAAAGAAACAGGGGGCGCACCTGAAGGAGCGCCGCAAGCGTTCGACAACCGTTTACAATGAAGAGAAGTGATTTTGTAGTCTACTTTCTTGCTATGGGAGCGTTACTTTTTTAACGGGCACCCTAATATCGGCCACAGTTTTGCCACACTTGCGAGCTTCTACCATTCATTTATCATGCCATTGCAACCCGCCACGCCCGCTCCCGCCGTGCTCGATGAACTGCTGCAAAAGCTCGACCTCGAACGCGATGATCAGGCGGTCATCCTCAACTTCTTCCGCTCCGATTGTCCCTGGTGCGCCTCCGAATTGCCGCAGATCGCCGAAGTTTACCGGCGCCACGAAAAGCTCGACTTTGTTTTAGCGGGCATCGCCGTCGGCAGCGATAGCGACGACGACGCGACCAACTTCGCCAACGCCAAAAACTTCGATTTCCCCGCCCTCGCCGATAGCGACGGCAGTTTGCGCGCCGCTTTCGCCATCGAACGCGTGCCCGCTTTTGTGGTCATCAACGCGCAGGGATTGGTTGAGCGCACTTATCAGGGCGTGACCGAACAGTTGGCGGGCATTCTGGAGCAGACCGTATTGGCCGTCGCCCACGGTAACACGCCGCCAACTTACGAAATGGTCGGCAACGGCTGCGCCCCGTGAATCATTGAACTCTCCGAACCACGAGCGTCAGCAAGTCGAATCTGAGCGGTCGCTGGCGTTTGAGATTCGACTCACATCAACTATGAACAAATTTCCTTTTGCCTTGACGGGCGTTGCACTTGTCAGCGTTCTGGCCGGTTGCACCTCTTCGACTCCAACTCAAACTCCAGTTGCCTCAACCGCAGCCGATAACGTCGCTCCGGCGCCGGCTGCGGTCTCGCAGCCCGATAAAAAAGCGAGCGGTTATCTGCGCGCGCTCAACGCGGTGCCGGGCACCGGCCAACTGTCGCTGACGGCGGACGGGCAAAAATTCGCCATGCCCGCCTATACCAACGTCTCCGATTTCGAGGGCGTAAACGCCGAGAAGATCGAAGTTTCGGCTTATGGCAGCGATGGTAAAAAAGTTTCCGGCCCGATGCCGCTCGATTTGGATCAGGGCGAAGACATCACCGTTTTGGTGGCGGGTATTCCTGGCGATGTAGTTTTGATTCCGTGGAAACACAAAAACGGCGGCCCGCAGGCGGACAAATCGAAAGTCGCTTTTGTGCATAGCGCCAAGGCGTTGCCGCCGGTCGAAATCAAGCTCGACGGCGACACTCTGCGCAGCGATGTCAAATTCGGCATCGCCACCGATTACCAGATTATCGCGCCGGGCGCCCACACCTTTCAGATCGTCTACGACAAGTCCATCGAACCGCAAATTGTCGAGGTTAAATCGCCGACGGTGATTACCAAAGACGCGAGCGGCAACGTGCTAAACGTCGAGCAACCGACGCCCGCGCGCACGGTTATTCCGCGCAAAGAGTTGGTGACGCTGACGCAGAAAGTTGATTTGGTGGCGGGCAAGGTTTACTCGGTCGCGGTGTTTCGCGATGGCCGCGAATTGCCCAAAATTAAAATTATGGAAGACAAATTCGTGCCCACGACCGTGCGCGCCGATAACGCGCCCGCCGCGCCCTGATAACCGGATACAATGATCCTAAATCAGTTGTGTTGTGCGATATAAAATCGCAGCCAACATAATAGTCGGCTTTCGCTGGCAAGTCCAATCTCTGGTTGTCGGCGAAGGCCGACTATTATGTTGGCTGCGATTTTATATCGCACAACACAACTGGCGATGTGAAAATCGCAAGCCCCGCAATTGACGGAACACTGTCGCGCGCACAAACTGTTGGCATCTTGCGATATTTATTCTGTTTAGCATTATTCGCGCTCGCGATGCCTTCATTGAGCGCGCGCGCTCAGCCCACCGGCGAATTGCCGCGTGCCGGAGCGCCGCGACCTTTGCGTTTGGTCTCGTCCGACGGCGCGCCTTTGACCGGTTCGCCCTCCGATGTCGCGTGGGAACGCGGCGGCGGCGGCGTATTTTTCACGCTCGAACGGGATGGCACGCGCAATATCTGGCGCGCCTTCCCCGATCCGCAGGATAGTTCGCGTTTTCCGGCCTGGCGCGCCTTGCCCGTCACCGATTTGCGCGCGCCGCGCTATGCCGCGCAGCCTTCGCCACTGCCCGATAACCGTTCCATCGTCTGCGTTTCCAACGCGCTGTCGAGCGCGCCCGCGACGGCTCGCGTCGCGCAAATCGTGCGTTACGATCTGGCAAAGTCCGAGTTTCGCGCGCTCTCCGATGGCATTCGCCTTTACGAATCGCCGCAGATTTCGCCCGATGGCATGCGCGTCGCCTTTGCTGGCGGAGTGGGCGCCGACGCGCGCGTGTTCGTCGCCGCCACGCGCAATCCGCTCAAGCGCGTGTTGCCCGATGTCACGCTCGTGGCGGAGCAAGCGCGACGTCCGATTTGGCTCGATGATAATTTGCTGTTGATAGAGAATATGGCGCCGCAATCACGCGGTTTATATGGAATGCCGACCGATGGCGCGCGCGCGCCGCAGGTCATCGTGGGCGGCGGCGGCGAGGCCAATACGATGGGCGAAAACGGCATTGTTTTTTCGGCCAAGACCGGCAAAAACGCGCCGACCAACCTCTACATCGCCGCGCGCGACGGTTCGGGTTTGCGCGTGCTGACCGGAACGACCGGCGCCCGCCGTCCGGCGACTTCGCCCGACGGCCAAACTTTGGCTTACGACGCGCCATCGCCCAATAGCTCGCAGACGGATGAGCGCGCTTTATGGGTTTTGCCCCTGCTGCGCGTCGAGAATCGCGTCGCCGCGCGCGCAAGAGCGAGCCGCGTTCGCTTTTGCGCCGACCGCGCGCCCGAATACGACGGGCCGAGCGCGCAATTGTCGTCGGTGCGCGCGCTGGGCGGCGGCGTCGCGATTGTCGGCAGTTTGCGCGGCGCGACCAACGCCAACGTCACGCTCGAAGTCGGGCAGGGCGGCAAGCCGCGCCGATGGGACAGCTTGCCGGTCACTTTTCCGCTCGCTTCTCCGCTTCTGGACGCCGAGGGCAATCGCGTGTTGACCACCTGGAATCCGCCGAAAGGCGCGCGCGGCGATTGGACGCTACGCCTCAGTCTGCGCGGTTTGGGCGGCGGCACGCAAAGTCTGCTGCGCGTGCGTTTGCCCCTGCCCGCGCCGCCGCCCCAACTGCTGCCGCCCGTCCCCGCGCCCACCGACGATGCGATAACGAGCAATGCGACGGCGCGTGGCGAAAATTTGGGCACCGAACCGTTGCCGCGCGCGACGCCTTTGCCCGCCTTGCCCGACGTGACGCCGGTTCGCGGCGCGTTTTTGCCGTTGCCGTTGGGCGCGTTGCCGCCGATTCCCTCGGTCGTGCCGTCGGCCAATGGTGCCGATGATTTGCCGGACTTCCCCGCTATGCAATCGCCCGATGCGCCGCCAACTGCGCCATCGCCCGTCGCGGTTTCGCCGCCGACGGCGGGTGTGAACATCGTGCCGTTTGATCCATCGCGTTTTCAGGCGCCACCGCCCGTAACTGTGCCCAGCCAAACGCCGCCGATTGTGCCCGAAACCGCCGACGCCGATAGCAATTACGGTGACGCTCCCGATGCTCCGGCGGATATACCGTTTGTGGCGCAGTTCAATGTCGCGGGCACGCCCGCGCGCATGGCGCCGCGCGAGAAAGTCAAGGTCACTTTCTGGGGCATCAATCGCGGGAGCGCGAACTGGGAAACCGGCAGTAGCGGTGCGGATCGCGTTCGTCTGGTGGCGCGCTGGGTGGATTTTTCGACCGGCACGCGGCGTTGGTGGAACTTCTTCTGGCTGCCCCAGTCCGTCGCGCCCGGCGAGCGCACCAAACGCGAGTTCGAGGTGCCCGCGCCCGCGCGCCCCGGCAAATATAAACTGATCTACGGATTGGTGCATTTACCCGCGAGCGGAGAATACACGCCGCCCGCCTACAGCGCTTCGCAGGAAAGCTGGGCCGACGAGTTCGGCGCCATCGCTTTCGCCGTCGAAATCGCGCCCAAGTCGCCATGAATACCGCTTCCCACTGGCGTCTGATGCGCGACGATGCCGCGACGGGCGCGCACAACATGGCCGTTGACGAAACGCTGTTATATGGCGCCGCCAAGGGCCAATCGTCGCTGCGATTTTACGCGTGGCAACCGCATTGTCTGTCGCTGGGCCGCTTGCAAAAAACCCTCCCGTCCGCCGTGTTCGAGGGCACGATGGGCCAGAACATCGTGCGCCGACCGACCGGCGGACGCGCGGTTTGGCACGCGCACGAAATTACCTATGCTCTGGCAATGCCGCTCGACGGATTGCCCGATGAGGCGCGGAGCGTGAGCGGCGCTTATCGTTGGCTGAGCGACGGGTTTTGCGCGGGACTGCGCGCATTGGGTTTGCCGGTGCAAATGGCGGCGCAGGGCGTGAGGACGCAGGGGCCCAACTGTTTCGCGGCGAGTGCGAGTTGCGATTTTTTGGTCGAGGGCAAAAAGCTCATCGGCGCCGCGCAGTGTCGCCGCGACGACGCCTTGTTGCAGCACGGTTCGCTGTTGCTCTCGATTGACCGCGCGCAATGGGAAACGCGCGCCGGCGGCCCAATGCACGACGCGATTTCGCTGTCCGATCTGGGCGTTGCCGTCGAAACGGCGGCGGATGTGGAACGGATCCTCGGGCAGTTATGCGCCGGATTCGAGCGCACGACGGGCGCGCAGTTGCAAGCGGGCACGCTGACGGAAGCGGAAGAAACGTTGGCCGAGCGGTTGCGGCGCGCAAAGTATCAGGACGAACATTGGACGCGCGAAGGACGGTTGGTTGAAACATCCGCTTGACTGCAAGGCCGAAATCAGCCCGCGTTAGATAAACCGCCGAGGGCGCTGAGGACGCTGAGAGATTACAGCGGTTCCGAGAAGCATTGTCCGCTCTGTTCTTCTGCGAACCGCGAGCGTAAGCGACTGACCAAGTTGAACTCTCCTCCCATTGTAACTTGGCCGGTCGCTTACGCTCGCGGTTCGCAAGAGACTACGCCTTTCGGAACCGCTGCAATCTCTCGGCGTCCTCGGCGGTTTATGGGACTGTGTTCTGTTTTCGCGCGGGCCGCGACTTTGCAATTACAACATCATTCCCGTAAAATTAAAACCCGCTCGAAAGCCGATTCGTTGCAACTGTTGGCGCGGGAGATGGGCCGTTTTCTTTGCAGAAATAATGAAGACGCGCAAAATCTTCGCGCGCGATAGGGTGTAAGGGCTTAGACTAAGGGCCGCTCAAGCAGCTTCGGGCGCACACCGGAGGAAACCAATAATGGCAAAAAAAATTCTCGCTGTCGATGACGAAAAACACATTTTACGTCTGGTGCAGATTAATCTGGAAAAAGCGGGCTACGAAGTTGTGACCGGAACCAATGGGCGCGAGGCCGTCGAAAAGGTGCGCTCGGAAAAACCAGAACTGGTCGTCATGGACGTGATGATGCCCGAAATGGACGGCTTCGAGGCGCTTAAGCTACTCAAAGCTGACCCCGAAACCGCTAACATTCCGGTCATCATGCTGACGGCCAAAGCGCAGGACGCCGACGTGTTTCACGGCTGGCAGAGCGGCGCCGATCTTTACCTGACCAAGCCGTTCAACCCGATGGAGTTGCTGACTTTCGTCAAACGCATCTTCGACGCCAAAGGCGAAGCCGATGACGCCGACAAAACTTACGAAATCGATGACGACGTTTATAATCTCGATTAAGTTGGGGTTTGGCGGGTGATGGGGCGTGAGTGATGATTTGTGAGCGCAGACGCTTATAAAAAGCGAGCGAACAGGGCATTCACGCTCACAACTCATAATCCACAAAACTCTGGAGCTACGGTATATTTTAACTATGACTTTAACTCGCAACCTTTCGATGGCTAACTGGGGCGGCAAACGGGCCGAGGCGCCGGTAAACGATATTTTGATTTACGGGGGCGTCGCGCTGGGCGTTTTGGCGGGAGCCGCCGTTTCGACTTACGTTTGGCGCTCCCGCGTGCGCGAAGCCATAAACGCTTCGCCCGGCGAGCGCGCCGATAAAATTATCGAAGCGTGCGAGAAGAAGTTGGAGCGCATCGAACATTTGATGCAGGAGTTCGGCGAGAAAAAATAACGCCCCGAACAACGCTGTTCTCGACGGCATTTGTCCGCGAGAACGGCCCACCCGCTTTGCGCCAAACGGCAATGCCAATGGCAGAAGCGGACAAAAAAATACGCCGCGTCTTTCAGTGACGCGGCGTATTGTGATTAAAGTTTCGGATTTGGGACACAATTTCTTTTCGCGCCTTGTCTTTAATCGTGTAGAGAAGCCGAGCGCTGAAAATAGAAATTGGAAAATAGTGGGCGATAACCGCGAGAGTTAGCGCTCGCAAAAGAGTCTTAGGCCTTTCAATTGCTCCCTCGGTTTAGCGAAAGCCGAGAGCGAAACGTCGTTAGTCAATTCAGGGAACTGACGCGGCATCGGAGGTTTTCTTTCCCGGTGGCAAGCCGCTTTTACGGCGAGTTTGCAGCGCGGAGAGCGGATATTTCGCCCGAGAGATTAAGGATTATTATGGTGTTGACAAATCGTTCAATGATGCAGGGAGCAACGTCGTCGTTAGCGGCAACCACAGCAGGACGCCTGACCGGAAGCGCGGTTGCCCCCAATTCGAGCGCCGCCTCGATTTCTGCGTTCGCGGCTTCGGCCTCGGCGCGCACCGAGGGCCGCAGCGAGGGCGCGACTGCCGTCGCCGTTCCCGACGCTGCCACCGCGACCGACGAGGAAGTCGGTTTGGACGAAGCGGACGAAACGATGGATGACGAAGAAACGACCGAAGAGGCCATCGAAGACAGCGCGACTTCTCCCACTGACGAGGCCGATGATTTGGGCGATGACGACGAAGAGGACGAAGAAGCGCCCGACCGCGCCAACGCGATTTCGCCCGAAAAGCAGGCGTTTCTGGAAACCTTGCAGCGCGCCAAAGAGGGCGACCTCAAGGCGTTTGAGGAGATTTATCAGCTTTACCATCGCCGCATTTACAACGCGGTTTATGGCATGCTCGGCGACGCCGACGACGCGCAGGATGTGACGCAGGACGTCTTCATGCGTTTGCACGATGCGCTGCCGACATTGCGCGCCGACGAAGCGTTCTCGACTTATCTCTATCGCATCGCGCTCAACCTGTGTCGCGACCGCGCGCGTCGCAAAAAGCGCGTGCGCTTCCAATCCATTGACACGCCGCGCGCTGACGACGATGGCGATGTCGAGCCGATGGACTTTCCCGATCAGGGCAAGTTGCCCGAAGAGACCGTCAACACCGACGAGCTGCAACAGCGCGTCCGCGAGGCGGTCACCACGCTTTCGACCGACCATAAGGCGGTCATCGTGATGCACCATTTTCAGGGCATGGAAGTCAACGATATCGCCGGAATTTTGGGCGTGCCGACGGGCACCGTCAAGAGCCGATTGGCGCGCGGACGCGATCAGTTGCATCGCAAGTTGCGCTCGTATCTGAATATGTAACGTTTAGTTCTCACAAAGGTAACTACACCCGTGCTCCGTGAACCGCGCGCGTAAGCAAGCGGGCCATGACGCTCACGACACACTTTTACTTTGTCGAAACCATAACGGCCCGCTTGCTTACGCGCGCGGTTCACGGAGCACGGGTGTAGTTACTCACAAAAAAACCGGCACGGGCTTTGCCTCAACTCACGATAACCATCCAAATCATTGGGGGAACATACTATTATGGCAGCAGTCACACACGACATCGTCGTCAACGCGCCGGTCTCCGAGGTCTTCGAGTTTTGGAAGAACTTCGAGAACTTCCCGCGCTTCATGCACAACATCGAATCGATTCAGGTTGTCGGCCCCGAGCTAACGCACTGGAAAATGAAAGGCCCTCTGGGCGTGCCCATCGAGTGGGACGCCAAAACTACCGCGATGATCGAAGACCAGAAAATCTCGTGGGAAAGCACGAGTGGCGCCATCGAGAATCACGGTTCGGTCGTCTTTGAGAAAGTGGATGACAACAGCACGCGTGTCACCGTCGGCCTGGAATATAAAGCGCCCGGCGGCCCGATTGGTGAAGCCGTCGCCAAGATTACCAACGATCCCGAAGCGCAACTCAAAGAAGATTTGCTGCGCTTCAAAACCGTTGTGCAGGAAGGCAACGACGGCCTGAAAAGCGGCGCCACCAGTTCGACCGGCGGGCACAACGCCGATCACACGGCCCAGGCGTAGAATTAGGTTGGTGTAAAAAGCGCGCCCGATTAAGTTCGGGCGCGCTTTTCAGTTCTGTTTAGCGGTCTGCGTTGTCGCCGAAATCTACCGTTGCCTCGACGCCGCCATCGCGTTGGCTCAGCGCGATTTGCCAATCGTTGGCGCGGCCCAGCGCCGCCACGATTGACAGGCCCAAACCGTTGCCGCCGGTCTGCGAATTACGCGCGGCGTCGGGCCGGTAGAACGGCTCAAACCAGTTCTCGATACACGCATCGTCGGGCAATTCACAGGCGTTCGAGATGCGCAGCTTTCCCGCGCGGTTGACGGCGATTTCGATGGCACCGCCCGGCGCCGCGTATTTGACGGCGTTTTCCAGCAGGTTGCGCAGCAGCATTTCCAGATGCAACGGCGGCGCACTCACTTCGATTTCTTGCAAATCGGTTTGCAACTGCAAGCCGCGCAGAGCGATGGCATCGGTTTGCTGAGACAGGGCGCGCTCGACCCAGAACGCCAGATTGAGCGCTTCGCGTGGCGTCTCGCTCTGGCGCATTTCGAGCGCGTTGAGCTGCAACAAATCGGCGACGAGCGCGGCCAGGCGCTGGGTTTCGGCTTGCAGTTGCGCCAGAACTTCTTCGTGCGCCTCGACCGAACGCGGGCGCGATTGGGCGACATCAATCTGGCCCTGCAAAACCTGAATCGGTGTGCGCAGTTCGTGCGAAGCCGCCGCGTAGAAACGCCCCCGCGCGCGCGCCTCGCGTTGCAAACGCTCCAGTAAACCGTTGAGCGTTTGTGTCAGCGTGATCATTTCGACGTCGCTCGAAGGCGAACTCAGGCGCACCGCCAGTTTATCGCCGCCGTTGTCGGTCGAGGCCGCGCGCGCCTGCGTGCCCAACGCGTCGAGCGGCGCCATGGTGATGCCGACGACAAACCACGCGGCGAAGGCCGTCGCAGTCACGACCAGCGCGCCCAAAATCCATAACGCTCGTGCGGTCTCTTGCAGGTCTTCTCCGATGGGCTTCCAATCGTTCGCCAGCACCAGAGTCTGCCCATCGTGCGCCAGCGTGCGCGCGCGCCAATCGTCGCCCAGTCGGGGCCAGTCGGGCGCGCGCCGTCGCGATTGCCAGAGCACGTTATCGCCCTGCGTCACCATCAGCGTGAGGCCACCCGCCGCGATTTCTCCGGCGTCGGCGCGCACCGTCGCCAACAGCGAAGCCTTGCCGATGTTGCGGTTAATTTCGGCGTTGGCCCGTTCGCGCGCGACCACGAGAATTTCGCCCACCCGTTTTTCGGCGCGCCGCCGTTCGTGACGCTGCACCGCGCCGCCCGCCACCAGCATCAGCAGGGCGACGAACAACGCGAATAAAGCGGTCATGCGCGCGCGCATCGAACGGAGTTTCATAGGATGTCGGATTTCGGATGACGGAAAGCGCGAAGGCGGGTGAGGGAAAAACCTTCGCGCTTTCCGCTACCCACCCTCCGCCAACCGGTATCCGACGCCGCGCGCGGTGTGAATCAATGGCGCATAACCTTTATCTATTTTATTGCGCAGATAACCGATATAAACATCTAAAACATTATCGTGGCCAGCGAAATCGTATTGCCAGACATGATCTAAAATCACGCTACGCGGCATCGTCTTGCCCGCGTTGCGCATCAGAAATTCGAGCAGGGAATACTCGGTCGCCGACAGATGAATCGGCTTGCCCGCGCGACTCGCCATGCGCGTGGAAGGATTAAGTTTCAGGTCGCCGACTTCGAGTGGCGTCACGCCCGCTTCTTTGCGGCGCAACAGCGCTCTCATGCGCGCCAGAATCTCGGCGACGCGAAACGGTTTGCACACGTAATCGTCGGCGCCCGCGTCCAATCCGGCGACTTTATCTTCCAGCGTGTCGCGCGCCGTGATAATCAACACCAGCGACGCCACACTCGCCGCGCGCAGTTGACGGCACACCTCGAAACCGTCCATCGAAGGCAGCATCACGTCCAGCAAAATCAAGTCGAACGTTCGCGCTTTGGCGACCGCGAGCGCCCGTTCGCCATCGGCCTCGACGTGAGCGGCATAACCGGCTTCTTCGCAGGCCTGACGCAAAAAGCGCGCGACGCCAGGTTCGTCTTCGACAATTAAAACGTTCATCGTAGGGTGCAATTTAGGTTACACAGTCTCCTGACGAATTGGGTGACTGGGAGTTAAGAATATCCTCAAATTAGCGCGGCCCAATGGAACGTTGCCCTTGGGAATAATCGTCTTACAAAACCGAAGTTCGCGCTTCGCCAGACTTCTCTCCATTCTGGCGGAGTTGCGAGTTTTTTCTTTTATGCCGTCAAACGCCGGGTTTGCGAACGAGCGTCGCTAATCGAGGTGTAAACAACCAATGCGACCAGAACCGTCGCCAGAATCGCCGACGAACCGATGGTGCCGCAATCGAAGCCGCCCTTAAAATTACCGTTCAGTAAAGCGCCGGATGAAAACTCCGCGCCTTGAGGTGCGCAAACAGAGCACAAACAGAGCAATGGCGAAAATGCCGAGCAGCGCGACTGACGAGACGGCATAGCCGACGTTTAGCGTCATCGAAAACAGATCGCCCGCCGTTTCGCCCAAGATAGCGGCACAAATTTTCATCATCCAGAACAGCGCGCTGACGGTCGCGACTTTGTTGGCGTGACGGGCAATCGCGGGCGCGGATTCGGCGCCGATGGTGGGTGGGGTTGTCAATGGTATCGGCCTCAAAACGCGCCGCCGACGCTGAGCCCGACGGCGCGATTGCCCGCCGCCTGCGGACGGATAAAGGGACGCAACACCAGGCCGCGTCCTTGCCCCAGTTCGAGTTGCGCGCTGAAGTAGCCCAGCGCCGCGCCCGCGAGAACATCGTGGGTATAATGGCGGTCGAGCGTCACGCGCGAGGCGCTGATGGCGGCGGCTCCGGCATACCACAGCAACGCCTGACGCGGATGATAATGGGCCTGCATCGCCGCGACGGTGAACGCCGCCGTCGCGTGGCCCGACGGGAACGATTCAAAATCGCTGCCATCGGGCCGCTTTTCGTGCGTGACGTTCTTTAAGGCCTCGGCGGTGATCGTCGAAACAATCAGCGCATCAACCGTGCGAAGCGTTTGTTGACTCCCGCCGTTATTTTTATTGGTGAGCAGGGGCAACAAGGTGCCCGCCGCCAGATAAGCGACCGTGCCACTGCCCGAAGCAAATTCAGCCAATCGGGAATCGTGCCCGTCGGAGCGTTCGATGGCGAACGTTTGTTGAGCCTGAGCGGGCAGAGCGACGCCGAGAAATAGGGCTCCGCACAAGGGGAAGGTAAATTTCACTGCGGCGCAGTTTGGCGGATGGCGGCGGTGAATGGGTGAAAGTGGGGTGAGGATTTTCTCAGAGTTTTATTCGCTGGTCACGATGCGCACCAACCCAATCCACGCGCACGAAGCCAGCCAACCAGCCAGAATATCGGACGGATAATGCACGCCCAGATAGAGCCGCGATACGCCGACGGCAACGACGAACGTGACGCCGACAAGCGCGCTGACAATGCGCCAGACGCCCGCTCGCGCGCGTGAGTTGGTCGCGTGCCAGACCAGCACCAGTGTCATGGCGACGAAGGCGCTGGAAAGCATGGCGTGACCGCTCGGAAAACTGTAGTCGGGTTCGGGCGCCAGCGAGATCCACAGGTCGGGCCGCGTGCGCTGAAAGATCATCTTGGCGCTCAGGTTGAGCGCGCTGACGCCGCCGATGCACAGCGCCACGAAAATCGCGTTGTGGCGCTGCGACCTAAACAGCAAAAACAGGAACAACGCGCCCGAAACAAAGAGCAACGTATAGCCGCCAACCAGCGATAATTCCAGCATAACGCGGTCGAGCCAGAGGTTAGAATGGCTGTGCATCCACAGCAAAATCGGGGCGTCGAAGCGAAACGATTCGCGCTGCCAAACATCTTCGGCCAACGCGCCCCATAACAGAAAGGGCGCCAGAACCAGCGCCCACGCCAGCGCTATGCGTTGCCATCGGGGGCGGCCCGAATTTTCGCCAAGAAATCTCATGAATTGGACTACAACGCGAATCCCGCGCCAAAGCGCCAAGGGAGGAACACGGTGCTACCACACCCTTCCAAGCGGGTGTATTCTCTGGCTTGGAAGGGTGCGGTAGCACCGCGTTCCTCCCACTCGGACAGGCTCTTAGCGGAGATTGTTGGCGCGTAACGCGCGCGAACCACCGATTTCTGGTAAACGAACTTCCCAATTTATGAAACCAAATCCCGCTTTTGCGCCCGACTGGAAGCCGCGCCACACCGTCGTCTTCGCGATCATGACCGCGCTTTATAAAGCCTATCTGCGCCTGGGCCGTTCGCGCGTTACCGGGCGGCGCAACGTGCCACAGAGTGGGCCGGTCATTCTGGCGCCCAATCACGTCTCCAATCTCGATCCGCCCATCGTCGGCGTTTCGTGTGGACGCTGGCCCTACACCATGGCCAAGGCCGAACTGTTCCAGGGCGCGTTCGGCTGGGTCATCGAGCAGATGGGCACCTTTCCGGTTCATCGCGGCGAGGCCGACCGGCGCGCGCTCAAATTCGCGCGCGGGTTACTGAAAAATGGCGAGGCGATCATTATTTTTCCCGAAGGCACGCGTTCGGGCGACGGACAATTGCGGGCGCCCGAAATTGGCGTGGCAATGCTGGCGCACCAGAGCAAAGCCGCCGTCGTGCCGATATTTCTGGGCGGGACGGAGAAAACGATGTCGGTGTTACACCCAAAATTTAAGATCGTGCGAACCGAAATCCGCATCGGCAAACCACTGCAATTGGACGATTTATACGCCCGACGCGCCAATCGCGAAACGCTGGAAGAGATCGGGCGACGCTGGCAAAACGCGGTGGCGGAGTTGGGGCGGAGTTATCGCGGGCGCTAATGTTTATCGCCCTGCGCCCTCGACGCGAAATCAACCTTAACAAAATCGCGCGAACTCTGGCGCCTGCGCAACGTCTGGCCCGCTTCAAACTCCAACAGCTTGAATTTCGAGTCTTCGAGACAACCATGAAAATTAGCAAACTACTTCCCGCGCTTTTGGCCGTCGGCCTGGTCGCGCCTTTGACGCTGGCGGCGCACGCACAAACTCAAATCATTAGTGGCGTTACTGCCGTGCCCACGCGTCCGGCAGCGGCGGATATGACCGTCGAACAGATCAGGGCGCTGGGGCAGGGCGTGGCGTTTCCCTACGAAATCCTCAATCGCGTTTTGAGCAAAATCGTCAACGCGCAGGGATTGGTCAACTACGGTCAGGCCCACAAAAGCGACGATTTAGCCGTCTTCGTGCGCGCCGTTGGCCTGGCCGAAATGGATAACTTTCCGGTCTTCAAGGACAAAAACGACAAAGGCGAAACCGTGCCCGATGAGCGGCAGCCGTTGGCGTTTTATATCAACGCTTATAACGCGCTGTTCTTGCAGACCGTCGCCGATGCCTATCCCGTTGGCAACGTCGGCGAAATCGCCGACTTGTATTCCAAAAAGCGTCTGGTCGCTGGCCAGCAGATGAGTCTGGACGAGTTGCGCAAGAAAATCGTTGATCTCGATTCGCGCGCCTTGTTCGTGTTGATGGACGGCACCAAGATGGGGCCGCGCGCGGTTCAAGGGGCGCTACTGGGATTCAACCTCGATAGCGAGTTAAACGCGGGCATCAAGTCTTATGTGAACGATCCGGTGCGCGTTGGGCCGCCCTCGCGCTTGAGCAACGAAGTCGTGGTTTCGCCCTGGCTGCTAAGCGTGGATAGTTACTTTTATCCTAACAAACGCAGTCGTCGCGGCGACGGCATCAAGCGTCTGCTGATGGGTTACACGACCGATAAAGCCAATCAGCGCTACTTCGGCGCGGGCGCCTATACCGTCGAGTATTCTCCGGCGCAGGGCGGTCTGAATCAGCCATCGAACTCGTTCGATTCGATTGGTCAGGGCGATTTGGGCGGCGGTTGAAAATTGAAGAGTTAGAAGAGAGCGGCGACGTTTTCCCTCACCCGCCTTCGTTCCTCAGGCACCCTCTCCCGAAGGGAGAAGGATATTTGGCGACCTCTTTCAACGAAGAAGTTTCCTACTTTCCTTCTCCCTTCGGGAGAGGGTGCCTGAGGAACGAAGGCGGGTGAGGGAAAAACGCCCGCGCTCTCCTCAAGAAAACGCGCGAGGCAATTGTCTTGCGCGTTTTCTTTTGGCTTGTCCGCTTGAAATTTCACCCGCAATCGCGCTACAATTGCGAGGCGCGCAAAATTTTGCTCGCCCAGATTTCTCATGGACTTTTATTCTCGTCGCGCCAAAATTATCGCCACGCTTGGCCCCGCCTCGCAGTCGCCCGCCAATATGCGCGCGCTGTTGCTGTCGGGCATGGACGTGGCCCGCTTCAACTTCTCGCACGGAGGCCCGCTCTCGCACGCGCCGCACGTCGCGCAACTGCGCGAAATCTCGCGCGAAGAAGGCCGTCCCGTCGCCTTTTTGCAGGATTTGCAAGGCCCCAAAATTCGCACCGGCAATTTGGCTTCGGGATCGGTCGAACTGATCGCGGGACGCTCGTTTACGCTCACCACGCGTAGCGTTGCGGGCGACGAACACGAAGTCTCGACGACCTACAACGCCCTGCCGCGCGATTGTCGCGTCAACGATTCGATTTTATTGGACGACGGTAACCTGTCGCTACGCGTCGAGGCGACGACCGATACCGACGTGAAATGCGTGGTGATTGACGGCGGCATTTTAAAAACCAGCAAAGGCATCAACCTGCCGGGCGTTGATGTTTCGGCGCCCGCTCTCAGCGACAAAGATTTGCACGATGTCGAATGGGCGATTTCGCAGAAGTTGGATTATGTCGCACTGTCGTTTGTGCGTCGCGTCGAAGATGTCGAGCAGTTGCGCGACGTTATCAACGGTTCGATGAGCAATATCAAGCTGATCTCGAAATTGGAGAAACCCGAGGCGATGGAGAACTTGGACGCCATCATCGAAGCGTCGGATGGTGTGATGGTGGCGCGCGGCGATTTGGGCGTGGAGATGGCGCCCGAAGACGTGCCGATGCTGCAAAAGCGCATTATCAGCCGCGCCAACGATTTGGGCAAAATCGTGATTACGGCGACGCAGATGTTGGAGAGCATGACGGTCAATCCGCGCCCGACGCGCGCCGAGGCTTCGGATGTCGCCAACGCGATTATTGACGGGACGGACGCCGTCATGCTGTCGGGCGAGACGGCGGCGGGCAGTCATCCCATCGAGTCGGTGAAGACGATGGCGCGCATCGTCTGCAAGACCGAGGGCGCCATTGAGGACGGCAAGGCGGGGCCGTATTCGTTCGCCTATGGCGAGGACGATTTCGCTTCGGCGATCTGTCAGGCGGCGGCGAGCGCGGCGGGGAATTTGAACGCCAAAGCCATCGTCTGCTTCACCGAGCGTGGCGGCACGGCGCGCAAGCTGGCCAAATTTCGCCCGCCCGCGCCCGTTCTGGCGATGACGCCTTATCCCTGGGTGGTGCGCCAGTTGAATCTGATCTGGGGCGTGCGCGCGATGCAGATTAAGCCGAGCTTCTCGACCGACGAAATGATCGGCCTGGCCGACAAAGAGTTGCTTGAATCGGGGTTGGTTGCGCCCGGCGATAAAATCGTGGTCATTTTGGGCGCGCCGGTGACATTGTCGGGTTCGACCAACCTGATGAAGCTGCATCGCGTCGGCGAAAACGATGTGCTGCCACGCTAAAGTTGAGTCAGACAAACTTCGGGGAATCTTTGCTTTATGGCAATCGGCTTGTCAGAGTTTTGCTCAGAATCGCATGTTAGAGGAAAAATTTTTCACTTTTGCTCGTCAAGTAGGAGGGAAATCGTTTTTATTGAAGTCAAGCGCTGCGTTTTGGGGTATATTCTTCGTGCCGCCAATTTCGGCCTATGTTTGAATTTTTGCGAATATGGGTAAAATAAAAGCGGTCTTTTAATTTCGCAATTATACAAGGAGTCTCGTGGCAACAAAAAAATGCCCTAAGTGTGGGGAAGAAAATCCGGCGGAAGCCGTGATGTGTTGGGCGTGCTACACGCCATTAGCAGGCGGCGCCGCAGCCGTCGCAGGAGGAGGTTTAGTGACACCTCGTGGAGGCGCCGCAGCGGTTACACCCGCCGCGACTGCCGCCGCGCAGGATGCAGAAAAAACATCAGTCGATCCAAAAATTTTCGCCGTCGTCGGTCTGCTCATCGCCGCCGCCTTGATCGGTAGCTTCACCACCGGTCTCATCGGTGGCTCCAGCGCCGGTTCCGTTCCCGAAATCACGCCCATGCCTGGCGACGAAGGGGAAATCCCCTTCGTCGATCAACCCGTCCCAGCTCCGCCGCCGGTGCAGGCGCCGGTCTTTACGCCGCCCACCAATACCGGTGGTGGCGACACGCAAGCGGCGGTGGCACCGCAATTCAAAACGATAGTGGCGCCCGATCCGCGTCAGCCGACGGGCACGATGGGCATCATTCTCAATACGCCCAACGTCTCGCCCACTCAGGCGCTTGCTCTGGCCAGATTCGCCAAGCAAAGGTTTGAGCCAGGCGGCCGCTGGTCGGGCATGCAGGTCGTCGTGTTTAGCGATCCGGCGGCGGCCAAAACGTTCTTGAAGTATCAGGCGCAACGCAAAGGCGCCCGACTCACGCCCAAAGAGTATCAAGATTTAGCAGATCAAGGTGTATGGAACAGCGTGCCGGTCTACTACGAGACGCGAGGCAAAACCGAAATGCCTTACCGTCCCTCGGCAAACCCGAAAGGTTGGTGGACGGGCGCACGCCGGTAGAACATCACGCCGGTAGAACATCACGCCGGTAGAACATCGCGCCGGTAGAACATATAGAAGCCCGTTCAGTTGGGTATTTGCCATTCGTAGAGACACCAACTTGTCGTGTCTACAAGGTCGGATGTGCCGTGACTCTACGGAGATTCCAACCTTTTTAGACACGACAAGTCTGCGTCTCTACGAACGGCAAATCACCTGATACCAAGTCCGGCTTCTGAGTTCATGAACCGCGCGCGTAAGCAAGCGGGCCATAACGCTCAGGGCAACGTTGAACTGTTCTCGCAATTACAACGGCCCGCTTGCTTACGCGCGCGGTTCATCAATTCAGAAGCCGGACTTGGTATGATTGGTGGGCTTTCAATAGAAAACCCCCGCTATCCTCACGGATAGCGGGGGTTTTACTATTATTTCGGTGGCTCGGTGCCTTCTTGGGGAGTCGCGACTTTCACTTCGTCAACGTGGAGTTCTTCGGCGTTGGGAATGTCAACTTCTTCGCCCTGCGTTTCGCCTTGCACGCCCGACCACGAAATGATCGGTTCGGTCGGATCGGTGTGCGTGGTTTCTGTAGTTTTTGAGTTATCCATGATTGGTAAGTTTAGCGATTGGTAAGTTTAGCGATTGGTAAGTTTAGCGCGCGTAGGGATCGTTGAGGACGCCTCCGCCCGCTTTATCGTCGATATTATCGCCGCTAATCGCGTCGGATTCGCCTTCGACGATCTCTTCGGCGTCGGGGCCTTTCATCTTGCGGCCCGGAACTTTCACGCCCGGATCGGCGACATCGCTGCCCATCCGCACGCCGGGCGTATCGGTATTGCCCAAAACGGCGGTATCGGAGTTTTGCGAAGTCACGCCAACGCTGGTCATGCCGTTGTCTACGCTACGGTAATCGGTCTGCTCCGACGGCTTAACTTTGTCATCGCTAACGCTGTCATCGTCCATCGGGCGGACTTCGGGGTTCATCGCGGCGTTGGCCTGAAACGCGTCGCCTTCGTAGTTATTGACGCGCGCTTTGTCTTCCTGTTTGTGTGCCATGATTAAACGTCTCTCGTGTTGATGCGGGTATTGGTCTCGTCATCAGCGGTGGCTTCGGCGGCATCGCCCGCCACGCCTCCGGCCAGCGAACCAACCGTTCCGCCAATAACCGCTCCAACCGGCCCGCCGACAGCCGCGCCCACAACGCCGCCGACAACCGCGCCGCCGACCAAGCCATCGTCGCCCGCTTCGGTCGTCGCCGGTTCGCCAGTCACGACGTTATGCCCGTCGCCAGTCGTGGTGTCGCCGACAATCGCTGGATTAACGCCCGTCATCGGCGTGCCGACTGGCGTGCCAACCGTCGTCGCGCCGGGATTGCGAATGCCGGGATTGCGGATGACTTCGGTTTCGGGCACATAACCTTCGGTCGTCGTGCGCGGCGTCATTACCGTCTCTTCGTCGGCGGCTTCGCTGGCGTCGCCCGCTACGCCTCCGGCCAGCGAACCCAATGTTCCGCCTACGACCGCACCGACCGGGCCACCAACAGCCGCGCCAACGAGTCCGCCCGCGATGGCTCCCGTCGCCAGACCGGTGTCGCCCGCTTCGGTGTGGGCTTCGCCGCCGGTAACGATGTTATGTCCGTCGCCGCGTGGCGCGATGGGATCATCGCTGAGCGGACGATTGCTCGTCAACGTCGAAGCGGGCACGGAGTTCACATCAACGCGACGCGCGTCGCTATCGCGAGTGATGCCAGAGCCCATGCCGGAGATGGTGTCGTCGTTGTCCACCGAATCAACGGCGGCCACCGCCGCGCCCGAAGCGCCAGCGCCGACCAAGCCGCCAGCAATAGCTCCAACGATGGTGCCGACTGGCCCGGCAATCGAACCTGCCGCCGCGCCGACAGCCGCGCCGCCCAATCCGCCCAGAGCCGCGCCTTTTTCGGCGTCGTGCTCGGCGTTGTCGTCCAATCCGTGACGCGGACGGTCGGTCGGATCGGCAATCACGTCGCGATTGCGCGTATGTTCCGCCACCAACATGGGATCGTTGGGATGGTTGATTTCTTCGATTCTATCTTGAGTGTTATCTGTTGCCATAATTTTTCTCCTCGAAAAACAACGAATTTCTGGCCCACTGTCGGGCGAAGCATCGCTTCCGTGTCGCGCGTTTTTCGGTTGGGGTAGGGGAAAGAAAAGCAGATATAATGCCAAAGGTGAAGGCTAAAGGATAAAAAAAGAAGTAAGCTCCGAAAGGTGACAGAGCTTGCTTCTTTTTATCCTTTAGCCTTTACCGTTGCTTCCTTGATCTCATTGCGCAAACCCGATTTGCTTTCATCTTCCAGCGAATGCGACATGACTTCTTCGTCGAGATGTAAATCTTTGAGAAGCGGGTTTTCGCGCGTAAAATTGTCTTGCGGGTCATAGCCGACCAACTCGCGCGCGTCCGAGATGTCGAGGCAATTAAAGGTGTTGTTGGACAAACCGTGAAAGACCGCCCACTGAATCTGCCTCACGTCAATGCAGCGCTCGATGAGCTGGGTCAAATCTTCCCGCGAGACCCAGCCGTCCATCATGCGCAATTCGGGTTTTTGCGCCGTCTCTTCCGGCTGAAAACCGCCGATGCGGATGGCGATAACCGATAAACCTTCTTGTTCGGCCATGTAACGGCCCAGGGCTTCGCCGAAACATTTGGTCACGCCGTAGAGATCGCCCGGGTTGACCGGCTCACTGGTTTTGACCTGGATATTTTTGGGATAACCCGAAACCGCGTGAATAGACGACGCATAAATCACGCGACGACAACCGGCGGCTTTGGCGGCGACGAAGGCATTGTAGGTGCCCGCGATATTGTTTTGCAGTGCGCTGTCCCACGTCTGGCTGGGCGAGGGATTGCCCGCCAGATGCACGACGGTATCAATGCCTTCGCAGAAATTTTCCAGCTTTTTCAGGTCGGCTAAATCGCAGAAGACGACTTCGCCATAATTCTGAATTTCGCTGAAATCTTCGTCTTGGTCGCGCGCCATCAGGCGCAGGTCGTATTTCTGGTGCATCTTGGAGGCGAAGAACGAACCGATTCGGCCCGCCGCGCCAGTGATCAAAACACAGCGCCTTTTGGGTTCGAGATCGGCTAAAGGTGCGGAAAGAGAGAACGACTGTGCCATAATTTGTGGGGGAGCCCATTGCGAGCGCTCTCCGAACTCGTTTGCAAAACGGTTTCCCATTTTCGTTTTATGTTTCCAATTCAGGGAATTCCCTCGCGCGATACGCTTTCTAAACCCGCCATCGTTTTATGTATCGCCGGTTTCGACCCCTGTGGCGGCGCCGGATTGTTGGCCGACGCGCGCGCCGTCGCCGCCTTTGGCGCCTATGCGTTGGGCGTTCAAACCGCCCTGGTGCCGCAAAATACGCTGGGCGTGCGCGCTCTATCGGCGACGGCGCCCGATTTGTTGAAGTTGCAACTCGAAACTTTGGCCGAAGATATCGCCTTCAATGCCGTAAAAATCGGTCTGTTGCCCGATGTCGCTTCCATCGAAATCGTCGCGGAGTTTCTGACGCATTGCCACGTTCCGATTGTCGTTGATCCGGTGCTGGCGCCGACGCGCGGCCCCGCTTGGAGCGACGCGGCGACGCACGCGGCCTTGCGCGAACGGATATTTCGTCTCGCGACGATGCTCACGCCCAACCTGCCCGAAGCGCAGATTCTGGGTAATTGCGCCATCAACGATTTGCCATCAATGGAAGCCGCCGCGCGCGCGTTGCGCTCGGAAAGCGGAGCCGAAATCGTATTGCTCAAAGGCGGACATCTGGCGGATACGCCCCAAGTTGACGATGTTTACGCGGACGCGAGCGGCATCGAATGGCTGCGCGCGCCGCGCATTATTGGCATTGGCGTGCGTGGGACGGGCTGTTTGTTGGCCTCGGCGATAGCGGCGCAGTTGGCGCAGGGCATCGCGCCGTTGGATGCGGCAAAGGCGGCGAAAATTTGGATGACGGAGCAATGGCGCGATGCGAGCGTTATTGGGCAGGGCAGGCGAGTTGCGATATTTTAATGCCGCCATCCAACATCTGCTCTCACCTTACGCAGTTGTGTTGTGTTAGCTCGTATGGAGTGGGCACGTCAGTGCCGATAAACGTCATAACACGCGGTAAACTTTGGCGACTCCGACGCGTATCGGCACTAACGTGCCCACTCATACGAGCGATACACTCGATTGAATGTTCAACTGACTCTGCCACAACTCGACCGCGTAAGGTGCCATCCGCTATCGGACATCCGCTATCCGAAAAATTTTCTGGCAATTGCCCTTGAATAGTGCGGCGATTTGCGGTAAAATTTCTTGAGCAAAACGGCGGGTGTAGCTCATCTGGTTAGAGCGCCTGATTGTGGTTCAGGAGGTAGTGGGTTCGATCCCCATCACTCGCCCGTTAAACAAAAGAGCCGGACGCAAGTTGCGTCCGGCTCTTTTGTTTCGTTTTTAGGATGCCAGAACCCAGACTTCCATCTGACGCAAATTTGGGTCGGGCGAAACTCTCAAGGCGCGCGCGGCTATCGCTTCGCGGTCGGGAATCGTCGGGAACAACAGCCACCGCCCCCACGCTTTGTCAATGGTGGCGCCTTCCGAGAGCAATGATTCGGTCAGGCCAGTGGGTGTTTCGATTTCCATTTTGAAAACGCTGTCGGCGGCAACAGGACTGGAGAGCATCAGGCGCACGCCCGCGATTTTTACCGGTTCGTCCCACTTCAAATCTTTGACCGGGCCGCTGTAAACTTGCTTCAGTTTGGGAGCGGGCAATTTCGCTCCGGCCTGGCCGATAACTGGCGTTGTGAGCCATACTGTCGTGCCTTGCCGGATCATCGTGGCCTGCGTGGGCGCTGTCGCCTGCGCGCTCAGGCCGCTAATTTTTAGCGTCAGCGCCGATGCGGGCGCGTCGTCGGGCAAGGTAACTTTTATTTCTCCCGGCGCCATACTGACCCTGGCCGCTTGAGCCGCCAGATGATAATTCACGATTTCATCGGTCGGCGCGACCCACATCGAATTATCGCCCTGCGGCCCATAATGGCGCGCGATATGATCGAGCCGCGCCACCCACAATTTGTTGTTTTCCGATTTTGCATCGGGGTTCATGCCATGCGTGAAATCAATGACGAAATCGCCCGATTGCGGAGTTTTCGGAAAACCGGCCAGAGCATTAGTTTGTCCGACCCAAACGCCCGTGTCCAGATAATTGCGCGTCAGATCGAGCGGATTCCATTTCGGATCGCGCAAATTGCGCGGCGAAGAGCCGCCAACGCGCGAGGCGCTACGCAGACCATACGCCGTCAAATAGGGTTGATAATAAGGGTCGCCGTTGGGATAAACGAAGTGCGTCGCCCCGCGCCCATCGCCCGCCTGCTGTGCGAAGAAAACTTGACTCCAAAACAGCTCGCGCCGGAAATCTTCCGGTTTCAAAAACTGGGTTTTGTCCCAGTGATTGCCCGTATGCCAGTAAGAATGATTGACGATGTTCCAGCCAGCGATTTTGAGTTCGTCGAGTTGTGCGCGCGTCAAATAGGCCGAATTGCTGGTTTCGATGCTGTTGAGCGTAACGGCGGCAGTTCCGACGAAAGGCCGATTCGCGCCGCCCGCAATGCCGGGCGGCGCATCGTTCCATTGATAACGCGCCAGTAACGGCAGCGAAACTTCCAGCGTCGAAGTCGGACCATCGTCAATTTCGACCGCATAAGCCCAGCTTTTATCGTATTTGAGCGGCGCTACTTCGACTTTGGGCGCGGCTTCGCCGGGCAACGCGGGCCAGCGGTAAACCCATTGCGCGGAGTGTGCGACAACATCTGTCACCGCAAGATGCGCGGCCATCGCCGCCAGAAGAAGGGAAGGCTTCATGAGTTTTTCTCGATGGAGGTTCGCCAGCGTAGGCCGATATAACCTGTGGGCGCCACGACGAGCGGCCCGTTGCCAACGGCGACTTCGATTGGTTCGCCGTTTTTACCAATCGGCGCGACTTTGAATCGACAGCAGCCGCAGTTTGGTGCCGCTTGAAGAACTCATCCACAACTTCGTAGTCGCGTCGCAAGACGCGTTTGGAAAATATCCGCGTTATCGAGAATGCGTTTGTGAATCAGACGCATTCTCGACAACCCCACTACGAACGTGCGAATGAGTTCGTCAAAGAGCAATGGTGCGCGTTTCAAAAGGGAGGCTCGCGTCCCTAATTTAGATCGGCATTTAACCGGTCGCTGACGCTTCGGCTCGCTGCCAGGCATTCGAGGAAAGATCAGAGTTCTTTGCCAACCCCTTCTCTTTCAAGCCGAAGACGGTGCCTCACAATGACAATCGAGGAGGTTACCGCAACCCAATCATATAAGGTGAGTTACTGGTAACGAGCCTCTAAATTGGTGACGTTGGTGGCGGCATTGGTCGCCGCATTGAAGCCGCCATAGGGAACGTTGTTATCGAAGGGTTTGTTGTTGCGATACCACATGTTAACCGTGGGCGAGAAAGTCTGGGCGGGCCGCAGAGACTTGGCATGACCGTCGGTGAACAGGTAATTGCTCGTTCCCAGATGGCCGGCCCATAAGCAGTCGCCGCTCTGCGAATAGGAGGTGTAATTGCCGCAGGCGCCGCTAGTTTGAAATTCGATGGTGGACTGCGCCGTCGCCGTCACTTCCACGACGTGAATCGTCGTTGACGGATTGGAGAAATCGGCCAGAGGCAAGCCGGTGTCATCGTTGGAAAAGGCGCCGTAGCCGTTATTATAGCCGTTGATGCCGCTACCCGCGCCGCGCTCGAAATTGCCCGCGTAGCTGATCTCGAAGGTCAGGCCGTTGCCGCCAGTGGTGAACTGTTTGCCCTGACGAGAAGGACAAGAATTGACCTGCGTGCTCTTAAGATAAGGCTGAATCATCCAACGCCAGGAGACTGCTGTGCCCGTGTTGCGCGCCGCCGGGAAGGTTTCGTCGTAATCCTGCGCGTATTGGATCAAACCTAGGCCGATCTGCTTCATGTTGCTCAGGCAACTCGAACGACGCGCGTTCTCGCGCGCCCGTGCGAAGACGGGAAACAGGATCGCCGCGAGGATGGCGATGATCGCTATCACCACGAGGAGCTCGATCAAAGTAAATGCCGAAGCAACTTTTTTACTGTTGGTTAAATGTTTCATGTTGGTTTCCTTAAATGAGCGCGTTCGATGATTTATCGAGGTGGCGCGGTTGAGTCGCGGACAACGAGTTGTGTCGGCAACAGTTCTTCTCGGTAGGGCGATTCGCCCTGGCTCTGGCCGCGCAACAGATGTTGCACCGCCAGAGCGCCCATCTCTTCAAACGCTTGCGAAACCGTAGTCAACGGCGGGTTGTAGAGCGCGGCGACAGCGACATCATCGAAGCCGGTCACGCTCAGTTCGTCGGGCACGCGCACGCCCATCTGCGAGGCAGTGCGAATTACCACCATTGCGGTGTGATCGCTCACACAAACAATTGCCGTCGGGCGTTTGGCGCCTCCCAGCAGTTCACGCGTGGCGGCTTCGGTGGGAGCGGTCGATTCGTAATTCCAACTTCCGTAATGCACGCGAATCTGGTTTTCCTGACCAGCTCGCTGCATCGCCTGACGGTAGGCACTTTCGCGGCGCGCCGAAATGCGGTCGCATTCAGTGGGATAACCGGCGATAAGTGCGATGTTGCGGTGCCCCTGTCCGAGCAGCAAATCCATCACTCGCGAAATACCATCGGCGCTATCCGAAGCGATATGAAGACTGCCTTCCGGTGGTTGCTGACTATCCACAATAATCGCCGGAATATGCGATTTTTTAATTTGTGGATGCACACGATTTAGCAGTTCGGTCGGCGCGTGAATGGCGATTATGCCCGACAATCTCCACTCGATACATTGTTGCACAATACTATCGGGTGCGGTTTGATTATCGAAGCCCAACATTTTAATGAAATAGCCTCTGGCATCGGCCTCTCTCATTGCGCCCGCCAACACGCGCACAACCGGCTCGCGGTTCGACTGCATTACCCAGAACCCCAACATCCGGCTCTGGCCCGTCGTGACCGCGTGCGCCAAAGCGTTGCGCCGGTAGCCCAAATCGGTGACGGCCTCCATCACGCGATTGCGGGTTTGCGGGCTGATACGCTCCGAAACTTCGCCTTCACTCAACACATACGAAACCGTCGTGCGAGAAACGCCCGCGCGGGCCGCGACATCAGTGATAGTGACCATGAGAATTCTACGTTTGTTGAATCGATTCAACGAGTTCGTTATTATTATACCCAGATCGGCAAGTTTTCAAACATCTGTAGCGAAATCATCGAAGTTTCGGCTGCAAATAGAGCGTGCCCCAGGCGCCTTCGTTACGCCAACCGTGCGGCGATTGCGCTTTCCAATAAAGCGAATGTTCGCGCCCTTTTCCGTCATCGTCGTCCTGCGCGGCGAGCGTGAAACCGATGCTTTGGCCAGGCCGCACTTTGCCGCCCATCACGTTCCAGGTTAAGCGAAATTCAGTGCGAATCAGGCCCGCTTCGCCTTGCTTTAACTGTTGCCAGTTGGTCGCGCCGCTCCACCAATTGTGTCGGCCAAAAGTGCGCGCAAAGCCGGAAAACTGGCTGGTCGCCGCGCCGTTGGCAACGATAGAGAATTCGCCGCCAAACTTTAATTCCGAGCCGTCACCCGCGCGCGCGTCGGGCGCACCGTTGTGGTTGCCGTCAATGAAAATTTCGATGGCGTCGTCGTCCCACGCAGGCGCCTCAATGTTCGCGCGCGCCGTGCTGTCGGCCCAGATCGCGTCGTCGCGGGTTTCGACGGCGACGTAAAGCGCCTCGTCGTCGTGGCAGACCGCAAAGCGAAACGACAAATCATTGGGATCGGTCGTCGCACTCGCTTCGGAATCGAAGACGCCTGTCTGCGGCGTCACATAAGTCCACGCGATGCCGCGCCAATCATTGAAGTTGCCGTCAAGCTGAATGTTTTCGCGATGCGGCGCGACGAGCGGAGCATCGGACGGTGCGGCGTTGGTGGGCAAGGCCAGCAGCAAGACTACCCAGGACATCAGTCCCGTTCCCCGATATTGGCCCAAAGCGTTAGACATCTTCACTGCACCCACCACGCTTGCAATTGACACGGCCCGAAATCCATCGTGATCGTGTCGCCGTTGCCGACCGCCTGACGCGTCGCCGCGTTCAACACCGCGCCGCCTTTGGGCAGTTTGATTTTTACCGCTTTTTTGGCGTTCACACCGGTGTTGACGACCGCATAATACGTCCCATTTTTGGGCGTGTTGATCTGGCGCACCACGACTTCTTTATCGCTCGAAGCGCCCGTCACAACCTGACTTGGCAGCGCCGGAAGCGACAAGAAAGCGGTATTGAAAGCGCGCGCGTATTCGGGAAAGCCGCGCTCGAAGTTGTTGCCCGAAAGATAGCCGAACTCGGTCGGATCGCCGTTGGCGACGGCGCGCACTTCAGCCAGCATCGAGTAGGGGCCAGCCAGTTCCATATCGGCGACGAAGTAATCCAGCTTCGGTTTTTCGTTTTTGTCGAACGCCATGTTTTCGTTGAGCGAGTAAAACCGGATCGCGGCCAAGCGGTTCTCTTCGCGAAACGCCTCGAACGTTACAGGAGACTCAACGGTGTAAGCGTGATTGATGGCATGAGTCATCAGAATTCCTTTGTCGTTTTTGTAGTTTTGCGGGTCGGGCTGCGGGTTGCCGTAATTCCATTCCCAACCGCCCCATGTCGTCGGAGGCGCCAGCAAACCTTTCAAATACAAACCCTCCGCCGCGACCTGTTGCGGCGTCAAAACCGTCGCGGCTTTGGCGTCTGCGGCCTCGCCTTGGTGGATCGGTTGCTTTAAAATCGGATTCCAAAACGCTGGATCGTCGGTAACGAAACGTTTCTCGAAATCGGCGAAGTTCACGCCCGGTTCGCTGGTCACGGCGGTAAACAGAACCATCGGGTCTTGCACGCCGTTTTGCGCCAGATAACTTTGCATCGCCTCCAGAAATTCGCGGCGCTTTCCAAACCACCAACTTTCGTATTTGGCCAACAACGCTTTGTCGTCAATCAAATTTCTTCGGGTGATTTTCTTATCGCCGTTAGCTTCTTTGGCAAAGCGTTCGCGCGTCGCGTCGCCGAAACCCATCGGCATTTGGCCGCGCGAACGCAACCAGAGACCCGCGAACTTCGCCTTATCTTTCTGACGCACGATGGTCAGGTCGAGCATCTTCTTGAAGTCTTCGTAAGTGTCGGGGTCGGTGATGTCGGCATTGGAGGCCTCAATCCATTCGATGTGGGTGTAACCGTCGTCGCGCGTCAACGGTTTGGCGCGGCGCTCGTTGCCCAATCCTTGCTGGCCTTTGCTGCCCGAATATTCATAATAAGGCAAAATCGGGAAGCCTTCTTTGCCCATTAATTCGACGATTTCGCCCCACAAATCTTTGGTGTCGCCATCGAAATAAGCCCACTTATTGCCGCCCAGCGCCGAAGTATCCCAGTGCTGGACGGCGCCAAACTCCAGCAAATCTTTGCTGTAAGTGTTCATGCCCAGAAAGTGCATCAGGCGCGCTTTGTTGCGATACCAATCGATGCGATTTTTCAGGCCGCGTTCGGTTTCGTTCTGGCTTTGGATAACGCCATCGGACATCTCCTCGCGCCAAAACAGATGGCGCATCGGCAGACCTTCGGGAAGGGTGTATTTCGCGGCCAATTTCTCCGGCTCCAAAACTTCGTAGAGCCGAATCTTGGAAACCGCCGCGCCCTGCGAGGCCGGAATGTTAGCCGCCGAAAACTGCATAATGGTAACGGGAAAACCGTCGTCGGTGGTGAGCGGACGCGCGCCTTTGCCGCGCACCAGACCAATTTCGGGGAAGCGGTCGTGCAGCGAAAAATACATCGTCCAGTGCTGGTATTTGCCGCTCAACGGCAAGTTCAGCGACTCGTTGAGGTTGTTGACGTATTTGGGATGCAACGCATCGCCCAGCGCGCGGCCCGTCGAGAAGCCGCGCGAAGTTTCGTTGCCGCCGTTTTGCACCACCATACTACGCGAAGCATCTTCGGGATATTCGACGCTCAAAACGTATTGTCCGCCCGGCTTGAGCAACTTATATTGCCCCAGGCGCACCGTCATAACGGCGGCTTCGTCCTCGGTTTTATTGAGGATGCGCGCCTGTTTTCCCAGCACGGTTTCGACGCGACTGGCGTTGGCCGGACTCTGGGTAAACAAATGGCCCGGCTCGGTAGCGCCCAAATCTACTTCGTCAACCAGCGATAATTTGCCAAACGGCGCCATTTCGACAACGGGCCGTTTGGCGACTTCATCAACCGCTTTTTTTAGGGCCGCCACCTTCTCGGCGGCAGCATTTTCGGTGGCGGCTTTCTGCGTTTGATAACTTTTCCAACCCGCGTCAGAATAGCCGTAAAGCGCCAGCTCGCTCGAGTTGGCGCTGCCATCTTTAATTTCGACGCGCAGATAACGCGTTTTCACGTTGAGCGGAGTTTCGGCCCATTGTTGGTATTTGCCACCGTCGTAAGTCGCGACGGGCTTCCAATCGCCGGGCGTGCCGCTATAAAAGACCGTGTCGCCAATGCCGTTGGTATCGTAGAGCCACGCCGAGGCCAGCAGTTTTTCGCTGCCCAAATCGAGAACCGCCGCCGCAGGAAAAATTTCGCCACCATGACGCGCGATCTTCCAGGCGTTTGTAGGCGCCTTGCTCGGTGGGTCTCCGATGGCGTCTTGCTCATCAATGAGGCCGGAAAAATCGACTTTGTCCGATTCGCTCGTCATCATCGCGGGCGTTAAGGGAATTCGCATCGTCTCGTCTTGGTTGGCATTGGCTGTTGCCGTTTGCGCCTGCGCGCAACCGGGCGCAAAAGCGCTTGCCGCCAGAGTGCTCGCCAGCAAACTTCGGCCCAGTCGTCCGTGGCGCTTGAAAAAATTAGGAGTGAGTTTTCGCATTTCATTGGGCTGCCATCCGCCATATTTGGGCGAAAGAACGGTTTGGTGAACCGATTCAACGGCGTGGCAATAGATTATACCCCGATCCGCAAATTTTCAAACATCGGGCGAAAAAAGAGGTTTCTCACAAAGAAACCAAGATCGCACCCGCCCAGAGGGCACCCGAACACAAAGAGGATGACGAAAACCAAAACACAAGGACAACATTTCATCCCTCATGTGATTTCGGAGTTTCTTGGTGTGAACTCTCAACCACATTAACGCCCCTGCAACAAGCGGTCGCCCAGGCGCGCGGGCAGGCCCGCTTCGATGATGGCTTTGCGCGCCGATTGAACGTCGTAAGGTGCGGTGAAAATATCGACGGTTTGCGCGTCCACGTCGTAAATCGCGGCTTTGGCGAGCGGCACGCCATCGCGCGGTTGGCCGCACGAACCAGGGTTTATCATCGTCAATTCGCCCGCCTCCAATTCGATTTCGGCGCCCGTTGGCAAATCGTTCCAATCCACATCCAAATAACTGCGCCAGTTCTCGCGGTCGGTAGTCAGGGTCGCGCAGACCGCTTGATGGGTGTGGCCGAAGAATAGAATCGGGCGCACCATTTCGCGAAACGAGCCGAGCGCGATTTGATCGTCGAGAATGTATTCTTCCCACGGCTCGCGCAGACTGGCGTGAACCGCCTGACAACGCCAATCGGGAAAATCAATGCTGGACGGCAGGGTGCCCAGCCAATCAAGGTTTTCGGGCGTCATTGTGCGGCGCGTCCACAAAACGGCGGTCGCGGCGATGTCGTTGAACCATTCGGTCGAAATCTCGTTTAGCACCGCCGCATCGTGATTGCCCGATAGACAAACCGCTCCGCGCTCGCGCAGCATTTCGCAGCACTCGTTGGGATGCGCGCCATAACCGACGACATCGCCCAGACACAGCACCGCGTCGCAGTCGGCGCCGTGTTGCAGCACGGCTTCGAGGCCGAAACGATTGCCATGCACATCGGAAAGCACCAGAATTTTCATCGCCCATCAGTTTACGGTTTGCGCGAGTCGTGGTTATCTTCCGTCGTAGCGCAATAATCTACCGCCGAGAACGGAGAGGGCGCAGAGCGAAGGTCGCGCTTTATTATTTGCTTTTCCTCTGCTCTCAGCGCGCTCAGCGTCCTCGGCGGTAGATTAAATCTTGTAGCTGCCGAACTGTGCCAAAATCCGTCATCCGCCGACCGACTCGTAGGCCAATAGGCCGCGATTCCAGCTCCAGCGCACTGCCAGCGATAACACGCCGATCCACACGATTTGGCGGGCAAAACCCCACAGCAAATCTTCGGGCGTCGCGCGGTTCAGCAGAATTGACATGGGGAAAGCGTAGAGAATTGAAAAGGGCAGGGCGTTGGCCAGCGATTGCGCCCAGATGGGCAAAAGCGAAAGCGGCAACAATCGTCCGGCGAAGAGGCCGTTGAGAACGTTCCAGATTTCCATTAATCCGCCCGGTTCGACGACCCAGAACGCCGAGATTCCCAGCAGAAACTTGAGTTGACTCAACACGATGTAGGCGCCCAACGCCGATAGCACGAACAAGATTCCGCGCGTAAGAGAAAGGTCGGGCAGAGCGATGTAGTCGCGAAACAGCCACCATAACAGGCCGACGGCGGGCAGCATCATGGCGGTTTTGACGATTTGGTAGGCGCTCTCCCAGGCGAAGCGATAGCCGAAATAGCCGACGGGCCGCAGCAGAAACGGCGTCAGCTTGCCGTCGCGAATCGTCGAGGCGATGTCCCACTCGGGATGGGGCGTGATGGCGACGCTCAATGCGGTGACGAACAGATAGTAGGTCAGCATTTGGCTCAAATCGTAGCCGCCGATGGCCACGCCCGCGCCGCCACCCGAATAGGCGGCGAGCCAGACCAGCATCAGCGTGAGCGAGGGCACGACGGCATACATCACCCAGACGAGCGCGTTGAAGCGGTAGACGAGCGAATCCTGCCAGCCCAGCAGGGCGACCTTCCAGTAGAGCTTAAAGTTCATCGGGGATTGATTGACGCGCAAAAGCGGCTTTAATTCACACTTTGGCGCGACACGCGCTCGCGAATTCTGTCAAAATGTGAACTGAACCCCTAAGTTAAACGCGCTCTGCGCGCAGAGGGAGCGTTACGGGTTTGGGCCAACGCGAAACTGAGTCTATGAAGGCGCGGCTTTTTATCAAGTCGGCGGGCTTTCGTGGAAACAACGAGGGGCGAACGGCGATTTATCCGACACAACAATTTATGGAAGCCGTTGCGGGGTGAACGCCAAACACCTTAACTTTTGAGTTGGTCAATGAGAGTTGTATTAGATTACAGGAGAAAACACAGTGCCAAGACAGATCCCTTTTGAACAACGCGTCGGTATTTTTATCGACGTCCAGAACATGTTCTATGCAGCCAAACATTTGTATGGCTCCAAACTGAACTTTACCAAACTGCTCGACTATATCGCCAAGGGGCGCCCGTTATGCCGCGCCATCGCCTATATCGTGCGCACGCCCGAAATAGATCAGAGCAATTTTCTGACGATGCTGCGCTCCAACGGTTACGAAGTCCGCATCAAAGACCTCAAGCAGCGCCCCGATGGCACCGCCAAAGGCGATTGGGATATGGGCATGGCGCTCGATGCGATGGCGATGAGCGAGAAATTGGACGTTATCGCCATCGTTTCGGGCGACGGCGATTTCGTCGAACTCGTCAATTTTCTCAAGGCGCGCGGCGTGCGCGTCGAGGTCTATTCGTTTCCCTATTCGACCGCCGAAGAGCTGCGTTTATCGGCCACCGAGTTCGTGCAGATGGGGCCGGAAGTCGTGCTTAACCCTGGCCAACTGCAACGCCCGATTGGTCGCGGTTTCCCCGGCGAATTTGAGATGCAGGCCGACGAAGACTCCGAGGGCGAGGATGACGACGACGAAGAAGAGGCCGAATCCGCCGACGATTACGAAGACGCCGATGAACCCGCGCTGAGTTAGTGCGCGCAACGACGGTTTAAAATGAAGTTCAAACACCGAAACGCCCCAGGCGTTTCGGTGTTTTTTGTGCGTGACGCTCCATTTTGATGGAGCGCCGCGAACTCACCTCAACCAACTTGACACTCCTCCGCTAAAAACTCTGACCTTTGCGCGCGTTGTCTCGTCTGGACTCGCCGCAAAGATTAACCATGAAAACCAAAATTTCTCTCTCCTTGTTGGCTGCTGGCGTATTGGCAACGGCGGTGCTTACGCCCGCCCGTGCTGTCGAGTTGCAGCAGAAATGGCAGACCGGACAATCGCTCAACTATGATCTGTCACTCAACGGCACCGCCAACCTCAAAGTCCCCTCCGACGCGAAGATTTTCTTCGCCGGTGTGCCGCTCGAAATCGATTTATCTGGCAAGGGCATGGCGCGACTGAATACGCTGGAAGTGAGTCCGTTGGGCGACGGCACCATCTTCGTTGAGGTGCCCAAATTCGATTTGAACGGGCGCGCTTTCGGCCAGAAAGCGTTATTGGAATTACGCGATGGTGACAGCCGTTTGCTGATTAACGGCAAGCCGATTGCTTTGCCCAAACCCGATCCGAAAAAGGCGCCGCCGATGTATGGTCTGGTTGTCGGTAAAGATGGCCGCGTCAAGAGCGTCAAAGAGTTGGACAAAAACGGCAAATTGATGGCGGCCCCGACCAAGTCCACTCCGCCCGCGCGCGCGGTTGCTGACAAAAACGACGAAACCGTCGCGCCCGCAGACGCGATTGACAAGGGCGCGTTCATCACCTCGATGGTTCTGCGCGCTCTGCCGACGCTGTGGCCGCAACGCGACGTTCAACCGGGCGATACTTGGAAGACGACGCTTCCGCTTCCGCCCGCCTTTGCGCGCGACGCCGCTGCCGCGCAAAATGCCGCGCCGCTCAGCGAATGGACGATGACGCTCAAGGGGCAGGAAGTGGTGGATGGTGCTTCGTTGTGGCGCGTTGGCGTCGTCGGCGGCATTCAGGTGGACGGCCAGGATTTGGCCAAACCCAAAGAACCCAAAAAGGGCGAGAAGCCGGTGCTGGCGTTAGAGAATTTGTCGCAGCATGTGGACGGCGATTTGTGGATTGACGCTGCCAAAGGTCAAATCGTGCGCGGCGACATGGTGATTGACGCGCGCGGCCAAAGCCACACCATTGACGAAAAAGGCCGCAACAGCGACCCGGCATGGGCCGATTTTACCGGCACCTTCGGGTTGCGTCTGCGCGATACTGTCGCAAAATAATACGCTTTCAAATTTCACGCAGAGACGCGGAGGCGCAGAGAGGCAAAAGGGATTTAAAATTAACTGTTCAAATTGTTCTTTAAGATTTTAGGTTTCTTTTCCCTCTCTGCGCCTCTGCGCGAAATTTAAAACCAATCGTTATGAAAAAAACAATTGCTTTCGCCCTGGCCTTCGCTACCGCGATGCCCATCGCCGCGCACGCGGGGCCGTTTTCGGTTTCGCCCAATAAAGAACGGCGCATTGGGCAGGACGCCGCCGCCGACATCGAGAAGAACGCACCGATTGTTTCGGGCCCGGTCGCCGATTGGGTCGAGCGCGTTGGCAAAAAGCTGGTCGCGGTTTCCAATCCCGAATTCAAATACGATTTCCACGTCATAGATTCGCCCGAAATCAACGCGTTCGCCTTGCCCGGTGGCCACGTCTACGTTTATACCGGCTTGCGCAAAGTCGTCAAAAACGACGACGAATTGGCCGCAGTTCTGGCTCACGAAATTACCCACGCCGAAGAGCATCATTATGCCAAAGCCTCGGCCAAATCAAATGGGCGCGGCACTTTGCTGGCCGTCGGCTCAATTTTATTGGGCTTGCCGCCGGTTCTTGGTCAGGCTCTGAGCATCGGCAGTGACGCGATGACGCAGAAATATGGCCGCGCCGCCGAATATCAGGCCGACCGCGAAGGTTTGGCGCGCATGGAGCGCGCCGGTTTTAATCCCGATGCGATGGTGAACGTGCTGCAACGTCTGGCTAACGAAGACGAGACCGATAGCTTGTTTCAGTGGATGAGCGATCACCCCGAAGGCAAAAAGCGCGTGGCGGCGATTCAGCAGTTGCTCCCGAAAGTCAAAGCCAGTGGCGGCGCCGTGCCCGCTCCCGCGCCGGGTGCGCCCGATGGCGATCCGAAAGAAAAGTAGAATCGGACAATCGAAAAAGCCGCGCTGATTTCAGCGCGGCTTTTCGGTTATTTGGGAGCCCGCGAGAGTAACGGCATCGCTCAGTTACTCTCGCGACGACACGCTGCGAAACTCATCAGCCCAGATTCTCCGCTTCGATCTCCATTACTTTTTCCAAGCGTCGAACGTGCCGTGCTTCGCCACTGAATTGCGCGTCCAAAAACGCGCGCGTGACCTCGGTGGCAATCGCCGTCCCGATGACGCGCGAGCCCATCGTCAACACGTTCACGTCGTCGTGTTCGACGCACTGATGGGCCGAATAATGATCGTGCGCCAACGCCGCGCGCACGCCTTTTATTTTGTTGGCGGCAACCGTTGCGCCCGCGCCCGAACCGCACACCACGATGCCGCGATCTACGGCGCCATCGCGCACTAGTTCGCCCACGGCGCGCGAATAATCGGGATAATCAACCGGCGCCGTCGAATCGGTGCCGCAGTCAACGACCTGATGGCCCATCGCTTCGATGAGCGGAATCAGTTCAGTTTTGAGGGGAAATCCGGCGTGATCGCCGCCAATTGCTACTTTCATGGGGAGAGGGGAAGGATAAGGATATAGGATGAAAGGGCGTTCCTGCAATTTTAGCCTTTATCCTTTCAGTTTGTCTTCGTCTTCGTCGGCGTCGGCTTGCGCTTCATCAAGGGCTTCCTGCGGTTTGAGCGGCAGATGGATAGTAAATTTCGTGCCTTTGCCGACGGTCGAGGTCACGTCAATGGTGCCAGCGTGACGGTCTACTAAATGTTTTACCAAAAATAGACCGATGCCCGTCCCGCCGGTTTGCCGCGTATCACGGTTGTCAATGCGCTCGAACTTCTCGAAGATGCGTGACAATTTATCGGGCGGCACGCCGATGCCCTGATCGGAAACACTCAATGTCAGGTCGGTGGCCGAGGCATCAACGGCGACACGCACTTCGCCGCCCGCAGGAGAATACTTGATGGCGTTGCTCAGCAGGTTGGTCAAAATCTGGTCGAACTTGTCCGAGTCGCCCAGAACGCGGGGCAACTCGCCATTGAAGTCCAAAATTAGCCGGTGCTTGTCGGTGTAGGAACGCTGCGCCTGCATCACTTTCTCGATGATGCCCAACGGCTCGAATTCGCCCCAGTGCATTTGCAAGGCGCGGCCCGATTCGATGCGTGATACGTTGAGCAAATCGTCAATCAAACGCTTCAAACGGTCGCATTCGTTATCAATAATTTCGTAAAATTCCTGGCGCGTTTCCTGGTCGAAGTAGCCTTCGGTGTCTTGAAGCAACGTGGAAACGAAACCTTTGATCGAAGTCAAAGGCGTGCGAAGTTCGTGCGAAACGGTCGAGACAAACGCGGTTTTCATGCGTTCAACGTTGCGGATTTCGGTGATGTCGGTGAAGATCGTCGCCAATCCCAGCACCGAGGGAAAACCGCCTTTTTCGCCGCGCACGAGCGTCGTCTGCGCCTGATAAATGCGCGGTTCGTGATTGCCCGGCAGCTCGATCTCGATTTCGGCGCGGCCCTCTTTGCCATCTTCTAAAGCCGTGTTCAATAGTTCAACGATTTGCGGTTCGTGAATCACTTCGTCGAATTTCTGGCCCAACCCGACATCTTGCGGGATGCCGAACAAAACGCGCGCGGCGGCGTTGAACTGCGAGATATGGCCGGTGGATTCGATCATCAGCACGCCCGAACCCAGGCTTTGGAGCGTGGCGGCGAGCTGTTCTTTTTCTTCGGTGAGTTGCAGATAAATCTGCGCGTCGGCGATGACCGCCGTTACCTGGCGCGCCATCATCGAAAGACAGTGCAAATCTTCGGGCGTGAAACCGGATTTTCCACGTTTGTTGAGCACCAGAAACACGCCGACGGTGATGCGGTCGGCGACGCGCTCCTGTTCGTCGCGGCGCTCCAGCACGAGCGGATAAGCGATGAGATTGCGCGCTTCCAGGTTCTTGGCCCACTCCGCATCGCCGCCCTCGAAGGCGCCGGTATCTTCGACGATGACGGCTTCGCCGCCCTGGAACGCTTGGGAGGCGACGCCTTTATCTATCGGCAGACGCAGGGCACGCAACTGCTCGCGCGAAAAGCCCAACGCCGGCGGGCGCGCCACGAGTTCGCCGCGTTCGCGGTCATGCAGTAGAAAGACGCATTTCTCGGCCTGCACCAGCATCGAAACGCGGCGCATCAGGCGTTGCAGCGTCTGTTCGAGTTCGGCAGCCGACGGCAAACCACTGCCTTCGTCGGGCGAGGACGCGCGCGCGTGGCCGGTGATGTTCTCGTCCGCCGATGGCGGCGAAACGGGAGCGGGAGCGTCGTCCTCGAACGGATTGCGGAGCGCGGCGGCTTCGTCGGCCAACGATTCGTCGGCCAAAGGTTCGTCGCTGGAGGGAAGGGGCGCCGGTTGGGGCGGAGGCTCGGCTTTTTTGTCCGGCTTCTTTTTATCGGGATTGCGTCCCAAATCGCTAAAACCGCCCGCGCTATCGTCGCGGGCGGAAAAGGTGTGGGGGAAGTCGAACAAAGGGCTCATGCCGGAAGGTTGAAACGGCTCAACGCCATCGTTGAGCAGGGAAGGTGGTGCGAATTTGTTGCCGCGATGGGAGTAGAACGGTTCGACAAAAGAAATGCGGTGTTTATAGATGATGCAATAACGGGTTCAAGGATTGGCGGATAACTCAAGTTTGTAGTCTCGCGGGCGCCCACTTGTGGGCATGGCCAGTTCATTCAGACTTTTCCTGCTTCCGTTTGAAGAAGGATTTTTGCCTTATAAACTCGCCATGCCCACAAGTGGGCGCCCGCGAGACTACAAACTCTGGCTACTCGTAAATCCTACTCAGCTAGTGCATTATTTTCCGCCACCACTGCCGCCGCGCGAACGGCGCGGCGGCTTATCGTTTGGCGAACGGTCGCCCGATGTTTTATCGCCGTGCGGCCCGTCGCTGTCTCTCGGCGCGTCTTTGGCGGCGCGCTTGTCGGTCTTGCGACGCGGTTCGAGTTTGGCGGGTTCGGGCCGCAACAGTTCTGACACGGTGTTGGCCTTTTGCAGCGCGCGATGAAATGAGATCACGTCGCCGCTTTCGATGGCGCCCGCGCCGATGAAGTGGTCGCGCTCGAAGGCGCCGATTTCGCCTTTGGGCACCTCGAAAATATCGGGCGTCCATTCGTCGTGGGGAATGAAGGACTCGCCGATCTTCTTGCAGCGACGGCAGCGAAATTTCACATAGACGGCCTCAGCGCCCGAAGGCTGCTCGCAGGGTTGCGTGCGCAGAATCTCGCGCCCCAACACCTGATGACCGCAACGGCAACGCACAATGGGTTTGCTCATAATGTGGCTTGACCTCCGAATAGAAGAGTATAAGAAGAGCGCGGGGGGTGCCGCAAAATTTGCGCGTCACGCTTCTTGCAATGGTGAATATATTCAGACGCTTGAGGGGCGCTAAGGCGCCATCAGGAGTTGAAACTCCTGACCTGCCGCGCTCTGACGGTATGGCCTATGCACCAACTGACACTGGTAAAATAACTTTCATCAACGCTTCACTTCCCGACGCTACACCCATTTACGCCGCGCTCAACCGCGAATTTTTCGACGGTATTCTGCCACTCTGCGAAATTCGCTGGAGCCGTCGCCTCACGCGCGCGGCGGGCAACATCCGCGTGCAATCGCGCGTGATTTCGCTGTCGGTTCCACTGCTAATTGACGCCTTTGCCGACGGCGCGACGCACGAAGTTTGCGGCCTCGCCGCTTGCGATGGCGAAACGGCACTGAGCGAAATTCTCAAGCATGAGATGATTCATTTATGGCTGCACATCAAAAAATTACCGTGCGGCCATACGCCCGCGTTTCGCGCCAAAGCGCGCGAAATTGGCCAGCCGAAAACGCGGCATGGCATCGCGCTTCCGCCCGCGAAAAATGGATGGATTTATCGTTGCGGTCACTGCCACGCGCAAATACCGCGACGCCGCCGCATGAGTCGCGTTGGCGCGTGCGCGGCGTGTTGCCGGAGTTATAATGGTGGGCGCTTCGATGCGCGCTTCGTATTGAAGGGGCATCGAGTGGGAAAATGACGCCAAACCGTTAATTCTTGTAACCTCTGGCTCGGTTCACGCGCCAAAATTCTTTTATTCTCAGTCAATTGGCGCGTTATCCAAAATTTTTACGGCACGACGGGCCAAAAGCGGGCAAACTGCGCGCGGCGTTTTAATTTGAAGTAAAATTACCAACAGCTTTTGAATTGGCCCGGCGCAACGCTTAACGCGTGGTCGGAGGTAATGCAAGAGTAGAATCCCTCTCATCTCAAGTCCGCTTTAAAACGGGCTAATCCAATAGGAATGCAAGGAACAGGAGAACTTACAGGAATGGCACTTTCGCGACCCAGTGGGCAAGCCGTCATCAAGGTTATCGGTGTTGGCGGCGGCGGCTCCAACGCGGTCAATCGTATGATCGAAGCCGGTTTGACCGGCGTTGAATTTATCGTCGTTAACACCGACAAACAGGCGCTCGACGCCTCCCAGGCCGAACAAAAGATTCAGGTCGGGACGGGCGTCACGTCGGGTTTGGGCGCGGGCGGCAATCCCGAAGTCGGCCATCGCAGCGCCGAAGAATCGCGCGACGAAATCGTGGACGCCATCGCCAAAGCCGATTTGGTCTTCGTGACGGCGGGCATGGGCGGCGGGACGGGCACCGGTGCCGCGCCCGTCATCGCCGAAGTCGCCAAACAGTCGGGCGCTTTGACGGTGGCGGTCGTCACCAAGCCGTTTAATTTCGAGGGGCCGCAACGCAAGTCCAACGCCGAGTTCGGCGTCGCAAAGTTGCGCAACGTGGTGGACTCGTTCATCGTGGTGCCCAACGACAAGTTGCTCGAAACCATGCAGCGCAAGGCGCGCATCCGTGAGGCTTTCGACAAGGCCGACGATGTGCTGCGCCAGGGCGTGCAGGGCATCTCCGATTTGATCACGATTCCTGGCGAAGTCAACCTCGACTTTCAGGACGTGCGCTCGGTGATGGGCGACGCGGGCCCGGCATTGATGGGCATCGGCCTTGGGAGCGGCGAGAACCGCGCGGCGGATGCGGCGAATCAGGCGATTTCTTCGCCTTACCTGGAAATTCCGATTTCTGGCGCGCGCAACCTGCTGATTAACGTCACAGCGGGCGACGACCTGGGCATCGGCGAAGTGGACGAAATCGTTGATCTGGTGCGTCAGGCGGCGGGCACCGATACCAACGTTTTTTGGGGTTTGGCGTTCAATCCATCCATGGAAAACGAACTTCGCGTGACCGTCGTCGCGACCGGTTACGACGATGCCAGCCTGCCCGCTACGATGCCTTTTCCGACGACGGCTTCGGGCGCCATGAACGCGATGAGTCAACGCAATCAAGGCAACAAGCAGGGCGGGCAGCAGAACATAGATATTGACGTGCCGTCGTTCTTGCGTCGCGGACAATAGGGGAAAGGATAAAGGCTGAAGGATAAAGGATGAAAAGGGGCAAACGCTCATTTTCCCTTTATTCTTCATCTGTTTTTTTTATCCTTTATCCTTCAGCCTTTATCCTTTCCCCATGCGCATTGGCCTTACGATTTCGTATCCGTCGCCGCCGTCCGACGAGAAAGACCAATGGCGACTGGAAAAATATAGCGCGGTTATCCGCAACGCGGGCATGGAAATCGAGCTGTTATTTCTCGATGAGTGGGCCGCTAACGCCCGTCACGCCGCCAAAAGTTTCGACGGCGTAGTGTTGGCGGGCGGCGCCGATTTGCCGACCGGTTGGTATGGCGAAACTCCGCTCGAAGGCGCCGGTTTAGATTTGGTTTCCGATGTGCGTCCCAAGTTCGAGCGCGAAATCGTGGATGAATTTCTGGCGCGCGGTAAACCAGTTCTGGGCATCTGTTACGGTTGCCAGTTTCTCAACGTTTATCGCGGCGGCGCCTTAATTCAAGATATTGACTTGCAATTGCCCTCACGTCAACCGCAACTCGAACACGCCGACGGCAACATTCATACCGTTAAAGTTGACCGCGAATCCAAACTCTACGAAATTATCGGCGAGGAAGAGTTTGAGGTGCCGTCGTTTCATCATCAGGCGATTTCGCGTCCGGCGAGCGATTCGATAATTTCGGCGGTCGCGCCTGATGGCGTGTTGGAGGCCGTCGAGTGGGGCGGGCCGGAGTGGATGTTAGGCGTGCAGTGGCATCCCGAACGCGCGCCGGAAAGCAACGCGACTCAGCGATTGTTTGAGGCGTTTAAAGCGGCTTGCCAATGATTGGTTTGGGCATAACGTTGAAGCGGGCAATAGGTTTTCCCCTCACCCACTGCCTTGGCTCCGCCAGGCGACCACTCTCCCGGAGGGAGAAGGAACTACGCATCGGAAGTTATAAATCGTTTGAACTGACTTTTAAGTCAGTTCATCGTCATTGCGCATTCTCAAGCGTAGTTCCTTCTCCCTCCGGGAGAGTGGTCGCCTGGCGGAGCCAAGGCAGTGGGTGAGGGAAAAACCTATTGACATCCTCCATCAAAAGCTACTCCAAAACCATCCCGCTCGCTTTAGCCGCGACCTTTGCCTATGCGCTTACCGAACCTTGGCGCGTCGCCGTGCGCAGATTCGACGTTGAACTGCCCAACCTGCCGCCCGAAGCCGACGGTTTACGCATCGCGCAAATCTCCGATATTCACGCCGGTTTGTGGATGCCGCTTCCGCTCATTCGGCGCATTATCAAGCTGTGCGCGGCGCAAGCGCCCGATGTCGTCGTCTTGACCGGCGATGTCGTGACACGGCGCAATTCTTATATTCCAGGCGCCCGCAAACTGGCGCGAACCGTCACCGATTACGCCGCCGACCTCGCGCGCGAATTAGAAGCGTTACAGCCGCAGTTCGGCACTTACGTTGTGCCAGGCAATCACGATTTATGGGATGGCGATTTCGGCCCCATCGCCGAGATTCTGGCGCGCGCGAACGTGACCTCGCTGCTGAATAAAAATGTGCGATTGCCCAACGGTTTGCCGCTTATCGGCGTTGACGATTTACGCGCCGGTTTCCCCAACATTGGCGCCGCGACAAACGGTATTTCGCCCGACGAAGCGCAGATTATTCTCAGCCACAATCCGCGTTTGGCGGTGCTATTTCTCAATCGCAACGCCTTAATCTTGAGCGGTCACACGCACGGCGGACAGGTCGCGTTACCCGCGCGTTTTCGGATTTCGCCGGTGGATGCCGGGCAATCTTTCTATCAGCAGGGTTGGTATCAAATCGGGCGCGCCAAACTCTACGTTTCGAGCGGCGCGGGCACCATCGGCCTGCCGATGCGCTTGGGCGTAAGGCCGGAAATCGCGGTGTTTACAATTAAAGCTGAAAGATAAAATCTCTTCACGCCCCTTTTTATCCTTTATGCTATAGCCTTTATCCTTTCCCCAACCGGCAGCACGAAACTAAAGGTGCTGCCCGCGTCAATCGCGCTCTCGACCCAGATGCGTCCGCCGTGCGCTTCGACCGCCATTTTGCAAAAGGTCAGGCCCAAACCGGTCGAAGTGCGCGCGCCCGATTTGGCCTCGACCTGACCGAACTTATCGAAGATGCGCTCGAAGGCTTCGGGCGGGATGCCGATGCCGCTGTCCTGAATGGCGAAAATAATTTCTCCGCCGTTCACATCGAGTGTGATATTCAATTTGACGCGGCCTCGAACCGGCGTGAACTTGATGGCGTTGCCCATCAGATTTACCAATACTCGACAGAGCAGTTCGGCGTCGGCGCGCAGCATCGGCAAATCGCTGGCTAATTCGTCGTGCAGTTCGACCTCTTTGCCCGCCGCCAGCGTCCGCACCTGATGAAGAGCTTTGGCCGCGACTTCGTGAGAGTGAATTTCGCAAGTCTGAATCGTCAGCGTGCCGCTTTCCATTTTGCTGATATTCAGCAAATCGTTGATCATATCGAGCAACGTCTGCGCGCTGTCCAGCGACATCGCCACGACTTCGGTTTGCAACTCGTTTAACTCTCCGGCGGTTCCCATATCCAAAATTTGCAGCGAGCCAATAACGCCGGTCAGCGGCGTGCGTAAATCGTGGATGATCATGTGAACCAGGCTATCGCGCAACAATTCGAGTTCCTGGAGTTGGGCGTAATTCTCTTCGGCGACAACTTTGGCGATGCGATACTCTTCGGCGCGGTGGCTCTCTTTGATCTGGCTGACGTAATCGAGCGTTTTGTTGATGGTAATTTCCACATCCGCGAAATCAATCGGTTTGGTCAAAAAATCGAAGGCGCCCCGATTCATCGCGGTGCGGATGTTGTCCATGTCGCCATAGGCCGACACCACGACCGCCTTGGTCAAATGGCCCGCCTCTTTGTTGAACTTCTCCAGTTCACCAAGCAACGTCAAACCGTCCATCTGCGGCATATTGATGTCGGTCAGCATGACGGCGATGTCCCAGTTGTCGCGCAGTTTCTCCATCGCCTCAATGCCATTATGGGCGAACAAAAACTCGTATTCGCCGCTGCGAATCGAGCGCCGAAACCGTTGGCGCACCAGCACCTCCAAATCCGGCTCGTCGTCAACGATCAAAATTTTGTTGGACATGATGTTTTGCTCCCCTTCAAAACTGATAGCCCGCCTGAACAGTTGTCAAGAGGTTGTCTCACTTTTCTGATACGGCAATTGTATGATGAACGCGGTTCCGTTGTCAAGCGCACTCTCGAAACTCATCTCACCGCCGTGCTGTTGCACCACGATTTCATAGCTCATCGAAAGGCCCAGACCGGTGCCTTCGCCGGTCGGTTTGGTGGTGAAAAATGGCGTGAAGATATTTTTACGCGCCTCGGCGGGAATGCCGTCGCCGTTATCGCCGACAGAAATCGTCACACTGTCGCCAACAACCCGTGTGACAACGCGGAGCGTCGGCGCGAAATCGGTGTCGCCTTCGCCGCGCAGACGCTGCGCTTTCTGATTGGCGGCGTAACAGGCGTTATTGGTCAGATTCAGAATCACCCGACTGATTTCGTGCGGCAAAACTTTGACTTGCCCAACCGTATCGTCGTAATCTTCTTCGATGGCGATGTTAAAGCTGGTATCGTGAGCGCGTTGGCCGTGAAAGGCCAACTGCACGGCCTCGTGAACCAGAGCGTTGATGTCGGTCGCTTCCGGCTCGCCCGCCTGACCGCGCGAGTGCAGCAGCATCCCGCGCACGATGCTATCGGCGCGCGCGCCGTGTTCGCTGATCTTGCGCGCGTTGCCCTGCAAATCGCCCAGAATTTCGCCCAGATAAGCGCGCGTTTCCTCGTCCTTGTCGGCCAGCAATTTCTCGACTTCTTCGCGCAGTTCGTCCATTAAATCTACCGAAACCAGAGCGAAATTATTAACGAAGTTGAGCGGATTTTTGATTTCGTGAGCGATGCCCGCCGTCAGCGCACCCAGCGATGCCATCTTTTCCTGCACGATGATGCGCTCCTGCATCTGCTGGAGTTCGCGCAGGGTTTGCTCTAACTCGCCGTTTTTGGCGCTCAACTCTGCGGTGCGCTCGGCCACGCGTTGCTTGAGCGTGAGGCTGTAGTTTTTGAGTTGTTCGTATAACTGCGCGTTTTGCAGCGAAATCGCGGCCTGGGCCGACAGCACGCCCAAAACTTCCAACCGCTGCGGCGTGAAGGCGCCCGCGACCAGATGGTTTTCCAGATAAATCAGGCCGTTGAGTTTGGTTTGATGCACGATGGGCGCGCACAACACCGATTTTGCGTCGCGCCCCGCGAAATACGGATCGCCCGCGAAAATTTTGCGGTGCGCGCTATCGCTGATCATCACGTTTTCGCGCGTGCGCGCCACGAACTGAACGATGGAAAGCGGCAGATAATTCCCGCACTCTTCGAGCGGATGCGAAGGCAACGCCATCTCGGTTTCTTCGATGGCGCCGACGGCTTCGACAAAAAACTGGTCGTCGCGGCGCAAAATCAGCGCGCCGCGCGTGGCTCCGGCGTTTTCGAGGGCGAAGCGCAAAAGCTGTCGCAGCAATTGACCCAGATCAATCTCGCCCGAAATCGCCTGCGACGCTTTGATGACGGTAGACAAATCGAGCTGAGACGATTTATCTTTGCCCGCGCCGCCCGTCGTGCGCTGATGATCGAGCGTTTCCGTCTCGGTGCGCGGCGACGTGGCTGCATCAATCGCCGCGACTTTGGCGGTCGCGCCCCACTTTTCGTAGAGATAACGCGCTTCCTCCAGATAAGAATGCGCCAGAGTTTTTCTCTCGTTCGATTGGTAAAAGCGCGCGGCGAGTTCGTTGGCCAGCGCCTCGTTTTGCGTGTATTCGGCGTCGCGCGCGGCGCGAATCGCCTGGTCATACAATCCGGCGGCTTCGCTGTCGCGGCCTTTGATACGGGCTATCTCTGCGGCGACCAGAAGATATTTATGGCGGTAATTTTCGGGCGCATTAGCCGCCCATTTTTTCATCTGCTGCTGATTTTTACGAAGTTGCTTCAAGAAAGCCGCTTTCTCGGTTTGGCTCGTCTGGGGATAAAGCGCGGCCAAAGTTAGCGAGTGGAAGAAGTTAAGTTCCGGTATATAGGGCGTCGCCAGCAATGCGGAACTCAAGCGCTGCGCCTCGCGCGCCATTTCGAGCGCAACGGGGTAGTCGCCCCAGAGATAACAGAGGCGCGCCTTCCACAGATAATAATGACACTGAGTTGATGGCGCGTGTTTGCCTTCTGCTATTGCGGCAACAACCGATGCTTCATCAAATTCGTCGCCGCTTAAAGAAGCTTGATTTTCGGTTTGTCCGCGTAGATTGCGTCCCATTTGCCGACCGATGAGCGTCATCATCATCTGATCGGCGTCGTTTGCTTCGCGTAAAAACGGCAGATACTTTCCAATTTCGTTATCGACGGTTTCTAAATTCGTGCCCTGTAACGCGATGTGACAAGCCGCATTCATCAAAGAGTAACCTGCGTAAACCGTGTTGCCAGCTTCAAGGCCCAGACGATAACATTCTTCTAAGGGGGCGGTGGTTTCGCGCACGGGGCGGTGATGGTGGAGCAGGTAACAAGCCGTCGAGAAATACGCCTTGCAACGTTCGGCGACGCTATCGAATTGATCGGAGAGTCGCATCGCCATTTCACCGAACGCGACGCCCTTCTTCGCATCGCCCAGCGCCGAAGCCAGCAACACGCCATAAAGCGAGTAGCCGTGAGCCGACCACAAAGCGTTGCCGTGTCGCAGCGAAATGTTGACGATAAACAGGTTCACCAGCGCGAAGAGGCTCTGGCTATTGTTGAGATAAAGCGCTGGCGTCATCGAAGACAGCAGTTCCATTTGGGCCAGCAGTCGCGCGTCGTGCAGTCGCGGCAGATGGACGAGATCGGGAATGGCGCGGCGCCCCTGAAGCCGTTTGGCCGTGAGCAGCGCGGCCATGACCGTCATCTGGCTGGGATTGGGAGACAGACGCAATCCCAGCGCCGCCAGACCTTCCAAACCAACGCGAATCGCCTTCTCGTAATCGTTGCGCGTCGTGTAAAGAGTGACGCGAATCGTCTCAATCACCGCGCGATCCAAACTGTCGCGCGCGTGCTTCAAAGCGAGTTCAAACTGCGCTTCGGCCTGCTCGAAGTTGCCCTGCAAATACTCGCACTCGCTGCGCTCGCGCGCCATTTGGAACATCGTCTGGTAATCGCTTTGCCAAGAAGTTTCGGGCGCGATTTCCTGCGCGATAGCGAAATAACCGATGGCCGCGCCATAGGCAGCACTCTCTTTGGCTTTGAGGCCCGCTGCTTTATTCAGGCGCACCAAATTCTGCCGTTCGCCGTCGTCGCTAATCAGCGCGCGCGCTTCGTTGAGATGGCCGACAATATCGAATAATCGTTCGTCGCGCGTGGTTTCATCGGCCCACAACAAACGCCCGATTTTGAGATGCAACGCCGGACGTTCTTCGTCGCTAACCAGCGAATACGCCGCCTGTTGCACGCGGTCGTGGAGGAACTTATAAGTGGCGTTCGATTCGCCGTCCGATGGCGCGCTTTGATGGGCGTTGCCGAGCGGCGAAATCAATCCGGCGCGCAGGGCTTCCCACAAATCGGTGGCGACCTGCGCGGCCTCGGTTTCGCGCACCGTCGCCAAAGTTTGCGCATCGAAGCGGTTGCCGATGCACGCCGCCAACTTCAAAACTTCCTGCGTCGCGGCGGGCAAAGTCTGAATTTTTCCGGCCATCAAATCCACCACATCGCCGCTCAAATTGGCCGCGCCCAATACTTCCAAATCCCAACTCCAACGCCCCTCTTCGCAGGTAATCAGCTTTTTCTCGTGCCACGATTTGAGCAGTTGATTCAGGAAAAACGGATTGCCCTCGGTGCGCTGTATTAGCAAAGCCGCCAACGGCTTTGACGCTTCCGCAGAACAATGCAGACTGTCTTCGATCAACTGTTCCACGCACGATTGCGGCAACGGCCCCAGCGTAATTTCGCGCGGCTGTGGGCCGCTTTGACGAATTTCGTCGAGCGTCAAAACCAGCGGGTGCGAGGCCGAAACTTCGTTGTCGCGGTAGGCACCGACGATCAATAAATGATGCGATTGCCAATCGGTGATTAAGGCTTGCAACAGTCGCAGCGAGGCGTCGCCCGCCCATTGCAAATCGTCGAGGAACAGCGTGAGCGGATGTTGCTCTTGCGCCCACACGCGCACGAATTGGCCCAGGACGAAGTTGAAGCGATTGAGGGTTTCTTGCGGCCCCAACTGCGCGACGGGCGGTTGCGGCCCGATGATGAGTTCGATTTCGGGGATGACTTCGATGAGCAATTGGCCGTTTGGCCCCAGCCCGTCGAGCAGTTCGGTTTTGAAGCGCACCAACTGTTGCTCGCTTTCGGTGAGAATTTGCCGGATCAGTTCGCGGAATGCCTGAATCAGCGCCGTATAGCGCCGTATAAGGCGAGTCGCGGCGAAACTGATCGAACTTGCCCTGCGCGAACCAGCCACGCCGTTCGACAATCGGTTTGTGAACTTCGCCGACAACGGCGGTTTTGCCGATACCCGAATAACCGGCGACCATCACCAGTTCGCGCCCGCCGTTTGCCGCGCGCTCGAAGGCTTCCAACAAAGCGGCGATTTCCGCGTCGCGCCCATAAATGCGCGTCGAGATGTGCAGTTCATTGGAGCGGTCGAAGCGCGCCAATTCAAACGGCTCGATTGTCTTGTTGGCTTGCCACTGCGCGCGACATTCCGCTAAATCAGCGCTCAAGCCAGCGGCGCTTTGATAACGTTCATTGGCGGTTTTGGCCAGCAATTTTAAAATAACGGCGCTCAACATCGGCGCAACATCTGGCGGCGTGGCTGGTGTTTTAGCCAGATGCGCGTGAACCAGTTCCATCGCGTCGTCCGACTCGAAGGGCAAGCAGCCCGTCAGCATCTGATAAAAGGTGACGCCCAACGAATAAAAATCGCTGCGATAATCGAGCGGCTGATTCATGCGTCCGGTCTGTTCGGGCGACATGTAGGCGAGCGTGCCCTGCATCCGCTGCAAACTCTGGGCGACGGGCGTTTCGCTCGCCAACTGCGAAGCGATGCCGAAATCGCCCAGCTTCAACTGTCCGGTTTGCGCGTTGATAAAGATGTTGTCGGGCTTGATGTCTTTGTGAATCACGCCACGCGCGTGAACTTCGCCAAGCGTGGCGATTAGATCGAGCGCCAGAGGAAAAAACGCGTCGAAATCGAGTCCGTTTGGCGCCGCTTTTTTAAGGTGATCGTGGAGCGAAACTCCATCGAAATCTTCGAGCAGCAACACGACGCTATTTTCGTGCGCCAGTAATTCGAGCGGCTGCAAAACGCCGTCGAGCGGCAGATTGCGCGCGATGTGGAATTCGTGGCGCAGTTGCGCGACATCTTCGAGCGGCGGATGCGAGGCGCGCAGTGTTTTGAGGACGACGCGCTGCTCGCCGTCATCGGAGTCGCGCAGGGCGCGGTAAATCCCCGTTTTGGGGTCTTCGTGCAGCGTTTCCAGCACACGGCAGCCAGCCAGAGTGTTCATTGCAAAATTCCCGTCATAACCGCGCATGAGTTTAACGAGATGAGCGTGATGGTGAGACGACGATTTATCGCGTCTATAAAGAGCCGCGATTCCTATAACATTTCGGCAAACCCTGTTTTAGACGCGATAAATCGTCGTCTCTTCGGGGGCATCGGAACAATGGATACCCCCGCTATTCGGCCTTCAAAGTTGACACCTGCCGCCGCGCGCCTTTAGACTGCACGCCAGCTTCCCCCGCTTTGAATTTATCGGCTCTCGTTCTCTGCGGGCGAGAGCTTTTTGCTGCTTCCATGAATTCGTCGCCGCTGCAAGAACTGATTTCGCCCGCGCTCTCGCAAATCTTGGTGCTGGGCGCGGCCCTCGCGCTGACCTTGATCGGCGCGGTCTGGGGGTTTGTCGCGGCGCGCGCGCGTGGCTTGGTGCTGGCCTTGGGCGGGCCGCTGGTCTACATTTTGTGGCTCGCTCATAGTGCGCTGAGCGCGCGGTTTGGCCTCGATTCGTTCTGGCTTCTGCTGGGCGAAGCGGCGTTTGTCATCGCAGGAGGCGCGGGATTGGGGTTGGTTTGGGGGCGCATCATTGGCGCGCCCAAAACGGAGAGATTGAACAAGGAAGACTGAAACAATATGGCTCAAATTTACTACGATGCCGACGCGGACTTGAAAGTTCTCGAAGGCAAAACTATCGCCGTGATCGGCTACGGCTCCCAGGGGCGCGGCCAATCGCTGTGTCTGCGCGACTCCGGTTTGGATGTCATCATCGGCGCCCGTCCCGGCAAATCGTTCGACCGCGCGCAGGAAGACGGCTTTGAAGTCGTCTCGGCGGACGAAGCCGCTAAGCGCGGCGACGTGATCCAGATTCTGGCGCAAGACCATCTGCAAGCCGAAATCTACGAAAATCAGGTCAAACCGAATCTGAAAGCGGGCGATGCGCTCTTGTTCTCGCACGGCTTCAACATTCACTACGGCTTCATCACGCCCGAAAAGGACGTGGACGTTTTGATGGTCGCGCCCAAAGGCCCCGGCCCGTTCGTGCGCCGTCAATACGAAGAAGGTCGCGGCGTGCCCGCCTTGCTCGCGATTCATCAGGACGCGACCGGTAACGCCCGCAAAATTGGATTGGCCTACGCCAAAGGTCTGGGCGCCACGCGCGCGGCGGTCTACGAAACCAGCTTCCGCGAAGAGACCGAAACCGATCTGTTCGGCGAACAAACCGTGTTGTGCGGCGGCGCGTCGGAATTGGTGCGCGCGGGCTTTGAGACTTTGGTCGAGGCCGGATACGCGCCCGAAATGGCGTATTTCGAGTGCCTGCACGAACTCAAGCTCATCGTGGACTTGATGTATGAAAAGGGCATCACGGGAATGCGCGCCGCGATCTCCGACACCGCCAAATGGGGCGATGTCACCGTCGGCAAACGCATGATTACGCCGGCGACCAAGGCCGAGATGAAGAAGGTTCTGGAAGAGATTCAGAGCGGCCAATTCGCGCGCGAATGGATGGCCGAAAACGCCAACGGTCGGCCCAATTTCATCGAGAAGTTGGAGGCCGAAAAGAATCACCAAATCGAAACCGTCGGCGAGAAATTGCGCGGCGATATGTCGTGGATGAAAGACAAGCAGTAAGCGCGATGGAGCGCGGAAAAGGCACGGGAGAATTTGCTTTCTCCCGTGCCTTTTGTTTTTGGTTCAGTTTGCTAATTTCCGCAACGGCTCAATCGAAAAGTTCGCGTGGACGCTTCCGGCATTTTGCCGGATAAGAACTCGAAAGGGTAGAATTCAAACGCACGCCGCAGTAATACTCTGGCGACATGAATCCACCTCCCATTGCTTCGCCCTTTGGTGAACCATCCAAAGAGTCGGCGCTCTCCAAGCGTTTGCAGTGGAGCGAAGAGAAAAACTGTTTCGTGTTTTTCTTCAAGAGCGGGCTCAAGGCTCGGCTCCGTTGCGAATGGACTAACGGAAAGCACAATTGGTATGCCATGCTCGGCGTGCTATTTCCGCTGTTCCTGCCTCTAATGCTGCTGACACAATTGGGTAAATCGAAGGCCAAACCCGACTTTTGGGAAATTCATTCGTGGGGCATCAAAGAAGATTATGGCTTTGCCGTCTCGCAGATACGCTGGTCAGAAATTCGGCGAATCCTCCAAAAAGACGGCGATTTCTTCGTGATGCGCGTGTTCTATAAATCGGGATTGTTCCTGACCAGAGAAGATTTCTGGGGCATGGAAGAGTCTCACCGCATGGAACGACTGGTGCGAATGCTCCAGCAAAGCGACGGGCAGAGTTGGGAAGACGCCAAACAACAATTTAGGAGCTGACCAGGAAAAGAGGCAATTCAAGGAAGCGGCCCATCGCCAGAAAGACCGCGAATCGCTGGAACGTCTGCGCGCGTTTCGCGATTACTGGAAAGCGGAGTCGCGTCCATGAGAGCTAAACTTTCATTATGCCACTGACCATCGAAATCGAGCCCCAAATTGAATTGCGTTTGCGCGCCGAAGCCGAGTCGCGCGGCGTTTCCATCGAGGCCGAAGCCGCGCGCCGTTTGTCGCTTTCGACGCTCACCGATGAGGAACGCGAAGCTCTCGAAGACGAACGCGACATCGTTGCCGCGCAACGCTCGCGCGCCGAAGACCGCGCGAATCCCAAAGCGCGTAAAACGTTGGACGATTTGCGACGTGCTCGTGCGGAGCAACGCGGATGAGCGACGAAGCCGAAAGTTATAGCGTCCAAATCGCGCCCGCCGCGTGGCGGCAATTGATGAAGCTGGACGAGAAAATGCAAGGCCGCGTTGACGACGCGATTGACGCTTTGGCCTCGGAGCCGCGTCCGTCCGGTTGCAAAAAGTTGAGCGGCACAGATAACACCTATCGCGTGCGCGTCGGCGATTTTCGGATTATTTATGATATTGAGGACGACGTGCTGAAAGTTTTGGTGGTTACAATCGGCAACCGCCGCGACGTTTATGATTGAATCTCGAAGTCGAGTCTTTTATGAGCCGTTACGACAATATCGTCGCCGAATTAGCCGAGCGCGTGCCCGAACTCGCCGAAGAATGCCAGCCCGAAGTTGAGACATTTATGGAGCCGTGTCAGCGCGGAGCCAAAGAACCTCTCTCGCCCGCAGACATCGAGTATTTGCGCGCGCTCCAAACAAGCAATTTTGACCAATGCCGCGACATAAAACGCGCGCCCTTGCCTTACCTCGTCTTCGAGGATTCGCTGCGCGCTTTTTTGATTGAGTTGTTGCACGATCCGTTGCGCCATTTTCGTTTGCAAGAAATCATGGACTGGCTCGAAGAGTTGATGGGCGACGATGACGTAAAGTCCGAACTCTGGTAGCAATTGCTATTTGCGAGGCTTTAATCTCCAACCAGGCTAACGATTTTCCGGCGTTATTTCCATTTCTGAGCAAGGCAATGCGGCAGTCGTGCCGCGAATTCTTGCCATACTTTCGGGTGAGCGAAGAAATTCGCCATTTGCTCCCTTCCTAAAAACGTTAAAAGCAGGAGGTTTGCTACAACAATGAACAACTCAACTGAAACAGAAAAGGTGGGCGGCAAACTTCCGCCCCGCGAAAAATATCGCGCTTTCCCGCGCGTTGACTTGCCCGACCGCACCTGGCCCGATAAGCACCTCACCAAAGCGCCGATTTGGTGCAGCGTTGACCTGCGCGACGGCAATCAGGCTTTGGCAATTCCGATGAGCGTCGAAGAGAAACTCGAAATGTTCGCGCTGTTGTGCGAAATCGGTTTCAAGGAAATCGAGATCGGTTTCCCCTCGGCTTCCGATATCGAGTTCGAGTTTTGCCGTCGCCTCATTGAGGAAGATCGCATTCCCAATGGCGTTTCGGTGCAGGTTTTGGTGCAGTGCCGCGAAGCCCTGATTCGCCGCACCTTCGAGGCGTTGCATGACGCCAAACGCGCCATCGTGCATATTTATAACTCGACCAATCCGGCGCAACGTAAGATCGTGTTCGGAATGTCGCGCGAGCAAATTCGCGACATCGCCGTCGAAGGCGCGCGTTTGGTGAAACAGTTGGCCGCACAGAATCCGCAGACCGATTGGGTTTTGGAGTATTCGCCCGAATCGTTCGTGTTGACCGAACTCGATTTCTCGCTCGAAGTGTGTCGCGCCGTCAGCGAGGTCTGGGAGCCGACGCCGGACAATAAAATCATCCTGAATTTGCCGACGACGGTCGAGTCGTCAACGCCCAACGTTCACGCCGACCAAATCGAATGGTTCTGCCGCCATTTGCCCAATCGCGAATCGGCGATAATTTCGCTGCACACGCATAACGATAGGGGAACCGGCGTCGCTTCGACCGAGTTGGCTTTGCTGGCGGGCGCCGACCGCGTCGAGGGCACGCTGTTTGGCAACGGCGAACGCACGGGCAATCTCGACATCGTGACGGTCGCGCTCAACTTGTTCAGTCAGGGCGTGGAACCTGGCTTGGACTTTTCAGATTTGCCGCGCGTGCGCGAGGTTTACGAGCGCACTACGCGCATGGAAGTTCCGCCTCGTTCGCCTTATGCGGGCGAGTTGGTGTTCACGGCGTTTTCGGGTTCGCATCAGGACGCCATTGACAAGGGCTTGAAAGCGCAAAAGCAGAGCGATGACGGGTTGTGGGCGGTGCCGTATTTGCCGATTGATCCGCGCGACATCGGGCGCGATTACAAGGCGATCATCCGTTATAACTCGCAGAGCGGCAAGGGCGGCGCGGCTTGGTTGCTGGAGCAAAACTACGGTTTCGATTTGCCCAAACCGATGAAGATCAATTTCGGCAAATTGATGAACCAATACGCCGACGAGTCGGGCGCAGAAGTCACGCCCGACGAGGTTTACGCTTTGTTTAAGCGCGAATACCTCGACCAAACGGTGCCTTATATGTTCGAGAGTTTTCGCTCCAACGAAGACGATGACGGCGTTCATATCAAGGCGCGCGTGAAACGTGATGGTGAACTGCTGGAATTGAGCGGAACCGGAAACGGCCCGATTGATGCGTTTGTCGCGGCGTTTCACGAAGCGGGCGCGCCCGAATTTAAATTCGTTTCCTACTCGGAACATTCGCTATCGGATGGCGCGAGTGCGCAGGCGGCGGCTTATATCGAAATCGAATTCGACGGCAACCGAGTGTTCGGCGCGGGCGTGGATGCCAGCATTGAACGGGCTTCAATTCGGGCGGTGTTGAGCGCGCTCAATCGGGCGGGCAGCTTGTAGAGACACCGACTTGTCGTGTCTAAAACGTCGAAGCCACCGCGAAAATAACGGGAATCTCTGACGTTTTAGACACGACAAGTCGGTGTCTCTACAAGCTGCAAAAATAAAACTTGCAACGCACCACCCGCATTTATGATACACTTGGCGACGGTTTCGCAGCGCTGGAGAACAGCGCCAGCAAAACTCGTTTCGGCTCGAAGTGAGTGGCCCGATGTGTGAAGAGGCAAGTTCCAATTCCCGCGCGAGAGTTAGTCGTTTTGAACGAGTCGGACGGATCATTTTGTAAGAGAGATAATACGAGTATGGGAAAGAGATTGTTTGTGGGCAAATTGCCCTATAGCTTCCGCGACGGCGAATTGAGTGAACTCTTCGCACAAGCGGGCAGCGTTACCTTCGCGCAGGTCATCACCGAGCGCGATTCTGGTCGTTCCAAGGGCTTCGGCTTCGTGGAAATGTCCAGCGACGAAGAGGCCGATAGCGCCGTTTCGATGTTCAACGGCTATTCCATCAATGGATTGCAGTTGGTCGTCAACGAAGCCCGTCCTAAAGAAGATCGTCCGCGCACTGGCGGCGGTGGCGGCGGCTACGGTGGCGGCGGCGGCGGTTACGGCGGCGGCGGTGGCGGCGGCTATGGTGGCGGCGGCGGTGGCGGCAAGCGCGACAGCGGCCCCCGTTATGATCGCGGCTTCGAGCGCGACGAAGGCGGCGACGGCGGCGGCTACGGCGGCGGCGGCGGCGGACGCGGCGGACGCCGTTACTAAACCCGATTTGCCGAATTGCTTCATCGCGATTTAAAATATCAAATCAACAGCGAGGTCGGAAACGAAAGTTTCTGGCCTCGCTTTTTTGTGGGTGCTATCAGTTGCCTTAGCCTATCCATGAACCGCGCGCGTAAGCAAGCGGGCCATAATACCTAATATAGGAAACCTAAATCAAATGTAAATTCAATGCGATATAAAATCGCAGCCAAGGAAGGCGTCAACCTTCGTTGACGCGTTGCTACGCAACACAAGCGCGCGTTCTGTGGAACAGAGTTCCGCGCATTGAATTTACATTTGATTTAGGTTTCCTATATTAGGCATTATGGGCCGCTTGCTTACGCGTGCGGTTCAGGAGTAGGCTGAATAGTTACCTTTATGAATCCCGCCCGCATCTTCGCCGCTATCCATCGCCGTGCCCGCCTGATTTACCTGCGCGCGCGCTTTCCGCGCGCGAACTTCGGCGCACGCAACGATATTCGCGTGGGGCTTAAACTGCGCCTTGCGCCCGATGCCCAATTCCAAACCGGCGCTGCCTGCGTTTTCGATCATGATGCGACAATCGAATGTTCGGGCAATTTAACTATCGGAGCGCGGGTAATTTTCGGGCATCATTGCACTATCGGCTGCAAAGATCGCATCGCAATCGGCGACGATTGTCTGTTGGCCGAGATGGTTTCGATCCGCGATCACGATCATAACTTCGCGCGCCTCGACATTCCGATTCGCGAACAGGGCGCGACCTGCGCGCCGGTCGTCATCGGGCGCGATGTGTGGTTGGGCGCCAAAGTTACCGTTCTCAAAGGCGTCACCATCGGCGATGGCGCGATTATCGGTGCCAACGCCGTCGTCACACGCGATATTCCGGCGCGGGCGATTGCTGTCGGCATTCCGGCGCGCGTGGTGAAGATGCGCGATGGGGAAAGGATGAAGAATGAAAGCTGAAGGATTAAAATTGGTGCAAAGCCAGCACGATAACCGCGCCTTGACCTTTATCCTTTAGCCTTCATCCTTTATCCTTTCCTTCGTGATTCACCTCGTCCTGAAGCCGCACCGCGACAGTCTGCAAGCGGGCACGACCGATTTGCAGAAATTGTTCGTCTTGCTCAAAGTCATTCCCGCGCAATCGCTGGCGCAGGTGCGCCCGCCTCTGGCGTTGGCGGTCGTGATTGATACCAGCGGCTCAATGCGCGAAACCGTGCGTGGCCAATCCAAATTGGAGCGCGCGATGGCGGCGACCGACGCCATTATCAGCGATGCGCGCCTGAGCGAAAACGATCTGATTTCCCTTATCCAATTCGACGATGTGGCGCGCGTGATTTGCCCGCTTTCGCCCATCGGCAATCGGCGTAACGCGCGGTCGGCATTGAAGCAATTGGACAATTATTCGGGCGGCACTCGGATGGCGCAGGGGTTGTTGGCAGCGCATCGCGAACTGAGTCGCATCGAGCAGGGTGGCGTGGCAACGCGCGTTTTGGTGCTGACCGATGGCGAGACCTTCGACCCCGACGATTGCCCTGCGGCGGCGGCGCAGTTGGCCGCTTTGAACGCGCCCCTGGTGACGATTGGCGTGGGCGACAGTTACAACGAAGAGCTACTGCGCGACTTGGCCGAAATCGGGCGCGGACGGCCTTATCATCTGGCCGAAATGGAACGCTTGGGCGAGATTTTCCAAACCGAAGTAGGCAGCTCGATTCGCGAAGTCATCACCGATTTGCGCGCGCAGGTGCAAACCGTCGCGGGCGTGACGCTCGATAGCGTGACGCGGGTTTACCCCGATTTGGCCGAGATGAACGTTGTCGCTTCGGGCGATAAAATGAAGTTGGTGGCGCTGGGCAACGTCGCGGCGGGCGATTACACGGTATTCGTGCTGGAGCTAAGTTTGTCGGGGCGAGCGCGCAACGCTGGACGCGCGCGTTTGGCGCAGGTCAAGTTGTCGGGCGCGGTGCCGACTTCGGCGGGCGCTCTCGAATCGCCGGTTCACGATATCGTGGTTGCGTTTAGTGACCAACAGGCGGATGTCGAGGCCATTGACGAGGAAGTTCTGGGTTATGTGCAGCAACGCAACGCGGATCGGCTGGTGCAAAACGCGTTGAGTTTGGCGCCGCACGACAAAGAGGGCGCGCGCCAATCGTTGCAGAGCGCGCTCGAATTGACGCGGCGCATCGGCAATCCCGAAGTGACGCGGCTCTTGCAAAACTCGCTCGATGAATTGGCCGATAGGGGCACGCTTTCGTCGGGCACTCGCAAAACCATAGCGCTCGAAACGCGCACGCGCACGATCAAAACGCAGAGCGCCGACACATTGGGTGATATGCCCGACGAAGCCGAAATTCGGCGATTGACGGGGGCTTGAAACTCAATCCTGCAGAAACCGCCAAACAGTGCTTATCCCAATCAATGCGATAAAATAGAATAAGCGAATCAATCTTTGCTTTCGTCCCATGATTTGCCCTCTCTGCCAATCCGATAATCCTGCTTCGGCCCAGCGTTGTCGTGCGTGCGGTGCGCCGCTTGTCGCGCGTCAAAGCGAGACGGCGCCCGATGCTTTGCCTGAAGGCACTCTGCTGGCGGGCGCCTATGCGGTCGAGAGCGTGTTGGGGCAGGGCGGGTTCGGTATCACCTACTGTTGCCACGACCGAATGTTGGATCGGCGCGTGGCGGTGAAGGAATTTTTCCCGTCCGGCTGTCGGCGCCACAACGCGCAGGTCGAGCCATCGCGCGGTTTATCCGACGCCAACTTTCGCGAGGCGCGCGCGCAATTTCTGGCCGAGGCGCGCACCTTGGCGCGCTGCCATCATGTCGGTATCGTCGGCGTTCACGCGGCGTTCGAGGCCAACGAGACCGCTTATATGGTGATGGAATTGCTGCACGGCAAAACGCTGGCGCAACTGCTCCAGGCGCGCGGCGGTCGCATGAACGAGGCCGAAGCCGTCGGCGTTATCGAGCGCGTCGGCGCGGCGTTGCAGTTCGTTCACGAATTGGATTTGCTGCATCGCGACATCAAGCCCGATAACATCATCGTGTGCGACGACGGGCGCGTGATGCTGATTGACTTTGGCACCGCCCGCGAATTCGTCAAAGATGCGGCGCAGGGCCATACCGTCGTGGTGACGCCGGGTTATGCGCCGCTCGAACAATACGCGAAACAGGCGCGTCGCGGCGCGTTCACCGACATTTACAGTCTGGCCGCGACGCTTTATCATCTGCTCACGGGAGCGATGCCGCCCGCCGCCTCCGACCGCGCGATGGGCGTGATGTTGCGGCCCGTGCGCGAGCAGAACTCGCAAGTGAGCGCGAGCGTGGCGCGCGCGGTTGAGCGCGCGTTGCAAATGGAGATCGCCCGCCGCCCGCAGAGCGTGAGCGAATTTCTGGATTTGCTTCACGCGCCGGTTAATGACGCCGAACAAGAACTGTTTTTTCATCCGCAACTCGCGGATTTACCGCTTGACGAAGACGACGAATCGAACGGCGAAATTCCCGATGCGCTGGCGCCCGATGCCCTGCGCGCGCGCCAGCAGTTGTGGCAAAACGCGATGCCCGCCGCCAACGCGCAACCGGTGAAGCTCGCGCCGCAACAGACGTTTCCGCTCGCGGCCAATTCATCGTCGGCGCCGATGACAAGCGGCGGCATGGGCGGGAGTATTCGCGTCAAAAAGGCATCTGACTCTGGTGGCGCGTCAGGCGTTGCGTGGGGAGTATTCGCGTTGCTTATCGCGGGTATTGGATATGCGGCCCTCGTCAGTCCGCGTCCGAACCCGCGAAATGCCGCTTCTCCGACGTTTGGCACGGGCGTTTACCGGTCGCCAGGTTATCAGCCACCCTCGTCGCGCAATAATTCTGCGGTGCTCAGTGATGATCAAGACCAACGAAAACGACGGGCCGCCACGCGCGCCTGGAATGCCTTGCCCGTTTTGCTGCCAGCTTCCGTGCAAACTTTGCCGTATAGTAAAGAATCTAACGCGAAGAACGCCGCGCCCTGGCGGGGTGCCGTCGAGTTTTCGCCCGATGGGAAACGGATGGCTACCATTGATGATCAAGCGGTTTTGCGCGTGATGAGCCTACCCGATTTTCGCGTTCTGCGCTCGCTGGCGCTCGACAAAAATCGCACTTCGGTGGATGCGATGTTCTCGCCGGACAACCAGACGATTGCCGTAACCGAAATCGTCAAATCTGGCGGTTCGTCCTACCTCGAATCGATCAATCGAGTGAGCGTCTGGAGCGTGCGGACGGGAAAGCAGTTGGGCACTTTTGCGACTAACGAGAAAGAAGAGGCTGTATCGCTACAGGCCGTGTTAAACGATGGTCAACTGCTGTTGCGAGTCACCTCTTTTGGGCAGAAGCAAAATCCCGTGCTTTTCTTGTGGAATCCGAAAACTGGCAAACGGGGCAAGTCGCCATTTTTTACGATAAATGTCGCGAATTGGGGCTACGGCGTGATTTCGCCCAACGGCAAAGAATTCGTTATTGGCGACAGAGCCGACAGCTTGCGGTGGATGGATTTGAAAACGGGAAAGCAAAAAGCCGAACACACGACTAAAGTGACCGGAGCCGATTATATACGTCAGTTTGGCACGAGTAACTCCGAACTCAATAGTCAGGCCAACATGTCTCTTGTGGTGCGCGGCATCGACTATTCGCTCAACGGTGCTTATCTCGCCAGCCGCAATGATGGCGAGATTCGCGTGTTTGACGCGGGGGCCAAAGAAATCGGCTCGCTGATAATTGACCCCAGAAGCTCGATGATTTTCTCGGTGTCGCCCGACGGAAAATGGCTGGCGGCGGAAGGGAATTTACCTTACGTTGCCGACAACAGGCTGTTATGGAACGTGAAAACTGGTCAAAAGATTCGGCTTCAATCGCCGTCTCCGATGTTGCTCGATTTTGGTTTTTCGCAGGACGGCAAACAGCTTTATGGCATCTTCGGCGAGGACGGTCATTTTCAATCCGTGACCTGGCAGGTGGACGCCAGGCCCGCCGCGACTTTCAAAAATTATCGGGAGGTTCTTTTTCAACTTCCCAAAGTAGATATCGGGCCTTTCATTCCTCTGGCGCAGACGGATCAACTTTTTGCCATCGCCACCGATACTTCCATCGAGATCAATCGCAAGAGCGGCGCGCGCGTGCAAACGGTGAACGTGGCCCGTTCCGAAATCGCCGAGTTGGGTTTATCGCCCGATGGCCGCTTTCTGGCGATTCGTCAATTCGATGGCGAGTTGCAACTCAGGGACGTGCAAGCCGATAAATCGGTGCTTCAATTGGACGCCTCGAAAACGACTAAAGAAGGCAAAGTGGATTCGATGATTAAGCAGGAAACTCCGCGCAATCTCGCGTTTTCGCCGGACAACCGGCTGTGGGCTTACGCGCGATTCAACGGCTCTTCGACCGTCGTCGAATTGCGCAGTCTGGAAGAGAAACCGCGTCTCATCGCTTCGTTTGCCATGAAAGAACAGGTGAACGCGCTGAAGTTTTCGCCGGATAACAAGGGTCTGGTTTGTGGCGGCGCCAGGGGAATTGTGCAGTGGTTCGACGTGGCGACGCGCGCGGCGCGCAATCCCATCAATATCGGTGAGACCGTGTTTGACATCGCGTTCGCCGCGCGAACTCTGGTGGTGATGGGCGAATCCACGACAACGATGTTCCAACTGCCCGCGAACGCCAAGAACCCGTTGCAAGCGGCGTCGCAGACCAAACTACCCTCAGATTTTGATACGAGCCGCGATTCTTATACGCAGTCGGCCATCTCTGCCGACGGCAAACTGTTGGCCATCGCGCAGTCCACCGATTCCGTGCAAATTTGGGATTTGCCGACGAAAACGATGCTGCAAGAATTAGAGACAGACCCCGACGAAACCACGTCAATCTACGGCCTAATTTTCTCTGACGATAGCAAACAATTGAGCGTGGTGGCCCAAAAGTTCAAGTCACGCCGCGTGTTCGTGAAGACCTGGCAACTTTCGGGAAATTAGCTGTTAGCCGGTCTTGCAAATTGTCTTGTGTTTTCTGGCCGTTGTTTGGAGCGCGCCCGTAAGAGCGATTTAAGCGTTTTTCGCCCTCACGGGCGCGCTCCAAACTGCGCTTCATCCATGCCAGAAGATTTGCAAGACGCTCTACTATGAATGCGATTTACACCACCTGAATTTTTTCTCAAATCCGCTTCATGCCTTGTCCGTTCTGCCTTTGCACCAATTTGCCCGATGCCCGCGCCTGCCGCGTTTGCGGCGGGCCACTGCACGCGACAAAGCCAATGCTCGCGCCGATTGCGATAATTTCAACTCCCGCAGCGCCCACAACTCCCGCAGCGCCCACGTTGTTGGCGCGCCAAACCTTCGACCAAAACGCATTGCCTCTGGCGGCGGTTGGAGCTGGCTCCGACGAAAACTCGCCGATTGTCTTGGTCAGGCCAAACGGCGTCGTGCAAATCTGGGACGCGCAAAGCGACGAAATCTCGTCATTTTCCATCGGGCGCTGGTTTCGTAAATCCAGTCCGATTTGCTGCGCGACGGTAACAGCAAATCTTGTGGCGACCGGACACGAAAACGGTGAAGCGCGTCTGCACGCGCTCAACGGGCGCGAACTGAAAAGTCCGGCGTCACATATCGGCCCTGTTCTGGCGTTGGCTCTGACGCCGACGCATCTTTATAGCGGCGGCAACGACGGCGTAATTGCGGTGACGCCGTTGATTGCCAAGTCCAAATCGCGAACGTTGCTCGATGGATTGGGCGCGATGACGACTTTGGCGGTTGCGCCCGACGAAACGTTATTGGCCGTTGGCCGCGACGACGGCGCGATTCAACTGTGGCGCCCGAACGCCGAACCAACTTCGGCGCGCCTCGATTGGACGCGAAGTGGGCACGATGCACCGATTCAGTCGCTGGCGTTTTCGCCCAACGGCCAGATGTTAGTTAGCCGCCATAAAGACGGATTCTTGTGTTTGTGGGCCGCACAAACCAGTTATCAGTTGCCGCTCGCGCCGCAAAGTAGTCAAGTCGCGCCCGCGTTTTTGGGCGATAACCGTTGGCTGGCCGTTGCGGGCGCACGCGGCGGCGTTGAGGTTTTCGATGTCGCGTTGGGCACCTTGCTTCGCGAATTGCCGCCGTTGGGCGAGGAAATTCAATGTCTGGCGTTTGCGCCCGGTAAAAATTGGCTCGTTGTGGCGGGCGCGCGAGAAATCGCAGTGTGGAAGTTTCTTTAGCCACCAAGGACACCAAGAAAACATCAAGGGGCACAATGAAGAACGAGAAATTTTGGTTTGTTCTTCGCATTGATAGTCTCTTCGTTCTTCTTTGTGCCCCTTGGTGTTTTCTTGGTGTCCTTGGTGGCTAAAGAAACCGACCAATTTCCCATACGTTAAACTCTATCGCACTCCCCAACGGAATCTAAATCATGTCGAACGCTCCGAAAACTCTCTTCCAGAAAATCTGGGATTCTCACGTCGTCCACCAGGAAAATGGCCGCGCCCTGCTTTATATTGATCTGCACCTCGTCCACGAAGTCACCTCGCCCCAGGCCTTTGAAGCCTTGCGCCTGACTAATCGTAAAGTGCGCCGTCCCGAATTGACCTTGGCCACGATGGATCACAACGTCCCGACGACCAATCGCAGTTTGCCCATCGTGGACGAAATCAGCGCCAAACAGATGCAGACGCTGACCGATAACTGCGCCGAATTCGGCGTGACGCTCTACGATCTCAACGATATTCGTCAGGGCATCGTTCACGTCATTGGGCCGGAACAGGGCCTGACGCAGCCCGGCATGACGATTGTCTGCGGCGACTCGCACACCTCGACTCACGGCGCGTTTGGCGCCCTCGCGTTTGGCATCGGCACGTCCGAAGTCGAGCACGTTCTGGCGACGCAGACTTTGCCGCAGCAGAAGCCCAAAACGATGGAGATTCACATCGAGGGCGACGGCGCTCTGCCGCCGGGCGTGACCAGCAAAGATATTATTCTGGCGATCATCGGCAAAATCGGCACGGCGGGCGCGACCGGTTATGTCGTCGAATATACCGGCGCTCCGATTCGCAATTTATCTATGGAAGGCCGCATGACGATCTGCAACATGAGCATCGAAGCCGGTGCGCGCGCCGGTTTAATCGCGCCCGACGAGACGACGTTCGGTTATTTGCAGGGCCGCAAAAACGCGCCCAAAGGCGAAGATTGGGATGCCGCCGTCGCCAATTGGCGCACGCTCCAAACCGAAGAAGGCGCGACTTACGACGAGCGCATCGTATTAACGCAGGAAGAACTCGCGCCGATGGTTTCGTGGGGCACCAACCCTGGCCAAACTTTGTCCATCACCTCGAACGTGCCGTCGCCGTCCGATTTCGAGAACGAGACCGACGCCAAAACCTGCGCCAACTCGCTGAACTACATGGGCCTGGAAGGTGGCGACGCTCTGGAAAATCTGAAAATTGACCGCGTTTTTCTGGGAAGTTGCACCAATGGGCGCATCGAAGATTTGCGTTTGGCCGCTCATCTGACCGAAGGCAAACACGTCGCCGAAGGTCTGCACGCGATGGTGGTGCCGGGTAGCGGTTTGGTCAAGCAGCAGGCCGAAGCCGAAGGTTTGGATAAAATCTTTGTCGAGGCTGGCTTTGACTGGCGCGAACCCGGTTGCTCGATGTGTCTGGGCATGAACCCCGACATCTTGCAGCCCGGCCAACGTTGCGCCTCGACCTCCAACCGCAACTTCGAGGGCCGTCAGGGCAAAGGCGGACGCACGCATTTGGTCAGCGTGCCGATGGCCGTCGCCGCCGCTATCGAAGGCAAATTGGTGGATGTGCGCCGCTGGGATAAAGAGCAGTTCGGGAAGTAGTATTAGGGTGGTGAGTAACGGCAATTCGGCCTGTTTCGCCGTTACTTACCACCCTTTACCTACCACTCACCACTTAAGAATTATCACGGCCCCGTCCCGTTTTGTAGGCTACCGATCACTTTGGAAAACGCCGGTTTGAGCGTTTCCCAATCGCTTTCGGGGCAACTCGCCGTTACCGAAATTACGCGTTGCGGGCCGATGGCCGTCGAGCGGTAGCCGTGCGTTTTGCCGCCGTCGGCGGTGAACTCGCTGTAACGCGCTTCGCCGATGGGACTCTTCATCGTTTGAGCGGGCATCGCTTCGGGATTAGAGACGAACTCTTCGAGTTGCTTGATACCCTTCTCGTGCATCGCGTCAATCACGGGAATCGGCCCGTTTTTCATGGCGTCGGCCATAAACGACGCTCCGGCGTCGGCGCGAACGCGAATTTTGGCGTTGCCCTGCGTAAAGTTGATGCGCGCGAGCGTCCCGCCGGTGTCGCCCGCCTCTTTCTCCCAGCCTGCGGGAGCTTCGCCCACAACCGATTTATCGCTGGCCTCGAACGGTTCGTAACTGCTGACGGCTTCGGCGGGCGCGCTGCCGCAACCGCTCAAAATTGGGACGGCGACTGCTGCGCCCAACAGCAAGAGTAGGGCAGTTCGGGGTTTTATCAAAAGTGACATCGTGAGCATCTCCTCCAGTAATAATACTGCGACGCCGAGCATTATAACATGCCATCACACCCAGTGCTGTCCCTGTTTCCGGCGCGCTCGGAAACCAATTTGCAGTTATCCATAGCTCCAACCCTTAAAAGGAGCCACTGAATGGATAAAAAACAAATTGTCGAACTTCAAGCCCAACGCGGTAATCCGTCGATCTCGATTACCCTGCCGGTTTATTATGCCTCGCCGACCGACTTGCAGCAGACCGAGATTCGGTTGAAAAATCTGTTGAGCCAAACCGAAGAGCTTTTGCTGAAAAACCACGAAGCGCGCGACATCGCGCCGATCATGAATCGGCTGCACGCCCTGGCCGATGGCGTTGACGTTCACCGCCGCGCCGGAGGCATCGCGATTTTCGCCAACCCCGAATTTGGCCGCGTGATGTATCTGGCGACTCCGCTCGAAGAGCGCGTTATCATTGACGATAACTTCGCCACCAGGGAAATCGTGCGCGCTCTGCTCACTTCGCCGCGTTATCGCGTGTTGAGCCTGACCGAAGAAGCGGCGCAACTTTACGAAGGTCGCCGCGACCGTTTGCACGCGGTCAAGAACGCGCATTTTCCCTTAACTCGCGGCATCGAAGGCGTGGAGACAGTTTTGCCCAGCACTTATGGCGTCGAGGTCAGCGAACTGCAAAAGACCGAGCAGCGCGACTTTTCCGAGCGCGTGGAAGACGCGCTCAAAGAAGTGTCCGATCACGATCCGCTTCCGCTTGCTCTCGTGGGCGTCGAACGCACGTTGGCCTCGTTCGATAAAGCCGTCGCGGGCAACACCGACGAGAAGTTCAACGTCATCGCGCGCATGCACGGCAATTATGAGAAAGTTGGCATCGCCGAACTCGAAGGCAAATTGTGGCCGCTCGTGCAGCCCAATCTGAACGGCGCTCGCGAACGCGCCAAAGAGCGCCTCGAAGAAGCCGTCGGCGTGGACAAAGCCGCGTTTGGCCTGACCAAAGTCTGGGAGCACGCCAACACCGGGCGCGTTGACACGCTTCTGGTCGAGCGCGATTACCACGAAACCGCGCGCATCGTCGAGGACGATATGCCGTTTGGCACTTTGCAAACCGGCGTGACAGACGACAACAAAGTCTCGAAGACGTTGCCCGATGCCGTGGACGAAATCGTCGAAATCGTGATGAAGAACAGCGGCGACGTCGTCTTCGTTGATCCCAACGAACTCATCGAACCCGGTCACATCGCCGCTATTTTGCGGTATTGAAATTCGGAATTGTAAGGCGCGAACCTTGTGTTCGCCCTGTTTTTGCAGCAACGCGCTGGGCGAACACAAGGTTCGCGCCTTACGATTGAATAAACAACACAGGAGAAACATTCATGTCAGAACAGAATCAAGAGCAAACCCCGCTCGAACAGAAACAGGAACAGCAGGAAAAATCGAGTCCGCTCGACCAGGTCAAAGAGCGCCAGGAAGAGAACCAACAGGCGCTCGAAGCCAAAGAAACCGAGGCGCAAAATCATCGCCCGCCGTCCGAAGTGAATCCCGCCGGAAATCGCATCGAGCATCCGCAACGGCAGATTGGTTAAACCCGCGCAAGAGCCAACGATTCATTTCGTTGGCTCTTTTGTTTTGAGGTGAGGCTAAACGTCAGGCCCGCCACAAACTTTATAACTCATCGCGCACGCGCTCGAACACGCGCCGCACGTTGCTCGTGTGCCGCTCCCACGCCTGCTCAAAGCGCGCTTTCGCTTCATCAATCGGCACGCCGGGGAACGTCGCGCGTGCCCAGATTGCGGCGTCGGGCGAGTCGCGTTTTATCGCCGAGGCGCCGCCTTCGCGCGCGATTTGCAAACGCAATTCGGCGCGGCGCAACCACAGATAGGCCAATTCCAATTGCTCGAACTCCCCGCCAGAAATCAGTTCGGCCTCGCGTGCCGCTTCGAGTTGGCGCAACGTGCCCGGCGTTTGCAGGCTCGGATGGCGAAAACCCCATTTCACCGCCAGCCACTGCGCGCTCCATTCGATGTCGCGCAGGGCGCCGCGCCCCAGCTTCACGTCGAAAACGCCACTGCCGCGCGCGCTGGCGGGCGCGAAGTCGCCGCCCAATTCGTGTTCGATGCGGCTTTTCATGTGGCGCAGTTCGTTGCTCCAACTCGGCTGCCACTCGCGCGGAAACGCGACGTTGCGAATCAGCGCCATCGCGCGCGCGCCCACGCGCACATCGCCCGCCACGATGCGCGCCCGCACCAAAGCCTGACGCTCCCAGGTCGCGAAACCCGAACGTTGCGGGTTCTCGAAGTATTCGCGCAACGCTTCGGGCGAACTCGCCAAAGGCCCGCTCGAACCGTGAGGCCGCAAACGCGCGTCCACTTCCCAGCCCACACCGTCGGCGGTGCGTTGGCCCATAAACTTCATCACATCTTCGGCCCATTTGCGCGCGATGGCGCCGCCTTCGCTGGTGCCGTCGGGCGCCTGATAAACAAACATCGCGTCGCAATCGGAGGCATAGTGCATCTCGACGCCACCCAGTTTGCCCAGTCCCAGGATGCCGAACTCGATCTGATAAGAATCGGGCTGCAACGCGCGCCCGACTTCTTCGGTCGCAAGGTCGAGGCACGCTCCGGCCAGAAAAGTAATTTCGTCGGTGATTTCGAGCGGCGAAACATCGAGCACTAAATCGCGTAAACCGATGCGCAGAAATTCGCGCGCGCGCCAACGACGCAACGCTGCGGCGCGGTCGCGAAACGCCAGGCAATACGAGCGGCAATGCGCGCGCGCGTCGTCGCGACTGCTCGGGGTTTTCAGCAGTTCGCGGTTGGCGGTCAAATCAAGCAGTTCGGGAAAACGCACCAGGGTCTCGGCCAAAAATTGCGAGCCGCCCAGAATCGTCCAAATCGCGTCGCACAGGCGCGGCGCGCCATCCAAAGCGCGCAATAGCGACAAGCGATTGCCCGATGCTTCGCACAAATTCTCGAACGCCACCAGAGCGCGTTCGGGATTGGCGGCGCGGTCCAAGCCGCGCAATGCACCCGGCAAAGCCGCGCGAATCTGCCGCGACAGAGGCGCAGGAAGCGGCTGATTGCTGGTGCCGCTCGCCAACCGTTCGATGCGTTTGCGGCCCTGTTCGTCGGCGACGGCCAACGGGGGCAAGCGGCTTTCCCATTGCCCATCGTCCACCGAAAACGCCCAGAACAAACGCTCGCACAGCGCTCGCACTTCGCCGCGCACATGGGCGTTTTCTTCGTCGAGCCAACGCGCTGCCGCCGCGCCGCGCCACGAACAACCCAACCGCCGCGCCAGAGCCGCGCGGTCGTCGGGCTTGTCGGGCAGACGCCGCACCGCCTGTTCGTTCCACAGTTGCAAGCGGTGTTCGGCGACGCGCAACCATAGATAGCCATCGCGCAGTTGGCGCGCTTCGTCGGGCGCCAAAATTTCCATATCATCCAAAACTTGGATGGCTGAAAGCGTATCGCCAACGCGCGCGCGTGGATGCGTCGGGCCGACCATCATCTGCAACTGCTGCACGATCCACTCGGCGTCGCGGATGCCGCCTGGCCCGCTTTTCAGGTTGCGCTCGTCGCTGCCGTCGGACGTCTTTTCCGCGCGACGTTTCATCTCCCAGACCTCGCGCAGATGCGCGTCGTCGGCGCGGCGCGCCCAGGTAATCGAACGCGTGAACTTGCGAAATCGCCTTGCCAAACGCGCATCGCCCGCGACGGCGCGCGTTTTAATTAAGGCCTGCCATTCCCACGCGGCGGCATACGATTCGTAATACGAAAGCGCGTAGCCAATCGGCGCCACGAGGGGCCCTTTGGTGCCTTCGGGCCGCAAACGCATATCCGCGCGCCACAGTTGCCCGGCGGCGGTGATTTCGTTCAGCGCGCGCAACAATTTCTCGCCGACGAGAGCCGCGTCGTCGCGATTTTCCGACAGGAAAATCAAGTCCACATCGCTCGAATAGTTCAGCTCGCGCGCGCCGCCTTTGCCCATTAGCATCACGCAAAACCCCGCGCAATCGCCGCCACTGACCAGTGCCAAGGCGCGCTCGATGACGACCTGCGCCAGATCGGAAATCTGGCGCACGATCAGATTAAATTCGGCTTCATTGCGCCAGGTTTGGCGCTCCAAATCGAGCAATCCGATGCGCAGAAAATGGCTTTTACGAAAGCGCCGCAATACGTTCAAATCGGCGCAATCGTCGGCCAACTCGCGCAGTGCGCCGCGCGAAACGGCGCGTCCGCCGCGAAAGGTTTCGTCGAGATTAGCGGCGTCGCCAATGACGGCATCGGCCAGAGCCTGTGACCAACTCAGCAGTTCCATCAGGCGCGCGCCCGCCGTCGGATGCGCACCCAGACGCGCGAAAAACGCGGCGCGGTTGGGCACGCGGTCGCACAGATTCGACAGATTAAGCAACGCGCGTTCGGGATCGGCGGAGCGGCTCAGGTTTTCCAGTAACGCATCGAAAATCGGTGCCAAAGCCTCGCGGTCGGCGGGCGCGGGCGCCAGACTGCGCAGTAACTTTTCGGCGCGCGGCGCGTCGGCAAAGCCGAAGGCGTGCAGCGTGAAGTGAAAGGTGGCGGCGTCGAAGTCGGCGGCGAAGAGTTGAGCGGCGAGGGGCACGCGTAAAGTTTAGTCGTATAAATGCTATTCCTCGCCGCGCTTACAAACCGAGCGCGCTCGCGATGCCTTCGCCGATGCTCGCCGCGATGCCGTAAATAAACAACAGGCCAAACGAAAGCAGGATCGGGCGCCACGATTGAAGGCCGCGCGTTTTGAGCAGATAAAACGGCACCGCCAGCAATGAGAAAAGCACGAAGAAAATGATCCACAGCGACGTGAGTTGAAAGCGTCGTTCGATGGCATCGAGCGCGACCCAGCGCACGATGAAAATGGTGCTGCTCAGGCCGACCGCCAGTTGGTAAAGCGGGTAATAATTCGATTCCTCGCCGATGAGGGCGCGGAACCATCCGGCGGCGAAGAATAATGCCAACAGAATTATTAAGGTTTGGCGCTTTTCAAGTTGTCGGTCGGGCGCAGAGTTCGGCAGTTCGGATTGCATCGCGCCATAGTATTGCGCCAAAAACCGCATTAAGAGCCTGTCCGCTTCAGCAATTCTCACGAAGCCGCAATTGTCCGCTTCCATTGCAACTTGCGCGCGGCGGCACGCGTCTTTTTTACCAATTCCATGTTGCGCCAGCTTTACGACGCCCTGCGCTTTGCCATCGCCGATTTTTTCGACGTGCCCTGGCAAGCCGTAATCGCGATGCTAACTGTTACCGGGTTGCTGAGCGCTTACGCTTTCGTCCGCACCAATTATTCGTGGAATTCCCATCAACTGCTGCAACTATCGTTACTCGCGGGCGCCTTTATCGTGCTCGCCATCGCTGGGAAAACTCTCAATCGCCGATGAATCGCACGCAAATTTATTTCGACAACGCCGCCACCACGCCACTTTTGCCCGCCGCGCGCGCCGCCATGGAACCGTTCTGGGAACGGACTTACGGCAACGCTTCCAGCCCCTACGCCACTTCGCGCGAGGCCCGTATGGCGCTCGATGGCGCGCGCGTCGAAGTCGCCAAATTGGTCGGCGCGCATCCCGATGAAATCGTGTGGACGGGCGGCGGAACCGAAGCCGACAACTGGGCTTTGCTGGGCGTGGCCTTGGCCAATCTGGAAAAGCGCGGGCATTTCATCGTCTCGGCCATCGAGCATCACGCGGTTCTCGAACCCGCCCAAACTTTGCGCGAACTGGGCTTTGAGGTGGATTTCGCGCGGCCTAATTCCGATGGCGTCGTCGCGCCGGACGAAATTGAACGTTTGCTGCGCGATGACACGCTTTTAGTTAGCGTGATGAGCTGCAACAACGAAGTCGGCGCCCTACAGCCGGTCGCGCCCATCGCCAAGTTGTGCCGCGAACGCGGCGTATTATTTCACTGCGACGCCACGCAAAGCGCGGGCAAAGAGCCGCTCGATGTGGATTTCGCGTTGGAAAACGGAACCGACGGCGGCGCGGATTTGCTGACGTTATCGGCGCATAAAATCGGCGGGCCCAAAGGCGTCGGCGCCTTATATATCCGGCGCGGCACGCGGATGAAACCGCTCCTTCGCGGCGGCGCGCAAGAGCGCGGACGGCGCGCGGGAACCGAAAACGTGCCCGGCATCGCTGGCTTTGGCGCGGCGGCAACGTTGGCGCGCGAAGAGTTGGCGGCGCATTCGTCGCATCTGGAACAATTGCGCGCGCGCTTCGAGGTCGGACTTCGCGAGTTGGGCGCGCAAATCATCGCTGGAGGCGCGCCGCGCGGGCCGCATATCAGCGCGTTCATCGTCGAGGGCAAGCGCGCCGAATCGTTGGCGCTGAGCTTAGATTTGCGCGGCATCGCCGTTGGAACCGGCAGCGCGTGTGCGTCGGGCGCGCTCGAACCGTCTCACGTTCTGGGCGCGATGGGATATGGCGCGCGCGCGGCGAAGTCGGCGCTGCGCGTTTCGTTCGGGCGCGAGAACACGATGGCGGAAGTGGACGAAGTGTTGAGTGTGTTGGGTTTTGGTGCGATATAAAATCGCAGCCAACATACTGGTCGGCCTTCGCCGACAACGCAACAGTTATGGTGTCGGCGAAGGCCGACGATTATGTTGGCTGCGATTTTATATCGCACCTTTACAAATGTGTTTTACTTGCGCTATGTCAAAAAGAGCGCGTCGCGATAAAGTCGAGGTTTATCTGCATCTGTTGTGGACGACTTGGGATCGGATGGCACTGGTGGATTCGAGTTGGGAAAACGAGCTTTACGCGTTGCTCTGCTCCAGAGCGCAAAACAAAAAATGCGTCCCTATCGTTTGCAACGGAATGCCCGATCACGTTCATCTTTTGCTGGCTCTTCATTCTACGACGCCCATTTGTGACTTGCTCAAATCTTTGAAAGGCACGTCGGCAGAACTGGGAATGGATCGTTGCGACTTTTTCAAGTGGCGCCCCACTTATGCGGCGTTTTCTGTGAGTCGCTGGGATGTGCCAATGATCAAGAATTACATTCTCAACCAGAAGTTTCATCATTTGGGGCATACGACGGAAGATCGTTTGGAGTTTTGCGACGAAGAATACTGGTTCGATGACTCGTGATGGTGCGATATAAAATCGCAGCCAACATACTGGTCGGCCTTCGCCGACAACGCAACAGTTATGGTGTCGGCGAAGGTGGGCGCCCGATGGAATCAGGGCAGAATTACGTTGGCTGCGATTTTATATCGCACCTCAACCTCGCTGATGCGTCTTGACTCGATTGAAATGAACAACCGAGTTTTAATGGCGATGAGTGGCGGCGTGGATTCGAGCGTGGCGGCGGCTTTGTTGGTCGAGCAGGGCTACGAAGTGATCGGCGTCACCATGAAGCTGTGGGCGGGCGAAGATGATCCGTTCGCGGCCCATCGCTTCGGCGGTTGTTGCACCGTCGGCTCGTCCGAGGACGCCCGCCGCGTCGCGCATCAGTTGGATATTCCCTACTACGTTTTGAATTTGCAGGACGAGTTCAACGAGCGCGTTGTAGATAACTTTGTCAGCGAATACGCCGCCGGACGCACGCCCAATCCGTGCGCGCGTTGCAACGAGTTCATCAAGTTTCGCGCTTTTATCGAGCGCGCCGACGAGTTGGATTGCCAATTTATCGCGACCGGACATTACGCCCGCTTAGAACGCGACGACGACGGACGCGCGCATCTGCGGCGTGGGTTGGATGTTCGCAAAGATCAATCTTACGTTCTGGGAATGCTGACACAAGCCGAGCTTAGGCGCGTGCTGTTGCCGATTGGCAGCATGGAGAAGCCGGTCGTGCGCGAGCGCGCCGGAGAGTTGGGCATGGGCGTCGCCAACAAACCCGATTCGCAGGAAATCTGTTTTGTCGAGGACGGCGATTACGCCAAATTCGTCATCAATCGCGCGCCGCAAATGGCGACGCCCGGCCCGATTCTCGACGCCGATGGCACGCAGTTAGGCGAGCATCGCGGGCTGGCGCATTACACGGTTGGACAGCGCAAAGGGTTGGGCATCGCGGCGGCCAATCCGCTTTTCGTCAATCGCATTGACGCCGCAAACAACGCTGTCATCGTCGGCCCGCGCGCGGCGCTGGCGCACGATGGTTTGAGCTGCGACAACGCGACCTGGACGTGGAGCGTGCCCGATGCGGGCGCCCAATTGCAAGCGCAAACGCGCGCGCACGGGGTTGCTTATGCGGGCACAGTGCAACGCGCCGCCGACGCAGGTTTTGCCTTGCAATTCGACGAGCCGAGCGGCGGCGTGGCGCCCGGCCAATTGTGCGTGCTTTACGACGACGACGAAGTCGTGGGCGCGGGGAATATCAGATAACGGATTTCGGATGGCGGATAACGGACAGGTTTGAAGAGAATTAAACGCGCACATTCTCCTTAAAACTATCCGGTAACCCGCTATTCGCCATCCGATAACCCGCCATCTAACCCGCCATCCGAAACCATGAAATCCAGACAAAAAGCCATTCTCGCGGCGGTGATCGAAAAATATGTCGCCACCGCCGAACCGGTCGGGTCGGGCGCCATCGCGTCCGACGCGGCTCTGCTCGCCCAGTTTGGCGCGCTTTCGCCCGCGACGGTGCGCAACGAACTGGCATTTCTGGAAGGCGAAGGCTTGTTGCAGCAGCCGCATACTTCGGCGGGCCGCACGCCGACCGATGCTGGTTATCGGTTCTACGTTTCGGAGATGATTCGTCCGCGCCGCATTTCGCGCGCCGAGAAATCGGAGTTGGAAAGGGTGGCGCCGCCCGCCGCTTCGGTCGAGGGCGCGATGCAGGAAGCGATGGTCGTGCTGGCGCGCCTGACCGGTTATCCCGCCGTGGCGAGCCTGCCGTCGGGCGTGCGCGACAACGTGCGAATGTTGCAACTCAACCCGATGCCGCCGCGTCGCTTAGTGCTGGTTTTGGTGACGCAGGCCGGTCGCATCGAACACCGCGTCTTCGAGATTGACGACGATGTCGCGCCGCAGACTTTGCAGACCGTCGTGCATTTTCTCAACGAGAACATCGGCGGTCAATCGCTGGCGGGCGCGCGCGGGTTGGATTTTGAAACGGTATCGGGCGGCTTGCACGATGCCGCGACGATTAATCTGGCGCGGCGCGCGTGGGAGATGGTGCGTGATTCGGTCGCCGATATCGCCGACGAAAAAATCGTGGTGCAGGGCGTGATAACTTTGCTCGACGAACCCGAATTTTCGGAAATCGCCCAGGCGCGCGCCGCCATGCGCTTGCTCGATGGCGGCGCGTCACTGGGCGAACTGTTGCGCAACGCCCAGCAAATCGCGCGCGATTCGCCGGTTGCCAATGGCGTCAGAATTGGCGCCGAATTGAGCGATCTGGCCGCCGATTATCCCAACGTGCGCGTGCTCTCGTTCGTCGGCGTTTCGTATGGCGTGGGCGGCGAAACACTGGGCGCGTTGGGCGTTTTGGGCCCCGCACGCATGAGGTATGGCGATGCCCTGACGATTGTGCCCGCCTTGGCCGCGCGCTTGCAAATGACACTGGAATCATTCTAATAAGGTGTCAGTTATCAGGTGTCAGGGCGAAAAGTTACCGCGCTTCCTACAATTCCGAAATACTTGACTAACTGACTCCTGAAAACTGACAAACTGATTCCTGACAAACTGATTTCCGAAAATGAATAATCCCGAAGAAACTTTAGACCCCGAACTCGCGCCCGAAGCGCAAGTCCATGCTGGTAGCGCTGGCGAAACCGACGTGCCCGACGCGCAGACCGAAGGTCTGGCGCAACAACTCGCCGACTCGCAGGAAAAGCTGGCTTACCTGGCCGCCGAATTGGAGAACTACAAACGCCAATCATTGCGCCGCCTCGACGAAGAACGCGACCGCACCGCGCGCCGCACCTTCGAGCAACTGTTGCCCGCGCTCGATACCTTTGGTCTGGCGATGCAATACGCCGACAAAGCCAATACCGTCGCCGACCTGAAAACCGGCCTCGATCTCGTGGCGCAGCAGATGGCGACCGCTCTGGAAGGCGCGGGAATCGAGACGATTCCCGCCGTCGGCGAAACCTTCGACCCGCAAAAGCATGAGGCCATTGAGGAAGTCGAATCCGAGTTGGAAAGCGGCAAGGTCGCCGAAGAAGCGAAGCGCGGTTATCTGTATAAAGGCGCGGTTCTGCGTCCGGCGCTGGTGAAAGTGGCGAAGTAGGTTAGAGCTGCTTCGCTATTTACGCGAAATCTTCCCAGAAATCATGTCTCCGCTACAAACGCTCGCGCGCCAGATGGACTGGGCGGCGGCCAATATCGCCCTCAACCTCGACTTCATCCCCGACGATAAACTGCGCTGGAAACCGGCGCCGACCGCGCCTTCGTCGCTCGAAATGGTGGATCATCTGCTGGCCGTCTTAGGGCGTATGACACCGCTCGTCGGCGGCTATCTCGCTGATGAACACACGCTGCAACCTGTGGAAAACCGCGACGATGCCAAAGCTCTCTTAATCGAAGCCGCCGCCGGATATAGCGCGATGTTGCGCGCGTTGAAGCCCAGTCAATTGGACGAAATCGTCGAGACCAAAATGGGCCAGATGCCGCGCCGCGCTCTGGCGATAATGCCGGTGAACGATATGATTCATCATCATGGGCAAATCGCTTATATTCAACTGATGTTGGGCGACACCGCAACTCACCGTGACCTTTCGGCGTTAGTAAATGGTAAATAAATGCCAGACACAATGACCATTGATTATTACGAAATTTTAGGTGTCTCGCGCACCGCGACGCCCGACGAAATTCGCAAGGCTTATCGCCTGATGGCGCGCAAGTATCACCCCGATGTCAACCCCGACGGGCGCGAAGAGGCCGAGGCCAAATTTAAGGAAGTTTCGCAAGCTCACGCGGTTTTGTCCGACGAACAGAAGCGCGCGATTTACGACCGCTATGGCGCTGACGCCGTCAATGGCGTCGGGCAGGGCGGTGGCGCCGGAGCCGATATCGGCGGCGGACTGGGCGACTTATTCGACGTGTTTTTCGGCGGCGCGCAGGGCGGCGGCGGCGCGCGGACGCGCGAAGATTTGCAGCGCGGCGCCGACCTGCGCTACGATTTGTCGCTGACGTTGCAGGAGTGTTGGGGGGGCGTCACCAGGGAACTGCGCGTGCCTTCGATGCTCAAGTGCAAGACCTGTGCGGGCAGTGGCGCGGCGCCGGGCACCAAGCCCGAAACCTGTCAGCAGTGCAGTGGCGCGGGGCGGGTTCGCGAAGTGCGCCAGACGTTTTTCGGCCAGTTCGTGCAGGAGGCGCCCTGTCCGCGTTGTAGCGGGCGCGGCAAAATTATCGCCAATCCGTGCCCGGCCTGTAAAGGCGATGGCCGCACGCGCGCCGAGCGTCAGGTTTCGGTTTCGATTCCGCCCGGCGTGGACGAAGGTGACCGCGTGCGCATCACCGGCGCGGGCGAAGACGGCACCAACGGCAGTCCGGCGGGCGATCTGTATTGCTTCATCTACGTCGAGGAAGACGCGCGATTCCAGCGTCGCGACAACGACGTTTTGCACCTGATGAACATTTCGTATGCCCAGGCCACGTTAGGCGATACGATCCAGGTGCCGACGTTGGAGCAGAGCGACGGCAAGCCAGTAGTGGCCGAAGTGCGCGTTCCGGCGGGCACGCAAAACAGCACGATGTTCCGCATCGGCGGCAAAGGCTTCACCACGCGCGGCGGCTATCGCGGTGACCAAGTGTGCGTCGCGCGCATTGAGGTGCCCAAGAAGCTGAGCGAGCGTCAGAAGGAATTATTGCGCGAGTTCTCCGACATCGAAAAGGAACATCCGCAGGAAGTTCCGCGCGGCTTTTTTAACAAGCTCAAAGACGTGATTGGGTTGGATTAAGAGCCTCTCCGAATAGAGAGCAATAGGATAAAGCAAGTGGGGCTACCGCACCCTTCCAAGCGCGCGAGAGTGTTGGCGCTCGGAAGGGTGCGGTAGCCCCGCTTGCTTCATCTTGGCGGCATCCGCTTTGCTTTACCCCTTCGCCGGAGGACACATCTAATCCAATGGCAGACGAATTCAAAAAAGGCGACAAAGTCGAGTGGGACTACGCGGGCAACAAAGTTGACGGCGAAGTCGTGGAGAAAGTGACCGAAGATACCAAAATCAAGGGGCATCAAGTGCGCGCGTCGGAAGACGATCCGCAATACAAAGTCAAAAGCGAGGAGAACGGCAAAACCGCGATTCATAAACCCGAATCTATCGAGAAAAAGTAAGGTTCTGTTTATCTGCTTTCCAACCGCATCCACAACGGCCCGCGCGAGCGCAATGTCGCGCTCGGCTCCAAATCTAATTTACCAATCGGAAACGCGCGGAACTTTTGCGCCAGCGTCGCCAGGCTGAGCGTCGCTTCCATCCAGGCGAAATTTTCGGCGATGCAAGTGCGCGCGCCCGCGCCAAACGGCAAATAAACGTTCTTCGGCGGCTGAAATCCGTTCTCCCAGCGCGACGGCTCGAAACTGCGCGCGTTTTCCCAAAACCGCTCGTCGCGGTGCAGCACAAATGGGCTAATCAGAATCGTCGTGCCATTGGGCACTTCGACCGTTTGTCCCTGCCATTGCAGCGTCAACTCTTCGACGGCGTGACGGCCCACCATCCACGCGGGCGGCGTCAATCGCATGGTTTCGCTGAGAATGGCGCGCGTGTATTTCAAGTTGCCCAGGTCGGCGTAAGTCGCGCGACGTTCGCCCAAAACTTCGTCTACTTCGGTTTCCAAGCGCGCGCGAACATCGGGATGACGCCCCACAAACCAATTGGCAAACGTCAACACGTTGGCCGTCGTTTCGTGACCGGCCATCAGCAACGTCATCGCTTCGTCACGAATATCTTCGTCGCGCAAACCACTGCCGTCTTCGTTGCGCGCGCGCAGCAGAATGCTCAACACGTCTTCGTCGGTTTCGCTCAAATGGGCGCGGCGGCGCTCTTCGATGAGCGCGTAAACGATGTCGTCAATCGCGCGTTTGCCTTGCTGAAAGCGACGCTCGACGTGCGGAATCTTCTCCCACACGTCGCCGCCCGGCATCATCGCCAGATTAAACGATTTCATCGAAACGTCTAATCCACGCGAAATTTCGTTCTCGCGCCCGGTGATGCCCGCGCCGAACACGCCGCGCGTGATAATCGAAAGCGCCAGCACCGACATCTCGGCGCCGATGTCAACTCGGTCGCCGTCGTGCCATCTGTCACGCGTTTCGAGGGCGCAATCGAGAATGGTATCGGCGTAAAACGGCAGACGCGCGACCGAAAAAAGCGGTTGCAGCAAGCGCCGCCGCCCGCGATGCAGTTCGCCGTGCGAGCCGAGCAATCCTTCGCCCATCAAGCGTTTGGTCTTCTCGACGCCGCGCGCTTTGTTCCACTTCTGCGGATTGGCCACCAGAATTTGCCGCACCAAATCGGGATGAGAGGCCAGCCAAATGCCAGGGCGCAGTTGAACCAAATCGCCGTAGCGCTTGACGCAACGACGCAGGAAAAACGGCAGCGAATGACGGAAAAATAGCGTGCGCAGCAGCGCGGGCGTGACCGGTAACTTCGGGGGGGAAGGCATGAGTTGTATGAGGGAGTGCATAAATTTGCGCGCGTAAAAGGCTGGCATCTCCTGCTGTGGCGGGGCTGCCGCCCTCTTCCAATCGGTAGGGTTCCTCGGAAGTCCGCCGATTGGAAGAGGGCGGCAGCCCCGCTGAACGTGCGCGGCTATCATACTCCGACTGCGTGGGGTGACATATCCAAACGAAAACGGCCCGCAGATGTTGCGGGCCGTTGCTTGATTAAGCGATTATCGTGCGTTCAGGCGAACCAGTATTTGCGCATCTTTTCCAGAAACTCAATCGTAATCGGAAACCCCGCCGCCGAACCAATCACCGCTTCTCGCTGGCAAAAAGGACATAATGCCGTGCGCTCGTCCGAGTTGGGTTCCTCGATCCACTCTTCGATATCCGAAGGCACAAAGACGCTCAGGCAGTTAAAGCAACCGCAGTTTTCGCTGGCCATCAGTTCGTTTTCGTGGCCAGTCGAACGCGCTTGCGCTACGATGTAATCGGGTTTCGCCATGTTAAATCGTGATCGTGCGACGCTCGATGTCGGCGCCCAGGCTTTGGAACTTGCCGACGATGTCCACATAACCCCGATCAATATAGTGAATCTTCGAGACACGCGTTTCGCCCTCGGCGCCCAGTCCAGCGATAACGAGGGCCGCGCCCGCGCGCAGGTCGCTCGAAATCACGTCGGCGCCCGACAGTTTGGGCACGCCGCGCACCGAAGCCACGTTGCCGTCCAAATCCACGTCGCCGCCCATGCGCGTCAGTTCGGGCAAATAATTGAAGCGTCCGTCGTAGAGATTTTCGTTGATCAAACTGCGGCCATCCGAGCGCAACATCATCGCGACGAGGGGCGGCTGCAAGTCGGTGGCAAAGCCAGGAAACGGGCCGGTCGAAACGTCAATTGCGCGCAGGGTGTGACGCTTGACCGCGCGCACCCAATCGTGGCCCTGCTGAATGAACAGGCCCGCCGCGCTCAGACGATCCAGAAATACGGGCAGGTGCGCGGGCGAAATACCCTTCACCGTCACATCGCCACCCGCTAATCCGACGGCGGACAGATAGGTTCCAGCCTCGATGCGGTCATTGAAAACCGTATGCTCGGCGCCGTGCAATTCGCGGACGCCTTCGATGGTTATGGTCGAAGTTCCGGCCCCGAAAACTTTGCCGCCCATTTTGTTGAGGAAGTCGGCCAGGTTGATGACTTCGGGTTCGCGCGCGGCGTTCTCGATGGTGGTCTCGCCCTCGGCCAGACACGCCGACATCATGATGTTGACCGTAGTGCCGACGCTACTGTTTTTCGGCTCCAGATAAATTTTGGCGCCTTTCCAGGTGTCGGCGTGAGCGATCATCGCGCCGTGTTCGATGATGATGCTGGCGCCCATCGCGGTGAAGGCATCGATGTGATAATTGACCGGACGCGGCCCCAACACGCAACCGCCCGGCAGAGGCACTTCGGCTTTGCGCAGACGTGCCAACAAGGGCGCCGCCACATAAAACGAAGCGCGCATCGCGCGCACCAGACCGTCGGGCGCGATATGCGTGTTCAGGTCGCTGGCGTCAATGACGACGGCGTCGCCCTCGCGTCGCACGCGCGCGCCCAGCGATTGCAGCATCTCGCACATCAAATTGGCATCGGAGATGTCGGGGACGTTGTGCAAAACGCACTCGCCTTTGGCCGCCAGAAGCGCGGCGGTTAGAATCGGCAGAGACGAGTTTTTGGAGCCGGACACTTCGATGGTGCCATGAAGCTCGTTGCCGCCGCGCACGGCGATGACTTCGCGGGTCTTGGGTTTGGATTCGCTGACTGGGGATTCGACGGGCATGGTTGGGGAAAGAGAAAAGTTTTGCGTCATGTTGTGGGCCTCTTGGTGTGATGTTGCTGCGATGAAAACGGTGAAGTGAGGGTGTTCGAGGACGAACAGAGTTGCAACTTTGGGTTAAACCGGCGCAAGTATACCGGCTTTGCAGTTGTTCACCCAATTATTTTGCTTATTATTTCTGGCGCGACTTAACGATTACACGAACTTCGAGAGAATTGTTCGATGCCTTTGTGGGGCGCATGGCAATGCGTCCCACAAAGGCTCCTGTTAAAGATAAATTAGGTTCGTTGAGTTTCAATCCGTGATGGGCATTAATCCCACCACGCCACGATGCCAAACCGTCCGGCTTCGCCGTTTTGCCCGCGATGCGAAAAGAAGGTTTCGCCCTCGTCTTTCGGACAAACATCCAGCGTTTCAATTTGCTTCACGCCGACGGTTTGCAAATCGCGCCGCACGAGGGCGCGCAAATCGAGCAGAAATTTCTCGCCGCACGCCTCAAGAACGGTTTTGTCCGCGACCAACGCCGCGACTTCATCTCCGACTTCGAGGTTGCGCGCGCACAAACACGGCCCGATGCCCGCGCGAATCTCGGCAGGTTGCGCGCCTAAACTTTGCATCGCTTTAACCGCGCCCGAAGCTACGCCCGCGACGGCGCCGCGCCATCCGGCGTGGACGACGGCCAACACGCGCGCGTTGGGTTCGACCAACAATATCGGCGCGCAATCGGCGACCAGAATCAGCAACGGTAAACCAACTTCTGTCGTCACCATCGCGTCGGTGTCGGATAGCGCGCTCTCCCAATCGAGCGCGCCGCGCCCGGCATCGGTGCGCGTGACGATGACGCAATGGGCGCCGTGAACCTGTTTCGCGGCGACCAAAGTTTCGGCATCGAAGCCCAATTGCGCTGCCAAAGCGCGGCGATTACGGCGGACGATTGCGGCGTCATCACCGACGTGAAAGGCGAGGTTGAGGCCCGCGAAATCGCCGCCAGAAAAGCCGCCATCGCGCGTGGTAATGGCGTGGCGAAAATGGGGAATATCGGAGAGCGTGGGGAACTGAAACAGACGCACGACGGAGATTTTAGCGCCTTAACTCAGTCCACGTCGCGCCACAGGCGAGCGTCGCAAAAATGGGTGAGATGTTTGATGTTAGTGGTGACGAGAATGGTGTGGCCGTTAGTTGATTCATCGGCCCATAAGCGCGAGGCTGCACGCGCCTGGGCAACCAGAATCATATCGCCGTCGAGCGCGAGATTATTGGTCGCGGGTTTGCCTCTTTTGCGGGCTTCGGCCCAGAGCCGCGAAGCATCGAGCATAATTTCGGTGTTGATTGGCAGATATTCGAGTGATTGCTTGAATAAATCGAGGCTCTGAATGCCCTCTGTTTTGTCGGCGCGAATTAACTCACGGCGCACTTCGTAGTCGGCAATTTCGGGTATCACCACAATGTCGCCATTTGCCAGCAGGGAGAACGCCCACTCTTTGATAGCGTCGTTTTCCTCGGATGCCTTTGGGTTAGAAATCATACCCAACGGGCTGCTATCGAGAACGATAATACGTCTCATTGCAAATCATCGCCATCGGCAGGGAAGAGCGGACGGTTGGGCGAAAGTCGGTCTTCGTCCAATGCCTTTTTCAAGAACTCCCAGGTCGCTTTTTGTTCTTCCACTTCTTCGGGCGTGAAATTGTCCCACTCGCGCAACACCCGCAGTGCTTCGATGTTGCGTGGACGGTTCGCTTCTTTGCGCGAAGGAAGTCTCGCCAACGATGTATCCCTTCTCATTCTCACCGGCGTAGTTATGCGTTCTGATGCAGATTTCTTGTTCTTATTTTTCGATTTAACTTGCGTTGCCATCTCGCATCACCTCTAATGGTTCAGTTTAAGCGAAATTCAAACCGCCGAGCCGTTGAGATGCGGCAAGAACTCTTTGGCTTCGCCCGCCAATTTTTGCGGGTCTTCCAGGTCGCCCAACTTGCGGAAGCGTTGATAGCGCGCCTCCAACATCTCGTCCACCGACATCTTCTCGACTTCCGCCAGATGGCGCGTGATGGCTTCGCCCAGCAAGCGGCCCATTAACGGCAAATCTCGGTGGGCGCCGCCCAACGGTTCGGGCACGGTTTCTTCGATGACGCCCAACCGAATCGCGTCTTCCGCCGTGATGCGCAATTGCTCGCTGGCGAGCGGCGCTTTAGCGGCGTCGCGGAACAGAATCGCGGCGCAACCTTCGGGCGAAATCACCGAATAATAAGCGTGTTCCAGCATCAAAACGCGGTCGCCTAAAGCGGTCGCGATGGCGCCGCCCGAACAGCCTTCGCCGATAATCGCCACGATAATCGGCACGCGCAAACGGCTCATCAACAGCTGCGAATGGGCGATGGCCTCGGAAATCCCGCGCTCTTCGGCTGCGGGCGAGCAAGCCGCGCCCGGCGTATCCACGAGCGAGATAATCGGGCGTCCAAAACGCGCGGCCAACTCCATCACGCGGCCCGCTTTGCGCAGACCTTCGGGCGAAGGACTGCCGAAATTTCGCAACTGGCGTTCTTTGGTGTCGCGCCCTTTCTGATTGCCGACGATGGCGACGGGACGGCCATTGAAGCGCGCGAAACCGGCGACGATAGCGCCATCGTCGCCAAAGGCGCGGTCGCCGTGAATTTCGGTCCAGTCCTGGCAGAGGGCGCCGATATAATCGAGCGAGTAGGGTCGTTTGGGATGTCGAGCCATTTGGACTTTGTCCCACGACGAGAGGCCAGAGAAGATTTTCAGCATCATGTCGCGTTTCTGCGTCTCAATGCGCTCAATTTTGGAATCGAGATTGAGATTTTCGGACGTCGCCAGACGTTTTAACTCGTCAATTTGTTCTTCGAGTTCGACCAGAGGTTTTTCAAAGGGAAGCCAGCGGGAAAGCATAATGAGGGATCGGTTGCGATTGGTTTCAGTTTAAGACGAAATGAAATTTAAGTGGCGGTTTCGTTAAATGGCGATGAACTGCGCGAAAGTTGAGTTTCTTCTTCGAGCGTCTCGGCTTCGGCAAAGGGCGAAGAAGACGACGGGCTTTCTTGGCGTCTGCGTCTTCTCGCTTCGGCTCGCGCTTCTCGTTGTTACCGTCGCAACTGCGCATCGGCGCGGCTGATGCCGCGTTTGCTGCGCAGAGCGTCCCACAGCAAACGCACGATTTCCCACAGCGCTTTGGCGACGGGCCAAAGCGCTTTGAGCGCGAGTTGGAGGAGCCAATCGGTGGGCATTTGGGATTTGCGGAGGCTTACGGTGACTGTGACGTATAACCCCCTCTGTCCTTCGGATCTGCCCAAAGGGCGCCCACCCCCTTCGTAAAGGGGAGAGGCGGCGTTACCCTCGGCGTTAATTTGAACTTTTGAGTGCCTTCTAACTTTTGGCGATGTCGAGGGTAACAGCGCCTCTCCCCTTTACGAAGGGGGTGGGCGCCCTTTGGGCAGATCCGAAGGACAGAGGGGGTTATACGTCATGGCCGCCGTGACGTATAACTAAACAAATCAATCCATCAACAGCCCCAACAAACTCGACAATTGACTCTTTAACTTCGCCCGCGCCACGATCATGTCAATCTGCCCGTGATTCATCTGAAACTCCGCCGTCTGGAAATCTTTCGGCAGACGAATCCGCAAGTTTTGTTCGATAACGCGCGCGCCGGTAAAGCCAATTAAAGCGCCCGGTTCAGCCACGATTAAATCGCCCAACGACGAAAAGCTCGCCTGCACGCCCGCCATCGAAGGATCGGTCAACACCGAGATAAACGGCAGATTCGCCTCGCGCAGGCGCGCCACCGCCGCCGAGGTTTTGGCCATCTGCATCAGGCTCATCAAACCTTCCTGCATGCGCGCGCCGCCGGTCGAAGTCGCGGTGATGACCGGAATGCCTTCTTCCAAAGCGCGCTCAAAAGTGCGCGTGACTTTCTCGCCGAAGACGCTACCCATCGAGCCGCCCATGAAGCCGAAATCTGAGGCTGCCATCGCGATGGCGCGCCCGTCCAAAATGGCGCGACCATTGATCATCGAATCGCGCATTCCGGTTTTGCCCTGCGCTTTGTCGCGTTTGGGCGCGTAATCGGGAAACGAAAGCGGGTCGCGCGGACTCAAATCGGCGTCCCATTCCTCGAACTCGTCGGAGATGAGGGCGATGCGTTCGCGCGCGCCCAAACGCGCGTGATAACCGCAACGCGCGCAAACTTTGAGGTCGCGCAACCAATCTTTGGTGACGAGCATAGCCCCACATTTGGGACACTTGACCATCAAGTTGGCGGGCACGTCGTCCATGCGGGCCGAAACCGGATCGTGGGGATAACTGATCATTTTGGAAAAAGGATGAAGGCTGAAGGATAAAGGATAAAGAATAAAAAGGGGCTTGAAGAAATTTTATCCTTCATCCTTTAGCCTTTCTTAGCTTGCCCGATTTAGAGCGTCTTAGCCAACTTTTGTTACCTCATAAACCATGACCTCGCAAGAAAAGTCCGCCGCCGATGCCGATGAACTGGCGCCCTGGCGCGTCAAAATCGACGCGCTCGACCTGGAACTATTGCAGCTTTTGCAAAAGCGTGTCGAGTGCGCGCTGGCCGTCGGCGAAATTAAGAAGCGCCACGATTGGCCGCTTCACGACCCCGCGCGCGAAAAACGCATCTACGAAAAGCTGCGCGCCCGCCAAACCGAGTTGGGTGGCGACCTGCCCGCTTCGGCCATCACCGCGATTTTTCGCGAGATCATCTCGGCCTGCCGCGCCGCCGAACATCCGATTTCGCTCGCCTTTCTCGGCCCCGCCGGAACCAATACGCAGGAAGCCGCCGCCCAGTTTTTCGGGTCAGCCGTCGAAGGCTTGCCCTGCACCAACCCCGACGAAGTCTGTCGCGCCGTCGCTTCGGGCGCCGTGCAATATGGCGTTTTGGCCATCGAAAATTCGATTCACGGATTGGTTTCGCCAACCCTCGATTTGCTGGCCGATGCGCCGCTCTCCATCGTCGCCGAAGTCGAACTATTGATCCATCATTGCTTATTAGCCAACTGCGATTTGGAGCGCGTCACGCGCGTTTATTCGCACGAGCAGGCGTTGGCGCAGTGTCGCGGTTGGCTGAACGCGCACTTGCCCGACGCCGTATTGGTGCCCGTTCCTTCGACGGCGCGCGGCGCCGAACTCGCGGCGCAGGAAGCGGGCGCGGCTTCGATTAGCGCGGCGATTGCGGCCAACATTTACGGTTTGCAAATCGCCGCGCGCAACATCGAAGATATGGCGGGCAACAAGACGCGCTTCTGGGTCGTGGGCGCGCCCGACAAAGCCGCGCCGCCTTCGGGAAACGACAAAACTTCGCTGACCTTTCTGACGCCGCACAAGCCGGGCGCTTTAGTGGAAGTGCTGGGCGTCTTCGCGCGCAACGGCGTCAACGTCGCGATGATTCAGAGCCGCCCGTCGCGCCAGGCGGCGTGGGAATACCGCTTTTTCGCGGACTTGGCCGGACACCGCGACGACGATAATTTGCGCGAGGCGCTCGAAGAACTGCGCGGCCATACGGTCAGCTACAAGATTATCGGGTCATATCCCGAAGCGTAGAATTTCGTGCGCTTCATTGCGAACCGCGAGCGTAAGCGACCGGCCAAGTTATAGTTTCTTGTTTCTATAACTTGGCCGGTCGCTTACGCTCGCGGTTCGCAATGAAGCGCAAATCACGCCCGCCGTGCGCACCACATTACGCCGTTCTTCAACACTTTCTGCACGTTCTCCAGATGGAAAGTGCCGACGGTTTCGTGGCCTGGCCGGAAGTAAAAGACGCGGCCCGCGCCTTCGCCCTGATTGGCGCCTTTGCCGCGTCCCGACTTGAATTCGGGATCGATACCTTTGCCAACTGACAGAGTGAAGCCGCAGGGAAAGTATTCGCCGCCGTGCGGGAAATACGACTGGAAAACCAGCGTGGTAAACGGCGGCGCGCCAAACGGAGCGCCATACATTTCTTCGTTTTCGATGACGAAATCTTCGATGCCCTCGGCAATTGGATGTTTGGGCGCGCACACCGTAATCTCTTCGGTTTCAAAACCCTCGATTTCGCGCCAGCCGCCCTTCAAATCGCCGGTCGCTCCGGTCACGGCTTTGTAGGCTTTCGAGTAGTGCCCCGAATGAAGCGGCATAAATCCCAGTCCGTCTTCGTGGACGGCGTGGCGCACGATTTCGGCGGTTTCGTCGGTGACTTCGCCGTGACGGGCGTGGCCCCACCACAGCAAAACGTCGTAATCTTTGAGTTTTTCGGCGCTGATACCTTGATTGGGTTCGTCGAGGTTGGCGGTGTCGGCCTGAATTTGGCCTTCGCCGAGCTTGTTGAGCGCATCGGCGATGGCGCCGTTGAGCGAGGTCGGATACATCTGTTTATCGGCGTGGCTGGGCGCTTCGTCCCACACCAGCACTTTGACGGGAGTTTGATTTTGCATGGATAATTGTTCCTGGAGAACAGGCGCAAGTATGCCAAAACTTCTGTAAGCTATCTTCTCGTGAACGCTAATTCTCCCGTCACTGGCGCCGTCATTTTCGATTTCGACGGCACCTTGCTCGATACCTTTCCCGCTATCTCCATTGGTTTTAACGCGGCTTTAACCCCGATTTTTCATCGCACTTATAGCGATGCCGAAGTCATCGCGCATTTCGGCCCGCCCGACGAGGGCATGATCGCCAATGCTTTGAAAGATCATCCGCGCGCCGAGTATGACGAAGCCATCGCGCGTTATTTCGCGGCGTTTGAAGAGGCCGACAAAGATTGCGCCATCTTTTCGGGCATCGCCGAGCTGTTGGATGAACTGGCCGCGCGCCAGATTCCCCTCGGCATTATGACGGGCAAAGGTCGTCGCGCCGCCGAAATTACGCTGCAACGTTTGCAGTGGCATCCGCGTTTCGGCACGATTATCACCGGCGACGACGCCCTCGCGAAACCGGCGCCCGACGGCCCATTGTTGGCGGCGCGCGAGTTGAATGTAGCGCCCCAAAACTGCGTTTTCGTGGGCGATTCGCCCGCCGACATGGGCGCGGCCAAGGCGGCGGGCATGACGGCGGTGGTGGCGGGCTGGCATGGTTTCTTCCGCGAAGAGCTGGAGCGGATGGAGTGGGATTTCTGGGCGAATACGCCGGACGAGTTGGGCGCTTGGTTGCGCGAACGTTGATGGCATAGATTGGGTCAGGAGTTGAAACTTGGGTTTGCTGGCCAAAGCCAACCGTGCTCCGCATGGAGTATGAGGGGAGATTATGGGTTATGAACTGGCTTATTCGATTGGCAAACGCGCGCGTTGAACTCGATAATCGCGTCATTTTAGAGCATCTGAATTGGAGCTTATATTCCGGCGCGCACGCCGCCGTTATCGGCGCCAACGGGAGCGGCAAGTCCACATTTTTGCGTCTGATTGCAGGGCAACTGTGGCCGCGTCCCTCTCGTTCGCGCACTTACGCGTTTGGCGCGGCGCCCACGCATACGCCTTTGCTGGCGCGCGAACGGATTGCGCATCTGTCGCCCGAAATTCAGGAACGCTATGTTCGACAAGGTTTAATCGGCGCCGAAGGCGAGCGCGGGTGGGAGTTGACGGCGCGCGAAGTCGTGTTGAGCGGTTGGTTCGATGCGGCGCTGTTGCACCAACGCCCCGACGAAACACAAGTTGCGCGCGCCGACGCATTGCTCGAACAGTTCGATTTAAGCGCGTTGGCCAATCGGTCGTATGCCACGCTTTCGCAGGGGCAACTGCGGCGCGTTTTGCTGGCGCGCGCGCTGGTGAAGTCGCCGCAGGTTTTGCTATTGGACGAGGCGTGTAGCGGTTTAGATTCGCGCGCGCGCGGCGCGTTGCTGGAGCATATCGAGGCGTTGGCAAAAAGCGGCGAAACTACGCTCGTGATGACGACGCATCGCGCCGACGAATTAGTGCCTTCGATTGGCGAAATTTGGCAAGTGCGCGAGCGGACGATTATGCGTTCGCAGGTAGTAGGGCTTGCGTCTCCTTCCAATCTTGGTGCGAAGAGAAACCCCCGATTGGAAGAGGGCGTGAGCTCTGCGCCCCCCGCAACGCCGCTCATTCAATTGCGCGACGCTGCCGTTATCATCGAAGGCAATCCGATTATCGCGCCGCTCGATTGGCGTTGGATGCCCGGTCAACATTGGGCTTTGACGGGCGAAAACGGGAGCGGTAAATCTACCTTTCTGCGCCTGTTGCGCGGCCAACTCGCGCCCGCCTGGGGCGGCACCATCGAACGTTTCGGCTCGGATAAACGCCGCAGCCTGGCCGCAATCGGGCGCGACATCGCGTTGTTATCGCCGCAAATACAGGCGCGTTTCGGCGACGAAATGCCGGTCGAAGAGGCCATTGGCAGCAGCTTTCTCGATGCCTTCGAGTTGTGGAGACCTTTAACCGACGACGAAAAATCGCGCGTAAACGAGACGATGACGACGCTCGAATTAAACGATTTGCGCGGGCGCACCTTCGGCAAATTGAGCTATGGCCAAACGCGTCGCGTGTTGCTGGCTCGCGCGTTGGTGACGGCGCCCAAAATCGTGTTGCTCGACGAAGCGCTCGATGGTCTGGACTCCGTAACGCGCGCGCGGATGAGCGAACTGTTGGGCGAATTAGCGCGGCGCGGTATATATTTCGCGTTCGCGTCGCATCACGTCGGCGATTTTCCCGATTGGGTGACGGACGAATTAAAATTTCCGCTCGGAGCATCGTAGAGACGACGATTTATCGCGTCTAAAAAGTTGGCGTTGCTGATACGTCAAGGCAAGCCCGATGTTTTAGACGCGATAAATCGCCGTCTCTACGGGAACGACTGAAGTTAAAACTGCCGCAAACCCCATCTGAAATCCGAAATCTGTTATCCGAAATCCGAAACGGCCAAAACCGCGAAAGAAGGGCACATGATGCCGCCCCGTTCCACTTTTGCCGATGCCGAATACCTGCGCGAACAACGCCGTTTTCGTCGCCTCGAAGTTTCGTTGCCCGTCTGGATTTCGACCGCGCAGGCTCACGCCGCCGGTCACGATGTCTGGGAGTTGGGCTACACGCGCGATGTTTCGCTGGGCGGCGCCAAAATCGTGGTGCCGCCGGGCGAAGTCGAGCACTGGCGCGCCGCCGCCAAGGCGGGCCTGCCGCTCGTGGTGCGCTTCGCCGACGCATTGCCCGATAAAGCCGTCATCGCGGCGTGGGCGCGTCATGTTGAAGTCGGGCCAAACGGATTGACGCTGGGCGTGCAGTTCGATGCCAGCGCCGCGCGCGAGGCGCGCGAGGCCGCGCTCAAACGCGGATTCGCCACGCTTAAGAATCGCCGCAAATGGCAGGGCGCTTTCGTGTTGGCGGCGATATTGGCGGCGGGAGCGTTCGTCACCGTCGGCGGCTTGCGCGCCGATGTCGCGGCGCGCGATGCCAAAATCAAAGCGCTGCAAACGCAACAATCGCAGGCGCGCGCGCAGTTGGAACGCTTGTCCAAACCAACGCTCGCCGTCACCAAATCGGCGGGTATTGATCGCGAGTTTCAACGCCAGCAAGTCAAAGCGCGACTGGAAGATTTGAAGGCGAATATGGCGCGCTTGAACGATCCATCGAACATGAAAATCGCCATCGCCGAGCGCGAAAAGGCGGCGCAACAGTTGGGGCTGAGTCTGCAACCGGCCTCGACCAAGGCGCGCGTGCAACTGGCGGTGGCGTTTCCCTACGGCTATAACTGGCCGCTCGTCGTCGGCGATTTGGAGACGGCATTAAATCGCAAAATTCCGCATATCGTGACCTTTCAGGATTGGAGCCAACCCTTTCCCGACCTCGATGCCCGCGAAGCAAGGGCGCGCGGCAAAACGCTTCAGGTGACGTGGGAACCCTGGCATTTCTCCGACCCCAACGCGATTAAATTAAGCGATATTATCGCCGGAAAACACGACAAATATATTGACGATTGGGCGAGCGGCGCGCGTAGTTTCGGCGGCGAAATCTGGGTGCGCTGGGGCCACGAAATGAACGGGAGCTGGTATCCCTGGAGTATTGGCAACAACGGCAGCGACGCCCAAAATTGGGTCAAAGCCTACCGCCATATCCACGACCGTTTCCGTAAAGCGGGCGCCTCCAACGTGCGCTGGGTCTGGTGTTTCAACGCCGAAAGCGTGCCCGACGTGAGCTGGAATGATCCGGCGAAAACCTATCCTGGCAACGATTATGTGGACGCCGTCGCCGTTGACGGCTATAACTTCGGCACTACGACGGCGCATTCCCGATGGCAAAGTTTCGACGAAATTTTCGCGCGTCCGGTCGCCCTCGCGAATAAGAATTGGCCCGACAAACCGTTGTGGATTGGCGAGACCGGTTGCTCAACAAATGGCGGCGATAAAGTCGAGTGGTTGCGCGGGATGGATAAAGCTCTGCGTGGGCCTTTGGCGCGTGTCGAGAGCGTGACGTGGTTTGAGGCCGCCAAAGAAGCCGATTGGCGCGTGATGTCGTCGCTCGCTTCAGCGAGAACCGCGCGTCAGATTTGGGGCGCCGAATATTATAAACGCGGCGAGTAGGGGCGAACACAAGGTTCGCCCCTACAAATGCCGTTACAACGTTTCCAGAACTTCTTCTATCGTGCCTTTGATGCCGGTGACAATCGGCGTGTCGCGCACGGTATATTTGCTGCCCTGCGTCTCGCGCAGTTCCATCACCAAATCCACAAAATCTTCGGGGTAATCGCCCTCGAAGGCGACGACGAAATCTTGGTCGTCAATGCCGAATGAGTAAGTCGTGTTGAGCTTCACCGTCGGATACTTGTTGCCGATCCAGATGTGTTCGTCCATGACTTCCTGACGCGTTTCGTGCGGCGCCAGATACCAATCGCGGCTCTTGACGAACGGATAGACAAAGACGAACTTGCCGCGCCCAGGTTTGATGGTGGCGCGCACATCGTCGTGTTCGGGGTTGAGCTTGTCCACATAAACGCTGCGCTTGCTCATGCTCAAAAACGCCAGCGACGGCACGGCGTATTGGCCGAGTGTCGTGCGCGAAAGCTCGACCTGCATCTGCTGGAGGCGCTCCAGTTTGTAATCTATGCGCCACAGGAAAAAATCGCAGTCGGCGCGCAGTCCGACGGTCGAGTAGGGCACCACGATGGTGCCGCTGTCGGCGTATTTCTTGACGACATCGGCATATTCGGCGCGCGCTGCGGACTGCTGCTCGGCGGGTAAGCGGCGAAACTCGGCGTCGAGTTTGAGAAAGAAAAACGAGATGAACTGGCGCGGCGTGCGGTCTTCGGGATTTTTGGGCGTGACGGGATCGGGCAAAGTGCGCTGTGTGGGTTTCATGGAAATTAGCAGACGCGGAAAGGGCAATTAAGAAACCGAAAACGCTTTATCAGAGTTGGAGGTTGGCGAGCCGAATAGAAGTGGGGCAGAAAGCGCGCAGGTTTTCCCTCACCCGCCTTCGTAGAACTCAGAACTGCCTTGGCTCCGCCAGGCGACCACTCCCGAAGGGAGAAGGAAATTAGGCAAAGTTAAGGAAAAGAAAGCTCTTTAATTTTTGGCTCACCAGTGTCCTTCTCCCTTCGGGAGTGGTCGCCTGGCGGAGCCAAGGCAGTTCTGAGTTCTACGAAGGCGGGTGAGGGAAAACCTGCGCGCTTTCTGCGTATTCACAACCCAAATCAACCGTAAACCTGGCTCCACTGCTTTTGAATCGTGCCCAGCGCCGCGACATTAAAGCGTTCGTCGCGCGGAAGTCCCTGCAACTGCACGCCCTGAGCGCGCGCACTTTTTGCGGTAAACGGGTTCTTGGCGACGTCCGCCGAGGGCGAGATTTCGGTTGGGCGAAAACCGCTTTGCAGCAGGGCTTTCTGTGCGCCGTCGCTCTTCATGTAATCCACGAAGGCGTCGCGCCCTGACGCGACTTCGAGCGATGCGCCGACGCGTTCAACCGCGCAAAACGGGTGGTCGGCGAGAGCGGTGCGCGGCAGGTAAAACAGTTCCAGCGCCTTGCCCTGACCGAGCCAGTTCAAGGCATCGCTCTCGTAAGAGACCGCCCACCAATAACGGCCCGTCGTGCCCAGCACCATGTCTTTCACCATCGAGTCGGGCGAAACGGCGCTCGATGGAACGTTCTCCTCGAAACCGGCCATCCACTTCCAGAAACCCGCGTCCTTGGCGGCGGCTTCGGCGCTTTTATTGCGGCCTTCGCCCCACTCGCGCGCCATCGAAAAACGGGCGACGGCGCCCGGCAAACTCTGGCGCGGATCGCTCAGGCCGAAACGACCTTTGGCATCCGTCATCACGACGTTACGTAGCGCCGTCCAGGTGCCAATTCTGTGGTCGGGAAACGCGCGACGCAACGCCTCGGCTTGGTCGGAGCGCGCTACCAGAACCATCGGCGTTTGGGCCAGCGAATCGCCAATTTGCAGCGGCGGACGTTTGGCGTCGGGCGCCAACTCGTTGTAGCGTTGGGCGTAACCGGCGTTGGCCGGAATCCAGCCGTCGATTTGATCGCCGCTTTTGCCCAGCGCGCGCTGCATCGCCAAAGCCGAATCCACGCTCTGCACTACGATATCGTAATCGGCGCCTGCGGGAGTTTTCTCCCAGGCGAGGCTGGCGCTTTCGACGGCGCCTTGCATTTCGGGCGCGACCGCCAGCACGATGGGCGTGCGACCGGCGTTGGTGGCGACGGCGGGCGTTTCGGCGAAACGCTGAATGGTGATCGTCAGCAAAACGCCGGTAATGGCCACCATCAAATTCAGCGATGTCGGCGACAGTTTGCGCTTTTTCAGCGCCGGATCGTTCACCTCGACCATGACGCGCGAACGCGATTGCTTGCGGGAGTTCACGTCGCGCGAAGTCGGCCCGACAAACGGCGTGGCATCGGGATTGGACTCGCGGCGGCGCCGAATGTCGGCGGCCTCCTGCGCGGTTATAACCGTTGCTCGCGCCTCTGTGGCCGGTTGTTGGGGCGTCTCGACTTTGGCTTCGGTTGCGGTTGCGGCTACGGTTTCGGTTTTGGTTTCGACTGTGGTCGGCTCAACCGTTTTAGCAATGGTAGGCGTCGCTTTGGGCGCGGCGATGTGATTGGAGAGTTGCACCTGCGCGATAATTTCGAGTGGTGCATCGTGGCGATTGGCCGAGCGTTCGCTGAGGCGGGATTTTGCTGCTGCGGGCGGCGCTTCGATTTGAGCGACGGTCGAGACTGCGGGCACGATTTTGGGTAGGGCGCCGAAATCTTCTGTGGTGGCGACGGCAGGGGCAGCGATTGCCATCATGCCGGAGACGGTTTCCGAAGGCAGCAGTTCGAGTTCGGCGCCACTGAGCGCGGTTTCGACGACTTGACGGGCGGCGTTGAGCTCTTCCTGCGCGCGTTGCGGCAACAGAGCCTGGTTCAGCTCCGAATTGGAATTGCTGCGCATCGAGCCGATGAACGCGACGTAACTCTGCGCAGCGCCATCTTTTTCGCGGTGCAGCAAATGTTGGTGATCGTAGCGCGCGCGCCACTCGGAATCGAGCAATACGCGACGGCACTGCGGCAAAACCTGCTCGACCAGCGAACGATAATATTCGCGCCGCGTCGCATTGCGATGCTCGCTATTAGAAGCCGCTTCTGCATAAACCTTGCCGATACGCCGACGAATCGAATCCTCGTCGGCGTTAACAGGCACGTCCAGCAACGCGTAATAATCTATCCATTGGCCATCAACGGGTGAGCCAGAACCGGGTGAAATCATGGTGAGTCCCTCGAACTTAAAGTTCTATACACAAGATTTCTGCCATGTTCGAGCGCCGGTTTGAGAAAGTTTTTTGCGCAAGCAGTTATAGTCGGGATTTATGAGTGGTGAGTGTCATTCGGCTTTTAGTGGATGGCACGCAGAGTCGCGGAGAGAACAAAGTAACTGAAAGCCAAAAGCGCGAGCAATAAGGTTCAAATTTCTGTGTTCTCTCTGCGCCTCCGCGTGCCATTTACTAAAAGCCGAATGACACTCACCACTTACCTCATAAAGCTCAACTTTTGCAGGCGCCATTGGCCATTGCGCGGCACCATGCGGATGTAAACGACGGTCGCTTCGCCGATGCCTTTGGGCTCGGTGCCCATCAGCCGGTGGGTGTAATCCACGAACGGCGGGAATAGGCAAATGCGCCCGCCAAAGTTGATGCTGCCACCGGCGGCGGGTGCCCACTTCTGGATTCTGCCGTTGGTTTCCTCGAACTCTCCAAACCGCTTGGCGATGTCGGCTGCGGTCATCGAATCCTGGAGTTCGGGCGCCAAAAGTTGATAGGCGCGTTTATAGGAGTGCTGCTGGCAACGCAGGTAAAACGCGTTGAGCGATGTCTCCGCTTCGCGCGACATACGCGGCGCCGTGCGCAAAGCATAACCCATGAAAATAAAGAAAACCATTACCACAACGACGCCCAGTTGGAGGCCGATGCGGAAGTGTCGCGGTAAGTTGGAAAGGAAATCGGACATTGTTTGTTCAGGAGTCGGGAGTTGGGCGCAAAGTCGCCGACCAGATCCAAAACATCAGGACGAACTGAAGTGGCAAACGCGCCCATAAAAGTGTCGAGGGAATTTGAGTGCCATTGGGCACGACGTTATCGGTCGCCATATAAACGTTGGCCGGAAAGACCGCCAGCAACAATACCAGCAATCCCCAACCGGCGGCGCGGCGCGTTTTGGGCATGGCGACGCCGACGCCTCCAGCGATTTCGGCGAGGCCACTTAAATAAACCAGCGCGAGCGGATACGGCAGATAGGGCGGCACAATCGAGACGTAAAGCGCGGTCGAGCGGAAATGATTGAGCCCGGCGGCAACGAACAGCAACGAAAGCAGGGCGCGTGAAAAGGTGAGCATGGGATTGGTAAAATTTATTCTCTAAATCGCTCAAGCCAAATCCAGGCCCGCCACAATCGCTTGCATTGCTTCGGGGAGGGGCGCCTCGAACTGCATCGGCTCGCCGCTAATCGGATGCGCGAACGCGATGAAGCGCGCGTGCAACGCCTGACTGTTCAGCGCTTCCAAAGCTGCGCGTGTTTCGTCGTTGGGCGCGCAATCGAGCGCGCGATGCAAGCCGCCATAAAGCGGGTCGCCCGCGACCGCGTGGCCCAAATACGCCAGATGAACGCGAATCTGATGCGTGCGCCCGGTCAGCAGGTCAACCGACAATTGCGCGAACTTCTCCCATTTCTGCTCGACCGTGTATTCCGTCACCGAGGCGCGCCCTTCGGGACGCACGCTCATCTTCTTGCGGTTGGAATTAGAACGCGCAATCGGCGCTTCGATGCGCCCGCGCGCAGGGGGAATGCCACAGCAAATCGCCCAGTATTTCTTATCCACTTCGCGATTCTGGAACGCCGCCGCCAGCTTCTCGTGCGCCGCGTTGGTCTTGGCGATTAGCATCACGCCCGACGTATCTTTGTCCAAACGATGCACGATGCCCGCACGGTGGAGCGGCCCCAGATCGGAAAGCGGAACGCCGCGCGCCTTGAGCAAATCCACGAGCGTGACTTGAACTTCGCCCGCGCCCGGATGCACGCTCAAATCGCGCGGTTTGTTGAGCACTAAAATATCGTTGTCCTCGTATAAAAACTCCAGAGGACGCGCCAACTGCTGCGCCGAAAACTTGGTCGCGGCTTTCCCTTCTTTGTCCAACACATCGTCGAGGTTAAACGACAGTTCGTCGCCCTCTTTTATGTTGTGGGAGGCTTTGACTTTGGCGCCGTTGAGCGTCGCCGTTTTGCTGATCTCCCTCGCGCGCGCCCGAGAAACTTCCAACCTGGCGCTCAAAAAGGCGTCTACCCGCATACGGGCCTCGTCGGGCCCCGCCTGTAACACTTGATTTTCCATGAATTTGAAACCTTTTCTGCTTTCTACTCTGCTCGTTTTATCCTCGTCGCTTGGCGTCGCTCACGCGCAAACCGCCAAACCCTTTAGCGTCGTCATTGACCCAGGTCATCCCTCCGAAACGGCGGCGGGCGCCGAGGCCAACGGCCTTTCGGAGAATCGCATTAACTGGCAAGTCGCTAACCGTTTGGCCACGCGTTTGTCGAAAATGGGCATCACGACTTATCTGACCAAACGCAGCGAAAACCAGAAGGTCACCAACCGCGACCGCGCCGAGATGGCCAACAACGTCAACGCTTCGCTCTTGATTCGGCTGCACTGCGATGCTGGCGGCGGCAGCGGTTATTCGTGGTATTACCCCGACCGCGCCGGCACCAAATACGGCGTGACCGGCCCGCCGAAAGCGGTGCAACTCCAGAGCAAGCGCGCCGCCTGGGTTTTGAACGAAGCGATGAAACCTGTCCTCAAAGGTTATCTCAAAGCCAACTCCATCAAGACCGACGCGCAAACCGGCGTCGGCGGCAAACAGGGAGGCGTGCTGACCGGCTCTATCTTCGCCCGCGTGCCGACAGCGCTCATCGAGATGGCGTTCATCACCAACAAGCGCGACGCCAGATTCATCGGTAGCGCGGCCGGGCAGGAGAAAATGGCCGAAGCATTGGCCAAAGGCATCGTGGCGTGGAAAGCGAAGATGTAGGATTGCGGGAAGAGCCGACGTTTTTCCCTCTCCCGAAGGGAGAAGGTGCCCGATTCCCGCGAGGGCGGGTGAAGGAAAAACGTCGGCGCTTTCCACAAACTTCACTCCACCAACCGATTCTCCGGCAGCATAATCCGCAATTGCGTGCCGACCTGCGGCGCCGTGTCGAACACGCGTCGCTCCTCGCTTTCGCCCTTGAACGCGAGCGCGCCCGTCCCGCTCCGCAATGCCACGCTGCCGCCGTAGCGTCGCGCGATTTCGATGACGCGCGGCAAACCGCCTCCGCGTCCGCCCGTCTCGAAGCGCGAATTGCCCGACTGCACCGCGATGCCCAACGCCTGTCCGTCGCTATCCAATCGGCCCTGCAACTTCTCGTTGCCCGCAATCGAGGCGCGCACGCCGATGCCCATATCGCCGATGGACATCACCAAGTAACGCGTGCCACTGCGCATCGAACGGTAGGTCTGCGTGGCGACTACGCCGCCAAAATCCGATTTGGCGTGATCCAGAACATTGGACGACAGCTCCGACAAAACCTCCATGACGTGGCCGCGTCCGATGGGCGAAAATTTTAGGCTTTGCAAAATCTCGCCGGTCTTGCGTAGCATCACGTTGATAGCGTCGCGGCCATGCAAAACCGTGATGTCGATCAAAACGCCGTTGTCGTCGCTCCACTGCGGACGCACCGGCAAACGCTTTTCGGAAATATCGAGTTTGGCGCCGACCTCTTCCCAGAAACCCATGCGCGTCATGGTGTTCACCACTTCGTTTTCCGAAGGCGCATCGCGCTTGCCGGACGGCGGAAAACCGTCCAAAATTAGCGTGGCCGGCAAAGCCGAAGCGGGCAGATGATTGAGAAACAGCGTGAGCGCGACGATGCCGTAAGGATCTATATAGGCGGCGCTCGACAAATCGAGGACAAGCGGCGTATTGGCGCCCGACCGTTTGTTCCATTGAGCCAGAACTTCGTCGTGCGCGGCGCAGGAATAAAACGAATGCGGCGAAATAATCTTCATCGGAAACGGCGGTTGACATAAAGTCGCGGGCGTATAGTAAGATTAGCGAAAATCGAGCATTGCTGCCGCGATCCGAGCGAGTTGGCGCCGCTTCTGTTATAATATAAATTTATCGGGAATCTTAATTTGTCCGTAACCTCGTGCGGAGCACGATTGGTCGCAGGCCCGAAATCATGGGTTTCAACCCATGAAAAATTATGGAGATCAGAAACGCCGAGCAGTTGACCATCAAGATGCGGCTCATCGTGGGCCGGTGGCATGATAGCGGTCGCGTGGGCAACACTGGCGCGGCGGGCAACACGCTCGAAGATTTGCTGGGCGTCGAGGAGAACAATCTGCACTTGCCGGATTTTGGCGACATCGAACTGAAAACGCAAAAGTTCGAGGGCGAGGGCGCGCTTCTCACGCTGTTTCACAAGGAGCCACTGCCGCGCGCTTCGATTCCCAAACTGCTGAAAGCGATGGGTTGGCGCCACTCGGACGCCGGAGGAAAATACCCGTCCACCGAAATGAGTTTCCGCTCGACGACTTATGGCCATCGGTATACCGCGCGCGGCTTTCGCCTGAAAACCGAGGCCGACCGCATCACTTTGATTTACGATCCGCTCAAGGTCGAGCGCGCGGTCAAAGATAAATCGGAAGAGTTCGCGACTTATGGCGATTGGGCCGACGATATCCAATTGCGCAGCCATCCCAACTATCGCGAAGTGTTGCCGGTTTACTATGAAATCGCCGATTTAATCGAAGACTTCGATGTCAAGTTAGATCATACCTTATTGGCGTTATATAAGACGCGGACGCACGAAGGCAAAAAACAGTTTTGGTATGAAGAGGCGTATTTGATGAAAGACGTCAAGGAAGAAAAGATCGTCCCATTGATTGAGGATGGTTCGATGGCGGTGGATTTCGATGCGCGCACCGGGCACAATCACGGGACGAAACTGCGCGTTCGGCGTAGCGAATTATGGCGACTGTTCACCGATTTTCGGTTGATTGAGTGATTTGCCGTTGTAGAGACACCGACTTGTCGTGGCTAAAAAAGTATTGCTTGCCGAAACGAAACGGCAAATCCAACGCTTTAGATACGACAAGTCGGTGTCTCTACAACAGCCATCTCTCTAACCGGACGCGAACAGCGACAGATTCTCTTCGCCGACACGCTGCCGCGCTTGCTCGCAGTATGCGGGCGAAATCTCGAATCCGATGAAGTCGCGTTGTAACCGTCGGGCGGCGACAGCGGTGGTGCCCGAGCCCATGAACGGATCGAGAATAATCTGCGCCGTCGTGGATTCGATACAACGCAACGCCAACGAAAGCGGGAAAGGCGCTGGATGGCTATTTTTGCTTTCCTGTGTAAATTCCCAGACATCGCCCAGTCCACTGGCTTTGGGCGCGAGTCTAAACTTAGGTTTGGCAATCAGGTAAATGACTTCGTAAGTCGGCACGAAATAACCGGCGTTGAAATTGAAGCCGCCTTTGCGTTTCCAGATGATGATCTGTCGGACGGGAAAATCGGCGACGATGTCGCTGCGGTCTTGCAATAATCCGCCCTGAACGCGCCATTTGTGATTGTAAAATATCGCGCCCTCTTCTTTGAGAACGCGCATCATATTTTGCAAACACTCGCGCTGCCAGGCGACGTATTGCTCGTGCGGCATATTGTCGTCGTGATGCGAATAACCCTGACCTAAAGCAGCGTTACTCCATTTGCTGCCGCGTTGGTCTTTGAGTCCGTTGCCGGTCGAGTTTTTCAGATTATAAGGCGGCGAAGTCACCACCAGATCAACCGAATTTTCCGGCAGCGCGCGCATCAGTTCGACGCAGTCGCCGCAGGTGATATGGTTGAGAGTGGAAGGGGCAATCGTCATTTCTTATGCGTCCGTTTTGATAGTGTGGCCGTCTGAAATTTTTTGGGTTCAGAACTGACGCAGCATCCATGAACCGCGCGCGACTGCACTGAGTTTACCCCGTATTTTTTCTCAGACAGAGCGCGATTGGCGCGCGAAACGCGACCGATAAATTGTGTGCGGTTTTCAATTCGCGCGTTATTTTTGTATTATGCGCCCGAAAAGTGCAAACTGTCGTCTGTAATTTGTCAGGTCATCTCTATGTCATCATTCCAATTTTCCGACGAAGAGAAGCCTCAGCCCGCTTCGCCTCCGGCTGCGCCTCCCACTCCAACGCCCGCCGACGCTCCGGCTAAAGCGCCCGCCGAGGAAGAGGACGACTTCTCGTTTCTGTCGCAACCGCCCGCTTCGGCTCCGGCGGGGGCAACTCCGGCGACCGGGCAACCCGGCCCTGCGCGTCCCGCTCGCCCCAAAGCGGGCGCGGCTCAGGCGCGCGTGCCCGGCCAGCCCACGCACAGCCCGCCCAACAATCCGGCACAGGCCGAAGGCAAACCGCCCGGCACACCCGTCGCGGGCGCGGCGGGACAGGCGCGTCCGTTGCAACCGGCGCAACCCAAACCGCTGAACGCCGGAACCGGCGTGCGCTCCGCGCCACGCGTGCCCGATCCGCTCGCGCCCAATGCGCCGCAGGCGCCAGGCGTGCGCGCCAAAGCGACCTTCGATCCGTCGGGTGCGGGAGCCGTCGCGCCCGTCGCGCCCGCCAATCTGCATCCGGTCGGCGTGCCCAATCCGGCGGCGGCGCCCAATCCTGCCGCCGCCGCCGCGCTCACGCCAACGCCGGGCGGCGAAACCGCCGAAGAGGTCACCGGCATGGAGACCGGCGACAAACTCGCGGCGGGATTTTTCGGTTTGGGCACCAGCATTCGCCGCGCGCTCGATATGCTCGAAAGCCCGGCGACCTGGGCGTTTCGCGTGTTCGGCATCGTCGGCGTTCTGTGTCTGGCGTTTCTGCTGGCGGCGCTCTTTTTCGGCGGCGTCGGCGCTCTGACCGCGACCTCGCCCAAAGCCGCCGACGCGGTGCGCAACCTCGGTTTCGCGGCCAAAGGTTTCAGCATTTGTCTGCTCGTCGCCTCGGTCGCCTCGCTGTTAATCGCCTACGACGACAACCGGTTGGGCGCGGGCATCGCGCTCATCGGCGCGTTGTTGCAGTTCGGCTCGCCCTTGCTGGTCAAGGCTGCGGCGGGCGAAACGGCGGCGGGCGCGCTGATTGGCCCCGCCGTGATTCTGCCGCTCGTCGCGGTCGGTAAGGCGTTGTTTTACATCGGCGCCGTCAAAGCGACGATTGACCTGTTCGACTTTTTGTGGAAACTGCCCGACCGCGTCAAAACCAAAGTCGCCAACGTCGGTCAGGGCCGCCCAACCGAAGCCAAACAGCGTGCCATCGCGAGCCAGGCCAACATGTTGTCGCCCTGCTGGAAGCTGCCGTTTTGCCGCGAATCGATCCGCGTTTTGTGCCCGGCGTTCATCGCCAAGACGACCTGCTGGAAGTTCGGGCGCGGCTGCTACTGCGACGGAGAGATGATCGCCCGCATCGTGCGCGGCGAACCGATGGAGGTAATCAAGGCGCCGACGCGCGTCTCGCAAAGCAAGCCGCCGTGCGGGCGCTGCTACATCTATCTGGAACACCAGACCTACAAATTTCGGATGCTCTCGCCTTTGGCCCTCCCCGCGACAATCGCCATCGGGTTCTTGGGATATCCAATTTACGAATCGTTGTTCAAAATTTTTGATAAAGGTTTGCAATCGGTATGGGGCATGTTCTCGTTCAATCCGCCCATTCCCAAAATAATTGATACCACTATAGACAACAAAGAAGCCGTTACCAGCGCCGTCAACGCCGCGCAGGTGTCGGGCATCGCTCAGGCGATTATCGGCGTAATGCTGGGATTCTTTTTGTTGATTTACATCTCGAAAAGCATCGAGTGGGCGATCTTCAAAGCGAAGTTGTAAGTCAGATGTCGGATGGCAGATGACGGATAGTGAATGCGGGGTGAAGGAAAACGCACGCAAGTTCCTCAAACTATCCAACATCCGTTATCTGCCATCCGACATCCGAGCCTCCCACTTCGCCGCCGCGCGACCCGCGACAATGCCCGAACTCCACGCCCACTGGAAGTTATAGCCGCCCAGCCAACCATCAACGTCGCAGATTTCGCCGCACAAAAACAGACCGGGCGCGAGCTTGCTCATCATCGTCGCGGGCGCGATTTCGGCTAAGGCGATGCCGCCCGCCGTCGTTTCGGCTTTCTCGTAGGGCGCCACATCGTCCACCGAAAGCGGACAGGCGAACATCTGCTCGCGCAAAGCCGCCACGCCTTCGCGACTCAAGCGGCCCAAAGGCGAATTCTCCACGCCCGCGCGCGTCGCGAGGGCTTCGGCGATGTCGTCGGGCATCGTCGCCGATAACGCGTTGGCGACGTTTTTCTTCGGGTTCCTTTGCGACCATTCGCCCCAAAATGTGCCCTCGTCTTCTTCTTTCACGTCGGGGAAAAACGAGGCGAACACGCTGGCGTTGGGATACTGCCAACGCTCACGCGCGACGTGACGGCTGATGTTGAGCGCGACCGGCCCACTATAACCGCGATGGGTAAATAGCAGCGAACCTTCGTAGCTCGCCAAACGCTGATTTTGCGCGGGTTTATCTTCGCGATAAAGCGTCAGGCGCGCGTTGAGCGAGCGGCCCGAAAGCGCGTGATGCACTTCGTCGTTGCCCAGAAGCGGCGTCAGCGCGGGCGTGGTTTCGACGATGGTGTGCCCCAACGCGCGCGCCATTTTGTAGCCGCGCCCGTCCGAACCGCTCTTGGGCAAAGCCAATCCGCCGGTCGCCAGAATGACGCAGCTCGCCTCAATGATTTCGGGATTAGCGCCGCCGGTATGAACTCGCCAACGAGGGGCGTCGCCGTCGCCGATGCACTCGATTTTGGTGACGGGCGTTTCGGTATAAAGCGGCACTTTGGCGTCCACCAACGCCTGAAGCAACGCCGCTAAAACGGTGCGCGAACTGTCGGTCGTCGGGAAGAATTTGCCGGTCGGTTCGAGCTTGAGTTCGACGCCGATTTCGCGGAAAAACCGGTGGGTGTCGGCGGGAGAAAACGAGCGCAGAATGCGCGCGATAAACGGCGCGCAATCTTCGCCGTTGAAGCGAGCGGGCACGACATGTTCGTTGGTGACGTTGCAGCGCGAGCCGCCCGACACCAAAATCTTGGCACCGACTTTCTTGACGCCATCCAAAACGCGCGCGCGCGCCCCCAACTGTCCGGCGGCGATACCTGCCATCAATCCTGCGGCGCCAGCACCAATAATTACGATCACGGGGAAAGGATAAAGGATAAAGGCTGGAGGATAAAGGTGAAAAATTAGCGAAGAGAAGTCAAGTCGCGAACTTTTCATCCTTTAGCCTTTAGCCTTCGTCCTTTTTTTTCAGTTCCGGTAAAGTCTCGAAAATCTCTTCCAGGCGCATCTGATTCTCGACGCCTTTGTCGAAATCGAAACGGATTTCGGGCACGGTGCGCATCGGCACTTCTTCGCCGACGCGACTGCGCAGGAAGGGCAACGCGCGGTCAAAACCAGCTTGCACGGCTTTACGTTCGTCGGCTTCGCCCAACACGGTGTAGTAAATGCGCGCGAACGATAAATCGTGCGTCACTTCGACGCGCGTGATGGTCGCGGATTGCAAGGCCGGATCGGCAACGTCTTCGCGCAGGGCTTTGGAAACGCTCATGCGAATCGCTTCGGCGGCGCGGTCAGCTCTAAATGTGGTGGCCATAATTTGTTGTGAAGTGAGAGTTTAAACTTTTAAAGGTTTCAAGCGCGCGAACTGCGCATGAAAATGCCGAGAAGTAGCATCGCGAGCGCGATATGAAGCGGGAAAATATCATAAAACAGAAAGGCGTAATCTGTTATCGGCGATTCCCAGCTTCGGGGCGGTCGAGCTAACACATCCGGGTGTGAACTCAAAAGCGGCGGAATAAGCAACCAACAGGATAGAGCCGCGACGATGCTATGCCCGATGAGCAACCAACGCGCGCTGCCAATCTGTTGAGTGCGCCATGCAGCCCAGGCGCGCAACGCTCCCGCGCCCAAAATCATTCCAGGCAAAAATCCCATCGCGAAGACTTGGGTGACTTCTTCCGAGTTTAATAACGGTTTGTTTATCAAAACGTTCAACACATCCTGCGAAAGCGTCCACACTGTCGGTAGCGTCAACGCGCCCAGCATTAGGCCGACGCGAAACGGTTGGGCGATGGCTTTTTCGGTTAAAGTGTTCGGCATAACGGAAAATAAATCAGCGCCATTCGCACGAGACTTCGGCGACACCGAAACACCCGTCGTTCTCGGCGAAATCGCGAATATGATTCATCACGCGAGCTGCCGTTATGCGGTCGTTGCTGACGATGGCGACGCCCATTTCGGCGTCATTCCAGCGGTCGTGATCGTCAATTTGCGCGGCGCAGACGTTCCAGTGCGCGCGTATTCTGTCGAGGAGGGAGTTGACGACATGACGCTTTTCCTTGAGGGAATTGGCGTCGTAAATGAAGAGGCGAAGGGTCAAAAGACCGACGAACATAAAAAGAAGCCGTTTCGTTGTGGGGCGACTTCGGGCCTGCGATTGAACGATGATTGGGAACAATCGCGCGATTAGTGGGTTATTATTTTACCGTAGAGCGCGCGGTCTCGTTACGCGTCTTTAAGAGTTATGCAGTTGAATTTGTAAGGTGAACCGCGCGCGTAAGCAAGTGGCTCATAACGCTTCGGGTGCAGTGAAAGTTTTCTTGCAACCTCAGAGGCCCGCTTGCTTACGCGCGCGGTTCACTTTACAAACTCAACTGCGTAACTTTGCGTCTTTGCGCTCTATTAAATTTAACTCCCAATGAAACCTGAAATTCCGCTTTCTCGCCGTCATTTTCTCGGAGGTTGCGCTTGTGCTCTGGGCGTAACGCTGGTCGGTTGCGCTTCTAATTCCGGCGGCGATGGCAAAACGCAGGCAGTCGCGCAGGGCAATGGCTTCGTCATCAAAGGCGCGACACAGGTCGAAGCGCTCGACAAAGGTCAGGCGCTTGGGTTCGAGTTTCCCGAAAACGTCGCGGGCTTGCTCTTTCGCACCAAAAGCGGCGAGTTGGGCGCAGTCAACGCGGTCTGCACGCACGCCGGTTGCATCGTCAACTGGAGCGCTGGCGATCCGGCCAAAGCGTTCGGCTGCCCCTGTCACGGCTCGATTTTCACCATTGATGGCAAAGTGACGCAAGGCCCCGCCGAAAAACCGTTGGCGCGCTATGCCGTAAAACTGAGCGGTGGCGACGCTGTTTTAACTCCTGTTTAACCTAAAGTAGTAATTCAATGTGGCAAAATTCACATGAATTCGGGGGTTTTTAATGCGCCTTCATTGCGTTATAATTAAGGTTGAGACAACTACTTATGCGTTGGACACGACGAAACATTATCGAAGAAATCCGCCAGCTTAACGTGGCGGGCGACGAATTGAACTACTCGTCGGCGGAAGAGAACCATCTGAATCTGGTGCGCGCGGCGGCCTGGCATTACGGCACCTGGAAGCGTGCCATCGAGACGGCGGGGCTGTCGTATGACGACATTTCCAAGTATCGGCGCTGGAATAAAGAGCGTATTATTGCGGGCATCCGCGAGTATCAGGCGGCGGGCGGCGATCTGTCGTGGCGCGTGATTTCTGCCGAGGGCGCTCCGGCGCTGGCGGCGGCGGCGGTGCGCGAAAATATCGGCTTCGACACCTGGTATGACGCCGTGACGGCGGCGGGCATTGACTACGAAAAAGTCGCGCGCTACCGGCATTGGACGCCCGAACGCGTGGTCAAAGAGATTCAGGAGTTGGCCGAAAAAGAGGCGCCTTTGTCGTCGAAGTTGGTGCAGCAAAACCATCCGCCGCTTTATAATGCGGCCAAGCGGCGCTTCCGGCAGTGGGACGATGCCCTTGTCGCAGCGGGCATCAATCCCGATAAAGTTCGACAGCGCCGCGCCGCCGAAGATTTGCAGAAGCATCGGCGCTCGCGCAACGGAAAGGGCGAATTATCGTTCGAGCATCTGACGCGCGACGAAGGCAAGAAGAAGCGCGCGCAACCCAAGAAAAGTTTGATGCCGATTCCGATCAAACCCGCCGAAGAGATCGAGGCGCCGCCGCGCGTCGAGCCGTTGCCGCTGCGCAAGCGCGACAAAAAAACCGGTGAGAAAAAGGTGCGAGCCAAAACGCGCGATGTTTATAAATCGCGCGAAAAAGAGATCGTCAAGCGCGCCAAAATCTTGAGCAAGGCCGCAGTGAAAAAAGGCAAGCAGCCCGAAAAGAACGGTCACGCGCGCCGCAAAGAGTTGCAGACCGAACAAGCCGGACAGATGGCGCTGGAGTTGGGCGTTGGCGACGCGAACGTTGCCGCGAAGTAACGAAAATTTTCAGACAGGATGAACAGGATTTGTAGGATGAGTTCAGGCGGGAAAGATTCTTGATGACCAAGTCAAAGCATAAAAAATGAAATGATTTTCTCTTCGGCAAATCAACCCACCCAAATTTATCCTGTCCCACCCTGTCTAAAATTGTTTTCTGTGGGGTCGTTGTCATCAAGGCGCACCATCAACTTCTCCGCGTCCTGCGGCCCGACGCGCGCCGCGTCCAACCGCGCGGCGTTGGCGCTGCCCGCCGCCACGCCCCAGCGCGCTGATTGATAAATGTCGTCGCTTTGCAGCCACTTCGCCACAAACGCGCCGACCAGGGAATCGCCCGAACCGACCGGCGAAACTTCCTTGATGGCGGGCGCCGCCAACCATTCGATTTGACCGTCGCTTCCCAACCATAACCCGCGCGCGCCGCACGAAAGCAACACGACTTCGATGCCGCGTTTCATCAACTCGGCGACCGCGCCGCGTTGTGCATTGGACGTTTGCAAATCGCGCTTTAACAGTTCGCTCGCTTCGGCCAGATTCGGCTTAATCGCCCACGGCGGATGCGGGCCGTTGAGCGCGCGCTCGAACGCCGCGCCCTTGCCATCGTAAAGCACGCGTTTTCCCGCGCTCGCCGCCAGCGCGCACAAAATCGCGCTGTGATTTTCCCCGTCGTCGCCGCGCGCGCAAGGCGGATAAGAACCGCCGATAACCGCGATTTTGCACTGGCCGAGATGCGCGCCGAAACGCCGGATAAGTTCGCCGCCTTCGTCGCTCGATAGCGCGTGGCCCGCCTCGACGATTTCGGTGAAGCCGCCATCGTGAACGATGTTGGTCGCGGTGCGCGTATCGGGCGCGACTTCGATGAGGTCGGCGGGCAGTTCGTCGCCAGCGAGCAGCGCGCGAAACTGCGCGATTTGTCCGCGACCGACGGGCGCCAAAACGCGAACCGATGCGCCGAAATTACGCGCGACGCGCGCGGCGTTGATGCCTTTGCCGCCCGCCGTCACGCGCAAATCGTCGGAATGGACGCGATGCGAGGCGCCGCGCGCGAAGTCGGCGACGCGCAACGTGCGCTCGATGCACGGATTGGGCGTAAAAAAGAGCGCGTCTGCCGTATTATTCATGTTAGATTGGGCGGAAAATATGGCAAAAGTTATTCAGTAAGCCCAAACATCCGCTGATGAAGAATCTCCACCAATTTTCTCCGCACCAAGAACACCAGCGCCGTTATCCGTTTTTGGTCGCCATCGATTTGTTGCTGCAATTCGCGCTGTCAATTGCGGCCCTCGTCTTAACCGGCATCGCTTTGACGATGATCCTCGAAGCGGTGTGGTCGAGGGTGTTCGGATAGCGGAAAGCGGATGACGGAAAGCGCTGAGATTTTCCCTCACCCTGCCTTCGCGGAGCTCAGGCCCCCCTCTCCCGCAGGGAGAAGGGAAACCAGGCGCAGTCACACGATAGAACTGACTTGAGCGATTTAAGGAAAATCCGAACCGAAACTGCGCCTGACTTCCCTTCTCCCTGCGGGAGAGGGGGGCCTGAGCTCCGCGAAGGCAGGGTGAGGGAAAATCTCAGCGCTTTCCTCATACCATCCGTCATCCGAAACTAAAACGCTTCGTGGCTTTTCTCTTCGCGCGGGCCACCAAAGAGCCACGTCTTGAGCGCGACCAACATAAAGCGCGGCACATAACCCATGCGTTTCCAACGCGTCGGCTCGACCCACACGCGGTAAAGCCACTCCAGCCCGATGCGCTGAACCGTAACCGGCGCGCGCGTGAACTTGCCCGAATACACGTCGAACGAGCCACCGACGCCGATGCAAACCGGCACTTGCATCCGTTGGAGTTGCGCGGCGATGAACTTCTCCTGCATCGGAATTCCCATCGCCACGAACAGCACGTCGGGCGCGGCTTCGGCGATCACATCAGCCATGATTTCGTCGCTTTCCTCGGCGTTGAAACCACCCTCTTTGCCGTCGCGCCGCCAGAAACCGTGATGCGTGCCGACGACTTCCATGCCAGAATACTTCTGCTCCAGATTGCGCGCCGCCGTTGCCGCGACGCCTTCGTTGGAACCCAGAATAAAAATCTTGTAGCCCTTTTTGGCCGCTCGTTCGCAGATGCCGGTCACCATATCAACGCCGGTCACGCGTTCGTAAATCGGCAGGTTTAAGAGGCGCGCGCCCCAGATGACGCCGAATCCATCGGGCGTCGTCATGGAGGCGCCGCGTATAATTTTCAGGTATTCGGGATCGTTGCGCGAAGTCAAAATCGCGTTGGCGTCCGTCGTCAAAATCTGGTGCGGCTGGCCCGACGCGATGAACTTCTCGACGCGATCCAGAGCTTCTTCCATCGAGACCGGCGAGAGTTTGACGCCGAAGGCTTCGATGGTTTCGGGCAACTGTTCGTCGGCCTGACGGCGCATTTGCAGGCGCGCCAACGAGAAGAAAACAATCGCTCCGGCGCCCGCCAGAAACAGCAGGATTAGGCCATAAAGAATCGCCAAAAGCGGCGGCGGCGGCGTGCCGAAAAACCAGTGCGTCGCCAGATATGCCAGCGAACACAACCAGGCGCCGACGCAAAAATAATAAAGCGCGATTTTCTGACGCGGCACGCCGCGCGATTCCAAGGCTTGATCGAGACGCATACGGCGGTTGCTCCACTCGACGTTATAGCCGCGCAAACGCGCGCGCACTTTGACAATCGAGACGTTGAGCAGGGGCAATCCCAGCGCCAAAAGTCCCAGCGCGAGCAGGGCGGGAACGGTGTTTTTGAGTAGGCCCATCGCGGTCGAGACACCGACCAGAAAGCCCATCGCCAACACCGATGACCAGCCCAGATTGATGCGCGGACGCTTGAGCGCGAACGCGAACGAGGCCAGGCCGGCGCCCGCCAACGCCCAGGTCGCGCAGGGCGCGAACAGATTATCTGTGCGCCCGTTGGTGCCCAGCAAAAGCGCGATTGTCAGGGCGAATAATCCGAGGTAACCGCCCGCAACGGCGGGCACGCGGTTGAGCGAGGCACACAACCGCGAGACCAGCCAAATCCAGCCGACGGTGATGATGGTATCAATGGGCCCCAACTCGACCGAGGCCGAATCCGCCGAACTGGAATAGGCGACTTGAACGATGACGTCGGTGGTGGCGCGCGTCGCCAGAAACGCCGCCCCGATGACGACGATATCGGCGACCCACGCGGGCAAACGGCCCAATCCGCGCAACGCGGCCAAAACGTAGACGGCGAGAGTCAAGACCCACAACTGCAAACCCGCCAACAGTTCGGGCGAGTATTTGACGTTGGAAAGCGCGGTAATCTGGTCGGGCGTCAGGCCCGCATTCGCATTGGAGGCTGTGCCGATGGCCAGTTCTTGGAGCCAGAACGAAGCGACGCCCACCACCAAAACCGCGCCCACCAACACGATGCCTTCGGGCCGAGGGTTGAATCGTCCGTAGGTGCGTTGGGCGAGCGCCAGCCCGCCGTAGGCCAAAACTACTGCTGCCAAAAAAGTCCAGATAAACATTCGCGTTGATGCCGCCATTTCCCGTCGCCGGTTGCGCTCGGTGGAAAACCGCCTCTCAGTATGAATCCTAATCGCGCGCGGCGCCAAATGGCCGATAAAGATATTGTGTGTCCAGTGTCAAACCCGTCGTTTACCTTTAGTAGAGACAGTGATTTGTCGCGTCTAAAAAGGTCGTGCTTGCCGCTGCGTTTCGCAACATCGAACGTTTTAGACGCGATAAATCGCTGTCCCTACAATGGAACGTCAGCCCAACATCGCCTTCACCTTCGCCGCGACATCGCTTTGCGCCACGGTTTCGGCGTCTTTATTCTGGCGCGTGCGCACTTCCAATTCGCCGCTGTCCTTGGTCGTGCGCCCCGCCATCACGCGAACGGGCACGCCGAACAGATCGGCATCGGCGAACTTGCTGCCCGGACGCTCGGCGCGGTCGTCGTAAAGCACTTCTAATCCGGCGGCTTGCAGTTCGGCGTAAAGCGCTTCGGCGATTGCGACCACTTCTTCGTCGCGTTCCAGCAACAGCAAATGCACGTCGTAAGGCGCCAATTCTGCGGGCCAAATCGGGCCCCTGTCGTCGTGATGCGCTTCGACGACCGCCGCCATAATGCGCGAGACGCCGATGCCGTAACAACCCATTTCGGGCACCTGCTTTTTGCCGTTCCCATCAAGATAAGTCGCGCCCATCGCGCGGCTATATTTGCTGCCCAGCTTGAAGACGTGACCCAACTCGATACATTTCTCGCTTTCCAATGGCCCGCCGCCCAGAGGCGACATTTCGCCTGCGCGCGCCTCGCGCACGTCGGCCCAACTCGAAACTTGGATGTCGCGCTCGATGTCCACGCCGCGCAGATGAAAGCCGTCTTCGTTGGCGCCGGTCGTCATGCGCGCCCGCCCGCGTAAGGCTTCGTCGGCGATAACCCACGTTTTCTCCAGGCCGACCGCGCCCAGACTGCCCGGATGCGCGCCCAGCAAATCGTAAATTTCGTCCGCCGTAGCCGGACGCAAATCGCTGGCGCCCGTCGCGCTGCCCAATTTCGCTTCGTTGAGTTGGTGATCGCCACGAAGTAGCACCAGAACCGGTTTGCCTTTGGCGATATAAATTAGCGTCTTAATCTGATGAACCGCTTGGGCGCCGCCCGCGAAATTAGCTAAATCGTCAATCGTCGTCACGCCCGGTGTGGCGAATTTTTCCAGTTCGTCGCTATTATCGTCGCGGTCGCTGACGGGTTCTAAAACCGAAGTCGCGAGTTCCAGATTGGCGGCGTAACCGTCGTCCGCATTGGTCAGCATGATGTCTTCGCCCGACGGACTGACGACCATGAACTCTTTGGTGTCGAAGCCGCCGATGCCGCCGCCCGCAGCGTCCACGATTTGCGCGTCCAAACCGCAGCGCGCGAAGATGCGCCCGTAGGCCGCCATCATTTTATCGAACGAAACGTCCAATCCAGCGATGTCGGTATCGAACGAATAGGCGTCCTTCATGATGAACTCGCGTCCGCGCAAAAGTCCGGCGCGCGGACGCGGTTCGTCGCGAAACTTGGTCTGGATTTGATAGAGATTGACCGGCAATTGTTTATAACTTTCGACGCCCGCGCGCACGATATCGGTGACGATTTCTTCGTGCGTCGGGCCCAATACCAAGTCGGCGCCTTTGCTGTCTTGCAGCCGGAACAAAACGTCCATGGCGTCGCGCCCGGTTTCGCGCCACAGTTCGACCGGATGAATCGCGGGCATCAACAGTTCGATGGCGCCCGCCGCGTCCATTTCCTGGCGCACGACGGCTTCGATGCGCCGCAAAACGCGCGCGCCCAGCGGCAGATAAGAGTAGATTCCGGCGCCGAGCTGACGAATGTAAGCGCCGCGCAACAGCAGCGCGTGGCCTTCGTTATCGGCTTTGACCGTGCGCAACGTGGGAGCGTAAAATTGACTTTGTCTCATGGGAAAAGTGGGGTTTGTGGCGAGAGAGTTTAGCGTGAGCCAGTCAGAGTCATTTCGCTTGAAGCAACCGCAATCCGTTTAGCGTCAGGTGTGGCTCGACGCGCCCAATCATTGCCACAAGGGGCGCGATGAGTTCGGCCAGTCCGCCCGTCGCGAAAATCGTCGGTTCGGTGGGCCAATCGGCGACGAAGTCGGCGCGCGCGCGTTCGAGCAGTTCGCGGGTTAATCCGGCGTAACCGAACACCAATCCGGCCTGAATGGACTCGCCGGTATTGAGCGCCAAAGTCCGCGAAGGCGCCTTTAACTCGACGCGCGGCAAGCGGGCGGCGGCGCGAAACAGAGCATCGCTGGAGATGCCGATGCCGGGCGCAATCGCGCCGCCCAGGTAAGTGCCGTCGGGCGAAACCGCGTCAACCGTAGTGGCAGTCCCGAAGTCGGCGATAATCGCGCCGTTGGGCGCCATTTTGTGCGCGGATAACGCGTTGACCAAACGGTCGGCGCCCACGGCGGACGGCGGTTGATAAAGGTTCTTCAAACCGGTCGAAGACGCATCGGCCACGAGGGGGTCGAGCTGCATCCATTCGCGGCATAGCCGAATGGCTTGCGGAGTGAGCGAAGGCACGACGCTGCACAAAGCCGCGCTTTTTATATCGTCGAAGCTCCATTTGCGCGCACCCAACGCGACAGTGAGAAAGGCCGCGAGTTCGTCGGAGGTGGCATCGCGCCGCGTCGCCATGCGCCAGTGTCCGACCAGGGTTTCGCCCTGAAAAAGTCCGGCGGCGAGATTGGTGTTGCCGAAATCGAGAGCGAGAAACATAGGAGGGAATGGAGTATGACCATATAGTAGCCAGAATTTCCCCGCCTGTCAAGGGTGCGCAGTGAGGAACGAACGAAGTCGAAGAATCCATGCGTTTGAGTGACCGCGCAGGTTAATGGAATCCGTTATGTCATGGATTCTTCGACTTCGCTCGTTCCTCACTGCGCACCCTTGACAGGCGGGGAAAACGTGTAACTTGTTAAGGCTGCCGGTTCATCTGGGCAATAGCCATAACCAAATCCCACTTAAATCACGCACTCAGGTGCGCGACTTCGCCGGGCAAATGCGGCAAAATAACCTTTGCCATGAACCAAAATCTGCTGTTCAAATATCGCGTGTTGCTGGGCGGCTTCATCGTCGGCGTCGTGCTGGCCGGAGCGACGGCGTTCCCGCTCACCTGGGAAATCGCGCTGCTCGCCAAATGGCTGGGTGGCGCGCCCCTCCAAATCCCTGGTCTGACCGAGTGGGTCGTCAAAGTGAGCGGCGGCCTGACCGAGACCGATGCCAAATATCCGTTTCTGGCCTACGGCACCGATTGGCTGGCCTTCGCTCATCTGATGATCGCCGTCGCCTATATCGGCCCCTGGCGCGAACCGGCGCGCAATCGTTGGATTTTGGAATGGGGCATGATCTGTTGCGTTGGCGTGATTCCCCTTGCCCTCGTTTGCGGGCCGATTCGCGGCATTCCCTGGGGCTGGACGCTGGTGGATTGCGCGTTCAGCATCGTCGGTTTTCCCGTTTTGTGGACGCTGTGGCGTTGGTCGAAAGAGTTGGAGCGGCAAGAGTTGCAGGCGCCCAGGCGAATGCGCGAGTTGGCGGTTTCGGATTATTGAAAAGTTAGGGCGGCAAAAAGCGTTTGTATCTGATAGGAAAAGTGTGGCCCACAGTCGTTTTTGTGCAGAAAACGAAAATTTCTTTTGATTTGAGCGTGATTTAAAAATAAATGGCCACAAGATGTTTGAAAGTGGGCCACAGTGGATGTTTTGGCTCTAATGCCTGGCGGATAATGCGCCCCAGTTTTTTGCTGTCTATATGTTCTTTGAACGTGCCCAGAGCATCGTTTATCAAAACTGCGTAATTTATCTCGCTCGCGTGCGGATGAAAAAACGCCAACGATTGCCGCGATTTTGTCGGAACCGTGCGCGCCGAAATCATTGTTGGCCCCCCATTCCACTCGACCGGCCCAAACTCAATCGGCACCGATGAGCGGCCCGCATCCGCATCGGGCGGCAGTTCCCACGGCTCGATGTTAAAGTTCATAACCCAAGTTCTCCCAATCCTGCCGCGTGTCCACATCGAACGCACCATCGGGCCATTCGATAAAGCTCGCCTGATGCCGCATGATCACCCGTCGCGCGCCGACATCTCCGCGCAGTTGCAGCAGTTCGGGCCACAACGCGCGCCCGATGACGAGTGGCGCGCCCAACGTTTCGTTATAACGCGACGCCACAATCGGCGCGTCTCCTCTCTCGAATCGCTCGATTAACGCGCGTAAATGTGCGACGGAAAGCAACGGCAAATCGCACGGCGTCAGCAACAACGCCTCGGCCTCGCTCGCGTTGTTCACCGCAGAGCGCACCGACGCCGCCATGCCTTCGCGCCATTCTTCGTTGACGATAAGCTCAACCGATAAATCGCGCAGTTCATCGCGAATTAAATCGGCGTCGCGCCCAACGATAACCAGGACGCGCGCAACTTGCGCGGCCAAAACCGTTTGCACCGCGCGTCGAATCAGCGATTGACCGTCGAGTCGGAGCAACTGTTTGGATTGGCCCAAACGCAACGAAGTTCCGGCGGCGAGAATGGCGGCGGCGATGAACATGATTTATCCTCTGTGCTATGGAAGTATCTCGCAACTCGCAGCAGAACCAATTCGAGGCCGTCAAAGATGGCCACACCGCCGTCGCGCAATACGAAATGGACGGCGCGCAAATGACGATGACCCATATTATCGTGCCGCCCGCCATCGAAGGGCAGGGCGTCGGTTCGGCGCTGTGCCAGTTTGCCATCCAAACCGCGCGCGATGAGAAATTAACCATCGTGCCGCAGTGTCCGTTCATGGCGGCTTACTTCGAGCGCCACCCCGATAACAACGATGTTTTAGCCACTTAAATTATGCAAGGCATCACCACTCACGTTCTCGATACCAGCGTTGGAACGGCGGCGGCGGGTATTCCGATTCGGCTGGAGCGCCATCGCGACGGCCAATGGCAGGGCGTCGCCATCGCCATCACCGATGCCGACGGGCGCGCGCATCCGCTCAATCCCGACGACGAAACCAAACCCGAACCGTTAGTCAAAGGCGATTATCGCTTGACGTTCGAGGTTGCGGCCTACTTCAAGTCGCGCGGCGTGAAGGCGCTTTATCCGTTTATTCAAGTGACCTTTAGCGTCGGCGAAATTCGGCATACTCATGTGCCGCTCTTGCTCAGTCCGTTCGGTTATTCGACTTATCTGGAAAGCTGAAGGCAAAGCTGAAACTCTGGTGAGCGAACTGGCGAATTTGGGTTGGCGCGCCGCGACGCAATGTCACGCGGCGCTGGGCCAAGGTTTGCACATCGTCGAAAGCGCAATCGTTCACGCGGGCGTGAAGGCGGCATAAGGTTAATAGAGGCGCGCGACTTAAGCGACGCAGAGTTTTCTAAACAGAATTGCCATGAAAATTCGTATTCCGCTGCTACTTTTGACTTTGGTGAGTTGCTATTTTTGCCCTACTCCCACAGTTGTCTACGCCAAACCCGCGCAAAAAGCACCGGCGCAAAAAAATTTGGACGCGGCTTTAGTCGATGCCGTTATTGATGGCGATGTGAAAAGACAATAGTCCGTGCAAAAAGGGGTAGTTCGCAAAAGAAGCAACGAGGTCGTTTTCAGTAAGATTGAGATTGCACCCTCGATCCAAGAAAACGACCTCATGTCCATTTTACCTCAGCTCACCTCCGTT
>JAABUN010000103.1_pt1 | contig 194523 bp, 202 predicted proteins | sample 5559311 | NCBI WGS metagenome assembly JAABUN01 (sample SAMN10711877, study PRJNA513370) | rock metagenome | isolation source: Antarctica rocks | place: Antarctica: Victoria Land, Siegfried Peak sud | reverse complement strand
CAGCAAAGCGCCAAGCCCTTCGAGTGGACCTTCACCAGAGCCAAGCTGCTCGACCTCACCCGCCGCCTCCAAGCCGACGGCCGCCTCGCCACAGCCGCCTGACCGTACTTCCGGGACGAGGTACTAGCGACAGACAGAGAAGCTGGCGCGAGTTGAGCAAACGTTGAGCCCTGCCCGGGTGTGGCTGACGAGACGCATCAAACGGCCAGCCGGTTCAGGCGACGTCGCGACGAAGCATCGCGATGCGTCCCGCCGCGGCCGCGGCCACGGCGTAGATCGCAAGCAGAGCTACGGCAAGGCCGGGGGCGACCTCGGCGACCTGACCGCTCGCCGCAGTAGCGAGCGCGCCCGGCAGGTAACGGCCGATGTCACCGAGGCTGCCGGCATCTCCGACGAGCAGGCCCTCGACGAACAGCAGCCAGGCGCACAGACCCACCAGGGTGGGCACCTGGTTGCGCACCACCGCGCCGAGCCCGACGCCGATCGCCGCCCATAGTGCTCCGGCGGCCGCGCTGCCGGCCAGCAGGACGGCGAAGTCGCCTCCGTCGAGCTGGATCGTCACCCCGCGCCCGGCGAGAATGGCGCTGCCAGCGCCTGCCGCGACGGCAGTGGCGATCAATCCGAACGCGATCCCGAGCAGCACACTTGCCAAGACCTTGGCCAGCACGATGCGGCCGCGCCGCGGAGTGGCAAGCAACGTGGGGCGGATCGTGCCGTAGCGAAACTCGGCGGTGATCGACATCGCGCCAAGCAGGGCGGCGAACAGCGATCCAAGCATTCCGGCCCGTCCATAGATCTCCTTCAACTGAGTGGAGCGCTGGCCGGCGTCCGCGACTGGTAGCGCCAACCCGTGCAGCAAGTCGACCAACAGCACCAACGCAAGCAGCGCCACAAGCAGGCCAAGGTTGGTGCGCGTGGAACGCTGCTTGAGCAGCTCGGCACGAAGCTGAGCAGTCATGCTGCTTCCCCGAGTGTCAGTCTCAGGTATGCCTCCTCGAGGGACTCGCCGCGGGCCGCGAGTTCGTCGAGCCGCGCGGTGGCGAGCAAACGGCCGCCGTCGATGATTACCACCTGATCGACCGTCTGGGCGACCTCGGCGAGCACGTGGCTTGAGATCACCACGGTGCCACCCTGACCCGCGAAGCGGCGCAAGAATACGCGCAGCCAGGCAACGCCTGCTGGGTCCAGCCCGTTGGCCGGCTCATCGAGGACCAGCAGCTCGGGATCGCCCAGCAGGGCTCCCGCGAGCCCGAGGCGCTGGCGCATGCCCAGCGAGTACGTGCCCACCCGCCGATCGGCCGCCTTTACGAGCTCAACGAGCTCGAGGACCTCCTCCACGCGCTCGCTGGAAATTTCGGTGGCTAGAGCGAGTGCACGCAGGTGGTTACGCCCCGAACGCCCAGGATGAAAGTCGTTTGACTCGAGCACCGCACCGACACGCCGCGCCGGCTTCTCAAGCTCGCGGTAATATCGCCCAAACACGCGCGCCTCGCCTGCGGTCGGCTCGGCCAGCCCTAGCAACAGCCGCAACGTCGTCGACTTGCCGGCGCCGTTGGGACCAAGAAAGCCGGTAACGCTGCCTGCGTCTAGCGAGAAATTCAAATCCTCGACCGCGACAACATCCCCGTAGCGCTTCGTCAGCGACTTCACGCTCGCTACGGGTTCGCGACGTGTGCCATCTGAGACCGTCGCTAGAGCGCCGATCGAAGTCATGTTGAAGTCGCCCCGCGGCTCTCGTACGTGTCGGTCGTGTCGGTCTTCGGTGAACTGCAAGGGTCAGCCATCCTCTCTTGGATGTACAAGGCGGCGCGGTGACGCGAAGCGGTGTGGGTGCCGTTGTGCGGGGTGTTCTCCACGACATTTCCGACCACGGTTGTTAGTCAGCTGCCGCCATGGAGTCCGGGCCCGATGGCTCCGGTGAGGTGCAGGAGCACGAACCCCACGACGACGAGGATCGCGATAGCGATGATGATCATTGTCAGCCACCGTGGGCGTTCGGTGCTGGCTCGGCGATCGGACTCGATATCTGTGTCAAGACCGAGATGGAGCGGCGGATCCGCAATGCGACGCTCTCCAGTAGGCGAGTGCACAACGCGACTCTGCTCATCAGCGCGTGAATCAGGCATCTGCGGTTCCTCCGTCATGCGTGCCGCTCTCTGAGGTTTCTCTGCGCGGGACGTTCACGACCGCCAGCGGGCGCGTGCATTCCTGCCTCGGCAGACGGTGTTCGCGTTTCATGACCGTCACGCTACGACGTCCCTGGGCTCTGCGAAACCGCGCGCCGGGGGATCTTTGCTGTCGTCATTTTGTGGAGGGTGGTCGTCTATCGGGGGGACGCCGAGACCCGATCCTCGACATGCGCCCGGGCGGAAGCGATGTCCGCCATCGTCGCGAACCTCGAGCGCGGCAGCGCCCCGCACCTCCCGCGAACGAATGCGTGCTCTATTTGTCGCCAACGGTCGGATACTCGCCGATCGCTGACAGCTCGACGCGGATCGGAGGTTCGATGCACCGCTCGTGGAGCCCGCCGTGGAACGCCCGTAGCGCATCGAGCTTGCGGCCCGGTAGGTGGCCGGCGCCGGCGCCGTGGGAGATCAAGTGGATGAAGGTCACGCCATCATCGAGCCTGTACACCGCATATCGCATCCCGCTCGGCTCCAGGTCGCGCAGCTGGTCGATGATCATGCGCACGAGCTGCTCGTTCTCTGCGACGCGCTCGGGGCGAAGGGTGTAGCGGATCATGTGCATTTTGGTGATTCCTTCACTGGTCTTAAGAGTCCTGAGCTGTTCGCGGTGCTATCAGCCGCGACATCCTGTGTGCCGCCGGTCAGCCGCCTCCGTTGAGGGCGGCCAGCGTGCCTTGGCACGCTGTCAAGGCACGCGCGACCGCAGGGTCGTTTTGATCGAGCGAGTGGAGGATCGCGATCGGGTCGCTTGGGTCGGGGTCGCTCACATCGACGCCGCGTTTGCGCATGCAGGTCGCAAACGTTCTGAGCGCCTTCATGGCCTTCTTATTTTTCGGGCCTGACGTGCCGCCGGCACTGTCACTCTGCCCCGCCCCTGGGGGCGCCGTCGGTGCCGGCGAGGTGCTGTCGGACGCAGGAGTAGTCGTGCTCGAGCCAGGAGTCGCCGTGGAGCTATCTGAGCCGCCACAGGCGGCGAGAGCGAGCGAGAGGCTGACGATAAGCAACGTCGCGAGTAGGTGTCGCAGGGGCATGTAGTGATCCTTTAGGCGTCGCGGCCGCCGATCGGCCCTCGATTGTCGGTGGCAAGGGTCGTGCTATCGCACCTGCTGAGCGGGACCGCCTCGATCCACGCCATTGCCCGCCGCGTTTGGCGGCCCCCGTCGAGGAACAAGGCGACCTGCGTAGCACGAACCGAGGTGGATTCTGGCGAGCGCGTATACGCCCTATGCCACGCCCCTGCGCGGGTCGTGACAGGTGTTTGGAAGCGGCGCCATCCGCTTGAGTAGCTGAGCAGCTGGCACACGTTCGACGGCACGATACGGTCATCGTCGCTCGCGCGAAACGCCCGTCAGGGGGAACTTCGCCGTCCACGTTTTGTCTACATCGATCATCCGCGCGGGGGACTCCGAGCCTCTCGAGCCCGGCTAACCTCGACACGTGCAGTCAGCCACGGCGACAACCCGGCCGGGGTTTGTGCCCGAGCATACGCCCAGAGCGCTCGTCGACATCGCGATCGTGGTCGTCGTCTACTTCCTGACGATCGCGCAGCTATCACATGAAGGCGCGGGCGCGTTTCACGCAGGGACGCGCGGCCTTGACCGTCTGGGTGGGCTCGTAGCGCTTGGGTCGGTCGTTCCCCTGCTCGGCTGGCGCCGTGCGCCGGGGGCTGTGTTCTGGCTGACTGCAATCTTCAGCGTCGTCCTCGCCGCGGCTGGCTACGGGCTCACGCTGCCGGTTGGCGTTGCTGTTGCCCTGTACCTGCTGGTCGCCGGACGCGAGGACGCCGACGCCTGGACAGGACGCCGAGTCACCGGCATCGTGCTCGCGTTCGCTGCCTACGTTGCAGCCGCAGCGATCGGCAGCGATGGCTTCCCAGGCGGTCAGATACTGCACGCCGGACTGGCGTGGGCGATCGCGTGGTTTGCCGGCGAGCGCACGCGCCTGCTCCATGCACACCTCGTAGGCTTGCGGGAGCGCGCCGAGCGCGGGGACCGCGACGCCGAGCACGACCGCCGCCTCGCTGCCGCCGAGGAGCGCGCGCGGATCGCGCGCGACCTGCACGACTCCGTCGGGCACGCAATCAACGTGATCACCGTACGCGCTGGTGTCGCTCGACTACGCCATGCCGACAACCCCGACCGATCGCTGGTGGCCCTGACGGAGATCGAAGAGGTCGCGCGCTCGACCGCGCAGGACATGGATCAGATCGTCGCGACCCTGCGCGACCGCCCAGACCCCCTCGACGAACCCGTCGCACCGGTCGGGCTCGCGTCGCTCGCGACGCTCATCGAGCATCACGCATCCGGCGGTCTTGCCGTGGAGTCGCACACCAGTGGCAGCCCGCAGCCACTCGCGCACGCCGTCGACCAAGCGGCCTATCGCATCGCCCAGGAGGCGCTGACCAACGCCGCCCGGCACGGTGCCGGGCGCGTCGAGCTCGAACTGGCGTACACCGGCGATGCTCTCTCCCTTACGGTCATCAATCCCGTTGCGGCCGGCCGGCCGACCTTCACGAGCTCAGGCGGCCAGGGCCTCACGGGCATGCGCGAGCGAGCAGCGCTCATCGGCGGGGCGGTACAGGTGCAGCGGGTGAACGGCACCTTCCATGTGTGCGCGCAACTCCCCTACGGGGCACAACCGCCATGATTCGCGTGGTCATTGCCGACGACGATCACCTCATACGCGCAGGAGTCGCCGAGCTACTCGCGGGCGCGCCTGCGATCGAGGTCGCCGGCCAGGCGTCAACCGGGCGCGAAGCGATCATGCAGGTGGGACGCCTCGACCCCGACGTGGTCCTCATGGACGTCCGCATGCCTGACCTCGACGGCATCGACGCCACGCGCTCGCTCACCGATAGCGGCACGCGCGCCAGGATCGTGATCCTCACGACGTTCGAGCAGGACGACTACATCTTCGACGCGTTGCGCGCTGGCGCGTCGGGTTTTCTGCTCAAGCGCACTCGCCCCGAGGATCTGATCGCCGCCGTCCACACCGTCGCGGCGGGCGAGTCCCTGCTCTCGCCATCAGTAACCACGCGCGTAATCGAACGGCTGGCCCGGCAGCCGGCGCACGTCGTCGCCGATCACGACGTCCTGAGCGATCTGACACCGCGCGAGAGCGACGTGTTCAAGCTCGCCGCGCGCGGGCTCTCCAACCGCGACATCGCCCGCGAACTGGTGCTCGAAGACTCGACCATCCGCACCCACATGAAGCGCATCCTCATGAAGCTCGGCTTGCGCGACCGGGTGCAGATCGTGATCTTCGCCTACGAAACCGGCATCAATCGCCCTAATGGCCACGAGCCGAGCGCTGCATGATTATCAGCGCGCCTGCACCGTAAACCCGACCGTCCGCACGACACCGCGCACCTTGAACTGAAGAAACAGCCGATAGTTTGCCCGCTCGGGCAGGTCGACCGAGAAGCGGATCACGCCGGCACCGCGATCGGCGGACGTCGGATGGACGTGGGCGTAGCCGAGATCTCGCGCGCGCAGTGCGACGAGGTGACCGTACGCGCCGAGGTAAGGCTGCAGACCTTCGACCGAGCGTCCATTGCGCGAGATCGTGAACGTCAGCTGCGAATCGCGGGCGGCCGTCGGCTCGCCGTTGGCGAGCACGCGGTAGCCGTCGACCGTAACCTCGCTCGTGGCACTGGGCAGCGCGCGGTCCGGCGCCCTACCCGGAGCCGCGAGGTCGACTCCGAGCACGTGGCGCTTACCCGCCGTTGTGAAGTCCGCGATCGCGCGGTAGGTCCCCGGACGAGCCACCGTGATCGGAATTGAGAACTCGCCGCCGCGGCCGAACACGGGATGTAGGTGCTGGTAGTCCGTGAGGTCGCGCCGCACCACGATCAAGTGCAGCAGCTTGGTCTGATCGCGCTCGAATCGCGTCAGCGGCCGGCCAGCCGCATCACGTATCGTGAACCGCCAGTCGGTCGCGGTGCCGGCCGTCAGGCACCTGATCACCGGATCGAGCGTCAGCCCCGCGGCGGTCGTCTTCAACCCGTCGGCATTTGCAGCGAGTGGCGCCATCGCCGACATCGAACCGTGACCGCTGGCTCCGCCGGTGGCCGGCGCCTCCATTCCGGGCATGGAACCCTCACCGCCGTCACTGCCCATGCCGGGCATCTGAGTCTGGCCGGCCGGCGGCTCACCGGACGATGGGCGCTCTCCGGCGCTTGGCCCGGAGATGTCGGTATTCCAGGCGCTCAGACCAACGACGACTGCAATGCCCGCGGCCACAACCGCACTGACAATCAACCAGCGCAGCCAATGACTCCTCGCGCCATCTCGCGCCGTCGCGCCAGTGGACATCAGGTCAACCCAGCGCTAGCCAGGCGGCGCCCCCCGCGTTGGCGATACAGCCAGACTCCGACCAGCTGCCCGACCACGACGATCGTCACGATGAAGCCGAGCATCAGCGTGTACGGGGAGTCCTTCCGCCACAGCACGCCGTAGCCGAACGCATGCACGAGAACAAGCGCGAAGAGAACGTAGTTCAGGCGCTGCAGACGCTTCCAACCGCGCGACGTGAGCTTGCGCAGCGCCGCGTTGCTCGAGATCACCGCCAGACCCAAGACGATCAGCGTCGCCACCAGCCCGGTGTAATTCGCGATCCCGAAGCTCGTCCCCAGCAGACCACCTTGGCCTTTGTCGGCCAAGAAGTAGCCCAAGACGTTTCCGCCGTGATTGACCAGGAAGCCGAAAACGACATGCGCGACACTCAAGACCACGCACGAGAGCCCCAGGTCGCGCCGCAGATAGGTCGACACCGGATTGCGCCTTGCGAAGAGCAGGTTGATGGGCCCCATCAACAGAGTGATCGCAAGCAGCCCCATCGCGACGTACGCCGTCGCAGTCGTGTACCTGCGCATGAGCAGGATCGTCGAAAACGACTCGCCGGCTCGGCCACGCCCCGCCGGCTGCGCGCCAGCCGTGCTTGGCGGCGGACCGGTATGCCCGGCGCCACCCACGCCAGGCGGCGGACCGGTGTGACCCGCACCAGCCACGCCAGGCGGCGGACCGGTATGACCCGCACCAGCCACGCCAGGCGGCGGACCGGTATGACCCGCACCACCCGCCTGTCCCACCCCAGGCATCTGCTGCGTCCGTGACATCCCACTCGTGTCGCGAACCTTCGTCATGGCTGCCAGCCCCGTCTGCGCAGGGAACATGGCACCAAGCGCGTCGCCTACGAAGATCGGACCGGGAGGCGAATACTTATTGGCGTCAAACGTCGTCGCGCGCATGAACACCAGGAGCACGACACCGCACACGATGGCGATAGGCAAGTAGTGGCGCAGAGCGCGACGGCGCAGATCGGCGGGGCGCCTGCCCACACGATGACTAAGTGACATGCCCGCACGCTATGACGAAACCGTGTGCGCCGAAACCTCCCACGGGGGGAGATCCAGTCTCCACAATTCGTGGAGCCGGCCCCCCGCGGGGGCGATGCGTCCGCGCCGCGTCGATCGGCGAACGCGGACCTGATGCTCCAGGCGCGATCGCCAGCTGCCAGAACCCGTGGCCCCGCGGGGCGACTCCAGCCCGGCGTGCCGGTCGCCTCCGCCGTTATCTCCACGGGTGACAAACGCGCGACGTGCTGGGAGAGCAGCCAAGTCCTCCGCCCGGTAGAACCGCAGCGACTGTCTGGGACCAAATCTCGGGACCAGCTACGCTTGATGCCTGCTTTGAGCTCCAAGAAATCCCGTGTCAGCAGGGATTTTGTGGAGCGCGCCCGAGAGGATTCGAACCTCTGACCTTCGGTTCCGTAGACCGACGCTCTATCCAGCTGAGCTACGGGCGCGTGCTGCGGTCAGTCTAGAGCTCCCGATGCGGGGGCGTCGGGTCGCATCCCCGCGCGAGTCGCAGCGCCTCGGCGAGGATCCGGCCGAGGACCGGGTCGCGGTCGCGGGCCGCGAGCGGCGGAGGCGCGCGCGTTGCGCGCCCCCGTCCCGGGAAGGGCTGACGGGTGGCCGTCCGTACCGCTTCCTCCCCGCCCGAAGGTGCGCGCGCCGGAGGCGACGACGACTACGAGCCCGACCCGAACCGCTGGAAGGCGCTCGCGGTGTGCCTGGTCGCGGGCTTCATGACGCTGCTCGACGTCTCCATCGTCAACGTCGCGCTGCCGAGCATCGAGCGGGGCCTGGGCGCCGGCCAGAACGCACTGCAGTGGATCGTCTCGGGCTACGCGCTCGCGCTCGGCCTCCTGCTCGTGCCGTCCGGTCGGCTCGGCGACGCCCGCGGGCGTCGCCGCGTGCTGATGGCTGGGATCGCGCTGTTCGTCGTGGCCAGCGCGGGCTGCGGGATCGCACCGTCGGCGGCCGTCCTCGTCGGCGCGCGGCTGCTGCAGGGCTTCGCCGGCGGGTTCATCTCGCCGCAGATCAGCGGCTTCATCCAGAACCTGTTCCGCGGCGACGAGCGGGGTAAGGCGTTCGGGTTCTTCGGGACGACCGTCGGGATCTCGACGGCGATCGGCCCGCTGCTGGGCGGCGCGATCATCGCGCTGTTCGGCACCGACGATGGCTGGCGCTACGTCTTCTTCGTCAACGTCCCGGTGGGGATCGCCGCGCTCGTCCTCGCCCGGCGCTACCTCCCGGCGCAGACCACAGAGCAGCACGACGCCAGCCGGACGACGCTCGACCCGGTCGGCGTCGTGCTGCTCGGCGCCGCCGTCGTCTGCATCCTGGTGCCGTTCATCGAGCAACGGACATGGCACAGCCCGCTGCGGCTCGCGCTGTTCCCCGTCGCCGCCGCCCTGCTGGTGCTCTGGGTCCTCCACGAGCGGCGCTACGGCCGCGAGAAGGAGCCCGTGGTCAGCCTCGACCTCTTCAACCTGCGCTCCTACACGCTCGGCGCCGGGGTCGGCCTCCTCTACTTCGCGGGCTTCACCGGCATCTTCTTCATCCTCACGCAGTACCTGCAGCTCGGCCTGGGCTACCCCGCCTGGAAGGCCGGCCTGACCGCGACGCCGTTCGCCCTCGGCAGTGCCGCGATGGCCTCGATCGGGGCACGGGCAGTGATGCGCCACGGGCGCAAGCTCGTCGCGCTCGGACTGGGGATGGTGCTCCTGGGGCTTGTCGGCGCCTGGGTTGCGGTGCGCGCCGAGCCCGGGCCGGACGTCGCGTGGTACATCGCGCTCCCGCTCCTGATCGCCGGCCTCGGCGGCGGGCTGGTGATCTCGCCGAACGTGACGCTGACGCTCTCGCAGGTGCCCGTCGTGCGGGCCGGAAGCGCGGGCGGCGTGCTGCAGACGGGCCAGCGGATCGGCTCGGCCGCCGGCATCGCCCTGACCGGCAGCGTCTTCTACGGACTGGTCGCGAGCTCGCGCGGCGACTACGCCACGGCGTTCCGCCACGGCCTCGTGGTGATCGGCGCCTTCGTGCTGGCGGCGCTGGTGCTCGCGCTGCTCGACGCAGCCACCGGGGCGCCGGCGCCGGAGTGAGCGGAGAGGGAGGGATTCGAACCCTCGATGGGGGTTTCACCCCCATACCCACTTAGCAGGCGGGCGCCTTCAGCCACTCGGCCACCTCTCCGTGCGCCGCGCAGTCTAGCCGCGGACCCCGGAGGCGTTGGTCAAGGCCAAGCGGTCAGGCGCCGATGGGGGAGCACCTGCGCGAACAGCGTTGGTGAGCGAGAACGTGCGAGCCTTGACACCAGTGCCCACCGGAAGCGCAGCCGATGCGATGCATGCGGTCTCACGCCTGCTCGCCTCCGCTCTGGATGCGCCCGGCCCGGCCGTCGTCCAAGGCGCGCTCGTGCGCGAGGCCAGGCAGCTGTTCGGCGTCAGCAGCGTCTTCCTGCTGTCGGTGGAGCCGAAGGAGCACCTCGCGCGCGTGGTGGCCTACGACGCGCCCGAGGCGCCGGCGACGGCCCGCATCCCGACCGCCGGCCTGGACGCCCTCGAAGACGTGCGGCGCGCGCACTCCGAGCTGCGCGGACCCCAGCTCGAGCTGCTCGGGCGCGTGCTCGGCATGCGAGCGTCGCCGGCCTTCGCGCTCTCGGTGGTGATGCGCACGCGTGACGCGAGCGACCACCTGCTCGTCCTCGCAGACGCCGACGCCTCCAAGGCGGTCCAGGGCGAGCGCGCCGAGCTGGCCGCGGCCTTCGCGGCGGCCGCCGCCAGCGGCCTGGCCCAGCTGCGCTTGGTGGAGGAGCAGGCTGCGCGCACCGCGCAGCAATCGGCCCTCGCGCGGGCGGCCAAGACGCTGAACGAGACGCTCGACCTCCCGGCCGTCCTCGACGCGATCTGCCAGGAGGCCCGGGCGATCCTCAGCGGCGACTCGGCCGCTGCCTACATCGGCGGCCGCGACGGAGCGCTGGTCATCGAGGCTGCGGTCGGGCTGTCCGAAAGGGACATCGGGCGGCAGATGGCGCCCGGCGAAGGCCTCTCCGGGCGCGTCGCGCTCGCCGACCGGGCGATGCTGACCAACGATTACCAGCGCATCGCGCAGCCCGCCGCCGACTCGCCGTTCACGACGGTGCAGAGTTGCCTGGCGGTCCCGATGCACTGGGACGGCGCCCTGCGCGGCGTGCTCTCGGTCGGCTTCATGCGGGCGCGCTTCGTCGGTGCGCAGGACCTCGCGCTGCTCGAGGCCTTCGGCGAGATCGCCGCCGCCGCCTGCCGCAACGCCAGTGCCGCCGCCGGCCTCGCGCTCGCCGCCCGCACCGACGGCCTCACGGGCTGCTTGAACCACGCGGCGCTGCAGGAGTCGCTCGCGCGCGAGATCCAGCGCGCCGAGCGCTCGGGCCAGCACCTCTCGGTGGTGCTGCTCGACCTCGACGACTTCAAGCAGGTCAACGAGCGCGAGGGCCACCTCGTCGGCGATGAGGTCCTCCGCCGCGTCGGGCAGGCGCTGCGGATCGCCACGCGCCCGTACGACATCGTCGCGCGCTACGGCGGCGACGAGTTCGCGATCATCGCCATCGACGCCGACGAGGCCACCGCTCACGAGATCGCCTCGCGCGCGATCGAGCGCGTCCACGCGGCGCTCGTCGCCCTCGGCCGCCCCGAGGGCGCCGTCGCCACGGCCGGCGTCGCCGCCCGCGGGGAGCGCCTCGACGGCGCGATGCTGCTCGAGGAGGCCGACCGGGCTCTGCTCTACGGAAAGCAGGTCAGCGGCCGCGGCGAGGCCGTGTGCGCCTCGCAGATCTCAAGCTCCTACCGCCCGCGCGCCGCGGGCCTGACGCCGAGCACGCCCGGGCGCATGGTCACCAGCACGCCGAACGCCAGCACCCCGCGGGCACCGACGCCACCTGTACCGGCGCCCTCTGCCGCCGTCGCGGGCGACGACGACGAGCGGCTGGCCAAGCGCACCCGCCAGCTCGTGCTCGCCAACGCGCTCGGGACACGCCTGGCTGCGATGACCGACTCCGCCGACATCACCAGCGCCGCCGTGGACGAGCTGCACCGCGAGTTCGGCTTCTTCCTCTGCGCGGCGGTGAAGATCCGCGACGACGACTACGTCTTCGCCGTGGCCACAAGCGGCCCGGCCTTCGCACGCCTGGGCGCGAACCGCTGGAGCCAGCCGCGCGATGCGGGCATCATCGGCCGCGCGCTGCGGGAGCGCGCGGGGGTGCTCTGCAACGACGTGACCGAGGATCCCAGCTTCTGCGCCACCACCGAGACGAGTGGGACGCGCTCGGAGCTCGTGGCTCCCGTCTGGGTCGGTGAGCGGCTGTGGGGCGTCCTCAACGTCGAGGAGACTCGCACTAACGCCTTCGACGCCGACGACGCCCGCCTGCTGCGAGCGGTCGCCGACCAGGTCGGCAGCGCCCTGCGCTCCGCCGAGCTCTACGCCCGGCTCGAGCGCGCCTACCTCGGGACCGCCGAGGCGCTCGCGGCCGCGCTCGAGGCCAAGGACGCCTACACCGCTCAGCACGCCGTCTCGATCGTCGGTTGGAGCCAGGCCGTCGGGCGCCGGCTCGGCATGGACGCCGCCGCGCTGCGCGCCCTGCGCTACGGCGCGATCTTCCACGACATCGGGAAGATCTCCGTTCCCGAGGCGCTCCTCAACAAGCCGGGCCCGCTTACTCCGGCGGAGTGGGGCCTGGTCAAGAACCACACGATCGTCGGCGAGCAGATCCTCGCCCCGGTCGAGTTCCTCGCCGACGTGCTGCCGATCGTCCGCCACGAGCACGAGAACTGGGACGGCTCGGGCTACCCCGACGGCCTGCGCGGCATGTCGATCCCGCTCGGGGCGCGCATCGTCCTCGTCTGCGACGCCTACCACGCGATGACCTCCGACCGGCCCTACCGCCCCGCGCTACCGCGGGAGGCAGCGATGCGCGAGCTCGGCGAGAACGCGGGCACGCAGTTTGACCCGCTCGTGGTCGACGCGCTGCTCGCGGTGCTCGAGGACGAGGACGCGGAGCCCGCCCCGGTCGCTGCGGCCGTCTAGTCCGCGAAGGAGAAGGTGGCGGCGCCGTCCGTCCGGGCGCGGCGCCCGAGCGGCTCGGTGCCCTGCAGCGTGGCGATCGTCCCGTGATCGTGAGAGCGCCCGAACGCGCGGCGTCCGTCGGGCAGGCGCAGGGCGACGATGCCCATGGTGGGGCGGCCGTCGCGGTCGAAGATCGCCGTGTGCGCCTCGACGCTTCCCTGCGCCTCCTCTGTCGCCGGGACGATCGCGCGGCGCGGCTGCGCATCGACGGCGGCCTGCACGTCGTGGTGGGCGAAGGCCCGTTCGCCCGGCCGGCCCGCGAGCAGCGCGGCGCCGTGCTTGGTGAGGTACCAGCCGACCGCGGTGGCCAGCCCGCGCGCCTCGGGCTGCGCGCGCAGGCGCTCCACCAGGGTCGCGAGCGAGTGCATGACGTAGTTGTTGGCCGGGCCGCCCGCGAAGGCGAGGCCGCCCGTCACCGTGGGCGCCCGCGCCGGGTCGTGCAGGTCGATCCCGAGCTCGTTCGCGGCGACCTGCACCGCGCTCGGGAAGCACGAGTACAGATCGAGCAGCGCGACGTCGTCGATGCCCGCCTGCGCGTGCCCGAGCACAGCCTGCCCGCACGCGGCGATCGCGGGGGAGCGGTGGAGGGCCTCGCGCTCCCCGCAGAGCCAGTGGTCGTGGGCGCCGGCAGTGGCCTCGACGAAGACCCAGCGCTCCGGGGCGATCTCCGCCGCCGTCGCGGGCGGCTCGCGGCTCCAGGCGTGCGGGTTCTCCCGCGCGATGTCGGCAAAGCGCAGCCACAGCTCCCCGAGCTGCACCTGGTGCTCCTTGCGCGTGCGCCCCGCGGCGCTCCGGACGGCGTGCTCGAAGAGCGGGTACCAGAAGATCGGCGCGATCAGCCCGGCCTCGAGCTCGGCGGGGTCGCCCGGATCACGATCGACGCCGACGGTGCGGGTCGGTGCGGTGCCCGCGGGCTGCGTTCCCCATCCCGGGTCGCGGCCCTCGCGCAGGGCGGCGGCCCACGAGGTGCCCGCCTCCCCCCCCGGCCAGGAGCGCGACGTCAAGCTGCCCCGCAGCGATGCGGCCCGCGAGCTCCCCGAGCAGCGCGACGGGCCCGTTGCCGCCGCGCGCGCTGACGACGGTCTCCGCGGGCCGCAGCCCGAGCTCGACCGCGAGCGCGGCACCCGGGTCGGGCACGGGCCACGAGAAGAGGTCGACGACTCCGACGCTCTGCGCGCGGGCCAGCAGCGCGTCGCCGCCCGCTCCGGCGTCGGCGGCCGCGGCACGCGTGGCGGCCACCATGAGCTCGAGCGGGCTCAGCCCGGACGCTGCCGGCGGCCGGCCACCGGCGCCAGGCGGCACCGCACTCGAGCGATCGGTGACCTGTCCGGCGCCGACGAGGACCGGGGTGCGCGGATCGAGGCTCATCGCCCGCGGACGCTACTCAGGCGGTGGCCAAAGCGTCCTCGAGCACGAGCCGCGTGACCTCTTCGGGGACGTCCCACATCGGGACGTGCCCCGCATCTCGCAGGACGACCGTGCGCGTCGGGGTGAGCGCGACGCGCTGGGGCCCGACGAGCCGGTCCTGATCGGCCCAGGCCAGGGTCACGGGGACGTCGATGCCGACGCCGTCCTCCAGCCGGTGTGCACGCATCGCGGTCTGCACGTCGACGTAGCCGCGGCTGCCGGCGTAGGCGCTCGCGATGCGCGTGGCGGCGCGGTAGCCGAGGCGCTCGGGATGGACCATGACGCCGCCGAGCCCCCGCTGACGCACCGCGGGCAGCGCGAAGGCGAGCGGGATCAGCGGGCGCATCGCCATCACCGCACGGCGCGAGCCGGAGTCCAGTGGCCCCTGCGTGCGGCTCCAGAAGCCCGCCGGGCAGATCGCGGTGACCGAGCGGGCGACGCCGAGGCGCGCGAGCTCGAGCGCCACCCAGCCGCCGAGCGAGTTGCCCGCGACGTGCGGGCGCTCGAAGCCCCGCTCGGCCAGGAACGCCGCGACGGCGCGGGCCAGCCCCTTGGGGCTGACGTCGCTGCCCGCGGGCAGCGCGTCGGAGCCGCCGAAGCCCGGAAGGTCGATCGAGATGACGTCGCACCGCGCGGTGAGCGCGGGCCACACGGGCTCCCACACGTGCCGCTCGCCGCCGAGCCCGTGGACCAAGAGCACGCGCGGACCCGTGCCCGCGCGATCGAACGCAAGCGCGCTCACCCGACGGGGCGCGTGGCCGTCACCGACGCGACCGGGATCGGTCCGTAGACGTGCGGGAAGCTTCCAGCGCCGTCGCCGGCCGCCTCGATCTCGACGGGCAGGCCCGCGGGCTCGACTTCGAGCAGCACGAGCGTCTCGCGGGGCGTGTCGGCGTAGAAGCGCTCCAGCACGCCCGGCAGCTGCTCGGGGTAGCAGGCGTGCGTGAACGGGTCCTTCCCCGGGGGGATCGAGTACTCGCCGCTGTCCTGGGCGGCCCGCCAGTCCTCGACGCGGGCGACGTGCAGAAAGGAGCGCATTCGACCGAGCAGGCTAGATGGTCGATTCCACGAGGCGTTGCCGTGGATCGGCGTTCCGGGTGCCGTCCAGGACGTCTGGGCACCGGGGCGAGGAGCAGCACGAGTGCCACGAGATGCTCGAGGCGGCGTTCGACCACGCGCCGAACGGCGTCGCCGTCACCGGGCTCGACGGACGCTTCCTGCGCGTCGACGCCGGCCTCTGCGAGATGCTCGGCCGGAGCCGCCACCATGATGGTTCCCCGTGCGCCCCGCCCTGCTCCTCGGAATGCTGGTGCTCGCCGGCTGCGGCGGCGCCCCGGCGCAGGCACCCGGCACCGCGCCGCCCCGCGACGCGAGCGCCGCGCCGCCGCCTGCTTCCGCGCCCACCGTGTCTGCGCCGGCCCTCGCTCCGCGGCCCGCCTTGAGGCCCGCCCGCTGCACCTCGAGCGCGGGCGCGAACTGCACCGCCCACACGGGCCGCGTCCTGACCATCGAGTCCGTCGACCCCGACGGCGACGGCGACCTCCACGTCGTGGCCACGGGCGGCTCGCTCACCGCCCCCGGCATCACGGTCTTCGACGTCTCGCGCAGCCTGCGCCCCGCGCGGGATCCGCGTCCGGGCGACCGGGTCACGGGCGCCGGCCCCGTCTACCGCGGCCACTTGAACCAGCGCCAGATCCAGGTCACGAGCTTCCGCGTCGCGCGCGTCGCTCGTTAGCCTCCTCCTGAGCTCGGAGGGGTGGCAGAGCGGTTGAATGCGCTGGTCTTGAAAACCAGTGACGTCGCAAGGCGTCCGCGGGTTCGAATCCCGCCCCCTCCGCCTCGCCCGCCCCGCATGACGCACCCGCATTTCCTAGGCTGCGCCCATGAGCGACGCGGCCCCGTTCGGCAACTACCAGTACGAGATCTACCTGCGCGGCCTGGCCGGTGAGCTGCCCGAGCTCCCGATCGACTGGGCGCAGCTCGAGGCGGCCGCGGAGGCCGAGCTCGACGCGGGCGCGCGCGGCTACGTCTTCGGCGGCGCGGGCAGCGAGGACACCCAGCGCGAGAACCTCGAGGCCTTCCGCCGCTGGCGCCTGATGCCGCGGATGCTGCGCGACGTCTCCGTGCGCGACACCGCGACGACGATCCTCGACACCGAGCTGCCGGCGCCCATCGTGCTCGCGCCGGTCGGCGTGCAGTCGATCGTCCACCCGGAGGGCGAGCTCGCCGTGGCCCACGCCGCGGCTGCCCAGGGCGTCGGGATGATCGCCAGCACCGCCTCCTCCTTCACCCTGGAGGAGATCGCCGAGGCGGGCGGCCCGGGCGCTCCACGCTGGTTCCAGCTCTACTGGCCGCGCGGGGAGGAGCTGGCCGCGTCGCTCGTGCACCGCGCGGAGGCCGCGGGCTACGAGGCGCTCGTCGTGACGCTGGACACCTGGCTGCTGGCCTGGCGCCCGCGCGACCTGCAGGGCGCCTACCTGCCGTTCCTGAAGTCGATCGGCATCGCCAACTACCTCTCTGACCCCGTCTTCCGCTCGACCCTTGCCGCCCCGCCGGAAGAGGATCCGCAGGCTGCGGTCGGCCAGTTCGTCAGCGTCTTCTCAAACCCCACGGTCACCTGGGAGCAGCTGGACTTCCTGCGCGAGACGACGTCGCTGCCGATCCTGCTCAAGGGCGTCCTGCACCCCGACGACGCCCGCGAGGCGCGCGAGCGCGGGATGGACGGCCTGGTGGTCTCCAACCACGGCGGCCGCCAGGTCGACGGCGCCGTCGCCGCGCTCGACGCGCTCGGCCCGATCGCCGACGCCGTGGGCGAGAGCCTCGCGCTCGTCCTGGACTCGGGCGTGCGCAGCGGCGCCGACGTCGCCAAGGCGCTCGCGCTCGGCGCCGACGTGGTCGGCATCGGTCGCCCGTACCTCTGGGGCCTCGCGCTGGCCGGCGAGGACGGCGTGCGCCACGTGCTCAAGAACCTGCTGGCCGAGCTCGACCTCACCCTCGCGCTGAGCGGCTTGACGTCCCCCGCGCAGCTCGACCGGGAGGCGATCACCCGCGTCGAGCGCTGAAGCTGGCGCTCGGCGAGCCGCGGGCGGCGGCGCGTGATCACGATTGCCTGCGGCCATGGCGCCGTCCACCAGCACCGGATCGCGCCTGGTGGCCGAGATCGCCGAAGCCGAACGCGCGGAGCGCTCGTGAGCGACGAGCTCGAGCGGGCACCCGCACCCGAGCAGCGCAGCCGGTCGGCCCGCACCCGCGAGGCACTGGTGCGCCTCGACGGCCAGCCCCTGCTGCTCGGCGCGGCGGAGCGGCTGCGCCGTCGCCTGCCCGGCGACGACCGCTTCGGAGACCCCCTCTCGACTGCGGGCGCCGCGCCCGCGCACATCGTCGGCCGCCAGGTGCGCGAGCGGACGCCGGAGCGCTCGAGCGTGGTGCGGGAGCTCAGCCTTGGTGCGCTGCAGTCCTGGCAGGCGCTCTCGGAGTCGCGGGGCCGCGGGCGCGGGGAGCGCGAGGTCTCGCTGCTGTTCACCGACCTGGTCGGCTTCTCCTCGTGGGCGCTGCACGCAGGCGACGAGGCCGTCCTCGAGCTGCTGCGCGCGGTGGGCGTCGGCGTGGAGGGCGCGGTCGCCGCGCACCGCGGGCGCATCGTCAAGCGCCTCGGCGACGGGATCATGGCGACGTTCGACGATCCGGCCGCCGCGAGCCTCGCGGCGCTCGACGCCCACGCCGCGTTCGAGCCGATCGAGGTCGCCGGGCACCGACCGCGGCTGCGGGCCGGCGTGTACCTCGGGCGCCCGCGCAAGCTCGGCGGCGACTTCCTCGGCGTCGACGTCAACGTCGCGGCCCGCATCGCCGGCGGCGCGAGCAGCGGCGAGGTGCTCGTCTCCGACGTCGTCGCCGACCGCCTGGATCCAGCGACGTTCGCGACGAGCCGCCGCAAGCGCCTGCGCGCAGCGGGCGCTCCCTGCGAGCTGCGCGTCTGCACCGTCCGCCTCACGGACGGCTGATCTGAAAAGGTCGGCTGCGGCTGGTCACCCGCCGGACCCCGAGGCGGCTCACCGAAGCCCAGCGCCGGGGCGGCTCGCCGAGCTCCGGCGCCTGGGAACATCCTCCCGATGCCTCGCCGCCTGCTGCTCTTGGCCGTACTGCTGTCAACCGGGCTGCTCGTCGGGACCCCGGGCGCTGCGGCGGCCAGCCATCCCGACGCACGCTCCTTCAGGCGGGCGACGCTCGCCTTCGACCTCGCGCGCGGGAAGGCCATCGGCCGTGCGGAGCGCCTGGGCGACGCGCGGCGCCGCAACGCGATGGCGTGCAGCGAGACGCTGCGTGCCGCGCCCGACGCCCGCCGCGCGGAGCTCCTGCGCTTCTACTTGACGTGGGTCGGGGCGGGCTACTTCACCGAGGACGAGCCGATCGCCAGGCGTTGGGTGCACGCGCTCGAGCGGGTCTCCACCTCCGACGCAGCGCTGCGTGCGGCGCGGACGAGCCTGCGCCGTCAGCTCGCCCGCACGCGTGCGGCCTACGGCCAGGGCCGCCGCTTCTGCTCTCCCGTCGTGGCTTGGGCGGCGGACGGCTGGACCGCAGAAGCGCGGCCGACGCCGCTGCGCCGGCTGCGCCAGCTCGCGGCAGGCGCACGCCCCTCCCGCCTGGGCGCCGGCGTGAACGCGGCCGCGCGCGTGCTGCGCGCGCGTGGCGGGAAGGGCGGCGAGCTGGCCGCCGACGTCCTGCGCGACGGCATCGACGAGGGCGACGAGATCGTCATCCAGCGCGACGACCCGATCGTCGCGCTCCTAGATGGTTGATTCCACGAGTCGATCCACGGCACCGAATCCGTGGAATCAACCACCTAGCCCAGCCTCTCGAGCCGGGCCGGCGCCCCGAACGGCGCGAGCACGTCGGGCAGGACCACGGAGCCGTCCGCCTGCTGGCCGTTCTCCAGCAGCGCGATGATCGTGCGGCCGACCGCGACTGCGGTCCCGTTGAGCGTGTGCAGCACGGCGGGCTTGCCGCTCGCCGCGCGGAAGCGGACGTTGAGCCGCCGAGCTTGGAAGTCGGTGGTGTTCGACGTCGACGTCAGCTCGCGGTACTGCGCCTGGCCCGGGAGCCACGCCTCGCAGTCGTACTTCTTCGCGGCGCTCGCGCCGAGGTCGTCCACGGCGATGTTCACGACGCGGTAGGGGAGCTGCAGCTCGCCGAGCAGCTCCTCCTCGATGGCCAGCAGGCGCTCGTGCTCGGCGCCGCTCTCGTCGGGGTGCACGAAGCTGAACATCTCGACCTTGTCGAACTGATGCACGCGGAAGATGCCGCGCGTGTCGCGGCCGGCCGTCCCCGCCTCGCGCCGGAAGCAGGGGGAGAACCCGGCGTAGCGCAGCGGCAGCGCCTCCGCGTCGAGGACCTCGCCCGCGTGCATCGACGCCAAGGCGACCTCGCTCGTTCCCGCGAGGTAGAGCTCGTCGGCGGGCAGATGGTAGATCTGCTGCTCGGTGTCGGGCAGGAAGCCCGTCCCGTAGAGCGCCTCCTCGCGCACGAGCACCGGGGGGATGACTGGCTCGAAGCCGTGGCCGGCGAGCTTTCGCAGCGTCCACTGCACGAGCGCGAGCTCGAGGAAGACGAGGTCGCCGCGCAGGTAGGCGAAGCGCGAGCCGCTCAGGCGCGCGCCGCGCTCCATGTCGACGCGCGCGCCCGCGAGCGCGAGGTGGTCGAGCGCCGGGAAGTCGGGCGCCCACGCCTCGCCGACCTCGCGGACGACCTCGTCGCTCGGGGCAGCCGTCGGGTCGGGCAGGTTCGGCAGCCCCGCGAGCGCCGCGTGCAGACGCCGGTCGGCGTCGGCGGCCTGCGCCCCCCGCGCCTTGACCTCCTCGGCGAGCTCTCGCGCGGCGGCGATCGCCGCGCCCGCGTCCTCGCCGGCCTTCTGCGCCGCGGCGACCGCACGGGCGTCCTGCTTCTGGCGGGCGCGGAGCGTCTCGGCCGCCTCCGTCGCGCTGCGGCGCTCTGCGTCGAGCGCGAGGACGGCGTCCACGGCACCCGGGTCGACGTCGCCCCGGCGCGCCAGCGCCGTCCGGGCGGCGTCGGGATCGGAGCGGATCAGGCGGAGGTCGAGCATCGGCGCCGCAGCTTAGAACCGGGTTCGAAATCAGGCGCCGTCCTCGCGGCCGTGCCCTTCGAAAACCGGCTCTGAGGAGGCCGCGCGCCGCGAAGGCATCCGCCCGGGGCTACCGGGCGGTGTCCTGCGCCTTGTTCTCGTCGTCGTTGCGCTTTGCCTTGGCCTGCAGCCCGGAGTACTTCGCGAGGAACTCGGCGACCATGTCAGCGTCCTTGCCCACGACGATGTTCTCGGGCATGATCGCGCCGGAGTAGCCACCGTTGCGGATCGCGTAGAGGACGTTCTGGCGCGCTTCCTTGCGGACGTTGAAGTTCGGGCCGTCGACGCGCTCGCGGTCACGGACCGCCGACGCCCCGCCCTCGGCGCCGACCGTGTCTAGCGTGTGGCAGCCGTGGCAGCGCTCCGAGAAGAGCTGGGCACCGTGCTTGACCGCCGCGGACTCCTTGGCCGGGAGGTTGCTCTTGTCGCCGCAGGCCGTGAAGGAGACGGCGGCGGCGAGGGCGATGGCAGTGGAGAGGACCCGGCGCATGACGGCGCGAAGCATACGAAACGGCCATCATGGTCGGGGTGAAGCCCTCCGCCTTTCGCGCCAGGTGCGCCCTGCTCGGCGCGGTGGCGGTGGTCGCGGGCTGCGGCAGCGGCTCCCCGGACTCCGTGACCGACCGCGACGCGACGCTGCGGCTGCGCCTAGACGAGTACCGCATCCTCCCCGGCGCGATCAAGGTGCGCGCGGGACGCATCCGCATCATCGCGCGCAACGACAGCGAGGTCGCCACGCACAACGTCAAGGTCGAGGAGGCCACCGACGTGGAGGGTGCGACGCCGATCGTCTACGCCAGCACGAAGACCATGCAGCCCGGGGAGACCGCGCGCAAGACGCTGCGGCTGCTCCCGGGCCGCTACCGGCTCGTCTGCACGATCGGCAACCACGAGAACCTCGGCCAGTACGCAGAGCTCGAGGTCACGCGAGCGGGTTCGTAGGCTGCCGCGCAAGGCCATGGCCGTCCATCCCTCCGCCTACCGCTCGGCCATCGGCCACTTCGCCACGGGAGTCGCGGTGGTCACCTGCGACGGCCCGGACGGCCCGTCCGGGCTGACCACGAACGCCGTCTCCTCGCTGAGCCTCGATCCGCTCCTGCTGCTGGTCTGCTTCGCCAACGGCTCGCGCACGCTCGCCGCCGTGCGCGGCGCCCAGCGCTTCGCGGTCAACATGCTGCGCGCGGGCCAGGAGGAGCTCGCGGCGGTCTTCGCGAGCAAGCGCGTCCAGGCCGAGAAGTTCGAGGCCGTCACGCACCGCGTCGAGCATGCCGTCCCCGTACTCGACGACGCGCTGGCCTGGATCGCCTGCGACCTCCACGAGCTCTACCCCGCCGGCGACCACACGATCGGGATCGGCGCGGTCACCCACGCCTGGACCGCGCCTGGCGAGCCTGCGCCGCTGCTGTTCTACCGCGGCGCGCTTCGCGGGGGACTCTGAGGCCTTGGCTCGGATCCACCGATTCTCGCGGCGCGAGCCATCGGTGGATCCGAGCTCAGACCGTCCCCGCCGCGCGCAGCGCGAGGAACGCGACCACGAGCGCCGCCGCCGCCATCACCCCGAGCTCGCGCCGCAGGATCTGACGCACCACGGAGCGCTGCTCCTCCTCGGGCCGCTCGCCCAGCGCCGCGGCGCTGCCCACCCCGCGCGCGTCGAGCACCGTCTCGGCGCTGACGATCCGCAGCTGCTCGGCCACGACGTTGACGGCCACGGGAAGCGCGGCGTAGAGCAGGAACAGGCCGCTCTGAGACCCGTCACCGACGACCGCGAGAGCTGCGGCGTAGAGCGCGAAGGCCACGGCGATCGCCTGCGCGACGCGCAACGCCGGCCAGAAGCGCTGCGTCGGCTCGACGCGGTACCAGCGCACCGCGCCGTAGAGGCCGACGCCGAGGTTCGCTGCGGCCGTCACGAGGGCCAACGCGACGGTCAACGCGTCGACTCCGGGTGCCGGATGCCACTTAGTGGCATTGCGTCACAAGCTTGCGCTATACCTGTCATCTGATGCTCCGAAGCTACCTGCCCGCGCTCGTCTTCCTCGCCTTGGGCGGGGGGATCGGCGTGGTCTTCGCCTTCCTCAACCGGCTGCTCGGGCCCAGCCGCAAGAAGGTGCGCAAGAACACCGACGACCCGTACGAGTGCGGCCTGCCCTCGGAGGTCCAGCAGGGCTTCCGCTTCGGGATCAGCTTCTACCTGATCGCGATGCTCTTCATCCTCTTCGACATCGAGACGATCTTCCTCTATCCCGTGGCCGTCCAGCTGCGCGCCTTCGGGACCTTCGCGCTCGCGGAGATCTGCGTCTTCATCTTCCTGCTGTTCGTGGCCTTCGTGTACGTCTGGAGAAGGGGTGCCCTGGAATGGAGGTGATCCGCCAGCCCGCCGGCGGGCTGACCGCCGCGAGCAAGCAGGACTTCCGCTCGCGCCAGCTCACCGCACGCCAGCTGCTCACGGGCGACCTGGAGGCCCAGGAGCTCGAGGAGTACGTCCAGTCGCGCGTGATCACCACGACGCTCGACAAGGCCGCCTCGTGGGCGCGCGGCAACGCGTTCATGCCTGCGACCTTCGGCCTGGCCTGCTGCGCCATCGAGATGATGTCGATCGTCGCCGGCCGCGCCGACGTGGCGCGCTTCGGCTTCGAGGCCTTCCGCGCCTCCCCGCGCCAGGCCGATCTGCTGATCCTCTCGGGCCGCGTCTCGATCAAGATGGCGCCGATCGTGCGGCGCATCTACGACCAGATGCTCGACCCGAAGTACGCGATCGCGATGGGCGCCTGCTCGTCCTCCATGGGCGTCTTCAACAACTACGCGGTCGTCCCGGCCGACAAGTTCCTGCCCGTCGACGTGCACGTCCCGGGCTGCCCCCCGCGGCCCGAGGCGCTGATGCACGGCATCCTCAAGCTGCGCTCGATGGTGCAGCACGACCCTGCGCAGGGCTGGCGCGAGCGCCACGACGCCGAGCGCACCGTCGAGGTGCTGCCCGAGGAGGGCGCGCAGCTGATGGCCGAGAACGCCCCGGGCCGCACGGGGCTCGGCGCGAATGCCTGACGCGACCGGCCTCGAGCTCCTGGCGGGCGAGCTGCGCGACGCCGCGCCCGAGTCCGTCCTCGCGACGCTGCACTTCCGCGGCCAGGCGACGATCCTCACCGATCCGCGCCACGTCCGCGCGACGCTGGCGCGGCTGCGCGCGGTCGGGTACTCGCACCTGATGAGCGTCCACGGCGTGGACTACTTCCCCGAGGAGCCGCGCCTCGGCGTGCTCTACGAGCTGCTGGACCGCTCCAAGCTCGACCGGGTGCGCGTGAAGGTCCGCCTGCACACGGACGACCCGCGCGTCGAGTCGGTGACGCTCGACTGGCCGACGGCCGACCACCAGGAGCGCGAGGTCTACGACATGTTCGGCGTGGTCTTCGACGGCCACCCCGACCTGCGGCGGATCCTGATGCCCGAGGACTACGAGGGCCACCCCCAGCGCCGCGACTTCCCGATCGGCGGCGAGCCGATCCTCTTCACCAAGGACGCCGCGATCGGCGCGGACTACACCCAGTGAGGACCCGATGAGCGCGATCGACACCCCCCGCACCGCGAAGAAGTCGGCCTACCGCGAGATGGAGGAGAGCGTCGACCTCTCCCACGTCAAGCACCCCGCCGCCGTGGACGGCGCCGAGCCCGAGAGCGAGCTGCTCACGCTGAACATGGGCCCGCACCACCCCGCCACGCACGGGGTGCTGCGTCTTCTCGTGACCCTCGAGGGCGAGGTCGTCCGCGACCTCAAGCCGATCATCGGCTACGTCCACACCGGCATCGAGAAGACGGCCGAGGACAAGGCGTACTGGAAGGTCATCCCCGTCGTCGAGCGGATGGACTACCTCGCCTACTTCTTCAACGCCTACGCGTTCTGCGGCGCGACGGAGACCCTGCTGGACATCGAGGTGCCCAAGCGCGCCCAGTACCTGCGGGTCATCCACATGGAGCTCAACCGGATCATGAGCCACCTCGTGTGGCTCGGGACCTCCGCGCTCGACCTCGGCGCGATGTCGATGTTCTGGTACTGCTTCCGCGAGCGGGAGATGATCCTCGACCTGTTCGAGTACTCCACCGGGCAGCGGATGCACACCCGCTACTTCCAGGTCGGCGGGGTCATCGAGGACGTGCCGGCCGGGTGGGTCGAGAAGGTCCGCGAGTTCTGCGACGTCATGCCCGGCCGCGTCGACCAGTACGGCGCGCTGCTCAACCGCAACGAGATCCTGCTGCAGCGGCTGCGCAACGTCTGCCCCCTCGGCGAGGAGGAGCTGCTGGCGCTCGGCGTCACCGGGCCGCTGCTGCGCGCCGCGGGCAACCCGTGGGACATGCGCAAGGCGATGCCCTACTGCTCCTATGAGGACTTCGACTTCCAGATCCCGGTGGGCACCCAGGGCGACAACTACGACCGCTTCGCCGTGCGGATGCAGGAGATGAAGGAGTCGACCCGGATCATCGTCCAGGCGCTCGACGGGCTGCCCGAGGGGCCGCACATCACCGAGGACCGCAAGGTCGCGCTGCCGCCGCGCCACGAGCTGGCCACCTCGATGGAGGCGCTGATCCACCACTTCAAGCTGGTGACGGAGGGCTTCCGCGTCCCGCCGGGCGAGGTCTACTTCCCGGTCGAGGGACCGCGTGGGGAGCTCGGCTGCTTCGTGCGCTCCGACGGCTCGAGCAAGCCCGCGCGCGTGCACATGCGCGACCCCTCGTTCGTCAACTTGCAGGCGACCAACGCGATGGTCAAGGACTCCTACATCGCCGACCTGATCGCGACGCTGGCGATGATCGACCCGGTGCTCGGGGGGATCGACCGATGAGCCACGAGCTCACCGAGGACGTCGGCACCGACGGGGTTCCCTCGGGCGACCTGACGCTCGGCCAGCACGTCGGCTCGGGCGAGGTGCCGCGCTACAAGGGCGGCTCACGCACGCCGGGCTGGGACGACGCGGTCGACCTCACGAAGGACCCCGCGGTCATCCCGGACCCGTCGACTTGCGACGTGCCGGCCGATCTGCGCGCGGAGATCGAGGCGCACATGGCGCTCTACCCCGACACGCGCTCCGCGGCGATCCCCGCGCTGATGGCCGCGCAGAAGCGCCACGTCTGGTGCACTCCGGAGGCGATCGAGCAAGTCGCCTGCGTCATGCGCCTGACGCCCGGCTACCTGGTGGCGGTCGCGGGCTTCTACGACATGCTCGAGACCCAGCCGGTGGGTCGCCACCGGATCTACGTCTGCACGAACATCTCCTGCTCGCTGCGCGGTGCCGACGAGCTGCTGGCCCGGATGCAGGAGGAGGTCGGCGACGACCCGGAGTTCAACCTGCGCGGCTTCGAGTGCCTCGGCGCCTGCGACATCGCCCCGATGGCCTCCGTCGACGACGTCTACGTGGGTCCCGTCGAGCTCGACGAGGTCCCCACCCTGGTTCAGCAGATCCGCGCGGGCGTCGAGGTGCTCCCGGAGAAGCAGATCCTCCGCCGCAAGTCCGTCGACCCCAAAGCGGTGAGCCCCTCATGAGCCAGCAGGCGATCCTCTTTGCGGACATCGACGAGCCGGGCCTGGCCACCCTGGCCGTGTACAAGCGCCGCGGCGGCTACGGCGACGTCTTCAAGCGCGGGCTGTCGATGCCGCGCGAGGCGCTGGTCAACGACCTGGTCGAGTCGGGCCTGCGCGGCCGCGGCGGCGCCGGCTTCTCGATGGGCAAGAAGGCGTCCTTCATGCCCAAGGGGTCGATGGACAAGTACCTCGTCTGCAACGCCGACGAGTCCGAGCCCGGCACCTTCAAGGACCGCGAGCTCATGACCAAGAGCCCGCACATGCTCATCGAGGGCATGATCCTCGCCGCCTACGCGGCCGGCGCGACGCGCTCGTTCATCTACATCCGCGGGGAGTACGCCCAGCAGGCCGACATCCTCGACGCGGCCGTGGCCGAGGCCTACGCCGACGGCCTGCTCGGCGAGCGGATCATGGGCACCGACCACTCGCTCGAGCTCGTCGTGCACCGCGGCGCGGGCGCCTACATCTGCGGCGAGGAGACGGGCCTGCTCGACTCCCTGGAGGGCAAGCGCGGCAACCCGCGCCTCAAGCCGCCGTTCCCCGCCAACCAGGGCCTCTACCAGGGTCCGACGCTGATCAACAACGTCGAGACGCTCGCGACGATCCCGCAGATCCTCGCGATGGGGGCGGCGGAGTACGCGGCGATCGGCGTGGAGAACTCCACGGGCACGAAGCTGATCTCGGTGAGCGGGCACGTCAAGCGCCCGGGCAACTACGAGATCGAGCTCGGAATGCCGTCACGCGAGATCATCTACGGGCTCTGCGGCGGCATCGAGGGCGACCGCGAGGTCAAGCTCTGGTTCCCCGGCGGCTCCTCCTCCCCCGTCCTGACCCGGGACGACCTCGACCTCCCCTACGACTTCGACTCGCTGGCGAAGGCCGGCTCGATGCTCGGCTCGGGCGCGATCATCGTCGTCGACGACCAGACCTCGGTCGTCGACGTCTGCCTCAAGCTCGCGAAGTTCTACCGCCACGAGTCGTGCGGCAAGTGCACGCCGTGCCGCGAGGGGACGCAGTGGACGGTGAAGATGCTCGAGCGCATGCAGTCCGGGCAGGCGACCCCGATGGACCTCGACATCATGGCCTCGGTGCAGACGAACATCATCGGCCACTGCCTGTGCGTGCTCGGCGACGCGATGGCGATGCCGGTCGGCTCGATGATCGCGAAGTTCCGCCCCGAGTTCGAGGAGTACATCGAGGAGGCGAGGGAGCGCTCCGAGCGCGAGCTCATCGCCTCGCTGGACGCCGCCCCCGCGCCGGCGCTCGTAGGGTCTTCGGCTTAGATGCCGCGCCCCGAGCCCAAGCTCATCACGCTCTCGATCGACGGCCGCGAGGTCGAGGCACCCGAGAACACGATGCTGGTCGACGCCGCCAAGCTCGGCGACGTCGAGATCCCGGTGTTCTGCTACGAGCCGAAGCTCGGCGCGCCGGTGGGCGCCTGCCGCATGTGCCTCGTGGAGGTCGAGGGGATCCCGAAGCTGCAGACGGGCTGCTCCACGCCGGTCAAGGACGGCATGGTCGTCTACACGCAGACCGACCGCGTGACCGAAGCGCAGGCGTCCGTCGTCGAGTTCCTGCTCATCAACCACCCGCTCGACTGCCCCGTCTGCGACAAGGGCGGGGAGTGCCCGCTGCAGGACGTCTCCTTCGGCTGGGGCGGCGGCAAGACCCGCTTCATCGAGCCTAAGCGCCACTTCAAGAAGCCGCTCGAGCTCTCGCCGCTGATCGCGATCGACCGCGAGCGCTGCATCCTCTGCTACCGCTGCGTGCGCTTCTCCCAGGAGCTCGCCGAGGACTACCAGCTCGTCCTGCACGAGCGCGGCGCCGCGACCTTCGTCGGCACCTTCGACGGCCATCCCTACGTCGCGCCGTTCTCCGGGAACATCATCGAGCTGTGCCCCGTCGGCGCGCTCACCTCGCGCCCGTACCGCTTCCGGGCACGGCCGTGGGACATCGAGAACGCGGGCTCGGTCTGCACGCTGTGCCCCGCGCAGTGCAACGTCGCCTTCACCGTCCGCGACGACCGCGTGCTGCGCGTGGTCGTGCGCGAGAACGAGGAGGTCGACGACGGCTGGCTCTGCGACAAGGGCCGCTTCGCCTACCAGTCCGTGCACGTGGAGGAGCGCATCACCGCCCCGATGGTGCGCGACGGAGGCGTGCTGCGCGAGGTGCCATGGGAGCGTGCGATGGAGGAGGCGCGCTCGGCGTTGGCGAAGTCGGGCGGCCGCGTCGCGGGCCTGGCCGGCGGCGAGACGACCAACGAGGAGGGCTTCCTGCTGCAGCGCCTCGTGCGCGACGTGCACGGCTCGCCGCATCTCGACTCGCGTGCCGGCGGCGGGCTCGATCGCGCCGGCTTGCTCGCGCTGGGCGACCCGGGGCTGCAGGCGACCGTCGCCGACCTCGAGTTCGCCCACACCGTGCTCGTGCTCGGGACAGAGCCCGTCGACGACGCGCCGATCCTCGACCTGCGCCTGCGCAAGGGCGTGCGCCGCAACCGCATGCAGCTCGCGGTGGCGACCTCGCGCCCGTCGTCGCTGGATCCGAACGCCGCGCTTCGGGTGCGCTACGCGCCGGGCGCCGAGGCGGCGTTCGTCGCGGCGCTCTCCGCCGCCTTCTTCGGCGGGGCCGTCGACGAGCCTGCGCGCGCCGCGGGCGCGGACGCGGCTCAGATCACCGAGCTCGCGGCGCTGCTGCGCACGAGCGGCGGCGACCAGCCCGGCGACGTGGTCGTGCTCTACGGAGAGGGCGTGCTGGCCGGCGGCGAGGCGGTCAGCGCGCCGCTGCTCAAGCTCGCGGGCGCGCTCGGGCTCTCCGGCCGCGCCGGCGCCGGCCTGCTCGGCATCCCCGCTGCGGCCAACGGCCGCGGGCTGCGGGAGGCGGGCGTCCTGCCCGACGCCGGCCCCGGGCTCGCCGCCGTCCCGGGCGGCGGGCGCGACGCCGCGGGCATCGCCGAGGCGACCGCCGCCGGCGACGTGACCGTCCTCTACCTGCTGCACACCGATCCGCTGCGCGACCAGCCGCAGCGCGCGGCCTGGGATCGTGCGCTCGAGACCGCGACGCACGTCATCGCGCACGCGGGCTTCCTGACCGAGGCCATCCGCGAGCACGCGACGGTCGTCTTCCCCGCGGAGTCCTACGCGGAGAAGGAGGGCACCGTCGTGCACCCCGACGGCCGCCTCCAGCGCCTGCGCCCGGCGATCGGCCGGCCCGTCGGCGTACGCGCGGAGTGGCAGGTCCTCGACGAGCTCGCGCGCTCCGCGGGCGACGAGAGCGGCGTCTACACGGTGCACTCGGCGACCAAGCAGCTCCTCGAGGCGGTGCCGTTCTACGCAGGCTTGACGGTCGACACGATCGGCGCCAAGGGCGTGCGCTGGTGGGAGCAGGACGCACGCGCCGCGGCCTGGCCGAGGGTCACCGGGCTGCTGGCCGCGGTCGGCGGGCTGCTGTCGTCCTCGAAGGCGCCGGCGTACGCGGAGGCGGCCACCGCGAACGGGGCCCTGCGGCTGGGGTCCTTCAAGTCGATCTGGGCCGCGCCCGAGGTCGAGGCCTCGCCCGCGCTCAAGTTCCTGCACCCGCAGCAGCGCGTCGAGCTCTCCCCCGCGGACGCCGAGCGCCTCGGCATCCGCCACGGCGACCGCGTGACCGTCGGCTCGGACGGCGCGTCCGTCGAGGCGATCGCGCACCTGCGCAACGAGTCGCCCGTCGGCAGCGCGTTCCTGCAGAGCGGCATCCCGGTCGGTGCCGCCAACGTCCTCGAGGGTCCCCTCGTCGAGATCTGCAAGGCGGTCCGCGCGTGAGCCCCTTCCCCTCCGTCCTCGGCGTGGTCGACTACTACGAGCCGTGGTGGGTCCAGATCGTCAAGTCGATCGTGCTCTTCGCGGTCGGCCTGCAGATCGTCCCGGTGGTGCTGCTCGCCGAGCGCAAGCTGCTCGGCCGCTTCCAAGGCCGCCCCGGCCCGAACCGCGTCGGCCCCGGCGGGATGCTGCAGCCCCTGGCCGACATCGGCAAGCTGGCCTTCAAGGCGGACTTCCGCCCGCGCACGTCGATCGGCTGGCTGTTCGCGATCGCGCCGATCATCTCGATCCTCACGGCTGCGGCCGCGTTCAGCCTGATCCCGTTCGGCGACACCGTCGACATCTTCGGCACGCCGGTCGGCCTCTACGGCGTCGACGTCTCGATCGGGCCGCTGTACCTCTTCGCCTTCGGCGCCATCGCCTTCTACGGGATCATGCTCGGCGGCTGGGCGAGCGGCTCGAAGTACTCCTTCCTCGGCGCGATGCGCGCCGCGGCGCAGCTCATCTCCTACGAGGTCTCCCAGGGGCTCGCGCTCGTCGGCGTGATCATGACGGCGGGAACGCTCTCGCTCACGGAGATCGTCCAGCACCAGGAGGGGATGTGGTTCGTCGTCCCGCAGTTCGTCGGCTTCCTGATCTTCCTCGTGGCCGGCTTCGCGGAGACCAACCGCGCGCCGTTCGACCTCGTCGAGGCCGACGCCGAGCTCGTCGGCGGCTACAACACGGAGTACGGCGGCGCGCGCTTCGCCTCGTACTTCTTCGCGGAGTACCTGAACATCCTCGTGGTCGCCGGGATCACCACCACGGTCTTCCTCGGCGGCTGGTTGCTGCCGTTCGGGATCGACCCGCCGACCTGGGTCGACCCGATCGTCGTGCTCGCAAAGATGATGGGCTTCGTGTTCTTCTTCATCTGGATCCGCGCGACGCTGCCGCGGCTGCGCTACGACCAGCTCATGAGCTTCGGCTGGAAGGTCCTCCTGCCGCTGGCCACCCTGAACGCACTGGTCACGGCGGTCGTCGTCGTGCTCCACGACAACGGGACGATCTGACATGGCCGACTGGCACCCCGGAGACGACCAGCTCGTCGTTGTCCGCGGCCCCAAGCCCGGCGGCGCCGGCGGGGCGTACCGCATCTTCGGCGAGACGCTCCGCGGCCTGAAGACGACGTTCGCCCGCGTCGTCGAGGGCACGAACACGATCGCCTATCCCGAGGAGAAGGTGCCGGTCTACCCCCGCTTCCGCGGCCGCCACCGCCTGCACCGCTTCGAGGACACGGGCCTCGAGAAGTGCGTCGGCTGCTCGCTGTGCGCGGCGGCCTGCCCCGCGGACTGCATCCGCGTCGTGGCCGCCGAGAACACGCCCGAGCACCGCGTGAGCGCCGGCGAGCGCTACGCGTCGGTCTACGAGATCAACCTCTCGCGCTGCATCTTCTGCGGCTACTGCGAGGTCGCCTGCCCGTTCGACGCGATCACGATGGGCAACGACTACGAGATGAGCGACTACCACCGCTCCGACCTGATCTTCACGAAGGAGATGCTCCTCGCCGAGCCCTTCGAGCGCAGCCCGATCCGCGCCGCGGGCGAGTAGCGCTCAGGCGGCGGGCAGTCGCTCGAGGTCGACGGGGTCCTCTGCGTGTGGGCACCGGTGGTCCCGCGCAGAGTCGTCTGACTGCCCCGGAAGCCCTCGAGGCACCACGAACGCACACCTGCATCAATGCGCAGTAACGCTACCGTGGTGGCATGCCCCATCCGTCAGAGCACACGTCGGTTGACGCTCTCCTCGAACTCGACGAGAGCGAGCGGATAGCTGAGGCGATGTCGGCGTTCACGGCGCCGAGCCGTGTGCGTCTGCTGTACGCGATGACGGCGGGGGAGCGGACCGTCGAGGAACTGGCTGAGCGTGCAGAGGTGTCCGGGCCGGTGGCTTCACAGCAGCTTCGGGTGCTGCGGCAGATTGGCGCCGTCGCCGTCCGGCGCGAGGGGCGCAACGCGTTCTACCGGCTCCGTGATCACCACGTGTCCGCTCTGCTCGCAGCGGTGCGCAACCACCTCGAGCACGACCTCTACCCGAGCGGTGCCCCCTCATCCGTCCAACCGACGGCGGTGCAGCGTTCATGAGTCATCTGACGACCTGCATCGAAGACGACCACGTCCACGACGACGCGCACGGCCATGAGCCCGATGGCGACCGCCGCCACCGGCGTGCTCACGGAAGCAGCCACGACGACGGGCACGTTGCCCATGGCCATAGTCATGGGCTCGTCGATCGCTCGATCACGCAGTCACGCGACGGGCTTTGCACCGTTGCGATCAGCCTTGGCGTCCTGCTGCTCACATCGCTGGCGCAGATCGCGATCTTCGCGATCACCGGCAGCCTGGCGCTGTTGGCCGACGTGATCCACAACGCCGGCGACGCGTTGACTGCAATCCCGTTGGGCGTCGCGTTCCTGCTGCGCTCCCGCCTGGCCGAGAAGCGCGCGGGCTACTTCGTCGTCGCGGCGATCTTCATCAGCGCGATGGTCGCCGCCGGGGAGGCGATCAACCGGCTCATCAACTCGCAGGACGTCCACCACCTCGGCGCCGTGGCCGCGGCTGGGGCGATCGGATTCATCGGCAATGAGCTCGCTGCGCAGGTGCGCACGCGCGCCGGCCGTCGCCTGAACAGCGCCGCACTGATCGCCGACGGCCAGCACGCCCGCGCCGACGGATTGGTGAGCCTCTCGGTGATCGGCAGCGCGGTTGTCGTCGCGCTCGGGCTGCCTATCGCTGACCCGCTCATCGGTCTGGGAATGACGGTTGTGATTCTGCGAATCACCTGGCATTCGTGGAGCACGGTGCGAGCCGCCGAAGGGCACGACCACTGAGGCGCTTCCGCGAACGGCGCTGGGCGTCGCGGAACTGGCCGAGCTCGTCGGTCGGCGTGGTGTGTCAGCCTCGGTCAGGTCGCGCGCAGCACCGCGTAGTACGCCAGCGGGGCGCCGTGGATGCTCTCGATGGCGAGTTCGGCGGCGGTGGCGTATCGGGCGAGGGTGCGACGGGTGACGTAGTGGGGGTCGAGCAGGATCTCGCCGAGGACGATCCGTCCGCCGGGTCGCACGACCCGGGCGAGCTCGCGGACGACGGCCTCGCGGTCGGGTATCTCGCCGAGGACGGTGACAAGGAAGGCACCGTCAAAGCTGTCGGCGGCGAACGGCAGGGCAGTGGCGTCGCCGAGCTGCGTCTCGACCGGGAGCGCCGCGCCGTATTCGACGGCGCGGCGGGCGATGAGGGCGAGCATGTCCGCCTGCAGGTCGAGCGCGACGATCGACCCGTCCGGGTTCAGCTTGGCGGCGACCGGGAGCGTGTAGCGCCCGCTGCCGGGGCCGATCTCGAGCATTCGCTCACCGGGCTGGGGATCGAGCGCCCGCAGGAGCGAGGCGATTCCCAGGCCGGGGCGCGGGAGGTCGAGGATCGCGTGTCCGCCGTAGGGGCACGCCGACGGGTGCCGACGCCACCACAGGGCGGCTCCCGCCAGCCCGGCAGCCGTCGTCGACAGCGCCGCGCCGGTGCGCGAACTGGGCCGTCTCACGGCTGCGCGCCGTAGGAGCCGAGGGTGGCGAGCGCAGTGCGGGCGGGCGGGGCCAGGCAGCGTCCGCGGATGCCCTCGTGGAAGGCCTTGAGCGAGCCCAGGCGCATCGCCGCGCCGCCGGTGCCGTGATCGAGCTCGATGATGTGCATGTAGCTGAGGCTGTCGGCCAGCTTGTAGACGGTGTAGCTCAGCCCCGGCGGCTTGACCTCGTCGAGCTCGGCGAAGAGGGCGGCCAGGAGCCGGTCGTTTTCGATGACTTCCTCGGGCCTGACGGTGTACTGGATGACGTGGGGTGTCACGGTTGTGCTCCTTCGGAAGTCGGGGAAGTCGGGTCGTGTGAACCGGCCATCGGCGGCCGGCTTCGGGCCTCCGGGCCCTGGGCCTGGGCCTGCCAGAGCTGCAGGCGCCCCCAGGCGGTCGTGACGCTGCCGGCGCACTGGGAGTGCGAGAACCCGGCGTCGGTCAGCAGCGTGGGAAGCTCGCCGGCGAGGAGGCTTGCCGGCCCCTGACGGCCGTCGAGGGCCTGCAGCGCGTGGGCGCCGAGGCGGGTGAGCAGGCCGCGTGGAGGTCCCCAGTCGGCGATGTGCACGGTGCCCTCGCCGCGAAGGGCGTCGGCGAGGCGGGTGAGCACTTGACGCTTGTCGGCGTCGCTGAGGTGGTGCAGCAGCAGGGAGCAGAGCGCGACGTCGATCGGTGAGGAGCCGGGGACGGGTTCGGTGGCGAGTTGGTGATGCCAGGCAACACGCTCGGCGCCGGCCTTGCGCTGCGCGATCGCAAGCGCAGAGGGATCCCCGTCGACGGCCAGCACGGTGGCGTCGGGGCGCAACTGGGCGAGCGCGATCGCGTTGGCGCCGGTGCCGCACCCGAGTTCCAGCACGGTCCCGCCCGGCGGCAGGTCGCGCGTGGCGGCGTGGAGGAGCGCGGGGCGCCAGCGACGCTCGCGCATCGTGAGGGCCATCGCGAGGTCGTAACCGGCGGTGAGGCCTGCCCGCCCAGCCGCAGGCACGTAGTGCCCGGGCGCGCCGCCCGGGCCCGCCGCTGCCCAGGCGTAGGAGTAGGGAGAGGCGTCGAAGAGCTCGTGGCAGCCGGCGGAGCAGAAGTGGTGCTCGATTCCTTGATGCGTCTGCGAGGCGGCCGCCAGCGCCGGGTCGACGGCCATCCGGCAAACCGGGTCGGTCGTCAATCGCGGCTCCTGCTGACCGGGGCGCACGACGAGCTCGTGCAACTCGACGGCCCGGGAGACGTTCTTGAACACGCGGCGCCCCCGGGGCTGCGTGGGCGTTGCGGCCGGGAGCACGTCGCGGGTCTTCTGGGTGAGCAGCACCTCGCCGGCGGCGGCGACGTCGGCGACGCGGGCGGCCAGGTTGATTGCGGCCCCAAACCAGTCGTGGCCGCGTTGCACGGCGCTGCCGGTGTGCATTCCGACCCTGACGCCGAGCCCGTTGTGGTGGCCGTGATCGCTGACGATCTGCGCCGCGAGCCTCGCCGCCGCGCTGGCGGTGGGGACGCGGAGCAAAAGCGCGTCCCCGACCAAGTTGAGCTCCTCGGCCTCGTGCGCGGGAAGCAGCGCCCGGACCAGTCCGCAGAAGCGCTCGGCGGTGTCGGCCGCGTGCTCGTCGCCGTGGGCCTCGGTCAGCGCGGTGTACCCGGCGAGGTCGGCGAAGAGGAACGTCTGCGTCACCGCTTCGCCAGAACCTCGCAGTGAGCCCTGGGCGCTGCTCATGCGCGCGGAGAGCCGTACTCGGCCAGCCGGCTGCGAGGGCGCCGCGAGAGCCACGCGCGGGCGACGAGGACCGCGGCGAGCAACGCGATGCTGGTCCACTGCGCGTTGTTGAGTCCGAGGGCGAGGCTCGGGCTGTCCGAGCGCAGGAAGAACTCGAAGAAGCGACCGACGGAGAGCAACCCGATCATCAGGAAGACCAGGTCGCCGGGACGGCGCGCGAGCGGCCTGAGCCCCCAGATCGCGCCCAGGACGATGAGCGCGAGAAGCACCTCGTAGAGGCCGCCGTTCTCGTAGGCGAATCGCGGATCCGGGGTCAACGCAGCAGGGTTGGCGTTGCGGACCGCCAGGAAGCTCGTGCTGCGGGCGCCGTAGTGCTCCCCGTTGATCACGTCCCCGATCCGGCCCACCGCCAGACCGAGCGGGAACCACAACGCGAGCACGTCTAAGTACCGGGTCGGCAGGCCGGCGCGCCTGACGTAGGCGACCAGGACGATCGTGGACAGGATCAGGCCGCCGTCGAAGGTGAAGCCGCGGGCGCCCAGCAGCGGACCGCCGTGCTCGAGCACGTAGAAGATCCGGCCGCCGACCAGCCCGCACACCGCGACCAGTCCGAGCACGGTCCCGAGCGGTTCGGTGTCCAGGCCGCGGGCACGCAGCGAACGGCCGGCGAACCAGCCGGCGAGCACGATCCCGACGGCGATCGTCAAGCCGTGCCAGGCGATGCTCACCGGACCGAGGTCGATCTCCGGGCTCAACCGGACGGTGAGCACCGCCAGGTTCACGCCGCTCCCCCGTCGTGCGCGTGGGCGTGCTCGTGCGCGCGGGGCGCGGGCGCGTGGTCGCCGGTGTGGCGGGCGGGGTCGGCGGCTCCGCGCTGCCGGGTCAGCCAGAACAGCGCCCCGAAGATCAAGACGCCCAGGACGTTCAGGGCGAGCTTGTAGTCGACGTGGATCGAGCCGAACACGTCGTCCCGGGACGGTCGGGCGCCGGTGGGGATCAGCCCGGTGAGGCCGAAGAGCCCGTCGACGATCAGGCCGGCGATGACCATGGTCACGAACATGAGCGCGACGATCCGCAGGGCGAACTTGGTGCCGTAGTACTTGCGGTAGATCGCGATGATCGGCAGGACGATCAGGTCGGCGAAGATGAACGCCATCACCCCCGCGAAGCTGATTCCGCCGGACCACAGGACGGCGGCGAGGGGGACGTTGCCGACGGAGCAGACGAAGCTGAGGATGGCGATGATCGGGCCGACGATCACATTCTCGATCGTCTTCAGGCCAGCGGGGGCATCGGTGATGAAGAGGGCGTTGAAGAAGCTGTCGCCGAGCTGGGCGACGTAGCCGGCGAGGAGGAAGCCGATGGTGATCTCCTTCCAGAGCATCTGCCAGTCGCCGCGGAAGTTGTGCGCCACGTCCGACCACGCCGAGGCGCTGGTGAGGCGCTCGCGCCAGGTGAGCTGCTCGCCGGCCATCTGGTGCTCGTGGCCTATGTCGGCCTCCTGCGCGTTCTCCCGCGCCTGCTCCTCGAGCTGGCGGGAGACGAAGAGCCGCAGCGCGAGGGCCATCAAGACGATCATCACGATCCCGCCGACGTACTCGGCCAGGGCGAACTGCCACCCGATCAGCACCCAGAGCACCAGGCCGAGCTCCCAGACGAGGTTGGTGGAGGCGAACTGGAACGCCAGCGCCGAGCTCGCGCTCGCGCCCTTCTGGAAGAGGGACTTGGCGATCGCGATCGCCGCGTAGGAGCACGACGAGGACGCCGCCCCGAGACCCGTGGCCTTCGCGATCGGGCGGACCCCACTCCCGGAGAGGGCAGCCTGGATGCGTTCGCGCGGGACCCAGGCCTGCACGATCCCGGAGATCGCGAACCCGAACACGAGCGCCCACCAGACCTCGTAGGCCATCAAGAAGGCGTCCTTGAGACCCATCCACAGCACGTCCAGGACGCTCATCGCTCTGCCTCTTCTGTGAGGGCGGCCGCGGTGTCCGCGAGCGTGACGCCGACCGGCGTCAGGGCGTACATCGTCATCTTGCCCTCCTTGCGGGCGGTCACCAGGCCCCCCTGGCGGAGCACCTTCATGTGGTGGGAGACGAGGTTCTGCGCGCGCTCGGCGATCCACGACAGATCGCACACGCACAGCTCCTGCCCGTCGCGCAACGACAACGCGAGGTTCAGCCGCGTCGGGTCTGACAGCGCCTTCAGCGCCCCGGCCACCCGCTCGGCCGTCGGCGGCTCTAGCCGGGCGTCGCGCAGCCGCGTGGCCGCGCGCTCGTCGGTGTGCAGCAGCTCGCCGAACTCGTCCATCCAATCAACCTAACACACGTTGATCTGTTGCGATCAAATCGTCCGCACGAGTATCCTCAGCTGCGTGGGTCCGACTGCCGTCCACCGCCTGATCTGCCGCTCGCGCCGCCACCTCGCCGGCCTGTTGGCCGCGCTGGCGCTTGCGAGCGTCGTGGCACTGCACCACAGCGAGATGCCGATGGGCGACATGGGCGGGATGCACCACGACCCCGGCGCGGCGATGACGATGACCGTCTGCCTCGGGGCTCTCGTCGCGCTCGGCGCCGCGGTCGCCGCGATCGCGGTCGGCGTGCTTCGCCTCGGCCGCTGGCGCGCGCTGACGGTGCTCGCGCCCGAAGCGCTTCTGCGCGCCGACCTGCTGCGTGGCCTGGCACGGGCGGGCCCTCCGGGCCTGCCGCTTCTGAGCGTCTGGCGGATCTGACAGGGCCCGAGCCCGCGCGCCCCGTGCGCGTGGTCCTCGCTCACACCCGCTCACATCCACCACCTCTAGGAGCACCTACCTCATGAACCGCCTCATCCTGCTGGTCGCCCTCATGGCCACGGCTCTCGCCGCTGCCGCGTGCGGCTCCTCGAAGGACCCGGCCCCGGCCGGCAACGCGACCGACCGGGCCTTCGTGTCCGAGATGCTCCCCCACCACAAGTCCGCCGTCGCCATGGCGCAGATCGCCCAGGCCCGGGGCACGACCCCGTTTGTCAAGAAGCTCTCCTCGGACATCATCCGCACCCAGACCGAGGAGATCACCACCATGCGCTCCCAGGACGCCGGCCTCGCCAAGCGCGGCGTGAAGGTCGGCAAGCTCGGCATCTCGATGGACGCGATGGGCATGAGCATGGACACCGGCTCGCTGAAGACGGCGACCCCGTTCGATCCGGCGTTCCTGCGGATGATGCTCCCGCACCATGCCGGCGCCATCACGATGGCCAAGATCGAGCTGGCCAAGGGCAAGGACCCCGCGCTGAAGAAGCTCGCCACCGAGATCATCAGCGCCCAGCAGCGCGAGATAGGGGCGATGCGCGCCAGCCTCTAGCCCCCGCGCCTCCGCTTCCCGGCCCCGGCCCCGCTGGGCTCGGGGCCGGGCGCCGGCGGGCGGGCGGGCGGGCGGGCGGGCGGGCGGGCGGGCGGGCGGGCGGGCGGGTAGGATCGACGACGTCTTGTAGGAGAAGGCCGAGTTCCCACCACCAGGGTGGGAAGCGGGGGACCCACCAGGTGGGGCTAATCGACCAGGCTCTGGTCGGCGTGCACTCTTTCGCACGAGCCCGTCAGCTCACCCCGTAGGCGCGAGGAAGAGGAGCTCGACCATGAAGCGCCGCTTGCTGTGTGCGTGCACCATCGCCGTAGCCGTCAGTCCGGCCGCGGCCGCAGCCAACGACAACTCCGGCGGGGCGAGCTTCGCCAGCGGGCCCTCCGTGGAGGCCATCACCTGCGCCGACGGGCAGATGGCCGTCTGCGCCAAGGGCGAGCAGCTGACCGTCTCGGGCACCGCCCTGCGGGGAGTGCGACGCGTCGTGTTCCTCGGCGGCAAGGGGCGCCGCGACGACCGCGCCGCAACGCCGGCCAGCAGGACCAACGAGGCGGTCGTGGTCACGGTCCCCGAACACGCGCACACGGGCCCGCTGGCGCTCGACGCCGGCGGCACCCGCGTTCGCAGCGCGAGGGTGAAGCTGACGAAGCCGCCCGTCGCCGCGGACCCGGCCTCCCCCGCCCCCGCGGCGGGTGAGCGGTTCCCGATCGCCGGCGCGCACACCTTCGGGCAGAGCACGGCCAACCGCTTCGGCGGCCGCCACCAGGGCCAAGACGTCTTCGCCGCGTGCGGCACCCCGCTCGTCGCGGCCGGGCCCGGCAGCGTCCTGAAGGCCGCCACCGAGGCCAACGCCGGCAACTACGTGGTCATCGAGCGCCCCGACGGCACCTCGAACGCCTACATGCACATGCGCGAGCCGACCAAGGTCCGCGAGGGCGACCCCATCACCGCCGGGCAGCCGCTCGGCGCCGTCGGCGACACGGGACGCGCCACCGGCTGCCACCTGCACTTCGAGCTCTGGACCGCGCCCGGCTGGTATGAGGGCGGCAGCCCGATCGACCCCCTCCCCACCCTCAAAGCCCGGGACGCCTAGCCGCCGAGGGCCGGAATTCGCCCTTGCTCGTACGCCACTTGTGACAGCTTTGTGCGACCGCTCGGAGGCGAGCCGTTCTCGCGCCCGCCCGGTGCATAGACTGCCCGCAGCCCATGGCCGAAGTCCTCTTCTTCCTCGCCGCGATCGGTGCCCTCGCGGGCGCCATCGGGACCGTCGCGGTGCGCAACCCGTTCTACTCCGTGCTCGCGCTCGTCACGCACCTGCTGTCGCTCGCGCTGCTCTTCCTGCTGCTGCGCAGCGAGTTCGTCGCGGCCGCCCAGGTGGTCGTCTACGCCGGCGCGGTCATGGTGCTCTACATGTTCGTCGTCGCCTACGTGGGCGGGACGGACATCCAGGTGGGTCCACACGGCTCACGCCAGACGCGCCTCGGGGCGATCGCCTTCGCCGGCGTGCTCTTCGTCGAGCTCGCCATCGCGATCCTCGGCACCGGGCTCAAGGCGCTCGGGACCGAGGGCGCCGGCATCGGCCCCGACGGCGTGGCTCGCGCCGGCGAGGCGCCCTTCGGCACCCCGGAGCAGATCGGCGAGCTGCTGCTGACGAAGTTCCTGCTGCCGTTCGAGATCGCGTCTTTCCTGCTGCTGATCGCCGCGGTCGGCGCGGTGACGCTCGCGCGGCGCCGCGGCGGGCTGCACGACGGCGCGGAGCAGCGCATCACGCCGCTGGACCTCGTGCGCCCGATCAGCACCGGCACCATGGCCGAGGCCGTCGGCACCCGCACGAACGCCACCACGCGCGAGCGCGCGGGCCTCGAGGCCGGCGCGGCGGCAGGGCCTCCAGGCACGCAGGTCGAGGACCGCTGAAGTGGCGATCGAGTGGTACGTGGTCGTCTCCGCGCTGATCTTCTCGATCGGCGCCGGCGGCGTGCTCACGCGCCGCAACCCGCTGGTGATCCTGCTCTGCCTCGAGCTGATGCTCAACGCGGCGAACCTCGCGCTGATCGCGTTCGGGCGCATGCACGGCAACGGCGACGGGCAGATCTTCGCGATCGTCGTCATCGTCGTGGCGGCCTGCGAGGTCTGCATCGGCCTCGGCGTCATCGTCGCGATGTACCGTCGCCGGCTGCCGATCGACGTCGACGAGCTCCGCGAGCTCCAGGGCTAGGGAGGCCTCGAGCATGCAGACCACGGCCTGGCTCGTCCTCGCCTTCCCGCTCGCGGGCGCGATCCTGATCGCGCTGATGGCTAGAGCCGTGCCGCGCAAGCTCACGGGCTACCTGGGAACGCTCGCGATCGGCGGCGCGTTCGTCTGCGCGGTGCTCACCTTCCTCGCGCTGCAAGGCCGCGCGGAGGACAACCGCCAAGCCGTGTTCCTCGGCTGGGACTACGCGAAGAGCGTCGGCGTCGACGCGCAGGTGTCGATCCTGGTGGACCCGCTGAGCGTCCTGATGATCCTCGTGGTCACCGGCGTCTCGACGCTGATCCACCTCTACTCCGTGGCCTACATGGACTCCGATCAGGGCTACGCGCGCTTCTTCGCGTACCTGAACTTCTTCGTCTTCTCGATGCTGCTGCTGATCCTGGCGGCGAACTTCCTCCTGCTGATCGTGGGCTGGGCGTTCGTCGGCGCGGCGTCGTACCTGCTGATCTCCTTCTGGTACCGCCGCACCACGGCGACCAAGGCCGGGATCAAGGCGTTCGTCATCAACGTGGTCGGGGACATCGGCCTCGTCCTGGGCACGTACTTCCTCTTCAAGCACTCCGGGACGCTTGACTTCCTCGGCACGTTCGACTCGGTCGGCGAGGACTTCCGCGGCGCCAACGACGACCTCACCGCGGGCTGCCTGCTGCTGCTGGTCGGCGCGTTCGCCAAGAGCGCCCAGATCCCTCTGCACACCTGGCTGCCGGACGCGATGGAGGGTCCGACGCCCGTCTCCGCGCTGATCCACGCGGCGACGATGGTCACCGCGGGCGTGTACCTCATCGCGCGCATGCACCCGCTCTTCGAGCAGGCACCGGCAGCCGCCGCCGTCGGCGCGATCATCGGGGCGGTCACGCTGCTGGTCGCCGGGACGATCGCGATCGTCGTCACCGACCTCAAGCGCGTGATCGCCTACTCGACGATGTCCCAGATCGGCTACATGATCATGGGCGTCAGCGCAGGCGCCTACGTCGCGGGGCTCTTCCACCTGATGACCCACGCGTTCTTCAAGGCACTGCTGTTCATGGCGGCCGGCTCGGTCATCGGCGCGATGGGCGGCAACCAGGATATGAATCGGATGGGCGGCTTCCGCAAGGCGATGCCGTTCACGTTCCTGTGCATGTGCGTCGGCGGCCTGGCGCTCGCGGGCGTCCCGCCGTTCTCCGGCTTCTTCTCCAAGGACGAGATCCTGCTCGACCTCGGCGCGCAGGGCGGCTGGCACTGGGCGCTGTACGTCGCGGGCTACGTCGGCGCGCTGCTGACCGCCGTCTACACCTGGCGCATGATCTTCCGCGCGTTCTTCGGCGAACCGGTGCCCGAGGCACAGGAGCTCCTCGACGGGCACCTGCACCACCCGACCGAGCACTCAAACCCGGCCACGGGCGAGGCGGAGGACACGGGCGTCGGCTTCCCCGGCGCGGAGCACCACATCGCCGAGCGGGCACCGTTCATGCGCGTCGCGATGGGGCTGCTGGCGCTGCTGGCGGTCGTCGGCGGCTTCATCCAGGTTCCCGGGATCTCCTCGGGCCTCGAGTCGTTCCTCGACCCGACGTTCGCCGACTCGCAGGTGGAGATCGACCCGGGCGGCGGGCTGACGGCCTTCGGCCTGGTGCTGGGTGCGGTCGTGGGGATCGCCGGCATCGCGCTCGCCTACCACATCTGGGTGCGCAAGCCCGGCACGAGCGCAGCCATCCAGGCTCGGCTGAGCCCGTTGCACAGGCTCTTCTCGAACAAGTGGTACTTCGACGAGCTGATCGAGCTGCTCGTGGTGCGGCCGCTGAGTTGGTTCGGCCGCTTCGGGCAGCAGACGTTCGAGCGGATCTTCGTCAACGGCACCCTCGTCGGCGGGACCACGGGCGTGGTGCGCGCCGGCTCGGCGGCCGTTCGCGCCGTGCAGTCGGGCTACCTGCGCTCCTACGCGGCCTTCCTCCTCGTCGGCCTTGCGGTCGTCGGCTTCTACTTCCTGCTCCAGTCTTGACCCTCCACCTCTCCTTCCTGCTCTGGCTCCCGGCGCTGGCCGGCACGCTCGGCCTGCTGCTACCCGGCCGGGCGACGGCGCGGCTGCTCGCGCTCTTCGGCTCTGCCGGCGCGCTGGGCTACGCGATCGCCGCCGTCGTCGGCTTCGACCGCAGCCTCCCGGGACTGCAGTACGTCACCGACGAGTCGTGGATCCGCACGCTCGGCATCCACTACAAGCTCGGCATCGACGGCGTGAACCTCTTCCTCGTCCTGCTGGCCACGGGGCTGTTCACCGCCTCGGTGCTGTGGGCCGCCGGCCGGACCTGGGGGCGCGACAAGCTCTTCTTCTTCCACATGGGCGTGGGCCACACCGCCGTGCTCGGTGCGCTGCTGGCGCAGGACCTCGCGCTGTTCGTCGCGTTCTTCGACCTCATGCTGATCCCGTTCTTCTTCCTGACGGGGATCTGGGGGCCGGCGGGGACGCGGATCGCCGCGGTGACCAAGCTCGTGATCTACACGCTGGTCGGCTCGCTGCTGATGCTCAGCGCCGCGATCGCGACCGCCGTGCTCGCCGCCCAGCAGAACGGCACGGAGCTCTCCTTCGTGCTCTCCGACCTGCGGCAGGCGCGCCTGGATGCGGGCTCGCAGGACTGGATCTTCCTCTTCTTCGCGGCGGCGTTCATCGTGAAGATGCCGATGTTCCCCGTGCACGGCTGGATGCCCGACGGCTACCGCAACATGCCGCTGCCGGTGCTCGCCGTCTTCTCCGGCGTGCTGTCGAAGGTCGCCGCCTACGGCTTCCTGCGCATCGCGCTGCCGCTGTTCCCCGACGCCTCCGTGCACTTCCAAGATCTGATGCTCGTGATCGCGCTCGCCTCGATCCTCTACGGCTCGGCGATGGCGTTCACGACGACGGAGTCGCGGCTGATCCTCGGCTACTCGTCGGTGGCGCAGCTCGGCTTCATCGTGCTGGGGATCTTCGCCCTGAACGAGCGCGGCGCCCAGGGCGCGGTGCTGCAGTCCTTCAACCACGGCCTCGTGGTGGCGCCCGCGTTCTTCGTCGTGGGGCTGCTGAGCGCGCGGGCGGGCGGCTCGGAGGACATCCGGGAAATGGGCGGCGTCGCGCTGCGTGCCCCCGTGATGACGGCGCTCTTCCTGATCGTCGCGTTGGCGAACCTGGCGATGCCGGGCTCGGCGAACTTCGTCGGCGAGTTCTACATCCTGCTCGGCGTCTTCGCGGACAAGCCCGTCTACGCGATCCTGGCCTTCACGGGCGTGGCGCTGGCGAGCGTCTACACGCTGCGGCTGTTCATCCGGGCGATGCACAACCGCGTGGGGCCGAACGTCGAGTCGACCGACCTCCGCGTCGCCGACGGGCTCGTGCTCGTGCCGCTCGTGCTGGCGATCCTCGCCGTCGCGGTCTACCCGCAGCTGCCGCTGGAGAAGGGCGAGAAGACCGTCAGCTCGTCGGTCGCCGCCGCGCGGGACGTCGCCGATCCGCCGCCGCCGGCCGCCGCCCAGGCGCCCGCCCCCGCCGGGACGCAGCTCGATCCTGCGACGGGCCAGCCGATCGCCCCCGGCGCGGGCGGGCAGGTCCCCATCGACCCGAGCACGGGCCAGCCCGTCGACCCCAGCGCGGGCGCGGGCGGTCAGGTTCCCGTCGACCCGAGCACAGGCCAGCCCGTCGACCCGGGTGCGGGCGGCGCTCCGGCTCCTGAAGAGGTCCCCAGCCCATGAACGAGCGCTTGGTCGCCAAGTCCCCGGAAATCGACTTCGCGGGCCTGTCGCCGCTGATCGCGCTGCTGGCGGGCGCCACGCTCGTGCTCATGGTCGGCCTGCTGCGCGGCCGCGCGGCCCGTGAGCACGGGGTCCCGTTCCTCTCCTTCGCCGCACTGGCGACGTCGCTCGGCTTGACGATCTGGCAGCTCGACACCTCCTCGGAGCTCGTCGCGGGAGCGCTCAGGATCGACGGGCTGAGCACCGTCCTGAACATCGTCTTCGTCAGCGCCGGCATGGCCACCGTGCTGCTCTCGTGGCGGGCGCTCGCGCCGCGCGAGTCGGCTCACGGCGAGTTCCACGCACTGCTGCTGACCTCGATCGCCGGCATGCTGGTGCTGGCCTGGGCGACGAACCTCGTCACCGTCTTCCTCGGCCTCGAGCTGCTCTCCATCCCGCTCTACGTCCTGTGTGCCACCGAGATGCGCCGCGCGACCTCGCTGGAAGCCGGCCTGAAGTACCTCGTCGTCGGCTCGCTCGGGTCTGCGGTGTTCCTCTACGGGCTCGCGCTGATCTACGGCGCCACGGGCTCGACCGACTTCTCCGGCATCGCCGCAGCGAACGCCGACGACGGCCTGAGCTCAGATCCGCTGATGCTCACCGGCATCGCGCTGGCCGTCGTCGGGCTCGGCTTCAAGGCGTCGGTGGCGCCCTTCCACCAGTGGACGCCCGACGTGTACGAGGGTGCACCGACCCCCGTCACGGCGTTCATGGCCGTCGCGACGAAGGCCGCCGCCTTCGGGGTCTTCCTGCGGCTCTTCGATGTCGCGCTGATCGACTCGGCCACCGCCTGGGCGCCCGCGCTCGCGGTCCTCGCGACAGTCACGATCATCGCGGGCAACGTCGGCGCCCTCGGGCAGTCCTCGCTCAAGCGCATGCTCGCCTACTCCTCCGTGGCGCAGGCGGGGTACATGCTCGCGGGGGTCGTGGTGAGCTCGGAGCTCGGCGTGCGCGCGACGGTCTTCTACCTCGCGGTCTACCTCCTGATGAACCTCGCGGCCTTCGCCGTGATCATCGCCCGGGAGCGCGAGACGGGCCTGGGCGACGACCTGGAGGCCATGCAGGGCATCGGCGCGTCGCGCCCCGTCCTGGCCTGGCCGATGACGATCGCGATGCTCTCGCTCGCCGGGATCCCGGCGACGGGAGGCTTCATCGGGAAGTTCTTCCTGATCGACGCGACGATCGACGGCAGCTACGCCTGGCTCGGAGTCGTCATCGTGATCGGCTCGATGATCTCCCTGGCCTACTACCTGCGGGTCATCGCCGCGATCTGGATGCGGGACCTGCCGCTCGTCACGCGCGCCGGTGCCAACGTGCGGGCCGGCGGCGGCCCGCGGCCTGCGCTGGCCGGCGGCTCCCCGGAAGCCGGCGACCCCAATCCGGCCGCCTCGGGTGGGGACGGCCCGCGGCTTGGAAACGTGAGCGGAGGGGACCGCGCGCCGGGTGGCGACGGCGTGCCGGCCGGTGGCTCGACGGCGCTCGGCAGCAGCCACGCCGTCTTCGGCGGCGAGCCCGGCAGCGGCAGAGCGCATTGGGAGGTCGCGTTCGTCGCCGTCGTCTGCGCGGTGCTCACCGTCGCAGCCGGCATCGTGCCCCAGCCGCTGTTCGACCTCGTGCAGCGCTGCGGCGAGGCGTTCACGAGCCTCGTCTGAGGCTGGATCCACCGGTTCTCGCGGCGCGAGCACTCACGATCGATCGGTGGATCCAGGCTGAGGCTGCCGCGCCGACGCGGTCGCGGCCGCTGAGCGGCCGGTAGGCTCCCCGAGGCGAATGCGCTACCCCGACGACCAGCTCAGCGCCGCCGAGCGCGACCTGCTGCGCCCCTACGTGACCGACCTCGACGGCCCGGTCTTCGCGCTCGTCAACCTGCCCGAGACCGTCAAGGGCGCGCTCTTCGCCCGCTACTCGCGCTATCAGGGAACGCTGCGGCGGCTGCTCGTCACGGAGTTCTCCGACTCGCTCGACCCTGCGGCCACGCCGTTCGACCCGGGCGCCGGCTCGCGCGCCGAGCAGCTCTACGAGCGCATCTTCCTCGGCTACGGCGACGATTCGGTGGCGCAGCTCGGCGGCGCGCACGTGGCCTGCGAGTGGACCTCCAACGTCCTCACCAAGGTCCTCCAGCGTCCGCGGCTCGGCGCCTACCTCGAGCAGTCCACGCGCTACATCGCCTACGACGGCGACGTGCCCGGCCTGGGCTACCGCTACTTCCGCGACCCCGAGCTCGGGCCGGGCTTCGAGCAGGCGATGGACGCCATCTTCGGCATCTACGCCGAGAGCCTGCCGCGGGTGCGTGCCTGGGTCGACGAGTCGTTCCCGGGTGCGGCGAGCCCGGCGCGCGACCGCGCGATCGCCGCCAAGGCGCTGGACCTCCTGCGCGGCCTGCTGCCGGCGGCCTCGCTGTCGCACATGGGGATCTACGCCACGGGCCAGACCTACGAGCAGCTGATCCTCCACCTGATGGCCCACCCGCTGCCCGAGGCGCGCGACTGCGGCGCGCGGATCCTCGAGGCGCTGCAGCTGGTCATGCCGAGCTTCGTCGCCCGCGTGCCCCGCCCGGACCGCGGCGGCGAGTGGGTCGGCTACCTGCGAGAGCGCGACCGCGCGGCGGACTCGTGGGTCGCGCGGCTCGGCCTCGACCGCCCCGCCGGCGAGCCCGACGCGCGGCCCAGCGTGCGGCTGCTGCACGTCGACGGCGACGAGGATGCGCTCCTGGCGGCGCTTCTGTTCGAGGCTGCAGGCGTCTCGGAGGAGGACTCCCGCATCCGGCTGACGGCGCTTGCCGCCGACGAGCGCGCCGAGCTGCTCGCGGACCTCGTGGGGGAGCGGGCGAACCGCCGCCACCGCCCGGGCCGCGGTTACGAGGCGCTGCGCTACCGCTTCGAGGTCGTCTCGGACTACGGCGCGTTTCGCGACCTGCAGCGCCACCGCATGCTCACGGTGCAGTGGCAGCGCCTCGCTCCCGACCTCGGCGCAGGTGTCCCCGAGGAGGTCGACCTCGCCGGGTGCGGCGAGTCGTACCGCCGCGCCCTCGAGCTCTCCGAGCGCGAGTATCGTCGCCTGGCCGGAGCCGGTCACGACCGCCGGGTGGCCAGCTACGCGCTCTGCCTCGGCTTCCGCATCCGCTACGTGCTCGACCTCAACGCGCGCGAGGCGATGCAGCTCATCGAGCTGCGCTCCGGCGTGGAGGGCCACCCCTCCTACCGAGCCGTCGCGCACGAGATGCACCGCCAGATCGCCGCGGTCCACCCCGCGGTCGCCGCGACGATGAGCCACGTGGACACGAGCGCCGAGCCCCGGCTGGAGCGCATCCTCAGCGAGATGCGCACGCAGGCCAAGCTCGACGGCGCGCGGACGGCCTGAACGCTCGGGCGCTCGCCCAGACGTCGCGTTACCGCAGGCGCCGTGTCCCACCGCCTCCTGCCCACGGCCGCCATCGCCGGCGCGCTGCTCGCCGTGCCCTCCGCCGCCCACGCCGCCGTCGGCGTCGTCCCGGCGGGCACCGCCTTCTACGCCCCGGCCTCGCCGCTCGGCGGCAGGAGCCACGGCGACGTGCTCCGCTCGCGGCGGCTGACGGGCACCGCCGCGCTGCCCGGTGCCGCGCGGACCGACCTGCCGCTCTACCGCGGCACGGGCGTCCGCGGGAAGCCCGTCGCCATCTCCGGCTCGCTGTCGATCCCGAAGGGCAAGGCGCCCAGGGGCGGCTGGCCGGTCGTCTCCTTCGCCCACGGCACCACGGGCCTGGCCGACCGGTGCGCACCGACCCGCCCCGAGGGCGCACGGCTGAGCACCTACGCCTACCCGACGCTCACCGCCTGGCTCAAGCGGGGCTGGGCCGTCGCCCGCACGGACTACGAGGGCTCGGCACCCCCGGCGTGCATCCCTACCTGATCGGCGCCTCCGAGGGCCGCAGCTTGCTCGACATGGTGCGCGCGGCCAAGCGGCACGATCGGCGGATCAGCACGAAGCGCGTCATCCTCGCCGGGCACTCCCAGGGCGGGCACGCCGCGTTGTGGGCCGCGGGAATCGCGCGCAAGTACACGCCCGAGCTGGCGATCAGGGGCACGGTCGGCTTCGCTCCGGAGTCGCACACCGGGGAGCAGGCCACGCTCATCTCCGCGCTGAAGGACCCGAGCCCGCTGACGGGCCTGGCGGTCTCGATCATCGCTGGCATCGAAGTGGAGCGCCCTAGCTTGAGATCGCCGACAAGCTGACCGACCGCGCCCGCGCGCTCTACCCGCAGGCAGGACGCGGTGCCTCGGGGCGCTCCTGTCCCGCAGCTCGTACGGAGGCCTCGCGCCGGCCGACCTGCTGGATCCCGACACGGACCCCAAGCCGATCGTCGCCGCGCTGAACGCCAACGACTCAGAGACCGTCACGAGTGAAGGCGGGCGCCGCCAGGTCGACCGCCTGGATCGCGCAGCGCCTGAAGCGGTAGCGCCGGGCGGCAGGAGTCGCACCCCGACCGGCGAAAGCGCCTGGATGGGACGCCCGTTCGCCGCGCAGCCCCCGCTCGTCGGCCCGGGCAGCGAGCTGCAGCTCACCCTCGACGGCAGCGCGGTCCCGCACGTCGAGGTCGTCGCCGCGGCCGTGCTCGATCAGGGGCCGGCGAGCCGCAGGATGCGGTCGTCGTCGCCCGTCGGGGAGCCGCGGCCGTCGCGGTTGGAGGTCGTCACCCAGAGCGAGCCGTCCGGCGCGGCGGCAGGGGAACGAAGGCGACCGTAGTCCCCGTCGAGCAGCTTCTGCGGCTTCCCGACGGACGTCCCCTTCAGCGGCACCTTCCACAGCCGGCGCCCGGCGAGCGCGCCGACGAAGAGGTTCGAGCCGACGATCGCCGCCCCGCTCGGCGACGAGTCCGACGTGCGCCACACCACCTTCGGCGAGACGAAGCGCCCGCCGCCCGTGCCGCGGCCCTCGACCTCCGGCCAGCCGTAGTTCTTGCCCTTCGCGATGAGGTTGACCTCGTCGAACGTGTTCTGGCCGAACTCGGGCGCCCACAGGCGGCCCGACTTGTCGAACGCGAGCCCCTGCACGTTGCGGTGGCCGAGCGACCAGACCGGCGAGCCGCGAAACGGGTTGCTCGAGGGGATCGAGCCGCTCGGGTTCAGCCGCAGGATCTTTCCGTTCGGGCTCCTGCGGTTCTGCGCGTTTGACATGTCGCCGGCGTCGCCCGTGCCGACGTAGAGCTTGCCGTCCGGGCCGAAGGCGAGCCGCCCGCCGTTGTGGATCTGCGCGGACTCGATCCCGGAGAAGATGACCTTCGGCGTGCCGCCGAGCTTGAAGCGCACGATGCGGTTGTCGCGGCTCGAGGTGAAGTAGGCGTAGACGAGCTTGTCCTTCGCGTAGCTCTTCGAGACCGCGAGGCCGAGCAGTCCCCCCTCGCCGGCGTCGGTCTTCACGCCCGGGACGCGCATCGCGACCTTCGGGGTGCCGCCGCCCTCGGGCACGCGCAGGATGCGGCCCGTCGTGCGCTCGGAGACGAGCGCGTCACCGCCCGGCAGGAACGCGACGCCCCAGGGAACCTGCAGCTTCTTCGCGATGGTGCTCGGCGTTGAGGACTGCGCGGCCTTGGCGGTCGGCGCGGACGTGGCGGCCGGGGTCGCCTCGGCCGCGGTCCTCGGCGCCGTCTCGGCGTTCGGCGCCTGTGGCGCGGCAGCGCTCGAGGCGGCCCCGTCGCTGCCGCAGGCCGCCACGGAAGAGGCCCCGAGCAGCGTGAGAGCCAGGGCGGTGGAGCGTCGGACCATGCTCGAACGGTACCCCCGGTTTCTCACGGCAACCTTGCCCGGCGGACGGCCACGCGCCCGGCGTGGGCAAGATACGTCCCATGATCCGGCCGGCGACCGCCCGCGAGATCCCGGCGCTGCGACGGATCGAGCGAGCCGCGGGCGCCGCATACGCAGACGTCGGGCTGCCGGAGGTCGCCGCGGACGAGCCGCCGCCGCTCGTGCACCTCGAGGCCTTCCGCGTCGCCGGCCGCGCGTGGGTGTCCACCGACGCCGCGGACCGCCCGATCGCCTACCTCGTCGCGCTCGTCGTCGACGGCCGCGCCCACGTCGAGCAGGTCTCCGTGGCGCCGGCGCACCGCGGCAACGGCCTCGGCGCAGCACTCGTCGACCACCTCGCCGCCTGGGCGCGTGCGCACGGCCATGCGGAGCTCTCGCTCACGACGTTCAGCGACGTCCCGTGGAACGCGCCCTACTACGCGCGGCTCGGCTTCCGGGAGCTGCACGCGCTCGGCCCGGAGCTCGCCGCGATCATGGTCGCGGAGCGTCGCGCGCTGCCCGCGCGGGCGCCGCGCGTGGCCATGGTCCGCTCGGTCATGGCGCCCGTTCGAACAGGTCGGCTGGCGTGAGCAGCCTGTACCGGTAGGGCGCCCCGTCGGCTCGCCGCTGCCGCGCGTCTTCGAACCCGCTGAGGAGTTTCAAGTCGCCAGCGCGCCGATGACCTCGCGCCACCAGGAGCGCTCCGCGTCGTCGGTCGCCCGGCTCAGCCGGCGCCGCGCCGCCTGCTGCACGGCCTGCGCCGAGCCCGCGGCGACCGTCGTGCCGACGTAGGCGAAGCGGCCGTCGGCGAGGACCACCAGCGAGCCGGGCTTGTCGCGGCGGGTGCGCACGCGCTCGGCCACCGCCACCGGCCCGACGTGGTCCGGGCGCGACGCGTCGCCGTCGGCGGCCTTCCACGGGCGCTCGGAGAAGATCAGCGAGCGGCGTGCCGGCCGCGGGCGCGGCGCGCTCTCCAGCGGACCCGAGCGCCACCGCTGCAGCAGCGCGCGGAACTCGACGGCGACCTCCTGGCGGACGAGCACGTGCAGCCGGTCGCCCTCGAGCACGCGCGTCGAGCCGCGCGGCGGGATCGCCTCCTCGCCGCGGATGATCACGTTGAGCAGCGCGGCCCGGGGCATGCCGAGCTCGCGCACCATCCGCCCGACCGCGGCGTCACCAGGGCGCACGCCGAACTCGATGACCTCCGCGCCCAGGCGCCGCGTGGACTCCTGATCGGTGAGCACCGCGGGCAGCGCCGCCTCGTTCGTCGTCACCCCGAGCCGCGCGGCGACCCACTCGAACGTCGTGCCCTGGATCACCGTGGAGACGAGCACCGCGAAGAAGACGACGTTGAAGAACAGCAGGCTTCCGTCGAGCCCCTCGATCAGCGGGAACGTCGCGAGCACCACGGGAACGCCGCCGCGCAGGCCCGCCCACGAGAGCGCGACGGTCTCGGCCGCGCTGAAGCGCGCACCGAGCGTGCCGATCACCACGCCGACGGGCCGGGCGACCACGAGCAGCAGCGCGGTGATCGCGAGGCCCTCAAGCGCGACGCCCAGCAGCTGCGAGGGGAAGACGAGCAGCCCGAGGCTGACGAAGAGGACGATCTGCGCGACCCAGGCCAGGCCGTCGTGGAAGGTCTGCACGGTGCGGGCGGCGGGCGAGTTGCTCGAGCCGATCGCCAGGCCCGTGAGGTAGACGGCCAGGAAGCCGGACCCGCCCAGGAACTGCCCCGCGCCGAACGCAGTGGCGGCGGCGGCGATCGACGCGACGGGGTACAGGCCGGCCGTCGACAGCGAGACGTTGCGCAGCGCCCACGCCGCGCCCTGGCCCACGAGAAGCCCGACCGCGCCGCCGACGCCCATCTGGACCACGAACTCCCCGAGGAGGTCGAGGACACCGAAGTCCGGGCGCTCGATCCACTCGATGAAGCCGAGCACGAGCAGGATCGCAACCGGGTCGTTCATCCCCGCCTCGCCCTCGAGCGTGTGCGCGAGGCGCTTGCGCAGCGTCGAGCCGCGCAGGATCGAGAACACGGCGGCGCCGTCGGTGCCGGCGAGGATCGAGCCGAGCAGGAAGCCCTCGAGCAGCGGCAGGCCGAGGATCAGCGCGGCGCCCGCGCCCGTGATGAGCGCGGTGACCAGCGTGCCGACGGTGGCGAGGCCGAGCGCGGGCCGCAGGACGGAGCGGATCGGCGCCCAGCCCGACGCCAGGCCCCCCTCGAAGAGGATCAGTGCGAGGGCGACGATGCCGACGTCGCGCGCGACCTCGTAGTCGGAGAACGCGATGAAGCCCGTCACCTCGCTGCCCGCGACCATGCCCAGCGCCAGGACGAGCAGCAGGCCGGGCACGCGCAGGCGCCCCGCGAGCTGGGAGGCCAGCAGCGCGAAGATGAGCATGCCCCCGAGGGCCAGGAGGAGGTGGCCGTCGTCCACTTGGGCCATTCTCCCGCTTGCCCGGCGCTGCCGGGGCGTGCCCGCGTCGCGCGGCGCGCGGCGGGCGGCGCGCGGCGCGCGGCGCGATATCTGCCCCACCGGGTTAGGGTCTGCGTGCGCATGGAACGCCCGCCCCGCCGCCGACCCCCCGCGCGCCCCTCCGCGCAGACGCTTCTCCGCCGCCGCCTGGCGGCGATCTCCGTGCTGCTCGTGGGCGCCTTCTCGATCGTCTGGGTGGCCGGCGCGGTGCTCGGAGGCGACGGGAAGCCCGGGACGCGCTCCGCCGCGACGGCGGCCGACGCCGGCGCCGGCAAGGGCAAGGGCAAGGGCAAGGGCAAGGGCAAAGCCGCCAAGCCCGCGCGCCCCAAGGCGACGCAGCTGCCGGGCGGCGGGCGCACGTTCTTCCCCCGCCGGCGCGTCGTGGCCTTCTACGGCAACCCGGCCGACGACGAGCTCGGTGAGCTCGGGATCGGCACGCCCGACCAGGCGGCGCAGAAGCTCAAGCGCGTCGCCAAGAGCTACGCGCGCAAGACGCGCCCGGTGCTGCCCTGCCTCGAGCTGATCACCACCGTCGCGGCCAACGCGCCCGGCGACGACGGCAAGTACCGAAACCAGGTCCCGGAGAAGGTCATCGACCGCTACCTGCGCGCCGCGCGCAAGGCCAAAGCGGTCCTCCTGCTCGACGTGCAGCCCGGCTACGCGACGTTCCCCGCGGAGGTGCGCCGGCTGAAGAAGTGGCTCGTGCAGCCCGACGTCGGCCTTGCGCTCGACCCGGAGTGGCGCCTGCAGCCCGGGCAGGTCCCGGGCCAGGTGATCGGCTCGGTCAGCGCTGAGGAGGTCAATTCGGTGAGCATCGACCTCGCTGCGCTCATCCGCGAGCGCAACCTGCCGGAGAAGCTCTTCGTCATCCACCAGTTCACGAACGACATGGTGCGCGACAAGCAGAAGGTCAAGATCCGCGACGGCCTGGCGACCGTGTTCAACGTCGACGGGTTCGGCGCACCGGCAAACAAGATCTCGAAGTACAACTCCTTCACCAAGAGCACTCCGCGAGGCGCGCACGACGGCTTCAAGCTGTTCTTCCGCGAGGACACGAACCGCATGCGCCCGGCCGCGGTGATGGCGCTGCAGCCCCGCCCGGACCTCGTGATCTACGAGTGACGCGCGACGCGCTTGCGGCGGCCCGCGTGAGCTTGCGCATCGCCGAGGAGACGCTGCGGCTGGTGGTCTGAGGGGGTTCGGCGTGACGTGACCCGATCATCGGGTCGTTCGGCGTCAAGCCCCGAGCAGTTGGAGGATGTCGTGGGCGGCGAGAGCGTCGCCGGCGTCGAGGTCGTGCCAGACGAGGCGCAGGGTGTGGATCCCTGGCGCTTGAGCGCGCGGTCGCGGTGACGGTCCTTCGTGAGCTCCTTGCGTCGGCTGTGATGCGCGCGGGAGTCGAGCTCGACGACGAGCTTGGCCCCTCGGTACCAGCAATCGACCAGGACGCCGTGGACGCGGACGTTGCGGCCGTCGGGTTCGGGAACGCCGTGGAGCGCGAAGTACCGCACCGATCGGCGCTCCATCACGGAGCGTGCGTCCGCGTCGTCGGAGTGGATGAGCCGCTGCATGCGCCCCGCTCCCACCCGGCCGGGGAGGCGTCTCGCCGTGCTCGCCAGGCGCGCCTTCGGCAGCGACGGCAGCTCGTCGGCGACCTCACGCAGCCGCTCGTAGGCGAGGTGGTCTGCCAAGTCGATCAGCGTGCGGACCCGGTCGGTGACCGTGAGCTCCCCGTAGCCCATCGTGTCGCGATGGTCGAGGTGGCGCGTCCGATGGACGATCACGCCGTCGCGACTGCGCACGCCGTCCACCGGCACGCTGACATGGATTGGCGGCCAGTCGTCGGGGTCCTCGCGGATCCAGCCGTAGAACGCGGCCGCCGACTCGTGCGACAGCGCCGCTCGGTCGCCGGCCCACCAGACCGCCGCCTGGAACTGCGCGCGCCGGGAGATCGCGCGGTGACCGACGGCGTAGACGCCGGGATGCACGACTTGCAGGCGCCCGTTGAGCACGAGGCGCCGGATCTGGCGCTGGTGGTACCCGAGGCCGAGGAGATCCGTCCTGCGCAGCAGCCCCTCCTGCCGCTCCGTGAGCGCGACAACCTGGGACCAGGGCTTGGCGTGGGATGACCGCATGTACGGGTCACTAGGCGCCAAGCCCCCGGCTTCGCCCCCCTCCCAGACCGCGAAGGTGCCCCGCCTACGCCGACTTCGCCGCCTCCTCCTCGGCCTGGCGCAGCTCGATGCGGCGGATCTTGCCCGTGAGCGTCTTGGGCAGGTCGGGCACGAACTCGAGCTTGCGGGGGTACGCGTAGGCGCTCAAGCGGCCGCGAACGTGGGCGGAGATCTCCTGCGACAACGCGTCGCTCGCCTCGAACCCCGCCGCCAGCACGATGAACGCCTTGACGACGTGGCCGCGCCGCTCGTCCGGGGAGGCGACCGCGGCGGCCTCGGCCACGGCTGGGTGCTCGAGGCAGGCGCTCTCCACCTCGAACGGACCGATCCGGTAGCCCGCGGCGATGATCAGGTCGTCCGCGCGGCCCTCGTACCAGTAGTAGCCGTCGTCGTCGGCGGAGGCCGCGTCGCCTGTGTGAAACCACTCGCCCGCGAAGACGCGCTCGGTCTCCTCCGGGCGGTTCCAGTAGCCCAGCGGGTAGTGCGGGTTGGAGCGCGCGCGCAGGCAGATCTCGCCGCGCTCCCCGGGTGCGGACACCGGCTCCTCGTCCTCGTCGAGCAGCTGCATGTCCCACCCCGGTACGGGCTTCCCCATCGAGCCCTCGCGCACCTCCATGCCGGGGTAGTTGGCGACCATCGGGTAGCTCTCGGTCATCCCGTAGTAGTCGAGGACCGTGACGCCGTACTGCTCGCGGAACCAGCGGATCGCCTCGGGGTTCAGCGGCTCCCCGGCGCTGCAGACGACACGGAACTCCTGCGGGAACTGCTCTCCGGCGTCCTCGATCGACATCATCGAGCGCATCGCCGTCGGCGTCGTGAAGACGTTGGCCACCTCGTGGCGCGAGAGGAAGTCGAGCTGCCCGCGCGGGTCGAAGCCCGCCTCGCGCTGCAGCACGTGCTGCACCGCGCCCATCCGCCACGGCCCGAGCAGCGGCGCGATGCCCGCTGCCCACGCCCACTCCCCCATGCCGTGGAACGACTCACCGTCGCGGACGTCGTGCGACCACCGGAACTCCGTGTGCGCGAGCAGGTAGCGGTGGGCGTGGACGATGCCCTTCGCCTGCCCGGTCGTGCCGCTCGTGTAGTAGAGCTGCGCGGGGTCGTCGGCGGAGGTCTCCACCAGGATCGGCGCGGTCGGCGCGCCCGCCAGCAGCTCCTCGTCGAGCACGAGGATCCGCTCGGCGCGGTCGGCGAAGCGTGGGGCGTTGACGGCGTCGGTGACCAGCACCTTCGGCGTCGAGTCGTCGAGTCGGTAGGCGATCGCGTCGTCGCCGTAGAGGACGCTCATGGAGAGCAGGAGCGCCCCGAGCTTCCAGGTGGCGAAGAAGATCGCGGCGGTCTCGGGCGTCGGCGGCAGGATCACCGCGACTCGGTCCCCGCGCTCGACGCCCGCCTCGCGCAGCACGTGCGCCGCCTGATTGGCGAGGTCCTGCAGCTCGCCCCACACGACGTCGCGGCGCTCGCCGTCCCAGCGCTCCCAGACCATCGCGGGCTTCCCGCGCGGGTGCTTGTCGCAGACGTCGGCGGCGATGTTGTACTGCGCCGGGACGTCCCAGCTGAAGTCGGCGCGGGCCTTCTCGTAGTCCATGCCCCATGCTCGCCCGCCGAGGTCGCCGGCGCAAGCGGCCGGCAGCCATGCGCCGCGAGAGCTGCATCCCGGCGCCCGCGCGCGGGCGAGGACGCGGCCGGGGTGAGCCCCGCGTCGGAGGGGGCGGGCGGGCCGGCGCACGCTCGTCGAGCGGGCCGGCCCCGCCCGCGTTCCGCTGTGTCGGGGGGAAGCAGGGTGCCGCCCTCCCTGCCTCGGCTTGGGCGTCGGGCGCCTCGACGCAGGCAGCCACAACTGGACGAACGACCCAGCCACGGGCCGGGGACAAGGCTGCCCGTGGACCTCGCCCGCGCCTCGTCGATCGCGATCCCCGGCGCATCTTGCGGCAAGAGGGCGCGCTGGGGAATGACGCGGGCGGCAGCGGGGTAGGGGAAGAGCCGATGAGCACTCCGGCCCAACGCGAGCAGGCCAAGCGCGAAGAGAAGCTCGAGTCGATGAAGGAGCAGATCGACGACGGCTCGCTGACCGTGCGGCAGATGACCGACGAGGAGAAGGCGAAGTTCGCTCCCAAGAACCCGCCGAAGGAGCCGCGCACGCCGCGCCGCCGCCGTCCGCCGCGGTGAGCTGAACCCACCCTGGCCCCGGCGCCCCCGCCGGGGGCGATCCGCGCTCGCTTCGCGGGCGCGATCAGCGCGCCGCGCGCCCGGTGGGTCGAGCCGCGCGCGACGCGCAGCTGCGCGCTGCGACGATGAAGCGGTGACCGACGCCCCGCCCTCGCCGCGGCCCGAGCCCGGCAGGCAGCTGGCAGCCGAGGCGCGCACGCTCTGGAGTCTCGGAGCGCTTGCCTGGGCGGTCCCGCTCGCCGTCGGCGTGCCGCTGGCGCTGCAGGCCGTGGCTGGCGTACCCGTCGCCTTGCGCGTGCTCGTCGTTGTCGCGGTGATCATGGCCGGTGCGGTCGGCGTGCTCCTCGTGCCGCAGCTGCGTTGGCGGCGCTGGCGCTGGGAGGTCCGCGACGAGGAGATCGACCTGCGCCACGGCGCGCTGACCGAGGTCCGGACGATCGTCCCGATGGCCCGCGTGCAGCACGTCGAGGTGCGCCGCTCGTTCGTGGCCCAGTGCCTCGGGACCGCCGACCTGGTGGTTCACACCGCCGCGGGGCAGACCACGATCCCGATGCTGCCCGAGGCGGCGGCCGGCGAGGTCCGCGACCGGATCGCCGACCTCGCCCGCACGCCCGATGAGCTCTGAGCCGGACGCGCCGGAGGACGAGCCGTCCGGGGCGTCGCCGCCGCTCCCGGTCGTGGAGCCGCCGGCCACCCCGGGCGCCGAGCCGCTCGAAGCTTCGCCCCCCGCCTCGAACGCGGAGCCCACCGCGTTCGCCGCGCCCCGTCGGCTGCACTTCGCGGCGGCGGTCGCCGACGCGGTGCTCGCGCTGCGCGGCATCGCCTTCCCGCTGGTGGCCGTCGTCGTCGTCGGCGGCTGCGGCGGAGGCGTCGGCCGGGCGCTCACGTTCGCGGCGCTCGGCGCGCTGCTCTCGCTGGCGACGGGCATCGTGAGCTGGCGGACGACCCGCTACGTGCTGGCGGGCAGCGCGCTGCGCTTCCGGCGCGGGGTGCTCTCGCCCGACGACACGGTCATCCCGATCGCGCGCATCCAGGCGGTCGACACGGTGCAGGGTCCGATCCAGCGGCTGTTCGGCGCGGTGGAGCTGCACGTCCAGACGCCGGGTGGCGGCGCGGGCGGCGAGATCGTGCTGAGCGCGGTCTCGCCGCGCGACGCGCGTGCGCTGCGTGCTGCGCTGGGGCACGCCGAACCCGCGGCGCCCGCGGCGCGGCGACGGCTCGGCACGGGCGGGCTGCTGCTCGCGGCGCTCACCGCGCCGCAGTTCGGCGTCGTCCTGCCGGTCGTCGGCGCGGCCTTCGCCGGTGCCGACGACCTCTTCGGGGACGTGCTCGATGAGGACCTCCTCAGGCGCGTGGACACGGCGGGCGGACTCGTCGGGGTGGTGGCGGCGCTGCTCGGCGCGACCTTCCTCGTCTCCTTCCTCGCGGCGATCGTCGCCTTCGCGGGCTTCGAGGTCGAGCGCGACGGCGACCGGCTGCGCATCCGCCGCGGCCTCTTGCAGCGGCGCGTCGCGACCGTCCCGGTGGGGCGGATCGACGGCGTCGCGGTGATCGAAGGGCTGCTGCGCGCGCCCCTGGGGCTGGCGACCGTGCGCCTGGAGACGGCGGGCTACTCCAAGGAGCAGGGGGCGGCGCGGACGCTGTTCCCGCTTGTGCGCGCCCGTGATGTCCCCGCGCTTCTGGCCGAGCTCGTGCCGGGCCTCGACGGCAGCCCGCCGCGGCTCGAGCGCCCACCGGGTCGGAGCCTGAGACGGTACGTCCTCGCGCCGGCGCTCGCGGGCGCCGGCGCCGGCAGCACGCTCGCGCTGGCCATCATCGCGGCAGACCGGGGTGCGGCGGCGCTGGCGCTGGCGGACTTGCCCCGGGGCGGTGGCGGAGCGCCCGACGGCGGTGCGGTGGCGCTGCTGGCGGTCGCGGTCGCAGCGGGTGCCTTGCTCGGCGCGCTCCACGGCACCTCCGCGTTTCGCACCGCCGGCCTGCACCTCGGCGCCGATCGCGTCGTCCTGCGCGCCCGGCGCGGCACCGCCCGCGTGACGCTGCTGGCCCGACGCCGGCGGTTGCAGGAGGTGAGCGTGCGCCGCGGCCCCTTGCAACGCCGCGTGGCCCTGGCCGACTTCGGGCTCGCACTCGGGTCGGGCCGGCGCGGCCGCGTGCGCCACCTGGAGGCCGGCAGCGCCGATGCAGCCCAGGCCGCGCTGCGAACTTGACGCCTGAGTCAGGAAGGTGGAAGGCTCGGCCATGGCCACTTCCGTCGGCGCCGTCGCCCGCAAGCCCGAGGACCTGACGGAGGAGTGGCTCGCCGACGCCCTCGGCTTCGGAGCCGTCGCGTCCTTCACCGTGGCGTCCGTGGGCACGGGGCAGATGAGCCAGAGCCATCGCGTGGCGGTGACCTACGCCGACGGAGCCGCGGGTCCGCCCAGCGTGGTGGTGAAGTTCGCCGCCAGCGACCCCACCAGCCGCGCGACCGGCGTCGGGATGGGCGCCTACGAGCGCGAGATCCGCTTCTACCGCGAGCTGGCCGAACGCCTCGGTGACGCGTTGCCGGCCTGCCACGCCGCTCGCTTCGAGCCCGAGGAGGGCTGGTTCACGCTCGTCCTCGAGGACGTCGCGCCGGCCGTGCAGGGCGACCAGATCGCGGGCTGCAGCGTGGAGGAGGCGCGCGTCGCGCTCGTCGCGCTGGCCAAGCTGCACGCGCCGGTGCTGGGTGACCCGGGGCTCGGGGCCACCCCGTGGCTCAACCAGCCGAACCTGCTCAACCAGGCGCTGCTCGCCCAGCTGCTTCCCGGCTTCGAGGAGCGCTACGCCGGCCGCGTGAGCCCGGAGCACATCGAGCTCACCAAGCGCTTCGTCGCCAGCCTCGACGGCTGGGCCGGCGGCAACGCACCGCCGCTCGGGCTCGTCCACGGCGACTACCGCCTCGACAACCTCCTCTTCGGCGAGGCGGGCAGCCCGCGGCCGTTCACCGCCGTCGACTGGCAGACCGTCGGCTGGGGCCCGGTGATGCTCGACGCGTCGTACTTCCTCGGCGGCGGGCTGTCGGTCGAGGACCGGCGCGAGCACGAGGAGGAACTCGTCCGCGCCTACCACGAGGCGCTGGAGGGCCACGGCGTGCGCGGCTTCTCCTGGGAGGCATGCTGGGAGGACTACCGGCGCCAGAGCTTCCACGGAGTGCTGATGGCGGTGGCGGCGTCGATGCTCGTGCAGCGCACGGAGCGCGGCGACGACATGTTCATGACCACGCTCGCGCGCCACGCCCAGCAGGCGCTCGACCTCGACGCCGTCGCGCTGCTTCCCGAGCCCGGGTCGGGCCGCCCGCCGGCGCTGCACCCGGAGCCCGCGGACGAGGGCCGCCATCCCGCCGGCCCCGAGGAGCTGTGGAACGAGAGCTGGTACTTCGACGCCGTCGCCGAAGACGGCACGGTGGGCGCCTACGTGCGCCTCGGCCTCTACCCGAACCTCGGCATCGCCTGGTACACCGCCTTCGTCGTCGGGCCGGGGCGCCCGACGGTGGCCGTCGTCGACTTCGCCTCACCGCTGCCCGACGGCGACGCGCTGGTCACGACCGCGGGTGGCGGGGCCGCCGAGCACATCTGCGAGGAGCCGCTCGAGCGCTTCCGCGTGACCCTCGACGCCACGGGCGAGGCGCACGAGGATCCCGGCGCGTTCCTGCGGGCCGAGCCCGGCCGGCCGGTGCCCGTGGCGCTCGACCTCACCTGGCAGACGCACGGCGCTCCGTACGCCTACCGGCTGGCCACGCGCTACGAGATCCCGTGCCGCGTGAGCGGAACCATCACCGTCGACGGCGAGTCGCTCGCGCTGCAGGCCGTCGGCCAGCGCGACCACTCGTGGGGGACGCGCGACTGGTGGTCGATGGACTGGGTGTGGAGCGCCGGCCACCTCGACGACGGCACGCGCTTCCACGCCGTCGAGCTTCGCCTGCCCGACGCGCCGCGCATCGGCGTCGGCTACGTCCAGCCGCCGGAAGGTGACCTGATCGAGCTCGACGGCGTGGCGGCCGAGGAGGAGGTCGACGCGGACGGGCTGATCACGCGTGCGGGGCTGACGCTCGAGCCGGGCGGCCTGCGCCTGGAAGTCGCCCCGGCGGCGTTCGGTCCGCTGCGGCTCGTCGCCCCGGACGGCCGCGCCTCGAGCTTCCCGCGCGCGATGTGCCGGGTCACCGCCGACGACGGGCGCGCGGGCTGGGCGTGGCTCGAGTGGAACCGCAACTCCGTTGCCTGAGCTGCGCCGCACCACCCTGCCGCGGCTAGGCTGGCGCCCCATGCGGACGACCCGGACGCTCACCCTCGCGACAGCGGCAACGCTCTTCGGCGCGACAGCCGCCTCACTCGCCGGCGCGGCGCCCGCCGTCGCCGCCGGCCCGCCCGTGTCGGTCTCCGCGGAGACCGTCCGCGGTGCGCTGACCTGCCGATCCGCGCCGGCCCCGCGGCCGCTGCGCCGCCCCGTGCTGCTCGTCCCGGGGGTCGAAGGGACGGCCGAGGAGAGCTTCTCCGGCGGCCTGCTCGACGCCCTGCCGGCCAAGGGCCTCGACGCCTGCGCGCTGACCGTGCCCGAGTCCAGCCGCCGGTCACTCGCCCCCGCGGCGGAGTGGGTGGTCGCCGCCGTTCGCGAGCTCGACCGCCGCTCGGGCGTGGGCGTCGACGTCGTCTCCCACAGCCAGGGCGCGCTCATGACCCGCTGGGCGACACGCTGGTGGCCCGACGTGGGCGCGCTCGTCGACGACCACGTGTCGCTCGCCGGCCCCATCGCCAGCAGCGAGCGGCGCAGCTCCGCGGGCGTGGCCGCGGGTCCGCGGACGCTCGCCGCGCTCAACCGGCCCGGGCTGCTGGCGCCGTCGATGGACGGCACGGCGATCACGACCGACCAGGACGAGGTCGTCCAGCCCGCCTCCAGCGCGCAGTACCCCGAGGAGCTCGAGAACGCCGCCAGCATCAGCGTCCAGGAGGTCTGCCCCGGTCGGGTCGTCGACCACCGCGGCCTGCTGTTCGACGCCGCCGTCCGCGCGCTCGTCCTCGACGCACTGCTGCGCCCGGGACCCGCGGCCGCGGGCGCGGTCGCCGGGTCGTGCGCGTCGGCCCCGCCGCCCACGGCGGCCTTCGCCGGGCTCGGCGCGCTCCTGGGCGGTGGTGGCGCCGCGCCGTCCGAGCCGCCGCTGCCCGACTACGTCGCGAGCAGCCCCGACCGCTTCGGCGAGCTCGCGCTGGAGCTCAGGCCCAGCCGGCTCACGCGCACGCGCCTGAAGCGCGCGCTGCGCTTCGTGGTGCGCGTCGGCGACCGGCCCCTGCGCCGCGCCACCGTGACCTTCGGCGACGACGAGCTCGAGACGAACGAGCGCGGCGAGGCGCGGATGAACTACAAGCCGACGCGCACCACGACGCGCACCGTCAAGGCCGTCCTCGAGGGCTACAGCCCCGCCCGTGCGACGCTGCGCGTCGTCAAGCCGAAGCGCCGTTAGGGCCGCAGCGCGGCGCCGCTCAGTCCTCCGCCGGCACCTCGCCCGCCGCGATCTGCGCCTCCAGCCGCGCCATGACGTCCGGGTCACGCAGCGTCGTGACGTCGCCGAGCGCGCGGCCCTCGGCCACGTCGCGCAGCAGGCGGCGCATGATCTTGCCCGAGCGCGTCTTGGGCAGGTCGTCGCTCCAGATGATCCGCTTGGGGCGCGCGAGCTTGCCGATCCTCGCGGCGACGTGCTCGCGCAGCTCGGCGATCAGCTCGTCGGTCCCCTCGAGGTCGCCCTCGAGCGTCACGAACGCGGCGATCGCCTGGCCCGTGTCCTCGTCGGACTGCGCGATGACGGCGGCCTCGGCGACGTTGTGGTGCGAGACGATGGCGCTCTCCACCTCGGCCGTCGAGAGGCGGTGGCCCGAGACGTTGATGACGTCGTCGACCCGACCGATCACCGAGACGTAGCCCTCCTCGTCCTCCTTGGCCGCGTCCCCCACGAGGTAGGTCTCCGGGCCGAACTTCGCCCAGTACGTCTCGACGTAGCGATCCGGGTCCTTGTGCAGGTTGCGCAGCATCCCGGGCCACGGCCGGGTGAGCGTGAGCAGGCCCTGGGTCCCGCGGTCGACCTCCTGGCCGTCCTGGTCGACCACCTCCGCGGCGATGCCGGGCAGCGGCGTGCCGGCCACGCCGGGCTTTGCGTCCTGCGCGCCCGGCATCGTGGTGATCATGATCCCGCCGGTCTCGGTCTGCCACCAGGTGTCGACGATCGGGCAGCGCTCCTGCCCGATCACCTTGTGGTACCAGAGCCACGCCTTCGGGTTGATCGGCTCACCGACCGAGCCGAGCAGGCGCAGCTTGCCCAGGTCGAACTTCCACGGGTGCTCCGGCCCCCACTTCATGCACGCGCGGATCGCGGTAGGGGCGGTGTAGAAGGTCGTCACGCCGTAGCGCTCGCACAGCTCCCACCAGATCCCCTTGTGCGGGTAGTCAGGAGCGCCCTCGTACATGACGCTCGTCGTGGCGTTGGCCAGCGGCCCGTACACGATGTAGGAGTGCCCGGTGACCCAGCCCACGTCGGCCGAGCACCAGAAGACATCCTCGTCGGCTCGGAGGTCGAACACCTCGCGGTGGGTCCAGGCGACCTGGGTCAGGTATCCGCCCGTCGTGTGCACGATGCCCTTCGGCTTGGCCGTCGAGCCGCTCGAGTAGAGGATGAAGAGCGGGTGCTCGGCCGGCAGCGCCTCCGCCGGGCACTCCGCCGGCGCCGCCGCCATCGCCTCGTCGGCCCAGAAGTCGCGGCCCTGGGTCAGCGGCGTGTCCTCGCCCGTGCTGCGCACGACGAAGATCGTCTCCAGGGTCGGCAGCGGCTCGGCCTCGAGCACCTCGTCGAGGGCGGCCTTGATCGGCGCGGTCTTGCCCTTGCGCCGCGCGCCGTCGACGGTGATCAGCGCCTTGGCCTCAGAGAACTCCATGCGCTCGCGCACCGAGCCGGGCGAGAAGCCGCCGAAGACGACGTTGTGCGGCGCGCCGATGCGCGCGCAGGCGAGCATCGCGACGACGACCTCGGGGATCATCGGCAGGAAGATCCCGACCACGTCGCCGCGGCCGATGCCGCGCGCCTTCAACGCGTTGGCCATGCGCTGCGTGTCCGCGAGCAGCTCGGCGTAGGTGAGGTCGCGCTCCTCGCCCTCCTCCCCGCGCCAGTGGAAGGCGACGCGGTCACCGAGGCCGTTCTCCACGTGGCGGTCGAGGCAGTTGTGGCTCGCGTTGAGCTCGCCGTCGGCGAACCACTCGTAGAACGGCTTCTTGGACTCGTCGAGGCTCTGGGTCGGCTCCTTGGCCCAGTCGAGGACCTCCTTGGCCTGGTCGAGCCACCACGCCGGGACGTCCTCTCCCGCCGACTGCGGCTCCGTCACCTCGGCGGCGGCGACGAAGGCCTCCGGCGGCGCGAAGCGCTCCTGGTCGAGCAGGCGCTCCAGCTCGTCCTCTAGGTCCTTGGCCGTCTGCTGCGCCATGCCGTCTCCTCAGATGAACCGGGGTGGGGGTCGGGATGCTAGGCCCTACGGGGGAGGGGCCGACGCCGCGTCCGGGCGCCGGCCCCGCCCGCTAGATCGCGGCCGGGGCGCGCTCCGCGCTCGGCGTCGCCGTGAGGGCCGAGCCCTCCGCGCCGAGCCCCGTCTCCGAGCGCACGTAGAGCTCGTCGAAGCTGCGCTCGGACTCCTCGTCCTTGCCGATCAGGGTGCCCAGCCAGCAGCCGAGAAAGCCGAGCGGGATCGAGATGATGCCCGGGTTGGCGAGCTTGTAGAACGAGAACAGGCCGCCCTCAGCGTCCGGCCCTGGCCAGACCTTCGGCGAGATGATCACGAGGAAGATCGACGAGATCACGCCGAAGGCCACGCCCATCACCGCTCCCGTCGTGTTGAAGCGCCGCCAGGTCAGCGCGAGCAGCAGCGCCGGGAAGTTCGCGCTGGCCGCCACCGCGAACGCGAGGCCGACCATGAACGAGACGTTCAGGCCCTCCCCGCCGATGATCGCGATGACGATCGCGATCGCGCCGATGGCGACCGCCGCGATCCGCGCGACGGTCACCTCCTCCTTGTCGTTGCGCGGCTTGCCCTTGCGGATGATGCTCGTCCAGATGTCGTGCGCGACCGCGCCCGACGCGCTCAGCACGAGCCCCGCCACCACCGCGAGGATCGTCGCGAAGGCGACCGCCGCGATCACCGCGAGGAAGAGGTCGCCGCCGAAGGTGCCCTCTCCACCGCCGAGGAACTGCGCGAGGTTCGGCGCGGCGAGGTTGCCGCCCGTGCCGGCCGCCTCGACGCCCCCCTGGCCGAGGAACGCGCGCGCGCCGAAGCCGATGAAGGTCGTGAGGATGTAGAAGCCGCCGATGATGAACATCGCCACCACGACCGAGCTGCGCGCGGCCTTGCCGTCGGGCACCGTGAAGAAGCGGATCAGGATGTGCGGCAGGCCGGCCGTGCCGAGCACGAGCGCCACGCCGAGCGAGACCGTGTCGATCGGGCTGCTCAGGAAGGTCCCCGGCCCGAGCGAGAACGTGCTCTCCGCGGTGACGTTCTTCTCTGCTCGGTTGAACAGCTCGACCGGGTTGAAGCCGACCTTCGCGAGCACGAACAGCGACATGACCACGATGCCGATCATCAGCAGGCCGGCCTTGATGATCTGCACCCACGTGGTGGCGAGCATCCCACCGAAGATGACGTACATGAGCATGAAGGCGCCCGTGAGGAGCACCGCCACGGAGAAGTCGAAGCCGACGAGCGCCTGGATGAGCACGCCCGCGCCGACCATCTGCGCGATCAGGTAGAACGCCGCGACCGTCAGGGTCCCGGCCGCCGCCGCGGTGCGCGCGGGCCGCTCGTTCAGCCGGAACGAGAGCACGTCGGCGATCGTGTACTTGCCCGCGTTGCGCATGCGCTCGGCCAGCAGGAACATCACGGTCAGGAACGCGACGAGGAAGCCGACGGAGTACAGGAACCCGTCGAAGCCGAAGATGAAGATCAGGCCGGCGATGCCGAGGAAGGACGCGGCGCTCAGGTAGTCCCCGGAGATCGCCATGCCGTTCTGGAAGGCCGTGATCTGGCGGCCGGCGGCGAAGAACGAGTCGGCGCCCGTCATCCTCTTCGAGGCCCAGTAGGTGATGCCGAGCGTGATCGCGAGGACGATCGCGAAGATCACGAGCGCCTCGACGTTCACCGAGGAGGCGGCGAGCACGCTCATGAGCGCTGCCCCCGGTCGCGCCCGGCGTCCAGGGCCACCTGCGCCGCCTTCGCGGCCAGCGGGTCGTAGACGTCCTGCGAGCGCTTGAGGTACATCAGGCCGAGCACGCCCACCATGACGAACTGCGTCAGGGCCCAGACGTAGCCGACGGTGAGGCCCTGGTAGATCGAGGAGCCGAAGAAGTCCGGCGCGTAGCCGGCCAGCAGGATGAAGAGGAAGTACCAGCTCAGGAAGAAGATCGTGCCGGGAACGACGAAGCGGCGGCGGGCGGCGATGAGCTCGCGGAACTCGGGCGACTGCTCGGCGGCCCTCCAGTCGATGTGCCGCTGGTCGTGGTCGCGGGACGGGTCCTGCGTCATGGCGCTCCTCTGATCGGACACGGGTGTACGTGCCATTCGACACGAAAGTCGGACACGCTGTCAAGGAACCGATCGGCGAAGGCCGACGCAGACGGGCCGAGCGTCGGAGCTAGCGGCGCTTGCGCTTGCGCTTCTTGGCGGAGGGCGAAGGACCGTGAAGGGCCTCGGAATCCTCGGCGACGGCAACCGACCCGCGGCGCGGCTCGGGCTGGAGCTCGGCCTCAGCCGCAGGCTCGGCCTCGCCGCTTGCCGCGCGCTCCTTGCGCTCGCGCAGCACCTGCTGGCTCGGCCAGGGCTCCGCGCGACCCGTGGCCCAAGCGGGCGGCACGGCGCGGACCTTGCCCAGGAGCAGCAGGCCGAGGGCGACGAGCCAGAACGATTCCACGATGGCGGGCGGCCCGAAGAGCGCGGGCAGGATCAGCAGCGCGCCGACGATGCAGCCCAGGATGCCCATGAAGCGGGTGAGCAGCCCGACGCGCATCGCGTTCAGCGAGATCAGCACGATCGCCGCGGCCGTCGCGAGCTGCCCGAGGCCGACGAAGCCCTGCGCGACCGAGATGCCCGTGCCCGTGCGCAGCGCCGCGTGCGCACCGAGCGTCGAGAAGCGGCCGTCGGAGACGTAGCTGCCCGCGTTGAGGACCGCGGTGGTCGCGGAGATCAGCGGGCCGATGCCGTAGAGGATCGGCCCGACGAGCGCCAGGTAGAGGATGAAGCGCGAGGTCTCGGGCCGGCGGGCCTGGGTCGCGCGGAAGAGGTAGCCGAGCACGAAGGCGACGAGCGCGGTGCCGAGCGCGGCCAAGGCGGTGACGGCGAGCAGCTCGGCGGCGTGGTCGTCGAACCACATCGCCGACTCGGTGAGCAGGCCCTTGCGGCCGCCCGACAGCGGCTGGCCGAGCGCGTCGCGGAAGCCGTCGGTCAGCACGACGTTCGGCGAGTCGCGGAAGGCGGCGGTCGCGTAGAGGAAGGTCGTGAGCAGCAGCACGCCGGCGGCGATCGCCGAGGCTCCGGCGCGAGGGCGCTTCGCGGCCTCCCAGGCGAGCGACTCCTCGACCGGCGCGGCCTCCGGGACCGCGGCCATCAAGAGCCCTTCGGGCCGGCGGAGACGCGGCGCTGAGCCGGGTCAGCACTCACGCGGCGGGCCGGGACGTAGGAGTCGGGCTGGCCGCGGTCGACCCAGCGCGAGAAGCGGTCGCCCGCCGCGAGCACGAGGTTGAGCCCCGGCTCGGCGATCCGCAGGCCAGCCTCGATGCGCCGACGCCACACGAGCTGGTTGGGGGTCGGCGCCACGCGGCGGATGCTAGCCGCCCGCGGATCGTCGACCGTCGCTGCGGGCGGGCCCGCCCTTCCCGGCAGCGCACCGCCGACGCGGCGTCGGCGATCGGCGCGGGTACGCTGGCCCGCATGGAGCTCGGGAACGCCGCGGTGCCCGCGGCCTGCCCGGCGTGCGGCGGCCGGCTCGCGGCGTGGCGGCACGCCCCGGCAGCCGAGGCCGACTCCCCGGCGGTCGCGCTGGCCCGCTGCACGCGGTGCGCAAGCGCGGTGACCCTCGACGCGGTGGCAGACGACGCCCACGACACGGGTGACTACTCCGCCGGAGCACCGCGGGGCGCGGGCCTCGCGGCTGGGCTCCTGCGCGCGTTCGACCGTCGGCGCCTCGCGCTGCTGCGCCCCGCGATGCCGCCACCTGCCCGGCTGCTCGACGCGGGCGCAGGGCGCGGGCGCTTCGTCGCCTTCGCGCTGGCGGCCGGCTACGCCGCGACCGGCCTGGAGCCGAGCGCGCGCGGCGTCGCGGCGGCCCGCGCGAGCTACGGCATCGAGCTCGTGCGCAGCCCGATCGATGCCGCGCAGGTCGATCCGGGCTCGATCGACGCGCTCACGCTGTGGCACGTGCTCGAGCACGTCGAGGACCCGGACGCGGTCCTGCGGATCCTGCGCGGCTGGCTGGCCCCGGGAGGCGCGCTGCTCGTCGGGGTGCCGAACCTCGCGTCGTGGCAGGCGCGGCTCGCGGGCGAGCGCTGGTACCACCTCGACCTGCCGCGCCACCGCACGCACTTCACCGCCGCGGGGCTCGAGGTGCTCCTGGAGGCCAGCGGCTTCGAGGTCGAGCGCAGCCACCACGTGCTCGCCGAGCACAACCCGCTCGGCATGTGGCTCGCGGGCGTCAACCGGCTCACGGGCCGGCCGAGCTACCTCTACCACCTGCTCAAGCGCAACGCCCCGCTGCGCTCCCTCGATCTCGTGACGACCCTCCTGGCCCTCCCGCTGGCCCCGGCCGCCGTCGCGCTCGAGCTCCTGGCGGGCCTCGTTCGCCGCGGCGGGACGATCGCCGTCGTCGCGCGCGTGGGCTGAGGCCAGACGGCGCTCAGCGTGGCGAAGGAAGCTCGACCAGCTGGGCGAGGCGCTTGTAGCCCGCGACGGACGGGTGGTCGCCGTCGATCGTCAGCTCCGCGCGCATGCGTCCGTCGGCCCTCGGGTCCTCGAGCGCGCCGTACCAGCCGAAGACAGGGACGTCCCGGCGCTTGCCGATCACGCGGATCAAGCGGTTGAGGGCGTCGATCTGCGGCGCCGCGGAGGGATAGCCGTTGTTCCACGGCAGCACCTCGACGAGCGCGACCTCGCGCCCGCTCGCCTGCCCGGTGCGGACCATCGCCTCGAGCTGCCGCGCGGCCCCGGCGACCGAACGGCCCTGCGCGATGTCGTTGATCCCACCCTGGACGACGAGCCTCGCCGCACCCTCGGCACATTGCTCCAGGCGCGCGGCGATCTCGTCCGTGCGCTCGCCGAACACGCCGCAGTTGCGGATCCTGGTGTGAGGATGCGCGCGCTCGTACCAGTACTCCCACTGCGAGCGCGGGTCGGGCTCCATGCCCGTCGGCGCGGAGAGCTGGGCGCGGGACGCGGGGTCGGGATCCCACAGCGGCGAGCCGGCGGTGATCGAGTCGCCGAGCGCGGCCACGAGCTTCGGGTCGAGCGTGGGGGCCGGCCGGGCGGCTCGCGGGGCTGCGGGCTTCGGCGCAGCGCGCGCGCCGGGCGCCTCCGCGCGCTCGCCGCCGCATCCCGAGAGGAGCACGAGCCCGAGCACCGCGATGCCCCGCCTGACGACGTGTGTCGCCTTAGGAGCCTGTTGATCTTTCGACCGAGTTCGCAGGGGGCCGCATCGCCCGTGCCAGGGGCCGCGCGATGACGTGGCCGATCCTCGTTGGATTGGCCAGTCGTCGCGTGGCCCCTGGTGCGCGCGAGGTGGTCTCCTGCGGGCGCGGGAAAAGTTCAAAAGGCTCCTAGCGCCGCGCCTCACCGCGTGTGTCGCTTCGGTGCGCTCTGGGTGGACCGATCCGCCAGACGTCCGGCTGCGGCGGCGACGGGATCGCCGTCGCGCACACGCTCGACGACGGGGAGAAGCGCTGCGAGCGCGTCGCCGGCTGCCACGACGTGCGGCGCGGAGCCAGGGCGGGTCAGGACCACGGCCGGGATCGTGATCGCCCGCAGCTCGCGACGCGTCACCGGCCAGCTCGAGCCGCCGGCGTAGTCGGCGAAGAAGGCCGGCGCGGCGGCCTGCGCCCGCGCGAGGCGGCCAGCGTCGGCGCTCGCCCCGAGGTGCGCCGCGATCGCTGCGGGCTGCCCGCCGGCGCGCAGCGCGACCTCCAGCCTGGAGCGCTGCTCGGCCAGGGCCTGCGTGGCCTCGGGGACGAACGCGTGCAGCGGTGTGTCGGCGAGCACGAGCGACGCGACGAGCTCCGGGCGGCGCTTGGCGACGTCGAGCGCCACGAGCGCTCCGAGGCCGTCGCCCAGCAGCACCGCAGGAGCCGCGTCAAGCGCCCGCAGGAGCGCGGCGAGATCTTCGGCCTGCTCCTCGACGGTGGTCGCCGCATAGCCCTCGGGCGCCGTCGAGCCGCCGTAGCCACGGCGGTCGTAGGCGATCGCCCGCCCGCCGAGCCGGGCGAGCTGCGGCTCCCACGCGGCGGCGTCGGCGGCGAGGTCGTGCACGACGATCACGGGCTCCCCGCCCCCGGCTTCGCGGAAGGCGAGCGCGGCTCCCGCTCCCTCGACGGTCCCGGCCTTCACGCGCGGGACACTAGATGAGGGCGAACGACGTTCGCCCAGATCGGCTCTCAACCGGTTGCCGTCCGGCTCATCGCTCAGCGCAGCAGCCGCAGCGGGAGCGTCGCGAGACGCAGCGGCAGCGTGAACGACGGGCGGCCGATCAGGTCGCCGCCGGCGACGCCCTTGCCCGCCGCCTCCCACAGCGCGGAGGCGTTCGAGCCCGCCCGCCGGCCGGACATGAAGTAGTGGTAGATCGCCCGCATGGCGAGGTCGCCGGCCTGCTGGGAGCTCGTCCACAGCAGCTCGAGCGCCTTGGCCTCCGCGCCCACGGTGATCTCCGCGCGCGGACTCTTGGCCATCGCGACGAGCGCCTCGGCGATGACGCTCGGGTGGTAGCCCTCGGGCGGCTGGCGCGGCCCGCGGTCCAGTGCGCTCGGCGTGTCGCGGTACACGGGCGTGTCGATCGAGCCCGGGTGGACCATGGAGACCGTGACGTCCGAGCCCGAGCTCTGCAGCTCGATGCGCAGGGAGTGCAGGAACCCGCGCTCGGCCCACTTCGCCGCGGAGTACGAGCTCCACGTCGGCAGCGGGAGCTTGCTCATCAGCGAGCCCGTGGCCACGACGTTGCCCCCGGTCTTCTCCAGGGCGGGCAGGCCCGCGCGCACGGTGTTGACCACGCCGAGGAACGAGATCTCCACGACGCGGTCGAACTCCTCCTTGCGAACCTCTGTGAATGGGCCCCAGATCGTCATCGCGGCGTTCGGGACCAGGACGTCCAGGCCGCCCCACTCCTGCTCGATCGTCGCGATCGCCTCGGTGAGCTTGCCCTGGTCGGTGACGTCGAGCGGGAGCACGAGCGCCCGCCGGCCGTAGCGGCGCACGGAGGCCGCCGCGCGCTCCAGGCCGTCGACCGACCGCGCCGAGACCGCGACGTCGCAGCCGTGCTTGGCGAACGCCTCCGCCGCGGCCAGGCCGACGCCGCTGGAGGCGCCGGTGATGTAGACGCGCTTGCCCTCGAGAGATGCCATCGAACGGTTACGTGCCCGCGGCAGCCGGGGACTACCCCGGGGCTACCATCTAGGCATGGAAGGCTTCGGAGGAATGTTCGGCGACCCGGAAGAGCTCAACAAGCGGATGCAGGAGTTCGCCGAGTCGATGCAGGGCCAACAGAAGGTGGCCGTCGCCGACAACGCGATCCAGCTCGCGGTCAACATGACGGTCGCGGCGATCAACCGCGTGAACGTCCAGGGGACTCCCGAGCAGCAGGGCGAGCAGATCCGCGCCGTGATGGCCGTGGTCTTCCCCGAGGCGGTGACCCTAGTGCGCGAGGCGCGCCAGGGCCTCTAGGAGCCCGCTGCTCAACGGCCGCCAAGACGGCCCGGACCGGGAGGGCTCAGCCCGGATCAGCGGTGGCCGCCCCTCAGCCGTCGAGCGCATCCGGCGGCAGCACCCAGCGCAGCGGCGCCGGGGTTCGCGACGCCTCCCGCTCGGTGACCCGGTCGGCGTAGAGGCCCGCGCCCTTCGCGGGCGCCGCCGTCTCGGGCGTCGCGCCCACGCGGCCGAGCCAGGCCTCGATCGCGCCCACGTCGGAGCCCTCGGCCAGCAGCGTCGCGCGCTCCACAGTCGCGCCGCCCTTCGAGCTGCGGCGGGCGATGCGCTTGACCAGGAGGCGGATCTCGTCGTCGTCCATTCCCGGCGAGCCTAGACGTTCGACGAGCGTCACCGGCCCTGGCCGAGAGCGCGCGCCCCGGGGGAGGTCACTCCCCCTCGTCGAGCACCACGATCCCGGCCGCCGCCACGAGCGGGCCGAGCAGCCCCAGCGCATCCGGCCAGCTCATGAGCGCGCCGCGCAGCCCGTCCACGCCGCCGAGCCCCTCCACCTCGCAGCCGCGCAGCTCCAGCCGCGAGGCACGCGCGCCGCCGAGCTCTGCCAGGCGCAGGTCGCAGCCGTCGAAGAGGACGTCCTGGAGGCGCGCCTCGGTGAGGTCGAGCTCGCGCAGGACGCAGCCCTCGAAGGCCACCCGCGTCACCGAGGCGAAGCGCAGCGCGGCCAGGTCGATCCGGCAGGCGACGAAGCGCACGTCGGTCAGCGTCCCTTCGGGGACTTGGAACCCCGTCATCCGGCAGCGCGTGAACGTGCAGCGGTGCAGCTCCTCCCCGCGCAGCACGCGGTTGGAGAGGTCGGTGTCCACGTAGGCCCGATCCAGCCACGGGCGCTCGTCGTCGGCCTCACCGGCCAGCGGGGGACGTGGGGCCAGCGGATGGCGCGGAGCGCGGCGGCGGCTCACGCGGCTGCCGCGGCCTTCTCGGCCGCGCGTGCGTCCTTGCCCGCGGTGACGACCTCCTTGAAGGAGCGGAACTTGAAGATCGTCACGATGGCCAGGAACCCCACGCCGAGCGAGAAGAGCGCGATGGCGATCTGCTGACCGACGGAGTACGCCGCGATCGTCGCCCCGCTCGCGGTCCCGGCGAAGACCTTCACCAGGAACGCCTGCTGCACTCCCGCGCCGCCCGGCGTGAACGGCAATGCGCTGGCCACCGCGTTGACCCCGAGCACCAGCAGGACGTTCTTCACCGAGCCGCCGACGTTGAACGCCTCCAGCAGAAACCAGAACGCCGTGAAGCGGAAGAGCCAGCCCGCGAGCTGCACGAGGAACACCTCGCGCACGTACCTGCGGCGGTCCTGGAGGATCGTCAGCCCCTGGCGCACCCGGCCCCAGAACGCCTTGACCCGCACGCTCAGCGCCGCGAAGGCCACGAGCCCGCCGACGGCCGCCAGGGTGATCAGGAAGAGCGTCAGGCGCAGGTTGCCGGCGAAGAAGGAGAGGTCAAACGCGCCGACGTCCGCCCACTCCGGAGGCTTGGGGAAGACGCCCTGGGTGAAGGCGAAGATGAGGATCGGGACGCCCATCGCCAGGTCGAAGCCGGCCTCGACGAGGAACGCGGCGCCGATCGCCGGGTAGCTCGAGCTCGGGATGCTCGTGCGGGTGAGGAAGAGCTTGATGACGTCCCCGCCGCGCGCCGGGATGACGTTGTTGAAGCCGTAGGCGGCGATGTACGCGCCCCAGATCCGGCGGAAGGCGACGCGCTCGGCGGGGTAGGCGGCTCGCAGCACGTGGAAGAAGGCGCGCGCGCGGAAGCTGAGGTAGATCCCGAAGCAGAGCAGCCCGGCCAGCAGCGCGAGGGGGTGGATCCGGGCGAGGTTCTCGAAGAACTTCCCGACGGCGTCGAAGAAGCTCTGGACGTCGCCGGTCACCGACGCGCTCACCCACGGCACCGCCCCGAGGCTAGACGGGTCTGCCGCTCGGGCGCCGCGCGCCACCCGGCGTCCGCGCGCTGCGCCGCGCGCTGAGAAGCCGGCTGCACCTGCTGATGGACGAGCACCCCAAGGGCCAGTACGCGCGCGTCGACCAGCTCGCCGAGCGCATCCAGACCCTGGGCACGATCACGGTCGGCGATCCCCGCCACGTCGCCGAGCTGACCACGATCGAGCGCGCACCCGACGGCGCGGAGGGACAATCCCGAACGTCCTCGACGCCCACGAGAAGATCGTCGTCGCCTCGCGATCTCGCCGACAAGGCGGGTGACGCGCAGGACAGCACCACCGAGGACCTCCTCTCCTCGGAGGTCACGCCCGTCGACGAGCTGCAGATCTGGTTCGTGGCCGAGCACTTGGTCGACGTCCCGCTGATCGACTAGAGGGCCACGCGTCGGCGCGGCCGAATCAGGGAGCGCACGCTCGCGTGGCCGCGCGCGGAGGGACTGCTCTGATCACGCGCGCGGGTGATCTGGTCGAGGGCGTCGGGCAACGATTGAGCCGAACGGCTCCCTATAGGAGCCGATTCGCTCAATCGTTCGTCGCGAGCCCGTCGCCCGAGACTGGACCGAGCCTCAGACGCCGAGCGCCGCGTGGACCTCAAGATCGGCGAGTGAACCGGCGCGCAGGTGGACGCCGTCGGGCAGCTCGCCGTCGGGGAAGTAGGGCACGCCGATGACGAACAGGCCCGCGGCCAAGGCCGAGGCCGCGCCCGGCGGCGAGTCCTCCAGGCCGGCGCAGCGCTCGGGTGCGGCGCCGAGCGCGGCCGCCGCCGCGAGGTAGAGGTCGGGCGCCGGCTTCGGGTGCTCCACGTCGCTCGCGGTGACCACGACGCCGAAGGGCGAGCCGTTCCCGAGCAGGCCGGCGCCGCCGAGAACCCGCTCGACGAACGGTCGCTGGGAGTTGGACGCCAGGCCGATCGGCACCCCGGCCGCACCGAGCTTGGCCAGCAGCTCGAGTGCCCCGGGCCGCGGCGCGACGCCCTGGAGCACTTCTTCCATCACGAGGTCGTGCAGCTCGTCCACCAGAGCGGCGCCTTGTCCGGCCAGCTCGAGCATCCGCTCGAGCTTGGCCTGCGCGACCGGCCCGGAGGAGCCGATGAGCTCGCGCTTGTGCTCCATCGTCCACGTGCGGTCGCGACGGGCGAAGAGCGTCTCCTCCGCGCGCGTCCAGGCCTCCTCCGTGTCGAGGAGGAGCCCGTCGTTGTCGAAGATCACGGCGGCGAAGGGCGGCATGCGGCAAGCCATGCTGGCAGGAAGCGGAGATCCGCACGGGTGTACGCAGCCACGCGCGGGGTATCCCTGCCCCGGGACAGGGGGAAGGCGGGACCTGACGAGACTCGATGCAGCTTTCCCCCACGCCAGACGACCTCGCCGCCGCCACGGAGCTGCTCCGCAGCGGGGCTGATCCGCGCCGCTCCTTCTGCCAGGCCGCCGCACGGCTGCTGCGCGCCGACACCGCGACCCTGTGGGAGCTCCGCGACGACGAGCTCGTGCTCACGGCCAGCGTCGAGGCGATGCCGACCACCGCGCCCCGCCTGCCGATCGGCCCCGGATCGGCCGTCGGCCGTGCCGCCGCCGACGGAGCGCGCTTCTTCGCCGGCGACGCGCGCGCCGACCCGGATGCCGACCCCGAAGCCGTCGCGCGCCTCGGGCTGCGCTCGATCCTCGCCGAGCCGATCGGCATCGGCGAGCGCGCGATGGGCGCGATCGCGGTGGGCTGGCGCGAGCCGGTCGACGACCTCGAGCCGCTCGTCTCGGGCTTCGTGTCGCTCATGGCCGTCCAGGCGTCGATGGCGATCGAGCGCGCCGACCTCGCCGAGCGCCTCGAGCACCAGGCGCTCAACGACCCGCTCACCGACCTCCTGAACCGCCGCGGCCTGGCCCGCGAGCTCGATCGGGAGATGGCGCGCGCCGCGCGCCGCGGCTCCCCGCTCGGCTTCGCGCTGATGGACCTGGACAACTTCAAGGTCTACAACGACCGCCACGGCCATCCCGCGGGCGACCGGCTGCTCGTGCGCGCCGCGCACGCGTGGCGCGCACGCATCCGCGTGCAGGACACGCTCGCGCGCTACGGCGGCGAGGAGTTCGTGCTGCTGCTGCCCGACTGCGGGGTCGGCCCGGCGTCGCCGCTGGAGGTCGTCGAGCGCGTCCGCACCGCCACGCCGGACGGGCAGACCGCCTCGGTCGGCCTGGCGATCTGGGATGGCCGCGAGCCGGCGCACCGGCTGGCCGAGCGCGCCGACGCGGCGCTCTACCTCGCCAAAGCCAGCGGCCGCGACCGCGCCCTGGCCGCCTGAGCGGCGGCGAAGGCTCCGGCCCTCAGTGGCCCGCGCGCTCGGCCCACACGGCTGCGAGGTGCACGATCACCGCGGAGGCCGCGGCCATCTCCTGCAGCGAGGCCCACTCGCGCACGGAGTGGTACTCGTGGCCCCCGGTGAAGAGGTTCGGCGTCGGGAGCCGGCGCGCCGACATGATCGAGCCGTCCGTGCCGCCGCGGATCGGCGTGCGGAGCGGCTCGACCCCCTCGCGGCGGATCGCCTCCGCCGCCGCCTCGGTCACCTCGGGCACCGCGTCGAGGTGAACGCGCATGTTGCGGTACTGCTCGCGCACCGTGACCTCCAGGCGCGCCCGCGGCTCCGCGGCGACGACCTCCTCGGCCAGCCGCCGGACGAGCGCCACGTGCTCGTCGAGCGCCGCGTCGTCGAAGTCGCGCGCGATGAGCTGCACCACCGCGCGCGTCCCCGTCGCCTGCACGTCGGTCGGGTGGACGAAGCCCTCGCGGCCGGAGGTCGTCTCCGGGCTCAGGGTGTCCGCGGGCAGCGCCGCGAGGAAGCGGCCCGCGAGCTTCGCGGCGTTGACGAGGATCCCGTGGGCCGTGCCGGGGTGGACGTCCACTCCGGTGAACGTGAGCGTGACCTCCACCGCGGAGAACGTCTCGTCCTGCAGCTCCCCGAGCGTGCTGCCGTCCAGCGTGTAGGCGCAGCGCGCGCCGAAGCCCTCGATGTCGAAGCGGGTCGCGCCGTCGCCGATCTCCTCGTCCGGGCCGAAGGCGACCTTCAGCCGCGGGCGCGGCAGCTCCGGGTGGGCGGCGAGGTGGGCGAGCGCGGTGACGATCTCCGCGACGCCCGCCTTGTCGTCGGCGCCGAGCAGCGTGTCGCCGCTGGAGGTCACGAGGTCGTGGCCGATGCACTCGAGCAGCGCGGGCATCCGCTCGGGCTCGAGCTCCGTGCCGCCGCGCGGCAGGCGGATGACACCCCCGGAGTAGCGCTCGTGCACGACCGGCTCGACGCCGGCGCCCGGCGCGTCCGGGCTCACGTCGACGTGCGCGCTCAACCCGATGACGTCGGCGTCGGCGACCGTCGCGCCCAGCGTGCCGTAGACGAACCCGGTGTCCGCGAGGCGCACCTCGAGCCCGATCTCGCGCAGCTCGTCGGCCAGGAGCCGCGCGAGGTCGAGCTGCCCCGGCGTGCTCGGCCGCTCGGCGCTCTCCCGGCTGGACTGCGTGTCGACGCGGGCGTAGCGCACGAAGCGCTCGAGCAGCCCGGGCGCGAGCGCCTCGGCCAGCGGCGAGGTGAACGCGCTCATGCGGTCGTGGTCCTCCGGTTCAGCGAGGTCGCGGCGAGGAAGAGCAGCACGAGCAGGAAGAGCACGAGCGCCGCGGCGGCGACCGCGGGCGGCTGGGCGAAGAACGTGCGCTCGTAGCCCGCGACGGCCGTCGCGTCGTTGGAGAGGGTCTCGTCGAGGCGCAGCGCGTTGCCGTTGCCCACCAGCGCCCAGCGCGAGTACGTCAGCTGCGAGAGCACCTGCACCGGAAAGGGCATGATGCTCACGGGAATGATCGCCCCGGCGAACAGCAGCTGCGGCAGCAGGAGCAGCGGGACGGCGGAACTCGCCTGGTCGGCGGTACGCGCTCGCGCGGAGAGCGTGAGCCCCATGGCGACCGAGGCCCAGGCCACCAGCACGCAGAGCCCGAAGATCTGGAGGTAGACGGCCGGCGCGGCGTGGAGCGGCTGCAGCACGACCGTCACCGCGACCAGGAGGGCGACCTGCACGAAGGTCAGGGCGAAGAGCACGAGGACCTTGGCCACGAGGTAGGCGTCCAGGCGCACGCCGGCCGCCGCCTCGCGCTCGACGATCGTGCGCTCCTTGACCACCTCGCGGCACGACGAGGTCGTCCCGAGCCAGACGGCGCCCGTGACCAGCAGGAAGCTGAGCAGCACGCCGTAGAAGGACGCGAGCGACCCTCCACCGAGGACGTCGCGCGGAAGCACGAAGCCGATGCACAGCCCGATGATCGGCGCCTGCAGCAGGAGCACGCGCAGGGTGCGGCCCTCGCGCAGCAGGCAGCGGGCGTAGCGCGCGGCCAGCACCCGCGTCTGGCGGCCGAAGGCGCCGGCGACGAGCGTGCGCTCGCGGCCCGGCGCTCGCGGCAGCTCCTCGAGCTGCGCGGCCTCGGCGGCCGGCTCGTCGGCGAGCGCGTCGTAGATCTGGTCGAAGGCCGGGACGTCGAAGTGGTCCAGCGCGTCGGCCGGCGCGCCCGCGAAGCGCAGGTGCCCGCCCGGCGCCATCACCGCGACGGTGTCGCAGAGCGCCAGCGAGCTCGTCGCGTGGGTGACCACCACGACGCCGCGGCCCTGGTCGGCGACCCGGCGCAGCATCGTCATCAGCCGGCGTTCGAGGCCGGGGTCCAGGCCGCTGGCGGGCTCGTCGAGCAGCAACACTGCGGGGCGGCCGATCAGCTCGACGGCGCACGCAGCCCGCTTGCGCTCCCCGTTGGAGAGGTCGCCGACGCGGGTGCCTTCGCGCTCTGTCAGGCGCAGCTCGGCGAGCGTCTCGTCCACGCGCGCGGCGAGCTGCTTTGAGCTGAGGTCGGTCGGCAGCCGCAGCTCGGCGGTGTACTCGAGCGCCTCGCGGACGGTGAGCTGCGGGTGAACCGTGTCGCCGACCGGCAGGAAGCCCACGTCGGTCGAGCGCGCCGAGACGCTGTCCGCGCCGAGCCGCACCTGCCCGGTCGTGGGGTCCGACACGCCCGCAAGTGCCTGCAGCAGCGTCGTCTTGCCCGAGCCGCTCGGGCCGATCAGCGCGACGAGCTCGCCCGGAGCGACGCGCAGCGACGTCGGGTGCAGCAGCCGCTGCCCGTCCACGTCGAGCCCGACAGCTTCCGCCCGCAGCTCCTCGGTGGCGGGCGGGGCCGTCAGCGTCATGCGCCGGACGCTAGCCGACGACCTGACGGACGAGCGGCAGGTACCCCGAGGACTGGCCCGTGCGGTTCGGGTGGTAGCTCTCGCTCGTCGGGCTGCTCAAGCCGTTGAGCCACTCCGTGGAGGAGCAGATCGCGTGGCCGGTGAAGGCCGTCGTCGGGTTCTTGAACGTGAGCCCGTAGGCCGCGGCGCGCCCGGAGGTGACCGAGTTCAGCAGGTCGGCGGTCTGGTTGAGCATGACCATGTCGTCGGAGTCGAAGTACGTGCCGCCGTTGCAGTCGACGCCGTTGAACAGCCGCGGATAGCCGAGCACGACCACACGCGCGCCTGGCGAGCGCGACTTGATCTGCGCGTAGACGTTGTTGAGCTGGCCGGGCAGCGTGTTGCGGATGTAGCTCTGCGCGCTGTTGACGCGCGTGTCGCAGACCGACGCCCACTCGGGCTTGGCGCATTCGGTGATGACGCTCGTGAAGCCCGCGTCGTTGCCGCCGACCGTGATCGTCACGATCTTCGTGTCGGTGGTCAGGCTGCCGACCTGGTTGGCGAGCACGTCGCCCGTCTTCGCGCCGGAGCAGGCCGCGAAGGTCAGCTGCGTGTTGGCCCGCTGCTGGGAGAGCAGGTAGGGGTAGCTGTAGACCGACCGCTGGCAGGTCGAGCTGTAGTAGGTCCGCGTGCCGGTGCCCGACGAGTAGCTGTCGCCCAGGGCGACGTACTTCTCCGCGGCCGCGGGGGCGGCGAGGACCAGCGACGAGACGAGCGCGGCGAATGCGGCGCGGAGGGCGGTTGTGCGCATGGGCGGCGAGCCTGCCAGCTCACCGCGGTCGCGTGGAGAACTATTCAGCAGCCGACGCGGCGCTCACGCCGCGGTGCCCCCGAGCCCGTCGAGCACCGCGAGCACCTCGTCGTCGTGGCTCTTCGGCGAGACCTTCGGGATGACGTGCGCGATGGTGCCGTCCGGAGTGATGATGAAGGTCGCCCGGGCCGCGCCCATGTAGGTCTTGCCGTACATCGACTTCTCGCCCCACACGCCGTAGCGCTCGGCGACCGCATGGTCGACGTCGGCCAGCAGCGTGAAGTTCATGTCGTGCTTGGCGTGGAAGGCCTCGACCTTCGCCACCGGGTCGGGCGAGACGCCAAGGACGACCGCGTCGTGGGCGGCGTAGGCAGCAGCGTGGTCACGCACCGAGCAGGCCTGCGTCGTGCATCCTGGCGTGTCGGCCTTGGGGTAAAAGTAGAGGACCACGGGCTTGCCTCTCAGCGACGAGAGTGTGACGTCCTCGCCGTCCTGGTCGGGGAGCGTGAAGTCGGGGGCCTGGGCGCCGGTCTCGAGCATGCGACTGACGGTACCGGCAGCGTTCGGCGAACGTGGCCCGTCTTGACGCACACGTGCATTCCAAGACGAGGCCATGCGTCTAATGCAAGCGTCGGGCCTTTGGCGTCAATAGCCTGCTGGCATCCAAGTCGTCTGGTCGGCGCCGATAACAGCCGGCAGAAACCGACAGCGCTATTTACATTTTGACCGGTTGGCTATAATAACTCCCTGTCGAGCTTGGAGAGTGCCTGATGCCCGCTGATCCCACGCGCGCTGGACGCTACGTACCGCAGCCGTCCGGCTACCGCGCGTTCGTCCCCGCACCGCTGCCCCCCGACCCGCCAATTGAGGTCGGCTCGGAGATCCTCTCGCTGCTCTCCAAGGCCGACATCGCACTTGGTCGGCTCGATGGAATCGTAAAGGTGGTGCCGGATCCAGACTTCTTTGTCGGGATGTACGTCCGACGAGAAGCTGTCCTCAGCTCGCAGATCGAAGGCACCCAAAGCACCCTAGAAGACCTTCTCGAAGCGGAGATCGAGCCGGAGCGCTCGGGGCGCTTCGCCGACGTCGGAGACATCGTCAACTACATCAGCGCGATGAACTACGGGCTCAGCCGCCTCGACGAACTGCCGCTGTCGCTCCGGTTGATTCGCGAGATCCACAGTGAGCTCCTCAAGGACGGACGCGGCGCTCACGCCACACCCGGAGACTTCCGAGCAACGCAGAACTGGATCGGTCCCGCTGGGGCTGGACTAGCCCAAGCCACCTTCGTCCCGCCGCCGGTACCGGAGATGAAGGAAGCTCTCGGAGCCTTCGAGTCGTTCCTCCATGCCGACGCGGACATGCCTTTGCTCTTCGAGGTGGGCCTCGCGCACGCCCAATTCGAGACGATCCACCCCTTCCTCGACGGCAACGGGCGAGTAGGGCGGCTGCTCATAACCTTCCTACTCGTCCATCGTGGCGTCTTACGCCGACCGCTGCTTTACCTCAGCTACTTCTTCAAGCTGCACCGGACTGAGTACTACGACCGCTTGACGGCCGTGCGACGTAACGGCGACTGGGAGGGTTGGCTCCGGTTCTTCCTGCGCGGCGTTGCCGTCACCGCCGACGAAGCGGCGGCCACGGCGGGACACATCTTTGACCTCCGCGAACGTCACCGCGGCCTCGTCATCGGGGAGGCCGGCGGGGCGAACGGCCTCAGACTGCTCTCGGCCCTCTACAAACGACCGATGGTCAACGTCAACTATGTGGCCTCGGAGTGCGACATCACGTTCCCCACGGCGAATCGGCTGGTTTCTCGGTTCCAGGAACTCGGCTTGCTGCGTGAGATCACTGGTCAGAAACGCTCGCGCCTGTATCGGTACAGCCCGTACCTGGACCTTTTCAACGAGCCCGACGTAGAACCCGGCGAAGGACCGACCGAGGTGACGGCAGGGACCTGACCGACCACGAGCCTGCGTCCACACTGTCGTTTTACCCCGGCGTGTCGGCCTTGGGGTAGAAGTAGACGACGACGGTCTGCCCCTTGAGGTCTGAGAGCTTGACGGGGTTGCAGTCCTGACCGGGGAGGATGAAGTCCGATGCCTTCGTGCCTGGTTCGAGCATCCGTGCATCCTCACCGCTCGGACGTCGCCGCGCTCGGCGACCGATCAGCTTCTCGGCTCGTACCGCATCGCCACTGCCCCCGAGCCGAACTCCAGCCGGCTCACGAGCTCCAAGTCGACATGCTTCGACAGCCCCGCGAACAGCGTTGGACCGTGGCCCGCGAGCCTGGGATGGACGACGAACTCGTACTCATCGATCAATCCCAATTCCGTCAACGCCATCGGGAGCTTCACACCTCCGACGAACAGCCCCCTGCCCGGGTCCTGCTTGAGGTGGCGAACGGCGTCGCCCAGGTCCCCGCGCACGAGCTCGGCGTTCCAATCGACCCGCTCAAGCGTGCTCGACACGACGTGCTTCTTCGCCGCGTTGATCGTCTGGGCGAAGGGCTCCATCCAAACGGGTCTGGCCCCCGTCGCTGCCGGCGACCGCCACGCGGATTCCATCATCTCGTAGGTCACCCGTCCGAAGAGAAGGGCATCGGCCTGGTTGATGCTCTCGGCCGCGTGACGATGGAGTTCTTCGTCCGCGGGGATCGCACGGTGGTCGCAGCACCCGTCCAACGTGACGTTGATGGAGTACCGAAGAGGTCGCATTGCGGAAGATTACGACGCGCCGACCCGCGAGAGTGACGTGTCGGCCTCGGGGTAGAAGAACAGAACCACGGGCCGCCCCTTCAAGCTGGAAAGCGTCACGTCCTCTCTTCCTGATCGGCCAGGGTGAAGTCCGGGGCTGCGGTCGGCAGCGCGGGGGAAGCCGGGCGCGTGCGAGTACCTCCCAAAACGCGTGCGATGCCTGCGTCAAGCCGAAACTGCGCCAAGCACGCTGCAATGAGCACTCGGCGCCGACGTCGCCAGGGCCTACCGCCGCGTGAAGGTGAGGTGGACGACGCCACTCGGGGACGCCACCGTCTCTACGACGAACCGCTCCTCCATGGCCTCGAGACCGTCCCAGAGTCGCTGCCCGCGGCCTAGGACCAAGGGGACGACGACGACGTGCATGTGGTCGATGAGGTCGGCGGCGAGGAACTGACGCACGGTGGAAGGCCCGCCGCCGATGCGGATGTCGAGATCGCCGGCCACGGCGCGAGCCGCGTCCAGCGCCTCGGAAGGAGTCGCGTCGACGAAGTGGAACGTCGTGCCGCCCTCCATCACGATCGACGGTCGCGGGTGGTGCGTGAGGACGAAGACGGGAGTGTGGAACGGGGGGTTCTCCCCCCAAGGACCACGCCACCGATCATCGGGCCACGGCCCACGTTGGGGACCGAACTTCCCCCGGCCCATGATCTCGGCGCCGACGCCGGGCGTCATGCGGGCGGCGAACGCTTGGTCCACGCCATCGCTACCGCCACCTTGGCCGGTCATCTCACGAAAGCTGCGTGTCCCCAAATACGACTGGTGCAGCCGGAACCCGGCGTGACCGAAAGGGTCCTCGAAGGTCTGGTTGGTCCCGGCGCCGAAGCCGTCGAGCGAGATGGAAAAGTTGTGGACGCGAACGCGTGACATGGGTGACGATCCTTTTTGCCGTGGTGACTTCGAAGACCCCTCAGGGGCAGAGGTCGGAGCCGCGGTGGCTGTCTCGACATGACGGGGTTTCCACGCTCATATAGTCGATCAGTAATATGAGCGCGGTGAGTACGTACGCGGCTTTGGCTGAGCCCCACCGGCGGGAGATCCTCGACCTTCTTCGGGGACGCGAGCGGCCGGTGGGCGACCTGGTCGAGCGGCTCCACCTCAGCCAGCCGGGCGTGAGCAAGCACCTGCGGGTGCTGCGTGAGGCCGGCCTGGTGCAGGTACGGGTGGACGGTCGCCAGCGCTTGTACACGCTCGATCCCGGGCCGCTTGCGGAGGTCGACGCCTGGCTCGAGCCCTACCGCGCGTTCTGGAACGACAAGCTCGACGACCTCGAGCGCTACCTGGAGGAGCATCCCGAATGACCGACACGACCACCATCCGGCCCCTCGGCGAGGGCCGTTCGAGCATCCGCATCGAGCGCGGACTGCGCTTCCCCGCCGAGCGCGTCTGGCGCGCCCTCACCGACCCCGCCGAGGTCGAGCGTTGGTTCGTCGGACCGGTGGCCTGGACGCCGTTCGCCGGCGAGACCTTCGAGGCCATGGGGATGCAGGTGCGCGTCACCGAGGTCGACCCGCCGCACCGGCTCACCTGGGAGGTCGGTGCGGACGAGCGCTACCGCTACGAGCTCACGCCCGACGGCGACGGCTGCCGGCTGACCTTCGTCCACGAGATGGGTTCCGAGATGGGCCCGCCTGAGCAGTTCGCCGCCGGGTGGGACATCTACCTCGGCCGCCTTCACGCCCACCTTCACGGCGCCCACGTCGACGAGGTCGTGGCGCACCAGCAGGGCGTCCCGCTGGAGATCGACGGGCGCCCCGCCGTGCGCTTCCACCGCCGGCTCGCGCACCCTGTCGAGCGCGTGTGGCGCGCCATCGCCACGCCTCACGGACTCAGTCAGTGGTTCCCCGCCACCGTCACCTTCGACGGCGACCTCGCCCCGGGCACCGCGATGCGCTTCGCGTTCGCGCCCGGCTTCGTGCGGGACGGCGAGGTGCTGGCCGTCGAGCCCGAGAGACTCCTCGAGTTCACGTGGGGAGACGACCGCATCCGCGTCGACCTCGTCAGCGTGCCGGCCGATCCGCCGCTCACCGTCCTTATCTTCATGCACACGCTCTCCGAGGGGGAAGAGACGCTCGCCCGCACCGCCGCCGGCTGGCACGTCTGCCTCGACACGCTCGCCGCGACCGCCGACGGCGAGACGGCCGCCGCCCCGCACACCGGACCGACGCCCGAGTGGCGCGAACGCTACGACGCCTACGTCGAACGCGGGTTCCCGTCCGGCGCCCCGATCCCCGAGACCGTCACCTGAGACGCTTGGCTCGCGCGTGAAGGGCATCGACGCCGTCCGATGTCGAGGACGCTCGGGCGGCTCCGACGTCCCGAGCGAGACCAACCCAAGGAGTGTCATCCGAGAGCACGATGGCGCAACGCATCAGCCGCGCGAAGAGACAGATCCGCCAGTCGGGCGCGGAGTTCGCTCTGCCCGCCGCGGCCGACCACCAGCGACGACTTGCCGTCGTCCTCCATGTCCTCTATCTGGTGTTCAACGAGGGTCACACAGCCAGCGAAGGCGTCGATCTGCACCGTGTCGACCTCATCAGCGAGGCGACCCGACTGACGCGGATGCTCCACCGCCTGCTCCACGACGACGGTGAGATTGCGGGGCTGCTCGCTCTGATGCTGCTCACGGACGCCCGCACGCCGGCTCGCACTACGGCAGACGGGCAGCTCGTACCCCTCGACGAGCAGGACCGAACGCGTTGGAAGCGCCCGCTCATCGACGAGGGTGTCGCGCTCATCACCCACGCGCTGGCCACCGCGACGGTCGGACCCTACCAGCTGCAGGCCGCGATTGCGGCGCTCCACGCCGAGGCTCCGAAGCCCGACGCGACCGACTGGCCACAGATCTGCGCGCTGTACGCGGTGCTCGGCCGCGTCGCCCCGAACCCGATGGTCACGCTCAACCGCGCGGTCGCGCTCGCCATGGCGCACGGCCCGAGCGTCGGCCTGGCGATGCTCGACGAGCTGCGCGCCGACGACCGCGTGGCCGCGCACCACCGGCTCGCCGCTGTCCGCGCGCACCTCCGCGAGATGGCCGGCGACACCGACGCCGCCCGGCGTGACTACCAGGATGCCGCCCGCCGGACGAGAAGCCTCCCCGAGCAGCGCTACCTCGAACAGCGCGCCGCCAGGCTCGCCCAACCGACCGGCCGGGCTCCAAGCGGCTGACGCCCGGTACTGCAGTTCTACTTGGGTGCGGAGGTGCCAGCGTCGAGCATGGCCAGCAGGCTACGCCGCCGCAGCAGCATGCAGCAGGATCAGCCGGTTCCCTCGTTGAGGATGTTGAGGTACTCCGCGTAGGCCCAGACCTTGCCGCGTTGGCGGCCGGTGGTCTCGCTCAGGACTCCGAGCTCCTCCAGGCGCCGGAACGCGGCGTAGATGGGAGGGTCGGTCAGCCCGGTCTCGGCGGCGACTCGGCGAGGAGTCAGCACAACGGACCGCACCGCGATCTCGTGGACGCGCAACGCGCTGGCCGCACCGCGACCGACCTGGCCGATGCGCTGCCGGTCGCGCTCGATCATCTGCACGATGCGAGCGGTGGTGTCGGTGGCGGTTCGCGCGACTTCGGCGATGCCGCGGAGGAAGAAGTCCAGCCAATCCTCCCACTCGCCGTGGGTTCGAACGCGCTGGAGCCGCTCGTAGTACTCGTCTCGATGCTGCTTGAAGTAGAGACTGAGGTACAGGAGGGGCTCGCGAAGGATGTCCTCCGCGCACAGGACGAGGGTGATCAGCAGCCGGCCGACGCGTCCGTTGCCGTCGAGAAACGGGTGGATGGTCTCGAACTGCGCGTGCGCGACGCCCACCCGGATGAGCAGAGGCTCCTCCGCGTCGTGCAGGTACCGCTCAAGGTTCCCGACGGCATCGGGGACGAGGTTCCACGGCGGCGGAACGAATCGAGCGTCCGATGGGCTTGAGCCCCCGATCCAGTTCTGGTCGCGCCGGAAGAACCCGGGCGCATTATCGGTCCCCCGAACCCCGTCGAGCAGGAGGCCGTGCATTTCGCGGAGCAGTCGAGAGGAGACGGGTAGGCGGCCGCTGCGGACAGAGGCGATGCCGTGATTCATCGCGGTGATGTAGTTGGCGGTCTCGGCCGCGTCGCCGACTGGAACGCCAGGAGCCGCCTCGTTCTCGAAGAGCAGCAGGTCGGACAGGGAGGACTGGGTGCCCTCGATCTGCGAGGACTGGACTGCCTCCTTGCGCACGTACGTGTACAGCAGCGTCTGCGGATCCGGCAGGAGCGTGGTGATGCCATCAAGCCGGCCCAACTCTTGGTTTGCGAGCTCGAGCAGTCGCTGCGTCTGCGACGACAGCGCCACCGGCGGCGATATGGGAAGCGTCGCTGGGTGGAACGCCGCAAAGCCGTCAGGGCCGCTCTGGACGATGACGAATCGCCCACTGCGCTCAGAGGTCGTCTTGATGGAGAGGTTGATTGCCGCACGCTTCCTTGGGCAACGCCGGCTTTAGCGTTGGACCCTCAAAGCTAATCAAGACCTTGGACGGAACGTGGATTGCACGCTCGGTCGTCGAACCAGGAGACCCACTGGGCGACCACGGAACTCGGAGAGGGTGGTGTCAACAGGCTCCTAGTGTCCCGATTCCGAAGTTCGCTGGCAGTATCCGAGCGCCTCGCCGCACGTGACACCCGGCGACGGCCACCCAAGTACACCAGCACCAGGCAGGCCGTCGCCGAGCGCCACGCATCGACGATCCATCCCGGATACAGCGACCGAACTTACGAATCGGGACACTAGCCCCGCTCCCGCTCCGCAGCCAGCCGCGCGTCGTGGGCCAGCACGCGCGGGCTGTCGGTGATGATCGCGCGGCGGCGCAGGCCGGCCAGGAAGGGCTCCCCGCCCTCGAAGTCCACGAGCACCACGTGCTCGGGCTCGAGGACCAGGTCGAGCGCGTGGCCCTGGAGCGTCGCGGGCTGCCCGTCGACCTCCAGGCGCCGCCCGCCGAAGCCGACCTCGACCTCGATGCGCAGCGCGCTGGCGGCGGGCACCACGAGCGGTGGCGCCGACCCGCCGTGCATCGACAGCGGCGTGACGCACAGCGCCCGGCTGCCCGGCGCGAGCACCGGCCCGCCGGCGGCCATGCCGTAGGCGCTCGAGCCGAGCGTCGTGGAGACCACCACGCCGTCGCCGGCCGCGCGCACGTAGAGCTCCCCGTCGACGTAGACGGCGGACTTGACCTGGCCCGCGCCCTTGCGCACGACGCAGACGTCGTTGAGCGCGACGGCGGTCGCACCGTCCTCGTCGGTGACCCGCAGCCCGTCGAGCGGCCGCGGCTTCCAGTTCCCGGCGGCGTGGCCGGTGAGCGCACCGTCGACGTCCGCGGCGCGCACGGCCGCGAGCATGCCGAGGCTTCCCCATGCGATCCCGAGCACGGGCGGCGCGCCCGCGGCCGCCGCCGCCAGGCGCGCGCCGCCGAGGATCGTCCCGTCGCCGCCGATGGCCACCACCACGTCGCAGTCGCCGGCCGCGCCCAGCGGCAGGTCGTCGTGCCCGGGAACGGCCTCGCCGAGCGCGACGACCTCCACGTCGTGCCCGGCCGCCCAGCCCAGCAGCGCGTCGCGCGGCGTGGTGACGTCGCGCGACGGGTGGACGACCAGCCCGTAGCGGCGCCTCACTTGAGCAGCCGCGAGAGCCGGCGGTCCTTGAGGACCTTGCCGCCCGTCTGATCGGTCGGGCAGTAGGCCATGACGTAGCTCTCGTAGTGGACGGCCTCGAGCGTCGTGCCGCAGCGCGGGCACGGCTCGCCCTCGTGGCGGTGCACCTCGAGCGGGAGCGGGAGCTTGTCGGGGATCGGGAGCCTGACCTCCTCGTAGTGGTCGAGCGCGCCGCCGAGCTTCGTGAGGATCGCGTCGCGCAGAAGCTGGGCCTCCTCGGGCTTCAGGTCGTCGCCGCGCTTGAACGGCGAGAGCTTCGCGAGCCAGAGGATCTCGTCGACCCACGAGCGCCCGATGCCCGTGATGACGCGCTGGTCGCGCAGCACCGCGTGCAGCGGCCGCGCGCCGGCGGGCTTCAGGAGCGCCGCGAGGTCGGCGGGCGGCGCCGGCCACGCCTCGGGCCCGAGCGTCGCGATGGCCGGGTCCTCGCGCACGGCCGGCTCGCCGCGCAAGAGCTTGACCCACGCCTGCTGTCGCGTGCCGAACTCGCGCAGGCGCAGCTCGTGCTCGTCCGGCAGCCGGAGCAGGAGCCGTGACGTGCGGTCGCGCAGGCCCGCGCGCTTGGAGAAGAGCTGCAGGCGCCCGGCGCTCATCAGGTGGCAGAGGAGGTGCAGGTCTTCGCTGACGTCGACGACCAGGTGCTTGCCGATCCGCCTCACCCCTCCGATCCGCTGCCCCTCCAGCGCGCTCAGCGGCGGGTCGAAGGTCTTCAGCGCGTTGATCCCGGGCGCGGTCGCGCTCTCGATCGGCACGCCCGCGAGCGCCTCGGTCAGGCGGCGCGCGGTGATCTCGACTTCGGGAAGCTCGGGCATCAGGTGTGGACCAGATCGTAAGCGCGCTGCGTGCGACGCAGTCGCCACGCGGACCCGTACGGTCGGCCCAGCCTATGCGGGCGACGCGGCCGCGATCGCCGCGAGCTCACGCGGCCGCAGCAGCACGACGAGCTCACCGCCGCGCGTGCCCTCCATCCGCACCCCGGCCACTCCGCCCTTCTTGAAGTCGACCCGCGCGCCCGTGAGGTCGTGAACGACCTGGGAGAAGTCGGGCTCGTGGCCGACGACGAGCAGCCGCTCGTCCGCCCCGATCGCCGCGACGAGCTCGAGCGCGTCGTCGCGGCCGAAGCCCGAGGCAAGCGCCCCGTGCTCGACGACCTCGACGCCGAGCGGCGGCGTCGCGAGCCGTGCGGTGTCGGCCGCACGGAGCTTCGGGCTCGTGAGCGCGTGCGCGAAGGAGCACCCGAGCACCGCGAGCCCGCGGCCCGCGTAGGTCGCCTGCTCCTCACCGCGGGCGGTCAGGCGCCGCTCGGCGTCGGCGCGCGCCCCGTGGGGCTCGGCCTCGCCGTGACGCAGGAACCAGAGCTGGCGGGCCATCGGGCGGCGAACGCTATCGCGCGCGGCGCGGTGGATGTTGCCGCCGTGTGAATGCAGCGACCCGTGGGCAGCGCTACTTCAGGGCGCGCACCGGCGTGCCGGTGAGCACCTCGCCCGACGGCGACGTCCAGCTCACGCGGTACTGCCGACCCGAGGCGGCCTTGGTCTTGCGCGTGAAGAAGCCGCGGGTGTTCGTTCGCACCGCTCCCAGCCGCCGCCACGCCCCACGGGCGCCCGAGCGGTACTCGAGGCGGGCCGAGGTCACGCCCGTGGCCGGGCGGATGAGGCCCCACAGCGACGTCGAAGAGCGCGAGCGCAGCGCGCTGAGCACGAGGCGGAAGCCGGCGAGCGACGGCTTGGCCTTGCCGCCCGCGGTGCGCAGCCCGGACTCGAAGCCGGAGTAGCGCGAGCTCGACGGGCCGGGCCGCGGGTCGTCGTCGCGCAGGAGGTACTGGGAGAACGACTTGACGCGCGGGTTGGCGTAGGCGATGCGCTCGCTCAGCGCGCGGAACTCCGCCTGGCGCTGCAGGGGGACGCCGACGACCCGGTCGGGTGAGGACTGGATGCCGAACTCCGTGAGGTGCAGCGGCAGGCTCCTCGGGACGGCGCCCGCGCGCCCCGCGCGGTCCATAACGTTCGTCAGGCGGCGCAGGACGCCGATCGTCACGGCGTTCGGGCTCGGCGGGACGTAGCGCGGACCCGAGCGCGGGGTGTAGGCGTGGTGGGCGATCCCGGCGGTCGCGAGCTTGCCGCAGCCCTTCTGCAGGCGGTCGCGCCGGTCCAGGCAGAGCGCGCCGCGCAGGAAGGTGAGCGGGGCCACGACCTTGCGCGTGCCGATCGGCGAGGTCTCGCCGAAGAGCACCGCCGGCTTTGACACCTTGGCCGCCTTGAGCCCCTTGAGCGCCGCCTTGTACAGCGCGCGGTAGATGCGCGGCGAGACGGGGCGGTGCTTGGAGTCGTACTGCGGCTGCAGGAACTGGGGCTGGTTGGGCTCGTTCCAGACCGACCACGTCGCGACGCGCGAGGCGAAGTGGCGGCCGACGGCGGTCATGAACTGGGCGAACTCCCCGGGGTCGGGACGCGTCACGTCGTCCTTCTTGTCCTCCGTGGCCCAGCGCGGCACCCGGCCCGAGACGGTCAGCAGGACCTTCAGGCCGCGCGCCTTGGCGTCGTCGAGCAGCGCGTCGTACTGGCCCCAGTCGTAGCCCGCGGGGTCGGTGGTGTCGAAGTCGGGCTTGCGGCTCGAGTCCGGGCTGGGCGCGACGCGCTTCCACGTCAGCACGACCCGCAGCGAGCCCACGCCGAGGCCCTGGATCTCGTCGAGGGCGCCGGGTCGCGCGTCGGCGCCGAGCAGTTCGCGCGGCGCCTCGAAGCTCGTGCTCTGCGCGCGGGAGGCCGAGGCGGGCGCGGCGAGGACGAGCCCGGCGAGCAGGACGAGGAGGAACGTGCGAAGTGCAGAGGCGGAGGTCACGACTACTAGACAACGTAGCCCCGACGGAGGTTGCGGCTCTCACACAATCCACATACTCTGGAGTATGTGACCAGTGTCACCTCCACCCCGCGAGCAGCCACGGCCGAACTCACCCGCGCGCGGCTGCTCGACGCCGCCATTGCGCGCTTCGCCGCCGACGGCCTCGACGCGAGCTTCGACGCCGTAGCGGCCGACGCGGGCGTCACGAAGGGCGCCCTCTATCACCACTTCGCCTCCAAGCAGGGGCTCGTGGAGGCCGTCTACCGCGAGGCGATCCAGCGCCACGCGGCGCGCGTCGTCGCGGCCAGCGCGAAGGGCAGCGGCCGCGAGCGGCTGCTCGGCCTGGTCGCCTCGAGCCTCGAGCTCTACTCCTCGCGCACGCCGTTCTACGGCCTGCTCTGGCAGCTGCACGGCGCCGCGGAACGCTCGGACACGCTCGCGCGCATCGCCGAGCGCTCCCAGCGCAACCAGCGCGAGTACCTCGCCGCCATCGTCGTCCGGGGCCAGAGCGACGGCTCCATCCGCTCGAGTCTCGACCCGGAGGCGCTGTCGCTGACCGTCAACGCCGCCCTGGTCGGGCTCCTCGTCGGTCCGCGCCTCTCCCCGCGGCTCCTGACCCGATTCACGTCCCTCATGGAGGACCTCCTGCAATGAGCACCACCACCACCGCCGTAGACGGCGCCATCGACTTCACCGTGCCAGCGCACCTCAGGGAGCTGCTCGCGCGCGTCCACGCGTTCGTCGAGGAGGACGTCCTGCCCGCGGAGTCCGAGATCGAGGATCCGCACGACGTCCTTGCGAGCTGGCACGTCGTGGAGCGCCTGCGCGACAAGGCGCGCGAGCGCGGCATCTACACCCCGCACCTGCCGGAGGAGTGGGGCGGCCTCGGCGTCGGCGTGCTCGGGATGGCGCTGATCTCCCAGGAATGCGGCGTCAGTGGCCTCGCCTCGCTCGGGCTGAACGCGATGGCGCCCGACGAGGGCAACATGCACACGCTGCTGATCGCGGGCAACGAGGAGCAGCTCGAGACCTACCTGCGTCCTCTGGCCGAGGGCCGCACGCGCTCGTGCTTCGCGATGACCGAGCCGGACGTGGCGAGCTCGGACCCGACGAACCTCGAGACGACCGCGGTCCGCGACGGGGACTCGTGGGTGCTCAACGGGCGCAAGTGGTGCATCACGGGCGCCGACGGAGCCGCCTTCTCCATCGTCGTGGCCAAGACGGGAACCGACGAGGCGGCCGGGCATCGCAACTACTCGCTGATCCTCGTGCCCACGGACACGCCGGGCTGGGAGATCGAGCGCCACCCGGAGTGGATGGGCTCGCACTCCCCGGGCGGCCACCCGATCATCACGCTCACCGACGTCCGCGTCCCGCTGGGCAACCTGCTCGGCAGCAAGGGCGAGGGCTTCGTCATCGCCCAGAAGCGCCTGGCCGGCGGCCGCCTCGCGCATGCGATGCGCTGGATCGGCGTCTCCCAGCGCGCGCTCGACCTGACCTCGCAGCGCCTGCTCGAGCGCAAGGCGTTCGGCAAGGAGCTCGCGCGCCACCAGGCGCTGCAGTTCATGATCGCCGACTCCGCGATGGACCTCTACGCCTCCAAGCTGATGGTCCTGCACACGGCGTGGAAGATCGAGAACGGGCTGCCGCACCGCCAGGAGGTCGCGATGACCAAGACGTTCGTCAGCGAGGCGTTCGGTCGGATCGTCGACCGCGCGGTGCAGATCCACGGCGCGGCCGGCATCGCGATGGACCTCCCGATCGCCCAGTGGTACACCGACGCGCGCGCAGCGCGTATCTACGACGGCGCCTCGGAGGTCCACCGCATGGTCATCGCCCGCGAGTGCCTCAAGCTGGCGGCGCAGGGGAAGTCCACGGAGGCGGCGACGGGGGACCTCACCCCGTGAGCTCCTCGACGCACACGCTCGCCGCCGACGACGTCGTCCGCACGCACGAAGAGGCGGCGGCGCAGGAGCGTGAGGCGCTGCTCGTCCTCGATCCGCTGCTGGCCTTCCTCGACGCGCACGGCATCGGCAGCGGGTCGGACCCCGAGATCGCGCCGATCGGGGACGGGCACTCCAACCACACGTTCCTGATGACCCGCGGCGACCGGCGCTTCGTCGTGCGCCGGCCGCCGCGTGGGCCGATCCCGCCCAGCGCGCACGACGTGCTGCGCGAGGCGCGCGTCATCGGCGCGGTCGGTCCGCAGGGCGTCCGTGCGCCCGCGGTCCTCGCGGTCGGCGACGACAGCTCGATCATCGGCGCCCCGTTCTTCGTCATGGACGCGGTCGACGGCGTCGTGATCACCGACACGGTGCCCGACGCGCTCGACACCCCCGAGCAGCGCCGCGCGCTCTCCTTCGAGCTCGTCGACGCCCTCGTCGAGCTGCACGCCGTGGACTGGCAGGCGGCGGGGCTCGAGGGCTTCGGCAAGCCGACGGGCTACACCGAGCGTCAGGTGCGGCGCTTCCTCGGGCTGTGGGAGGTCAACAAGACGCGCGAGATCCCCGAGGTCGAGCGCGTGGCGACGTGGCTGAGCGCGAACCTCCCGGAGAGCCCGGCGGCGACGATCGTCCACGGCGACTTCCGCGTGGGCAACGTCATCTACGAGAACGGCTCGCCGGCGCGGCTGAACGCGATCCTCGACTGGGAGATGTCGACGATCGGCGACCCCCTGGCCGACGTGGGCTACCTCTGCATGATGTGGAGCCAGGTCGACGACCCGTCGGGCGGCCTGATGGACCTCAACGCGGTCACCCGCGCCGAGGGCTTCCCGACGCGCGCGGAGCTCGTGGCGCGCTACGAGGAGGGCTCGGGGCGGACCATGCGCGACATCCGCTGGTACACGGCGCTCGCGCTGTGGAAGTCGATCGTCTTCATGGAGGGCAACTACAAGCGTGCGACGAGCGGCCTCTCCGACGACCCGTTCCTGAAGACCTTCGGCGAGGGCGTCGTCGACCTCGCGCGGCGCGCGGAGGAGGTGACCCGTGGCTGAGCAGACGCCGCGGCGCGGGCTGCTGGTCGACTGGGGCGGCGTGCTGACCACGAACGTCTTCGAGAGCTTCCAGGCGTTCTGCGTCGACGAGGGCCTGCGCCCCGAGCGCGTCCGTGACGCGTTCATGAATGATCCCCTGGCCCGCGAGCTGCTTGCGGACTTCGAGTGCGGCCGCCTGGAGAACGCGGACTTCGAGCGGCAGTTCGGGGCCGTCCTCGAGGTCGGCGAGCCCGAGGGCCTGATCGAGCGCCTCTTCGGCCGGATGCGCGGCGACCACGTAATGCAGGACGCGGTCATCGCCTTCAAGGCCGCGGGCGTGAAGACGGGGCTGCTGTCGAACTCGTGGGGCGCGGACACCTACGACCGCCGCCGCTTCGAGCAGCTCTTCGACGTGCTCGTGATCTCCGGCGAGGAGGGCGTGCGCAAGCCCGCGCCGGAGATCTACGCGACGGCAGCAGAGCGCATGGGCCTCGCGGCCGCCGAGCTCGTCTTCGTCGACGACCTCAAGGGCAACCTCAAGCCCGCGCGCGCCCTCGGCATGGCCACCGTGCACCACGAGGACGCCGCGGCGACGATCGCGCAGCTCGAGGAGCTGCTCGGCGTGGCGGTTCCCGCGGCCTGAGCGCGTCGAACCGTCGCGTCGGTCCCGGCAGGGCCACCGGCGACGATCCGACGCAGGAGGGCGCTGCGGCGTCGTGGTCCATACGGTAGGTCGATGCTCGAGGCGGCGTTCTGGGGGTTCGTGGGTGGCGGGGCGCTGCTGGTCGGCGCGCTGATCGGCCTCTACGTCCACACCTCCCAGCGCACGATCGGGCTGATCATGGGCTTCGGCGCCGGGGTGCTGATCTCCGCGCTGGCCTTCGAGCTGACCGACGAGGCCTTCAAGCAGGGCGGCACGGACGCGGTCTCCGTCGGGCTCGCGCTCGGCGCGGTCGCCTTCTTCGTCGGCGACACGATCATCGACCGGCGCGGCGGCGACCACCGCAAGCGCTCGGGCGGTGAGCAGGAGGGCGGCGCCGCGGGGGCGATCGTGCTCGGCGCGCTCATGGACGGCATCCCGGAGTCCGTCGCGATCGGCGTCTCGCTGCTCGGCGGCAAGGGCGTCGGCGTCGCGGTGGTCGCCGCGGTCTTCCTCTCCAACGTCCCGGAGTCGCTGAGCGCGGCGACCGGCCTCTCGAGGGCCGGTCACTCGCGGCGCTGGATCATCGGGCTCTGGGGCCTGGTCGCGGTGGTCAGCGCGCTGGCCGCCGCGGTCGGCTACGCGCTGCTCGGCGACGCTTCGCCGAACCTCGTGGGCGGCATCCAGGCGTTCGCCGCGGGAGCGATCCTCGTGATGCTCGCCGACACGATGATGCCGGAGGGCTTCCAGCACGGCGGCAAGGCCGTCGGCCTGGTCACCGCGCTCGGGTTCGCGCTGGCGTTCCTGCTGTCGACCGTGGGCGGGTAGCCCGGCCCGAGCTCAGGGCCGCTTTGGTCGTGGCTCAGGGCCGCTTGGTCGCCTTGCCGTTCTGCAGCGACTTGCGGGCGTCGGCGATCTTCGCGCGGGTGGCCGGGTCCTTGGCGAGGCGCGAGGCCTCCCGGAAGACCTTCTTGCCCTGGGGGCTTCGAGCGAACTTGGCGAGCGTCTGGGCAAAGGCCATGCCCGCAGGCTAGCTCGCTTCGATCCGCCTGCGGAGCTCTGCCCCCCGCCCCGCGCCCACCGCCCGCGCGGCGCGCTCGCCGGTCAGCGGGACCCCGCGCGCGCTCGCGAGATCGAGCAGCGCCTGGCGCTCCTCCCCCTCGCGGGCGGTCTTCAAGAAGAGCCAGCAGAAGAGCCCGAGCGTGAGCACGGACTCCCAGACCATCATGATCGAGCCCGCGGTCACCTGGTCGGCGCCGGGCGCGATGCGCCAGTAGGCCTCACCGGGCGCGTAGACGCCGTAGAACGTCGTGCCGCCGAAGACGAAGACGTTGGCCAGCGCCGCGCCGACCAGGCGCACCGCGATGACGTAGGCGCCCTTCGCGCCGTTGCCGAACCAGGCCGGCGTCGGCAGCGGGCCGATCAGCGCCATCCACACTCCGAAGGCGGCGCCGACGAAGCCCGCGTGCTGCAGCGCGTGCAGCGCCTCGTGTCGCACTGCCGCCTCGTGGAGCACCGGGACGTGCCAGACGGCGAGGTTGAGCGTCCACAGCGCGAGCGCCACCAGCGGGTGGCTGAGGACTCGCAGCGGCCCGAGCAGCCCGACGCGCAGGAGCGGCGCCAGCACGGGGCCGGTGACCCCGAGCACGAGCAGCAGCGCACCGACGTCGGCGAGCAGAAGGTGCTCGGCCATGTGCGCGAGGAACAGCTCCTCGGCGAGATGTCCGAGCGGCGAGGCGAGCGCGGTGACGATCACCAGCAGCCCGCCGTAGAAGCACGCCTGCCGCCAGCCCGGAACGGCTCGCGGCGTGCCGCGCAGCCCGTGGGCGCGCAGCGCGTAGAGGAGGCCGCTCACCGTGGCTGGCATGAGCTGAAGCGGAGCCAGCGCCCCGGAGCCGACGTGGGCGTCGACGAACACTTGAAGCCGAGCCTAGTGCCCTTCGGCCCGAAGCTCGCCAACAGCACCGGCGACCGGGCTCGCGGCTTATCGCGTGGCGGCGAGCGCGGCGCCCAGCAGGGCTCAGGCCGCCCCCGCTGTCTGCAGCTCGCTCCCCCCGACTCCCGCCGCGCCCACCGCGCGTGCTCGTCCGGTGCCCGCCGCCGCACGCGCCGCCTTCCAGGTGTCGAAGGTCGCCAGCACCTCCGCCACGGTCGGCCCCGGGGAGCCGGCGCGGATCGCCGCGTCGTAGTCGGTCATGCGCAGCCGCTCCACCGGGCCGCCGACGGCGAGCGCCACGGCGCGCAGAGCTCCGAAGGCGACCTCTGGGGCGACCGGCTCGACGTCCTCGCGGCGCGCGGCGTTGGCCATGAAGCCGCCTATGCGGACATCATCCTGAGCCTCGACCCGCGCGCGGCGCGCGCCGACCACCAGCCGGCAGCACGGACAGCGCCCACCGTGGACGTCGTCGTGCGCACGGAGCTCTCCGCTGCAATGGGGGCAGTACAGCAAGCCCATCGGTGGGCTCCTTTCGAGTGGCACTTGACGCGGCCGCAGAACCGGCGGCCACATCGGGTACGGGCGGCGCCGCGCAGCGATCACCTGCCCGTTGCAATCAAACGCGGGGACAAGGGGCACGCCGGGGCCGGCGTTCGTCCCGGGACCCGCTCAGGGGTAGGCTCCGCCGGGATGGGCGACGATCGGATCGAGCGCGGGGGCGAGGTACGCGAGGCAGGCACCGCCCGCCGTAGCGCCGAGCCGCCTCCACCGCCTCACTCCCCGCGCCCGGTGGACGAGCCCGGCGCCCTCGGGTAGCGCCTCCGTGCGGCACGGGCTCGCGCTCGTCCGGGGTCCGCGCGCGGAGGTCGAGCGGCGCCGCGCACGCCTCGAGCGCTTCCTCGCGCCGCTCGAGTGCGCGTGGAGCACGCGCTGGAGCGGCGAGCTGGCGCTCGTCCTGTGGGAAGCACCGCCTGCGGACCGGGTTCACGAGGGCGCGGCCGTGCCTGATCGCGACGCGCTGCCTGGGCCGCCGGCGCTCAGCGGGCGCTGGACGTGGGGCGAGCGGCTGCCGGAGGCGCTCGACGCTCCCGAGCGGCTGCTGGCGGCGTCCGACGCGGAGCTGCGCGCGCTCGACGGCTCGCACGCGTGCTTCGCGGTGGTGGGCGAGCGCGCGCGGGTCGTCACGGGCGGCGGCGGACCCGGCGGCTGCTTCGCCGCGGCGGACGAGCGGGTCGGGGCGTGGGCGACGAGCGCCGCAGCCGCGGCGCTGCTCGGCAGCGAAGGGCTGACCCTCGACGTCGAGGCGCTCCCGGCCCTGCTCGCCTTCGGCGCGCTGCTGGGCGAGCGCACGCACGTGGCGGGGGTCACGGCAGTCGCACCCGGCGTGCGGATCGACCTCGCGCCGGGCGCGCCTCCCGAGCGGGTGGCGTACTGGCCGCGCGGCGAGCGCTGGGCGCCGCTGCCGGAGGCCGACGCCGATGCCGCCGCGCGGGCGGCGCTCCTGGAGACCCTGGGCACGCGGCTGCCGCGGGAGCCGGCGCCGTGGCTGGCGCTGACCGCGGGCCGCGACTCCCCCGTACTCGCCGCCGCCTGCGCGCTGCTCGGGCTCCCCGTGGCCTCCTTCACCTTCGGCGACGCGGAGTGGCCCGACGTCGCAGGCGCGCGGGCGATCGCGACGCAGATGGGCCTCGAGCACCACCACCACGCGCTCGGCGCCCTGCCCGCGGCGGACGTCCCGGCGGAGGCCGACCGCGACGCGCGCTGGTTCGACGGCCTCGCAGGAGTCGGGCCGACTGGCCCGCCCGAGCTGCCCGCGGAGATGTCGGCGATGGTGACGGGGGCCGGCGCCGAGGTCGGGCGCGCCTACGCCTACCAGGCGGTCGCGCGCAGCCGGCGGCGCCCACGGGCGGAGCACCTCGTAGCGACGCTCGATCCCGCGGGCCGGCTGCCCGGCGCCCCGGCGGCGGCGCAGGCGAGCGCGGCCGCGGCGCTGCGCAGCTGGCTCGAGGAGCCCGGCGTGCCCGCGGGCTGGCGAGCGCTCGACGCGCTCTACGTGGAGCATCGCGTCGGGCGCTGGGGCACCGCGCGCGTGCCGCGCACGCATCCGGGACCGATCCTCGCGCCCTTCTCCGCGCCGCCGGTCGCTCGGGCGCTCAGCGCCCTGCCGCTCGACGACCGCCTCGCGGTCGCCTTCCACCGGCGGCTCGTCGCCGAGGTGGCACCCGGAGTCGCGCTGCCGCCGATGCCGACCCAGCGCCGCGGCGTGCCCGCGCCGCTGCGCCGCGCCGCGGCGGCGCTCCGTGAAGGCGCCGCGGCGCGGCGCGCCGGCAACCGTCGACCCTTTGGAGCGGCGAGCGCGAGCGACTCCAGGCATCCCGGCGCGGCGCTGAGCGCAAGCGGCTCGCGCTCCGGGGCCGCAGCGACCGGCGTCGCGCCCTGGCCGTGGGCCGGCCTGTGGCACGCACGCCCGGCCCTGCGCGTCTGGGTCGCCGACGACCTGCTCGCCGACCCCCGCCTCGGGCAGTGGCTCGGCACGGAGTGGGCCGCAGCCCTCCGCGCGGGCTTCCTGGCCGACGACGCCCGCCACGCCGAGCGTGCGCTGCTGGTCGCCAGCCTCGTGCTGTTCGCCCGCGCGGCCGAGGCCGCTTAGAAGCGCTTGCGAAATGAAGGGTTATGTCTCCTGACGCGGAATCTGTCGGCGGTGTCGTCGACAGTTGGAGGTCATGGAGGTGCCGTCTCGCTTTGAGATCGATGACGTGCTGTGGGCGGAGATCGAGCCGTTGATCCCGGTCCGCCAGCGCCGTCGTCGCCACCCGGGCGTGGCTCCCGCCGGTGGCGCTCATCATGACGTGCGCCGCCGCCGGTGTCCCGGGCTGACGATCGTCACGGAGTAGGGGCGCGCCCGACCATTCTCGACTACCAGGGAGGCGGGGATCAGCGGCAGCCAAGGCGCCGAGCGTACGGCGCGCCTTCGTCGACGGGCGGCGTGCCGCTGTCAGGGGCCCGCGGCGCGATGAGGGTGACCGGTACTACTAGCGGCTGGGTGACCTTGGCGATCTTGATGCGCAGCCTGGCTTCGTCGCCGGGACGCAGACGACGCAAGCTGGTCGCGCGACGTGTGGCGTTGAACTCCTGCAGAAGGCAGGCAGGGTCTCGCGAGCTGAAGCTGACGGCGCCCTCAGGCGGTTGGCTTGCGTCGGCGAGGCGCGCGAGGACCGCGTTTTTTCCCCTTGGGCGGCGGTTCAATCGGAAGTAGATACGGAAGCTCGGCATTCCACCGCCGACCTGGTCGACGACGGCGAGCGGCGGCCGCACCAGGCGGTAGCCGCTCACCGTCGGCGACTCGAATTGCGAGGATCTCGCGCCCGCCGCCGAAGTCGTCCGTTCGTGTCCTGAGCACGCCGTTGTGGCACCGATGAGCGTCAGGACGGCGACCAGACGGCGCGCGCTCGTCACGATGGCGAGTCCTCTGGGTCGCAGCCGCGACGGCTGCGGCACAGGCGCTTGAACGCGTATCGAGGCATGAACACCCAGCCGCTCTCGAGGTTCGAATAGTGCTTGTCACGCACCATAACGAAGCCGCGACCCTTGGTCACCTAACGCCAGCTGACGGTGTACCCGTTTTCGATTGAGGAGCGCTTGATCGTCCGGAGCGGGCGCGCGCACGGGCGGCCGAGAATCGCTGCGCACCGCCTGGCGACTTCCACAGCGACGGGCGCGAAGGCAGTAGTGCATAGCGGTCGGTGCGGCTAGAGGAATGAGTGCCCATCGGCCCCGCGGAGCGAGGGTGGATGGGCACTCGGCGCGTCAGCTGCGCTTCCCGCGCCCGTACATGAAGCGGATCGCCTTCTGCAGGCCCTTGGTCACGCCCTTCTTGTACGGGTACATCTGCGGCTCGTCCTTCAGCGCGAAGCGCGTCACCAGGATCGACTGGTGCTGGCAGAACTTGCGGATGCCGCCCTTGCCGTGCCGCGTGCCCATCCCCGACGCCTTCGCGCCCCCCATCGGCAGCTCGAGCGCGAGGTAGTTGATCAGTGCGTCGTTGACGCAGACCGCGCCGGCTTCCAGGCGCCGCGCGACCGCCTCGCCCTTGGCGACGTCCTTGGAGAAGACGGAGGCCGCCAGCCCGTACGGCGAGTCGTTGGCCAGGCGGATGGCCTCCTCGGCGTCTGAGACCTTCATGATCGGCAGCGTCGGCCCGAAGGTCTCCTCGGTCATGCACTCCATCGTGTGGTCCACGTCGACCAGGACGGTCGGCTCGTACCAGTAGCCGCTCTGGCCGTCGTGGCCGCGGTGGCCGCCGACCAGCACCCTGGCGCCCTTGGCCTTCGCGTCCTCGACGTGGCGCTCGACGATCTCGACCTGCTTCGGGAACGTCATGGCGCCGACGTCCGTCGACCCCGGGCCGGTCGAGACGCCGTTGCGCAACGCGCGAGCCTTCTCGGTGACCTTCGCGACGAACTCGTCGTAGATCGGCTCCTCGACGTAGCAGCGCTCGACCGAGATGCAGGTCTGCCCGCCGTTGAACATCGAGTACATGACCGCCAGGTTGGCCGCGCGGTCGACGTCGGCGTCGGCCAGCACGAGCATCGGGTCCTTGCCGCCGAGCTCGAGCGATACGGCCGTGAGCGTCTCGGCCGCCTTGGCCATGACGCGCTTGCCGGTCGCCGTGGAGCCCGTGAACATGATCATGTCGACGTGCTCGATCAGCGCGGCGCCCGTGTCGCCGTAGCCCGTGGCGACCTGCATGACCCCCTCGGGCAGCCCGCACTCGAGCAGCCCCTCGAGCAGCAGCTGCGAGGTCAACGGCGTGACCTCCGACGGCTTGAGGATCACCGCGTTGCCCGCGGCCAGCGCGGGGATGCAGTCGCCGAAGGAGTTCGTGACCGGGTAGTTCCACGGCCCGATGACGCCCACGAGGCCGAGCGGCGAGTAGCGCAGGACGAGCTTCTTGCCCTTGACGAAGGGCGAGGCGGTGGAGACCTTCTCGTCGGCGAGGTACCCCTCGGCGTTCTTGGCCCAGAAGCCGAACGCGGCCACGCCGTAGGACCAATCCGCCAGCTGAGCGTCCTCATAGGCCTTGCCGGTCTCGGACATCACGACCCTGATGACGCGCTCGGCGTTGTCGGTCATCCACTTCTGCATGCGCGACAGCACGCGGGCACGGCCCTCGAAGCCGAGCGCCGCCCACGCGGGCTGCACGGCGCGGCCGCGGGCGGCCAGCGCGGCGACCTGGTCGGGGTCGAGCACCGGGACGTGGGCGATGACCTCGCCCGTCGCGGGGTTCTCGACGGCGATCTGCGTCGCCTCCGCGTTGGAAACCGTGCTGTCGACCGAGCTCTCGATCGCCTGCTCTTCGATGGCCATGCCCGAACCCTCTCCGTGGATGTTGCTGACTGGGTGTCAGCGTACCTCGAAGGAGAGAGCCGGGCGGGGCCAGGTGTCAGCCGGCGATCGTGAGGGCGGTGATTTTCGCGTCGTCCTTCGGGCGGTCCTGGCGGTCGGTCGGGAGGCGCTCGATGACGTCGACGACGCCCATCCCGCCCGTGACCTCGCCGAAGACCGTGTGCTTGCCGTCGAGGTGCGGCGTCGCGCCGGCGGTGACGATGAAGAACTGCGAGCCGTTGGTGTTCGGACCCGAGTTGGCCATGGCAAGCGCGCCGCGCACGGCCTTGTGGTCGTTGAACTCGTCCTCGAAGGAGTAGCCCGGGCCGCCCGTGCCCGTGCCCTCAGGGCAGCCGCCCTGGACCATGAAGTCCCTGATGACCCGGTGGAACTTCAGCCCGTCGTAGAAGCCGTCAGCAGCGAGCTTCTTGAAGTTCTCGACGGTCTTCGGGGCATCGTCGTCGAAGAGCTCGATCGTGATGTCGCCCTGCGTCGTCTGCATCGTGGCGGTGGACATGCGGGTTCCTTTCGGAGGGGAAGAGCCCCGCAGGCTAGCCGCGCCGCGTCAGCCGAGGACCTTGAGCTCGGTGAGCCCGACCCGCCGCTTGCCCTTGGCCGCCGTGGTGAACCAGAGCGTCACGTAGCGGTACTTGGCGCCGCCCTTGGGGAAGACGATGCGCTCCTTGCGCGCGACGTCCGCGCGCGACGCGGGGTGGTCCCAGCGCGTGTCGAGGATGTCGGGCGGAAGGGCCGAGCCGTCGGTGGCGTAGACCTCGGCGCGAGCGCCGGGCGTCGTGGTGGTGAACTCGACCCCGCGCACCTGCTTGGCCGCCTCGAGGTCGATCACGACGCCGACCTGCAGCTCCTTGCCGTCGTCGGGCGCGCCCACCGAGAAGGTCGTCGTCGAGTCGCCGTCGTAGGTGTCGGCGGGATCGCCGGGCTTGACGGCGCGACCGTAGGGGTCATAGAGCGACACGGCGTCGGCGCCGAGCGCGATCGGCTCGAGCGTCGCGTCGGCGCTGGAGCTGCCGTCGGCGCTCGTCCCCGCACCACGGCGGCCCGCCGCGGTGGAGGTCGAGCGGGGCGTCGAGCCCGAGCTGGCCGCCTTCGAGGTGGTCGACGGGGTCGGCGTCACCTGCGCGGTCATCTTCTTGTCCGCGGGCGGGGCGGGCGTGGGCTTGGGCGCAGGCGCGACTGGCAACGCCGGCGTCGGGGCCGGCGCCGCGGCACCCGCGGGCGCACCCGGGGCGGGTACGACCGGCGCCGCCGGAGCAGCGACGGCGGGCGGCGCCTGGGCGACGGGAGTTCCGTCCGCGGGCGCCGCGGCCAAGGCCTCGCGGTTGGCGTCCGTGCTCAGCGCGGCGTAGCTCGCCGCGCCGGCGCCACCGACGAGCACCAGCGTCAGCGCGAGCGTGGTGGAGACCGCGCGCCAGCCCGGGCGCAGCGCACCGAGGCGCCCGGGAGCGGCGGTGCCGCACTCCAGGCACCAGTCCTGATGGCGCTCCATGCCTGCCGCGCAGTTGGTGCACAGGCGCGCGGGCGCCTCCTCGGGTGTCGTCTCAGATGTCTGCACTCGTACTCCAGGGTCGCACATCGCACGGCGCACCGCGGGCGGAGGCCTGCAAGCGCTAGGAACGCGCCAGTGCCACCCGAAGTTGCGCCCCGCGCACTTCGACGCCCTCGAGGTCTGAGACTACGCGGGGCGCCTCGCTCTCGGGCACCGACAGCAGCGCGAACTGGGTCAGCACCTTCACGTCGCGGACGGCCTCGCCGTCGAGGCCCGTCGCCTTCGTGACCGCGGCGACGAGGTCGGCGACCTCCACCCCGGCCGCCGTGCCGACGCCGGCCAGCAGCCGCACGTACGGCTCGTCGGCGGGGCGGGTGAGCTGGGGCTTGACGTGGCGGCGCGGGCGCGGACGCCTGCGCGAAGCAGGCGGGGCCTCGGACTCCGGGTCGTCTGCCGCCGGGCCATCTACCGCGGGGGCGTCTGCCACCGGGGGCTCGTCCATCGCGGGAGTCACCTCGGGCGTGTCGACGGCTCCCGGAGCAGCTCCGGGCTCGGGAGCGACTTCGGCCAGCACCGCATCGGCTCCGGGCGCCTCGGAGGCGATCGCCACCGCCTCGAAGGCCAGTGCGGGCTCGGCCGCCGCGGACGCGCCCGACAGCGACGCCTTCGTACGGGCACCCGGCGCCCACTGCGTCAGCTCGGTCTTGATGTGCTTCTCGATCGCCACGAGCTCCTTGGACTGCTTGGGCTCGACGAACGTGATCGCGCGGCCCTGGCGCCCGACGCGGCCCGTGCGCCCGATGCGGTGCACGTAGACGTCGGGGGAGATCGGCACGTCGAAGTTCACGACGTGGGTGACCGTGGAGATGTCTAGCCCGCGGGCGGCGACGTCGGTGGCCACGAGCACCGGCACGCGGCCGCCCTTGAAGCCGAGCATCACGCCGTCGCGCGAGCCCTGGCTCATGTCGCCGTGCAGCGCCTTGACGTTCATCCCGCCGTCGCGCAGCTTCTTGTAGAGCTGATCGACGCGGATCTTCGTGCGGGCGAAGACGATCGCCTGGTCCGGCTTCTCGGCGGCGAGGACCTCCAGCAGCTGCTCGGCCTTGTCGGCCTGCTTGACCTCCACGCGGAACTGCTCGACGGTGTCGACCGTCAGCGTGTCCGAGACGACCTTCACGTGCACGGGGTCGTAGAGGTAGTTGTCGGCCAGGCCGCGGATCGGCGGCGGCATCGTGGCCGAGAAGAGCGCGGTCTGCCGCGAGTTCGGGGTGAGCGAGAGGATCTTCTCGACGTCCTCGAGGAAGCCCAGGTCGAGCATCTCGTCGGCCTCGTCGAGCACGACGAAGCGGCAGTCGTGCAACACGAGAGAGTGGCGCGAGATGAGGTCGAGCACGCGGCCGACGGTCCCGACCACGACGTGGCCTCCGCCCTTGAGCTGCGACTGCTGCGAGCGGATCGGCGCGCCGCCGAAGACGGCGACGACGTCGACGCCCTTGCGCGTGGCGTAGGCGCGGATCGCCTGGGTGACCTGGATGCACAGCTCCCGCGTCGGGGTGAGCACGAGCGCCTGCACCTCACGCAGGTCCGGATCGACGTACTCGATGATCGGCAGCCCGAAGGCCGCGGTCTTGCCCGAGCCCGTCTGCGCCTGGCCGATGACGTCGCGGCCCTCGAGCATCGGCGGGATCGCCTGCTCCTGGATCGGAGAGGGCTTCTCGTAGCCGACGTCCTTGAGGGCCTGCAGGGTGCTCTCGGAGAGGCGGAGGTCGGCGAACGTGGTCATCGGCGCACAGGGTAGTTGCACGCTCCGGCGGACTCTTCCGCGTCAAGCGCCGACCTCGAGCACGACCTTGCCCGTGGTCCGGCGGCCCGCGAGCGCCTCCTGGGCCTCGCGGGCGGCGGCGAGCGGGTACCTGCCCCCCACCACGACGCGCAGCTCGCCGCGCGCCGTACGGGCGAAGAGGTCGGCGAGCGCCTCGCCCATCCACTCGGGGCGGTCGAGCATGTGGAAGAGCCAGAAGCCGATCACGGAGTGCGAGCGCTTGAGCAGCCAGCCGGTGCGCACGGTGTTGACCTCCTTGCTCGAGATCCCGTAGGCGACCATCCGCCCGAACGGCGCCAACGCGCCCTTGCAGGCGTCGAAGACCGCACCGCCGGCCAGCTCGAAGACGACGTCGACGGCCTTGCCGCCGTTGGCCGCGAGGATCCGCTCCGTGAGGCCGTCGGGGGAGCCGTCGAGCGCGGCGTCCGCGCCGAGCTCGAGGCAGAGCGCGCGCTTCTCCTCGCTCGACGCCGTCGCGATCACCCGGCCCGCGCCCATGGCGTGGCCGAGCTGCACCGCGAGCGAGCCGACCCCGCCCGCGCCCGAGACGACGACGACGCTCTCCCCCGCGGCCACCCGCCCCTGCGTGCGGTAGAGGTGCCACGCGGTCAGGCCCTGGAGCAGGAGCGCGAGCGCGGTGGCGTCCTCGACCCCGTCGGGCACCGCGAAGCAGAGGCCCTCCGGCGCGGTCGCCCACTCGGCGTAGCCGCCCGTGCCGCACAGGGCGACCACGCGCTCGCCCGTGTCCTCGCGCACGCCGACCACCTCGCTGCCCGGCACGAGCGGCAGCTCCACCTTGGCGACGTAAGCGTTCTCGCGGGTGTGCGTGTCGGCGAAGTTGAGCCCCGCGGCGGACACGCGGATCAGCACCTCGCCGGGCGCGGGCACGGGCCGGTCGAGCTCGACCAGCTCGAGCACCTCGGGCCCGCCGAACTCCCGCATCTCGATCGCCCGCATGGCCGGGAGGCTACGGATGGCAGCGTAGGGGGCGCCCCCCGGAGTGCTATGCCTCCGGCGTGCTTCCAACCCGCTCCTCGCCGTCGTGCTGACCCTCGCCCTCGGCCTGGCCGCCTCGCTGGTCTGGGGCAGCGCCGACTTCCTCGGTGGCTTGAGCGCCCGGCGGTCGCCGCTGTGGACGGTGGTGCTCGTCGCCCAGCTCGGGGGCTTGGCGTTCGCGGTCACGATCTGGGTGGCCGCCGCCGGCAGCGCGCCCGAGCCCGCGGCCCTGCTCGCCGGCGCGGGAGGCGGCGCGGCCGGCGTCATCGCCGTCGCCGCGTTCTACCGCGCGCTAGCCATCGGGACGATGGGCGTGGTGGCGCCGATCGCCGCGACGGGTGCTGCCGTGCCCGTCGCCGTCGGCCTGCTGAGCGGTGAGCGGCCGACCGCCGTGCAGCTGGTCGGTGCCGCCGTCGCGACGGCCGGCGTCGCGCTCGCGGCTCGTGAGCGCACGTCCGGGCGCAGCGCCGCGCACACCCGATCCGTGCTGCTCGCAGCGGTGGCGGCGGTCGGCTTCGGGCTGACCTTCGTCGGGCTGGAGCGCGCGGGAGACGCCGACCCGTATTGGGCGATCCTCACCGCCCGCGCCACCGCCGCCGCCCTCGTCGTGCTCGCCGCGGCAGCGGTGCGGCCGCGACTCGAGCGGCCGAGCACCGGGCGCGGCCTGGCGACCCTCGTGCTCGTCGGGGTGCTGGACACCGCGGCGAACGTCCTGTTCGTCCTCGCCGCCGAGGAGGGCCTGCTGAGCGTCGTCAGCGTCCTCGGCTCGCTGTACCCGGCGGTCACCGTGCTGCTCGCCCGCTGGGTCCTCGACGAGCGCCTCGACCGTTCGCAGGCCGCAGGAGTCGTGCTCACCCTGCTCGGCGTGGCCGGCATCGCCGCGGGCTAGGGGCCTGCCGCGGGAGGCCGGCGGGCCGTAGGGTGGCCCGCACATGAGCCTCACCGTGGTCGGATCCATCGCCTATGACGCCGTCAAGACTCCCGCGGGGCAGCGCGAGCGCATGCTCGGCGGCGCCGCGACGCACTTCGCGCTGAGCGCGTCGTTCTTCGACGAGGTGCGCGTCGTCGGCCCGGTCGGCGACGACTTCGACGAGGCGAGCTGGGCGACGCTGCGCACGCGCGGCACGCTCACCGACGACGTCGAGCACGTGAAGGGCGGCAAGACGTTCTTCTGGTCGGGCGTCTACCCCACCGCGAACCTGAACCAGCGCGAGACGCTCGAGACCGACCTCAACGTCTTCGAGACCTTCGAGCCCAAGCTCTCCGACGCCGCTCGGGCCTGCGACGTCCTCTTCCTCGCGAACATCCAGCCCGACCTGCAGCGCGACGTGCGCGAGCAGTGCTCCGGGGCGCGCTTCGTCGCGATGGACTCCATGGACCTGTGGATCAACATCGCGCGCGAGTCGCTCGAGCAGACGATTCGCGGGGTCGACTGCCTGATCCTCAACGACGAGGAGCTCGAGCTGCTCACGGGCGCGCCGAACACCGTGCGCGCCGCCGAGGAGCTGCTGGGCTGGGGCCTGACGAGTGTCGTGGCCAAGCAGGGCAAGTACGGCGCGCAGCTGTTCACGACGGACGGGCAGTTCGCCCTGCCGGCCTTCCCGCTCAGGGACGTCGCCGACCCCACGGGCGCAGGCGACTCCTTCGCGGGCGGCTTCGTCGGCTACGTCGCCGCGGCCGGCGGCGACGCGACGCACGACGTGCTCGTCAACGCGATGGCCTACGGCACCGCGCTGGCCTCCTACAACGTCGAGGACTTCGGCACGGAGCGCGTCGCGATCCTCACGGGCGCCGAGGTCGAGGAGCGCGTCGCGGTCCTCGAGCAGATCACGCGCTTCGAGAACCGCCCGGTGGCGCTGAAGGGCTGAGCCGGCCGGTGTGACACCGGTGTTACGCTGCGGCCATGCCGACGAAGCACCGCCGTCACGCGATCACCGAGACGCCGCGGGTGAAGGCCGCGCTGGACGAGCTGCGCGCCGAGCTGGGCGAGGACCGTGTCGAGCTCGGAGAGCTCGTGGTCCTCGGCGCGACGACGCGGGTCGCGGAGCTGCGGGCGCAGGGCGACGACCAAGCCGCGGCCCGGAAGCGGCTGGCTGACCGCATCCGCAACCGCGAGGTGCTTGCCGACCCGATCGCCGCCGACGAGGTGCGGCGCACCGGCTGGGCGCGGGGGTGAGCCGCACGCTCCTCCTCGACAACTCGGCGTGGACGCGGCTTCCGTACGGAGCACTTCCCGAGTCCCGCGCCCGCGAGATCGCCGACTCTCTGCAGGCCGGCCGCATGGGGACCTGCCTTCCCTTCCTCCTCGAGGCGGGTTACTCGGCGCGCGGCGGAGCGGACTACGACCGCCTCTTCGGGGAGCTGGAAGCGCTGCCGCACTTCGCGATCGACGCCGACGTCGAGCACCGCGTCCTTCAAGCCCAGCGCCAGCTCGCCCGCGTCGGCCACCACCGCCTCCCCCCGGCCGACCTGCTGATCGCCGCGATCGCCGGCCGCCACGGGCTCGGGGTCCTGCACTACGACCGCGACTACGACCTGCTGCGCGAGCACACAGCGCTGGACTTCGAGAGCGTCTGGCTTGCTCCCGCCGGAAGCCTCTGAGCGTCAGGCCGCCAGCCAGGCGTGCACGTTTGCGCCGAGCATCGCGTCGACCTGCTCCTGCGTGACCCCGAGCTCGAGGAGCTCCGGGATCGCCTCGTCGAAGATGAGGTGGAAGGACCACTTCGGCGCGAGCTGCGCGACGGCCTCGGCGGGGTACCAGTCGATCGAGGCGCAGTTGTCCTGGCCGAGCATCATCCGGTCGGCGAAGCCCGCGTCGATCACGGCCTTGATGGTCTGGTTGCGCTCCGGCTGGCCCGGGCCGAAGAAGTCGTCGAGGCCGTAGCGGTCCATGCCGACGAAGACGCCCGTGTCGAGCAGCTCGCGGACGTAGCCCATGTCGGCGGTGTCGCCCGTGTGCGCGACCTGGACCTTGGTCGGCGCGACGCCCTCCTCGAGGAATATCTCGACCGATCGCAGGCCCGTGCGGTGGTTCGGGTTGGAGTGGGCCATGATCGGCGCGCCCGTGGCCAGGGAGGCCTGCGCGACGGCGCGGTGGACCTTCTCGACGTCGTCGGTGAACCCGGGCTCGTCGGCCGCGCACTTCAGGAAGTGCGCCTTGACCTCGGTGCCCTGGATGCCGACCTCGAGGTCGTGGCGGAAGCAGTCGACGAGGGCGTCAATCTCGCGGGTCTGGAAGTAGTGCGGCAGGAACGTGTAGTGCTGGCCGTAGATGCCGGTGGCCAGGACGAAGCGCATGCCGGTCTGCTCCTGCACGCGGAGGTGGAGCTGCACGTCGCGCGCGAGGTCGAGCACCGCCGGGTCGCAGATCGTCTGCACCCCGTGCTCCTGCACCGAGCGCACCTGCTCGACGGCGCGGGCCGTCTCGCCCTCGTGGTCGACGAGGTGCGGCCACTGGAAGCGCACACCCTCCGAAGCGGTGTTCAGGTGCTCGTGGACGAGCGTCTTGCCGAGCTGGTCGGCCTCGACGGGGCCGGCGGTGGTCTGGATGGGAGCCATGGCGCGACCCTAACCCGCCGGGCCGGCTGCCGCAGGACTACCGCACGCGGACCGATCCCTTCATGCCGAAGTGCAACGTGCAGACGTACCGGTAGAGCCCCGACTTGCGGAACGTCACACGGTGCGTGCCGGTGGACTTCAGCGCGGAGCTCTTGAAGCGCCGCGTGCCCTTGGAGGTCACGTTGTGTCCCGTGTTCCCGTCGCTGAAGCGCCACGTCACGGTGGTGCCCTTCGAGACGGTGATGGCGGACGGCTTGAAGGCGAAGTCCTTGATCACGACGGTCCGGCTCGCGGCGGCACCGGCGGGCGTGCCCGAGGACGCAGCGACGACCGCGACGGGCGCGGCGGCGAGGGCGAGGACGGCGACGGTGCGGCGGGGCGAGCGGAAGCGCATGTGTGGTCCTTCGCCGGCGGCCACGTACACGGATCACCCCAAACGCAGAGCGCCGCCCGTTCCAGAGCGGCTCTCCACTCGTTCCTGCTTTCCGGCCCGGGGGCCGGACGACTCAGCTGACGATGAAGCCCGTCCCCTTGACGGCCTTCAGGACCGCCTTGGCGCTGAACGGCCAGTCGAAGGCACCGTCCGGGGAGATGCCCTTGCGGCGCTTCTCGTTGAGGAACCCGATGACGAGGCGTGACGCGCCTCGATCGTGAGGATCGAGCCGGCGGCACCGAGGATGGTGTGCGACTTGATGTTCTTGGCCTGGCCGAACTAGGCGTGGACGCCCGTGTTCTCGAGCACCTGCGCCGTGGCGCGGAACTTGTCCTGGTCCTTGTTGGTCCCCATGAAGTCGAACTTCGGCTTCTTGGCGGCCTTGGCGCCCAGGGCCTGCCGGAGGAAGGACACGTGCTTGCGCTCGTCGATCTCCACCGTCTTGAGGAAGGCCGGCAGTGGTTCGGAACTGGCGCACTGCCACTCACCGGTTGGGTTGTCCTGCGCGCGCACCCGCCAACCCTCAGCGCAAGGAGCTCGCAGCGGGTACGCTCGCGCTCGGATGGACTGGACCTTCGTCTACCTCATGTTCTTCTTGAAGATCCCGATCCTCGGGCTCTTCTACATCGTGTGGTGGGCGATCAAGGCCGACCCCGAGGTGGGCACCGACGACGCGGACTCCTCCGACGGCGGCGGCGGCTCAAAGCGGCCCCGCGAGCCGTTCGGCCCACGTCCGCGCAGCCGCGGCCCGCACGGTGACCCGCGCGCTCCCATCCCGCCCCGCAGCCGCCCCGTGACCGCCAAGGGCCGCCGCCTGGCCGGCCGCCCCCGCTCCGGCTCGCGCTGACGCGTCCGTCGGGTCGCGGCGCCGACGCGACACCCGGCTCCGTCGTCCCGCGTGCCTCCGCGCCACGCGCACCGGTGGCAGACTCCCGCGCCATGCCGATCACCTCCGTCCTCTCCGACGGCACCATCCGCCGCCTCGTCGAGGAGGGGCGCGTCCGCATCGACCCCTGGGACCCGGCGCTCGTGCAGCCCGCCTCGGTCGACCTCCGGCTCGGGGGCTCCTTCCGCGTCTTCCATAACCATCGCGTGCCGGTCATCGACCTGGCCGACCCGCCCACGAACCTCACCGAGCACGTCGCAGTGGCCGAGGGCGACTCGTTCGTGATCCACCCGGGCGAGTTCGTGCTCGGGCGCACGCAGGAGTGGGTCGAGCTGCCCGACGACGTCGTCGCGCGCATCGAGGGCAAGAGCTCGCTCGGGCGCCTCGGGCTCATCGTGCACGCGACCGCCGGCTTCGTCGACCCGGGCTGGAAGGGGACGCTGACGCTCGAGATCACGAACCTCACGCGCGTGCCGATCGTGCTCTGGCCGGGCAAGCCGATCGCCCAGCTGAGCTTCATGGCGCTCGACGCCCCGGCGCAGCGGCCCTACGGCCACCCGGAGCTCGGCTCGCACTACGTGGGCCAGGTCGACGCGACGGAGTCGCGCTACGGCGCGGCCCCGCCCGCGGGCGCGTGACGGCGCCGGTAGGCTCGCGCCCATGTCCGCCACCGCGCTGCTCGTGCTCGCCGCCGAACAGGCCCAGCCGTCCAAGATCGCCTTCTACGTCGGGGGTGGGTTGCTCGCGCTGTGGGCCGTGCTGCTCGCGCTGCTCGGCCTCTCGCGGCCGGACTTCCCGCGCACGGAGGGTGCCGCCCGCGGCGTCTACGGCGTCTCCGCGCTGCTCGTCGCCGTTGCCGCGGCGACGGCGATCATCACGGGGTAGCTGAGGTCAGGGCGCGGCGGGTCCGGCAGCGGGCAGGCGGACGCTGGGGCGGGAGCGCAGGTGGCTCATCACCTCGGCCAGCAGCGGGCGCTCCGCCAGGAACGTCGCCACGGCGGTCACCCCGACGAAGGCGCTCAGCTCCACCGCGGCCGCCAAGGCTGAGAACGAGCCGGGCACGACGGTGCGCACCGCGAGCACCGCGACCACCGGCACCGCCGACGGCGCGAGCGCGCGCGCGGCGTGGCGCCCCAGGCTGAAGCCGGGGAACAGGCGCCGCAGGTACACCGCCCGGACCACGAGGCTCACCAGTACCAGGCCGACGATCGCCGCGCCGAAGCCCGCGAAGCCGGCGAGCAGGATCAACGGCACCCCGAGCGCGACGAACGACGCCGCGCACCAGATCGAATGCACCGCGAGCGGGCGGGTCACGCCCGTCGCCTTGACGTAGGCGCCCCAGTTGAAGCCGAGGTGGCCGATGGCGGCGCTGGCCCCGAAGGCCTGCAGCGGGAGCACCGCGTCCTTCCAGCGCGCGCCGAGCACGTAGTCGACGAGCGGCTGGGCGAACAGGGCGACGCCGAGCCCGCACGGCAGCGCCCACATCAGCGCGAGGCGGTTGGACTTCACGAAGCTCTCGAAGAGCACGTCGGTGCGGTCGACGATCGCGCAGACGGCGGGGTAGAGCGTCTCGGAGATGATGTCGTCGACGCGGTTGGAGAACGCCGAGATCTGGCTGGCCAGCGTGATCGCGCCGACGCCCGCCAGCCCGAGCGCCGCCTGCCCGGCCAGCACGGAGCCCTGCGCGATGACGATCCCGCCGATGCTCGCCACCACGAGCGGCGCGGAGAAGCGGGCGTAGGTGCGCGCCGCGCCCGGCGACCACCGCAGACGCAGGGGGTACGGGCTGGTGCGCACCGCGACGAGCGCCGAGCACCACGCGCCCGCGAGCGCGGCGCCGATCCACGCCCAGTAGCCCGCGCCCGCGGCGGCCAGGCCGATCGCGACGAAGAAGGAGACGATCGGGTCGATCGCCTGCAGGCGCCGCTGCTCGAGGAACTGCATCCGCCGGTAGAGCACCCACAGCGGCACCTGGAGGGTCACCGCGGGCAGCAGACCGAGCAGCGCGATCCCGGGCAGCACGATCCGCGGCTCGTGGTAGACGAGCGCCATCACGGGGATCGCGACCACGAGGACCACCCCGAGCAGGGCGTTGAAGAGCGCCTCGAGCGTGAAGGCCTGCTGGAAGGCGAGCTCCTGGTCGGGGTCGTCCTGCTGGATGTAGCGGTCGTCGATGCCGACCTGCTTGAGCCAGCCGACCGTGCCCAGCGAGACGATCAGGATGCCCCAGACGCCGTAGTCGTCGGGCGTCATCAGGCCGGCGAGCAGGAAGCCCTTGGCGAGGCCGAGGACCGACAGGGCGACGAGGAAGACCGTGTTGACCACCGTGCCGCGTGCCGCGTGCTCGCGCAGGCTGCGGCCCTCGAGCTCGAAGCGGCCTGCGGCCTGGTCGGGTGCCTGCTCGGGGAGCGTGGTCACCCGGGCACCCGGGCCAGGCCGAGAACGCCCGACCCGCGCCCGCGGCGCTCGTGGACGGCGGCCACCGCCCGTGCCGCGGCCCGCGCCACGAGGCCCGCCGGCTCCGTGGCAGCGCCCCGCCCGAGCCGCTCGAGCAGCGCCGTGCGCTCCGGGTGGGCGACCTCGGCGGCGAGCTCCCCGGGCTGCGCGTGGGAGTACAGGTACAGCGGCGTGGTCACCGAGACCGGCTCGAGGCCGGCTGCGCGCATCGCCACCGCGAGCGTCGCGGGGGTGAAGTGCACGAGGTGCTCGAGCGGGCGCAGGTGCGGCCACTGCGCGCCGTAGCGCCGGCGGATCGCCGAGTCCCAGTTCGGGCACTCGACGGCGACCAGGCCGCCGGGCCGCGCGTGCGAGGCCAGCTCGGCGAGGAAGGCGGGGCTGTCGGGCATGTGCTCGAGCACGTGGAAGGCGCAGACGACGTCCCAGCCGCCGCCCACCCCGGTCGTCGCCAACGTCCCGGTGCGGACGTCGAGCCCGCGGTCGCGCGCCACCTGGGCGGCGTCCGCGATCGGGTCGACGCCCACGACGCGCCAGCCCGCCGCTGCGGCGCGGGCGGTGAACTCACCCGACCCGCAGCCCACGTCGAGCAGCGAGCCGGTCGCCCCGAGGACCCCGCGGACGATGCGCTCGCGCCGGTCACCGACCTCGCGCAGGAAGTCCTGGAAGCGCGGGGCGCTCACGTCGATCCCGAAGTCGCCCGCGCCTCCAGAGAGGTAGCCCTCGACGAAGACCGCGTCCGGATCGGCGTAGGCGGGGGCGAAGACGCACATGCAGGCGATGCAGCGGCGCAGCTCCACGCCGGGGGCGAACGCGAAGCTGCGCGCGTCGGGCGCCCGGCAGGCGGGGCAGGCGAGGAGCGGGATGGTCGCCGGCGGCGTGGTCATCCCGCGACCTCGGCGGTGGCGACGGAGTCGGGCACCGCGGCCTCCGCGCCGCGCGCGCCCTGCTCGGCGGCGCGGGCGAGCGCGTCGCGCCAGCCGTCTGCGGTCGCGGCCCACGTGAGCCCACGGGCGCGCGCGGCGGCCGCGCGGGCCATGCGGTCGCGGTGCGCCGGCTCGGCGAGCAGCTTGCGCAGGGCGGCGGCGACCGGCTCGACGCCCGGTGTGCAGACCGCGCCGGCGTCCCCCACGAGCTCGGGCAGGGCGCCGCGATCGGAGACGACCACGGGGCAGCCGCAGGCCATCGCCTCCAGCACGGGCAGCCCGAAGCCCTCGCCCAGGCTCGGCAGGCAGAGCGCCGCGGCGGCGGCCATCACCCCGGCGAGCTCCGAGTCGGCGAGGCGGTGGCGCTGCGCGGTGGCGGCGGTGGTCAGATCGACGACGGGGACGTCGGCGCCGAGCGGGGCGACCGCGGCGGCGAGCGCCGCAGCCGCGTCGGGCCGGTGGGAGGGCGCGGCGACCACGACCAGCGCCGGGGCGAGCCCCTCGAGCCGGGTCATCGAGTCGCGGAGCACTTCGAGCTGCTTCTTGGGGTGAGCCTGGCCGCAGAACAGGACGAACGGTCGGCCGGCCGCTCCCGCTGCGTCGACGAGGCGGCGCCCGACCGCCGCGTCGCCCGCGCCGTGCACGCGCGGGTCGTGGCCGTAGGCGACGACGTCGCAGGCGGCGGGGTCGATTCCCGTCAGCGCCGTGACCTCGGCCACCCCGGCGCGGCTGGGCAGCAGAAGCCGGGTGGCCGAGGCCGCGGCGGCGCGGATCACCTCGTCGACCCACGCGAGCTCGTCGGCGGTCAGCACCGCCCGGAAGTCCGCGCGCACCCACGAGGCCTCGTGCACGACTCGCACGAGCGGCGCGCCCTCGTGCCCGGGCAGTGGCTGGTGCGCGGCCAGCCACACGTCGGGGCGGCGCGCCGGGCGCCCGCCCGGCGCTACGACGTCGATCCGCGCGAGCCGGCCAAGCTCGGGCAGCACGCCGCTCCAGACGCGCGCGTTGCCGTCCGCCCCGCCCGCCACGGCCGCGCCCGCGACGGCCACGCGCAGGGGCCTGCCCCGGCGAAGCGTGAGGACGGAGCGCATGGGCGCAGGGTACGCCTCGTGCGTGCGCGCGGGATCCGGCGCCGACGGGTACCGCTCGCAGGACGCTGCGTACCTCATAGGATCAGCTCATCGCCCTCGATCGCCAAGGAGAGTCGCTTTGAGCCCGGAGAACCAGCCCGACGGGGGCGCAGCCACCGAGTCGTTGACCGTGACGGACAACCGCACCGGGACGTCGTACGAGGTACCGATCACGGACGGCACCGTCCGCGCGATGGACTTCCGCCAGATGAAGACCGGCGAGGACGACTTCGGCCTCATGACCTACGACCCGGCGTTCACGAACACCGCGTCGTGCCGCTCGGCGATCACCTTCCTCGACGGCGAGGCCGGCGTCCTCGAGTACCGCGGCTACCCGATCGAGCAGCTCGCGGAGAAGTCGACCTACCTCGAGGTCGCCTACCTGCTCGTGCACGGCGAGCTGCCCACGCAGCCTCAGCTCGACCAGTGGGCCCACGACGTGACGATGCACACCTTCGTACACGAGAACGTCAAGGAGTTCATGGGCGGCTTCCGCCACGACGCGCATCCCATGGGGATGCTGCTCGGCGGCGTCGGCGCGCTCTCGACGTTCTACCCCGACGCCAACGAGATCTCAGATCCCGAGAACCGGATGATCCAGTCCGTCCGGCTGATCGCCAAGATGCCGACGCTCGCGGCCTTCGCGTTCCGCCATACGCGCGGTCAGCCCTACGTCTATCCCGACAACGACCTGAAGTACCCCGGCAACTTCCTCGGGATGCTCTACAAGATGACCGAGCTCAAGTACGAGCCCGACCCGCGCCTGGAGCGCGCGCTGGACATCCTCTTCATCCTGCACGCCGACCACGAGCAGAACTGCTCGACCAACGCGGTCCGCGCGGTCGGCTCGTCGCAGGTCGACCCCTACTCGGCGGTCGCGGCGGGCATCGGCGCGCTCTACGGGCCGCTGCACGGCGGCGCCAACGAGGCGGTGCTGCGGATGCTGCGGCGCATCGGCGCCAAGGAGAACATCCCGGAGTTCATCAAGGGCGTGAAGGCCGGCGACGAGAAGCTCATGGGCTTCGGCCACCGCGTGTACAAGAACTTCGACCCACGTGCGCAGATCATCAAGGGCGCGACGGAGGACGTCTTCGAGGTGACGGGCAAGAACCCGCTGCTCGAGATCGCCACCGAGCTCGAGAAGCGTGCGCTCGAGGACGACTACTTCGTCTCGCGCAAGCTGTACCCGAACGTCGACTTCTACTCCGGGCTGATCTACGAGGCGCTTGGGCTGCCCGTCGAGATGTTCCCGGTGATGTTCGCGATCCCGCGCACCAGCGGCTGGATCTCGCAGTGGCTCGAGATGGTCGTCGACAAGGAGCAGAAGATCGCCCGCCCGCGGCAGATCTACACGGGCGCCCGCGGGCGCGACTACGCGGAGATCGGCTCGCGCTGAGGCTGGGCGCCGTCTGGCATCGGACTCGTCGATGCCGGACGGCGCTCACCGCTCGACCAGGTCATGGGCGCCGCCTACTCGCTCACCGTCCGCAGGGGGCCGAAGGTCGTCAAGAGCACGCATCCCGAGCTCGCGGGGGCGCTGCGGGCGCTCGAGAAGGCGCTGCGCGCGGTGCCGGAGACCGGGCCGGCGACCGTGTTCCGTCGGGAGTACGCACCGCTGCAGCAGGTCGCTGCGCGCGGAGAGCTGCGCGGCCCGCGGCGAAAGCGCGGGGGCGTGGACCTGCGCGGCGACGGCTCGGCCGAGGCGTGGACGGGGCGCATCTCCAAGCGGGTCGTCGAGGCCGAGCCCGGCGAGAGCGCCTACACCGCTCTGGGCCGCGCGCTCGGCGCGCGCGCAGGGACCTGACGTGCCCTACTTCGCTGAGAACCGGTTTCAAAAAGGCGCGGCCGTGAGGAAACCGTCTCGCGGCGACAGTCGCCACACGACACCACGACCGATCCAACCAGGATTGGTCGAGGTATCGCGCGGCGCCTGTCATCCACGATCCGGCTCCCTCACGACGGCGCCTCATTTCGAAACCGGTTCTTAGGCGGCGCCGAAGCGCTCGGCCCGCTCGTCCTCCTTGTCGCTCTCCGCGAGCGCCTTGACGAAGAGGTAGGCGAGCGCGATGCCCATGACCACCGACTGCTCCACGGCCATGATCGCCCCGGCCACGGCTTGGTCGTCGCCGGCGCCCAGGCCCCACACGCGCGGTCCGTCGGCGTAGAAGGGGTAGAGGGCGCTCGGCGCGAAGGTGATCGCGATGCCGATGAAGGAGACGAGGAGCTTGGTCACGAGCATGTAGACCACGGGCCCGAACGGCCCGATGGAGATGCGCCCGCGGACGGGAGAGAGCAGGTGCCACCAGTACAAAAGGCCAGCGTTGATGAACGTGACGTGCTCGACGACGTGGATGGTGGGGTTCTCCAGCGCGGCGTCGTACAGCGCCGGGACGTGCCAGAAGGCCATCGTCGCGACGTAGAGCACGACCGCGAATGCGGGGTGGGCCAGGAGCCCCGCGCGCTGCTCGAGCACCTGCACCCGCCGGGTGACCGGCCGCAGCAGCGTCTTGGTCAAGGCGAGCATCAGGAAGATCGGCACGAGGTCGAGGACCAGCACGTGCTGGACCATGTGCATCGCGAAGAGCTGCTCGCCGAGGCGGTCGAGTGGCGAGATCAGCGCGACCAGCAGCACCGCCATGGCCCCGAGGAACGCGGCGAGGCGCCCCGCGCCTGCCGTCCGGGCGCCGGGCTCCGCGCGCAACGCGCTCCAGCGGCGCACGTAGGCGAAGCCAAGGACGGCGACGAGCGCGAGCGGCCCAGGTGCCAGCGTCCACGAGGTGTCGGCGGCGGTGGCCAGCGTCCAGAGGCTGTCGGCGGCGGCGGTTGCCACGCGTCGATCATGGCAGCGCCCGCGCGTAGGTGAGCCCTGCCACGCGCTCGGCACCGGCCGCCCGCAGCGCCCGCGCGCAGGCGTCGAGCGTCGCGCCCGTCGTGTGGACGTCGTCGACGAGCAAGCACGCCGATCCGACCGTCGCGCCCGTCCGCACGCGCACGTCGATTCGGCCGGCAGCAAGCCGCTCGCGCCGCCCTGCGCCGCGCTGCCGCGTCGCCGGCCCCATGCGCTCGAGGCACGCGTCCAGCTCGCCGAGCCCGCGGTCGGCGAGCCCGGCGGCCAGCGTCGCGGCCTGATCGAAGCCGCGCGTCCGCGCGCGGGCGGCTGCGGTGGGAACCGGCACGAGCACGGGTGCCTCGCCGCACAACCAGCGCGGCGCGCGGGCCATCGCCGCGACCATCGGCTCGGCGGCCACCCGCGCGCGTCGGAGCTTCAGCCCGGCGACGAGCGCCGGCACCGGACCCGCGTAGGCCACGGGTGCCCAAGCGGCGTCGAAGGCCTGGGCGGCGGCCGGGCAGCGCCGGCAGCGCCCGGGCAGGCCGCAGCGCTCACAGCGTGGGTCGGGCAGCCAGGGCAGCCCGCGACGACACCCCGCGCAGAGATCGGCGCCTGGGGCGCCGCAGCCGAGGCAGGCGGGCGGGGCGAGGAGGTCGCGGAGCGCGGGCACGCAAGCAGGGTCGAGCCCCTTCGCGTCATGGGACAACCCCCAGACGCAACATCTGTCCGGAAGAGCTGCGCGCGAACTGCGCAGATGCAGCACCCGTGCGGCGTCCGATCCGTGTGTCGGTCGGCGTGTCGTCAGGCTTCGGCGCGTGGCGGTTGACACGGTGTGAAGGAGGCGTATCGTCGTCGTGGCAACCAGCACCACCTGCCCATCAAACGACGCACACTGGAGGGCCTCGATGCAGATCGAGCTCAAGGGTCGCAACGTTCCGGTCACCGACGAACTGCGGGAGCACGTCCGCAAGCGGTTCGAGAAGGTCGACAGGCAGGTGAGCGAGTCGGCTCGGCTCGAAGTCGAGCTCTTCCGGGAGCAGAATCCGTCCGTTCCCGACAAGGAGCGCGTCGACGCGACGCTCTACCTCAAGGGCGTGACCCTCCGCGCGAGCGACAACTCGCGCGACCTGCGCCACGCCATCCACCTGTGCGAGGAGGAGCTCAGCCGCCAGGTCAAGCGCCACTGCGACAAGCGTCGCAAGCGCCGCGAGTTCCGCCACCACGAGAGCTTCGGCGGCGAGGGCGTCTCGGCAGCGAGCTAGCCCTCGACGGGGGGTCGCGGAGCGGCTTTCGAAGGCCGCTCCCGACCCCGCGCCGAACCCCTTCCGGGCGCCAGGCCGCTGCTAGCCTCGATGTCATGGGGATCCTCGATCGCGCCCTCAACCTGGGCGAGGCCAAGCAGTTCAAGTCCTACGAGAAGCGCGTGACGCTGATCACCGCCTTCGAGCCGGAGCTCGAGCTCGAGAGCGACGAGGAGCTGCGCGAGCGCGTCGCCGAGCTCAAGCGCCGCGTGCAGGAGGAGGAGCTCTCGCTCGACGACGCGCTGCCCGAGTCCTTCGCGCTCACGCGCGAGGCCTCCAAGCGCGTCATGGGCATGCGCCACTTCGACGTGCAGCTCATCGGCGGCATGGTGCTCGACGGCGGCAACATCGCGGAGATGAAGACGGGCGAGGGCAAGACCCTCACGGGCACCCTCGCGGTCGTGCTCAACGCGCTCGCGGGCAAGGGCGTCCACGTCGTCACCGTCAACGACTACCTCGCGCGCCGCGACGCGGAGTGGATGACCCCGATCTATGAGTTCCTCGGGCTCCGTGTCGGGATCCTGCAGAACATGCAGGCCTACGACGACAAGCAGCTCGCCTACGCCGCCGACATCACCTACGGAACGAACTCCGAGTTCGGCTTCGACTACCTGCGCGACAACATGGCCACCGACCTCGCCGAGAAGGTCCAGCACGGCGGGCGCGTCAAGGAGATCGAGAACCCGGACGGCAGCGTCACCCGCAAGCCGCTCGCGACGCACAACTTCGCAGTGGTCGACGAGGTCGACAACATCCTGATCGACGAGGCTCGCACGCCGCTGATCATCTCCGGCGCTCCCGAGGCCGCCGGCGACATGTACGACAAGTTCGCCAAGCTCGCGCCGAAGATGGAGCCGGGCAAGCGGCCGGACGACATGGACCCGCGGATGAAGAAGGAGTTCGTCGCGGAGTTCGACTTCGAGTTCGACGAGAAGCACAAGACCGTCGCGGTCACCGAGCGCGGCGTCGAGAAGGCCGAGCGGTTCCTCGGCATCGACCACCTCTATCGCGCCGAGAACGGCCCGCTCGTCAACCACCTCCACCAGTCGCTCAAGGCCCAGGAGCTCTACAAGCGCGACGTGGACTACGCCGTGGTCGACGACGAGGTGATGATCATCGACGAGTTCACGGGCCGCATCATGGAGGGCCGCCGCTGGTCGGAGGGGCTGCACCAGGCGATCGAGGCCAAGGAGGGGGTGCGCGTCCAGGAGGAGAACCAGACGATGGCGACCGTCACCCTCCAGAACTACTTCCGCATGTACGAGAAGCTGAGCGGGATGACCGGCACCGCGCTGACCGAGGCGACCGAGTTCATGAAGATCTACAAGCTCGGCGTGGTGCAGATCCCGACGAACCGGCCGATGGTCCGCGCAGATCAGAACGACCAGGTCTACAAGACCCGCGACGGCAAGTGGGCGGCCGTGGTGCGGGAGATCACCGCTCGCCACGAGCGCGACCAGCCCGTCCTCGTCGGCACGATCTCCGTCGAGGTGTCCGAGCTGCTCGGCTCCCAGCTCGCCGCGGCCGGAGTGCCGCACACCGTGCTCAACGCCAAGCCCGAGTTCGCCGAGCGCGAGGGCGAGATCGTCGCGGAGGCGGGCCAGCCCGGCGCCGTCACAATCGCCACGAACATGGCCGGCCGCGGCGTCGACATCAAGCTCGGCGGCAACGCGGAGCACCTCACCGAGCTCGAGCTGGGAAAGCTCGGCTACGCCGCGGACGATCCGGAGCACCAGGCCCAGTTCGAGACGATCCTGCCGAGGATCGAGGAGCGCGTCGAGGCCAACCGCGAGAAGGTCATGGAGGCGGGCGGCCTGTTCATCGTCGGCACCGAGCGCCACGAGTCGCGCCGCATCGACAACCAGCTGCGCGGTCGCTCCGGCCGCCAGGGCGATCCCGGGGAGTCGCGCTTCTTCCTCTCCGCGGAGGACGACCTCGTGCGCCTCTTCGCCGGCGACCGGATCTACAAGATCCTCGACCGCCTCGGCGAGCACGACGAGGACGGCAACGAGCTGCCGATCGAGGCGAGCATCCTCTCCAAGCAGATCGAGAAGGCGCAGAAGAAGGTCGAGGAGCAGAACTTCCTGATCCGCAAGCGGGTGCTCGAGTACGACGACGTCATGAACGAGCAGCGCCGGATCGTCTACGAGTACCGCGACGGCGTGCTCGAGGGCAAGGACATGGGCGAGGCGGCCCGCGGGCAGATCCACGACGTCGTCGGCCGCCTGGTCGACGAGTTCACTCCAGGCGACTACGTCGAGGAGTGGGACCTCGACGGGCTCTTCACCGCGCTCGAGGACATCTGGCCGCAGACGGCCACCGCCGCGCAGGTCACGCAGGAGTCCTGGTCGGGCGAGGAGCTGCGCCAGCGCCTCGGCGACGACGCGATCGCCCTCTACGAGGAGCGCGAGCAGGAGCTCGGTGCCGAGCTCATGCGTGCCCTCGAGCGCTACCTGCTGCTGCAGATCATCGACGAGAAGTGGCGCGAGCACCTGTACGACATGGACTACCTGCGCGAGGGGATCCACCTGCGCGGGTTCGCGCAGATCGAGCCGATCGTCGCGTACAAGAACGAGGCCTTCGACCTCTTCACCGATCTCATGAACACGATCTGGGCCGACTTCGCCCGGATGATCTACCACGTCGAGGTCAACGTGGAGGACGACCCGGGCGCCGCGCCCGAGGACGCGCTTCCCGCGCCGCCGCGCAACCCCACGGGCAGCTCGACGGCCGCGGGCCGCGTCTCCTACTCCGGCGGTGCCGGCACCATGCAGCCCTCTGCGCTGGCGGCGGCCGCCGCGGGCGGGCCGGGCGTCGCCGACCCGGGCGGCGCCTACGGCGACTTCGACGACCCGGTGGAGGAGGCCGTTCCCGTCGTCCAGCAGCGTCGTGTCGACGAGCACGACACGATGGGCCGCAACGAGGCGTGCTGGTGCGGCTCAGGTAAGAAGTTCAAGAAGTGCCACGGCGTCTGAGCGGCGAAGCCGCCTTCGCGCGTTGAGCCCGCCGATCCGGGCGGAGCAGGCACCAGCGACGACTCGACGCGATCAGGCCGGGAGCGCCCGCGCCGACGCCTCTGCGAGCGTCGCCGCGTTGATCTCGACGCCGTCGGTCACGTCGGGCGCATAGCCGCCCGCAAGCGTGACCGCGACGGGTGCGCCGTGGGCGAGCGCGTGGTCGATGACGAGCACGTCGCGGGCGCGCAGGCCGGCCTTCGTGAGCGCCAAGCGCCCGAGGCCGTCGCCCTCCCACGGGTCCGCGCCCGCGAGGTAGAGCACGAGGTCGGGGGTGCCGAAGCGGCGCTGCGCGGTCTTCAGCGCATCGTGCAGCGCGGCGAGGTACGCCGCGTCGCCCGTGCGGGCTGCGAGCTCGACGTCGAGATCCGATGCGATCCGCGTGAACGGGTAGTTGCGCTCGCACTGCACGCTGAGCGTGAAGGCGCACGGGTCCGGCGCCAGCAGCTCGGCGGTGCCGTCGCCCTGGTGGACGTCGCAGTCCACGACGAGGATGCGCTGGGCGAGGCCCTCGCGGCGCAGCTGCGTCGTGACGACCGCGATGTCGTTGAAGAGGCAGAAGCCGCGCGCGCTCGCGTGGCCCGCGTGGTGGGTGCCGCCACCGAGGACCATCCCGACGCGCCGTCCGCGCAGCGCGTCGCGGGCGGCGTGGAGCGTCCCGAGGGTGCCGCGCCGCGCGCGCTCGACCAGCTGCGGCGACCACGGCAGCCCGAGCACGCGCGCCTCGCGCTTCTCGAGCGCTCCGGCCCGCATGCGCTGCACGAACGCGGCGTCGTGTACGCGCAGCAGCGCCTCCCACGAGATCGGCCCCGGCACGTCGACGTCATGGCCCGCCGCCAGCGCGTGATCGCGCAGCAGGGGGTACTTCGCCAGCGGGTACCGGTGGGCCGGCGGGAGCGGGAAGCCGAAGTCGGCGTGAGACCAGACGCGCACTCAAGGCACTACGCGCGGCACGCCCGCCAAGGACGTCCGGATCGAGCCGAAGGTACCCTCGTAGCCGATGAGCGCCGCCCCCGACGAGCTTCCGATCGCCCAGCGCCTCGCGGCGATTCGCGAGGCCTGGGAGGCCAACCGCCAAGGTGTCGACGTCGACGCCCTGGCCGCCGCGGTCGCGCAGTTCGAGGCCCAGATGCAGGACCCGGCGTTCTGGGACGACCCGGCCGCGGCGCAGGCCCTCTCCGCCGAGCACTCACGGGCGGCGCGGCGTCTGGAGCGCTTCCGCTCCTTGGAAGCCGAGGTCGCCGACCTCGAGGGGCTCGCGGAGCTCGCAGCGGAGGATCAGGAGATCATGGCCGAGCTCGTCGGCTCGCTCACCCCGATCCAGGCGCGGCTCGTCGAGCTCGAGGAGGAGCGCCTGTTCTCCGGCACCTACGACGCGGGGGACGCGCTGGTGACCGTCAACGCGGGGGCGGGTGGCACCGACGCGCAGGACTGGGCGGAGATGGTGCTGCGCATGGAGATGCGCTGGGCCGAGGCGCGTGGCTTCAAGGTCGAGCTGCTCGAGGCCTCCGACGGGGAGGAGGCCGGCGTCAAGTCGGCGACCTTCCGAGCCAGCGGGGAGAACGCCTACGGCCTGTTCGGCGCGGAGAAGGGCGTACACCGCCTCGTGCGCCTGAGCCCCTTCGACTCGGCCAACCGGCGCCAGACGTCGTTCGCCGGCTTGGAGGTCGCGCCGGTCATCGAGGACGGCGGGGAGCTCGAGCTCCTCGACGACGACCTGCGCGTGGACACCTACCGCTCCTCGGGCGCGGGTGGTCAGCACGTCAACAAGACCGACTCCGCCGTGCGCATCACGCACCTGCCGACGAACACCGTCGTCCAGTGCCAGAACGAGCGCTCCCAGCAGGCCAACCGCCTGACCGCGATGAAGATGCTCGTCGGAAGGCTCGTCGAGCGCCGCGAGCGCGAGCGCGAAGAGGAGATCGCGAAGGAGAAGGGCGGGGTGCAGGACGTGAACTTCGGCTCGCAGATCCGCTCCTACGTGCTGCACCCGTACACGATGGTGAAGGACCACCGCACGAACCACGAAGTGGGCGACGCGAGCCGCGTGCTCGAGGGTGACCTCGACGGCTTCGTCCGCGCGGAGCTGCTGCGCGAGGCCTCGCGGCGCGCGGAGCTAGAGGCGCGGGAGGGCTGACCGTGCCCTCCGACTCCCAGCCTCAGCGGGAGGGCTGAGCCGTGCCGTTCGGCTCCGAGCAGCCCAGCGCTCCGTACCTCGACGCGGTCGTCGCCTACGGCTTCCGCGGTTCCGGGCGCTTCCACGTGCCGGGCCACAAGGGTGGCCCGGGCGCCGACCCCGGGCTGCGCTTCGCGCTCGGCGACCGCGCGCTGGCCCTCGACATCCCGCAGGACATCCAGGGCGTCGACCTCGGGCCGTCACCCACGCCGTACGAGCGCGCCGAGCGCCTTGCGGCCGACGCCTACGGAGCGCAGCGCACGTGGTTTCTCACCAACGGCGCCACGCAGGGCAACCACGCGCTCTGCCTCGCGCTCGCCCCGCTGGGGACCCGGGTCGTCGCGCAGCGCAACTCGCACGCCTCGCTGGTCGACGGGCTCGTGCTCAGCGGAGGCATCCCCACCTTCGTGGCGCCCGCCTACGACGGCGTGCTGGGCATGGCCCACGGCATCACGCCGGAGGGGCTGAGCACGGTGCTCGAAGATGCCCCCGGCGCGCGCGTCGTCTTCATGGTCTCCCCGACGTACTACGGCATGGTCGCCGACGTTGCGGGCTGCGCGGCGGTCGCGCACGAGCACGGCGCCGCGCTCGTCGTCGACCAGTCGTGGGGTCCGCACTTCGGCTTCCACCCCGGGCTGCCGTCAGGCGCGCTGGGCCTCGGCGCGGACGCGGCGCTGACGTCGATCCACAAGATGGCCGGCTCGCTGACCCAGAGCGCGATGCTCCACGTCGGCTCGAGCGGGCGCGTCGACTCGGCGACGGTCGACCGCGTGATGCGGCTGCTGCGGACCACGTCGCCGAGCTCGCTGCTGATGGCCTCGCTGGACGCCACGCGGCGCCAGCTCGCAGTTCACGGCGAGGCGCTCATCCACGAGACGCTCGCCGCGGTCGCCCGAACGCGGGAGAAGCTCGCGACGGTGCCCGGCCTGAAGCTCGTCGGCCCCGAGCAGGTCGGCCGGCCCGGCGTCGTCGACTGGGATCCGCTGCGCATCGTGCTCGACGTCACCGGGCTCGGCCGCACGGGCTATGAGGTCTCAGAGGCGCTGCGCAACGCCTACGACGTCCAACCCGAGCTGGCCACCCAGGCGACGCTCGTGCTGATCGTCGGCATCGCCGAGGATCCCAAGGCGCTCGAGCGCGTCGCGGGCGACATCGACGAGACCGCCAAGCGGATGATGCAGGAGGGCACGACGCGCCCCGTGATCGCGCCGCCCGCCGCGCTCACCCAGCAGATGGCGGTCGCGCCGCGCGAGGCGTTCCTCGGCGTGGCGGAGGTCGTCGCCGTCGACGACGCGGTCGGCCGGATCTCCTGCGAGTCGATCGCGGGCTACCCGCCCGGCATCCCGGCGCTGCTGCCCGGCGAGGAGATCGCGAGCGAGACCGTCGCCTACCTGCGCGAGCTCGTCGCCACGGGCGCGCGGCTGCACGGCGCCAGCGACCCGGCGTTCGAGCGGGTGAACGTCCTGGTGACCTGACAGGCGCCTAGCAGGTGGACTAGACTTGGTCCATGCCGCGGCAGGTGAACGTCCACGAGGCCAAGACACAGCTCTCGAAGCTGCTCGAGCTCACGGAGCAGGGCGAGGAGATCACGATCGCGCGCAACGGCCGGCCCGTCGCCCGGCTGGTCCCGGTCGGTGTGCCCGATCGTTCGTGGGTGCTGGGGTCGCTCAAGGGCAAGGTCTGGATCAGCCCCGACTTCGACGAGTCCGACGAGGAGATCGAGCGGCTCTTCGGGGCGCGCTGAGTGGCGCTCCTGCTCGACACGCAGGTTGTCGTGTGGTGGTTGGAGCGGAATCCGAGGCTCGGCCCCGAGAGCCGGGCCGTGCTTACGAACGCGGAGACGCCGGTCAGCGTCAGCGTCGTCTCCCTCTGGGAGCTCACCACGAAGCACACGGTCGGCAAGCTCACCGGCTTCGACGAGCTGCGCGCGGCGTTCGCGACCCTGCCGGTCACCCGCCTGCCCGTCCGCCTCGAGCACGTCGACGCCCTCGCCGACCTGCCGCTGCACCACCGCGACCCCTTCGACCGCATCCTCCTGGCCACCGCGCAGGCCGAGCGGCTAACGCTCATGACCGCCGACGCGGCCCTCGCCGCCTACGACGTCCCGCTGGCCGACCCGCGCCGGTAGCTCCTCCGCCCGCCCAGGTACACGCCAGGGCCGTGCGACGATGAGCGGGTGCCCGACGTCGAAGCCCAGGCCCTGGTCGCGCTCGCCCTCGCCGAGGACATCGGCCCGGGGGACGTCACCGTGGCGGCGACCGTCCCGCCCGGTACTCGCGCCCGCGCGACGGTCACCCAGAAGGCGCCCGGGGTGGTCTTCGGGCTGGATCTCGCGCGGCTGGCGTTCACGCAGCTCGACCCCGCCGCGCGCTTCGAGGCAAGCGTCGAGGAGGGGTTGTGGCGCGAGGGCGGGCCGGTGCTCGAGGTCTCCGGGAGCGCGGGCGCGCTGCTCTCCGCCGAACGCACGGCCCTGAACCTCCTCGGGCGCCTGAGCGGTATCGCCACGCTCACCGCGCGCTACGTGCGCGCCGTGGAGGGGACGGGCACGCGCATCCTCGACACGCGCAAGACGACGCCGGGGCTGCGCGCGCTGGAGAAGGCGGCCGTCGCCGCGGGCGGTGGGGCAAACCACCGCTTCGGCCTCTTCGACATGGTGCTCATCAAGGAGAACCACGCGGCGATGGCCGGCGGGGTCGGCGCGGCGGTGCGGGCGGCGCGCGCGCACGCACCCGGGCTGCCGCTCGTGGTCGAGTGCTCCGATCTCGGCGAGGTGCAGGAGGCCCTCGACGCCGGGGCGCCGCGGCTCCTGCTCGACAACATGGGGCCCGCCGCGCTGCGCGAGGCGGTCACGCTCGTCGACGGCCGCGCGCAGACCGAGGCGAGTGGCGGCGTGTCGCTCGAGACGGTTCGGGAGATCGCCGCGGCGGGCCTAGACTTCGTGTCGGTCGGCGCGCTCACCCACAGCGCGCCGAACCTCGACCTCTCCCTCCTCCTGGAGCCCCTGCCGTGAGCCTTCTCAGCCTCGAGTCGATTCCCCAGCTGCAGGCGGAGGTGCGCGCCCTCGCGGAGGAGCGCGGCGCGGTGATCCTGGCTCACAACTACCAGCTGCCGGAGGTCCAGGACGTCGCGGACTTCGTCGGCGACTCGCTTGGGCTGAGCCGGCAGGGCGCGGCCACCGACAAGCAGGTCATCGCCTTCTGCGGCGTGCACTTCATGGCCGAGACCGCGTCGATCCTCTCGCCGGAGAAGACGGTGCTGATCCCTGACCTCGACGCAGGTTGCTCCCTGGCGGACTCGATCACCGCCGAGGAGCTCGCGGGCTGGCAGGCCAAGCACCCCGGCGCGGTCACGGTGATGTACGTGAACACCACGGCCGAGGTCAAGGCGCTCACGGACTACTGCGTCACCTCCTCGAACGCCGCAGCGGTCGTGGAGCACATCTACGCCGAGCGCGGTGCCGACACCGAGATCCTCTTCGGGCCGGACATGTTCCTCGGCGCCTACGTCGAGAAGGTCACCGGCCGGCCGATGCACGTGTGGGACGGCGAGTGCCACGTCCACGCCGGCATCCGCCCGAGCGACATCGAGCGCACGCGCGCCGAGCACCCGGGCGCCGACTTCCTGATCCACCCCGAGTGCGGCTGCTCGACCGCGGTGATGGAGTACGTCGCGGCGGGCGACGTCGACGTCGAGGGCGTTCACATGCTCTCCACGGGGGGGATGCTCGACTACGCCGCCGAGCACGCGGGCACCGGCGCGACGGCGATCATGGCCACCGAGACCGGGATGCTGCATCCGCTGCGCATGGCCGCACCCGATGTCGACTTCATCGCCGCCAACGAGGCCGCGAGCTGCCGCTACATGAAGATGATCACGCTGCCCAAGCTGCGCGACTGCCTGCGTGACCTTACGGGCGAGGTCCGCGTCCCGGAGGCGGTCGCCGAGCGCGCCCGCATCCCGATCGAGCGCATGGTCGCGATCGGGTAGGCGCGAGCGCCGGCGCGCCGCCGGGCTAGCTTCGAGTGGCATGACCGACACCGCCGCCCTCGCCCAGACCCTGCTCGAGCTGCACGAGGCTCCGGAGATCCTCGTGCTGGCGAACGTCTGGGACGTCAGCTCCGCCACCGTCGTCGCCGGCGTCGAGGGCGTCGAGGCGCTGGCCACCGCCAGCCACTCGATCGCCGCGACCTTCGGCTATGAGGACGGCGAGAACATCCCGCTGGAGCTGCACCTCGACATGGTCAGCCGCATCGTGAAGGCTGTCGCGCTGCCCGTGAGCATGGACTTCGAGGCGGGCTACGGCGACGCGGGGGAGACCGCTCGCAAGGCGATCGCCGTCGGCGTCGTCGGCGCGAACCTCGAGGACGAGATGAAGCCGTTGGCCGAGGCCGTGGCGGCGGTCGAGGCAGTCGTCGAGGCCGGGGAGGCGGAGGGCATCGCGTTCGTGCTCAACGCCCGCACGGACGCGTTGCTCAAGGCGGGTGACCGGCCGCGTGCCGACGTGGTCGCCGAGGCGATCGAGCGAGGGCGGGCCTACCTCGAGGCGGGAGCGCCCGTCGTCTTCGTCCCCGGCGTGGTGGGCCGCGGTGAGATCGAGCAGCTCGTGGCCGGCCTCGGCGAGCGCAGGCTCAGCGTCATCTCGCCGCCCGCCGCAGCGCTGCCCGCGCGCGAGCTGCAGGAGCTGGGCGTGGCGCGCCTCTCGACGGGACCCTTCACCCAGCGCGTCGCGCTGACCGCGCTTCAGGACGCCGCGCAGGAGATCGCCGGCGGCGTGCTGCCCGAGTGGACGCGCGCCCTGAACTGACGCCGAGTGCCCATTCACCCTTCGCCGGGCGGGGCGGATGGGCACTCGGAACGGCCGGTGTCGGGGTAGGGTCGGGCGATGCCCGCCAAGCTCACGCCACGCGAGCGCGTCGAGGTTCGCGTGGCCCGCGCGCTCTCCGCCCTCCCGCCACGGGTCCAGGTCCGCCTCTCCGGCCGGCCCGCCGTCCGCGTCGGCGGCCAGTTGCTCGACCCGGAGATCCAGATGACGCTCGGGCTGCTCGAGCGCCGCGGCGACCCGACGGTGGAGACGCTCTCGCCGGAGGAGGGGCGCCGGGTCACGCGCCGCCAGGCCGAGGTCTTCGCCGGCCCGCTCACGCCGGTGCGCGACGTCTGCGACCTCACGCTGCCCGGACCCGGCGGCGCGCTGCCCGCCCGCCACTACGTTCCCGACGAGCCCGGCCCCGGCCCGCACCCGCTGCTCGTCTTCCTGCACGGCGGCGGCTTCGTCATCGGCGACCTCGAGACCCACGACGCGACCTGCCGCCTGCTGGCTCGTCACGCCGGCGTCCACGTGCTGGCCGTCGACTACCGCCTGGCCCCGGAGCACCCGTTCCCCGCTGCGGTGGAAGACGCGGTCGCCGCGGTGCGCTGGGCGCTCGAGCACGCCTCCGAGCTCGGCGCCGACCCAGACCGCGTGGCGGCCGGCGGCGACAGCGCCGGGGGCAACCTGGCCGCGGTCGCCTGCCTGGAGCTCGCGCGGGAGGACGGCCCGCGGCCCGCCGCGCAGCTCCTGCTCTACCCGACCGTCGAGGCGGGCCGGACGGGCGGCTCGATCGATTCGTTCGCCGAGGGCTTCTTCCTGACCAAGGCGCAGATGCAGTGGTTCACCGCTCAGTACGTGCCGGAGGGCACCGACCACGCCGACCCGCGCCTGAGCCCGCTCAAGGCGCCTGATCTCTCCGGCCTGCCGCCGGCGCTCGTGCTCACCGCGGGCTTCGACCCGCTGCGCGACGAGGGCGAGGACTACGCGCACGCGCTGCGCGCGGCCGGCGTTCCCGTGCTCTTGCGCCGCTTCCCCGGCCTGATCCACGGCTTCGGGAACATGACGAGCGTCTCGCGGACCTCCCGCGACGCGCTCGTGGAGATCGCGGGCGCGACGCGGGCGGTGCTCGCGACCCTCGGCCCCTCCCGCGCGCCGGAAGCGCTCGTCGAGGAGTAGCCCCCGCCACGCGATCCGGCCAAGGCCGCACGATCATGGCAGCCCCGAAGCCACGCGACCCGGGCAGCCCCGAGGTCGCGCGCTCGAGACCCGCGCGCGAGGAGCCCTGCCAGCTTCCGGTCGTCATCGGCGATCAGCACGCGCACGCGACGCAGCCTTGACGATCGCCGTGATCCCCGGATGAGAGCGCCAACGCGCCAGGACGAGCGGATCTCGTCGTCAGATCATCCGCGAGCGCGACCCTCTCGTCCATGCACTCACTCAAGAAGCTCAGCATGGGCCTCGCGGCTCTCGCCGCCCTCGCCCTTGGCGGCTCGGCGATCGCCGGCGCGGCCAACAACGGCGGCGACGCACAGAAGGCCGGCGACGGCCCGGACGAGGCGCTGACCGGCACCCCGGCCCGGAACGCCGGCAAGGCGGCGACCAAGGCCGTCGGCGGCGGTCGCGTCGTCTCCGTCGAGAAGACCGACGAAGGCGGACCGGCGGTCTACGAGGTCAAGGTCGACGAGGCAGCCAAGATCACCGAGGTTCAGGTGACCAAGGACTACGCGGTCAGCAGCCAGAAGGCCGACGACGACGCATCCGACAAGCAGGACCGCGGCGACGGCGACGGCGAGAAGGCCGACGACGCCCAGGGCGCGGACAAGCAGGACCGCGGCGACGGCGACGGCGAGAAGGCCGACGACGCCCAGGGCGCAGACAAGCAGGACCGCGGCGACGGCGACGGCGAGAAGGCCGACGACGCCCAGGGCGCAGACAAGCAGGACAAAGGCGACGGCGACGGCGAGAAGGCCGACGACGCCGGTGCCACGCAGGACAATGGCGACGGTGACGGCGAGAAGGCCGGCGACTGACCGACGCATCACCCCGCGAGCGTGCGACGCGCCCCGAGAGCCGACCGGCTCCCGGGCGCGTCGGCGGGCTCCGCCGTAGCATCAGCCCTTGATGCAGTCCACCGCCACGGCCGGCATCTGCGAGGACGACGACGAGCTGCGCGGCGTCCTGCGCACCGCGTTGGAGCGCGAGGGCTTCAGCGTCCGCGCCACGGCCTCGGGCGCTGAGGCCGTGCGCGTCTTCGGCGAGCACGCTCCGAGGATCCTGATCCTCGACGTGGGGCTGCCCGACGCCGACGGGCGTGACGTCTGTCAGGCGCTGCGGGCGCGGGGCATGACGTCCCCGGTGCTCTTCCTCACCGCCCGTGACGCGCTCCCCGACCGCCTCAGCGGCTTCTACGCCGGCGGGGACGACTACCTGACCAAGCCCTTCGCCCTGGCCGAGCTGCTCGTCCGCATCCACGCGCTGCTGCGACGTGGGCCTACTGACGGTCGGGCGCCCGCAGGCCTGACGGCCGGCCTCGTGCTCGATCCGGCGGCGCACGCGCTCGTCTGCGGCGAGCTGAGGGTGACGCTCACGCCCACGGAGTTCCGGCTGCTCGCGGTGCTCGCCGCGCGCCCCGGCGACGTGGTGAGGCGGACCGCGCTCGTCGCCGCGGGCTGGCCCGAGGGGGCGATCGTGCACGACAACACGCTCGACGCCTACCTCACGCGCATCCGGCGCAAGCTCCGCGATGCCGGCGCGCCCGCCGCCGTGGAGACGGTCCGCGGCGTCGGGTACCGGTTGCAGTGAGCCTGCGCGGCCGGCTCATCCGCAGCTCGCTGGTCACGCTCGCGGTGGGCCTCGGAGCGCTTCTGGTGGCGGGCAACGTCCTGCTCGACACGCGCATCGAGAGCGAGACCGCCGGCCTGCTGCGGGCACGCGCCGAAGCGCAGCTGGCCGCGCTGCGCGTGAGCCCAGACGGCGTGGCGGTACGCGAGAGCCCGAACGACGAGGTGCTCGACCGGCGGTCGTGGGTCCTCAGCGGTGACCGCGTCGTCGAGCGCCCGGCCGGTGTCTCGCCGGCGCTCGATCGCGCCGCCGTCGCCCTCGGCGCCACCAGGCGCGCCGCGGAGCGCGACGGCCCGGGCGAGATGCGCCTGCTCGCCGTACCCGCTCGCGCCGCGGGAGCGCGCGAGGCGGCGGGCGCGGTGGTCGTCGGGCTGTCCGTCGCCTCCGTCGAGCGCCTGCAGCAGGAGGTGCTCGTCGGGTCGCTGATCTTCGCGGCGCTCGTGCTGCTGGCCGGCGCACTGGCCGCCCGGGGTGCCGTGGACGGAGCCCTGCAGCCCGTCGCGCGGATGACCGTGAGCGCCGAGTCGTGGGGCGCGCACGACCTCGACCGGCGCTTCGCCCTCGGCCCGCCCCGCGACGAGCTGACCAGCCTGGCCGCCACGCTCGACGGCCTGCTTGCGCGCATCGCCGCCTCGCGGCGCCACGAGCAGCGCTTCGCCAGCGAGGTCGCCCACGAGCTGCGCACGCCGCTCGCCGGCCTGCGCGGTCGGGCGGAGCTGGCCCTCGCGGCGTCCGCGCCGGGCGCCGACGTCGAGCGGCGGGAGGCGCTGCGCGCCGTGGTCGCCGACGCCGGCCGTCTCGACGCGACGATCGACGCGCTGCTGGCGATCGCCCGGCGGGAGCTCGACCCGACCGCCGGCGTCGTGGACCTCGCGGCGCTCGCGCGGGAGCTCGACGGCGTCGAGGTCGTCGTGCCCTCTGGGCTCCCGGCCGCGGCCGGCGATCAGGAGACCGCCCGCCGCGCGCTCGCACCGCTCATCGACAACGCGCGCCGTCACGCCCGCGCTCGCGTCACCCTCGAGCTGTCGGCCGGCGCCGGCTGGGTGCGCGTCGCGGTTCGCGACGACGGCCCGGGGTTGGATCCGGCGCTCGGGGAGCGCGCGTTCGCGCCGGGGGAGCGCGGTGCCCGGGAGCCCGCCGACGGCGCCGGGCTCGGCCTCCCGCTGGCGCGGCGCCTGGCCCGCTCCTGCGGCGGTGACGTCGTCGCGGGCCCCGGCCCGGGCGGGTGCTTCGTGCTCGAGCTTCCCGCCGTCGGCGCCTGAGCAGTCAGGCGGCTGTCAGGCGCGCTGGCGCATCGTCGGCACATGAGCACGACCACCCTCCCGCGCAGCGAGTCTCCCCTCGGTCGCCAGATGTTGAACAAGGTCCCGGAGATCACGCTGTTCTTCTGGATCATCAAGATCCTCTGCACGACCGTCGGCGAGACGGCCGCGGACTACATCAACGAGACCCTGGGCTTCGGGCTGACGAACACGACCTACGTCACCGGCGCACTGCTCGCGGTGCTGCTGCTCACGCAGTTTCGCCTGCGCCGCTACGTGCCGGCGCTCTACTGGTCGGTCGTGGTGGTCATCAGCGTCTTCGGCACGCTGATCACCGACAACCTGACCGACCGCTACAACGTCCCGCTCACGACGAGCACCGCGCTGTTCGCCCTCGCACTGGCCGCCGTCTTCGCCGTCTGGTTCGCCGTGGAGCGGACCCTCTCGATGCACTCGATCGTCACGAGCCGGCGCGAGTCCTTCTACTGGCTGGCGATCCTCTTCACCTTCGCGCTCGGCACCGCCGCGGGCGACCTGGTCGCCGAGAAGGCGGGCGTGGGCTACTGGCCGTCCGTGGCGCTGTGGGGCGCCATCATCGCCGTGATCACCCTCGCGCACTTCAAGGCCGGCCTGCAGTCCGTCCTCGCGTTCTGGCTGGCCTACGTCCTGACGCGGCCGCTCGGCGCGTCGATCGGCGACGGCATGTCGCAGGCCAAGGCCGACGGCGGCTTCGGCCTCGGGACGACGCTCACCAGCATCATCTTCCTCAGCCTGATCACGGGGCTCGTGATCTACCTGACCGTGACGCGGCGCGACCAGACGCCGCCGGAGCTGATCGAGGCCGAGGCCGCGCTAGCTCGCTAGGAGCACGAGCGTCGCCAGCGCGGAGGCGCCCATCGTTGCGAGCACGACGCGCTCGTAGGCGACGGGGCCCATCCGGCTGAACGCGCGGCGGCCGAGGACGTGCCCGACCGCCGTGGCCGCGAGCAGCAGCGGCAGGTCGCCCGGCAGCGCGAGGACGCCGACCGCGGCGAGGACGCCGAGCCCGATGGCCGCGGTCGCCAGGAAGATCGCGGCCAACGTGTCGCGCATGCGCAGCGGCGCGATGCCCGTGTGGAGCAGATGGACGATGAGCGGTGGGCCGCTGACGCCCGTCGACATCCCGAAGACCCCCGCGATCACGCCTGCCGGGGCGGCGGGAAGCCGCAGCTCCCGGCTGGCGGGCAGCAGCCGCGCCGTGATCGCCAGGAGCACGCTGAGGGCGACGAGCAGCTCCAGCAGCCCCTGCGACGCGACGCGCAGCACGAGCGCCCCGAGCACCGCGCCCGGCACGAACCACGCGACGAGCAGTGCCGCGCGTGGCCAGTCGCCTGCCGGCCGGCGGCCCTCCGTCGCCAGCGTCAGCAGATTGACGGCGACGGAAATGAGCGTCAGGGCGCTGATGCCCTCCGCGCCGCCGTAGGCCCCGACGAGCACGGGGGAGGCGATGAGCGCGAAGCCGAAGCCGGTCGCGGACTGCAGCGCGCCGCCGGCCAGCAGGCCGGCGGCGACCCAGGCGGGATCGATCAGGCGAACTCGGCCGGGGTGTGCGGCCCGACGCAGGCGACCGCGAGCTGCTCGGGGTCGATCCCGCGCGCGACCTCGACGACCTCGTCGAAGGTCACCGCGTCCATCCGCGCGATCGACTCGTCGGGATCGATCGACGCGCCGAAGACGACGGACTGGTTGGCCGCGTAGCGCGCGACCGCGTTCGTGTTCTCGAAGGCCAGCACGCGGCGACCGGCGGCGTACGCGCGGGCGCGCTCGACCTCCTCCTCGCGCGGCCCGTCGGCGTGCAGCTCGGCGACGATCTCGCGCATCCGCGTGTAGGCCTCGACGCACTTGCCGCTCTCGAGCCCCGAGCCGAGCTGCAGCACGGGCAGGTCGGCGAAGGCGTGGTCGACGGAGTAGACCGAGTAGCAGAGGCCGCGCTGCTCGCGGATCTCGTCGAAGAGCCGCGAGCCCATCGAGCCGCCCAGCAGCGTCGAGTAGATCGAGAGCGCCGCGCGCTGCTTGGCATCGGTCACATCGATCGACGGGCGGTAGATCATCCGCAGGTGCGACTGGTTGGAGTCGCGCTCCTCGACGAGGACCTCCGGCGTGAAGGCCGGCGCGGGCTCGTAGGGACCGGGCTTCTCGAGCGACGGGAAGCGCCCGAACAGCTCGCCGAGCACCCCGTTCTGCTGACCGTCCTCGGGCGCCGCGGGCAGGTGCTCGACGTTGCCGACGATGAACGCGCCGCCGTGCGAGCCCGTCCAGCGGCGCTCGCGGAAGGCGACGATGGCTTCGCGGGAGAACGTCTCGAGGTGCTCCTTGGGGCCGAGCACCGTGCGCCCCAACGGGTGGTTGCCGAACGCGGCCTTGTCGATGAGCTCCTCGGCCACCGCGGAGGGCTGGTCGGCGTAGCGGGCGATCTCCTGGATGACCACGCCGCGCTCCTTGTCGAGCTCGGCCTGGTCGATCTTCGGGCGCCCGACGAAGTCCGTGAGCAGGTCGAGCGCCTCCATCGTGGCCTCGGCGCGCACGGTGATGTGGAAGGCGACGAGGTCGTGCGAGGTGAACGCGTTGAGTGAGCCGCCCATGCGCTCGGCCGTCTCGTTGACCTTCTTGTAGTCGTCGAACTTCTCCCCGCCCTTGAACACGAGGTGCTCGAGGAAGTGCGCCATCCCGTTCTCCTCCGGGCGCTCGGTGCGCGCGCCCGCGTCGAAGGCGACGAGGATCGTCGTGGCGCGGGTGCCCGCCAGTGCGATGCGGTGCAGCGGCAGCCCGTTGGGCAGCGTCGAGGAGGTGATCTGCGGCATCGCCTGAGGATAGGAGCCGGGGTCCGCGACGCCCGGCCCGGTGCCTACGCCGCGACCGGCGCGTCGTGCGGGCGCAGCTCCCAGTCGGCGGGCTCGAGCTCGGCGAGCATCTCGCGGTGGCGGCTCGGCACCCACGGCCAGGCGTGCGGCAGCCCGTCCTTGCCGAGGTACCACGAGTCGCAGCCCGTCGCCCAGACCGTGTTCGGCACCGCAGCGCGGACCTCGGCCATGAAGCGATCGGTCGCCGCCTGCGTCGGCGCGGCGGCGTCGAGCTCGCGGCGCCTCCAGCGCTCGATGATCCCCAGGGCGAAGTCCTGCTGGGTCTCGGAGATCGCGAACAGCGACTGGTTGCCGAACGGCGAGTGCGGCCCGATCAGCATCAGCACGTTCGGGAAGCCCGGCAGCGCGACGGAGCGGTAGCCGAAGGGCTCGGCGTCCCAGACCTCGGAGAGCTTCACGCCGTCGGTGCCCGTGAGCTCCATCGGCCGCACGAACGCGTGCGCGTCGAAGCCCGTGGCCAGCACGAGCACGTCGAGCTCGTGGAGCTTCCCGTCGCGGGTCACGACCCCACGCGGCTCCACGTGGTCGATGCCCGCGTCGGCGAGCTCGACCGACGGCCGCTCGAAGAGCTTGTAGTAGCCCGTGCCCATGACCATCCGCTTGCACATCGGCTCGTCGTCGGGCCGGAGGCGGCGGCGCTGCACGGGGTCCTTCACCGCGAAGCGCAAGTGCGCTCGACAGCCCGCTTGGATCGCCTTGCGCCAGAAGCCGGGCTTGACCGTCCCACGGCCGAACGTGCCCTCGAACACGGTCGCCCAGAAGCGGTAGGCGGTCATCTGCAGCTTCGGCCGCCGTCGGTAGAGCGCCTTCGTCCACGGGCCGTAGCGGAAGTTCGGCAGCGGGAAGATCCACTGCGGCGTGCGCTGAAAGAGCGTGAAGTGCGCCGCCCGCGGCGCGAGCGCGCGCGTGACCTGCATCCCGGTCGACCCGGTCCCGACGAGGCCGATGCGCCGGCCGTCGAGCGGCACGCTGTGATCCCACTCCGCGGAGTGGAAGCAGGCGCCGGCGAAGCTCTCCAGGCCGGGGATGGCGGGCCGGCGCGTCTGCACCAGCCCGCCCGCGGCGGTGATCACGAAGTCGAAGCGCTGCTCGCGGCCCGCCTTCGTCCGCAGCACCCACTCGCGCCCGGTCCACGTCGCGTCCTGCACGGGTGTCGAGAACGACGTCTTCGCCCGCAGGCCGAAGTCGTCGGCGACGCGGTGCAGGTACGCCGAGATCTCGCTGCCCGGGGAGTAGACCCAGGTCCAGTCCGGGTTCGGCGCGAACGTGTACTGGTAGTAGCGCGAGGCGACGTCGCAGCTCAGGCCGGGGTAGGTGTTGGCGTGCCACGTGCCGCCGAAGTCGTCCCACTGCTCGAAGAGCTCGAAGCTCTCGATCCCGGCCAGCTTGAGCTTGCACGCCATGCCGATGCCGCTCATCCCGGCGCCGACGATCGCGACGCGCGGGGTCCGCTCAGCGGCGGGCGGGGAGGCGACGTTCGACATGCTGTCGAACGCTACTCCGACGACCCGGAAGGAGGTGCGCGCCGTGCGCGCAAGGCCCGTTGCAGCGGGAGGAATCCGGCGCCCGGCTCCCTAATGTCGACTGCTGATGGCCATCGTCGAACGTCACGTCCAAGCCCGCAACCGCGCCGCCGCGCCCGTCGACCGGGCACCGTCGGTCGTCGAGTTCCGCGAGGTCTCCAAGACCTACGACTCGGGCGACCGCGGCCTCGAGCAGGCGAGCTTCGCGATCGAGCGCGGGGAGTTCGTCTTCCTCGTCGGGCAGACCGGCTCGGGCAAGTCGACGATCATGCGGCTGCTGATCAAGGAGCACGAGCCGTCGGCGGGCACGATCACGGTCGCGGGCCGGGACATCACGAAGATCGAGGGCAAGGGCGTCGCGCACTACCGCCGCAACCTCGGCGTGGTCTTCCAGGACTTCAAGCTCCTGCCGAACCGCACCGTCTACGACAACGTCGCCTACGCGCTGCAGGTCACGGGCCACAAGCGCAAGGAGATCCGCGCGAAGGTGCCGGACATCCTGCGCCTCACGGGCCTCTCGCTCAAGCTGCACTCCTACCCCGACCAGCTGAGCGGCGGCGAGCAGCAGCGCGTCGCCGTGGCGCGCGCCTTCGTCAACCACCCGCCGCTCCTGCTCGCAGACGAGCCGACGGGCAACCTCGACCCCGAGACGTCGATCGGGATCATGCAGCTGCTGTACCGCATCAACCGCACGGGCACGACGGTGATCGTCGCCACGCACGACAACGCGATGGTCGACCGCATGCGCCGCCGCGTCATCGAGGTCAACCAGGGGCGCGTGATCCGCGACGAGCACGGCGGGGGCTACTCGACCTTCGACGAGAACACGGCCGAGTTCGGCCTGCTCATGCGCGGCGAGCCCTCGCCGCAGCCGCGCCGCCTGAGCACCGCGGGCGACTTCTTCGACGACGCGTTCAAGGACTAGGCGATGATGCGCTTGCGCAGGACGACAGCTTCCATCGCCATGAGCCGCGGGGCCTAGGCGATGCGCTTCTTCATGAAGGAGGCGCTGCGCTCCGTGCAGCGCAACAGCGTCCCGAGCTTCGCCGCGATGGCCTCGATCCTCGTGACCGTCCTCGTGCTCGGGATCTTCATCCCGATCACCCAGGCCACGACGGGCGCGGCCAACGAGGTCCGCGACAAGGTCCTGGTCAACGTCTACTTAAAGAGCGACGCCAAGTCGGCCGATCAGCAGAGGGTCGCCGCGCTGCTGCGCGACGACACGAAGTACGTCGGCAAGGTCCAGTACGTCTCCAAGGAGGCGGCCTTCCGCGAGCAGCGCAAGGACTACCCGGAGTACTACTCCGAGCTGCTCGGCACAAACCCGCTGCCAGACACCTTCCGCGTCACGCCCGACTCGCCGGACAACGCGCTCAAGCTGCGTGACGCGCTGGCGCCCGTCACGGCCTCGGGGGAGCGTGCGACGGTCGACCCCGCGATCGACACGGTCAAGAACCGCAAGGACGACACGAGCAACATCCTCTTCATCACGCGCGTCGTGAAGTACGCGATGGCGCTGCTGGCGGCGCTGCTCGTGCTCGCCTCGGTGCTGCTGATCTCCAACACGATCCGCCTGTCGCTGTTCGCCCGCCGCCGCGAGGTGGAGGTCATGAAGCTCGTGGGCGCGACGGACTGGTTCATCCGCTGGCCGTTCGTCATCGAGGGCGTGCTGCTCGGAGCCCTGGGCGGCCTGCTGGCGGTGCTGGTGCTGATGGTCGGCAAGGTCGCCTTCGTCGACCCGCTCGTGTCGGACTTCGCGCTGCTGCGCGCGCCCGAGACGATGCAGTTCGGCGTCCTGGCCCTCCTGCTGCTCGGCGCGAGCGTCGCGGTGAGTGCGATGGGCTCGGGGCTCTCGCTGCGCCGGTTCCTGAAGGTGTGAGGTCCGCACGTGGCGGCCAGGGCTAGCCTGATCGCCACGTGCGCCCCCTCCGACTCCTCGCCCTGCTGCTCGTCCCGCTTGCGCTGATCGGCGGGGTCTACCTCGGGGGCCACCCGAGCCGGCTGCCGGGCTTCGCGCGCGACCGGCTGGTCGGCGACGAGGACACCCGGGTCGTCGGCGAGGCGATCGACGAGGTCCGCGACTCCTACTACCGCGTGATCCCCGACCGCGCGCTGGCCGACGCGGCGGTCAAGGGCGTCGTCAAGAGCCTCGACGACCGCTTCTCGAACTACTTCACGCCGAAGGAGTACGCGGCCTTCCAGATGTCGCAGGACTCGCAGTTCTCCGGCATCGGCACCACGGTGCAGCCGAGTCCGCAGGGCTTGCGCGTCGCGCAGGTCTTCGACGAGTCGCCTGCCGCGCGCGCCGGGGTCAAGGCGGACGACCTGATCGTGTCGGCCGACGGCAAGGCGCTCAAGGGCCTGCCGCAGGAGGCTGCCGTCGCGCGGGTGAAGGGCCCGAAGGGCACCGACGTGAAGCTCGGGCTCAAGCGCGGCTCGCGGCGCTTGGCGGTCACCGTGACGCGCGCGACGGTCTCGGTGCCGCAGGTCGCCTCGAAGGTCACCGAGCTCGGCGGCGTGAAGTACGGCGTCGTCGCCCTGGCCCAGTTCGGCGGCGGCGCCCACGCCGAGGTCTACGCCGCCATCAAGAAGGTCCTCGACGACGGCGCGAAGGGGATCGTCTTCGACCTGCGCGCCAACGGCGGCGGCCTGGTGAGCGAGGCGCAGCTCGTGGCCAGCGCCTTCCTCAAGGACGGCTCGATCGTGACCACGCGAGGGCGCAACGTCCCCGAGCGCACGCTGAAGGCGACGGGCGACCCGCTCGCCGCCGACGTCCCGCTCGTCGTGCTCGTCGACAAGAACACGGCCTCGGCGTCGGAGATCGTGGCCGGCGCGCTGCAGGACCGCAAGCGGGCGAAGGTCGTCGGGACCAAGACGTTCGGCAAGGGCGTCTTCCAGGAGGTCATCCAGCTCTCCAACGGCGGCGCGCTCGACATCACCGCCGGCCAGTACTTCACCCCGAGCGGGCGCAACCTCGGGGGCAAGGGCGTCAAGCAGGGCGCGGGCATCCGGCCCGACGTCCGCGCGCAGGACGATCCGAAGACCAAGGCCGACGAGGGCCTGCGCGGCGCGTTGCGGGTGCTGGCCGCCCAGAGCGCCAAGAAGTGAGCCGCGGCGGGGGCCCCGGCGGCAAGCGGGGCGCCAAGCGCGCGGGCGGAAAGGGGCCGAAGCGGCCGCAGACGCCGCGTGGGCAGACCCCACCGAAGCGGCGGCGGGCCGAGGACGGCGACGCCTCGGCCGGCGATCCGAGCGGGCGTGATGCGGCGGCGGGCAGGGCTCGCGGAGACGACGGGCCGCGCCGCTCCCCGCGGGCGGAGCTCCAGGCACGCGATGGCTCCGCGGCTCCGCTGCGCGAGACCGTCGTCTGCGAGCTCTCAAAGCGCGGCCGCTTCTGGACGGCCGAGCCGTTCTTCGACCGCGGCCGCCGCTTCACGTTGGACAAGGTCGGCGACGCGCGCCCGGGCGACCTCGTGCTCCTGCGCCTCCCGCGGCAGGGTCGCCACGAGGGACCGCGGATCCTGCAGGTGATCGGCCGGCCCGACGTCGCCGCCGACGTGATCGAGGGGCTGATGCTCGCCCGCGGGCTCTCGCGCCGGTTCCCGCCCGGAGTGCAGCGCGCGGCGCAGGAGGCCCGCGACCGCCTCGAGGGAGACGGCCAGAGCGAGACGGGCGGTGCCCCGAGCGAGGACCCGGAGCCCGGCGCGCCCCGCCGCGACCTGCGCGGACTGACGACGTTCACGGTCGACCCGCCGACCGCACGCGACTTCGACGACGCGATCTCGGCCGAGGAGCTCCCAAGCGGCCGCCGTCGCGTCTGGGTGCACATCGCCGACGTGTCGGCCTACGTCACGCCCGGTTCGCAGCTCGACCGCGAGGCGTTCGCCCGCGGCACGAGCGTCTACGTCCCCGGCAAGGTCGAGCCGATGCTCCCCGAGGCGCTGTCGAACGACGCGTGCTCACTCAAGCCGGGCGTCGACCGCCTCGCGGTGACCGCGGAGCTCGAGTTCGACGGCGCCGACGTCGTCAAGGCCTCTTTCTACCGCTCGACGATCGCCTCCGACGCGCGGCTCGATTACCCCCGCGTCGACCGCGTCTTCGCCGGCGGGGAGCCGTGGGAGGAGCCCTGGGCGCAACCGCTCCGCGTCGCGCGGGAGGTCTCCGCGGCACTCGAGGCGCGGCGGGCGGGGAAGGGCGCGCTGGCGATCGAGTCGGCCGAGCTGGAGTTCGCCTTCGACGACGCGGGCCACGTCACCGGCGCGGTGATCGGCGTGCAGACGGAGAGCCATCGGCTCGTCGAGCATCTGATGATCGCGGCCAACGAGCAGGTCGCGACGCTCCTCTCCGACCGCAAGGTCGGCACGCTCTACCGCGTCCACGAGCGCCCGGACCCTGCGCGCGTCGAGCGGCTCGTCGACCAGCTCGCCTCGCTCGAGGTCCCGACCCCGCCGGTGCGTGAGAACCTGAGCGCCCAGCAGGCCTCAGACCTCGTCGGGGAGATCTCCCAGCAGGTCGCCGAGTACGTGCGCACCACGGGCCGCGGACGTCGCGCGTTCGGCTTCCTCGTGCTGCGCTCGCTCAAGCAGGCGCACTACACGCCGGAGGACCTCGGCCACGCGGGGCTGCACTCCGAGCGCTACTGCCACTTCACCTCACCGATCCGCCGCTACCCGGACCTCGTCTGCCACCGCGCGCTGCTCAGCGCCGTCGGCGGTGGGGAGGAGGCGCCGCGCGTCGGCTCCCTGGCGGAGGCGGGCACGCTGCTGAGCGCGCGCGAGCGCGACGCGATGCGCATCGAGCGCGACGCCGACGACATCGCCCGGGCGTTCCTCCTGGAGCGCAGGCTCTTCGCGGACGGCTTCCACCACGAGTGGGACGGCGAGGTCATCGGCCTGATCGGCGCCGGGGCGTTCGTGACGTTCGGCGACGGCTACCAGGGGCTGCTGCCCGTCCGCCGCATCGGCGGCGACTGGTGGGAGCTCAACGAGGAGGGCACGATGCTCGTCGGCGACCGGTCGGGCACCGCGATCCGCCTCGGCGACACGCTGCGGGTGAAGGTGCGCGGCATCGAGGTGGCACGCGGTCGCGTCGACCTCGACCTCGTGGCCGACGCCGACGCGCGCTGAGGCACGGGGAGCGCGAGGCGGTTGCCGGAACGCTTGAGCGATTCGGCTCCTGATCGGAGCCGAATCGCGCAAGCGTCTTTTAAATCACACGGCGCGGCGGGCCGCGAGCACCGCAAAGCGGCCGTCGGCGAAGTGGACCGCGACGTCGGCGAAGCCGGCGACGCGGAGGAGCTCGAGGTTCGCGTCGATCGTCGCGCAGCGGTCGTGGGCCATGCGCTCGACGGCAGCCGCCCACTCGGCGTCGGTCGTGCCGAGGGCGCGCGCCTCGCGCTCGTGCCAGCGCGCCAGCAGCGCGTCGAGCGCAGGGGTCGCGCCGAGCACCTGCTCCGCGTTGACGAACGCGCCGCCCGGGCGCAGCGCCGCGAAGCACCGCGCGTACAGCGACTCCTTGCCGGCGTCGTCGAGGTGGTGGACGGCCAACGACGAGACGATCGCGTCGAACGGGCCGGCCGGCAGCGCCTCGGCGAAGTCCTGCACGAGCGCCGCAGCGGCGCGCGGGCCGAGCGTCGCCGCAGCTCGGTCGATCATCGCGGGCGCCCCGTCGAGCAGCGTCAGCTCCGCCTGCGGATACGCGTCGGCGACCATCGCGGCCAGGGCGCCGGTGCCCGTGCCGAGATCGAGCACGGCACGCAGCGGCCCGGGCTGGGCGAGCTCCAGGGCGCGTACCGCCGCGCCGTAGAAGGCGTCGAAGCACGGCACGAGCCGCCGACGGGAGTAGCCCGCCGCCTCCGCGTCGAACATGGCGGTCGTCTTGTTCGTCATCGCGTACAAACGTACGTGATCCCTCAACGATCGGCAAGGCGTCGGGCTCCTAGACTCCGGCGATGGCCAAGTCGGGCAAGAAGAAGGTCGCGCCCGGCGACGTGGCCTCCAACCGCCAGGCCTCCTACCGCTATGAGTTCCTCGAGCGCATGGAGGCCGGGCTCGTGCTCACGGGCACCGAGGTGAAGTCGCTGCGGACCACGGGCGCGACGATCAAGGACGGCTTCGCCACGATCAAGGACGGCGAGATCTGGCTGCACAACGTCCACATCCCGCCCTACGCGCCGGCCGCGCACGACAACCACGAGCCCGAGCGCACCCGCAAGCTGCTGCTGCACCGTGCAGAGCTCGAGAAGCTCCTCGGCGTCACCAAGGAGCGTGGGTTGACGCTCGTGCCGCTGCGCATCTACTTCAGTGGCGCACGCGCCAAGGTCGAGATCGCCGTCGCCCGCGGCAAGGACCAGTTCGACAAGCGCGAGTCGATCAAGAAGCGCGAGACCGACCGCGACATGCAGCGCGCGCTGCGCGAAGCCAACCGCTGATCGCCGCACTCGTGGGTCCTGAGGCGCTACACGTCGCTGAGGCTGCGCTCGACGAACGTCAGGTCCATGCCGAACACGAGCAGGGCGATCAGGCCGAGGTACACGGCGAGCACGATCGCCCGGTTGCGCGGCGTCACCTGGTAGTAGCGGCGTGACTCCTCGCCGCCCGCCCGGTAGGCCTTGAAGCGGCGGTAGGTGTCGAAGGCGCCGAGCAGCAGGATCAGGACGATGATCGGGTTCGGCGTCGTGAAGGCGAGCACCGCGAAGGCGAACAGCCCGACGAACCACATCCACGGCGAGAGCGCCGCCATCGCGCGCCCGCCGTCCAGCGGCGTGATCGGCACGAGGTTGAACAGGTTCAAGAAGAACCCGGTGAACGCCAGCGCCTTGAAGATCTCCTCGCCGGTCAGCGAGTAGAGCGGGAGGCAGGCCGCGGCGCCGAGCGTGCCGAGCACCGGGCCGGCCAGGCCGACGCGGGCCTCGGCTGCCGCGTCGTCGCCCATCGACTTCGCGCTGACGACGGCGCCGAGGAACGGGATGAACATCGGTGCGCTCGCCTCGACGCCCTCGCGCCGCAGCTGGATGACGTGGCCCATCTCGTGGATCAGCAGGAGCACGACGAAGCCGACGGCGAACCAGAAGCCGAAGATGAAGGTGTAGGCCGCGATGGAGACGAGCATCGACAGCGACGTGGTCAGGAACTTCGCCTTGCCCAGGAACAGCAGCGCGAGCTTGCCGAACTTGAGCAGCAGCGCACCCAGCGCCAGCAGCGGCCCGAGCAGCCGCCGCAACCCCGTGCGCTCCGGCTCGTCCTGGCCGGCATGGGGCGCGGGCTCGTAGGCCGTCGAGCCGGGCACGGCCTGGCCCGGCGGCACCCAGCCGCCCGGAAGCGTCACGCGGGGATCGTTCTCCATGCCTCCCATTGTCGCAGCGTCAGCGCTGGGCCATGACCTCGTCGGCGACCGCTTCGGCGGCCTCGAGCTGGCCGCGCACGAGCTCGATCCCCGACTGCCAGAAGCCCGGGTCGGCCAGGTCCAGGCCGGCGAGGGCGGCGAGCTCCTCGGGCGACTTCGAGCCGCCCGCGCTGAGCAGCTCGAGGTAGGCGGGCACGAACTCCTCTCCACGCTCGAGGTACTGGCCGTAGACCGAGAGCGCGAGCAGCTGGCCGTAGGCGTAGGCGTAGACGTAGCCGGGGGTCTGAATGAAGTGGGGGACGTAGCTCCACCACGTCTTGTAGTTCTCGGTGACCTCGACGGCGTCGCCGAGCAGCTCGTGCTGGGTCTCGGCCCAGATCGAGCCGATGCGCTCGACCGACAGCTCGCCCTCCGTGCGCCGCGCGACGTGCGTGCGCTCCTCGAACTGGTTCATGGCCGTCTGCCGGAAGACGGTCGCGATCGAGCCCTCGATGTTCTCCGCCAGCAGGGAGAGGCGGCTGGCCGGGTCGGGAGCCGCGTCGAGCAGCTGCCTGAAGACGAGCGTCTCGCCGAACACGCTGGCGGTCTCGGCGAGCGTGAGCGGCGTGTGCTGCTCGAAGGGTCCGCGACCCTGCGCGAGCGCTGCGTGCAGGCCGTGGCCGAGCTCGTGGGCGAGCGTGAGCACGTCGCGGCGCTTGGAGGTGTAGTTCAGCAGCACGTAGGGGTGCACGCTCGGCACTGTGTAGGCGCAGAACGCACCGCCGCGCTTGGCGGGGCGCACCGGCGCGTCGATCCACTGCTCGTCGAAGAAGCGCCGGGCGGTGTTGCCGAGGATGGGGGAGAAGGCGTCGAAGGAGCCCAGGACGATGTCGCGCGCGTCGTCCCAGCCGATCTCCTCGTCGACGTCCGCGACGCTCGCAGACCGGTCGTAGTCGGCGAGCTTGTCCAGGCCGAGGAGCTTGGCCTTCAGCTCATACCAGCGCTGCGGCAGCTCGTAGGAGCCCTTGACCGCCTCCACGAGCGCCTGCACCGACTCGTCGGAGGCCTCGTTGGACAGGTTGCGGCTCGACAGCCAGCTCTCATAGCCGCGCAGCCGGTCGTCGACGGACTTGTCGAGCAGCAGCGTGTTGAAGATGTACCCGCGGGTGCGCAGCCCCGGCCCGAGCGCGAGCGTCACCGCCTCTTGGGTGCTGCGGCGCACCTCGCGGTCGGGGTTCGAGAGGCGGGACAGCGCGACGTCCAGGGCGACCTTCCCGTCCGGCAGCTCGACCTCGATCGCGCTCGTCAGCTCCTCGAACAGCCGGCTCCACGCCGAGTCGCCGGACTGGCTCTTCTCCGCGAGGATCGTCTCCTCCGCCTCGGAGAGCAGGTGCGGGCGGTAGCGACGGATGGAGCGCAGGTGGTGGCGCGCCTGCTCCAGGCCGTCTGCGGCGAGCAGCTCGTCGGCCTTGTCGTCCTCGATCTCGGCCCACTCGAGGTCGAAGAACAGCAGCTGCGTCTCGATCGCCGTGCCGCGCTCCTGGACCTTGGCGATCAGCGCGCCGTTGACCGGATCGGCGGTGTCGGTGGAGAAGCGCAGCGAGGCGTAGTTCGCGGCGCGGCCGATCGCGTCGGAGAGCGCCGCGAGGTCGGCGACCGCCTGCGCGAGGCCCGGCCCGTCGAGCTCGGTGACCCTGCCCGCGTAGGCGGCGTTGAAGGCGGCGGCGCGCTCCGCGCTCTCGTCGAGCAGGCGGTCGACGCCGGCGGGACCGTCCGCGCCGACCAGGTCATCGAGGTTCCAGGCGACGTCGGCAAGCTCCGTATCGGTCATGCGGCACAGCCTACGACGCCCCCGGCGGGCGTTAGCGTCCTCAGAAGTGCCCGTTCCGACGCTGCACACCGAGCGGCTCGTGCTGCGTGCCTGGACTACGGCCGACCGCGCGCCGTTCGCTGCGCTGAACGCCGATCCCGAGGTCGTCCGCTGGATCGGCGACGGGGCGCCGCTGACTCAGGCGGCGTCGGACGACCTCGTCGACCGCATCCAGGAGCACTGGCGCGCGCGAGGCTTCGGGCTGTGGGCCGTGGAGGAGCGCGGCGGCGGCGCCTTCGTCGGCTTCGCGGGCCTTGCCGTGCCGTGGTTCCTGCCGGCGGTGCTGCCCGCCGTCGAGGTCGGCTGGCGCCTGGCGCGCGCCGCGTGGGGCCGCGGCTACGCCACCGAGGCGGGAGGCGCCGCGCTCTCCCACGCCCTCGGCGACCTCGGGCTCGCGGAGGTCATCGCGACGATCTTCCCCGAGAACCTGCGCTCCGTCCGGGTGGCCGAGAAGCTCGGCCTGCGGCTCAGCGGCCTGCGTCGACACCCGGCGGCCGGGCGCGAGATCGCGATCTACCGGACTCGTCCGGCGTCCTAGCCTTAGAACCGGTTTCGAGATGAGGCGCGGCCGCGCCTTTTTGAAACCGGTTCTCAGCCCGCGGGGAGCTTTTCCGGGAACTGGCGGGCGAAGCGGATGGCCAGCGCGCGCCCGACTCCGCGCGCCGCGTCGGCTGCGAGGAGCAGCCGCGGCCCGAGCTTCGGCGACTTCGCCACCTGCGCGCGGATCGCGGCCGTGGTCGTGTCGACGTGCACGGTGAGCGCTGCGGCGAGCCCGCGCGGCGAGCCCTCGGGGTCGAGCTCGTCGAACAGCGTCGCCGTCTGCCGGCGGAAGCGCGCGAGCTCTGACAGCGCACGCTGAGCGACGATCGGGTCGCCGTTGACCTTCGCGCGCGTGTAGTCGGCGAACGCCACGGTGTGCGCGCGCCACAGCAGCGCGAACCGCTCGCCGGCGTCCTCGCCGTGCACGGCGGCGACGAACTGCGCGAGGGCGTCCGTGGTCTCGTCGAGCGTGCCGACCGCCGCGCGCAGGCGCGCGCCCTTCGTCGCACCTGCAGCCACCACGGCGTCGGTCGCGGCCTGCGCGTAGGCGTGATCGGTGAAGGCTGCCGCGGCCAGCGCGGAGAGCTCGGCGGCGGGCGACGTCGGGCTTCCGGTCAGCGCTGGGCGCCGCCGCTTGGCGGCCAGCGCGATCCCGGGTGCCGGGCGGGTGGCCCGCCGGGCGGTGGCGGCGATGGAAGCCGGCGCGCGTGGGGAGCCGGCCGCTACGGCGACGACCGCCGCCGTCAGGCTCCGCGCTGCGGGTGCAAGCTCGGACTCGAGCTCTCGCACGGAGCGGCCTCGGGTAGCCAGCAGCGCCGCCAGCGCGCGGCGGTCGGCGAGCAGGCTGGTCCTCACCGCCTTCGCCGCTGCCGGCTGGCGGAGCGCACGCGTTCGGGCGAGCGCTGCCAGCAGCGCGTCGTCGCGGCGCAGGAGCGTGAGCGAGCGCGCTTGCACCCGGTCGCCGAGGGCCGCACCCAGCTGTTCGGCAAGAGCTCGGGAGCCGTCGTCGAGCGTGCGCCGCGCGGCTCTCGCCCTCGGCGCTCCGGCGCCGTCGACGAGCGTCGTGCGGGCCGCGAGCGCGACGAGCCACGGCCGCGCGCCGAGCGCCGCGGCCAGCTCGGCTCGCAGCTCCACCGCCGGGGCGGAGATCGCCCGGGCGCCGAGCCGTCCGTCGTCCCGTCGATCGCTTCCGCCGCAGCCGGCGGCAAGCGCGACCGCGCAGAGCATGAGGGTCAGTCCCCTTCGCACCGCCCTCATCCCAGCAGCTTTCGCCGCCGGGCTACACTGCCGCCGCAGGGCAACACGGGGACGACAGGCTTCGACGTGGTCGAACTCTGCGTCGTCAGTAGCGAGCGGAGGTCCCGGAGGCCTCCTTAAACACCGGGAAAAACACACATGCGGACTCTCACGAGTACGCCCTCGCTGCTTAGTCACTGACTAGGTGAGTGAGGACTCGCCCTCGGCCTGCCGGCCGTCGAGATGCGGGTTCAACATGTCGGCTCACCTGCGGAGGAGCGCCTTCGCCGAAGCGGGGAAATCTTCAGACGGGCTGGCTTGACGCAACCCCGTCCGCAAGGCGAGCGTCGAGCGAGACCAGAGTGCGGACTACGCTCGTAGAAGCTGCCGGTGCACGATCGCGGACGCGGGTTCAATTCCCGCCGTCTCCATCGCAGGTCTGAACGGCCGCCGCTCACGAGGCGGCCTTTCTTCGTCTCAGGCGATGCGCAGCTGGCCCGTCCAGCTCGAGCTGGAGACGAACGCCTCGACGACCGACTCGTCGAACTGCGTTCCGGCGCAGCGGCGCAGCTCCGCCACGGCGTCGCGGATCGGCATCGCCGGGCTGTAGACGCGGTCGGCGGTCATGGCCTCGAAGGAGTCGCAGACAGAGAGGATCCGTGCTTCGAGCGGGATCTCCCCGAGGCACTTGCCGCCGGGGTAGCCCCTGCCGTCCGGGCGCTCGTGGTGCGCGTGGACCCATCGGCTGAGGTCCGCCAAGCCCGCGCTGGTGAGGATCCGGGCACCGAGCTCGGCGTGGCGCTGCATCTCGGCGAACTCGGACGGCGTGAGCTGCGCCGGCTTGTGCAGGATCGCGTCGGGCACCCCGATCTTGCCGACGTCCTGCAGCAGCCCGGCCAGGCGGGTGCGCTGCACCCGCGCGGCGTCGAGCCCGAGGCCGCGGGCCGTCTGCTCGGCGTGGGTCCCGACGGTCTGCGAGTGCTTGGCCGTGCTCGGGTCGCGCAGGTCGAGCGTCTCGGCCAGCAGCAGGACGGCGTCGAGCTGCTCGGCCATCTGCTGCGGAAGCGCGCGGCGCACGCTGAGCTCCTCGGCCGCCGCGAGGCTGTAGACGACCACGCGGTCGCGTCCCCGCTCCTGGGCGAAGCATCGCGCCTGGTCGGCTGCGTCGAGCAGCGACTCCGCTGACCTTCCGTGCTTGGGGTAGGTGGCGATGCCGAAGCTGGTGGTCGTCGGCGTCCCGAGCTCGACCAGCCGGCGGCCGAGCGACTCGCGCAGGCGCTCGGCGACGGCTTGGGCGCCCTCCGCGTCGGTGCCCGGGAGCGCCAGCGCGAACTGCTTGGCGCCGGTGCGCGCGACCACGTCCTGGCCGCGGCGGATCGCGCGGCACACGTCGGCGAAGGCCTGCAGCGCCTCGTCGCCGCGCGCGTGCCCATGCAGCTCGTTGAGCGCCTTGAAGTGGTCCAAGTCGCCCACCACCACGCTGACCGGCGTCCCGGTCCGACGAGCGAGGAGCATCTCGGCGGTGAGCGTCTCCTGGCATCCACGGCGGTTGAGCAGGCCGGTCATCGGGTCGATGCGCGCGGTCCCGTGGAGCCGTGCTGCGAGGCGCTCGAGCCGGGGTCGCAGCATCCAGGCCACCGCGGAGACCACGGCGATCGAGCCCACCGTCATGATCGCGAAAGGGCTGGGCACGGGCGTCACGAGCAGCACGAGCGCGTAGGCGACCACGCCGAGGACGTTCAGGCGAATCGCCGCAGCCGGCTGGAGGAGCAGGGCGCCCTCGGCTCCGATCCAGACGTAGAGAATCACCCACGGCGACGAGCCGTCTTCAGTGAGCACGACGGCCACGGACACCAGCGCCAGCCCGCAGTAGAGGAGGACCTCGACGGCGACGGCGGCCCGGAGCTCGAAACTCAGCCCGACGGCCCCGACGGCGGCCGCGAGCCCCGACAGGAGCCAGAACCACGGTTCGCGACTCGGCGGGACCGGCTCGACCACGATGAGCAGGGCGCCCAGCGCCGCTGCGCTCAAGAACAGCAGGCACAGCGCGCGCCACGCCGCATGGCGCCGCTCGTCCGCGTCGAGCCACGAGTCTACGACTCGCGCAGGCTTCGCGGAGCGTGCGCGTCCCGGCGTCGGTAGGAGCGATCGAGTGGTGTCGGAGGCGAGCACGCCGCAAGTCAAGTACGTCTGCTCGGCTCCTGCGTCGAGCGAAAGGACAATTGCACGGCCGTCGACCGCGCTTGGGTCGACATCGGCTCGAACAGCGAAGCGCCTCAGAACCGGTTTCAAAAGGCGCGGCCGTGAGGGCGCCTCATTTCGAAACCGGTTCTAAGCCCTCGGCGCATCGTGGGCGCGCTTCGCCTCCACCTCAACGTTTCCACGAGGAAAGCCGATCAGTGAGCTATGGCTTCGCCCGACGTGCCCACCTCCGTCGGAGCAGCCGAGGTGGAGGAGACGCTGTGGAACCTTTCGATCGACATGCTCGCGACGTCCAACCTGGACGGCTACCTCACGCGCGTCAGCCCGAGCTGGGAGGCCGTCCTCGGCTACACGCCCGAGGAGCTGATGGCCCGCCCCTACCTCGAGTTCGTCCATCCCGACGACGTCGCCCGCACGCTCGCCCAGGCCGAGGCGCTGCTCGCTCCCGGCCACGCCACGGTGTCGTTCGAGAACCGCTATCGGGCCAAGGACGGCAGCTACCGCTGGCTGGCCTGGAACACGCGCACCAGCCAGGACGGGGTGACGCTCTACGGCGTCGTGCGCGACGTGACCCCCCAGCACGAGGCAGCGCGGGAGCACGAGCGGCTGCTCGGCGAGCTGCGCGAGCGCGAAATGATGCTGAGGGGCATCACCGAGAACCGCCTGACGCTGATCTACGTCAAGGACCTTGACGGGCGCTACCTGTTCTACAACCAGCCCTTCGCTGACGAGTTGGGGCTCGGCGCGCGCGGGGCGGCGGAGGGCAAGACGGGCATGGAGGTGCTGCTCGGCCGCGACGACTTCTGGCTGGATCCCGAGACCCTGCCCGTCTGGCGCGCGAACGACCTGCGCGCGGCGCAGGGCTCGGTGAACGTCGAGGAGTGGTTCGACCACCCCAAGCGCGGGCGGCTCACCTACGACTCGGTCAAGTTCCCGCTGCTCGACGCGGCGGGGGAGGTGTACGCGACGTGCGGCGTCTCGATCGACTCCACCGAGCGGGTCCGCGCGGCCGAGCGCCGCAAGGAGGCCGAGGAGCGCTTCAAGGGCGCCTTCGAGCACGCGCCGAACGGCATGGCGCTGATCGCCCGCGACCGCACCATCTTGCGGGCCAACGACGCGCTCTGCCGGCTCGCGGGCCGTGACGCCTACGACCTGCTTGGCACCGACCTCGAGGAGCTGGCCCATCCCGACGACGTCGCGATCGACCGGGATCGCTTCGCCGAGCTCACGCGCGGCGCGCTCGACTCATACGAGCAGGAGCTGCGGCTCCTGCACGCGGACGGGCAGATCGTGCCGGTCTGCAGCTCGTGGTCGGCGGTACGCGGCGAGGACGGCCGGCCGCTGCACTACATCGCCCAGCTCACCGACAAGTCGGCGGAGAGCCGCGCGAGCCGGCTGGCCGGAGCCCGGGCCGGGGTGGCCAGGGCGCTGGCCGAGTCCGCGCACCTCGACGACGCGACCGGGGCGATCCTGGCGGCACTCGGGGAGCCGCTGGACTGGGCGTTCGGAGCGTTCTGGACGCTCGACCGTGGGACGCAGATGCTCTCCTGCGTCGCGCAGTGGCGGCGTGAGGGCTTCGAGTTGGATGCCTTCGCGGCCGCGACGGGCGACCGCGCGCTCGAGTGCGGCCGCGGCTTCCCCGGCAGGGTCTGGGAGCTCGACGAGGTCTTGTGGGTTCCCGAAGTCAGCAAGTTCGAGCACTTCACGCGGGAGGAGGCCGCCGCCTCGGCTGGACTGCGTGCCGCGGTGGGCATCCCGATCCGCGACCGGGACGGCGTCTGCGGGGTGATCGAGTTCTTCGACCGTCGCCTGGCTTCGCCCGCACCCGACCTTCTCGAGGTCCTGGCGACGGCTTCGGAGCAGATCGGCCTGTACCTGTTCCGCAAGCAAGCGGAGGCGCGCCTGCGCACGAGCGAGTCGCGGCTGCAGAAGATCCTCGAGCACACACCGGCGGTCGTGTCGCTCCTAGACTCAGAGGGCCGCCACGTGCTGGTCAACCGCGCGTTCGAGAAGATGCTGGGCCTGTCGTCGGCCGACGTCGTCGGGCGCACCGTCGATGAGGTGTTGCCGCCCGAGCTGGCGGCGGCCCTCCGCGAGACCGGCGAAGCCGTCGTGAGGACGGGCGAACCGCTCGAGGTGGAGGGGCAGACCGTTGGAGCCGACGGTGAGACGCACACCCTGCTCGCGCTGAAGTTCCCGCTCCCGGACGCCGACGGGCGGGCGGTCGGCGTCTGCACCGTCGCGACCGACATCACCGAGCGCAAGCGGGCCGAGGCGGCACTCCTCGAGGCGCATGCGCAGGCTGTAGAGAACTCGCGGCTGAAGTCGGAGTTCGTCGCCAACATGAGCCACGAGCTGCGCACGCCGCTCAACGGCGTGATCGGCATGACCGACCTGCTGCTGTCCACCTCGCTCGATGCCGAGCAGGCCGAGTACGCCGAGATGGCGCGACGTGCAGGCGAAGCTCTGCTCGGCGTCATCTCCGACGTCCTGGACTTCTCGAAGATCGAGGCGGGCAAGCTCGAGCTCGACGAGCACGGCTTCGACCTGCGCCAGGTCGTCGACGACTCCTGCGCCATGACGGCGGAGGCGGCGTTCACCAAGGGTCTCGAGCTGCTGGTCGACGTCGACGCGGCGCTCGCCCAGGAGCTCCACGGCGACGCGGCGCGGCTGCGGCAGATCCTCACCAACCTGATCTCCAACGCGGTGAAGTTCACTGAAAGCGGCGAGGTCGTCGTCCGGGTCTTCCCGGAAGCCGCGGGGCAGGTGCGCTTCGAGGTCTCCGACACCGGCATCGGCATCGACGAGGAGCGCAAGGCGCGGCTGTGGGAGGCCTTCACCCAGGCCGACAGCTCGACCACCCGCCTCTACGGCGGCACGGGCCTCGGCCTGACGATCTCGCGGCAGCTCGTGGAGCGCATGGGCGGCAGGATCAGCGTCGAGTCCGAGCTCGGGCGCGGAAGCACGTTCGCGTTCAGCCTCCCGCTGGCGATCTCGGAGAGCTCCGTCGGCTCGAACAAGGCCGCGTTGGCCGGCCGGTCGGTGCTCGTCGTCGACGACAACGCGACGAACCGGTCGATCCTCGAGGTGCAGCTGGCCGGGCTGGGGGCCTCGGTGACGACCGTCTCCAGCGGTTCGGAGGCGCTCGTCGCGCTGCGTGACGCCGGCGACTCGGGGCGGCCCTACGACCTCGCCCTGCTCGACTTCGACATGCCGGAAATGGACGGCATCACGCTCGCCCGCCGGATCCAGGACGAGCCGTCGGGCGCGCGCACCCGGCTGGTCATGCTCACCTCCTCGGGCGGCGAGCGGATCGCGGCGCGCGAGGCAGGCGCGGGCACCTACCTGACCAAGCCGGTGCGCTACGACCGCCTGGCGCGCGCGCTGACCGACGCCCTCGCGACGCCGCCCGAGCCGCCGCCGGGTCCGGAGGTGCTCGCCGTGGCCGACACGCTCGCCCCGGCAGCTTCCGTGCGGCTGCTGGTGGTCGAGGACAACGAGGTCAACCAGCGAGTGGCCCGGGCGATGCTCGAGCAGATGGGCTTCCGGGTCGACGTCGCCGTCGACGGGCTCGACGGCGTCGGCAGGTGGGCTTCCGAGCACTACGACGCGGTGCTCATGGACTGCCAGATGCCGCAGCTCGACGGCTACGGCGCGACGCAGCGCATCCGTGGCCTGGAGAGCGGCGACAGGCACGTTCCGATCATCGCGATGACGGCGAATGCCATGGCCGGCGACCGGGAGCGGTGCCTGGCGTCCGGCATGGACGACTACCTGACCAAGCCGATCGGGAGGCCCGAGCTGCTCGAGGCGCTGGACCGCTGGGTCGGCCCGCATGCGGCACCACCGGCCGGCGAAGCGGTCCCGGCCGCTGCTGGTCTGACCGGCCTGATCGACTTCACCGTCCTAGAGGAGCTCGAAGACCTTGACGGGGTGGACGTGGTCGACCTCTTCTCGCTCTACTTCAGCGAAGCCGCAGAGCAGCTCTCCGAGCTCGAGAGCTCCGTCGCCTGCGGTGAGGGCCTCGCCGTCGGCCAGCTCGCCCACAAGCTCAAGGGGAGCAGCGGCGTCATGGGTGCCGCGTACGTCGCCGGGGTCGCGGCGCAGCTCGAGGCGACGGCCAAGGCGGGCGACCTGACGTCCGCGGCCGAGCTGCTGGGCGAGCTCCGCAACGGTCTCGACACGACACGCGCGGCCTTGAGCGAGCGTGCGGCCAAGGCCGGCGGCGACCACGCCCGGTCCGGGCAGCGCTCCTAGACAGCTTCGTGGAACGACCCATCCAGCCGACGCCACCGCGGCTCCGGGCGTGTTCAGGCCGGCGCGGCGGGCGCTGCGCGCCCCCAGCGATCAGCCTCCGCCGATCGCCTCCATGACGGTCCCGCTGCCGTCGCACGTCGCGCACGGCTTGCCGTCGCGGGTGCCGGAGCCGGAGCAGTCGGGGCAGAGGTTCTCCCCGGCGTTCGGCGTTCCCTCGGGAACCTCGTCGCCGGGCTTGTCGGTCTGTTCGGCCATGGAGTCGCCCTTACCCGGATTCACACGCGAGTGCGCAAGTGCTGCACGATGCGCGCCCGGTGCGTCGAGGCGCCGCCGAGCAGTGCGGAGTCGAGCTGCGCGCGCTTGAACAGCCAGTGCACGTCGGCCTCCCAGGTGAAGCCGATGCCGCCGTGCAGCTGGATCGCCGCCGCGGTGACCGAGCGGCCCGCGTCCGACGCGGCGGCCTTGGCCATCGCCGCCGCCGTCGGGAGGTCCTCGGGCTGCGCGTCGGCTGCCCAGGCCGCGTAGTAGACCGCCGCGCGAGCGCCCTCCGTGTCGCGGAGCATGAGCGCGGCGGCGTGCTGCACCGCCTGGAAAGAGCCGACGGGAACGTCGAACTGCTTGCGGTCCTTGACGTACTGCACGGTCATGTCGAGCGCGCGCTGGCAGACCCCGACGAGCTCGGCCGCGACGACGATCGCCGCGCGGTCCAGCGCGGTGGCGACGTCGCCCTCGAGCGCCTCGCCGGCCGCCGCCGCACGCACGCGCCCGTGCGCGCGGGTCGGGTCGATCGCGCTCGCGGGGCTCACCGCGGTGCCGGGCGCGTGGAGCGCGCCGCCGCCGCCGGAGGCCGTGATCACGAGCGCCTCGGCTGACGCGCCCGGGACCACCGCCTCGCGGCCCTCGTCCACGACGGCCACCGCGCCGCGCTGCGTGCCCGCCGCCAGGCCGCCGAGCCACTGCTCCTGCTGCGCAGCCGAGCCCGCGGCCTCCACCACGGTCGCCGCCAGGGCGGTGCCGAGGAACGGCACGGGCGCGCAGGCGAAGCCGAGCTCCTCGGCGATCACCGCGAGCTCCACCATCCCCAGGCCCGAGCCGCCGTGCTCCTCGCTCACCGCGATGCCGGGCCAGCCCAGCTCGCAGAGCTCGGCCCACAGCGCATCGTCCTCGCCGCCACCCTCGGCCGCGGCGCGCACGGCCGCCCACGTCGAGCGCTTGTCGAGCAGGTCGCGCGCGGTGCGCTTGATGTCGTACTGGTCCTCGGAGAGGTCGAACAGCATTCTGGGTCTCCTATCGCGCTCGGGGAAGGGCGAGCACGCGCTCGGCCACGATGTTCTTGAGGATCTCGGTGGTGCCGCCCTCGATCGAGTTGCCGCGCGCGCGCAGCAGCTCATAGCTCCAGGGGGTGCCGACGGTCAGCGCGTCCGCGCCGACGATGTCGGCGGCGACCTGGACGAGCTGCTGGTTGCTCTCGCTCCACAGCCACTTGGTCAGCGAGCCCTCGGGCCCCGGCTGGCCGTACTTCTCGATCGTCGAGAGGCCCTTGAAGGCCATCAGCCGCAGCGTCTCGCAGCGGATGTGCAGGTCACCGAGCTTGTCGGCGATCCGCGGGTCGTCGAGCGCGCCGTTCTCCGCCGCGGTGGCGATCAGCCCGTCGAGCAGCTGGCGCATCCGCACCTGGAGGAAGAACGCCAGGCCGGCGCGCTCGTTCATCAGCGTGGTCAGCGCGACCTTCCAGCCGTTGCCCACGCCACCGATCACGTTCTCGTCGGGGATCCGCGCACCTTCGATGAACAGCTCGTTGAACTCCGCCTCGCCCGTGATCTGCACGAGCGGGCGCACCTGGATCTCCGCCTGCTCCATGTCCATCAGGAAGTAGGTCAGGCCCTTGTGCTTCGGCACGTCGAAGTCCGTGCGCGCGACGAGCATGCACCACTTGGAGAACTGCGCGCCGGAGGTCCAGACCTTCTGGCCCGTTACCAACCAGCCATCGCCGTCCTTGACCGCGCGCGTCTTGACCGCGGCGAGGTCCGAGCCGGCCTCGGGCTCGGAGAAGCCCTGGCACCAGATCTCCTCCGCGGAGAGGATCGGCGTGAGGTAGCGCTCCTTCTGCGCCTCCGTGCCCCAGAACATCACGGTCGGGCCGCCGAGCAGCAGCCCGAGGACGTTGGCGGGCAGCGGTGCGTTCGCGCGGCCGAGCTCCTCGAAGAAGATCGCGGTCTCGAACAGCGAGGCGCCGCGGCCTCCGTACTCCTTGGGCCAGTGCACGCCGGCCCAGCCTCCCCGGTGCAGCTGGGCCTGCCACTCGCGGCTCCAGGCGTAGCGCTCATGCTCACCCTGCGGCTCGGGGCCGGGCGGGTTGGCGGCGAACCAGGCGCGCAGCTCGTCGCGGAAGGCGAGCTCAGACGGGGTGAAGGAGAGGTCCATGGTCAGTCCCTTGGGTCGGTGGTGGGGCCGAGGAGGAGCGATTCCGCGCAATCGCAGAAGACGTCCTCCAGGTCGGTGAAGGTCGGCTGGAGCTGCGAGCGCAGGCGCTCCACGAGCAGCTGCTCGGTCCCGGCGCAGAGGACGAAGAGCGCCTCGGCCGGCGGCGTGCGGCGCTGGGCGTCCGCGTTGCGCGCGGCGCGTCCGGAGCGGGCGTAGCGGTCGGCGAAGCGCCGGGTGGCGTCGGCGTGCGCGGCGGCCGCGGCCGGGCCGGCGGCGTGGACCTCGACGAGGCAGGCGCGGGCGAACGCGAGGTCCTCTTCCAACGCCTCGAGGTAGGCGCGCACGCCGGCACGCAGCTGCCCACGCCAGTCGTCGGTGGCGCGCACCGCGGCCGCGACCCGTGCGTCGACGACCTCCATGCCGTGGCGCAGCGCCTCGACGAAGAGCTCCTCCTTGGAGGCGAACTCGTCGTAGAAGGTGGAGCGCGACACGCCGGCGGCGCGCACGACGTCGGCGACGGTCGCGCTGGAGTAGCCGCGCTCGGCGCTCACCCGCGCCATCGCCGCCAGAAGTCGGGCGCGGGGCGCTGCGTGGGCGCCGGCGGTCAGCTTCGGGTGGGCGGCGACGAGCTCCGACATGCGTGCCGCCGTACCCTAGGGGTACGCGGCGATACCCGCAAGGTACACCGGGGCGCTCAGGCGACGACGCCGGCGATCACGGCGAAGTGCGCGGCGGCCGCCGCGATGACGAGCGCGTGGAAGAGCTCGTGGTAGCCGAAGACCGCGGGCGACGGGTCGGGTCTCTGACGGGCGTAGACGACCGCGCCGACGGTGTAGAGGAGGCCGCCGAGCGCGAGCAGCGCCATCCGCAGCGGACCGAGCGCGTCGTAGAGCGCAGGCCCGGCGGCAACGGCAGTCCAGCCCAGCAGGACGTAGAGGAGCGCGGCGAGCCAGTCCGGGGCGTCGAGCCACACGAACTTGAGCGCGACACCGGCGGCCGCACCGCTCCAGACCACGACGAGCAGCACGGTGGACAGCGTGCCGTGGAGCACCAGCAGCGCGAGCGGCGTGTAGCTCGCGGCGATGAAGCAGAAGATCATCGAGTGGTCGGCACGGCGCAGCCAGCGCGCCGCTGCCGGGGACCAGGCCCCGCGGTGATACAGCGCCGAGATGCCGAAGAGGCCGCAGATGCCCACCGCGTAGACCGACGCGCCGGCGCGCGCGCGGGCACCCTCGGCCAGGACGACCAGGGCGGTGCTGAGCGCCGCAGCGGGAAAGAACGCGTACTGGTGCGAGACACCGCGGAGTCGCGGCTTGACCGGCACGGGATCAACGATGCCGCGGACCATGCGCCGAGGACGGTAGTGCGCGGCCCAGGCTCGCGGGTGTCCGCCGGTGCTCCGCGCGCGGGCGCCGCCGCCTCCGATCGGCTTTACTGCCTCGTTCCCTGACCTCTCGCCGCGATCACGCGCCGACCCTCCGCCGGACCCTCGCCATGACCAGCACGCCCGAATCGCCCGAACCCGCCGACGCCGACCCGCAGGAGGCTCTGACGCCGCAGCCCGCCGACGCAGCGGACTCCTCGCTGCCCGAGGAGCCCGCCGCGCCCGCGCCGGCGCCGGCCGATGAGCCGGCAGCTGCTGCGGAGCCCCCGCCGGCCGCTGAGCCGGCTGCTGCAGTGGAGCCCGCGCCGGCCGATGAGCCGGCAGCTGCGGTGCAGGCCACCCCCGCGGCTGAGGTGTCTGCCGACGAGGCGCCCGCCGCACTGGCGCAGCCCGTGTTGGACTCTGCGGTCGATGCACCGGCCGAGCCGGCAGCTGCGGCTGAGGTGTCTGCCGACGACGCCCCCGCGGCGCTGGCGCAGCCCGTGTTGGAGTCTGCGGTCGATGCACCGGCCGAGCCGGCAGCTGCGGCTGAGGTGTCTGCCGACGACGCGCCTGCGGCTGAGGTTTCTGCCGACGACGCGCCCGCCGAGGCGGCGCCCGGTGAGTCGGTCGACTCGGAGCAGGCGACGCCCGCCCAGGCGCCGACCGCGCCCGGTGCTGCGCCGCGCGCCCCGCAGGACAAGGCTCGGTCCCGCCGGCCCGACAAGCCCGCCCGCCCGCGCCGCCGTCGGCCCAACGCCGCGCAGAAGCACCGAACCGCCTTCTTCAACCGCCTGACCGAGCTGCGTCGCGCCGAGCAGCCTGAGGACGCTCGAGGCGCCGCCCCGGCGGCCGCGCCCGAGGAACCGACGGGAGCGGCGGACCCCACGGTCGCCGCCGGCGCGGGCGAGGGCGCCGACGGGTCGCCTTCCGCGGTCGAGGCTCCGACGCCCACCGCCGGCGTGAGCACCGCGCCTGCCGCCGAGGACACGGACGCCGCAGGCAGCGGCGCTCCAGCCGCCGAGGATGCACCCGCGCCCGCCGAGGCGCAAGCGCCTGCGGCGGACGGCGAAACGCAAGCCCCTGCGACGCCCGCGGAAACGCAAGCCCCTGCGACGCCCGCGGAAACGCAAGCCCCTGCGACGCCCGCGGAAACGCAAGCCCCTGCGACGCCCGCGGAAACGCAAGCCCCTGCGGCGGACGGCGAGGCTGCCGCGGAGGGCGAGGCTGCCGCGCACGGTGAAGCACCCGGCGCGGGCGGCGGTGCGCCGACCGGCGAGGACGGCGCGACCGAAGCCGGCGCCGCGGTGCGCCGGCCGAGCGTTCCCCGCCTGGTCATCGCCATCGAGCGCGTCGGAGGCCCCGAAGCGGTTCGGGCCGCGCTCGCGCCCAAGGCCGACGAGAAGGGCCAGCCGATGAAGTGGGCGGCCGTCTGCGCAGAGGCAGCGACGGGGTTGGCTCCCGGCGACCCGCTCTTCCTCGCGTGGATCCGCCTTGCGGCCACGCCCGTGCGCGCGATCAAGGGCGAGGTCTCCGAGCGCCCCGAGCGCGGCGGCCCCGGCGCCCGACGTGGCGGTCCGGGCCAGGGCGGCGGCGGGCAGGGCAGTGGCGGGCAGGGCGGTGGCGGACGACCCGGCGGCGGTGGCGGCGGCGGGTTCGGCGGCCGCGGCGGCGGGCGTGGCGATCGCGAGGATCGCGGTCCGAAGGTGACCGCGAAGGACCTCGCCGGCGCGCAGGACGGCAAGATCGGCACGAGCGTCCGCTTCGTCACCGACGACTCCGGCGAGCGCAAGGAGCGCGATCGGCGCAAGAAGGAGGAGCGCGAAGCCAAGCGCGAGGCCGAGCGGGCCCGCCTGGAGCGCCTCGGCTACTAGATGGTTGACTGACACTTCGCCTAGCTGGCCGCGCGCCGTCCCCGCCTGGCGGCCGGTACGGCACGTCGCTGCTGCTCGGCGGCCGGTCGCACGCGGCGCACGCGCGGGCTGCAGGTCAGGCGCCCGCGCGCCGATGCAACCGTGATGCGTGCGCGACGTCTCCCGATCGTCCTCGGTGCCCTCGGCCTGGGGCTGGCGCTCGTCGTGCTCGTCGGCGCACTCAGGAGCAGCGCTGGGCCGGTCCGACCCCGCACGCCCGCGGTGTCCGCGGGCGTCGTCATCCTGCCCGATGCCTCCGCGCCGACCCCGGCCGTCGTCACGCTTGCGGCGCCGCGCTCGGGCGCGTGGCGCGCTCACGAGCTGCGTCGGCTGCGCCGCTCGCGGAGCGTCGCGGGCGCCCTGCGCCGTGCCTGGCTCGCACGCCGCATCGACGCGGGGCAGTACGCGGGCTACCGCGGTACGTGGGCGCGCTCGCGCGCCGCGGCCCTCCGACTGCGTGGCACCCGGAGCTTCGAGCAGCGCGCCGCGGTCGCGCTCGTCACGGGCCTGGCGCGCGAGAGGCGGCTCAGCTCCTCGCGCTTGGCCCCGACGTTTCTCACGCTGCGCCGCAACACGAACTTCTGGAGCCGGCGCGGCGCACCGCGCGTCGGTCAGCGCTTCGCCTTCGGCCGCGACCCCGTCGTCTTCCGCTACGAGCCCGGGCAGGGGCTCCAGATCCATTGGCTCGGCACCTGGGGACGGGTGAACGGGCGTGCGCGCTTCTGCCTCGAGCGACGCCGCCGCTGCCCGCACGCGACGCTGCGCAAGGAGCTCGACCGGCTGGTCGCGCTGGCTTCGCGGCGCGCAGGCTATGCGGCCTACGAGAGCTTCTACCGCTTCGGCGGCGGTCGGCCCGGTTGGGTCTCGGGCATGGTCCAGGGCACCGCCGTGCAGGCGCTCGCGCGTGGCCGCCGAGCGCTCGCGGCGCCGCGCTTCGGCCTGGCGGCGCGGCGTGCGCTGGGCGCGTTCGAGCGGCGGCCGCCGCTCGGCGTCCGCGTTCGCGACGGCCGTGGGCGCCACTTCCTGATGTACTCCTTCGCGCCGGGGCTGCGGATCCTCAACGGGCACCTGCAAGCCGTCACCGGGCTGCACGACATGGCCGCGCTGACCGGCAGCCATCGCGCCCGGCGCCTATTCCGCAGCGGGGAGCGCGCGGCGCGCGCCGCGGTCCCGCGCTTCGACACGGGCGCCTGGTCGCTCTACTCGGCCGACGGCCGCGAGTCGACCCTGGGCTACCACCGGCTCGTCGACGGGTTCCTCGGCAACCTCTGCCGCCGCACGCACCGCGCGGTCTACTGCAGGACGGCCCGCCGCTTCCAGCGCTACGAGCGCGAGCCGACGCGCATCGCCTTCGCCGGCCGGGAGCAGACGCGCCTCGGCCGCCCCGCGCCCGTCGCCTTCACGCTGTCGAAGCGCTCGCTCGTGCTCGTCGAGGTCCGCAACGTGCGCGGGCTAGCCCTGCGCCGCGTAGTCGAGCTCGATCGCGGCCCCCACGTCGTCGGCTGGATGCCGCGGCACCGCGGCCGCTACGAGGTGCAGGTCGCCGCGCAGGGGCCGAGCGGCCCGCGCGGCCTGCGCACCCGGACCGTCCGGGTGACGGCGCCGCCCCCCAAGCGGCCGCGCGCGGAGCGCCGGCGCGCAGGCAAGTCGGACCGAGACGCTCAACGACCCGGACGAGGCGCAGCGCCCCGGAGCGCTGCGAAGCGGGGCCGTGGCGCCTCACGGCCGCGCCTACCCTAAACCGACAGTCAGGCCACCCGGGCGGCGGCGGCGCCGTCGTCGCCGGCGGCGACCTGCGGCGCTGAGCCCGCCTCGGCCCCGGCTGAAGCCGACGCCCGCGCCGACTTCCACGTGCTGAAGGTCGCGAGGACCGCGGAGAGCTCCGGCATGACCTGGTCGCGCTCGGCCTGCTGCTGGTAGTCGAGCATCCGCAGGCGCTCGACGGCACAGCCCACCTCGGACGCCGCCTTGCGCAACGCGGCGATGATCTCGGGCACCCCGCCCGGTTCGGACTGGGCGCGGCGCGCCGCATTGGCGAGTACCCCGGCAGCGCTTCCGCGCGAGCGTGCGTCGCCGTCGTCGGCTGCCGCCCCCCGCGCGCGACCGGCGCCGATGATCAGCCGGCAGTGCGGGCAGCGAACCGCGGCCGGCGGGTAGGGCAGGCGCTGCGCCCCCGGCATCGGCAGGAGGCAGTGCGGGCAGTGAGGGAGCGGCATCCGGTCGTTGGTACCCGCTGGCCTGCGACTTCTATGCCGAGTTGCGCGTCGGGCGTTCGTCGGCGCACCGGGAGCGGATCGGACACCGCAGTTTGGTCGTGCGGCGCTCGCGGTACCCGACCTGCATGACCAGCCCCATCACCGTCCAGAAGTTCCTCAAGGGTGCCGAGTACCCGGCCGACCGCAACGACCTGCTCGCCGTCGCGGAGGGCAACGACGCGCCCGAGGACGTCGTCGAGGCGCTCGAGGGGCTCGACGAGACGACGTACGACGGCCCCGACGACGTGGCCGAGGCGCTCGACGTCTGAGGCTGCACCGAGACGCCGGACGGCACGGACGCACGAACGGCCCGGAGAAGCCGGGCCGTTCGCAACGGAGAAGCGATTGGGGCGCGATCTAGATCGCGCGACCGCGGCCGATGCGTCGACCGGAGCCGATGCCCGCGACGAGCACCAGGATGGCCGCGATGATCGCGACGATCGAGGGCAATCCGATCGCGATCGCCACGAAGTAGACGACGAACGCGATGACGACGGCGATGAGGGCGTGGACCAGAAGTGACATGCGGTTTCTCCTCAAGTGGTTGTGGCCGAGCGGATGCCCCAGCGCCTAGCCGCCAAAACCGCACTGGACGGACGTCGCGTCAGGCCGCGTCGACGGGATCACGGAGGTCGCCGACGAGTCGCTCGCGCAGCAGCGCGAACGCGACCGTTGCCGACACGCCGCGCAGCAGCCGCCGCTGGGTGTCGGTGAGGTCGGCCTGCTCGTCGACGACGACGAGCAGCGCGCCGAGGCTCTCGCCGGCCGCAAGCATCGGCACCGCGAGCAGCGCGAGCCCCGCCGGAGCGCCGAACGCGCGCGCCGTCTCCTCTCCGAGCCAGGCGGTGTCGCCGTCGCGCAGCGCCTCCGCGAGGTCGTCGAAGCGCGTGACCGTGACCATCTCGGGGCCGAGCAGCCCACGGGCCGAGCGCCCGAGGACGAGCGCCCCCGCCATCGACGGGGCGATCGCCACGTCGACGGCGCTCAGGCGCCGCACGAGCACCGCGGTGGCGTCGGAGATCGCGCTCATCCCCGAGCCCAGCCGGAAGATGTCGGTGATGGCGGCGAGCGCCTCGGCGAAGCGCGCGTCGCGGTCGGAGCGCTCGCGCAGCACCTCGCGCTCACGCTCGGCGTCGGCCAGCAGCTGGCGCGTGCGCCGCTCCCGAGCGGTGTCGATGCCGATGAGCGCCGCCAGCGGCCGCTGCCCCGGCTCGTGGGGGAGCCGGTAGGCGATGGAGTGCGCGCCCGAGCGCAGGCCCGCGGTCCAGTCGGGGTGCTCGCAGCCCGCCGCGACCAGGTCGTCGGTGAACAGGCGCCTGAGCGTCGCGCAGCCCGGCTCGTGGGCGAACCACGGCGCAAGCTCCAGGAGGTCGTCCCCCGGAGCCGGGGCGCCGGGACGGTGGCGGACGGCTGCGTTGACCCACTCCACCCGGAGGGGCTCGGGGCCGGAGAGGGCGACGACCGCCACGGGCGCACGCTCGGCCAGCGCCGCCTGGGCGCCGCCCGAGATGCCCGCATCGGTCGGCAGGTCGGTGGCGTCGATCGCGGAAGGGATCGGCACGCCGCTCTCCACCGCGCGCCGCACCGCGACCACGCGCGCCACGTCGTCGACGGCGTAGCGGCGGGCGCCGCCGTGCGCGCGAACGGGCCGCGGGAAGCCGTGGCGGCGCTCCCACGTGCGCAGCCGCTCGCGCGAGACGCCCGTGAGGGCGGCGAAGTCCGTCGCAGTTACCGTCTGACCACCCTTGACCACAGGGGAAGTCTGACAGTTGCCGGTGGTCAAGCGCGAGGCCACCTGACAGGCTTGACGTACTGTCACCGTCGTCCGTAGGAGCCCGCCACCATGCCCGTCGAGTTGAGCCCACCGCAGCGCGAGACCCTTCGCGCCGTCTGCGACACGTTCGTCCCGTCGCTCGAGCACGCAAACGACCCGGACGGCTTCTGGGCGCGTGCCGCCTCCGACGTCGGCACGGACGAGGGGCTTGCCACGTTCCTCGGCGAGCTGCCGGAGGACCAGGCGGGCGGGCTGCTCGAGCTGCTCGACGCGCTGGCCGGGCAGGGCTTCGCGGAGGCCTCGCAGCTCTCGCGCGAGCAGCTGCTGCGCAACGTGGCGATGGCCAACCGCGAGGCGGCGGGCGGCATCGGCGCACTCGGGGCGCTGACGATGTTCTTCACCTACGGCGGCGTGGACGAGCTCGGGCAGAACCCTAACTTCAAGACGTTCGGCTACCCCGGGCCGATCTCGCCGCCCCGCGACACGCCCAAGCCCCTCACGCCGCTCGTGCCCGAGGGCGACCTCGAGCTCGAGGCCGACGTCGTGGTGGTCGGCTCGGGCGCGGGCGGCAGCGTGGTGGCCGGGGAGCTCGCACGGGCGGGCATGAAGGTGGTGGTCCTCGAGGCGGGCGGCTACTTCACCGAGCAGGAGTTCAACCAGGTCGAGCTGTGGGCCTACCAGAACCTCTTCTACCGCGGAGGCCCGACGCCGACGGCCGACCAGAACATCTCCCTGCAGGCCGGCGCCGCGCTCGGCGGGGGCACGGTGGTCAACTGGACGAACTCGCTCAAGACCCAGAGCTGGGTGCGCGAGCAGTGGGCCGAGGAGTTCGGCCTCACGGACGTCGCCTCGGACGCGTGGGACGCGCACCTCGAGGCGGTCTGGCAGCGGCAGTCGATCAACGGCGACTGCTCAGAGCTCAACCGCCCGCAGGAGGCGATGCAGCGCGGAGCCGAGCGGCTCGGCTGGAGCTTCACGACCACGAACCGCAACACCGACCCGGCGACCTACGATCCCGCGCAGGCGGGCTACATGGGCTTCGGCGACCAGTCGGGCTCCAAGCGCTCGACGGACAAGACCTACCTCGTCGACGCCGCCGAGCACGGTGCCGACATCCTCGCGGGCTGCTGGGCCGAGCGCGTGCTCGTCGAGGGGGGCCGGGCCAGCGGCGTGGAGGCGACGTGGTCGGATCGCTCCGACGGCCGCAGCGCGAAGGTGACCGTGCGTGCGGAGCACGTCGTCGTCGCGGCGGGCGCGCTCGAGTCGCCGGCGCTGCTGCTGCGGTCCGGCATCGGCGGCCCCGCGGTCGGCAAGCACCTGCGGCTGCACCCGTGCACCGCGCTCTTCGGCTTCCACAACGCTGACCAGCAGGCGTGGTGGGGCGCCCCGCACGCTGGCCTGGTCGACGAGTTCGCCGACGTGGAGGGGGGCTACGGCTTCCTCCTGGAGGGCGCGCAGTACACGACCGCGGTGGCCGCCTCGGCGATCCCGTTCAGCACCGCCGAGGCCCACAAGCAGATGATGGCCGACTTCTCCACGGGGGCGACGGTCATCGGCCTCCTGCGCGACCACGGCGGCGGACGGGTGACCGTCGACGAGCAGGGCATGGCCGTCCACCACTACGACCTCGAGGCCGACGCGCTCGACGTCCGCAACACCCACCGGGCGATCGCGGCGCAGGCGCGGCTGCACGAGGCCGCCGGCGCGCACACGATCGCGGCGCTCGGTGCCGGGGTGCCGCGCTGGCGGCGCGGCGACGACCTCGAGGCCTACATCGCCAGGGTGCAGCGGATCCCCCTGCGCCACGGGGGCATGAAGCTCTTCGCCGCGCACCAGATGGGCTCCTGCCGGATGGGCCTCGACCCGGCCGACTCGGTCGCCAACCCCGACGGGGAGCTGCACGACACGCCCGGGGTGTGGATCGGCGACACGGCGGCGTTCCCGACTTCGAGCGGCACGAACCCGATGCTCACCTGCATGACGCTCGCCCACCGCACGGCCGCCCGCATCGCGGCCGCCGCCGGCAAGGCCGTCGTCGCCCCTCCCGTCCCCGTCTCGGCCTAGGAAGAAGCAGACCATGGAAGCCTCCGTCGCCCCCGCCTCGTTCGTCCCCGGCACCGTCGTCGACCGCCCTCAGCTGTTCATCGGAGGGGAGTGGGTCGCCCCGGCCGGCACTCAGACGATCGAGGTGGTCAACGCCTCCACCGAGCAGGTCATGGGCTCCGTGCCCGAGGGCACCCCGGAGGACGTCGGGCGCGCCGTCGCCGCGGCCCGCGCCGCCTTCGAGAGCTGGAGCACGACGCCCGTCGACGAGCGCGTCGCGCTGTGCACGGCGATCTCCTACGCGCTGCAGGACCGCGCGGAGGAGCTCACCGTGCTCATCTCCTCCGAGCTGGGCATGCCGCTGGAGCTCTCGGGGATGATCCAGGCCGGCCTGCCGACGATGACCTTCGGCTCGATGGCCCAGCTCGCCGACGAGGTCGCGTGGGAGGAGCAGATCGGCAACTCGCTGGTCGTACGCGAGGCCGTCGGAGTCGTCGGCGCGATCACGCCGTGGAACTACCCGCTCCACCAGATCGCCGCGAAGGTCGCCCCGGCGATGGCGGCAGGCTGCACCGTGGTGCTCAAGCCGAGCGAGGTCACGCCGCTCAACGCGTTCCTGCTCGCCGAGGTGATGGAGTCCGTGGGGGTGCCGCCCGGCGTCTTCAACCTGGTGACGGGAACGGGGCCGGTCGTCGGCGAGGCGATCGCGGGCCACCCGGGGATCGACATGGTGACCTTCACCGGCTCGACCGCGGCGGGGCGCCGCGTCAGCGAGGTGGCCAGCGCGACCGTCAAGCCCGTGGCGCTCGAGCTCGGTGGCAAGTCGCCCAACGTCATCCTCGACGACGCCGATCTGCAGAAGGCGGTCGTCGACGGCATGACCAAGTGCTTCTTGAACTCGGGGCAGACGTGCAGCGCGCTGACGCGGATGCTCGTGCCGCGCGCGTCGCTGCCGGCGGCCGAGGCGATCGCGCAGGCCGTAGCCGAGCAGGTCGTGGTCGGCGATCCGTTCGCCCCGGGCACCCAGCTCGGGCCGCTCGTCTCCGACGTGCAGCGCGAGCGCGTGCGCGGCCACATCACACGCGCGGTCGAGGACGGCGCGCGCCTAGTGGCCGGTGGCGCCGAGCCGCCCGAGGAGCTCGCAACGGGCTACTACGTGCGCCCGACCGTCTTCTCCGACGTCACGAGCGACATGGCGATCGCCCAGCAGGAGGTCTTCGGCCCGGTGCTCGTGCTGATCGCCTACGACGACGAGGACGACGCGGTGCGCATCGCCAACGACTCGGACTACGGCCTGGCCGGGGGCGTATGGTCGGGCGATCAGGAGCGCGCCAAGCGCGTCGCGCGCCGGATCCGCACGGGCCAGGTCGAGATCAACGGCGGGGTCTTCAACCCGCTCGCGCCGTTCGGCGGCTACAAGCAGTCCGGCCACGGCCGCGAGCTCGGGCGCTACGCGCTGGAGGAGTTCCTCCAGGTCAAGGCGCTGCAGCTGTGAGGAGCGCCTCGGCGGCGTCGGCCTCGTTCTGCTGCTTGGCCAGCACGGCTTGCGCGAGGGTGTTGGCGTAGGAGAGGGCCAGCAGGGTCGCGCCGACGCGGGCGTGGCGCGGGGAGGCGGCGCGCAGGCCGATGAGTGACAGCGCGCTCCACGAGCCCAGGCAGCGGGTGCACATGAGCAGCTCGCCGACCACGTAGCGCGCACCGCGGCCGCGCGCATGCCGCTCGCCCTCGGCAGGAGTTTGGACGAAGGGCGCACGGACCCACTCGGTGACCTTCTCCTTGGCGATCAAGCGGGCCAGCCCTGCGGTCGCTGCGCCGTAGAGCATGAGCTCGCCGGGGTCCGCGGGCGCCGGATCGTCGCGCTCGCGGGCGGCCACCAGCGCGACGGTGCCCGCCAGGGCGGCGTACGTCAGGCTCAGCGCCGCGTAGTTCTCCGGGTCGGTGGGCGTGGCGGCGATGGGATCCATGGACAAGCACGGCTACCCGAGCCCACGGATGGGTACCCCTCCTCGCATGCCCATCACGCTCGAGATCCCGTCCTACCCCAACGACCCGTCCGGCCCCGTCGCGCCGGTCGGCCCGGCGATCCCGTCCGAGCCGGTCACCGACCCCTCCCCGTCGGAGCCGGTCGGGCCGGTCATCGACGATCCCGCACCGTCCGACGTCCCGCCGCCGGACGACTCCCCGGAGCCGCAGCAGGTCTAGGAGGCTGTTGAACTTTTCCCGCGCCCGCGGGAAACCACCTCGCGCGCACCAGGGCCCACGCGACGACTCGCCAATCCAACGAGGATTGGCCACGTCATCGCGCGGCCCCTGGCACGGGCGATGCGGCCCTGTGCGAACACGGTCGAAAGATCAACACGCTCCTGGGAGGCTCCTAGCGCCTTAGCCTGGATCCACCGATTCTCGCGGTGCGACCCGTCCATATGCCAGTGCCATACGCGTCCGGACCAGCCACGAAGGAGTCACCCTGCGAGTGCTGGTCCGGACACGTCTGACCCGGCCTATGAACGGCTCGCACTCACGATCGATCGGTGGATCCAGGCTTAGGTCGACAGCGCGCTCGAGTTGCGCCCGGAGCGCTTGGCCCGGGACAGCGCGGCGTCAGCGCGAGCGAGGAGCTCTCCGTGCGACTCGCCGCCACGCAGCGTCGCCAGCCCGGCCGAGCAGGTCATCCCGCTGGTCAAGCTGCCGCGCAGCCCGTGGACGACGTCGAAGGCCGGGTCGAGGCCGCGCCCCGGCATCAGCAGCGCGAACTCCACGCCGCCGAGGCGGAGCAGCATGTCGCCCTCGCACAACGTGGACCGCCAGTCCTCCGTGAGCTCTCGGAGCAGGGCGTCGCCGGCCTGGTGACCGCGCCGGTCGTTGAAGCGCTTGAAGCGGTCGAGGCTCAGCAGCGCGAGCACGAGCGGCTGCTCGAGCTCGCGGGCGCGCGCGAGCTCGCGCGGGCCCCGCTGCTCCCATGCCCGCCGGTTCGGCAGGCCGGTGACGGGATCGGTGAGCATCTCGGCGTCTAGGCGGCCGGCGAGGCTGCGCAGCTCGAGCTCGGACGCGACTGCCGCAGCCAGGTCGGCGAGCGCGTCGAGGTCGTGCTGCAGCCACCGTCGCGGCGCGGCGTCGACCGCGCAGAGGGCGCCGAGGGTGTGGCCGTCCGCCGTCGTCAGCGGCATCCCCGCGAAGGCGATGACGTCCTGGGCGGCGATCACCGTGTCGTCGAGGTGCGCGACGTTGCGCGCGTCCTCGACGATCAGCGGGGCGCTGCGGTCGACGACGTGTGAGCAGAGGGAGTGCGCCAGCGGCGTCTCGTGCAGCCCGGCCCACGCGCCGCTGAGGCCGGTTGCGCTCAGCAGCACCCGCCGGTCGGCGTCGACGAGCGACACGAAGGCGACCGGCACGCCGAGCAGCCGCGCGGCCAGGCGCATGAGGCGGTCGAACGACTCGCTCGGCTCCGCGTGCAGGAGGCCGGACTCGCGCAGCGCAGCCAGGCGGGCGGGATCGGAGATCGAGGACTTCGGGTCGGGTGCGGCGGCGGGGAACGGCACGGTGGCACCATCGGCGCTGCGGACGCTCGGCTCGAGGAAACTCTCTTCGCGTACTAGACGATGGGGTCGGAGCGCACGTCGAGCACCCGGGCCAGGCCCGTCCAGTGCAGGAGCTTGGCGACGGGGCTGCCGTCCACGCAGAGCACGGTCACGTCGGTGTCGTTGCGCAGCGCCTGTCGGCGGCAGCGGTTGAGCCCCGCGACTCCGGCCGAGTCGATGAAGCCGACCTCGCGCAGATCGACCTCCACACGGCCGCCGGACGGCATCGCGGCCGATACGGCTTCGACGAGCTGCTCGATGGTGTCGAGATCGACCTCCCCCCGCACGCGCACGACACCGGTGCCGTTGCGGACGTGCGATTCGATTCCGAGCTGCGCGGAGGCCATCGCGGCCAGCATACGGAGCGGCGCGGCCCGCAACGGTCGGTGGGAACCGCGCGCTCGCCTCAGAGTCCGGGAGGGCTGCCGAGTCCCGTCGCGATCTCCTGCGCGCGCCCTGGTGCGTCGTCACCGGCGGCGAGCGGCGGGGTGTCGTCGCCGGCTGCGTCACGCAGGCCTTCGAGGAGGTCCTCGAGCGCCTCGACGGCGGTGCGCCGCGGCCTCCAGCCGAGCTCGGAGCGGATCCTCGAGGTGTCCATGAGCGGTGCGTGCAGGCCGAGGTCGAGCCATCCGGGAGGCGTGGGCTGCAGGCGGGCGCGCCAGGTCAGCGCTGCCACCGCTCGAGCCACGGCCGCGGGCACGGGGACCCGGCGCGCCTTGAGGCTGCGGGCGATGGTCCGCAGGTCGAGTGGCGGGTCGGCGGCCACGTTGTAGGCCCCGCGCGCGTCGGGGTCGGTCGCGGCCATCCGGTAGGCCTGCGCCAGATCGGCGCTGTGAACGGCTTGGAAGCAGACGCCGCGCACGTCGGGGACGATCGGGATGAGCCCGGGCCGGATCAGGCGACCGGGCACGAACGGCCCGAGGAACAGGCGCCGGATCTCCTCTGCCGCGCCCCGCTGCATCACGATGCCGGGGCGCAGGCGGACCACGCGCAGCTGCGGATGCGCGGCCTCGACGGCGTCGAGCTCTCGCTCGGCAGCCGCCTTGTCGACGGAGTAGAAGGAGGAGGCGATCCCGCCGGTCGGCCAGCTCTCGTCGACGCGGCGGTCGTGCGGCCCGGGGGAGTAGGCGCCGACGGAGGATGCGTGGACGAGCGCGCCGACCCCCGCGCGGGCGGCGGCGGTGAAGACGCGCCGGCTTCCCTCGACGTCGATCGCGCGGGTCTGCGCGCGGTCGCGCGCGGGCTGGATGGCCCAGGCGAGGTGCACGACCGCGTCGGCGCCGGCGAAGAGCGCGTCGAGGTCGGCGTCCATGATGTCCGCCGCCTGCCAGGTCACCTTCGTCAGCTCGAGCTTCGGCAGCCGCCGGGCGACCCCGGTGACCGCGGTGACGGACGGATGGGCGGAGAGCTCGCGGAGCAGGCTGGTGCCGACGTTTCCCGTGGCCCCGATGACGACGATGCGCATGGTGCTCGGGGTACCCGGACGGGCGCGCACTACCCGGGCGTAGTGCAGACGCGGCGAGGGCGGCCCACCGGGCCGCCCTCGCTGGTGCTGCTCGTGCTGTGGGTGCTAGTGGCGGTCGCGGTCGGCGTCGGTGTCGCCGTCGGTCTCGATCTGCTCCTTGCGGACGGTCTCGTCGACCTGGACCTGCTCGGTGACGGTGTCCTTGTCGACGCGCACGCGCTCCTTGGCCACGACGTCCTTCTCGACCACCGGGGTCTCGGCGTGCAGCGTGACCTCGTGCTCCTCCTCGGAGAGGTCGGGGCCGTCGTGGGCGTCGCCGCGGTTTGCGTCGGTGATCGGCTCGCGCTCGACGCGGACCTCCTCGCGCTCCACCGGAACCGACGTGCTCACGTTCTCCTCGACGATGTACTTACGCAGGCGCGCCTTGCCGACCTCGCGCGACTGCTTGCCGACGCGCAGCTCCTCTTCAGAGCGCGTCATCGCGTCGTCGGTCGTCGGGCCCGAGGTGTCACGCCCGACGGTCTCGCGCTCGTCGCGCTGGCGGTCGTAGTCGGTGACGGTGGCGTGGTCCTCGCCCTCGTACTGCGAGTAGCCGGCGATGCCGTAGTACTCATAGAGCTTGGCCTCCTCGGCCTCGGACAGCTCACCGTCAGCCTCGACGTTCGGCGCGTCCTTGATCTTCGCCTTGTCGTGAGCCAGGTGGATGTGCTCCTCGTGCAGGCTGGCGCCCTCGACGGGCACGAGCGAGTCGCTGCCGCCGAACAGGCCGGTCTTGACCGCGGCGAACGTCGGCTCGCCGGTCTGGCGATCGAGGTACAGGTGGTCGACCTTGCCGATCTTGCTGCCGTCGGGACCGACAGCGTCGCGGCCGGCCCAAGTGCGGATCTCGTCAACGGTGGGCATGTGTGACGCGCCCCTTTCTGTGGGATTCGAACTGCGTTTCGTAGGTGGAGGTGGTGGCCCGCCGAAGCGGCCTCCGCTGGGGTGGGGGCTACCCGCCGTGGACTTGGTGAACCGCGCTGTCAGCGAACTGACGCCGTGTCGAACGTCCGTCCACCACGAGCAGGGCGAGGTCGTCGTCGAGCCCACGTCCGCCACCCTCGCCGATGCGGGCCACCGCCCGGACGAGCGCTTGAGGCGAGATTCCGTCGGCGCCTCGCGCCGACTCCACGAGCGCCTGCAGCCCGAGCAGCTCCAGGCGCCCGCCGCCGGCCAGCCCGCGGGCTTCGATGAGGCCGTCGGTGTAGAGCACGAGCGTCCACTGCGCGGGTAGCTCACGGGCGGCCACGGGCCACGGGATCCCGCTGATGAGGCCGAGCGCGGGTCCCCGCCCCTCGCCGTCGAGCAGCTCGGCACCGTAGCCCGAGTCGAGCAGCGCCGGCGGGTGACCCGCGAGCGCCCAGCGCAGAGTCTCGCCGGCGGCGTCGATGTGCACGACGACCACCGTGGCGAACAGGTCCTCGTCGGGCCGCTCGGAGACGACGATCCGGTCGAGCACGTCGAGGCGCTCGAGCGGGGTGCCGGCCGTCGCGAGCGTGCGCCAGCTCGCGCGCAGGCGGGCCGCCAGCGCGGCCGCGCGAGGGCCGTGGCCGCAGACGTCGCCGACCAGCAGGGCGAGCCCGCCGTCGGGAGTGCGCACCGCGTCGAGGAAGTCCCCGCCGAGCAGCATGCGCTTCTCGCTGGCGACGTAGTGGGTCAGCACGCCCGCCGGCAGGTCTGTCGGCAGCAGGTCGGCCTGGAAGCGCTCGGAGACGACGATGCGCTCGCGTGCGCGCCCGAGGCGCAGCGCCAGGAGCGGCAGCAGCCACAGCAGCCCGAACGCGACCACCGCGGCGCCCAGCAGGAGCGTCACCCGCAGGCGCGTGATGCCCGCGAAGGCACGTGCGGCCGGCACGTCGGCCACGACGGTCCAGCCCGTCGCGCGGACGGGTGCGTAGCCCGACACCGTCGGGCGACCGTCGACGTCGCGCACCCGCACGCCGCCCGCGCCGCGCAGCGCAGCCGCGACGAGCTCGTCGCCGGCGCGCGTCACCAGGCGCGTCGGCGGAGCGTCCGTGCGCCCGACGACCGTGCCGGCCTGGTCGGTGAGCGTCAGCACGACGCCGTCGCCGGCGGCATCGGTGAGCCGCTGGAAGCGGTTGACCGCCGTGGCGGTCAGCACGCCGGTTCGTCGCCCGTCGGGGTCGACGACGGTCACCGCGAGCGTCGTGGCGGGACCCTCGCCACCCGGCGGCAGGTAGGCGCGCGAGAGGTAGCTGCCGCGGCCGTCCGCCAGCCCCGCGTACCAGTCACGGCCCGAGAGGTCCGTCCGAGGGGGCGGGCTCTGAGCGGGGGCGGCGGCCACCACCCGCCCGAGCCGGTCGGTCAGCGCGACCGCGTCGATGCCGCGGACCTCCTCGCGCAGCGCCTCCAACACGCGCTGCACGGGCGCGCGGTCGGCGGCCGGCAGGCGGGCGCGCCGGGCGGCGGGCACGTCGCGCAGCCGTCGGGCGTAGGCCTCGGCGACCTCGCCGAAGCGCAGGGACTGCTCGGCGACGAGCCGCGCGGTGAGCTCGGCGGTGGTCCGCACGCGGTCCTCGGCCTCGGAGCGCACCGCGTCCTCGGCCAGGCGCAGCGCGAACGCCGTGAAGGCCAGCAGGAGGACGAGCCCGAGCCCGACCCACGCGCCGAGCGCGCGGCGCCGGCCGCTGCCGTCCACGCGTGCTCGCCGTGCCCGGGCCACCGCCGCAGCGTAGGGGCAAAAGCGTCGGCCGGGGGCGGCGCGCCGCGATCAGGCGGCGACGTCCCGGGTCGCAGCTTCGTCGGCCTTGCCGGCATTCGCGGCGTGCTCTTGCTCCGGCTGCAGGCCGCGGGCGGCCAGCTGCTCGCGCAGGCGCAGCAGGGCGAGGTCCTTCGCCTTGGCCTCGAGCATCACGTCGAACTCGAGCTCGCGGGCGGTTCGCCGCAGGAACTCCTCGAAGCCGATCGGGTCGATCAGGTCGGCGTGAGCGCGCAGCTGGGGGAGGACCAGCGAGCGCTCCACGCGACGGCCGACCTTCTTCTTGCGCTCCTCGACGTTCGTGCGCGGGGAGGAGTAGTGGATCTTCGGGCGCACGCCGTCCGGCCACGTCGCCAGCGCGAGGCGCAGCGCCTCGTGGTCCTCGATCCCGGCCGGGTCGTGGCAGTGGTGGTGGAGGATGTCCCACACGACGGGCCGGCCGATCCGCGCGGAGAGGTCGAGGACGTCCACCAGGGCGTAGGTGCGGTCGTCGTTCTCGACCACGACGCGCCGCTGAGCCTCCGGCGACAGCCGCGCGAAGCTCTGCTCGAAGCGGTCGAGTCCCGCGGCGGTGCCGCCGGGTGCGCCGCCGACGTGGATGTTCACGACGGCCTCGGGGCCGAGCCCCATGGCGTCGAAGAGCTCGGCCTGGAGCTCGAGGTCGCGGAGGGCCGCTGCGACGATGCGCTCCTCGACGGAGTTCAGGACGACGTACTGGCCCGGGTGGCTCGAGAGCCGCAGGCCCCGCCGGCGCGCCGCAGCGCCCAGCGCAGCGAGCTCCGCGGCGCTCTCGTGGACCTGCCCGTGGAACTGCGGGAGGTCCGGGTGGGTCGCGTAGGGCGCCAGCGAAGCCGCCATCCGGTACATCCCGATCCCGGCGTCCTCCAAGTAGGCGAAGACCGCGTGGAGGTACTCGATCGACACCCTCAGGTGCGGCTCGGACTGCCAGCGCCGGGTGTCCTGGGAAGGCAGTCCGCCGGCGCCGAGGACCTTCACCGCAAAGCCGAGGCGCATCTGTGACTCATACCGCGCCCGGTGCCGTTTGACCCCTCGCGCCACGGAGAGGCTTAGAACTATGCCTTCCTCTGCTGACAAGGTCCTCCAGTACCTGGAGGAGCTCCACGCCCTCGAGGCCCACCTGGTCTCCACGCTCACCGCGCACATCGCGATGACGCCGCGCTCTGAGTACCGCGACCTGCTCGAGCGCCACCGCTACGAGACGCGCACGCAGGTGCAGCGCGTCGAGCAGCGGCTCGCCGAGCTCGGCCAGTCCTCGTCGCTCATCCACGTCGTCTACGGCACCGCCCAGGACGCGATCGGCCAGGGCATCTCGCTCCTCCTCGCGCCGCTGAACCTGATCCGCGGCACGGGCGGCGAGGAGAAGCTGCTCAAGAACGCCAAGGACGAGGCGGCCTCCGAGGCGCTCGAGATCGCCAGCTACGACGCGCTCGAAGCCGTCGCCGACGCCGTCGGGGACGCGAAGACCGCCGTCCTGGCGCGCGAGCACCGCACCCAGGAGGAGTCGTTCCTCAAGGACCTGCGCGCGCTCATCCCGGTCCTGGCCACCGACGTCATCGACGCCGAGGTGGAGGGCCACCCGCACTACGACCCGATGACCACGGGCGCCGCGGACACCGTCCGCAAGGCCGGCCAGAAGGCCAAGGGCACCGCCCGCAAGGCCCGGGGCCAGGCCGAGACGGCGGCGGGGCAGGCGTCCGCCGCCACCCGCGCCGTCGCCGAGGACGTCACCGACGCCGCGCAGGAGACCGCGACCAAGGCCGCCGGCCGCGCAGAGAAGGTCGTCGACGGAGTGGAGGACGCTGCCGCGGACGTCGCCGTCGAGGCCAAGGACACAGCGGTCGCCGCCGCGCGCAAGGTGCCGGGCGAGGCCGAGGTCGAAGGAGAGATCCGCGGTGCCGCGGCCGACTCCGACGACGAGATCGCCATCGCCGGCTACGACGCGCTGACCATCGAGCAGCTGCTGCCCAAGCTCAAGGCGCTCTCGACCGCGGAGCTCGCGGCCGTCGACGGCTACGAGCGTGGCGGTCGCAGCCGCAAGCGCGTGCTCAACCGCATCGCGGCGCTGCGCTCCAAGAAGGTCGACGAGCAGCTCGCGAAGCTGTAGATGGCGCCCGACGAGCGAGGCCCGAACCCCGGGCACGACCACGACGAAGGGAAGCCAATGGAAGAGCAGTCCGAACAGCCGAAGCACGACGACGGGGACTCCCCCGAGACGACGGACGGCCAGATCCGCCCCGCCGGGGTCGCTCCGGGTGACGGCATGGGCCACGGCTACTCCGACGTAGGGCGCGGCCCGGAGGGGTCGCAGCACGCGTCGGGCGACGAGGGAGGCCTGGCCCACACGCCGGCAGAGGCCGGCAACGCAGAGCTCGACGGCTCCCGCTCAGCACGCGACATCGGCGGTCCGCGGATCGCCCCGGAGGACGTCGACGCCGCCGAGGAGGCCACGGGCGCCGCTAAGGGCGACATCCAGACCAAGGGGCAGGAGCCGCACCAGTAGTCCAGGCCGCACCGATGGTGCACGCGACGGGCGCCTCACGGGGCGCCCGTCGCCGTTCTCGACACCCCGTGTTCTGACGGAGAAGGTGTGGCACGTCCCCACTAGGATAAAGTTGGGCTCAAGCGCCGCATCAGCCGATGTGCGCGCTGTCCCGACATTCAGGAGACCCACCACCCATGAGCACCCCTTCACGCACCGCCGGCCGTGAGTCAGATGGCTCGGCCGTCGCCCGCAACAACACCCGTCGCGTCTCGACCGAGACCAAGGCCGCCTTCAAGACCACCGAGTTCGTCGCGTTCGTCGCCGTCCTCGTCGGCGTCCTGATCGCCGCTGCGCTGGTCGACGAGACCAACAACGGTGGCTACGGCGCCAAGCAGGCGTGGCTCTACGCGACGATCCTCACGTCGGCCTACATGATCAGCCGCGGCCTGGCGAAGTCCGGCAGCCGCGAGCCGTACGACGACGACAGCCAGTAGTCACGCTGAGCGCTCCCCCGCGGAGCGCGTCGAAGGATCGACGGGCGCCCTGAAGGCGCCCGTCGTCGTTGTGGCCCGCGCCCGCGACGGCGACGCCGCCGCCTGAGACGGGTGACCTCCGGCAGCACTGGGCACACTCGCAGCATGTCCACGACTCGCAGGCAGATCGACGCCCCGCCCGAGAAGGTCTGGGCCGTTCTGGCCGACGCCGACAACTACGCCCACTGGGTGGTCGGCTCCCGCGACATCCGCCACGCCGACCCGCGCTTCCCGGCGAAGGGCACCTCCTTCCACCACACGCTCGCCTTCGGCCCGCTCGACCTCAAGGACACGTCGGAGGTCATGGAGTCCGACGAGCCGCGCCGCCTGGTCCTCCACGTCAAGGCCCGGCCCTTCGGGCGCGGCACGGTCGAGATCGATCTCGCGGCCGCGGGCGGCGGCACGCAGCTCACGATGCGAGAGGGTCCCGCGAGCCTCGTGGCGCGCCTCTTCCACAACCCGGTGATCGACGTCGCGCTGCACGGCCGCAACGTCGAGGCGCTGCGGCGCCTGGCGGAACTCGCGGAGGGCAAGGCGCCAGAGCCGCGGACCTCACACAACTCGGGGGCGGACGCCGGCGGCCAGGACGGACCGGCGGTCGGTCCTCACAGCTGAGCGAGCTGCTCGAGCGCGCCGTCGCGCGTCTCGACGATCGTGAAGATCTGGTCGAGCCCGGTGATCTCGAAGGTCTTGGTCGTGCTCGGCTCGGTGTTGACGATCACGAGGCGACCCTCGAGCGGACGCAGGCGCTTGACCGCGCCGATCAGCACCCCGAGCGCCGTGGAATCGAGGAAGCGCGTCTCGGTCAGGTCGACGACGAGCTCGCGGGCGCCGCCGTCGATCGCGCCGCCGATCGCGCGCTTGAGCTCGGGCGCGGTGAAGATGTCGACCTCGCCGGCGACGGCGATGACCTGTGCACCCGACGGGGGGCGGTCCTCGGTCAGCGAGAAGTCGAACGTCATGGGCGGAGTTCTACCTCTCTCGGGGGTCGGACGCTCACGCGGCCGGAGATCGAGCAGTCGCTTGGCTCGCGGGAACCTCGATGCGGATGACGAGATACTCGTCGCCTCCGGCACCCTCGCGGATGCGCACGGTATCGGCCAGGCGCTCGATGACCGGGCCGACGGCCGGCAGGGCGGCGCCGTCCAGGATGCGCTGACCGCCCGCGGGTCGCAGCGGGCCGACACGGACCTCCAGGCGCCCGCGCCCGGACTGCACGCTCACCGGCAGCCGACCGTCGACCGTGAACGCCGGCGCGCGCGCCGCGATCGCGTCGGCGACGAGCAGGGCGTCGTTGAGGCGGTCGACGGGGAGCTCCGCACGTGCGGCGTGGATTGCGACGACGCGCGCGAGGACCGGACCCACGAGCGGGCCGGTCGCCACGCTGACCCGCGTGCGGTCCACCCGATCGAGCGCTTCTCCGTCGTCCGCGCTCGGCATGTCGCCTCCTAGGGACCGGCCGCTCGCTCTGGGGCGGCCCACGCGGAGTCCGGCGCCGAATCCGGCGTGGCGGTCACGAAGCTCATGCGCACCTCGGTGCCGCCGTCGGTGCGGTTGGTCAGCTCGAGTGCGGCCGAGAGGCTCGCCATCAGCGGCAGCCCGACGCCCAGGCCGGGCGAGTCCGCGCGGGGCATCATGCCCCGCCCGTGATCGCGGACGACGACCTCGAGCGACTCACGATGGGTGGAGACCTCGAGATCCAGCAGGCCGGGGTCACCCTCCGGGTAGGCGTGGACGACAGCGTTGGCGCACGCCTCGCTCACCGCGAGTTTCACGTCGGAGAGCACCTCGGGATCGAGGGCGAGCGCATCTGCGATGCCGCTGAGGACGTGGCGGATCACCGCGACGTTCTCCGCGCGGGCAGGAAGCGAGATCTCGAGATCGGCGTGGGTCATGGCAGCGGCGTCCTGCGCGGTGCCGGTGAAGCTGCCCGGGCGTCTTGCGCACCAAACGGTTTACCGATCGCGTGCGGAGCCCCCAGGATTGCCCAGCTCTGTCCATCCTGGGGCGCCGTAGACATGGCGCTTCGCGGCGCTCTGTCCGCCCCTGCCCGGCTTGCTCGCCCAGGGAAGCCGACGAGAGTGCCCCCATCGCAGTCGAACGACACCGGGGAGCCACCATGAGCACGACCGAGACCCGCACCTCCATCGCCACCGACGAGGTCGCGCTGCTGGGGCGCTATCACCGTGACGGTGACCTCCGGGCCCGCACCATGCTGATCGAGCGCATGATGCCGCTCGTCCGCCACATCGCGCGGCGCTACGCCAACCGCGGCGAGCCCCTCGACGACCTCGTCCAAGTCGGCGCCGTCGGCCTGATCAAGGCCGTCGACCGCTTCGACCTCGAGCGCGGCGTCAAGCTCTCCACCTTTGCCGCTCCCAACATCGCCGGCGAGATCAAGCGCCACTTCCGCGACCGCGGCTGGTCGATCCGCGTTCCCCGCGACATCCAGGAGCTCAACGCGAAGCTCACGCAGGCCACCGACCGCCTCACCACGAAGCTCTCGCGCTCGCCCACGATCGCCGAGCTCGCCGTCGCCGTCAAGGCGACTGAGGAGGACGTCCTTGACGCGCTCCAGGGCGCGCAGTCCTACTCCACGGTCTCCTTCGAGGAGCCGATCGGCGAGAACCGCACCGCGCTCGAGCTGCTCGGCGAAGAGGACCCGGAGTTCATGACGGCCGAGCGCCGCGTGCTCCTGTCCAACGGCATGCGTGTGCTGGCCGACCGCGAGCAGGACATCATGCGCCTGCGCTTCTTCGAGGGCCTCACGCAGCGCGAGATCGCCGAGCAGGTCGGCATCTCCCAGATGCACGTGTCCCGGCTCATCCGCCGCTCGCTGGACGAGATGCGCCAGCAGATGGCAGACGTCGACGCGGCGCCCGCCGCGCCGCTCCTGCTCCGCGCGGTCTAGGCCTTGCCGCGGCTGCGACGCGCCGATCCCGGCTCCCCGGGACTGACGCGTCGTCGTCACGGCACGGGCTGGCAGCTCCTCGACGCGGCGGGCGAGCACGTCCACGACGCCGACACGCTCGCTCGCGTCAAGGCGCTCGTCATTCCGCCGGCCTGGGAGTCGGTCTGGATCTGCCCCGACGCCTGCGGCCACGTCCAGGCCACGGGCACCGACGCCCGCGGTCGCCGACAGTACGTCTACCACTCCGACTGGCACCTCCAGCGGGCCCGGGAGAAGTTCGACGACATGCTCGCCTTCGCGCGGATCCTCCCTGTGCTGCGCGAGCGCATCGCGGAGGACCTCGAGCATGCGCCGCTCTCCTCCCAGCAGGTGCTCGCGGTCACGGTTCGGCTGCTCGATCGTGGCTTCTTCCGCATCGGCTCGGAGGGCTACGCCGCCGAGAACGGCACCTACGGGCTGGCGACGATGCACAAGAAGCACGTGCGCGTCGTCGACGGCGCGGTGCTCTTCGACTTCACGGCCAAGCACGGCCTGCGCCGCGTGCAGCACGTCGTCGACCCGGTGTCGGCCGAGGTCGTCGAGCGCCTGAAGCGGCGCCGCGGGGGCAGCCCGGAGCTGCTGGCCTACAAGCAGGGCCGCACGTGGATGGATGTGCGCTCCGAGCACATCAACGCCTACCTCAAGGACCGCACGGGCCTCGACGTCTCCGCCAAGGACTTCCGGACCTGGAACGCCACGGTGCTCGCGGCGATCGCGCTGTCGGTCACCGGCGCCGCCAAGGACAGCCAGACGGCGCGCAAGCGCCTCGAGGTGCGGGCGGTCAAGGAGGTCGCGCTGTACCTGGGCAACACGCCGGCCGTCGCGCGCTCCTCCTACATCGACCCGCGCGTCTTCGACCGCTTCCGCTCCGGCTTGACGATCGGGGCCGCGCTCGAGGACGGCATCGCGCTCAGCGACGGCCCGCCGGCTGCGACGCAGGGTCCGTACGCCGACGGAGTCGAGAACGCGGTCCTGGAGCTGATCGACTCGCGCGAGGGAGCGCCCGCGCTCGGCGCAGAGCTCCTCGCCGCGTAGCTCCGAGCCCACCGGGGTACGCCTGCGCCATGACCGACGGCCCAGACACCCCGCAGACCCCTTCCCGTGACGACCAGAAGAACGAGGAGTTCGGCCCGACCGAGGCAGTCGGCGACGGCGGCTACCCCGAGGAGTCCCCGGCCGAGACGCAGCCCGACGGCGAGCCGCGCAAGGGCCGTCAGGAGCAGCCCCAGCGCGACGAGGGCTGACTCGAGGGCTATCTCGCGACGACGCGCAGGCGGGCCGCCCCAGCGCGGTGGCCCGCCAGCGTCACGCGGACGGTTCGCAGTCCCGGACGGCCGTCGAGCCGCAGCCGCAGCGTCGCCTTCCCCGTTCGCGAGGTGCGCACGGTGCGCCGGTCGACGACGACCCGTGCCCCTGCCGCGGGTCCCGTCGCCGTCCGCGCGCTGAACGTCACCCTCGTAGGACGGTCGCGCCGCACCCGCGAAGGGCGAACCACGAGCCGCAGCGCGGGCGGCGTACGGCGCGCAGCCGCCGGAGCGCTCGCTGCCGCGGGCGGCGCGTAGCGCTCGATGCCGGCGCGCAGCGCGCCGTAGGCCTGCTTGGGCCGGTAGTCGTCGAAGAGCACGCCGACCGCGTCGAAGAGGTCGGCGCCTGTCGAGCGGTTGTCGCGCAGGTTGAAGTAGCGGTAGTCGGTGACGCCGAGCGTGCCGCTCACGGTGTGCACCGCAGCGAGCGTCCTCGTCAGGTCGGCCGCCTGCTGCGCCTCGTTCACGGCGCCGCGCGTGGGGTAGCCGTTCTCGGAGATCCAGATGCCCACCTCGGGGCCGAGCCCGGCCTGCGGCATCCAGCAAGTGCGCAGGAGGTTCAGCGCCTCGACGACGTCGCCGGGCGCGTCGGATGTCGCGGGCGGGAAGAACAGGCCGGGGTAGAGCTGCAGGCCCACGTGGTCGAGGCCGCGCCGGAAGCCCGGTGTCGCTGCCTTCCCGATCGCCTTGAAGAACGCCGAGTCCGCGTCCGGGGTGTAGCGATGGGCGTAGGTGAAGCCGAGCTTGACGTCGGGGCGCCCGCGCCGGTCGAGCTCTGCCCGGGCAACGTCGACGCCGCGCACCAGGGCGTCGATGACGCCGTCGTACACGCCGTCGCTCGTGTTCGGCGACAGCGGGAGGTTCGCCTCGTTGGTGATGCTCAGCTCGACGACGCTGCGGCGCTGGGCGAAGGTGGCGACCGCCTCGCGGACGTAGGCCAGCCAACCCTCGATGTCGCCCTCGCGTCCCTCGGGTGGGTGGTAGCGCACCTGCAGCTCGGTCTTGAAGCCCGCGGCCTCGTAGCGGTCGACGAGCGCGGCGTAGCGGGCGATCCCCGCGGAGCCGTCGGACCAGAACATCCGGTTGAGGCGCAGGACGAGTTCGCTCCCTGGCACGCGCAGGCCCTGCAGCGCGGCGAGGGCGCGGCCGTCGTCCTCGGGCGCCACGGGCAGCTGCGCCGCCCCGGCGCTGCCCGCGAGCTGCGGCGTGATGCCGAAGCGCAGCGGCACGGCCGGCCGCGCCGCGGGAAGCGGGCCGGCGGTGAGGCAGCGATCACCGCCCGTGGACTGCGCCGCTGCGAGCGGTGCCGCGCCCGCGCCGCCGAGCAGCGCGAGCGCCGCGGTGGTGGTGAGCACGACGGGAACGCGGCGCAGCGCTGGCACCCGGTCACCGTACCTCGACGGCCCGCTGCGCTACGCCGGCTCGGTCCCCGCCGCGGCCAGCAACGGCCGCAGGTCCTCGAGCTTGTCGTAGGCCCACCACAGGTAGTTGGCGGTGCCGCCCTCGCGCAGCGGATGCAGGTCGGCGTGGGCGGGGTCGTCGAGGAACGCCTGGAAGCGCTCCGCGCTCTCCCACTCCACGAGGACCATCGCCTGCCGCGGCTCGGCGCCGTCGCTGACCAGCGCGTGGGACAGCCGGCCAAGCGCGACGACGGAGCCGCCGTGCGCCTCGACGGCGGCCTTGGAGCGCCTGGAGTACGCGCGGTAGTCGTCGTTCGGCGCGAGGTCGAAGAGGTTCAGGGCGTAGACGGGGGCCATGTGCGCCATCATCCCGCTCGTCGCCGAGGCTTGCCAGGCCTCGCGCGTTCGTCGCTAGGGTCGCGGCCATGAAGATCCGCGCCGCAGTGCTGGAGGAGTTCGGGGCGCCGCTGGTCGTCCAGGAGGTCGACCTCGCGGGGCCGCAGGCGGGCGAGGTGCTCGTGCGGCTGCACGCCTGCGGCGTCTGCCACACCGACATGTACACCGCGTCGGGAGTCGACCCCTCCGGCTACGCGCCGACGGTCCTCGGGCACGAGGGCGCCGGCGTCGTCGAAGCGATCGGGGAAGGGGTGACGAGCCTCGCGGTCGGCGACCACGTGGTCACGCTCTTCTCCCCGCAGTGTCGGGAGTGCGTCCACTGCCTCTCGGAGAAGACGAACATCTGCCTGGCGATCCGCGACCAGCAGGGTCGCGGGTATCTGCCCGACGGGACGACACGCCTGTCGAAGGGCGGTGAGCCGATCCGCCACTTCATGGGCACGAGCACCTTCGCCGAGGCGACGGTGATGCCCGAGATCGCGCTGGCCAAGATCAACCCAGAGGCGCCGCTGGACCGCGCGTGCCTGTTCGCCTGCGGCCTGTCCACCGGCCTCGGTGCCGCGATGAACACCGCCCGAGTCGAGGCGGGCTCCTTCTGCGTCGTCTTCGGCGCGGGCATGGTCGGCCTCGGCGCGGTCGCGGGTGCGCGGCTGATGGGCGCCGAGCGGATCGTCTGCGTCGACCTCTCCGAGGAGCGCCTGGAGCTGGCCAAGGGCCAGGGCGCGACCGAGACGATGGTCGGCGGGCCGGATGCCGTCGCGCAGATCCTCGAGCTGACCGACGGCTTCGGCGCGGACTACACCTTCGAGGCGACCGGCAACGTGAAGGTGATGGCCCAGGCCGTCGAGGCCGCGCGCATGGGCTGGGGGCTGTGCACGGTGACGGGCGTGGCGGGCAAGGGGGAGACCCTCGACGTCATCCCGCGCTGGCTCATCACCGGTCGCCGGATCGCGGGCTCGAGCTTCGGCGGCGTCAAGGGACGCGACCAGGTGCCGAACCTCGTCCAGAGATACCTCGACGGCGAGATCGACGTCGACGCGTTCCTGTCCCACCGCATCTCGCTCGACGAGGTCAACTGGGGCTTCGAGCTCATGCACGAGCAGGACGGGATCCGCTCGGTCATCGAGCTCTGAGTAGGGTTCCGCCGCGATGCTCTCAAAGCTCGCCCAGCGCTTCTCCGGCCCGTACATGATCGTCGCCGGCATCAACCACTTCGTGACGCCGAGGACGTATGAGAAGATCATGCCGGACTACCTGCCCGCCCACCGCGAGCTGGTCTACGCCTCCGGTGTGACGGAGGTCCTGGGTGGCGCGCTGACGCTGCACCCGGGCACCCGGCGGGCGGGGGGCTGGCTGCTGATCGCGACGCTGATCGGGGTGACGCCCGCGCACATCCACATGCTCCAGCACCAGGACCGCTACCCGAAGATCCCGACGGCCGGGCTGTGGGCGCGGCTGCCGCTGCAGCTCGGGATGCTCTACCTCGTCTGGCTGGCGACGCTCAAGCGCGCGTAGCGCGGGTGTCGACCGGCCAGCCCGGCTCCATCTCGAACTCCTCCTCGCCGAGGGCGAGGACGAGCACGTCCTCCGAGGCGCGCGCGGTGATCGCGAGCGGCACGTCGGGCGACGTGGTCTCCCACGAGGCCAGCGCGACGTTGTCGGCGCCCAGGATCTGCGCGAGCTGGCGGACCGCGATGGCGTAGTGCTCGAGGCCGCCGAGCGGCGAGCTGACCTCGCCGGAACTCGGGTCGACGTCGAAGGGCGGGAGCTGCTTGACCTCGGGGACCATGAGCACCGCCGCGTCGAGCTGCAGGGCGTGCGGGAGGTGGACGACGCGCGGGCCGATGGTCACCTCGACGGGCAGCAGCCGGCCCACGTCGACGATGGCCACGTCGTCCTCGAGCGCGACGACGGCGACCGCTCGAATCGCTCCCGAGCGGTGCAGGAACTCGCGCAGGAGCATCACGGTCGGGTCGAGTGCCCCGACCGTCGCGACGACGTCGATCGGCGCGCCCGCGTCCGGCGCGGGCTCATCGGCGTCGTCGACCGAGCTCATCGCGCCGGACGCTAGCAACGGCTCATCCTGCGCCCGCTCGCCGGACGTGCCGGGACCTTCGACGTCCGCGGACACGTTCAGACGCGGCCGACGACAGAGTCGCCGTGCTCGTCCCACAGGTTCAGCCGGCCCGCGCCGTCGGGGTATTCGCCCATCGCGACCTTGAAGTCGCCCCGCTCGCCGTAGAGCTCGAGCGTCGCCGGCCCCTCGGCGCGCTGGCCCACGCGGGTGCGGATCGTGCCGGCGGCGTCGAGCAGCTCGGCGCCCGTCGCGCCGTCGGGCCAGGTGCCGAAGCCGGCCCGGTAGCTGCCGTCGCGATCCCAGAACTCCACCGAGCTCTCGCGGTCGGCCTCGGGACCCTGCGCGAGCAGCGCACGCAGGTGGCCGGCCTGGTCGAAGACCGTGACTCCCGCGGGCTGTCCGGCAGCCTCGGCGACGCTCACGCGTTGGTTGCGCCCGGCGTCGTAGAGGTCCACGGAGGTGCTGCCGTCGAGCCACGACCCCGCGGCCAGGCGGAAGGTGCCGCCGGCGTCGGCGAGCTTGAGCGCCGCGGATCCGGCGGGCTCGACGGTGAGCGTGGCGCGCACCATGCCGGCTGCGTCGGCCAGGTCGAGCGAGAGCGCGCCATCGGGGCCAAGCCCGAGGCGGGCGCGCACGTTCCCGCCGGCGTCGACGACTTCGAAGGACTCGGCTTGCATGCCCGGAGTACGTGCGCTGGGGCGGCGGCGGCTCAAGCGACCAGGCCCGCGCGCACCGGCACCTCGCCGGCGAGCGCGAAGGGCGCCACCAGCTCGATGCGATCGCCGCTCCAGAAGCGGCCCGGGTCGTATGAGCCGGCCGGGCGGCGCGAGGGCAGCAGGCCCATCGCCTCATAGGTCGTGGCGACGAGCTCGGCGCAGTAGACCGTCTCCAAGGAGGAGGCGCGACGGCGGTAGCGGCCCGTCGCCCACTGGCGGGCCAGCCCCAGGGTGGTCGGGAAGGCGCGGCCGTCCAAGCGCTCGACGACCTCCATCAGCCGGTCCTCGTGGTGGCGCTCGATCGTCCCCTCCAGCTGCCGGGTCCAGGCGCGCTGGCCGTAGCGCCGCTCCCAGGTGCTGACCGCGTCGCGCAGCCGGTGCAGCTGCACGCCACGCTGCAGCTCGCCCGTCCACACGTCCGGCAGCGAGCGCCCGAGCTCGGCGTGCCACAGCAGCGGCGGGAGGTCGTCGAGGGCGACGACCATGCCGACGTGGTTGACCGGGCTGTTCGTGACCGTCCGGATCGCGACGTCGGCGAGAGAGCGCCCGCGAAAGAGCCAGACGTCGCCGGTGGTGGCGTTGGCGACCGCGTCGTCGAGCGCGAGGGAGGCGTCGGGCACGCTGCGTAGCCTAGGCGCGTGCACGTTCCCTGGAAGCTCGTCGGACTCGCCGGCGTGGCGGGCGTCGCCGCCTCGGGCGCGGTCGTGGTGCGGCGGCGCCGCGGGCAGCAGGACTACGACCCCGACGCGCTGCGGGCCAAGCTGCACGACCGGCTGGCGGCCACGCGGGGTGCGGGCGCGCCGGCCGTGGGGGAGCCGTCGATCCCGCCGACCGCGGGCTGACGCGTGCTGCTCGCCGGCCCGACGCTCTCCTTGCGGCCGCCGGTCCCCGAGGACGCCGACGCGCTCTTCGGCCTGGGCCGCGACGCGCAGGTCACGCGGTGGTTCTCGTGGGGGCCGTACGCGTCGAGGGACGAGCCGCGCGCCTGGATTGCCGCGCAGTCCGCGCGCCGCGCAAGCGGGCAGGCGCTCGCGCTGGCGATGGTCCACCACGACGAGGGGCTCGTCGGCATCACCGAGCTCGCGGACTGGTCGGCGCGTGACCGCCGGGCCGTCGTCGGGACCTGGTTCGCGCGACGCTGGTGGGGCACGGGCCTCAACGCGGAGGCCAAGCGCCTGGTCTGCCTGCTTGCCTTCGAGCACTGCGGCTTGGAGCGCCTCGGCGCCTACGCCGACGTGGCCAACGCCCGCTCCCACGCAGCGCTCGTGAAGGCGGGCTTCCGGGGTGAGGGGGTGCTGCGCAGCTTCCACCGTCACGGCGAGCGATTCAAGGACGTCGCGACGTTCAGCCTGCTGCGCGGGGAGTGGCGCGACCCGATCGTTGCGCAGCTCACCGGCGAGGTGCCGCCGGCGTTCCGTCCGCGAGACTCGTAGTCGGGCTCGCTCAGCGGGCCCGAAGACGAACGCTCAGCTGCGCTTCGCGTCCCAGGAGAAGCCGCGGATCGCCAGCACCGCGCCGCCGATGCCCCACAGGGCGATGACGCCGAGCGAGCCGGCGTTGTCGGCCAGCGAGGCGCCGGTGACCAGGGCGCCGCTCAGCCCGTCGATGACGTGGGTGAGCGGCAGCGCGCGGCCGACGTCGCGCAGGAACGCCGGCGCGTTCTCCGCGTCGAAGAAGACGCCGGAGACGAAGATCACCGGCAGGAAGACCACGTTGACGAAGGCCGGCGCGGAGTCGAAGTTCGGGATCAGGTGCGAGTAGGCGACCCCGAGTGCCGCCAGGCAGGCGACGCCCGCCGCGACGAAGACGACCAGCTCGACGTAGTCCCGCGGCCAGCCCGTGCCGAAGAACAAGCGCCCGGCGAGGACGACGATCGCCACCTGCAGCGCCGCGTTGGTCACGGCGTTGGCCGCCAGCGCGCCGAGGTAGGCACCCGACGGCAGCGGCGTGCCGCGCACACGCTTCAAGACGCCCTGCTCGCGCAGGAACACGAGGTTCATCGCCAGCGCGCTGAAGGTCGTCGTGAGCACGCTCATGCCCGCGATGCCCGGCACGATGACGTCGAGCTGGTCCTGGTCGCCGGAGACGATCGCCCCGATCAGGAAGAGGAACAGCAGCGGGAGGACGAAGTTGAAGAAGGCCGCCGACGGGTTGCGCCAGAACATGCGGCGCTCGAGGCGGTACTGGTGCCACGCCAGCGAGGCGGCGTCAGGCACGGGCGGGCACCGCCTCCTCGGCCGTGGGCTGCTCGTCGGACGCGGCGGTGAGCTCGAGGTAGACGTCCTCCAGCGACGGGCGGCTCACCGTGAGCTCCGCGACGCCCTCGCCGCGCGCCAAGGCCGCGGAGGTGAGCTCGTGCACGAGCGCCGTCGGGTCCTCGAGCTCGCGCTCCTGCCGCGCGCCCTGCTCGTCGCGCCAGCTCACGCGCACGTGCGTCGCCGCGCCGACGCCGAGCTCGGTCGGGCGGCCGATCGCGAGGATCCGTCCGTCCTTGATGATCGCGACGCGGTCGGCGAGCTCCTGGGCCTCGTCGAGGTAGTGCGTGGTCAGCAGGACGGTCTTGCCCAGGTCGCGCAGGGAGCGAATCGTGTCCCACGCCGCGCGGCGCGCCGCCGGGTCGAAGCCCGTGGTGGGCTCGTCGAGGAAGATCAGCTCCGGATCGCCGACGAGCGCGAGCGCGAGGTCCAGGCGCCGCGCCTGGCCGCCGCTCAGCGTCCTGACGCGCTCACCGGCCTTCTCCTGGAGCCCGGCGACGGCGATGACCTCCTCGACGTCGCGCGGATGCGGGTAGAGGCGCGCCCAGTGCGCGACGGCCTCGCGAACGCTGAGGAAGCGGTACATCCCGCCGGCCTGCAGGACGATGCCGACGCGGGCACGCAGCTCGCGCGGTCGCTCGCCGGGATCGAAGCCGAGCACCGACACCTCGCCGCTCGTGCGCTCGCGGTAGCCCTCGAGCACCTCGACGGTCGTGGTCTTGCCCGCGCCGTTGGGCCCGAGCAGGCCGAAGACCTCCCCGCGGGTGACGGTGAAGTCGATGCCGCGGACGGCGTCGTGGGTCCCGTAGGACTTGCGCAGGTCACGGACCTCGATCGCAGGGCTGCTCACGACGTCCCATCATGGCAAGCTGGAAGCCTGTTGAGCTTGCGATGCGCCTGCATCGACATCGGATCGAACACGACGCGCCTGCTCGTCGCCGAGCCCGGCGCGGGCTCGAGCGTCCTGCGCGACGTCGCGGCCGAGCGGGCGTTCACCCGCCTGGGCGTCGGGCGCGCCGCCGACGGCAGCATCCTGCCCGAGCGCATCGCGGCCGTGGCGGAGGTCGTCGCGGCGCAGGCGGCCCAGGCGCGGGCGGCGGGCGCGACGGCGCTGCGGGCGGTGGCGACCGCCGCGGTCCGCAGCGCCCCGAACCGGGCCGAGCTCTGCGCGGCCGTCGAGGCGCGCGCGGGGGTGCGCGTGGAGGTCATCGGCACCGAGGAGGAGGCGCGGCTGGCGTTCGCCGGAGCGGTTGGCACCCTCGCGGCGGCGCCCCGGCCCGATGCGCGCGTCGCGGTCGTCGACGTCGGCGGCGGCTCGACCGAGCTCGTGTGCGGCACGGTGGCCGCCGGCGTCGGCTGGATGCGCTCGTTCCCGATCGGCTCCGGTGCGCTGACCGAGCGCCACGTCCGTGGGAGCTGCCCGACCGTGGCGGAGCTCGACGCGTTGCGCGCCGAGGTGGCGCAGAGCTTCGCGGGGCTCGAGCCACCCGAGCCGGGCGCCGCGTACGCCGTCGGCGGCAGCGCGACCTCGCTCGGGCGCCTGACCGGCGGCCGGCTGCACGCCGCTTCGCTGGAGCGCGCGCTCGACGCCCTGTGCTCCGGGCCGGTCGACGTCGTCGCCCGGCGGCTCGCCCTGCATCCCGACCGGGCGCGGATGCTGCCCGCCGGGATCGTCGTGCTCGCAGAGGCCGCGCGGACCTTCGCGGTGCCGCTGCGCGTCGCCGCGGGCGGCTTGCGCGAGGGCGTGATCCTCGCCATGTGGGCGCAGGGCGCCGGGTAACCTGGCGCGATGGCGAAGGCGAGAGAGGTCCCGGGGCTGCACGCCCACCTGCCCTACCGCGAGGCAGCCGCCGCGACCGTCAACGTCCGGACCCAAGAGCTCTTCGACTCCCAGGAGGGCGTCCTCGACACGGGAGAGATCGAGCGCGTGCACGCGATGCGCGTCGCCACCCGGCGCCTGCGGGCGGTGCTCGAGCTCTACCGCCCCTGCTTCGATCCGAGCCGGTACGCGCCGGTGCTGCGCGACGTCAAGGCGCTCGCCGACGCGCTCGGCGCCCGCCGCGACCCCGACGTGCAGCTCGAGGCGCTCTCTGCGCTGGCCGTCGCGATGCCGCGCGCCGACCTCGCGGGCGTCGACCTGCTGGCCGACGAAGTGCGCCGAGAGCAGGCGGAAGGCAATGACCTGCTGGCCGTGGCGCTGGCGGAGTCGGAGCGCTCGGACCTGCGGGGGCGGCTGCTCGCGCTCGCGGGGGAGGCCGCATGAAGGCCAAGAAGGTGAAGGGCCTCGATCCCGACGGCCCGCTCGGCGACCAGCTCGAGCGGATCGTGCGGGTCCGGACGGCGGAGCTCTTCGCGTTCATGCCGCGGGCGAGCGATCCCGCCGAGGTCGCCCACCTTCACGACATGCGCATCGCGGCCAAGCGCCTGCGCTACATCCTCGAGCTCTCCGAGGAGAGCTTCGGCCCCTACGCGGCGGCGGCGTCCAAGCGCGTCAAGGAGCTGCAGGACCTGCTCGGGGAGATGCACGACTGCGACGTGACGCTTCCCCGGGTCCTCGAGCTCGCCGGGCGCGCCCGCTCGGAGGATGTCCGCGCCGCGCTCGCGCGGGCGGGGGAGGCGGCGAAGGACCTCGAGCCGCGCCTGGCCAGCGGCGGCCCGAACGCCCAGGCCCACCGCGGCCTGGCGGCGCTGGCGACCTACTACCAGGCGCGCCGCGAGCTGCTCTTCGAGCGCTTCCTCGCCTTCTGGGACACCCTGCAGCGCGAGGGCTTCCGGGCGCGCCTGGAGTTCGCCGCCGCGGAGCGCCCGTCGGCGCCTTCACACGACGATGACGCCGGGGCCGGTGGGGAGGTCCTACCGTCCGCGCCATCGACTCCATGACCGAGCAGCCGACGCAGGAGCCGATCAGCGCGGTCGGAACCCCTCCTGCTCCCGCGCCGGTCCCGCAGGACCTCAGGGACCCAGCGCTCTACGCCAACCGGGAGCTGAGCTGGCTCGCGTTCAACCAGCGGGTGCTCGAGCTGGCCGAGGACCCCGCGCAGCCGCTGATGGAGCGGCTGAAGTTCGCGGCGATCTTCACCTCGAACCTCGACGAGTTCTTCATGATCCGCGTCGCGGGCGTCCACGACCAGGTCGACGCGGGAGTCGAGAAGCGCGGCGCCGACGGCCGCTCGCCCGCGGAGGTGCTCCACGAGGCGCAGACGCGCGTCACGGAGCTCTCGGCCCGGCAGAGCCGCGTGATCGACGCGGAGCTGCGCCCGGCTCTGGCCGAGCACGGGGTGCGGATCATCTCCTGGGCGCAGGCGACGCCGGAGCAGCGCGCAGAGCTCGTGGAGCGCTACCGGCGCCAGATCTTCCCGGTGCTCACGCCGCTGGCCGTGGGGCTCGGGCGCCCGTTCCCGTACATCTCGAACCTCTCGCTCTCCCTCGCGGTGCTGGTGCGCGACCCGGCGGGAGGCGCGACGACGTTCGCGCGCGTGAAGGTGCCCAAGGAGATGCTTCCGCGCTTCTTGGAGGTCGACGGGGAGCCGGGAACAGTGACGCTCGTCCCGCTCGAGGAGGTCATCGCCGCGAACCTCGAGGCGCTCTTCCCCGGCATGGAGGTGCTCGACACGGGCGTCTTCCGGGTCACGCGCGACGCGGACTTCGAGGTCTCCGACGAGGCCGACGACCTGCTGCAGGCCGTCGAGGCCGAGCTGCGCCGCCGGCGCTTCGGGGAGGTCGTGCGCGTGGAGGTGAGCGCGCGGATGCCGGCCGGCCTGCGCGACGCGCTGACCGTGGCGCTCGAGCTCGAGCCGCGCCAGCTCTACGCCGTCGACGGGCTGCTGGACTCCAACGACCTCTGGCAGGTCGTAAAGCTCCCGGGCTTCGCCGAGCTGCGCGACCCACCGTGGTCGCCCGTGACCCAGCCGCGCCTGCAGGGCGAGGACGGCAAGGGCGACGTGCTGGGGGAGATGCGCCGCGGGGACATCCTCGTCCACCACCCCTACGACTCCTTCTCCACCTCGGTCGAGCGCTTCGTCGAGCAGGCGGTCTCCGATCCCGACGTGCTGGCGATCAAGATGACCGTGTACCGCACGGGCGACGACTCGCCGCTGGTGCCGGCGCTCATCCGCGCCACCGAGCGCGGCAAGCAGGCCGTCTGCCTCGTCGAGCTGAAGGCGCGCTTCGACGAGCGCGCGAACATCGGCTGGGCGCGCGTGCTCGAGGAGTCCGGCGTCCACGTCGTCTACGGCCACCCCGCGCTCAAGACGCACACCAAGTGCGTGCTGGTGATCCGGCGCGAGGGCGACGGGGTGCGCCACTACGTCCACGTGGGGACGGGCAACTACCACGCGGCGACGGCGCGGCTGTACACGGACTTCGGGCTGTTCACTTGCGACGAGCAGATCGGCGCCGACGTCGCCGACATGTTCAACTTCCTCACGGGCTACGCGCGCCCCGAGGGCTACCGCAAGGTGCTCGTGGCGCCCGCGTACCTGCGTGACGGGATCATCCGCGAGATCGAGGAGACGATTCAGGCCGCCGAGCGCGGGGAGCCCGCGCGCATCCGGATGAAGCTGAACTCCCTGGTCGACCAGCGCTGCATCCGCGCGCTGTACCGCGCCTCGCAGGCCGGGGTGCCAGTCGACCTCAACTTGCGCGGCATCTGCTGCCTGGTCCCCGGCGTCGAGGGGGTCAGCGAGAACATCCGCGTCGTCTCGGTCGTCGGGCGCTTCCTCGAGCACTCGCGGATCTTCGCGTTCGACCGCGGCGACGAGCAGCGCGTGCTGATCGGCTCGGCCGACCTCATGCCTCGCAACCTCGACACCCGCGTGGAGCTCGTCGCGCCCGTCGAGGATCCGGCGCTGCGCGACGACCTGCTCGACGCGTTGGAGCGCTGCCTGGCCGACGACGCCTCGGCCTGGGACCTGCACCGCGACTGCTCGTGGACGCGGCGGGAACCCTCGGGCGACGCGGCGCACGCCGCGCAAGTCGAGCTCATGGCGCGCCACGCGGCGCGGGCGGCCGAGCTGCGCGCCGACGTCTGAGAACCCGGTTTGAACACCGGACGCGGCCGCGCCTTCTTAAGATCTGGTTCGGGTGGCTAGTACCTCGTCCCGGAAGTACGGTCAGGCGGCTGTGGCGAGGCGGCCGTCGGCTTGGAGGCGGCGGGTGAGGTCGAGCAGCTTGGCTCTGGTGAAGGTCCACTCGAAGGG